>OKWK01000075.1_pt1 | contig 143993 bp, 114 predicted proteins | sample 1607181 | NCBI WGS metagenome assembly OKWK01 (sample SAMN07501053, study PRJEB24779) | human gut metagenome | isolation source: stool | host: human infant | place: USA: Pittsburgh, PA
GGACAGCTGGTAGCCGATGTAGCCCTGGCTCATGGCGCCGGCCTCGGGGAACGGCATCTCCGGGGTCTTGCCGTCGTTGGCGGACGCGTACGCGAACGCGTTGTTGATCATGCCGACCTGGGGGCCGTTGCCGTGGGAGACCACGACGTTGATGCCCTCTTCGACCATGTCGACGATGTTCTTCGCCGTCGCCTTCACGAGCTCGAGCTGCTCCTGGGGCGTGTTGCCCAGAGCGTTGCCGCCGAGCGCGATGACAACCGACTTACCTTCACCCTTCTGATAAGGCATGTTTGTTCACCTAGTCTTTCTGAGTTAGGAGAGCGTCGCGTACATGACAGCCTTGATGGTGTGCATGCGGTTCTCGGCCTCGTCGAACACCTTGGACTGCTTGGACTCGAACACGCCGTCGGTGACTTCCATCTCCGTGACGCCGAAGCGCTCGGCGATGTCGGCACCGGTGGTGGTGTTGGTGTCGTGGAACGACGGCAGGCAGTGCAGGAAGATGGCGTCCTTGCTGGCCATGGCCATGACTTCCTCCGTCACGCGGTAAGGCTCGAGAAGCTTGATGCGCTCGGCCCACACCTCGTCGGGCTCGCCCATGGACACCCACACGTCGGTGTAGATGACGTCGGCGCCCGTGCAGGCATCCTTCACGTCTTCGGTCAGCTTGATCGTGCAGCCGTTCTCGGCGGCGATGGCCTCGCAGGTCTCCACGAGGTCGGCGGCCGGCATGTTCTCCTTGGGGCCGCAGGCGACGAAGTTCAGGCCCAGCTTGGCGCACACGACCATGAGCGAACGAGCCACGTTGTTGGCGGCATCGCCCATGAACACCAGCGTCTTGCCCTTGATGTCGTAGTTGAAGTTCTCCTGAACCGTCAGGATGTCAGCGAGCATCTGGGTGGGATGCCACTCGGTGGTCAGGCCGTTCCACACCGGCACGGAAGCGCCGGCAGCCAGCTCTTCCACGTCGGACTGCGCGAAGCCGCGGAATTCGATGCCGTCGTAGAAACGGTCGAGCACGCGGGCGGTGTCCTCGATGGACTCCTTCTTGCCCATCTGGGAGCTGCCCGGATCGAGGTAGGTCACGCCCATGCCGAGATCCATGGCGCCGACCTCGAACGCGCAGCGCGTGCGGGTGGACGTCTTCTGGAACAGCAGGACGATGTTCTTGCCCTCGAGGTAACGATGGGGGGTACCGGTCAATTTCAGGTTCTTGAATTCGCGGGACAACTTCAGCAGGTACTCGATTTCCTCGGTGGTGAAGTCGAGGAGGCGCAGGAAGTCGCGACCGCTCAGGCTAGTAGGCATAGATCATTCCTTTCAACGTTGCTTACAGAACAAACAAAATACGCACCGGCGGATAGAGCCAAGTTTCCGTCCGCCCCTTTTCGAACGCCAGGGCCGCGTTGCACGGCCCCGGCAATCCGGAAAAGGCAAGGGTAGCTCTCATAGCACTCGTGCGCATGCAGCTGCGCACGAGCTTGGTACCTTAGTCCTCGCGCACAAGCGGCATGCTCATGCAGCGCGGGCCGCCACGGCCGCGGGACAGCTCGGCGGAGGGCATCTCGAGAACCTTGAGGCCCTTCTCCTTGAGCAGCGCGTTCGTCACGTCGTTGCGCTCGTACACCACGATGGTGCCCGGCGCGATGCACAGCGTGTTCGAGCCGTCGTTCCACTGCTCGCGCTCGGCCGCGATGCGGTCGCCGCCGCCGCAGGGGATGAGCTCCACGGGGTTGCCGACGTACTTCTCGAGGATGTCCTCGAGCTTGCCGCTCATCTCCTTGACCTTGATACCGTCGCCCTCGGCGGTGATCTCGAAGACGGTCAGCGGACCCATGATGCCGGGATGGATGGTGAACTTGTCGACGTCGATCTGGGTGAACACCGTGTCAAGGTGCATCATCGCGCGGTTGTTCGGGATGTTGAACGCCAGGATGGTCTCGACCGGGCTGGTCTCGTCCTCGAAGATGTTCTTCGCGATGGCGTCGATGGCGTCGGGCTCGGTGCGCTGGGAAATGCCGATGGCCAGCACCTTGTCGTTGATGTTGAGGATGTCGCCGCCCTCGATGTGGAACGTGTTGTAGCGGCTGTAGTACTCGGGAACATCCGCGAAGTCCGGATGGTTTCCGAAGATGTACTCGGCGTAGATCGTCTCGCGGTTGCGCGTGACGGAGTACATGCGGTTGATGGACACGCCGTTGCCGATGGACGCGAACGGATCGCGGGTGAAGTACAGGTTCGGCATGGGGGCGATGACCATCTTGGAGGACTCGCTGACGAGATCGACCAGGGAGTTCGACTTGTCGGTGTGAAGCTCGGTGAGGTTGATGCCCTCCATCGTCTTCATGACCAGGTCGAGGTTATCGGGGTAGTTCTCCTGCATATAGTCGAAGATGATCTTCTGGTAGCGGTCGGTGCGGATACCGGCCTCTTCGATCCACTGCTTGAGGAACTTCTCGCGCAGTTCGGGTTTCTGATCGAGGACCTCGGCCATGAGCTTCTCGAGGTACACGACCTCCACGCCGTTGTCGCGCAGAATCTGCGCGAAAGCGTCGTGCTCCTCCTGAGCGACCTTCAGAAACGGGATGTCGTCGAACAGCAGCTCTTCGAGCGTGTTCGGCGTCAGGTTCAGAAGCTCTCGACCAGGGCGGTGGAGAAGAACTTTTTTCAAGGGCTTGATCTCGCTCTTGACGTTCAAACCAGCCATAGCAACCCTCCTTTTCCTTTATGCATTTTCCAGATTTTAGGCTTGCGGAAGCGCCCGTTGCGCACCGGGCGTCCGTTCACCTCGCCAAAATCTCATGGTTCGGATCAAATTGCAACCACAAAAACGAAACAAAACGGTACCCCTCGTCATACCTCGTGGTTTTTCGGCGAATGGTCATCACCTAGCCGAGTACTATTCACAGTTTCTTCATATTTGCTTTATTGCGATAAAGTGTTGAAGTGGTTGCTGAAGCTGGTTTTCAGGGCTGGAACGCCCCATCGACGGACGTTGGGAGTGCATATTTGATTAACTCGAATGCATAAACATTCAAAAAGATGCATTTAGGATGCAATCGCTTCGCCGCATGCCGATCGGATGCTGAGAGCACGAGGAGCCCCGAGCCGATACTCTTGCAGCTTTCGAGCGCAAAACGCCAGATATATGGCTAATTTTCAGCCATCGCTCCCCCGCCGGTGCGCTCTGCGCATCCATCGGTTGCAGGAGGGAGTTTTACGGTATAATACCGGTGCTCGCTGAAACGCGCCCGTGGCTCAATGGATAGAGCAACGGACTTCTAATCCGTCGGTTGCAGGTTCGAGTCCTGCCGGGCGCGCCATCTTCTGCTTGCGTCGGCGCTTCGTTTGTACCTGCCTTTTTTGGCAATTTGAATAAAATTTAATTATTATCTCAAACTTTTTTCTAAAATACAATAGGAAGTTCTAAGTTAGTCACAAGGCGATGACGGACAGCTCTGTTTTCGGACGCAGGATGCGGCGTTGTCAACCGATTGGCAACATCCTTCGCAAGCTAACTCGATCTTCTTATTCGATGGCGTACTATTGAAAGCTCTATAACCTCCTAGCTCATGACTATTCTTAGATCGCACATCGAGAGGAGCTGCGCATGCCGTACATGGAGAACCATACGTTGTACTACAAGAAGCAGTGCCCGTTCTGTCAAAAGGTTCTACGCTTCATGGACGACAACAAGATCACGATGGACACGCGAGACACCTTGCAACCCGGCAACCAGAACGACCTCGTTCGCATCGGGGGAAAGAAGCAGGTTCCCTGCCTCGTCATCAACGGCAAACCCCTCTACGAATCAGACGACATCATCGCCTACCTGCGCTCGACGAACGCTTAGCGCCGCTTTCATAGCACCTGCGCCATCGACCGTCCGCACTCGCTGCGGGCGGTTTTTTTTCATGCCGAAGCCTTTTGCAGCTCGTCCCTCCCCCGATCCACCGGGAGCACACGCGTCGACGAGACGCCGAACAGGCGGTAACGATGCGCAATCAAGTCGGGCGCGACGCCGGCCGGCAAAGAAAAGGCCGTGCACACTGGGTGCACGGCCTGCAAATTCGTGGAGCGGGTGACGGGAATCGAACCCGCGTCATGAGCTTGGAAGGCTCAGGTTCTACCATTGAACCACACCCGCGTTTTGCGCGGCGACTATTGTACCGCAAGTTCGCCCGATGCGAGCGAAATTATCCGAGAAGAACCACGAGGTGCCCATGACCTCCCCTTTGGACGACTACAACCGCAAGCGCAACTTCGACCGGACGGCCGAGCCGCCCGGCACCGCAGCGCCGCGCGACGACGGCGCCGCCGGCGGGTGCGACGGGCGCCTGCGCTTCGCGGTGCAGCACCACCTGGCCTCGCGCGACCACTACGACCTGCGCCTCGAATGGAACGGGACGCTGCTGAGCTGGGCCGTTCCCAAAGGTCCTTCGTACAACCCCCGCGATAAGAGGCTGGCCGTGCGCGTGGAGGACCATCCGCTGGACTACCGCACCTTCGAGGGCACCATCCCGCAGGGCGAATACGGCGGCGGCACCGTCATGCTGTGGGACGAAGGCTGGTGGGAGCCGCTTGTGGACGTGGAGCAGGGGTTGCGCGAGGGCGACCTGAAATTCGCGCTGCACGGGCATCGCCTGAAAGGAGCCTGGGTGCTCGTGCATATGAAGCCGAAGAAGGGCGAGCGCGACGTGAACTGGCTGCTCATCAAGGAGAAGGACGACTACGTGCGCGCGGATGCCGGCATCGATGGGTTCGAAACGTCCGTGCGAACCGGGCGCACCATGGACGAGATCGCGCGCGGGGAAGACGAGGCGTTCGCCGCGAACCCCTTCGACCACGTGGACGTCGAGCTGGCCAAGCTGGTGAGCTCGACGCCGCCCGGCGACAACTGGCTGTTCGAGGTGAAGTACGACGGCTACCGCATCGTCGCATACGTCGAAGGCGGCCGGGCGCGCCTCGTCACGCGCAACGGCAACGACTACACCCGCCACTTTCCCGCCATCGCGCGCTCCCTGGAAGACTGGGCGGCGGGACGAGCGATGGTGCTCGACGGCGAGCTCGTGGTAACCGACGAGGCCGGAAAGACCGATTTCCAGGCGCTGCAGAACTTCCTGCGCGACCCTTCGGGCAAGCACCCCGCCTACGTGGCGTTCGACCTGCTGGCGTTCGAGGGAGACGATCTGCGCGACCGGCCGCTCGCCGAGCGCAAGGAGCTGCTGGAGTCGCTGATGAGCGACGCGCCCGACAACCTGCGCTACAGCGTGCACGTGCGCGGCAACGGTGCGGACAGCTTCCGCGCCGCCTGCAAGCAGCATCTCGAAGGCGTGGTGGGCAAGCGGGCCGATTCGCCGTACCGCGGCGTTCGCAACGGAGACTGGATCAAGCTGAAATGCGGAAACGAGCGGGAATTCGTCGTCGGCGGATACACGCAGTCCGCCAAGCGCGTGCGCGGGATCAGCTCGCTCTTGCTGGGGCAGTACGAGGACGGCCGGCTCGCGTACGTCGGACGCGTGGGCTCGGGATTGAGCGAAGCGACCTCGCGCGAGCTGCTGGCCGCGTTCGAAGGCCTCGAGCGACCGGACGCGCCTTTCGCCGACGCGCCGAAGCCGCGCCCGGGCGAGCGCGTCGTATGGCTGGACCCCCAAACGATCGTGCAGGTGAAATTCGCCGAATGGACCGAGGACGGCCTGCTGCGACACCCCAGCTACCAGGGCATCCGCACCGACAAAGACCCGCGCGACGTGCAACGGGAACCCGCATCGGAACCTGACGAGCAAACCCCCGACCGATTGGAGCGCCCCATGAATTCCGACAACGAGAAGAACGGCGAGCTGCGCATCGACGGCGTTCGCATCACGAACCCCGGCAAGCTGTTGTTCGAAGACCCACCCATCACGAAGGAGGACGTGGTGCGCTACTACGCCAGCATGGCCGACCGCATGCTGCCCTACGCGTCCGGCCGCATCCTCAGCATCGTGCGATGCCCGCGCGGCGCGGATTCGGCCTGCTTCTTCAAGAAGCATCCCGGGCCTTCCACCCCGGGCGTGCGCACCGTGGACATCCCCACGAGCAGCGGCGACGAGGAGCCGTACTTCTACGTGGAGGATGCCGTCGGGCTCGTGTCGGAAGCGCAGATGGACACGTTGGAGTTCCATCTCTGGGGCAGCCGGGTGGACACGCTCGAACAGCCCGACATGATGGTATTCGACCTCGACCCCGACAAGGGGCTCGGCCTCGAGCAGGTGCGGCGCGGCGTGCGAGACCTGAAGGGCATCCTCGACGAGCTGGGGCTGAAGTCGTTTCTCAAGACGAGCGGCGGCAAGGGCTACCATGTGGTGCTACCGTTTCAGCCGGCAGCTTCCTGGGACGCGTTCCACGACTTCGCGCGGCGCATCGCCCAGGTGATGGCCGAGAAGTGGCCCGACCGCTACACGAGCAACGTGCGCCTGGCGAAGCGCACCGGCAAGGTGTTCATCGACTGGATGCGCAACGGGCGCGGCGCCACGAGCATCGCCCCGTACTCCCTGCGCGCCCGCAGCGGAGCGCGCGTGTCGATGCCGCTCAGCTGGGAAGAGCTGGACGAGGCGGCGCCCGACGCCTTCACGATGGACGACGCGCTCGCGCGCATCGAGGGCGACGACCCGTGGGACGGCTACTTCGACGTCGACCAGGCGCTCGAGTAGCGAGGGGCTACACGCGCAGCGAGCGGCGGAAGCCGCCCGAGGCGTAGTAGGACTCGGCGCCGTTGTGGAAGGTGAACACGCGGTTGAAGCGGCGGTCGCAGAACAGCGCGCCGCCCAGCGCGCGCACCTCGGCGGGCGTTTCGATCCAGCTCGACGTCTTGACGTCGAACTCCCCCAGCTCCTGCAGCGCGCGATACTGCGCCTCGGTCAAAAGCGCGATGCCCATCGCGGCGGCCGCGTCGACGACGTTGCCCTCGGGCTTGTTGCGCTTGCGCGCCTCCCACGCCGCGCGGTCGTAGCACAGGTTCCTGCGGCCTGCCGGGCTTTCGGGAGCGCAATCGTAGAACACGTAGGCGTCTGCCGCGTGATCGTAGGCGACCACATCGGGCTGTCCTCCCGTCTTCTCCATCGCGAAGAGCGAGCGCAGCTTGCCGTCGTCCGCTTCCAGCTTCGCCCGCACGTTCTCCCAGGCGATACCCGGATGAAGGCGTTCGTTGCGTTCGAAGCGCGCTTGCAGTGTGTCCAACAACGCGGTGCGTTGCTGGACGGTGAGAGTGTTCGCGGTTTCCATGGCAGATCCTTCGATCGCGGGCGAGTGTTTCCGCCAATAGTAGAGCGACAGCCCACTTCCGGAAGCACAGCGTGTGCAATGCGCAGCAAGCCGTTACCGGACGGCCATCCCGCCTGCATGGGCTTGAGGTCCCTCAAGGCGGTCGAGTATCCATGCGAGGCAGCTGGCGCGGCCGGCATCCCTCTTGGCACCGAAGTACGGCGGAGATCAGGTTGCCCGCGCATGATTCGGAGATGTTCTTCGGCTGAGTTCTGCTATACTAACTCCTGCCGTTTTCGCGTCGGGATGTGGCGCAGTTTGGTAGCGCGCCTGCTTTGGGAGCAGGATGTCGCAGGTTCGAATCCTGTCATCCCGACCATTTTCCCTCATGCACGCTTTTGACAAGCGAAATCGCTTCTATTGGGTGCAGATGGTTGACAAAAGCGTGCATCAAGCAGCAATTCACGCAACTTCTTCAAACGTTCGCCCCGCTTTCACCTGCAACGCGGGACGCGAGCCGCTTCGAGGATCGAACGCAAGCGCTCGGGCCGCATGAGATCGTCCCAGCCGATGCGCACGAACCGAAACCCGAGATTCCCTATGGCATTTTGCCGCTGTCGCTCTCTTTCCAAAACTTCGGCATAATCCTGCCGGTACTTCAGCTTGCCGTCGAATTCGATGACGATGGAGCCGTTGTCTCCAAGCCGCCTACATTGGAGAAAGCGCCCGAACCTGCTATCGCTTCGATAGAGGCTCTTCTGTACGGCTTCAGAGGGCCAAAGCCCGTCGACGCGACCAAGATGCCTCCCATTCGAAGGGTCGAGAATGTTGACCTGCAGATAAGGAATTTCGAAGCCAAGTTCGGCGCAACGGGCGATCAGCAACGACTCGGCCGGCGATTCGACCTGGTCGGTAAAGTACAGCCCCGCCTTCAACGCGCTGCGTATTCCGCGTTTTCCTCCATTGGCGAAGCAGAGCTGCGCGAAGGCGAGCCACAGAAGCTCGGCTTTCCGGCGAAACGAATCCGGTCACGCGCGCAGCGCTATAGCTGGAAAGGAATTCAGGTTCTTCCATGTCGAGCATGCGGATATCGAACGCAGAGCGGCTGCTCGCTTCCCCGCTCCCGGAGGTTGCAGGCTCCCATACGAGCGCTTCGGTCGTGCTCTCGTCAATATCCCTGCATGCCACAAGACCGCCCTGCGCTTTCGCGGAAGAACGACGCAACAGATAATTCGCAGCCAAAAGCGCGTCCGGCAAAGGAGAGGTCGAGGCGCACTCGAAAAGCGTTTGCGCTACCGGGTTCGACGGCGTCTCAAGCGAAGCCTCGTGAAAAGCGCAACCGTCCTGCTTGCTCTTGGCGTGGCTTCGCGCGCCGCCGAAATGCAAAGGCGCCCCGCCGAGGACCGGCGCGCCCTCAAGAGCGGCTGCGGTGATCCCCCACGCTCGAAGCTTCGCATGCGTCGCAAGAAATGCCTGGGCACGAGCCCGGTATCTTCCAGAGATATCGAGCGCCGCGTACTCCTGCGCGTCCATGTACGCGCCGCGGAACAGGCGCACGAGACGATGCTTTTCCGCCTGCTGTCGAAGAGCTTGCCTGCTCATGCTCGAATTCGAATGCGTGATGATACCGGGCACGTTGCCTCTTCTCGTAGCGGCGAAAGCTGATCATGCAGCTGATGCACGCTTTTGACAAGCAATCACGCGCTTTTCAGGCGGTTTCGCTTGTCAAAAGCGTGCATCAACGTAACATTGCCGACGCAGCCTCACCGCTCGCCCTGCGCGAGCTTCGCGCGCAGCTCGCGCAGGGCGTTGCCGCGATGGGACACGGCGTTCTTCTCCTCGGGCAAAGCCTCGGCCAGGGTACGGCCGTCTTCGAACACGTCGGGAAGGAACAGCGGGTCGTACCCGAAGCCATGACGCCCTCGCTCCTCGCGGCCGATGCGGCCCTCGACGGTGCCGTGCGCCACCGTCTCGGCACCGTCCTCGTCGATGAACACGAGCGTGCACACGAAGCGACCCGTGCGCTTCTCGTCGGGTACGTCGGCCAATTCAGCAAGCAGCTTGGCGTTGTTCGCCGCGTCGTCGCACGGCTCGCCCGCGTAGCGCGCCGAGTGCACGCCGGGCGCACCGTCCAGCGCGTCCACGGCAAGCCCCGAATCGTCAGCAAGCACGGCCAAGCCGCCGCTGGCCGCACGAGCGGCCTGCGCCTTGATGCGCGCGTTGCCTTCGAACGTATCGGCGTCCTCGGCCGGGTCGGAGTCCAGCCCCAGCTGGCGCAGCGTGCGGAACTCCCAACCGGGAAACGCAAGCGCCGTGGCTATCTCCTCAGCCTTGTGCGCGTTGTTGCTGGCGATGACGATAGTCTTCATACGGTGAAGCTCCTTCTCCTTGAACGGTTGCGTTACGAGGGGAACGCGACGCGTCCGACCCGGTCGATGTCGGTGCGGAACACGCGCGCGCCGAAGCTGCGGAATTCCTCCACGTCCTCCCCCGTCGTGTAGAAGTCGTAGCTCGGCTCGTGTTCTTCCGAGGCCAGCGCGCCGCGGCGCGAAAGGATATGCGCCACGTCGTGAGCCGCCTCCTGCGCCGACGAGATCAGCGTGACATCGCGTCCCACCACGCCGCCGATAAGCGCCTTGAGCAGCGGGAAGTGCGTGCACCCCAGCACGAGCGTGTCGATGTCGCAGCGGCGCAGCGGCTCGAGGTACTCGCGGGCGATCTCCTGGAACGCCGGACGGATGTACACGGTGGACACGAGGGAGGTGAAATCCTCGATGGGGCCCTCGGCCATGCGCAGGCCCTGCTCGGCTATCTCCACGAAACGCGGCGTGGCCGTGGAGAACACGGTAATGCCGGCGTCGAGGTGGCGGATTGCCTTAGTGTAGGCGTCCGACTCCACCGTGGCCTTCGTGGCGATCACGCCCACGCGGCGGTTCTTCGTGGCATGGGCCGCAGCGCGCGCGCCTGGCTCCACCACGCCGATGACCGGCACGGGAAACGTTCGCTGCGCATGCGCCAGGCCGGCCGCCGTGGCCGTGTTGCACGCGATGACGACGAGCTTCACCCCGCGCTCGACCAGCCACGCGCCGATCTGCTGCACGAAGCCGTCGACCTCGTCCAAGCTGCGCGGCCCGTAGGGGCAGCGTGCCGAATCTCCCAGGTAGACGATGGATTCGCGCGGCAGCTCCTTGGCGATCTCGCGCGCCACGGTAAGGCCGCCGAACCCCGAGTCGAACACGCCGATGGGCGCGTTGTCGAAGCGCGGCGCATCCGCGCCTTCGAGCGGCTCTATCGTTGTCTCGTTGGTATCCATCGCCCCAGTATACCGCAGGGTTCGTTCGTTGTTTGCAATCGATACCGGCCGGTCATAGTTTCTGCTAACCTGGTTCACGAGCGAAAGAAGCAAGACGAGAAACGAGGCGAGGCTCATGAAAGTTCTGCTGGTCAACGGGAGTCCGAACGAGAAGCGCTGCACCTACACCGCGCTGTCCGAAGTAGCCGGCGCGCTGGAAGCGCAAGGCGTCGACACCGAGATCGCCTGGATCGGGCGCGACCCCGTTCGCGGCTGCCTGGGCTGCGGCGGTTGCTCCAAGCGCGGCGACAACCGCTGCATCTTCGACGACGACGTGGCGAACGGGCTCATCGAGAAGGCAGTGGAAGCCGACGGCCTCGTCGTCGGCACGCCGGTGTTCTACGCGGGAGCGAACGGCGCCCTGCTGGCCGTGCTCGACCGCCTGTTCTACGCCGCCTCGGCACGGCTGCGCTTCAAGCCCGCTGCCGCCGTCGCCTCCGCGCGCCGCGCCGGCACTACGCCCGCCATCGACCAGATCAACAAGTATTTCCAGATCAACTGCATGCCGGTGGTATCGTCCAACTACTGGCCCATGGTGCACGGCCGAAGCGTCGAAGACGTACGGCAGGATGCCGAGGGTCTGCAGATCATGCGCGTGCTGGGCACGAACATGGCCTGGATGTTGCAGGCGACGTCCGCTGTGCCTGCGCCGAACGTCGAGCAGAAGATCATGACGAGCTTCATCCGCTAGCGCGAACGCGAGAAAGCCATGTCCAAAGAACACGACCGCAAGACGAACGCCATGCGCGTGCTCGATGCGGCGGGAACGCCGTACGAAGCGCGCTTCTTCGACTGCCCCGAGGCCGTCTCGGGCGTGGAAGTGGCGCGCATACTGGGACTCGATCCGGACACCGTGTTCAAGACGCTGGTCACGCGCAGCAAATCGGGCGAGCATTACGTGTTCATGATCCCCGTAGCCTGCGAGCTGGATCTCAAGAAGGCGGCAAACGTCGTGAACGAAAAAGCCGTGGCGATGATCCGCTCGCGCGAGCTGCTGCCCTTGACCGGCTACGTACACGGGGGCTGCTCGCCTCTCGGCATGAAAAAGGCCTTCCCCACCGCCATCGACGAGACATGCCAGCTGCATGAGCGCATCGCATTCTCGGGCGGCCGCATCGGATGCCAGATCGAGATGACGCCTGACGACCTGGCGCGCGCGGTGCCCCTCGCCGTGGCCGATCTCACCGTGGTGTGAAAACGCCTGAACGCTAATCATTCCTATTCGCGACGAAAAACGGGCCCGCTCGATGCGGGCCCGTTGCGTAGGATCGGAGCGCTGCTTTACCAGTGCGACACAACCGTGTCGCCCGACGACAGCATGCCGTAGAGCTCGGCTGCCTTCGACGGCGGCAGGTTCACGCAGCCATGGCTGCCTGCGCCGTCGGCGTACAGCGTTCCGCCAAACGCAGGCTGCCAATCGGCGTCGTGGAACCCAATGTAGTTGCCAACGAACGGCATCCAGTACTGCACCTCGGTCTCGTAGATCTTCTCGTTGCCGTTGTAGCCGATTAACTTCGACGGACTCTGCTTGGCGTTCACCATGTAGACGCCCGTCGGCGTGTCGTGCTCGCCGTCAGGCTTGCCGGTGATGATGTCGGACTCCCAGATAACGGCACCCGACGCGTCGTACAAGCGCGCATGCTGCTCGGACAGGTCGACGTCCATGTAACGAGCGCCCCAATCCCGGCTGCCCGCGCCGTTGTACGCGTCGCCCGTCTGCGTGCACGGGATGTCCACCGTGTTCGCGGCGCCGTTCGCCACGCCGTCCTTCACCAAGGCGAGCAAGGCGTCCTTGTCCACTTCCCACCCGTACGTGCCGCCGGCCACCGTGACCACCTTGCCGTCAGACCGTGTGTAGGTGCGCTGCGTGCCGACGGTGTTGCAGGCGGCCGCCAGCTCGTCGACCCAAGCCGTCAGCGCGCCTTCATCGAGCGTGACCGCCAGCTCGTCGTCGAGCGAAACCCATTGGGAGATCAGGCTCGCGTCCACGGTTCCGGCGACCGTACCGGCCATGAGCAGCTCAAGATCGGCTTTGATCATGGTGTTCGCCGAGTCAGCCGCAGAAGTGAGCTTCGGATCGGTGGACAGCACCGTCGGCTTCAGCAGCTGTTCGGAAGTGAGCTTCACGTGCGGATCGAGATCGGCCACCGCTTCATCGGCGGCTTTGATCACCGCGTCGGCATCGAGCGCCGTGCCCACGGCTTCGGGCTTGATGACGAAGGAGGCCTGCGCATCGTCGAAGCCGATCGTCGCGTTCACAGGCTGCGCAGCTCCTTCGTTGAACGCTGCGACCGCAGAACGGATTGCGTCTTCCAGACCGGTGCCGTTGTACGTGGCCACGAGCTTGGCCGTCTCGTCGTGGTCTTTCTGCAGTTCGAACGGCCATGCCCACGGGTTCATGTCGGAAAGCATGTCGCGTACTACCTTGCCCTCGTCAATGGACAGGCCCGCATCGCTGGCCGTGAGCTTGAGCGAGAATCCCTGGCCGTCGATGGACAAGGCATAGTCCTTGATGGAATCGACCAGCACTTTCTCGGCATCTCCCGCACTCATGAGCGACACGTTGATGTCGCCGATGTTCGAATTCGGCATGAAGCGGTCGGTGAAGTACAACGCTATGCCCGCATACGCGATCAGAAGCAGCGCGACGATCGCGCCGAACGTGATGCCGAGGATCTTCAAGGGCTTGTGCTTGCGCTCGATGGCGAACGCCTGGGCCGTATCGACCGGGCGCATGGGATCGAGCGGCTTGAACACCTGGTCGGTTGCATAGCGCATCGGAGGCTCCTGCCCCGAGGCGGGTCGCGACGGCGAAGCGGTCGGCGGCATGGCGGCCGTAGGCTGCACGGGAGGGACGACGGGTTTCGGTCGCGTTTGCGGAAGAGGCCCGCTGCTCGCGCCATCGTTGCGATGAGCGCCGGCGGCGTGACGACCGCGCGACGGCTTGTCAGACTTGTTTTCGCTCATAATCACTCTCAAACGTCTCGGTCTTCCGTCCATTGTAGCAAGTCGGGGGTAATTCTCCTGTAACAAAACGGTTCGCTTTCCGACCGGGCTGCGATTGTCACAATTTCGACATGGGGCGTGCACGAGGCGTCCGCAAGCTCCACCGCAATGCCGCAGCCATCGCTTCGTTCACGGCCTCACGATCATCCTTGACAAACGCCGGCCTGCGGATAGAATAGATGTTCGCGGCAAAGCCGCGGGAACATTGACAAGGTGGGCCTTCGACCCCGCACTTCTTCTGGGGGCGACTGGTTTCGACATGGTACGTTTGAAATGAGGAGCAGGTCGTGGTCTCCTCGCCACGTTAAACAGGGGTACCGTCAATTTAATTGGCAAGAACAACACTCAGAGCGCTCCGGCGCTCGCCATGGCTGCTTAATAGCGCCTGGCTGTCGGCCTTGGGACTTCCCCGCCCCTCGGTCCGGCATCAACCTAGGGGAATGCGCTTGAGCACGTAGCCGGTATGGCTCAGGCAAAGATCGAACCGGCTAGGGTGCGTCTCGCTTGTCCGCGGGCCGGCCGCATCCGAATCCCGACCACGGACTAAGCTTGTAGAGCCTCATGGAGAAGGTAGTATGGACCGGAGTTCGATTCTCCGCGCCTCCACCACTGACGACAGGAGCCCCGTCGGCGCGCAGCCGGCGGGGCTCCTTTGCGTTTCCTAGGCTGCGTCAGGCTACTTCTTCAAAAAAGACGTGAAGTCGAGCGCGCTCTTGATGTCGTCGAAGGCGCCCTTGAGCTCGGCCGCCACGGCGATGCCGTCCTTGTAGATGGCGTTCATATCGTTCGTGGCCTCGGCCACGCCTTCCTTCGTGATGCCCAGATCGTAGGGGTTGTCCTCTTCTTCGGCTTCTTCCTCGTCCTCTTCGACGTAGTAGTACTCCGCCTCTTCGCCGTCCTCCATGAGCACGAAGCCGATGACGTCGCCGTCCTCGTCCTCGATGTAGCGCACGATGTCGTCATCGTCGAGCTCGAGCTCCACCAGTTCGTAGCCGTCGTCCTCGGCGCTCGGCTCGATGATGGCCACGTCCTGCACGTCGTCGTCTTGGCCGTCCTCCAGCTCTTCGAGGGCGTTCGCCTCGTCGACCTCAGACACGGAGCCGGCGGTCGCGTCGCCGTCCTCGTTCAGCGCATCGGCATCGTAGCTGTCGAGCGAGCCGTTCTCGTAGAGCTGCGCCTCCTCGTCGGCCTCGTCGCCGCCGACGATATGGAAGCCCTCCTCGGACAGGTCGATGCCCGCCGCCTGCGACGCGACGGCCGCCAGGCCCCCGTCCTCGCCGTCGAGCGACGTCTCGCCCTCTCCGTCGGGGCCTTCCTCGGCGAAGAAGCCCTCGTAGGCTTCCTCGAGGTCGGTCTCGTCGTCGGAAGGATCGAACTCCTCGTCGTTTTGGAACTCTTCGACGTCCTCGAGTTCGGTCTCCTGGTCGATCTGCTCGGCTTCCGTCTCGGCGCCGTCCTCGATGGTTTCCAGTTCCTCGTCCAAGCCCATGATGGCCTCCTTCGCGTGGTTCGCACGTCGGCGCAAAGCGCGGCGTGGTTCGTCGTTGCAGCTTAGTAGCGGCTGCGTTCCTTCAGCGCGCGCTCCACCTCGCGGCGGGAATCGCGCGCCGCCATGGTAGCGCGCTTGTCGTAGAGCTTCTTGCCGCGCGCCACGGCCAGCTCCACCTTCACGAGCGAGTTGTCCTTGAAGTACATCTTCACGGGCACGAGCGCCATGCCCTTCTCCTTGACCTGCTCCTGCAGCTGGCGGATCTGCTTCTTGTGCAGCAGCAGCTTGCGCTTGCGGTCGGGATCGGGATTGGCGATGTTGCCGTTGAGGTACGGCGGGATGTGCACGTTGTGCAGCCACACCTCGCCGTCTCGGATGAGTGCGAAGCAGTCGGTGAGCTGGCAGTGGTTGTCGCGCAGCGAGCGCACCTCGGTGCCCGTCAGCTCGATGCCCGCCTCCAGCGTCTCGAGGATCTCGTACTCGTGGAACGCCTTCTTGTTCTTGGCGATGGTCTTCTCTTCGCGTTTCACGGCCGTACCTACTCCACGCCCGTCTCGTCGAACTGCATCTGCGCAGCGGACTCGGCGCCAGCGCCGTCGCCCTCGGTCACCGCGTCGCCCATGCCCGGCACGAAGCAGGCGTCCTCGTCCAGGTCGCGCGCGAAACGGGCGAGCAGCTTCACCGTTGCGTCGAGGTCGTCGAGGCTGACCACCTCGGTGGGCGTATGCATGTAGCGCAGGGGCACCGACACGAGGCCGGTGGGGACGCCTCCGCGGGAGATCTGGATGGAACGGGCGTCGGTGCCGGTGACGCCGGGCTCGGCCTCGATCTGGTACGGCAGACCCTCGGCCTCGGCCGCCGCCACGAGGCGCTCGAACACAGCCGGGTTGATGTTGGGGCCGCGCGCGATAACGGGACCCTCGCCGCAGACGATCTTTCCGTACTTCGTCTTGTCGATGCCGGGATAGTCGGTGGCGTGCGTCACGTCGAACGCGATGGCCACATCGGGGTCTAGGCCGTACGCGGACGTAATGGCGCCACGCGTGCCGATCTCCTCCTGAACGGTGGCGGCCACGATGAAGTCGCCGGGCGCGCGGCCCTCCTTAGCGAGCGTCTCCAGCACGCGCACGGCGACCCACACGCCCGCCTTGTCGTCGAAGGCGCGCGAGACAGCCATGTTCTTGCCGAAGCGCTCGAAGCCCACGCCGAAGGTGATGACGTCGCCCACCATGACGAGCTTCTTCACACGCTTCGCCGGCATGCCGAGGTCGATGACCAGCTTGTCGATGGGCGTGACGTTCTTGCGCTCGTCGGGCTCGATGAGGTGGATGGGCTTGCGGCCCACCACGCCGCGCAGCGGCTCGAAGGAGTTCGACGCGTGCACGTCCACGCGCATGCCCGGGAGGATGGCCGCGTCCACGCCGCCGACGGACGACACGGACAGGAAGCCCTCGTCGGAGATGTACGTGACCATGAGGCCGATCTCGTCCATGTGGGCCGACAGCATGAGCGACGGGGCCACGCCCGTGCCCGACAGGCGGGCATGGACCGAGCCCATGACGTCGGTCTGGATCTCGTCGGCCGTGCCGGCCAGGCGCTCGCGCACCAGTTCGGCCACGGCGATCTCGGTGCCGGTGGCCGACGGGGTCTCGAGCAGTTGCTTGAGGAATTTCACCTGCTTGTTCTTCATAAATGCTCCCTGTTCTGGGCGAGGCCGCGCGCAGGCGCGGCGCGTTCGTTCGGTATGGGAACCAGTATAGCCCTTGCATCGTCCGAGCAGCCACCTCATCGCGGTGATGAAGCGAGGCCGTCACCGGAGTACCATGAAGCGTCCGGCGCCGACGGCGGGCGTTGCGGGCCTACCAGTACTCTTTCTTCTTCGCGCGCTTGCGCTCGGGCTTCGGCGGGCGGAAGTCCAGCGCCAGTTGGCCGTCCTGCGAGGCGACGGACGCTTTCTTCCGCTCCACGCTGTCGATGGTCCACGACACGGCGTCCTTGCCGTACAGCTCCAGCATCTTGAGGCGCGCGTCGCGCAGGTTCCCCTTCGTGTTGGCGCGCGAGTCGCTTTCGAACTCGAAGAGCCCCGTGCCTCGCACGTCAGCAGCCGCGGGAGAGATGTAATGGGCGATGTAGGTCTGCATATCCTTCCTTCGACGGTCGTGGTTTTCGCACTGTTCGCATGATACCCCAAGGCGACGGCCGCCGCTGCGCAACGCGCGAGAAAAAGGCGCGTTCACGGCCGCCTGACGGCAGCGAAACAAGGGCGCAACCGCTTCGGGGAAGCGGCGGCGCCTTCCCTACAATGGCAGAAAAGACAGCAAAGGTGGACTTCCATGCCAAACACTCACAGCACCGCGGCGACCCTTCTGCGCGACACGCCGCTCCCCCTTCCCCTCGCGCGCATCGACCTCCCTCGGGAGGAGAACGCGGTCGCCCGGCGCGCGCAGCATGGCGCGCGCAGCGTCGTCGCGCCCGAGGCCGGGCGGCTGATCATCGTGTCGAACCGGCTGCCCTACCGCTTCGAGGACGACGGCGAAGGCGGCTTCGAGCTCGAGCGCAGCGTGGGCGGCCTGGCCACGGGCCTGGGCCCCTTGCACGAGCAGGACGGCAACCTCTGGATCGGCTGGGCCGACGCGGACGCGCGCATGGGCGACGACGAGCGCGCCCGGCTGGCCGCGGCGTTCGACGAGCGCGATTGCCGCGCGGTGTTCCTGGACGACCGCGACGCCGAAGCCTACTACGAGGGCTTCTCCAACTCGGCCATCTGGCCGCTGTTCCACGGGTTCCCCCAGTTCACACGCTTCAACGAAGAAGAATGGGAGGCCTACCGGCGCGTGAACGAACGGTTCTGCGAGGCAGCGCTGGCCGAAGCGCGCCCCGGCGACACGCTGTGGATCCAGGACTACCACCTCATGCTGCTTCCGTCGATGCTGCGCGAGGCGCTGCCGGATGCGTCCATCGGGTTCTTCCTGCACATCCCCTTCCCCGACTACGAGACGTTCCGCACGCTGCCGTGGCGCGACGAGATCGTCCGCGGCGTGCTGGGAGCCGACCTCATCGGCTTCCATGCCTACGACTACGTGCGCCATTTCCTGTCCAGCTGCCGACGCGTGGCGGGCATCGAGAACACGAGCGGCACGCTGACGGTGGACGGACGCGTGGTGCAGGTGGACGCGTTCCCGCTCGGCATCGACTACGCGCGCTATCGCGACGCCGCGCGCACGCCGGAAGTGCAAGCGGCGGTGGAGACGCTGGCGGCCGAGAAGGGGCACGAGGGCTGCAAGGTGATGCTGTCGGTGGAGCGGCTGGACTACTCGAAGGGCATCCCCGAACGGCTGGACGCGTTCGACGCGTTCCTCGACAAGCACCCCGAGTGGAAGGGTCGCGTGGTGCTCATGCTGGTCACCGTCCCGTCGCGCGAGAACGTGGCTTCGTACCGCGCGCTCAAGAAGCGCATCGACGAGCTGGTGGGCCAGGTGAACGGCAAGCACTCCACGATGGACTGGACGCCTGTGGACTACTACTACCGCTCGCTGCCGTTCGAGCAGCTGGTCAGCCTGTACGCTGCGAGCGACGTGATGTTGGTCACCCCGCTGCGCGACGGCATGAACCTCGTATGCAAGGAGTACCTGGCCTGCCACGACGGCGACGGAGGCGTGCTGGTGCTGTCGGAGATGGCCGGCGCGTCCTACGAGCTGCACGAGGCTCTGTGCGTGAACCCGTTCGACCGCGCAGGCATCGCCCGTGCCATGCAGGAGGCGCTCACCATGCCGCCCGACGAACAGCGCAAGCGCAACGCGCCCATGCAACAGCGCCTGGCACGCTACACGTCGAAGAAGTGGGCGCGCGAGTTCCTCGATGCCGTGGCCGACGTGAAGCGCCGCCAGGCGGGCATGAGCGCGCATCTGCTGGGCCCCACGTCGGCCGGGCGGCTGCTGGACGCGTACCGCGACGCGGATCGGCGCGCGCTGCTGCTGGACTACGACGGCACGCTCATGCCCTTCTCGGACGACCCCGCGCGCGTCGCGCCCGACGAACGGCTGCTGGACGTGCTGGCGCGCCTGGGCGGCAGCGCGGACAACGACGTGGTGGTGGTGTCGGGACGCGACCACGCCACGCTCGAGGCATGGCTGGGCAGGCTGCCCGTCGACCTCGTGGCCGAGCACGGCGTTTGGTTCGCCGCGCAAGCGGACGGAGGCGCGGCGAGCGGGCGGGCATGGACGCTGCAGGAACCGCTCGACAACAGCTGGAAGGACGCCATCCGCCCCGTGCTGGCCGACTTCGTCGACCGCACGCCCGGATCGCTGCTGGAAGAGAAGGACTACTCGCTGGTGTGGCATTACCGCATGTGCAGCCAGGAGCTGGCCGAACGGCGCGTCATCGAGATCAAGAACGCGCTGGGAGACGGCCTGGCCGACCGCGGCATCACGCTCATGGACGGCAACAAGGTGATCGAGGTGAAGCCGCGCGGCGTCGACAAGGGGCACGCGGCCCACCGCTGGTTCCGCGACCCCGCCTACGGCTTCTTGCTGGCAGCCGGCGACGACCGCACCGACGAGGACGTGTTCGAAGCCGCGCCCGACGACGCGTGGACCGTCAAGATAGGCGGCGGCCCCACCCGCGCCCGCTTCGCGCTCAAGAACAGCGCCGAGATGCGCCGGCTGCTGGAAGCGATGGCCGAAGCCGAACCGGTCCGCTAGAACGCGCAAGAGGAGCCGCGAAGCGGGCCGACGGACGTCGTTTCCGCCTCAGAGAACGCATCGTCGCCGGTCAAAAACGCGAGCATGCGGCTCAACAGCGCTTCCAGATCGTCTTCGGAAAGCGTGCGGGCGAAGCCGCTATCGGCGAGGTTCTCATAGGCGGCGGCGTTGCGATAGCGCATGCCGTCGAGGAAGAACGCCTTACGCCGGTCGGCACGATCGCGCACCACGACGATGGTCTGCGACGGCAGCGCCTCGTAGGCGCGCTCGTCGAGCCCGAGCTTCTTCTCGTACCAGTCGGGCACGTTGCGCACGCCCTCGTCGGCGAAGAACTCGCGGATCTCCCCGCACCCCGCCAACGGGTACGGCGGCAGGTCGTAGCCCCGATGGCGCGCATACGCGAATATGTAGCGGGACGCGTCGCCCACCTGGGCGCGGTCGCCCAGCACGAACGACAGCAGCTCGAGCGCCCGATGAGGCCGCCACCGGTCGCCTTCGAGCTCCAACAAGCGCGCGATCCGGGAAACGACGTCGTCGCCGGCGCTTCGCAGGCTCATCGCGCCTCCCCTCCGACATCAACACCTTCCGTGTCTTCGCGCACACCCGCCGCGGGCATGAGGTCGCTCAGAACCTGCTCGAACGGCTCGCGCGCGGCACGGCGCACGAGCCGTTCTTTCTGACGGCGCGTGAGGCGCTTGAAGCGGTACTCGGCGCTCATGGCCTCGTGCTTCGTCGCGTACGCCGCCTGCGCGAGCAGGCGCACGGGAAGGCGGCTGCGCGTGTACTTCGCGCCCGCTCCGGCGTTATGCGCGCGAACGCGTTCGGCGACGTCCACGGTGTAGCCCGTGTACCATGTGCCGTCGGCGCATTCGAGCACGTACAGGTAGAACGACGGATCGTTTTCTGCCCGGAGCCCCATGCGCGCTACGCGAGCACTTTGACGACGATCTTGCGCACGCAGCATGGGGCGTCGAGCGCGCATCCCGGCTTGTGGGCGTCTTCGGGTGCGAGCACGGCCACGTCGCCCGCACGCAGCACGATGGAGCTGGGACGCTCGGGTGTGCAGTACAGCCCGAAATCGGCGTCTTCGTCAAAGGGCTGTACTTTCGCGAGGCCTTCGAGCGGCGCATACTGCATGACCTCCTCGCCCGACACGACGAACTGCACGTCGTAGTAGCGGCGGTGCGCCTCCAGCTGCTTCTCCTCGGCGGGAACCGTGTCGTATTCCTGCACGTTGGCGAACACGGCGTCCCCGTCGATGTCGACGCGGCCGAGCGCGAGCGACCCGAGGTCATCCCTGTTCAAAAAAGCATACGCCTTCTGAAAACGCGCGGCGAGGTAATCGTTGCCAGCGGCATGGTCGAGGGTGGTAACCAGCATGATCAGTCCTTTCGGTACGGGTGCACGGCGCGCAAAGCGACTCGCAGTATACACCCGAGGACGGCAGCGCGGACGCAACAGAACGTTTGCGCATTCCGCTTGAAGTCTAGAAAGGGATCGTGGACGGCAGCTTGAGCAAGGCAGATAATGACCGTATCGACCCTGCGCCGAAGAGACGGCGCCGTTCATCTAAGGAGCGAGGCATGATCAACAAGTTCTGCAAGAAACCGCTGTGGGAGTGCTCGAAAACCCTGTCCGCCGTCGCCCAGGGGCTCGCGCCCGCCGAGACGGTGATCAAGGGCGCGAAGCTCGTGAACGTGTGCACGGCCGAGATCCAGGAGAACGTGGACGTGGCCATCGCCGAGGGCCGCATCGCCTACCTCGGGCAGGCCGACCACTGCATCGGCGAGAACACGCAGGTCATCGACGCGAAGGGGCAGTACATCGCGCCAGGGTTCCTCGACGGGCACATCCACGTGGAATCGTCCATGATGGGCGTGGGCGAATACGCGCGCGCCGTCGTGCCGCACGGCACCACGGGCATCTACATGGATCCGCACGAGATCTGCAACGTGCTGGGCCTCGACGGCGTGAAGGTGATGGAGGAGGACGCGCGGCGCACGCCGCTCAAGACGATGATCACCACTCCGTCGTGCGTGCCCGCCGTGCCCGGCTTCGAGGACACCGGTTCGTCCATCGGCCCGGACGACGTGGCCGAGACGATGGCATGGCCGAGCGTCGTGGGACTCGGCGAGATGATGAACTTCCCGGGCATACTAGGAAGCACGGACCACGCGCACGGCGAAGTGGGCGCCACGCTGGAAGCGGGCAAGATCGTGACCGGCCATTACTCCATGCCCGAGACCGACCGGGGCCTGAACGCCTACGTCGCCTCGGGCGTGCGCTGCTGCCACGAGTCCACGCGTCCCGAGGACGTGCTGGCGAAGATGCGCCTCGGCATGTACGCCCAGCTGCGCTACGGCTCGGCCTGGAAGGACCTGCCGGTGCTGGCCGAGGCCGTGCTGGCGAACGACATCGACACGCGCTTCGCGACGCTGGTCAGCGATGACACGCACCCGCACACGCTGGTGGCCGACGGGCATCTCGACCACATCGTGCGGGTAGCCGTCGGGCTGGGGATCGATGCGGTGACCGCCATCCAGATGGTCACCATCAACTGCGCGCAGTGCTTCCAGATGGACCACGACTTGGGCTCCATCGCGCCCGGCAAGTGCGCCGACATCGTGTTCTTGGACGATCTGGAGGACCTGAGGGTCACCCGCGTGCTGATCGACGGCGACGTGGTGGCGGAAGACGGCCGCGCCCTGTTCGACCTGCCGCCGTTCCAATTCCCCGACTGGGTTACGCACTCGATGCACCTGGGTCGCGAGCTGACGCCCGCATCGTTCGAGGTGCCCGCACCCGAAGGCGTTGCCGACGGAACCGTGTGCGTGCGCGCGATCGAGATCATCCCCGCCAAGGTCGGCACGTTCGAGGCGCATGTGGACCTGCCGGTCGTGGACGGGCGGCTTGAGTCCGACCTTGAGCAGGACGCGCTGAAGACGTTCGTGTTCGAACGACATCACGAGACGGGCACGTGCGGCTGCGGCTTCGTGAAGGGCTTCGGCATCAAGCGCGGCGCGATGGCGTCCACCGTGGCGCACGACGCGCACAATTTGCTGGTGGTGGGCACGAACGACGAGGACATGGCCCTGGCCGCGAACACGCTGGCCGCCTGCGGAGGCGGCATGACGGTGGTCGCCGACGGCAAGGTGCTGGGGCTGGTGGAGCTTCCCATCGCCGGGTTGATGGACTCGCTCGACGCTGTGACGATGAGCGAGAAGGTGCATGCCTTGGAGGGCGCATGGGCCGAGATCGGCTGCACCATGCCGTCGCCGTTCATGACGATGGCCCTGATCCCGCTGGCATGCCTGCCCGAGCTGCGGCTGACGAATCGCGGGCTGGTGGACTGCACGACGTTTGAGCTCGTTGATTTGGTGGTGGAGTAGCGATCCGAAGGACGCCTGCGCCTTTCACAACTCGGCGCAGGCGTCCGACGAGCAAAACTCGGAATCAGCGAATCAATCCGCGTCTCGATAGGAAGCGACGGCAAGGATCGGTTACCCCCTCGTTTGAGAGCGACAGAACCTGCCGAAACGCTGCTCGATTTCAACCCGGATACCCTGCTTCTACCCGCGCGCCCGCGAGGGGTACGACCGACCACGCCTCGGCCGTACCACGACAGCTGCTCGCGACTTCAACCCGCGCGCCCGCAAGCTGAACGATGACGTGTCAGCGTTCAGCTTGCCAGCCAACCCGAACAGTTTCAACCCGCACTCCCCATGCGGGGAGTGACCTCGCCAGCGTCCGCAAATCGTTCAACCGTTTATTTCAACCCGCACTCCCCATGCGGGGAGTGACCTCGCTCGACCCCTACTTCCTCAGCGAGGACGAATTTCAACCCGCACTCCCCATGCGGGGAGTGACATCATCAGCATGGACACCAAGCCGCCGACGGGGACATTTCAACCCGCACTCCCCATGCGGGGAGTGACCGTAGCCGCTCTGCTTCGCCATCGCGAAGTTCTGATTTCAACCCGCACTCCCCATGCGGGGAGTGACCGTGCGCGAGCGTACGTGCCGGCCGGTGAGGCACATTTCAACCCGCACTCCCCATGCGGGGAGTGACGCAGGATGTCGTTTCCGGCAACGTCCTAGATGACATTTCAACCCGCACTCCCCATGCGGGGAGTGACTATGAGGCTGCGCGTCTGCTTGGTGGTGTGCTTATTTCAACCCGCACTCCCCATGCGGGGAGTGACACCTCGCTTTCAAGCCATAGGCGATACTCGTCAATTTCAACCCGTACTCCCCATGCGGGGAGTGACCGGCTTCAGCGCCCACGACGAGGACATTCTGTTATTTCAACCCGCACTCCCCATGCGGGGAGTGACTCGGCTTCCTCGTACCATGCTATGCCGATATGCCCATTTCAACCCGCACTCCCCATGCGGGGAGTGACTTTCGATGTAGACCGATTGGCTTCCAGCAGAGACATTTCAACCCGCACTCCCCATGCGGGGAGTGACGAATTGTCCTGCATGTTCTCAGCGTAGGTCAACGTATTTCAACCCGCACTCCCCATGCGGGGAGTGACACAGATCGACCAGCTATCACATGGTGGGTGCGTGATTTCAACCCGCACTCCCCATGCGGGGAGTGACCCGGGGATGGAATGGCCGCGAGACGAAAGCGGAGAATTTCAACCCGCACTCCCCATGCGGGGAGTGACCCGACGGTTCGGGCATCGTCTCGCGCAAGGTCGATTTCAACCCGCACTCCCCATGCGGGGAGTGACGATGTCCACCGTTGAAGGGGTCAGGGCATGGCAATTTCAACCCGCACTCCCCATGCGGGGAGTGACCCGCCAGCGACCGCAGGGTAGTACTGGGATACGATTTCAACCCGCACTCCCCATGCGGGGAGTGACAGGGAGCAGATCGAATGGACGAGATCACCAGACGATTTCAACCCGCACTCCCCATGCGGGGAGTGACCCGTCGAACCTGGCTATACCCCTTTCACAGTATGATTTCAACCCGCACTCCCCATGCGGGGAGTGACCTTGAGACCGTAGAGCTCTTCTGGTTCGCATCCATTTCAACCCGCACTCCCCATGCGGGGAGTGACCACGCCCTCAACAAGATCATCGCCGTCCATGCCGATTTCAACCCGCACTCCCCATGCGGGGAGTGACTGTAGTAGACAAGATCAACGAGCATCCCGCGCTTATTTCAACCCGCACTCCCCATGCGGGGAGTGACGGAGCTATCGAGCCGAGACAGTGTGATAAAGTTATTTCAACCCGCACTCCCCATGCGGGGAGTGACCGTTACGGCAAGTTTCGCTATCTCTACGTCAAGGAATTTCAACCCGCACTCCCCATGCGGGGAGTGACACCGCCGATCTGCAAGACCCTGCAAAGCAGGCGATTTCAACCCGCACTCCCCATGCGGGGAGTGACACTCCTCGTCGAAACACGGGTTCGGGATGATCTGATTTCAACCCGCACTCCCCATGCGGGGAGTGACCGCGCATCCCTGACGAGCAGGTAGCAGACGAAAGCATTTCAACCCGCACTCCCCATGCGGGGAGTGACGACGATGCTCGACGAATCGCGGCTTTCGGTCTCATTTCAACCCGCACTCCCCATGCGGGGAGTGACATGGACGCGCGCATGGAGGACGGCAGCCGCGTATTTCAACCCGCACTCCCCATGCGGGGAGTGACGCAGACGCACTGCGTCATATGCTCCGCGCTCTCATTTCAACCCGCACTCCCCATGCGGGGAGTGACTGAGTACATCGGCAAACAGATCAGGCATTACAGATTTCAACCCGCACTCCCCATGCGGGGAGTGACGTGGGCGCGTCCTTTCCGAGGTCATCTATCACCAATTTCAACCCGCACTCCCCATGCGGGGAGTGACGAAGGCCTCGCCGCCGGTCGGCTTGACGGGCGAATTTCAACCCGCACTCCCCATGCGGGGAGTGACCTCGACCGCGTGAGCTGCTGGTGCTGCCGAAACAAATTTCAACCCGCACTCCCCATGCGGGGAGTGACCGCGTCTGCGGAGATTTTTTTAACCTGGGATACGATTTCAACCCGCACTCCCCATGCGGGGAGTGACGTCGCCATGAGGCGCTGCGTCGCGCTGCTGGCCATTTCAACCCGCACTCCCCATGCGGGAAGTGACCATTGACTGGGAGGCGAAGCAGAGCTTGACAACATTTCAACCCGCACTCCCCATGCGGGAAGTGACGCGAGACATGGCCACGAAAGGCGCGGCTGCGAAATTTCAACCCGCACTCCCCATGCGGGGAGTGACGCCATGGACTGGGCCACCATCATGAGCGCGCTGGAATTTCAACCCGCACTCCCCATGCGGGGAGTGACTCCCTACGGGAGATGCCGTCAATGTCGGAGCGTTCGTTATTTCAACCCGCACTCCCCATGCGGGGAGTGACCCGTTGGAAGTAAAATTTAAAATGGTATTGGAGCTATTTCAACCCGCACTCCCCATGCGGGGAGTGACTGGACAGCGTTTGCGCGCCCTGCACCACGCGACGATTTCAACCCGCACTCCCCATGCGGGGAGTGACGAAAAGGAGGTTTCCCAAGATGCTGCGAGTGATATTTCAACCCGCACTCCCCATGCGGGGAGTGACCTCCCCGTCATCGGACGATCGGGCGACCGTCTCATTTCAACCCGCACTCCCCATGCGGGGAGTGACCTTGGATGAGCTTGTCTCTTTTGCCGCGCGCTTATTTCAACCCGCACTCCCCATGCGGGGAGTGACTCGCGAAGGGCAAGGGGATACCCAGCAGCATCAAAGATTTCAACCCGCACTCCCCATGCGGGGAGTGACCATGACGAAGCTCACGCGCGGCTTCACGTTCCTATTTCAACCCGCACTCCCCATGCGGGGAGTGACTGCCGGAGATGATGGGAGATGCGTCACCGGGCATATTTCAACCCGCACTCCCCATGCGGGGAGTGACAAGCGATGACGAAAATCAACCCGTTGCTTGCAAGAATTTCAACCCGCACTCCCCATGCGGGGAGTGACGCCCCCGTATTGCATGGCGTGCTGCTCGGCATTGTAATTTCAACCCGCACTCCCCATGCGGGGAGTGACCTTCGCCAGATCGGCGTAATCGTCCGCATAGCCATTTCAACCCGCACTCCCCATGCGGGGAGTGACTGCAATATTATGTGCAAATTTACTGCTTCGATCAACATATAGTGTCATTAGACAAACAAGGTACACGCAACAAGCGCGTCAGGCATCTTTATGTCACACTATTTGGTGCGAACCTCACGTATGTCATATGCGAGCTTCATGCTCGCACCATGGTCCTACAACGCCAAGAACCCTTCAGCTTCGTACGTTGGTTTCGCACCTACATGCTCAATCTTCGTCTCATATTTGTTTCCAAGACTGTAGAATCGCAAACTATCTTTCTCCGGATCGATCAGCTCGACGAGCTCGCTCTTGATACGAACCATCGTCGCAGCATCGGCAACGCATTCGAACACTGAGTTCTGGACACGCTGACCGTAATTGACGCAATGTCGCGCCACTTTCCGCAAGCGACGTCGGCCCGCCGGATCCTCGGTATTCACGTCGTAGGTAATCACTGTCAGCATGCCAACCATCTCACTTCCATAGAAACGGCGGGTAGCCGTCTAGATCGCAGCGCAAGCAACGAGCGAGCAACAGCGCCTGCACATGCGGCACAAGCCCCCGGGGGATCTTCTCCTTCAAAAAGGGATGGGTGATCGTCTCCTTCTTTCGCTCTTGCCAAGCGCCGAACAAAGCCCGTCTCCCTTCATCGCCCAACCGAACCTCACCCGATTCCCGCTTTTCAAAATCCTTCGAACTCACCACCCGGTTGTTCACGGCGGAAAGCACGAACCGATCGACGAACACCGGCCGCAGCTCCTCCATTAAGTCCAAAGCAAGCGAGCGTCGACCAGGCCTATCCGCATGCATGAAACCCACGAACGGATCAAGCCCAACACCCTCAAGCGCAGACGCGCAATCGAAAGCCAGAACCGTGTAGAACAGAGACAGCATAGCGTTCATCGCATCAGTCGGAGGACGCCGCGCTCTACCTGTAAAACGAAACGTCTCCCTATCTCGCAACACCAGCTCATCGAACACGCCGAAATACTCTGCAGCCGCGTCGCCCTCAATCCCTCGCAAGGAATCCATCGTTTCACACTCGGCCGCACTACGAAGTGAGCCGTCAAGCCTCATGCTGGTTGCCTTCACCGATCCCGTATCAATACGCAACCCATGGTCGCGCACCGCCCGTTCGAGCACCCAACGACCGTTGTAGAGCTTTCCCACAATGAAATTCCGAGCGATAGCAAGGCTCTTTTCGGTGTCTTCAGACCATGCATACTGCGTTTTTCGCAGCAGCACGTTTCCGCGCTGCTCGCCGTATGCGCCTGCAAGGAAACGACCCTTCCGATCGAAGAACGACAAGCCAACGCCCCGTTCGACGCAAGCACCCATAAGGGCAGGACTTGCACCTCGGTACGAGAAGCAGAGGATGCCCTCGAGCGTATGGAGCGGCACTCGTCCAAGCTCTGCGCCATCGCGACGTACAACCACGTTCTCCCCATCGAGCATGAGATACGCGTCTTCCGTGAACACGTAAAGCGTGTTGAGCAAATGCCTCATAGCTCCTCCTCGGAAAGCCTTTTGGCCACATACTCCCCGACCGTCGCCCGATTGATGGCGCGCGGCAGGCAGAGGTCGTTCAACGAGCACGACCGACAGGCCGAGAAAGGCTTCACCCGTGGCGTATGACGACGTCGATACAAGGCATGCATCTCCTCCGCCATCGAGCCAACCAAGGCGCGCAACGACTCGTCGAACTCCACCTTTTCGCGCGAACGCGTTTCGCCGTAGTAGAGGAACCCAATGGGCACATCCGCCCCAAGCATCTCCTCCAAGCACAACGCCTGTGCGCACAATTGCAGTCGGTCGGCATCGTTCGCCTTGCTCGACCCACGCTTGTACTCCACCGGCACGGCGCGCCAAAGGCCATCCTCTCCTGCGAGAGGATGGCCATGCGTATCCTTATGGAATTCGACGACATCGCACTTCCCTGACAAGCCGAGCGCACGCGAATGCACCGACAAGCCGCGAACGACGAGGGTATCGCCTCGCCGTTCGCGCAGCTCTTCATCATGGGCGCGTTTGTGCATGAGCTCGCCTTGGGCTGTCAACACGTTGTCGGCCCACGCTTGCTCGATATGGATGAGCGCCCACTGTCGTCGGCAGAACGCGAAGTGCTGGATACCGGACAGCGCGAGGAACTCGTCCTCGTCGTACACCGCTACACCATCCTCAGAACCGTGACCCCCTCGGGCACGGCGCCCTCGTCAACGGTGATCTCCTCGTAGTCGTCGATGGAACGCGGAGCCTCCACGCCGGCTTTCTTCTGGGTTGAAACAGCGTCGAACAGCTTGTACGACGGCGCATTGCCAAGCTCGCTGTCATGTTTGAACACCACGAGCGCGCGAACCGCCATCTTGCCGCGCGCAGCCGAATGATCGTGCTCGAACATGTTGACGATAGCATCCCACAGAAGGGCGAGGTCGTCCTCCGAGAATCCCGTCGATTTGCGCGCCAAGTTCGCAGAAACGTAGCCCTCCCCGCGATAGAGCGCATAGGGAACCACGTACTTGCGGCCCATCTCGGTGTTGCTCGCTTCGGCGCGTTCTTCGGTGGTCTTGGCTACGCGCGTGATGGTGATCTCCTGAGGAATGATAGGGTCGACGCTTCGAGCGAACGTCAGCTGCACCGGACCTCGCACCTGGCCGCAGTTGAGCGAGTTTTTCACAAACGTCGTCATCACCGCGCCGAACGTGCGCACGTCGTAGAACGTCGCGCACATGAAGTCGCGAATCTTCTCGTCAAGCTCAGGATCATCCTTCTTGAGCTTCTTTATGTCTTTCGCATCGATGCCAAGCGCTTCGAACGCGCGAGCATCGTTCACGTTGAGAATGGAGCCATCCTTCACGTAGATGTCGAAACCGGGATCGTCCTCCTTCACCGTTTCGACGTAGTTGCGCACTTTGCGCTTCAGGCATACGTCCGTGACGATGCCGTATCCGGTTTCCGGGTCGATGCGCGGCATATTGCCAGCATCCGGGTCACCGTTGGGGTTGCCGTTCTCGACATCGAAGTAGACAACGAAATCGTAACGGTTCTTGATAGGATTGCTCATGGCTATGCCTCCTGGATCTGGTCGGATTCAGCATCGCGCTTTTCAAAGCGCTTTTGGTTTTGATGGTAGTATCCCAAGATGAAATCGCCCTGTTCCTCAAGCGAGAGCCGTTTGGGAAACGCGTCCAACTTGCCGAGAAGCTCCCCGCGCATCTTCTCGTAGTGCACGGCAAGCCCCTTGCTGTCTCGCGAAAGCTTGGTGAGGTGCTTGTCGCACAAGCCGATCACGATCGGGAAGATCACGCTCGGAGTGGCACTCGCCGAATCGTAGTATTTGTTCTTAATCGTCGAATTCAAACCGGGGCTTGCGGCTTCTTGAATGCTCTCGAGCACCGAGAACAACCTTCCCAGCACGTAGGGAGCGTCGGAACGCTCTTCGTTCAGTCCCACGGTGACCTCCTCCTCGCTTCGGTTGCAGTTTTTTATCAGGTATGCCTTGATGATGGCTGCTCGACCGCGCGTCACCTTGCGCGTGCGCCGCTCCTCGTTATCCTGTGTTGCTCGCACGCGCAGGATCGTCTGCTCGAAAAGAGCCTCCGGGTAGCGCTGGTTCCCCAAAATGGAGCGAAGGAGCGCACCGCCAAGCAGCGATGTGGCAGCCGGCTGCTTCGCATTCGGATTCTCGGTTTCAACCAGTAAGCGGTATGGCACGAGGTACTTCTTCTCATACGGAGCGCGCGCGATATCGAGTCTCTCGTAGTGCTGGTACAAATTGTCGAGCATGGCGCCGAACGTATCCCGCTGAAAGAAACGAACCGACAAGCGAGCAGCGTTCGGAGCAAGTCCGAGCACATAGAAGTTGGCATCAGGATCGACCTCCCCAATAGGAAGCCCTTGCGCAAGTCTCTGCATAACCGCGTCTATGACGCGATCGGGATCACCTTTGCCGCTTTCGTTGTCTTTATCGTCGCCACCTCCTGTTTGAGGATTCAAGAAATCGGACATGATGTCGACGCAGGCCTGATCGTGCTTGTCAGCCCAGTACACTACTGTCGTATCGCCGATCCTCATATGGTGCTTGCGATCTGAAAGCAGGTAGTTGAGCGCCGTAGAATAAGCGAACGTCGCGTACTCGCTCACCGGCGCGTTAAGGCCCTGCTCTTCGTCGTGCCCGTAGGATTCAAATGCTCGCGCGTTGAACCCGACGAGCGAAGCACCCATGGCCTGCGCGCCCACAACGCCCTTGATGGCGGGATGCAGCCGGGCAATAGGAGCTTGTTTGCCCGATACTAGACAGGTCATAACAGCCGCGCCCTCCGAGGGCTTTTCGCAGGCCTTTTCCCAAGCCGACCGGATGGCGGGATCGTCCAGCGCGTTCTTGCCGTCCACTCTGAACACGAGATTCCCTCCAGCGAGCAAAGCCTCCCCTGCATCCGTAACGGCCACGCGGGAAAGCGCATCTTCAGGGTTCCACGTTTCGAAGAAACGGCGGATCGCCGCTGCAGACGGAGAACCAACCCCCTGCAAGAACGCGAGATGCCGCTCCCTCGCAGCTTCGAAGCACTGCCGAGCGCGTTCGGGCTTGCCCTTCGCATCGATGCCAAGCAGATAGGTCGCGTTGTCGCATAACAGGTTCGCTGCCACACCCACCGTGCGCTTCACCTGCTCGGGAACCATCATCGTCCAACCGCGCTTCTCATCGGATGGAATAACATTGACCAGTTCGCCCTCGGACGACAGCACCAGCATGAACGCCACCTGACGCGAGCACCACCCCACCCGAGCGATCTTCTCAGGATGCTCTTTAGCGAGCTGCTCGTAAAAGCCGACCAGCGCTTGAAGGATCATCGAAACACCTCGCTTCCCGCCACGTCGATCACCCCGTTGCGCATGACCGCGCGGAAGAACATAGGGGCAATGTTCTTCGGATCGCGGTAGTCCATGTCGTACAACATGAAGCCGAGGTCACGTTCGCTTTCGTCTGCATAGAACCCGCAAGATGACGGAACCTCTTCGCATGCTTTGAAATGCGCCGGGAACTCGCGTGTTCCGAAGTAGGGCATCGAGTAGCACTGCCCACGTTCGAGCCTTCGCCTGATAATGTCCTTGAATTTACCAGCGTTGTCGTCCGGCATGGCCTTGTCGGTGAGGTCGAAATGAGCCTCTATAACATAGCGAACATCGATGAGGATGAGTGACGCCCTCTGCTGGATATCGTCCTTCGTATTGATATAGGGAAGCTTTCCTCCCCCTGTCGCCGCCGTGCGCATGGTACTGGCGAGCGCTTTCGATTTCACCTCGTTTCGGCGCACGTTCGTGAATCGGATGGGATTGAGCACATGGATACGGTCGATGGTGTAGCGCATGCCCGGATGCCAGTAAATGCTCTCGAGCAGCCCTCTCGCAGCGCTGGGAGTCATCGCGTCGTACGACACGCGCTCCACCGAAAGTTCCGGACGCGTGAAGAGCGCTCGATCGCCCCATACTTCGACGCAAATGCCATAAGCCATAGGACACCTCCTTCCTGTACGTTTTACTCTTTTCTACCGCTCGATTCTTCAGATGATCGAGATCCTTGATTTCATAAAATTATCAAGGTGCTTATACATGCAGCATACCAGCTTCGAACTGCACGCGTGGGACTGTTCTGGTACAACTTTGAAAAAGCTCGGCTTTTCGGCCGCTACAAGAACAAGCCCTTTCCTCCAGCCTGCGAGGCATCGAGTCCCGTTTCTTCGCTGTAGAGGCCGGTATCCACCAACTCGTATGTATCCCCATCCAGCAATCTGATGGCACCCGTGCTCTGCAACGCTTTGACGTCATTGTCGTAGAGACTCACCGAATAGCGCGCCACCCGGCGCATCGAACCCCGGGAAGCGACTCCCACGCGAAGCTCGTGAAGCTGCTGCGCTATCGCGGGATCAGGAACGATGATGGAGCACGATCCGTCTTCGATCATACGGAAGCGATCGGCGGCATGCTTGAAGGGGATAAGGGGAACCGACTTGCCTTCATGGAACTCCGCCCGACCAATTTCCGTGAGGTCCTCGAGCACGCCTTCCGCATCCAGCCGGTCGCGGCGTATATCGTGCAACTGTTCAAAATACGACGCGATCGCCCCAAGCGAACCGATATCGCATGCGACACCCTCTTCCACCGCCTCGGCAGCTCGGATGTCGACCCCCATCTCCAGCATTACCGAACGCGCGATCGCGCATTTTTGACTAATATCATTCGGAACGCCGTACCCCGTACCCGGCTCGAACAGGTAGACGACGCTCTCGTAAACAGGATGCCTTCCCTCGCGGTTGCATCGACCAGCACATTGAACCATGCTGTCCACTCCGGCAAGCGCGCGGTACACGATAGGAAAATCGACATCGACACCGGCCTCGATCAAGCTCGTTGCGATCACCCTGCAGGTTTCTCCTCGAACCAGCCGCAGGCGTATCTCGGCGAGCGCCTTCTCTCGATGAACCGAATGCATGAGCGTGGACAGATGGAACACGCCGTCTCCGTCATCCGACGACGCTTGCACCAAATCATAGAGGGATTTCGCCTGACTTCGACTATTGACGACGCAAAGCACTTGTTCACGAGAAGACAACCTGTCAGCGAGCACCGCATCTTCGATCTTGCCGATGAAGCGATACTCAGTGCGCCGCAAACGCTCGTACAGAGCTTGCGGCTCGGGAGCGATCTCGCGCACCGGACATCCGTACAAACCGAACATCTTGTCTAGCGACGGCTGGGTGGCCGTGCAGAGCACTACCGTGCATCCATAGCGGTGAACCAACTCGGCCAGCGCCCGCACGCAAGGCAGCAGCTGCTTCGCAGGGAGCATCTGAGCCTCGTCGAGCACGATCACGCTGTTCGTGATATTGTGCAATTTGCGGCAACGCGACGTTTTGCTGGCGTACAGCGATTCGAAAAGCTGCACATTCGTTGTGACCACGACGGGCGCATCCCAATTCTCCGTCGCAAGTCGCAACAGCCCTCCATCTTCGCCCGCATTATCGAAATCGAAGTTGCCATGATGTTCGAGAACGTTGTTCGCGCCGACCACCTTGCGAAACACCTCGGCGTTCTGCTCGATGATCGACGTGTAGGGTACCGCATAGATGACGCGTCGCATATTATGCCCGTCAGAGAGCGCATGCCGCAAAGCGAAGCGCAGCGAGGCGTACGTCTTGCCGCCGCCGGTGGGAACCGTGAGCGAGAAAACGCCTGGAGCATCCGATGCCGATTCGGCACACGCGTCCAGAATAGAGCAACGCGTCTTGCTGAGTTCGGTTCGAGGAGGGTAGAACGATTGGATCACGCACTCGAGGCGCTCGTTCAATGTTTCGAGCGAATCGGCGTTCAGATGCTCGCGCGCCGACCCCTTCATGAAGCGCTCCGTGCAGAGGAAGTCCGCATCGACCAGACACGAGAACACCATGCGCGTCAAAAAGGCGATCGAGAAGGGATCGAAATGAGCCATGTTGTCGAAAGTGACCGATTCCGTCTCGGGCAGCTCGACCTCGCGAGCATAAGCGCGATAGTCGGGAAGCTGGCGATGCTCCGCTTTGCGAAAGCGTCCTATCAGCGACGGTCCATCCGGTTCGGCCAATGATCCGCTATCGGGCAGGCCTCCGTGGTGTCCCGCGATGCAGAAGCCGAGCAGTGGCAACCCGGCCCGCTCATATAGCTCATAAGCCCCCGCCGTGGAGTGGTCCACCTTGCGGCCGTCACGGAGGATGCGGTTCTGGAATTCTGCGGAGTACTTGCCGATATCGTGGGCCATGCCTGCCGCATAAGCCCAAGACTCGGCTCCGAACGGCCGCGCGAATTCAGCCGCCATCTCGGCCACCTCGCGAAGATGGTCGGCCACTTCTTCGATACGCCCATCTTCGGCAACATGGGATACGTACATGAATACCTCCCGTCAGTTGGCGCAATCGCGCGCCGTTCAGCTATAAAATATAACTCATCTTGACATGCATAAGCTCTCTAATCATTTTTATAGCTCTCGATGATACTCTGGAAACTGTTTTCGCATGTCCCCCAAGCGGGACTTGCAGAAAAGCGTTTTCGTTTATCATTGAAAGAATGTCTAATCCAAAAAACAGGTGCATGAAGCATGCCCGAAGAACAACCGGGTTGTACAATACCCCCATGTCCCTCACCACCGACATACGCTCCTACCAACCCTTCAACCAGCAGGAGGCATCCGATCGCGAGGTTATCCTCCGACAGCTGGAAGCCGACCCGCGGGTCTTCCAACGCGACTCGCTCGCGCATATGACGTGCTCGATCTGGACGGTCGACCCGACCGCGACCAAGACGCTCATGGTGTTCCACAACACGTACGGGTCGTGGAGCTGGATAGGCGGGCACGCCGACGGAGAGCGCGACCTGGAACAGGTGGCGCTGCGCGAATTGGAGGAGGAGACCGGCGTCGCCGACGCGCGCATCGTGCCGTGCGGGCCGGGGAACATCTTCTCGCTCGAGGTGCTCACCGTGGACGGGCACGAGAAACGCGGGCGCTACGTCAGCTCGCATGTACACCTCAACGTGACGTATCTGGCCGTCGCGTCGCCCGACGACCCGCTGCGCGTCAAGCCCGACGAGAACAGCGGCGTGCGCTGGATGGACCTCGACGAGGCGCTGGCCGCATCGACGGAACCGTGGATGCGCGACCGGATCTACCGCAAGCTCGTCGACAAGCTGGCCGCGGTCGACCTCGAAATGAGACGTTAGCCCCGTCCCTTCGCCTCATCCCAAAGCTCGCGGGGAAGATAGTACGATTCGAAGTCCTGCATGAGGCCGTCGGGGGTTGCTTCGGCGCCGTGGATGGTGCCCTCGTGGACGAAGCCCGCCTTCTCGATCACGCGGCGCGAACGATCGTTGAACGTGTAGTGCGTGCACGTGATCAGGCCAAGCCCCAGCTCCTCGAAGCCGTAGCGCAGCATCTCGTCCGCCGCCTCGGTCATGCAGCCCCGCCCCCATGCCGTGCGCGCGAGCGCATAGCCCAGCATGAGGCAGTCGACGTTGCGCCGCTGCGGATCGCGGATGAGGCCGATCGACCCGATGCACGGCCCCGTGGCTCCCGTCCCCGCGCCCGTCTTCTCGAAGATGCCGAACACATGAGGCTCGCTCGCGATCACCTCCACGAACATGCGCGAGTCCTCGCGCGTGCGGTGCGGGGCCCATCCGGCATCGGGCCCGACGGCGGGGTCGCTGCAGTAGGCGTACACGTCGTCGATATCGTCGGAAACGAGCGGGCGCAGCACGAGGCGCTCGGTCTCGAGCGCAGGGCACTCCCCCGACGTCACCGCCAGAATCGCCGGCGGACAACCGGGATGCCGCGCCTCGCCGGCCCGAACGCAAGCCGCGAACCGCACCTCGTCGAGCACCCGCACGCCCGCCTCGCGCAGGGCGCGCGCCGCCACGCCGTAACCGGGCACGAGCTCGCCGGCGAACGCGCCGTCGTACACGAGGCCGCATCCGCACGAAGGGCTCTTCGCCTTGAGCACGGCCAGCTTGCACCCCTGCTCCTGCGCCAGCTCCACCGTCTTGGCGGCTCCGACCAAAAACGCGTCCGTGACGTCGACCCCGTCCTCGTCCGTCACGCGCAGCGCGCGCTCGGCGGCGGCGATCTCGCAGGGGGCATGCGGCACAGGCAGCCCGCCCAGCACCTCGGGGCACACGGGAACCATCTCGCAAGCGTCGTGCAGCTTCAGCACGTCCTCGCAGGGACGCGACTTCCCATCGTAGCGGCACGGCTCCCCCAGCAGGCATGCGCTCACGGCTATCGGCATCGCTCGTCCTCGTTTCGTCGAAAAAACCCAGTATAGCAAAGCCCGCGACTCCGCTGCGCTAGCGCGTGCGCGCGAACACCAGAACCGTGGCGACGGCCGCGAACACGGCCAGCGCCGCAAGCACGCCCACGAGCGTCGTCGCGCCCACGAGCGCGCCCATCATCCCGCTAAGAACCGCCGATCCCGTGTAGCCGATGAGATTGATGGTCGACACCACCGTCGCCGTGCCGCGCATGTCGGCCCGCGCGAACAAAAGGCGCAGGCTGCCCGACAGGCACATGCCCGTGGACAGGCCGAACAACGCCACCAGCACGAGGAAAGCGCCCAAAGCCCCGGCCGCCATCGCTACGCACATCGCGCACGTGAACACGAGGAGCGCCGCCATCGAAACACGCAACGACACGCCCGACGGCATGCGCGCCTCAAGCGGCGCCCCCAACGCGCTGGGCGCCATCGACAGCGCGAGGATAGCCGATGCCATGAACGGGTCGCTCGAACCGAAGCATTCCGCCGCCACCGGCGAGCTGAACGATTGGAAGAACGTGCCCACGCCCCACGACGCGACGTAGGCGCACGCGGCGATGGGCAGCACACCGCGCAGCTTCGCATCCACGCCGATCACCGGCTTGCAGGCGGTTCGCAGCGGCACGCGGCTGACGACCGTTTCGGGAGCCGCGGGAATGAGGATCGCGCCCAGCGCCAGCAACGCGATCATGATCCAATAGATCAGCGCGTGCTGTTGGGTGACCAAGGACAAGAACCCCACGGCCAGCGAACCCGCCATCACGCCCAGCAGCGCGCCGCAACCGGCCACCGCCAGCCCGAACCCCTCGTAGCGCCCCACGGCGGAATCGACGACCAGCGCCGAAACGGCGCTCATGGCCAAGCCGCACGACACGCCCTGCACGGCTCGCGCAACCAGCACGATCGTCGGATCGGCCGCTCTCAAGAACAGGAAACAACCGAGCATGGCAAGCAGCAGCGACGCCGCCGCCAAGGGGCGCCGTCCCGCCGCATCGGACAGCGATCCCGACAAGAACAGCGTCAGCACGACGCCGAACAGGTACATGAGCATGGTGGCGGAGATGTCGGCGTCGGTGAGCCCGATCGCCCCTTTGTACTCGGAGTACAAAGGGATAGGCACAGCCGAAGCGGCGAACACGGTGACGAAGGCGAACGTGGCGATGACGAGGCCTCGCACCCCTTGCCGAGGCTGCGAGGATTCCGACGCGTCGACTGCATGCGCGAGCATGGCACCATCCGTTCGTTCACCGCGAATTACACCCGCGCTCTTCCCTGCGAGGAGCGATTGCGGACAGCATAGCATTCCGAACGGACGCAGGGAACACCCGCGTTCGCCCAACGCGGCGCGCACGGTTCTGGATTTCTGGTACCATGGTACGGATGTTCTGCAATGCTTTCGAGGGAGGGCCGCCGCACCGCATGCTATCCGAAGACGACATCAGCAGGCACTGCCATGCGCGCACGTTGCAACGGGCACGGTCCATCGCAGCCTCCGACCGCAACATCCTCACAAAGCAGGTCCGCTACAATCCGCCCGAGACCACGCTGTCCGCGTTCGTTGCCAGCAGCAGCGGCTGGAACGACCGTTACCGCACCTCCGTCACCTTCGACGAGGACGAAGGCGACCTGGTCGACTACGCCTGCACCTGCCCCGCCTACCGCGAGTACGACGGCATGTGCAAGCACTGCGTGGCTCTGGCGTTGACGTATCTGGACGCGCCTGAGAAGTTCATGGGCTACCGAGCCCATCGCGCGCCGACCACGTCTTCATGCCTGCTCGAGCTCATGGAGCGCAGCAAAGCCGCTGAAGAAGCGGAGGAACAGGGCGGCATCGATCTGGAAGCAACCGTCGTGTACGGCTATCGGTCGTGGTCGGCGCACTTCAAGGTCGTCGGCCCCCAGGGCTCCTACGTCATGAAGAGCATCTCGGACTTCGTCGGCCGCATGCGGCGCGGCGAGCGGTTCTCCTACGGCAAGAAGCTCGCGTTCACGCACGTCCCGGCGATGCTCGCCGAGTCGGCGCGCCCCATCGCCCGGTTCCTCGACCGCGCCGTGGCGCTGCGCGAGCAGGCCACCGGCAGCGCGTTTTGGCGCTACCGCGGACGCGACGAGATCGGACGCGACCTCGACCTGTCGGACTACGAGCTCATCGAGCTGTTGGATCTGCTGGACGGCCGCCCCTTCACCGTCGAAGGCACCGACTACGGAACGCGCTCCCTCACCCGCGCGCACGTCGTCAGCGCCGACCCCGATGTCGAGGTCTCGGTGCGGCGCACCGACGACGGCGGCTACGCCATCGAAGCCGACGAGCTGCCTTTCGTGGCGCAGGGCGACCGCATGTACCTGTGGCAGGGCGAGACGTTCTTCCGCTGCTCGGCCGACTTCGCGCGCACGGCGGGCTTCCTGCGCACCGTGTACGAGAACGACGATGCCCGCCTGTTCGTCAGCCTCGCCGACATGCCCCTGTTCTGCGCCACCGTGCTGCCCGCCATCGAGAAGCGCCTCCATGTGGAAACGCCGACCGAGATCGGGCTGTTCCGCCCCGTGCCGTGCAAGCTGGAGTTCTACTTCGACAAGACCGACCGCGACGTCACCTGCGACGCGCAAGCCGTGTACGGCGAACGCCGCTACCCGCTGCTCGACTCCCCCGCTCGCGACGAGGCGGGCCCCCTGCGCGACGAGAAGCTGGAGGGTCGCGCGAGGCGGCTGGTCAAGCAGTATTTCGACACATTAGAAGCTCCCCCATCCATCATGCTGAGCGACGAGACGGCGGTGGCCGACCTCGTGTTCGGCGGCCTTGTCCAGTTCCAGGCGCTGGGCCAGGCGTTCACCACGCCCGCGTTCGACCGGCTGCTCGTAGACAAGAAGCCGCGCATCTCGGTGGGCATCTCGCTGGCGGGCAACCTCATCAACCTGGCCGTGTCCGCCGACGACCTGCCCCCAGCCGAGGTGGCGGCGCTGCTGGCGAGCTACCGGCGGCGCAAGCGCTTCCACCGTCTGAAGAGCGGTGCGTACCTCGATCTGACGGAGTACGACCTCGCTCAGCTCGACCACCTTGCGGAGGACTTCGGCTTCACGCCCAAACAGCTGGCCGCAGGCGCGGTGGAGCTTCCCGCCTACCACGCGTTCTACCTCGACGAGCAGTTCAAGGGCGCAGAGCGCAACCGCTCGTTCATGCGCTACCTGGAAAGCTTCCGGGCATCGGCCGGCGAGCCGTGCCCGGTACCCGACCAGCTGGCCGCCACGCTGCGCCCCTACCAGGCGGAAGGGCTGCGCTGGATGAGCGCGTTGGCCGACCGCGATCTCGGCGGCATCCTGGCCGACGAGATGGGCCTGGGCAAGTCGGTGCAGCTCATCGCGTTTCTGCTGGCACGCCAGAGCGAGGCGCGCGCCGTCGGGCCCAGCCTCATCGTGTGCCCCGCCTCCCTCGTGTACAACTGGATGGCCGAGTTCGAGCGCTTCGCCCCGACCCTGGACGTGCGCGCTGCGGTGGGCGCCAAGCGCGAGCGCATGCGCATCCGCGCCGAGGCGTGCGAGAGAGACGCACGCGAAAGCGAGCTTGCCCGCGACGGGCGCTGCTGCGACGTGCTGATCACCTCCTACGACCTGCTGCGCATCGACGCGGAGGACTTCACCCGGCGCGAATTCTACTGCTGCGCGCTCGACGAGGCGCAGTACGTGAAGAACCACGCCACCAAGACGGCGCGCGCCGCGAAGCGCGTGCGGGCGCGCCACCGCTTCGCGCTGACCGGAACGCCGATGGAGAACCGCCTGAGCGAGCTGTGGAGCATCTTCGACTTCCTCATGCCCGGGCTTCTGGGATCCTACATGCGCTTCCGCGAGCACTTCGAGCTGGACATCACCGGAGGCGACGCAGACGCCGCCCGCCGTCTGCGCTCCCTCGTGGCACCGTTCATGCTGCGCCGCTTGAAGGCCGACGTGCTGCAAGACTTGCCCGACAAGCTGGAATCGGTGGTGTACGTCCCCATGGAGGCCGAGCAGCAGCGCCTGTACGCCGCCCACGAGCAGCAGCTGCGCGACGCGCTGACCCTGCAGAAGAACAACCGCAACAACAAGCAGTTCCACGAGCGCAAAGTGGAGGTGCTCGCCGAGCTGACGAAGCTGCGCCAGCTGTGCTGCGACCCGCGCCTTCTGTACGAGAACTACGCCGGGCACGCGGCAAAGCTGGACGCCATCGCAGAGATCGTGGAATCGGCCATGGACGCCGGCGAGAAGACGCTTGTGTTCTCCCAGTTCACAAGCTTCCTTTCGCTGATCGCCGAAGTGCTGGACGCGCACGGCGTGCCCTACTTCACCATCACGGGAGCCACGCCGAAGAAGCGCCGGCTCGATCTGGTGAACGCGTTCAACGACGACGACACGCCCGTGTTCCTCGTATCGCTCAAAGCGGGTGGCACCGGGCTCAACCTCACCGGCGCGTCGGTGGTGGTGCACGCCGACCCCTGGTGGAACGCCGCTGCGCAGAACCAGGCCACCGACCGCGCGCACCGCATCGGCCAGACGCAGGTGGTGAGCGTCCACAAGGTCATCGCGAAGGACACCGTCGAAGAGCGCATCCTGCATTTGCAGGATGCGAAGACCGACCTCGCCGACCAGGTGATCGGCGCCGGCGGCGTGTCGCTGGCGAGCCTGAGCCAGGAGGAGCTGCTCGATTTGCTAGACGGATGAGGCGCGGCTTAGAACTTGCCGAAGCGTTCGTAGCGGGCTCGCAGCAGCTCGTCGGTCGGCGTTGCGCATAGCTCGTCAAGCGTGGCGCACACGTAGGAGCGCACGCCCTCGGCCGCCTGCTCGGGGTTCTCATGCGCAGGGCCCGCTCCTTCGGACAGCACGGCGTCCACGATGCCCATCTCGCATGCTTCCGCCGCGCTCATCTTCATGACGGCGGCCGCCTCGGCGGCGCGCGTGCGATCCTTCCACAGGATGGACGCGAAGCCCTCCGGCGACAGCACCGAGTACACCGCGTGCTCCTGCATGGCCACGCGATCGGCCAGCGCCAGCGCCAGCGCGCCGCCCGAGCCGCCCTCGCCCAACAGCACGCTCACCACGGGCACGCGCAGGCCCGCGAGCGCCAGCAGGTTGTCGGCGATGGCGTTGCCCTGCCCGCGCTCCTCGGCCTCCATGCCGCAGAACGCGCCTTGCGTGTCCACGAGGCACACCACGGGGCGGCCGAACTTCTCGGCCTGACGCATGAGGCGCAAAGATTTGCGGTAGCCCTCCGGCTGCGGGCAGCCGAAGTTGCGCGCGATGCGCTCTTTGAGGTCGCGTCCTTTCTCTTGCGCGATCACCGTCACCGCGCGACCCCCGATCCAGCCGAGGCCGCACACCACGGCGCCGTCGTCGCCGAACATGCGATCGCCGTGCAGCTCGATGAACCCGTCCACGAACGAGTCGATGTAGGCGAGCGCCGTGGGACGATGCACGTTGCGCGCCAACTGAACGCTCTCCCATGCGCGGTTCGACGTGGGCGCAGTGGCCTCGCGCGCCGCAGCGGACGCGTCCTCCAAAGACACGCCGGCCTCCGCATCGAAACCGCCCGTGCTGAGCGCCTTCTCCAAACGCTTGCGCATGGAGGAGCCGCGGCGGTCGAAGCGCTCGGTGACGGCCGCCATGCGCCCGCGCAGCTTGGCGCGCGCCGAGTCCACCCCTCCGGCGAAAGGCAAGCCGCCGCCCACGGTCAAATCGCCGTACGTCACCGTGTTGTACGTATCGGTGCCGCTGGCCAGGTTCTCGCGCACCGCCTCGTAGCTGACGAGGATATCGCGATCGCCCGGCTCGTGCTCCTGCTCGCCGCGCACAGCCGATGCCGTGGCAAGGTGCAACGCCAGCAAGTGAGCCAGCACGCTGCGCAGCTCGCCGCGCTCCACGATGGCGTCGATCAGCCCGTGATCCAGCGCGAACTCGGCCGTCTGGAAGCCCTCGGGCAGCTCCTGCTTGATGGTGTCCTTGATGACGCGCTGGCCCGCGAAGCCGATCAGCGCGCGCGGCTCGGCCAGGATCACGTCGCCCTGCATGGCGAACGACGCGGTCACGCCGCCCGTCGTGGGATCGGTGAGCACCGAGATGTAGGGAAGCTTCGCCGCAGCATGGCGCTCCAGCGCGCACGACACCTTCGCCATCTGCATGAGCGACACGAGACCCTCCTGCATGCGCGCGCCGCCCGACGCGGTGAACACCACCACGGGCAGACGCTCGTCGGTCGCGCGCTCCACGAGCCGCGCCACCTTCTCGCCCACGACCGAGCCCATCGAGCCCATGAAGAACTGCGACTCCATGATGCCGATGGCCACGCGCAAGCCCGCGATACGTCCGACGCCGGTGCGCACGCCCTCCTCCAGACCCGTCTTCTCGCGCTGAGCCTCGAGCTTGCCCAGGTAGCCGGGGAACTCGAGCGGGTCGGTTTCGGGAACCGTGCGGTTCCATTCCACGAAGCTGTCCGCATCCAGCAAGTCGTCGATGCGCTCGCTCGACGACATGCGCAGGTAACCGCCGCAAGCGGGGCACACGTAATGGCCGGCGGCCAGGCTGGGGCCGTCGAACTTGAGGCCGCAGTGCGGGCACGCGCGCCACGAATCGCCGTCGATAGCGGGTTTGTCGGTAGTGCACAGCACCCAGCCCAGAAGCGGCGCGTCATTGCTGAGCGGGCGGAACACCCGCACGCCGCGAGCCGCCGTGCGAGCGAGAAAGCTGTCCACCTCGGCCAGCGGCAGCGCCTCGTCGCACAGCAGAACCACCGAAGCCCCGCAGGAGTCGATGGCCGTCAGCACGGCATGGCCGTTGCAGAACAGCGCGTCGGAGTACTTCTCGCCCAGGCTCACCGCGCTTTGGGCGAGCTTGATGTGGCTATCGCCCCGATGATCCTGCGTGTACACTGCGCAGGCGGCGAAACCCGCATCGCCCACGGCCTGCATCAGGCGCTTCGCGGTTTTCGGGCGCGCCATGACGAGCGCGACGGGCTTGGAGCCCGCATCGATCCCCCCGGCGCCTTTCGGCGTGCGCGGGGCGGCGGTGGCCAACGCCCGCGGCACGGCGGTGTAGTCGGCCGCGTCGGCAGCATCGTGCGCGTTCGGCGCTATGGGAAGCGAAGCGGCGGCCTCCTCGGCCATGCGCGCAAGGCGGTAGGCCACGTCGGCCGATTCGCCGATAGGCTCGGCCGCCTTGCGCGGCTTGCCCTGGGGCAGCACCGTTCCGTCGGATCCGATGGTGATGTAGTTCTGCTTGGCACTCTTCATCGAACGGCCTCTCGCTCTTTTAAGCTTCCGCTTTCGCCAGCACGTACTTCTGCGTCGCCGACGCGCACACCGCGCCGTCGACGCTCGCCTCCACCTCTGCGACGCACAGACGCGACGAGGACTTCACGATGCGCCCTTTCAGCGTGAGCGTCTCGCCCGGCTCCACCTGGCGGCGGAACTTCGCGCCGTCGATGCCGGTGAGGAACCCGATGGAGCCCTCGGCTCCGCGCTCGACGAGGATGCAGAACGATGCCGCCTGCGCGAGCGCCTCCATGATGATGACGCCCGGCAAAACGGGATGCCCCGGGAAATGCCCCGCGAACAGCGCCAGCTCCGGGTCGACGTCGAGCTCGGCCGTCACCTCCACGCCCGGCTCACACGCGACGATGCGGCTCACCCAGCAGAACGGGTCGCGATGCGGCAGCACCGCCTCGACGACGTCCTTGCCGCAAGGGTATTCGATGTCCATGGTTCGGCTCCTCCCAACCTATGCGCGATACGGAGACAGCGCCAACGAGGCGTTATGGCCGCCGAATCCGAGCGAGTTCGACAGCGCCACCTTCTGAGGATAGCCCGTCTTCGCCTCCGTGACGACGCTGACCGGGCATTCCGGATCGGCCTCGGCGAAGCCGGCCGTGGGCGGCACGCAGTCGTTCATCACGGACAAGGCCGTGACGATGGCCTCGATGGCGCCCGCGGCGCCCAGCGTGTGGCCCGTCGTGCCCTTCACCGACGTCACCGGGATCCGGGATCCCGCCTCCTCGCCGCACAGCGCCAGCAGCGCCTTGGACTCGGTGGAGTCGTTGGCCGGCGTGCCGGTGCCGTGCGCGTTCAGATGCCCCAGGTCGTCCGGCGTGAAGCCGCCTTCCTCCAGCGCCTGGCGCATCGCGCGCGCCACGCCCTCGCCGCTGGGCTCGGGAGCCGTCATATGGTAGGCGTCGCCCGTGGAGCCGAAGCCCGTGATCTCGGCCAGCACCGTGGCGCCGCGCTCGAGCGCATGCTCCAGCGACTCCAGCACCACAGCGCCCGCGCCCTCGCCCGCCACGAATCCCGCGCGGCGCACGTCGAACGGCAGGGAGGCCTGCGTCGGATCCTCGGCCTTCGACAGCGCGCCGAGGTTCGAGAACCCGGCCAGGCAGATGGGCGACACGGACTCTTCCGAGCCGCCGGCCAGCGCCGCGTCGATGTAGCCGTGGCGGATGTCGCGCACGGCCGCGCCGATGGAGTGCGCGCCGGTGGCGCAGGCGGTGACCACGTTCAGGCATTCGCCGCGCAGCCCGTAGCGGATGGAGAGGTTGCCCGCCGCGATGTTGCCGATCATCGTGGGAATGAACAGCGGGCTCACGCGCTTCGGACCCTTCTCGGCCAAGGTGAAGAAGCCGCTTTGCAGCTCGTCGATGCCGCCGATGCCGGTGCCGAACACGCACGCGATGCGCGCGGTGTCCTCGGCCTCGAGGTTCAGGCCCGACTGCGCCAGCGCCTCGTCGGAAGCGACGATGGCGTACTGCACGAAGCGCTCGAACCGGCGCGCCTCCTTCTTCGTGATGCCGTGCTCGGTGGCGTCGAAATCGCGCACCTCGGCGGCGATGTGCACGTCGTAGTCGGCCGTGTCGAAGCGCGTGACCGGGCCGATGCAGCAGGCGCGGCCCATGACCGCGTCCCACAGCGCCTGCACGCCCACGCCGGCCGGCGACACCGCGCCCATGCCGGTGATGACCACGCGGTGCGTGCCGTCGGGGCGGCGCGTGCTCGCCGCGTTCGCAATGTTCTCGCTCATAGCGACATACCTCCGTCGATGCAGACAACCTGTCCGGTGATGTAGCCCGCGTCCTCGCTGGCCAAGAAGCGCACGAGCTTCGCCACGTCCTCGGGCTCCCCGAGGCGCTTGGACGCGATGCGCCCCACGATGGCCTCGCGCTGCTTCTCGGACAGCGCGTCGGTCATGTCGGTGGCGATGAAGCCCGGGGCCACGGCGTTGGCCGTGACGTTGCGGGCCGCCAGCTCGCGGGCGATGGACTTCGTGAGCCCGATGACGCCGGCCTTCGAGGCCGCATAGTTCGCCTGGCCCGCGTTGCCCGCCACGCCCACGACGCTCGACATGTTGACGATGCGCCCGTAGCGCTGCTTCATCATGCGCTGCGCCGCGGCCTTGCAGCAGTTGAACGTGCCCTTGAGGTTCACGTCGATCACCGCGTCGAAGTCCTCGTCCTTCATGCGCGCCAGCAGCCCGTCGCGCGTGATGCCGGCGTTGTTCACCAGCACGTCCACGCGGCCGAACGCCTCCTGAGCAGCGTCGATGAGCGCGGCTGCCTCGGCGGCGTCCGCCACGTTGGCGGCCACCGCGATGGCGCGCACGCCGCAGTCGGCCTCCAGGGCTGCGGCGAACGCCCGCGCCTCGTCCAGCCCGCGCTCGCTCGAGCAGTTCACGCACACGTCGAAGCCCGCGCGCGCCAGCTCCTCGGCCACCGCGCGGCCGATGCCGCGGTTCGAGCCGGTGACGACCGCGCTTCGACGCGGAGTTTCGGTTTCGTTGGTCATGGGAGTAGAAGCTCCTATTCGGAATCGGTTGCGGAAGCGACGGCCAGACAGCCGTCGAAGCTCGCGCGGTCCTGCACGCAGGCGCGCGTCGCGGTCTTGTCGATGCGTTTCACGAGGTTCGCCAGAACGCCGCCGAAGCCGACTTCGACGAACATGTCCGCCCCTGCGTCGGTCAACGCAGCCACGCTCGCATCGAAGCGCACGGGGCTCGTGAGGTGGCGCACGAGGTTCTCGCGCGCGTCGGCGGCGAACAGCGGCGCGGCGGTGACGTTGCAGACGAGCGGGATGCGCGCCTCCGAGAACTCGACGTTATCCAAGTAAGCTGCGAGCCCCGCCGCCGCATCGGCCATGAGCGGGCTATGAAACGCGCCCGAGGTGGCCAAACGCGACGAGCGCTTCCCCGCCTCGGCCCATGCCGCCTCGGCGCGCTCGACGGCCGCGGGCGCACCGGCGATGACGATCTGCCCCGGGCAGTTGAAGTTCGCGGGCACCAGCACCTCGCCCTCGGCGCACTGCTCGCAGAGCGCGGCCACGCCGTCCTCGTCGGCCTTCAGCAGCGCGCTCATGACGCCGGGGTGCGCCGCGGCGGCCTCGGCCATAAGCTCGGAGCGCGCTTTCACCAGCGCGAACGTCGCCTCGTCGCTCAGCATGCCCGACACGGCCAGCGCGCTCACCTGCCCCAGCGAGAAGCCCAGCACCGCCGCAGGCTGCACGCCGCGCGCCATGAGCGCGCGGGCGATGCCCACCGACAGCACGCACAGCGCCGGCTGGGCGTTGCGCGTGTCGTTGAGCTCGTCGGGATCGGCGTTGAGCACGAGATCGGCCACGTCGTACCCCAGCACGTCAGACGCGCAGGAAAACGTTTCCTTCACCTCTTTCACAGCGAGAAGATCGCCACCCATGCCCGGCTTCTGCGACCCCTGCCCCGAGAACATGAAGACGGGCGCGCGCGCGAGGAGGGGCGGCAACGTCCAGTCGCTCAAACAGTCCTCGCTTCGCTGCGGAACTCGCTTGGTGGACGCCGCCGCCCCTCCTCGCTCCACACCCACAGGCTTCCGAAGCCCTTTTTCCTCATCCATCAAGAGCCCCCCTAGATCGCACGCCCGCGCCGGGCGCTCAGCGCAGCCAGTGCTTCCAAGTCGAGACCGCCCAGAGCCTCGGCTTCTTCGATCATCCGAGCGATAGCTTCGGCCGCCGTGGCGCGCTCGTGCACGAGCGCGGCCGACTGGCCCGCCATCATGGTGCCGTTGTCCACGTCGCCCTCCACGGCGCGGCGCAGGGAACCCACGTACATAGCCTCCAGCTCGTCGCCGTTGGCGGCGACGTCGCCTTCGAGCTTGCGCACGGTACGGGCGAACTTGTTCTTGAGGCAGCGCACGGGATGCCCGCTGCCGCGGCCCGTGACGATGGTGTCGGCGTCCTTGGCGGCGATCACGCGCTCTTTGTACGCGTCGGCGATGGTGCACTCGTCCACCGTGAGGAAGCGGGTGCCCGCCTGCACGCCCTCGGCGCCCAGCGCGAAGGCGGCGGCCATGCCGCGCCCGTCGGCGATGCCGCCTGCGGCGATCACGGGGATGGACACGGCGTCGCATACTGCGGGGATGAGCGCCATCGTGGTCAGCTCGCCGATATGGCCGCCGGCCTCGGTGCCCTCGGCCACCACGGCGTCGGCTCCGAGGCGCTCCATGCGCGCGGCCAGCGCGCTGGAGGCCACCACGGGCACCACCTTGATGCCGGCGTCCTTCCACAGCTGCATGTAGTTCGCGGGAGAACCCGCGCCCGTCGTGATGACGTCAACACGCAGCTTCGCCAGAAGCTCGGCCGTCTCGCCCGCGTTCGGATCCATGAGCATGACGTTCGCGCCGATGGGCTTGTCGGTAATCGAGCGGGCGATGCGCACCTGCTCCTCGACCCAGTCGAGCGGCGCGCCGCCGCATGCGATGATGCCGAGGCCGCCGGCCTCGCTCACCGCGCCGGCCAGGCTCGCATCCGCGATGCGCGCCATCGCGCCCTGCACGACGGGCACCTCTATGCCCAGCAGTTCCGTTACCCGCGTCTTCATGCTCATGCTCTCTCTTCCTCGAACCCACGGCCCCGTTCGGGCCCCGTCATACAAGCGGGCCCCGTACGGGGCCCGATCAACGCGCGTTACAGCGAATCGATGTGCGCGACCAGCTGACCCACCGTCTCGATTCCCTCGGGCTCGCCGAACTCGACGTCGCACTTCTCCTCGAGGTCGCAGATGAGCTCGACCATGTCCAGCGAGTCGATGCCGAGCGACTCCAGCGTGGCCTCCTCGGTGATCTTCTCGGCCTCGAGATCGAGGTTCTCGACGAGGACTTCCTTCACGGTGTCGATGGTAGCCATGGTGCGTTCCTTTCGCTTCATGCAATTTAGTTTGATAGTCAAAGTATTTCTCCGGAAGTAATGGTATGGTGACGGGACTCCGATTGCAAGAGCCGCCATGCGCCCTCCACGATTTCTGCGCCCTTCCTCTTATTCCCACCGCCCCGTTCCAGGCGCACCCAAGACAGGCCCCCTCGACGCATCCAGCCGAATAGCCCAACCGCGAACAGGGCGTGAGCGGTCATGCAGTGCGACGAGCAATCGCTGCGTGTGCGAGGAGAGCTGCGTGACCGCTCACGCCTGCCCCGCAGGTCGCAAACTCCTCACGCCTGCGCGTCGAAGAAGCCCTTCACCTTCTTGAGCGCCCCGGCGAACACGCGCTCCTCCTCCTCGGTAAGATCGGCCAACGCCTCGTCGATCATCTGATGGTGGAACAGGTTGTGCGCGCGCAGCACCTGCCTGCCTTTCTTGGTGAGCGAGACCAGCACCTTGCGACGATCGTCCTCGGCGCGCGTACGTTCCACGAAGCCCTTGTTCGCCAGTTTGTTCACCGCCGTGGTCAGCGTAGCCAAGGTCACGTTCAGGCGCGCGGCTATCACGTTCATCGGATTGCGCTCGTGCAGGCCGATAGCCACGATGGTGTGGACCTCGGTTATGGTGAGCCCGTGCGTCAGGCGGTTGTCCAGCGACTGCTCCTCGATGCGCAGGATGGAGTTGAACGTGCCGGACAGCAGGTCGTCGATTTCCTCGCGCCGTCTTTGAGAAGCGCTCGCCGTCTCGTTCGAACCGTCCACGATCCCCGCCTCCTCGTCCGTCGTTTCACATCGGCCGCATCATACCGTATGTAGTTAGATAGTCAAAGTTTCGACATCGTCGGGCGGTGCGGGGGTGGGCACGAAACGTCGCACGAACCGGCCCTCGCCCTTGCTTTTGAGGTAGCGGTACCCGATGACCGAGAACGCAAGCGCTCCGACGAAGTTCACGAACAGGTCTCCCATGGTATCGCGCAGCCCGATGTCCAGATATCCGCCGACACCTAGCTCCTGCCCGTTGACCTCGACGGATTCGATACGGTCTATACGTTGCGGATGCTGCGAGCCCGACGGATCGAGCAGCGTGCTGGAGATGCCGGTCATCACCGTGTCCTTCTGCATGTCGAGTCCGAACATCTCGTCCATGCCGAACTCGAAGAACTCCCACAGCACGCCGATGGTCATGGAAAAGCAGAACGCCACCACCACGCAGAAGAACGGCGACAGAGAGAACGCGATGCGATCCGAGCGGTTAAGGATGGACACGAGGGCAAGGCCTATAGCGGCAGCCAGAAACCCGTTGAACGTATGCAGCAGCGCATCCCAGAACGGGAAGATGGTGTAGAAGTGGAGCAGCTCCCCCAGTATCTCGGCCGCGAAGATGAACAGCGCGATGACCACCTCGAGCGTCTCGGGGATGGAGATGCTGAAGTTCACCTCTATGAACGTGGGGACGAGAAACAGCACGAGCGTGAGCAGGCACAGGAAGAACGCCTCGTAGTTGTCGAAGGCGAGCGAGCCGACCGCGCATGCCAACACGATAAGGCGCAGCACCACGTATACCGCAAACGACCCTTTGTTCTTGCGCATCTCGCGACCCATGGCCGCGAAGACCTCGCGCACCCGTCCCATGCCGGCGCCCTATCGCTCGTCGCGGGCAGGACGAAAGTCCAAGCGCCGAGCACGCGGATCGGCAGAGACGAGCACGACGGCGAGCCGCTGCGCCAGGCGATACGACGCGCCCGTGTCCTGCCCGGTCAGACGATGCTGCACAGGATCGAGCGCGAAGTACTCCGAACCAAGGTTCTTGCACGGGATCAAACCTTCGGCCGTGTTGTCGAGGCGCACGTACGCGCCGTACGTCGCCACCCCCGACACCGTCGCCGAGAACGTCTGCCCCACGAACCGCTCGAGATACTCGATGAGCTTGACCTCCTGCGACTCGCGCGCAGCCTTCTCGGCTATGCGCTCCATGTCGGAGGAGTGCTCGGCGATCCATGGCAGCGCCGATTTTTCCTGGTCGAACTTCTCCGGGCGTCCGCCGATGAGGGCCTTGAGCATACGATGCACCACAAGGTCGGGATAGCGCCTGATGGGAGACGTGAAATGCGTGTAGGCCCCGCTGGCCAGGCCGTAGTGCGCAGCGCAGTCGGGACGGTACACCGCCCGCTTCATCGACCGCAGCAGGAGCGTCGACACGAGCTCGCCCTCGGGACGCTCCGCGCTCGCCTCCAGCACGCGCTGGACGACGTGCGCATCGCCCGCGATGAAGTCGGCTTGATCGATGTCGCGGAACCACGCGAAGTCCTGGAACACGGGCACGAGCGCCGCCAAGCTGTCGGCCGAAGGCTGCTCGTGGACGCGGTACAGGCTGGGGAACTTCGCATCGCGCAGGTGCTTGGCGACGGTCTCGTTCGCAAGGATCATGGCCTCTTCGATGAGCGAGGTCGCGTCGGTCTTGACGCGCAAGTCGATACCCGTCGGACTCCCCTCCTCATCGAGAACCACGCGCGCCTCGACCGAGTCGAAGTCGAGGCCGCCCGCCCTCTCGCGGGAGGCGAACCGCTGCTTCGCCAGGCGCGACAGCGCGGCGAGGCGGTCGGAAAGCCCGTCGCCCGGCGCGCAAGCGCCGTCGCGCCGCACGAGATCCTTCGACTCCGCGCCTTCGGCGCTCCGCTCAGGATGACAACGGTCCAGCAGCGCCTGCGCTTCCTCGTACGACAGGCGCGCATGCGAGCGGATGAGCGCCGGATACAGATCGTAGGCCACGAGCCGCGCCCGATCGTCGAGGTAGAGGTCGGCCGTCATCGTACGACGCACTTCGTCGGGCTTGAGCGAGCACAGATCGCCCGACAACTCGTCGGGCAGCATGGGAATCACACGGTCGACGAGGTACACGCTGGTCGCCCGCCTGCGCGCATCGAGGTCGAGCGAGGAATTCCACGGCACGTAGTGCGCCACGTCGGCGATATGCACGCCCAACCGCCAACGCGCCACCCCGAGCCCGCGCTCGTCCACCACGCGGATGCCGGTTCCAACCCCGCAGGTCGAAACGGGCTCCAGGCTGACCGCATCGTCGAAGTCCCTCGCATCGGCCGGATCGATGGTGAACGTGAAACGCTCCCTCAAGTCGCGGTACCCCGACGCCAACGCGCCGTCCTCGTCGAGCACCGCGCTTCGCGCCTCCGAAAGCGCCCCTTCGGAGAACACCGTCTCCAGCTTGTGACGGGCGATCACCACGTCTACGGCCGCGTGCTCGTCGTCGGCGAGCCCGAGCACCTCCTCGATAACGCCGGTGGCCGCCGTGTTGCGCGAAGGAAACGTCGTGATGCGCACGCGCACGAGCGATCCGTCTTCGATGTCGGGCCGGTCGGCACGCATGGTGAATATGTCATAGGGGATGTTCGCATCTTCGGGCACGACCACGCCGAAAGGTTCGGCCACCTCGTAGCGCCCCACGAGCGTGTCGTGCGCACGGTCGACGACCCGCAGCACGCGCGCCGCCGGCTTCTCTCCTGCGCGAAGATCTGCTTTGCGTTCATGTGGCTGCTTCTTGCGGCCGCTCTGCACGGGCAGCGGCGCCACTTCCACGAGATCGCCGTCGAACGCACCCGCCATCTTGGATTCCGGAACGAAGAACTCGCCCTCCGCCGTCTGCACGAAGCCGAAGCCGCCTCCGCGCACGCTCAGCACGCCCCGCGGGTTGCTACGGGGATGCCGGCGCGTATGGGAACGCGTCCGCCCCACGGCTAGCCCTTCACGAGGGACTGGGCGGTTTCGAGCGCGAGAGCCTTCTGGTTATCCTCGCCCTCCGCCAAACCCACCATCACGTCGGGGGTGACGCCCACGCCTTCGATGTCGTGTCCGAGCGGGCTCTTGTAGAACGCGGCGGTGTAGCGCAGCGCTCCGCCGAAACTCAAATCGCGCGTCACCTGCACCGAGCCCTTGCCCAACGTCGTGGATCCCACGAGCGTGGCGCGCTGGTTGTCCTTGAGCGACGCGGCCAGCACCTCGGCGGAAGCGGAGGTCTTGCCGTTCACGAGCAAGACCAGCGGCTTCTCCGTCACGTAGGGGCGCGAGGTGGTCTTGGACGTCTCCTCGGCCTTCGTCTGGATCTTCACAATGGTGCCGCTCTTCACGAACAGGCTGGCGATATCCACCGACTGCGTGAGGAAACCGCCGGGGTTGTCGCGGATATCGAGCACGAACGATGTGGCGCCTTGCGACTCGAGGTCGGCGACCGCGTTCTTCACGAGGTCTGCCGCGTTCTGCGTGATCTGCTTGAGCTTGATGTAGCCCACCGTGTCGGAAAGCTCGGTCTCCACGTTCTTCACCGCGTAGTTCGAGCACACGAGCGTCGTAGTGAACTCCTCGCCGCCCTCGTCGTCGAGCGAGCTGGCGCGCCGCCACGTGATGACGACGTTCTCGCCCTCCTCGCGCTTGAGCGCGGAGGTCACCTCGTTCGTGGTCCACTCGTGTCCGCGGTCGCCGTCGATGGCCACCACGAAATCGCCGCTGCGCACGTCGGCCATCTGGGCGGCCGAACCCTCGAACACGTCGGCCGCGTAAGCGCGCCCTTTGTATTCGGAGAACAGCACGCCGATGCCCGCCGACTGCTCGGCGCTGTCCTGCATGAGCGCGGCGTAGCGCGCAGGATCGTAATAGCGCAGATACGCGTCTTCCGTCGTGTCCGAAAGCGCGTTCAGCACGTTGGTCGTGGCCATGTTCAAATCGTAGGAGTCCAAGCTGTCGTTGTCGATGATGCCCTCGACCTCCTCCACGCGCGCCCCGAGGGAGTCGTAGGTGTCGCCCGACGTGGTGGATCCCGGATTGCGGTCGACGTCCACCACAAGCGACGTGAAGCCGAGCGACTCGAGAAGAGAAGCGTCGCCTCGCGCAGTAAAGCCCGCGACGAAAGCGACGCTCACGACGATGACGACGATGCAGGCCTTGATAAGGCGCATGTTGCGCGCCCGCGCTCGACGGGCGGACGCCGCAACATGCGAAGTGTCAGTATGCTTGGCCATGGCCGTTCAACCGGTTACACCTTGAGGTAGCGGCGCATGGCGAACGCCGAACCCAGCAGGCCGATGAGCAGGCCCGCGCCCACCAGCACGGCGTAGATGAACAGGAAGGTGTTCAGGCTCAGGTCGAAGTTGAGGAACATGAGCGCGCTCTGCAGCTTCGGCAGCGCGAGCGTGCGCAGAAGCTCAAGGCAGCCCACCGCCAAAAGCGAGCCGATGATGGCGTGCAGCGCGCCTTCCATGAGGAAGGGCCCGCGGATGAAGCCGTTCGACGCGCCCACGAGGCGCATGATGGCGATTTCCTTGCGGCGCGCCAGAATGGCCAGGCGGATGGTGTTGTTGATGAACACCATGGCGATGAAGATGAGCAGAGCCACCAGCGCGATGCCGATGTAGCGCACGTAGTTCGTGAGCGTGAACAGGCGGTCGACCGTCTGCTGGCCGTACTTGAGCGACTGCTCGGGCGTGTCGTACCCGATGATCTGCTGGTAGGTGGAGTTGCCGCGGATCGCATCGGCCACCTGCTCGACCAGCTGCGGGTCGGACAGCTCGACGTCGATCGAGCGCGGCAGCGGGTTCTGCCCGTCCAGCGTGTCGATGATGTCGGACGTCGTGGAGGAGCGGAACTTCTCGAGCGCCTGCTCCTTGTTCGTGAAGCCCACCGATGCCACGCCGTCGAGCCCCTCGATGAAGTTCTCGACCGACTGGATATCGGCATCGGAGGCGTCGTCGGACACGTAGGCCGTGATGGACACCTCGCTCTCCACCGACGAGACGAGCTTCTCGACGACGAAGCCGCCGACGAGGAACACGCCGATGATCAGCAGCGACAGGAAGATGGTCACGATGGATCCCAGCGCCGTCGACAGGTTGCGCGTGAAGCCCTTGAGGGACTCCTTGATAAAGTAGAAGAAACTAGACATCGAAACCGTACACCCCCCGATCCTGGTCGCGGGTGAGGTGTCCGCGGTCGAGCGCGATGACGCGTCGGCGCATGTTGTCCACCATCTCGCGGTCGTGCGTCGCCACGAGCACCGTGGTGCCCGTGCGGTTGATGCGCTCGAGCAGATCCATGATGCCGCGCGACGTCTGCGGGTCGAGGTTGCCGGTAGGCTCGTCACACACCAGAAGCGGCGGGCGGTTCACGATGGCGCGCGCGATGGACACGCGCTGCTGTTCGCCGCCGGACAGCTGGTCGGGGCGCTTGTTGAGCTTGTCCTGCAGACCGACGAGGCGCAGCACCTCGGGTACCTGCGTCTTGATGACGTGGCGGCTCTTGCCGATTACCTCGAGCGCGAACGCGACGTTCTCGAACACGGTCTTGTTCGGCAGCAGCTTGAAGTCCTGGAACACGCAGCCGATGTTGCGGCGCAGGTAGGGCACGCGCCAGTTGCGCATGGTGGTCAGGTCCTCGTCCGCGACGTAGATGTGGCCCTGCGAGGGCTTCACCTCTCGGATGAGCATGCGGATGAACGTGGACTTGCCGGAGCCGGAATGGCCCACGAGGAAGATGAACTCGCCCGCGTAGATCTGCAGGGATATATCGTTAAGCGCCGGCTTGTTCGGCTGAGCCGGGTACACCTTCGTCACATGGTCGAACGTGATGACCGGCGTGCCTGTTTGCTGGGGAATGTCATCGACTTCCAGCACCGGCAGCGACGCAGAAAGCTGCGACGTGGTCTGCCGCGCGGGCGCCGCGTGGGCGCCGCCGCGTCGTGCGGGACGCGCGGGAACCCCTTGGCTTATGTCGTTCGTCACAGAGTGCTCCGTTCGAATAGTAGGGTACTGAGACGGGTTGATTCTAGCAGAAGCACTATCGGGCCATGACCTTCTTCACAGCTTCGACAATCGCCCTGGAACCCAGGTCGAAGTAGTCGAGCAGCTCCTCGAATTCGCCCGATTTGCCGAACTGGTCGCGCATGCCCACGAACTCGACCGGAGCCGGATTCGAGCGCGCGAGCGTCTCGGCCACGGCCGACCCGAGGCCGCCGTACACGCTGTGCTCCTCGGCGACCACGGCGCGCCCCGTCTTCCCCACCGACGCGAGAACGGTGTCCTCGTCGAGGGGCTTCACGCTGAACGCGTCGATGACCTCGACCTCGACGCCCTCGGCGGCCAGCATCTGGGCAGCCTTCAGCGCCTGCTCCACCTCGACGCCGCAGGCGACGATGGTGGCGTCCGAGCCTTCGCGCAGCACGTAGGCGCGCCCGAGCTCCAGCTCCACCCCGTCGGCATAGACGGCCGGCACCGATGCGCGGCCCATGCGCACGTACACAGGGCCTGGCGTTTCAGCAGCCAGTCGGATGGCCGCGCGAGCCGCGGCGTAGTCCGCCGGCACGAGCACGCGCATGTTCGGAAGCCCGCGCATGAGCGAAACGTCCTCGAGCATCTGATGGCTGCCGCCGTCGGGGCCGACGGAGATGCCGGCGTGCGTGGGGGCGATCTTCACGTCGAGGTTGCTGTAGCACACGGTGTTGCGGATCTGGTCGTAGGCGCGACCCGTTCCGAACACGGCGAACGAGCCGGTGTAGGCGATATGGCCGGTGGCCGCGAGGCCGGCGGCCACATCCACCATGTTCTGCTCGGCGATGCCGCAGTTGAACAGACGGTCGGCGAAGCCCGCGTCGGCCAGCTTCTTCGTGGTGGTGGAGCCCGTCAGATCGGCGTCCACGGCCACCACAGGCAAACCCTCGTTCGCCAGCTCGGCCAACGTGGCGCCGTATGCGGCGCGCGTGGCACGTTTGACCTGGGACTGCTCTTCGTTCGCCAGCTTAACCACGGCTGGACTCCTCTCCGCTCGGCGCCGCCAGCTCGGCCAGCGCGGTCTCCATCTGCTCGGCGTTCGGCGCCTTGCCGTGCCAACCCGCCTGGTTCTCCATGAACGACACGCCCTTGCCCTTCACCGTGCGCGCGATCAGCGCATGGGGCTTGCCCGCGCGATCGGCCTTCGCCGCAGCGAGCGCCTCCACGAGCGCGGCCATGTCGTGGCCGTCCACTTCGCGCGCATCCCAGCCGAAGGCCTGGAACTTCGCTGCGAGATCGCCCGGATCGCACACATCGGCCGTGTCGCCGTCGATCTGCAGGCAGTTGCGGTCCACGACGGCCACCAGGTTGTCGAGGTTGCGATGCGCCGCGAACATGGCAGCCTCCCATACCTGCCCTTCCTGGCATTCGCCGTCGCCGAGCAAGGCGAACACGCTCTGCGGCTTGCCGTCCAGCTTGAGACCGGCCGCGGCGCCCGCCGCGACGGACAGGCCCTGGCCGAGCGAGCCCGTGGACACCTCGACGCCCGGCACGAGGTTCGAGTCGGGATGGCCCTGCAGTCGCGTGCCCAGCTTGCGCAGCGTGAGCAGCTCCTCGCGGGGGAAGTAGCCCGCCTGGGCGAGCACGGCGTACAAAGCCGGAGCCGCATGGCCCTTCGCCAGGATGAAGCGGTCGCGCTCTTCCCAATCGGGTCGCTCGGGATCATGATCGAGCACTCCGCCGAAGTACAGCGCCGCAAGGATGTCGGCGCACGACAGCGACCCGCCGGGATGCCCGCTGCCCGCCTCCGCGATCATGCGCACGATGTCGGAGCGCATCTCGTTCGCCCGCCGTTCAAGTTCGGTCATGCCTGTTCCTTTCTAGAACTCAACAATGTAAACAACAGGTTGGCTGTGGTGGTGCAGGTTGCCTTGAAGGTTCCGCGCGGCTGAGCTAAGCGGCCTGATGGGCCGTGTGCGAAGCCGCGCGGGTTCTGAAAGGCAAGATGCGCCGCCACAGCCGGCCGTCATCCAGCAACCGTCATTGAGATACTCGCCAACGGTGGTAGCCTATTACGAACTCATCCAACTCCCCATCCAGCACGGCGTCGACGTTGCCGGTCTCGATGCCGCTGCGCACGTCCTTCACCATCTGGTAGGGGTACAGCACGTAGTTGCGGATCTGGCTGCCGAAGGTGTTGTCCATGCGGTCGCCGCGCAGCTCGGCCAGCTCCTCTTGGCGCTTCTGCTCCTCGCGCTCGTAGAGCTTCGCCTTGAGCACGCGGAACGCCGCTTCCTTGTTCTGCAGCTGGGACTTCTCGTTCTGGCACGTCACCACGATGTTCGTGGGGATGTGCGTAAGGCGCACGGCCGAGTCGGTGGTGTTGACGCACTGGCCGCCGGGGCCGCTGGAGCGGTACACGTCCACGCGCACGTCGGCGGGGTTGAGATCCACCTCGATGTCGTCGGGCAGCACCGGCAGCACCTCCACGCCCGCGAACGTGGTGTGACGGCGCTTCTTGTCGTCGGTGGGGCTGATGCGCACGAGGCGGTGCACGCCGCTCTCGCTTTTCAGCATGCCGAAGGCGTTGCGTCCTTCGATCTGGATGGTGGCCTTGTCCAGCCCGATGCCCTCGCCCGGGACCACGTCGAGCACGGTGACCTTCCAGTCCTTCTTCTCGGCGTAGCGCACGTACATGCGGTAGAGCATGTCGGTCCAGTCCTGGGCCTCGAGGCCGCCGGAGCCGGGGTTCACCGTCAGGATGGCGTCGCCGCCGTCGAAGCGCTCCGAGAACCACGAGCTGATCTCGAGCGCGTCCAGCAGCTCGTCGAGCTTGTCGAGAGCCGCGGAGGCCTCCTCGGCGAACAGCTCGTCCTCCGATGCCAAGTCGAACGCGGCGCGCGCATCGTCCAACAACGCTGCGGCCTCGTCGTACTCTGCGATGGTGTCGCGCAGCACGCTGGCCTGCTTCGACACGCTCTGGGCATGCGAGGCGTCGTCCCAGAAGCCGGGCTGCGCGATCTCCTCGTCGAGCTTCGCCAGCTCCGCCGCGCGCTCGTCGATGTGCAGGTAGCCGTGCGCCGCCTCGACGCGCTGGGCTACCTTCTCCAAGTCTTTTTCGTCTCTATCAGCCATGATTCCTTATTGATCTCGTCCGTGACACTTCTTGTACTTGAGGCCCGAGCCGCAGGGGCACGGCTCGTTGCGCCCGACGTTGGCGAAGGGATCGTCCTTGTCCTTCGTGTACGTCTGGGGCTTCGCCGCCGCGGGCTTGGGCGGAGCCGCCGGGGCGCCGCTCGGCGACGCGGCCGCCTGCTTGCGCGCGGCGCCCACGCCCGTCTGCTCGAGAGCCTGCTCGGGAGACGAGTAGCTCACCTTTCCGTCGAGCGGGCTCTTGTCCTCCGCCAACGCCGGCTGCTCCTGCTTCACAGCCACCTGGAGCCGCAACAGCGTGCGCAGATAATCCTCGTACATGCCCGCAGTCAGGTTCTGGAACGCGTTGTACGCCTCGTTCTTGTACTCCACCAGCGGGTCGCGCTGGCCGAACGCGCGCAGGCCGATACCGGCCTTGAGATAATCCATCTCCTGGAGGTGCGCCATCCAGCGCGTGTCGATCATGCGCAGCATGACCTGGCCCTCCAGCATCTTCATCACCGGCTCGCCCAGCTGCTCGGACTTGCTCGCGAACACGTCCTCCAAGTACGCTTCCAACGCTTCGGACAGCACGGCGGGGTCGTCGTCGTGGTCGACCTCGGCCACGCTGAAGTCGTCGCGACCCGTCATGTTGGCGGCCCACAGCTCCACGGCCTTGGCATCCCAGTCGTCGCTGGGCACCTTGGCCGGGCAGTTCTCCGCGACGACGGCTTCCACCGCGTCGCCGATGATCTCGGGGATGCGCTCGTCCATGTCTTTGCCGTCGAGGATGGCGTTGCGCTCACTGTAGATGGCCACGCGCTGCAGGTTCATGACGTCGTCGTACTCGAGGACGTTCTTACGGGCGGCGAAGTGCATGCTCTCCACCTGGCGCTGGGCGCCTTCGATGGCCTTCGACACCATGCCGGCCTGGATGGGCATGTCCTCGGGCATGTCGGTCTTCTCCATCATGCGGGCGATGGAGTCCATGCGGTTGCCGCCGAACAGGCGCATGAGGTCGTCTTCGAGCGACAGGTAGAACTGCGTCACGCCGGGGTCGCCCTGACGGCCGGCACGGCCGCGCAGCTGATTGTCGATACGGCGCGACTCGTGGCGCTCGGTGCCGATGACGGTGAGGCCGCCGGCCGCGATGACCTGGTCGTGCTCCTCGGCGCACACGCGCTTCGCCTCGGCCAGCGCGTCCGCGCGCTGCTCGTCGGTGGGAAGGGCCGGGTTCGGCTCGCCGTCCTCGGTCAAAGGTTCGGCGTCCGGATCGAGCCCGCGCTCGCGCAGCACGTCGTCGGCCAGCACGTCGGGGTTGCCGCCCAACAGGATGTCGGTGCCTCGGCCGGCCATGTTCGTGGCGATGGTCACGGCGCCCACGCGGCCCGCCTGCGCGATGATGTGTGCCTCGCGCTCGTGGTTCTTCGCGTTCAAGGTCTCGTGCTTGATGCCGCGCTTGTCCAGCAGGCGCGACAACTTCTCGGAGCTCTCGATGGACACGGTGCCGATGAGGCAGGGCTGGCCTGCCTTGTTGCGCTCGGCCACGTCGTCGGCCACGGCGTTGAACTTCGCCTCCACCGTGCGGTAGATGAGGTCGTCCTCGTCTTTGCGGGCGACCGGACGGTTCGGCGGGATGGCCACGACCGGCAGCTTGTAGATCTCGCGGAACTCGGCGTCCTCGGTCATGGCCGTGCCGGTCATGCCGGAGAGCTTCTCGTACAGGCGGAAGTAGTTCTGCAGCGTGATGGTGGCCAGCGTCTGGTTCTCCTCGCGCACGAGCACGCGCTCTTTCGCCTCGAGCGCCTGGTGCAGGCCCTCGGAGTAGCGGCGGCCTTCCATGATGCGGCCGGTGAACTCGTCGACGATCTTCACCTCGCCGTTCACCACGACGTAGTCCACGTCGCGATGGAACAGGAACTGGGCCTTGAGCGCCTGCTGCAGGTGGTTCGGCAGCTGGCCGGACGGGTCGGCGTAGATGTCGTCGATGCCGAGCATGGCCTCGATCTTCTCCAGGCCGCTCTCGGTGGCGTTGATGGTCTTCTTCGCCTCGTCCATGTCGAAGTCGACCTCGGGCGCGAGGCCCACCATGACGCGCGCGAACTTGTTGTACGTCTCGGCCGCCTGCGTGCCCGCGCCCGAGATGATGAGCGGCGTGCGGGCTTCGTCGATGAGGATGGAGTCCACCTCGTCGACGATGGCGAAGTGATGGCCGCGCTGCACGCGGGACTCGGGCCGCGTCACCATGTTGTCGCGCAGGTAGTCGAAGCCGAACTCGCTGTTCGTGCCGTACGTGACGTCGGCCTTGTACGCGGGGATCTTCTTGTCGGGGCGCATGCCGTTCTGGATGAGGCCCACGTCCATGCCGAGGAAGCGGTACACCTGCCCCATCCACTCGCTGTCGCGGCGCGCCAGGTAGTCGTTGACGGTGACCACGTGCACGTTGTTGCCGGGCAGCGCGTTCAGGTAGCCGGCCAGCGTGGAGACGAGCGTCTTGCCCTCGCCGGTCTTCATCTCGGCGATCTGGCCGTCGTTCAAAGCCATGCCGCCGATGAGCTGCACGTCGAAGTGGCGCAGCCCCAGCGTGCGCACCGAGGCTTCGCGCACGGTGGCGAACGCTTCGGGCAAAAGGCTCTTGAGGTCCTCGCCGCCCGCGGCCCGCTCGCGGAACGCCGCGGTGAGCGCGCGCAGCTCCTCGTCGGAGCGCGCCTGCATCTCGGCCTCGAGGCTGTTGATCTTGCTTGCGGTGGCTTCGTAGTTCTTGAGCTGCTTGCCCTCGCCAAGCGTCAGGAGCTTGGAAAGAAATCCTGCCATGTATGCGCCATCCTTTTCGTGGCTTGCAGCGCGGCGATGCGCGCCTGTTCACTCGAATACAGCACTTGCTACTCTAGCATATCGCGCCTGACCTCAAAGGAAATTCACAGGGCACGCAAGGCGCTGCGCGAGGCGCGGCGGCGGATCGGGAACGCAAGCGCCGCCGATCCGCCGCGCATGCCGCCGCCCGCCGGCTCAAGCGCTGCGGCGCGCCTCCTCGTCGAGACGTTCGGCGAGCCACATCTTGATCACGGCCTGCCGCCCGATGCCCACGCGCTTCGCTTCCTTGTCGAGCGCCTCCACCATCCAGATGGGCATGTCGACGTTGACGCGCTTCGTCTCGGTTCTCCCCTCGACCACCACCGCGGAATCGAAATCGAAGAACCCGGTCACGTCGCAGCCTTCGTCGAACAGCTCTTCGAGATTCTCAGAGGTTATCTTTTCGTTGCTCATAGCGAATCCTCTCTTGTTCCGTCGCTCGCCTTACCGAGATGATTCGAATGCGGTCGCCCCTATCGGTCGCGATCGCCGTCCAATGGACTCCGCGCAGGACGCCGACCACCGCATATCGTCGCTCTCCTCTTTTCCGCGCAGGAGCCTTGATGTAGATGCCCTCCCAAAGCTGCTGCGCCTCATCGAAGTCGATACCGTGCTTCTGAAGGTTCGCCACGCTCTTCTTCGGATCGCATTCGAACGTCAGTATTGAACCTAAAGATATAGTAATTATATCCATAATATACCTTTTTCGCAATCTATGCTCGTTATTCCGTTCCCCGTCCGTCACTCGAAATCGGTTTCGGTTTCGATGATGCTGCGATAGAGGCGCATCGTTTCGAGGGAGGGGTCGATACCCAGCTCGTCGGTGAGGAAGCGGCGGCAGGCAAAGTAGGTCTCGAGAGCGGCCGTACGCTGCCCCGCGGCCAGCTGGGCCTGCATGAGGCAGATGTAGGCGTCTTCGCGCGAGCGGTCGCGCTGGAGCGCCGCACGGGCGAACCAGAGTCCCTCCTGGGCCTCGCCTGCAGCGACGAGGCGCGTCGAGGCGGCCACCAGCGCGTCCACGAGGCGGTTGCGGTAGTCCACGCGCAGCGACGCGAGGGCGTCGTTGCCGTTCTCGCTGGGCAGAAGATCGTCCGAGAAGCGATCGTTGACCTGCGAGTACACCTGCGCCCAGCCGCCGTATCCGGGCCGCTCGAACAGCAGCGTGCGGCACACGTCCTCGAGCTGCGCCACATCGCTCGTCAGCAGGCTCGCGTCAAGTCTCAACCCCTGCTGCTGGCGAATGAGATAGGGGCACTCGCCCGACGGCAGCGTCAGCGCGCGGCGCAGCATCGCCCAAATGCCGTAGAAGTTCTTGCGCCCGTGCATGATCTCGCTGTCGGGCCACAGAAGACCCACCAGCTTGTCGCGCGAGAACTCGCGGCCGTTGTGCAGCACGAGCAGGGCGAGCAGCGTCTTGACCTTCTGGCGGCTGAACAGCGACGGATCCACCCGCTCATCCCCCATCAGCACGTCGAGGCCCCCGAACAGGTTGACGGTGAGCGCGGGCACGGAGGACGGCAGCTTCGGCAGGCGAGTCGCGCGACCCTCTTCACGGTATGCGTCGGGATGGGTGGCGACGAATACGCGCTCGCGTTCCAATCGCTCCAGCTCCAGCCGCTCGCACGCGTTGCGCTGGGAGAACAGGCGCATCTCTATGCGCCTGACGGCGAGGGCCGCCTGCGCGTCGAGCGCGGGAACGGCGATCGCCCCGCGCTCGCAGGCCCGCTCGTAGGCGATGCCGGCCAAAGCGTCGCCGAGCCCGAGCGTGCCGCGGCTCGCCTGGGACACCTCCTTGCGCACGAAGGCGCCCAAACGGTCGAGCTCGATCGATCGGGCCTCGCCGGCTCCCGACGCCGCAGCTTGACGCAGCACTTCGGCGGCCGACTGCTTGAGGAAGCTCCCGCGCGCGCCGTCGTCGTGCCAATCGAGCCATACCCGAGCAGCCTCGGGGCAGCCCGCTTTCCGCAGCTGCGCATGCACGCATCCCGCAGCGAGCCATCCCCGATCTTCCGGCGCCTTCGCGCAGACGGCCTCACGGGGCGCTTCGGCCGCATCCGCGATGCCCGCGGCCGCGAGCAGCGACACGACGAGCTTGTCGGCGCGCCGCCGCTCGTCCGCTTCCGCGCATTGCGCGAGCACCAACGCGCCCGTCATCCGCACGGAGGACGGCGCGTTCCTGTCGCGCACCGCCTTGCGCGCGGCAACGCAGGCCGCTTGTCGATCCCCCAGAAGCGCGCGGCGAACCGCCTCGTGGGCGCTGAGCAGAGCGCCCTTCCCCGCCGTCTCGCCCGATAAGGAGCGGTGCACCTCGCAGGCCGGCACGAGGCAAGCGGCTTCGAGCAACGCCGCCCCGTGTTTCGCGAGCCAGGACGCTCGCGGGGCGCGCGACGCCAGCAAACGTACGAAATCGCAGGCCCGTTCGTGCTCGCCGCGCATCGCGAGCGCATCGCCCAAGCGCACGACGAGCGTGCTCGCATCGGAGAACAACGACCGATCGGCCAACGCGCCCAGCTTACGCGCAAACGCGCCGGCGAGGGCTTCGACCTCGAACGGCGCGGCCTCGAACCGGCCGCTGCGGGAGTCGATGCCGAGATAGGGGTACTGCTCGGCGAGCAGCGCGTCCTGATCGGGGCCGAACGGGCCGAACGCCGCCACGTCCTCGAACGTCCCCTTCCCCAGCGACGCCATCACGAACAGCGGCAGCAGCAGGTCGGCCGGAAGCTCCTCGCCAAGCACGGCGGACAAGAACCCCGCGCGCTCCTCGTCCGACCCCCATACGAACGTGGCGACGCGGCACGCGGGCGCAATCGTCGATGCGGGATCGCTCGAGCGCTCCCCCGGTGTGCGGAGCAGGTCCACTTCCTCATCGGTGAGCAGCAGATCGACGGCCGTGAGCTTGATGCGGTCGCGATGACGCGCGAAGGCGTCGCGCGATGGCATGCAGGCCACCATCACCTCGCAATCGCGGTCGAGCAGCAGATCGAGCTCGTCGGATAACAGCTCGGCGCGCTCAGGATCGAGCAGCGGCACATCGTCTATGACGACGAGGAACGGCTGCGGGTCGCCCTCCAAAAGCGTGCGCGCTATGACGCCGCGATCGAGATCGCGCAAGAAGCACGGGCTGCGGCCGTCGAGCCAGACCACATGCTCGAACGAGAACACCGTATCGGCGTATTCCATCGCAAGACCCGTCTTGCCGAAGCCGTCGGGCGCGACGATGAACCGCGCGACGTGCCGCTCGCGCAAAAGCTTAGCGATGAGGTTGGGGCGAGGTATCTGGCGCCGCGGGACGAGATGCAGCGGACGACGGCCTCGGCACGACGCCTTCTTGAGGAATTCCGGCATATGATCCACTCCCTTCTTCGAGGGGAGTGCGTAGCGAGAGAGGAATCGACCTTACTACCGAAACCAGCTTCGCGCAAGCCGACATCGGTTCGACTCCGCTGCGATCCGCGGTGTACAATAAGCGAATCGATCCGCCCCGTCGCTAGGGAGAACGCCATGCTGCAACCCGCAACGCTCGCCGATTTGCCCGCATTCCTCTGCGCGCACGCCGAGGACGCCCGCGCGGGCACCGGCTGCACCGTCTTCATAGCTCCTGACGGGGCCACCTGCGGCGTCGACGTGCGCGGCGGCGGTCCTGCCACGCGAGAGACCGATCTGCTCAAGCCCGAGAACATGATCCAGGCCGTGCACGGCGTGGTCCTGTCGGGCGGCAGCGCCTTCGGGCTGGCCGCCGCGACCGGCGTCATGGACGAGCTGGCCGCACGCGGCATCGGCTTTCCCGTGGAGAGCGCCCGCGTGCCCATCGTCGTGGGAGCCTGCCTGTTCGATCTGCTGGTCGGGCAGAACGCCCATCCCGATGCCGCCATGGGGCGCGCTGCTGCGAGGGCGGCGTTCGAGCGCGAGGCGGCGGAACCGCTGGCCGAAGGCAACGTGGGCGCCGGATGCGGCGCATCGGTGGGCAAGCTCCTCGGCGGCGAGCGCGCCATGAAAGCCGGGCTCGGAATCTGCGGATTGCGCCTGGGCGAGCTCACGGCGTGCGCCGTCGTGGCGGTGAACGCGCTCGGCAACGTGCGCAGCGCGGACGGTGCCTGGATCGCCGGCTGCCGCGACGGAGAAGGGCGCGTCATGGATCCCCTCGAGGCGTTCGGCGTCCTCGCGCAGCAGGCGGCCGCGCATGCGGAGCAGGAAGCCGACCCCGCCGCAGGTCCGTGCGCCAACACCACCATCGGCGTCGTGCTGACGAACGCGCGTCTGACGAAGGCGCAGGCGACGAAGGCTTCTTCGACCGTCCACGACGCCTACGCGCGCGCCATCAAGCCCGTGCACACTTCCGGCGACGGCGACACCGTGTTCACGTTCGCATCCGGCGAGGTGGAAGCCGACTACGATACGTTCGCCATCCTTGCCACCGAGGCCATGCAGGGAGCCGTCGTGCGTGCGGTCGAGCAGGCCGAGGGCGCCTACGGGTTGCCCGCCGCCCGCGACCTCGTCTCCTGTTAGGAAGAGGGCGACATGAAAGGGGCTCAGCTTGCCAACCGAACGCTGTTCGTCGCTTCGGTGATCGTGACCGGCGCCATCGCCGGCGCGTTCGTGTGGCTGCTCTTGTTCGCCATGAACCTGGGCATCACGTTCATCTGGGACCGGCTGCCCGCGCATTTCGGCCCGTACTTCCCCTTGGCCGCCTGCCTGGTGGGCGGCCTGGTCATCGGGCTGTTCGCCAAGAAGTTCGGATCGTATCCCGAAGACTTGAACCAGGTGATGGCGAAGGTGAAGCGCGACGGCCGCTACGACTACGACAAGCTGGGCGTCATGTCCGTTTCCGCGCTGCTGCCCCTGTTCTTCGGCGGGTCGGTAGGCCCCGAGGCGGGCCTCACCGGGGCGGTCGCGGGCATCTGCACGTGGGTGGGCGATCGCATGAAGCGCTTCGGCTCGGACTTCCAGCAGCTCACGTCGGTCGGCACCATGGCGGCGCTGTCGGCCATCTTCACCGCGCCCCTCTTCGGGTTCGCCGCGCCGCTGTACGACGACGGCGACGAGGCGAAGGGCGCGCAGGCAGCCATCACGCTGCCGAAGTCGTCGAAGATCGTCGTGTACCTGTGCGCCATCGCTGGTGCGCTGGCGGCTTTCCTCGGACTGGGCGCGCTGTTCGGCGGCGGGCTGTCGCTGCCTCGTTTCACCGACATCCACGTGGGAGCGACCGAGCTTCTGTGGCTCGTGCCGCTCGCGCTGGTGGGCGCGGCAGGCGGTTGGCTGTTCTGTGCGTTCGACGGCCTGTTCGAGCGCCTGTCCGAACGCATGGGAGAGCGTCCCGTGGCAAAGGCGCTCATCGCCGGGCTCGTGCTGGCGCTCATGGGCATCGCCTTGCCGTTCACGATGTTCGCCGGCGAGACGCAGGCCGAGCAGCTGGGAGAGGTCTGGGGCACCATGACGGCGTTCGCGCTTTTGGCCACGGGCTTCGGCAAGGTGCTCGTCACGCCTTTGTGCATCCGCTTCGGCTGGCGCGGCGGCCACTTCTTCCCCGTCATCTTCGCCGGCATCTCCATCGGCTACGGCATGGCCATGCTCACCGGCGCCGACCCCGTGTTCTGCCTGTGCGCAAGCACGGCCGCGCTCGTGGGAGGCGTCATGCGCCAGCCGCTCATGACCGTGCTGCTGCTGTTCCTCTGCTTCCCCGTGAAGGGCATCGTCGTCATGCTGGCCGCCGCGGCCCTCGGCGCCGCCGTCCCGCTGCCGAAAGCCTTGCGCGCCGAGCAAGCGGAAGGTTGACGAAACAAAAAAACGCCGCCGCGGAAGGCGGCGGCGCAGGACGCATCAAAGCGGCGATGCGCGAAAGCTACTCCTTGCCCAGCATCTTGGCGATGCGGTCGGAGTACTCGATGTCGGTAAGGCCCGCTTCGGCGGCGAGGTCGATGACGGGCGCGTCGTTCCACAGCGCCTCGAGGCGATAGTACTCGCGCGTCTCGGGCTGGAACACGTGCACGACGAAGCTGCCGTAGTCCAGAAGCGACCACGTGCCGTCCTGCGTGCCCTCGCGATGCAGGGGCTTCATCTGCGCCTTCGTGCGCACCGCATCCTCGATCTCGTCGATGATGGCCTCCACCTGACGGTTGTTGGAGGCCGTGGCGATGACGAAGTAGTCCGTCACGCCGATGAGGTCGCGCACCTCCTGCACCATGATGTCGGTGGCCTTCTTCTCGTCGGCCGCGCAGGCCGCGATGAGGGCGCATTCCCTCGAAGTCTTCTCGGTCGTCGTTGTGCTCACGCTGTTCCTTTCTCGGCCTTCGCGTCGCGCGATCGGGCCACGTAATGGTTCCACACCTCGACGGTTGCCGGGTGCAGGCGTCGCCGGCGCTCCACGAGCGTCAGCAGGATATGGTTGAACGTCATCATGAAGAGCTCTTCGAGCGGCACCGCGCCGATGGCGGCGCGCAGCTCGTCGAGGCCGTCGAAGTCGCGGCTGGGCTCGATGGCGTCGGCGATGTATATGATCATGTCCAGATCGCTCATGCCCACCGCCGCGGCCGTGTGCCGAGCGATGGCCTGGACCACGTCGGCGGACAGGTCGGGGTACGCGCGCACGAGCTCGGCCGCGGCCGTGGGGCCGTGCAGCAGACGCGGCATCGTGTCCAGCACGTACGGGTCCACGTCCACGCCCAGCGCGCGAGCGCGCTCGCGGATCTCGTCGTCGCCGTACTCCTTGTCCCAATCGTGCAGCAGGCCGGCCAAGCGCGCCTTGCGCACGTCGACGCCGTACGTCTCGGCCAACGACGCGGCCGTCTTCGACACGCCTCGCGCATGCTCGAACCGCTTGGGCTTCAACCGTTTCTTCAGATCGCGCTCGCGCGCATCGAAGAACGCATCCGAAAGCACGTCCTCGCTCATCGCACGCCTCCTTCGTGATGGGGATCGGCTCGGTACAGGCCTCGCTCTTGAATATAGTCGAGCACGCCCTGCATCGTCAAATAACGGATCGACTTCCCCGCCGCTACGCGTCGGCGCAGGTCGCTGGACGAGATGGCCAGCGCCGTCACCTCGAGGTAGTCGATGGCGAAGTTGCCGTGCTCGGCGATGAACGCCCGCCGCTCCTCCGACAGCGCGTAGCCGGGGCGCGTGACCGCGATGAGGCGGGCGAGGTCGGCGATGGCCGCGCTCTCGCGCCACTGCACGATATGGTACACGGCATCGGCGCCCGTAATGAAGCGCAGCTCCACGTTATCGGGGTAATGCGCGCGCAGCTGGCGTAGCGTGTCCACGGTGTAGGTGTCGCCGCCGCGCTCGATCTCGATGGCGCTCACGTCGAACGCCGGGTTGCTGCGCGTGGCGATGCGGCACATCTCCAGACGCTCGGCAGCCGGCGTGACGGGGCGGTCCTTCTTGAACACGGGGTTGCCGGCGGGCACGAACACCACGCCGTCGAGGTCGTAGGCCTCGCGCGCTTGCTCGGCGCACGCGAGGTGCCCGATATGGATGGGGTCGAACGTGCCGCCCATGATGCCGAGGCGCGCGCGTCCGCCGTCCCGTCCCAGGTCGTCGAAATGATCGCAGATGCGTCCCACTACGCGCGCACCTGCCCGGATCCGCGCAGCACGTACTTGTACGAGGTGAGCGCATCGAGCGCGAACGGGCCGCGCGCATGCAGCTTCTGCGTCGAGATGCCGATCTCGGCGCCCAGACCGAACTCGGCTCCGTCGGTGAACGCCGTCGACGCGTTCGCGTACACGGCGGCCGCGTCGACGCGCGCGAGGAACGCCTCGACAGCGGCCTCGTCCTCGGCGACGATCGCCTCGGAATGCTTGGTGCCGTAGCGGTTCACGTGGCCGATGGCCTCGTCGACGCCGCCGACCACGCGCACGGCCAGGTCGGCCGCAAGGTACTCGGTCTCCCAGTCGGCTTCCCCGGCGGGCACCGTGGGCGTGCCGCCGGCCGCGGCAACGGCGGCCGCGCGCTCGTCGGCGTGCAGCGTCACGCCGCGCGCGGCCAGCTCGGCGAGCGCCGCGGGCAGGAAGCCCTCGGCGGCGGCCTCGTCCACGAGCAGCGTCTCGGCGGCGTTGCACACGCCGAGGCGGCGGCATTTCGCGTTCACGATGATGGCGCGCGCCTTATCGTAGTCGGCGCTCTCGTGCACGTACACGTGGCAGTTGCCCGTGCCCGTCTCGATGACCGGCACCTTCGACGTCTCCACGCAGTGGCGGATGAGGCCCGCTCCGCCGCGCGGTATGAGCACGTCCACCACGCCGTGCAGCTGCATGAGCTCGTCGGCCGCCGCGCGGTCGGCCAATGTGACGGCGCCGATGCAGCCGCGGGGCATGCCCGCCTCCACCGCCGCCTCGTGCAGCACGCGTGCGATCACCTCGTTCGAGGCCGCCGCCATGCTGCCGCCGCGCAGCACCGCCGCGTTGCCCGACTTCAGGCAGATGCCGGCCGCATCGGCCGTCACGTTCGGGCGCGCCTCGTACACGACGGCCACCACCCCCAGAGGCACGCTCACGCGCTGAAGCTCGATGCCGCTTTCCAACGTGCGCTTTTGCTGCACCGCCCCCAACGGGTCGGGAAGAGCGACGAGGTCCTCGAGCGCGGCCGCCATGGCTTCGACGCGGTCCTCGTCGAGCATGAGGCGGTCGAGGAGGCCTTCTTTCGTGCCGGCCTTGCGCGCCGCGTCCATGTCGCAGCCGTTCGCCTCGACGATGGCGGCCGCATGCGAGCGCAACGCCGCCGCCATGGAGGCCAGCGCGCCGTTGCGCTCGTCTGCGCTCGTCTGCGCGAGCGCCCCGCTCGCCGCGCGCGCCTCCTCGGCGATGCGCCGCACCTGGTCCCGCACCGTTTCCCGTTCCATGGTTCCCCCCTATTCGAAGACGACCAACTCGTCGCGATGGACGAGCGGCTTGTCGGCCAAGCTTGCCAGCAGGCGGTTCGCCTGCAGCTCCGCGCGGGTGCGCCCGATGGCCAACGCCGCCTCGTCGCTAGCGAACGCCACCTTGCCGCGCGCGAACAGATGCCCCGTCGCATCCTTGATGTCGACGATGTCGTTCGCCTCGAAGCGCCCTTCCACCGAGCGCACGCCCACCGACAGAAGCGAGCTGCCGCGCTCGATGAGCGCCGCCTTCGCGCCGTCGTCCACAGCGAGCGCGCCGCGCGCGGCATCGCCGAGCGCGATCCACAGCTTCTTGGGCGTGATCTCGTGCGGCTTCTTCGCAGCCACGAACAGTGTGCCCACGTCCTCGCCCGCCGCCGCGTCCACGATGGCCTCCGCACGATGACCGTCGCACACCACGAGCGGGATGCCGGCCACCATGAGCACGCGCGCGGCCTTGATCTTCGTGATCATGCCGCCCGAGCCCACCGTGGTGCCGGCTTCGCCCGCCACGGCCATGATCTCGGGGCCAATGGCCTCAACGCGGCCGATGAGGTTCGCGTCGGGATGGTGATGCGGGTTGGCATCGTAGAGCCCCTCGATGTCCGAGAGGATGACCATGAGGTCGGCTTCCACGAGGCATGCCACGAGCGCTGCCAGCGTATCGTTGTCGCCGAAGCGGATCTGCTCGACCGAGATGGTGTCGTTCTCGTTCACGATGGGCACCACCCCCAGCTCCAGCAGGCGGTCGAACGTGTCGCGCGCGTGCAGGTACGCCCGGCGGTCGGCCGTGTCGCGGCGCGTCAGCAGCACCGTGGACGTCACGATGCCGTGGCGCGCGAACGCCTCGGCGTACGCCGTGGAAAGCGCGCTCTGCCCCACCGAGGCGGCCGCCTGCAGGCTGGGCATGTCGTGCGGACGCTTCTCGATGCTTAAGCGCTCGAGGCCGCAGGCGATAGCGGCCGAGGTGACGACGATGGGGCGCCAACCGGCGGCGCGCACGCGCGCGACCTGGTCGGTCACCTCCGCGAGGTAGGCGTAGTCGATCTTGCTCTCCGACGTGGTGAGCGTGGACGACCCGATTTTTATCACGAGGCGCTTGCCATGATCGGCGGCATGCGCGCATCCAGCCGGCTTCATCACAGGTCGAGCTCCTTGAACAGATCCTCCGCCGTGCGAACCGACTCGAATTCGAACGCTCGGCCGACAATGCGGATCTCGTCGCCGTCCACGGCGCCCGCCTTCTCAAGCGCCTTCTCCACGCCGAGGCGCTTGAGGCGGTGCTGCAAAAACGCGATGGCTTCTTCGTTCTCCCAGTCGGTCTGCACCACCATGCGCTCCACCTGCGGGCCCTCGACGCGGAACACCCCGCCGCCGAGCGGCACGACCTTGAACTGCTTGTCGCGTTCCTCGCGCTTGTGCTCCCACACGTGCTCGTACTGCACGTCGGCCTCCGAAAGCGCGCGCAGCTCCTCGCGCAGCTCGTGCACCTTGGTCGCGATGGCGGCCTTGAGGCCGTCGACGCCCTCGCCCGTGAGCGCGCTGATGCGGTAGAGCTTCGGATCGACGGGGCTCGGGGCGAACTCGTCGCCGCCCGCTGCCGCGATCGAGTCCTCGCGCACGCGCTCGGCCAGCCGGTCGGCGACCTCCTCCGCGCCGGGCACGTCGATCTTGTTCGCCACCACGATGCGCGGGCGCGCCGCCAGCTCGTCGGCGTACAGCGCCAGCTCGCGGTTGATGATATCGTAATCCTCCAGCGGATCGCGTCCCTCGTAGTCGCCCGTCAGGTCCACCACGTGCACGATGAGCGCCGTGCGCTCGATGTGGCGCAGGAACTCGTGTCCCAGACCGCGCCCTTCGTGCGCGCCCTCGATGAGGCCGGGGATGTCGGCCACGACGAAGCTGTAGTCCCCCGAACGCGCCACGCCGAGGTTCGGCACGAGCGTGGTGAACGGGTAGTCGGCGATCTTCGGCCGCGCCGCGCTCATCTTAGCGATGAGCGACGACTTGCCCGCCGACGGCATGCCCACGAGGGCCGCGTCGGCCATGAGCTTCATCTCCAGCTCGATCCAGCGCTCCTGCGACGGCTCGCCCAGCTCGGCGAACGCGGGCGCGCGTCGGGTCGGCGTCACGAAGTGGATGTTGCCGCGGCCGCCCATGCCGCCCTCGGCCACGGTGACGCGTTCGCCGTCGTGCGTGAGGTCGGCGATGAGCTCGCCCACTTCCTTCGATTCTTCGAAATACTCGTGGACGACCGTGCCCATCGGCACCTTGAGCACAAGGTCCTCGCCGGTGGCTCCGTGCATGCGCGAGCCCTTGCCGTGCGTGCCGCGCTCGGCTTTGAAATGGTGTTTGAAGCGGTATTCGATGAGCGAGGACAGGCTGGCATCGGCCTCGACCACAACGTTGCCGCCGTGACCGCCATCGCCGCCGTCCGGACCGCCCTTCGGCACATGAGCCTCGCGGCGAAATGACATGCAGCCGGCACCGCCGTTGCCGCCTTTGACATGGATGCGTACTTTATCGATGAACACGGGTGGTACCTCTATTTCGATCCGCGCCTCGAGGGGCGCAACGGGTTGCTCGCTTGAACACGACAACTCGGATTGTATATGAAAAATGCCCCCTGACGAGCAGGGGGCATGCGAAAACAGATAACGTCACGCAGTCGTGGGCAGGCGGAACCTTACGCCTCGCGACGCACGTGCACCTTGTGCTTGGCGCCCTTCGTGAACTCCAGCTTGCCGTCGCACAGGGCGAACAGGGTGTCGTCCTTGCCGCGACCGACGTTCTCGCCCGGATGGATGTGCGTGCCGCGCTGGCGGACGATGACGTTGCCCGTCTTCACAGCCTGGCCGGCGAACATCTTCACGCCGAGACGCTGTGCGCGGGAATCGCGGCCGTTACGGCTGGAACCGAGACCTTTCTTGTGTGCCATGGTATTCCCTCCTTATGCTTACTCGGCGTCTTCGGACGCGGGCTTGTCGGCGGCCTTAGCAGGAGCCGGCTTCTTCTCGGCATCGTCCTTCTTCGCAGCCTTCTTGACGGCCGGCTTCTCAGCCTTGGCCGAGCCGACGGACTCGATCTGGACGCGCGTGAGCTGCTGGCGATGGCCGCGCAGCTTCTTGTAGTTCTTGCGCTTCTTGAACTTGAAGACCAGCTGCTTCTCACCCTTGAACTGCTCGAGGATGATGGCGGTGACCTTCGTTGCGGCCGCTTTCGCGGGGTCGGCTTCCACCTTGGCGCCGTCGACGACGCAGATGGCTTCCAGCTCGACCTTGTCGCCCACGGCGGCGTCAAGCTTCTCGATGTTCAGCTTGTCGCCGGGTGCGACCTTGTACTGCTTGCCGCCCGTTTTTACAATTGCGTACATGAGTGTCTCCTTGATATGAATAAACGCAAGGCGATAGCTTACCAGCGTGACCGTAGCAAGTCAATGTGATCTTATGCACGATCCACGCGTATCATCGCACTCTTCCTACGCTGTGCCTCCACAGAGCACAACGTTTATATGATAGCAGATACTCTAGCCACACGCGGCGGCGTGGTGTGATTTTTTTACACATCACAAGTCCAGCAAAATCAGCGAGCAATGATGCGGCTTCTGAGCGTCGGCCGCCGAGTCGACGTAACCTCAGTGCGCTTCCGCCCAGTTATCGGCATAGGAGACGTCGACGTCGAGAGGCACGCGCAGATCCACGATGTGCTCCATCACGTCTTTCACGATGGCCGACAGCTCCTCGATCTCGCCTTCCGGCACGCTGAAGTCCAGCTCGTCGTGCACCTGCAACAGCAGCTTCGCTTCGAAGCCGCGCTCCATGATGCGGCGCTGCACCTCGGTCATGGCCAGCTTGATGATGTCGGCCGCGCTGCCCTGCATGGGGTGGTTCATGGCCGTGCGCTCGCCGAAGCCGCGCTGCGTGGCGTTCGCGGCCTTGAGCTCGGGGATATGGCGCTTGCGGCCGAACATCGTCTCGGCATAGCCCTTCTCCTTCGCTTCGGCGATGGTGCGGTCGAGGTAGGCGCGCACGCCGGGGTAGGCCTCGAAGTAGCGCTCGATCATCTCCTTGGCCTCGCCGAACGGGATGCCCAGGCTCTGTGACAGGCCGAACGCCTGCTGGCCGTACACGATGCCGAAGTTCACGGCCTTCGCGCGGCTGCGCAGCTCAGGGCTAACGTCCTCCACGGGCAGGCCGAACACGCGGCTGGCCGTGGCGGCGTGGAAATCGGCGCCGGAGCAGAATGCGGCCACGAGGTGCTCGTCGTTCGACAGGTGCGCGAGCAGGCGCAGCTCGATCTGCGAATAGTCGGCCGACAGGAACTTGTGGCCCTTCTCCAGCGGCACGAAGCACTCGCGGATCTGACGGCCGAACTCGGTGCGCACGGGGATGTTCTGCAGGTTCGGCTCCGACGACGACAGACGGCCCGTCGTGGTCACCGTCTCGTTGAAGCACGTGTGCACGCGCCCGTCGTCGGCGCGCATGCGCGGCAGGGCGTCGATGTAGGTGGATTTGATCTTCGCCAGCTCGCGGTAGCGCAGGACGAGCGCCGGCATCTCGTGGTCGTTCGACAGCTCTTTGAGCACGGCGGCGTCGGTGGAGTAGCCGCGCTGGTTCTTCTTGAGCGTGCGCAGGCCCAGCACCTCGAACAGGATGTGCCCGAGCTGCTTGGGGCTGTCGAGGTTGAACTCCTCCCCCGCCATCTCCACGATGCGGGCGCGCAGCTCGTCGAGCTCGGCCTGCGTCGTCGCCCCCAGCTCGGCCAGGCGGTCGCAATCCACCGCGGCGCCCGTTCGCTCGACGATGGCGAGCACCGCCACGAGCGGCAGATCGATGTCGAAGTAGGCGCGCTTGCTCTCGTCGCGCCCGAGCGCGTCGGTGAGCGGCTTCACCAGCATGCGGGCCGCCGCGGCTTGCGCGGCCGCACTGCCGGCCTCGTCCTTGGCCTCGGGCAGCACGCCGCCGCAGTAGGCGTCGAGCAGCGCGTCGTAGGAGTACTCGGACACCGACGAGTTCAGCACGTAGCCCGCCAGTCCCAGGTCGAACGCGCGCATGCCCATGAGCTCGGCATCCTCCACAAGCGCGATCTCGGCCGTGTCGGCGGGATAGACGCGATGCACCTCGCGCTTGACATCGAGGGCGGCGAACGAGCCGGCGCGCACGATGCGCGCGAACGCCTCGCGGCCCTCGTCGTCCTCGAACAGCGCCGTGCCCTCGCTCGTGTTCACCGCGCAATGGAGCCCCGCGTTGAACAGCGACACCTGCTCGGGCTCGATGAACGCCACGCCCACCGTCTCGCCGCGCGCGACGGCCGCGTCCACGAGCGCGTGCGCCTCTGACCCCGAGACCACCGGCTCCACCGCAAGCGGAGCCGCTTTCTTCTCCAGCTCCTTGCCCACGAGCTTGAGCACGCGGCCGAGGTGCGCGTTGAACTGCACGCCCTTGAATGCTTCGGTCACCTTTTCCGAATCGAACGAGGGGAACGAGCATGCTTCGAGGTCGAGCGGGAAGTCGAGGTCGCGCACGATGGTGGCCACGTCGCGGCTCAAGAATGCCATGTCCTTGTTGTCGACGATCTTCTCTTTCTGCTTGCCCTTGAGGTCGTCCACATGCTCGTAGATGCCCTCCAGGCTGCCGTAGGTCTGCAGCAGCTTCGCCGCGGTCTTGTCGCCGATGCCGGGCACGCCGGGGATGTTGTCGGACGAGTCGCCCTTGAGGCCGAGGAAGTCGATGAACTGGTCGGGGCGCACGCCGTAACGCTCGAGCACCTCGGCCGGGCCGTAGATGGCCACGTCGGTGATGCCCTTCTTCGTGGTGACGATGCGCGTCATGTCGGTGGCCAGCTGGTAGGCGTCCTTGTCGCCCGTCACCAGCAGCGTCTCGTAGCCCAGCTCCTCGTCGCGCGCGGCGATGGTGCCCAGCACGTCGTCGCCCTCCCAGCCCTTGATGCGCACCACGGGCACGTTCATGGCCTCCAACAGCTCCTCGATGATGGGGAACTGCACCTTGAGGTCGTCGTCCATGGGAGGGCGCTGGGACTTGTACTGCTCGAGCGCTTCCATGCGAAACGCGGGGCGGCCCGCATCGAACGCGCAGATGAGCGCGTCGGGGCTTGCGATGTCGATGAACTTGAGGAGCATGGCGATGAAGCCGAACACGGCGTTGGTGGGGCGCCCGTCGGGGGCGTTCATGGTTTGGGGCACGGCATGGTAGGCGCGGTGCATAAGCGAGTTGCCGTCGATGACGGCGATCTTCTTCGGCATGGGCTGTCCTCCGTCGGGTGGTGTTTTCGGGGGTTCAGTATAGCGCATATGCGTTGTCCGCTTCGGGGGCTGTGCGATGCTCAGTCGCTCGGCAGTCCTGCTCGCACGAAACGCCCACAGGGCGTTTCGGCTCGTGCGGAACTCGCTTGGTGAGCACCGCACAGCCTCCGAAGCTGCCGGCATCTCCTTGAAAGCACCATATTGCGAGGCGGCTGCGCCTGGCGGGGACGACCTGCGAGGCGGCAACGCTCTCATGCTACCTTGGTGGAGGAGGTTCTTGTTGGGAGGTTTGGGCGGGTGGCGGACTGCTCGACCTATGCGCTCCAGAGGTAGCCGACGCCGCGGACGGTTTCCAGGTGCTGGGCCAGTTCGGGGCCCAGCTTCGCGCGGATGCGGCGGACGTGGACGTCCACCGTTCGCGAGCCGCCGTAGTAGTCGAAGCCCCACACGCGGCGCAGCAGCGCGTCTCGCGAGTACGTGCGCGAGGGGTGCGTGACGAGGAAGGCCAGCAGCGCGTACTCGAGGTAGGTGAGGTCGAGCGGCTCGCCGGCCACGGTGACCTGGTAGGTTGCCAGGTTCACCGTCATGTTCTCCACAACAAGACAGTCGGACGTGGCGGCCTCGTTGCCGGGCCACAGCAGCTGGCGGATGCGCGCCGCGCACTCCTCGGGCGAGGCGTTTCGCATCACGAAGTCGCTCTTCACCTGCACAGGCAGACGAAAGCGCGCGAGCTGGCCCTCCCCCACGATGACCAGGAGCGATGCCGTTCCGTCCTCGAGCAGCAGCGCCTCGATGCCGGCCACGTCCTCCGAGGCGCCGCCACGCGCCTCGTATACGACGAGATCGCATGCGGGATGGCGCCCGAGCAGCTTCTTGAACTGGGCGGAGGATCCCGCTGCCACGTCCACGTCCAGGCTCGACAGCACCTGCTGGAACTTATGCGCGTTGTCGAGGCTGTCGGCGACGAATATCACCTGCTTGCGCTGCATGCCCCCTCCTTTCGCACGTCACAGCACCGCGAGATAGCGGTCGCGCTCCCACTGCGACACGTACCCCTGGTAGTCGTTCCACTCGGCGCGCTTCGCGGCCACAAGGTACGAATGGATGTGGTCGCCCAGCGTGGCGCGCATCAGCTCGGATTCCGCGAACAGCTCCACCGCCTCGCCCAGGCTCTCGGGAAGCGTGGCGATGCCCTGTTGGCGCAGATCCTGGCGCGACAGCATGAACAGATCCTGGTCCTCGTTGGGCTCCTGCAGCTCCAGCTCCTCTTCGATGCCCGCGAGGCCCGCCGCCAGCATGACGGCGAAGGCAAGGTAGGGGTTCGCGCTGGGGTCGGGGCTGCGCAGCTCGAGGCGGCACGCGCCCTCGCTCGCAGGTCGGTAGCCCGGCACGCGCACGAGCGTGGAGCGGTTCGAGCGAGCCCACGACAGGTAGATAGGCGCCTCGCCGCCGGCGATGAGGCGCTTGTACGAGTTCACGTGCTGGTTCGTGATGGCGCAGAACTCGGGCGCGTACTTGAGCAGGCCCGCCAGGTAGCGTTTGGCCACTTTCGACAGACGGTAGCCCTGGGGATCGTCCGGATCGTAGAAGGCGTTGTTGCCGTCGAGGTCGTAAAGGCTCTGGTGCACGTGCATGCCGCTGCCCGGCTCGCCCGCCATGGGTTTGGGCATGAACGACGCGTACACGCCGTGCTTCATGGCGATCTCCTTGACGACCAGCTTGTACGTCATCACCGCGTCGGCCATGGACAGCGCGTCGGTGAAGCGCAGGTCGATCTCGTGCTGCGACGGGCCGTTCTCATGATGTGAGTATTCCACGGGGATGCCCATCTTCTCCAGCGTGAGCACGGTGTCGCGCCGCAGGTCGGAAGCGTAGTCGAGGCTGGTCAGATCGAAGTAGCCGCCGCGGTCGAGCACCTCGGTGCCCTCGGCGTCCTTGAAGTAGTAGAACTCCAGCTCGGGGCCGACGTTGAACGCATACCCCATCTCCTGCGCCTTCTCCACCGTGCGGGCCAGCACCTGACGCGGGTCGCCCTCGAACGGCGTGCCGTCGGGCGTGCGCAGGCCGCAGAACATGCGCGCCACCGCGTTGGACTCCGGCCGCCAGGGCAGCACCTGGAACGTGGAGGCATCGGGGAACGCCAGCATGTCGGACTCCTGCGTGCGGCAGAAGCCCTCGATGCAGCTGCCGTCGAAGCCCATGCCGTCGGCGAAGGCGTCCTCCAGCTCGCTCGGGATGACCGCGAACGACTTCATGCGCCCCAGCACGTCGGTGAACCAGAAGCGCACGAAATGGACGTCGCGGCTCTTGATGGTTTTCAGGACGAAGTCTTGCTCGGGGGTCACGGTCATCGGACGATCCTTTCTCTCTCGAACCACCATTATACTCGCCGGTGTTTCGGTTGCGTTTCGCGAGAGGGACGATGGTGACGGTCCGTCGCCAGAACCTTGCCGCTTCGCCGCGCTGCGCGCCGCGTGCTATACTTTATCCATCCGATCAGCGACGATCAGGAGGTATACCATGAAGTTCACCAACATCCTCGTGCCGTTCGACAAATCCGACCACGCATTGCATGCATTGACCCTGGCCAAGGGCCTGGCGGAGGAGGATCCCGCCATCAAGCTGCACGTCATCGGGGTCGTGTTCGTCTCCGACATCCCGCCTGCGCTAGGTCTCGACGCGAACCCGTACGAGAGCGCGCCGCCGCTGGTCATCCAGCCCGACCTGTACAAGAAGCTCGTCGAGGCGGCGCTCGACCGCGAGAAGGACGACATGAAGCATGCCATCGGAGGGCTGCTCGACGGCATGCCCAACGACGTGGACATCGCCGCCGTCAACGCGCCGTCGCCCGTCGACGGCATCAACGACTTCGCGAAGGAGCACGGCTGCGACCTCATCGTCATGGGCTCGCGCGGCCTCGGCGTGCTGCGCGGCATGCTGGGCAGCGTCAGCTACGGCGTCCTGCGCTCCGCCGAGATCCCCGTCCTCGTGGCGAAGAAGGACGAGGAAGAGTAGCAACGGAAGGAAGCTGTCGCGGTCCCGACGGCTCGCGCCTGTTTTCGCGCGGGCCGTCGGGCATGAAGGCTCTATAAGTTGGTATACTGGCTTGCTATGGAAATCAATCGATACCAAACCCGCAAGCCCAAGCGCCTCGCCGTCGTCACGATGGGAGTGAAGCTGGGCGACGAGACGCGCGGCTACACGCGCTTTCGCTTCCTGTCGGAGCTGCTCGCGCGCGAGGGCTTCGAAGTCGACCTCATCACGTCATCGTTCCAGCATTGGGACAAGGCGCATCGCGACACGTCGAAAGCATGCTACCGAAACCTTCCCTACAACGTAGTGTTCATCGACGAGCCCGGCTACACGAAGAACCTCGATCTCACGCGCATTCGCAGTCATCGCGTGGCGGCGAAGAATTTGCGCGAGCATTTCGAGCGCACGGCGGGTACCTACGACCTCGTCTACGCGGAGATTCCTCCGAACGACGTCGCGCGCGTATGCGCCGAAGAGGCCGACAAGCAGGGCATCCCCTTCGTCGCCGACATCAACGACCTATGGCCCGAGGCCATGCGCATGGTGGTGGACGTGCCCGTGGTCAGCGACGTGGCCTTCTACCCCTTCTCGCGCGATGCTAAGCGCGTCTATCAGCTGCTGTCAGCTGCCGTCGGAACCTCTGACGAATACGCAGCGCGTCCGGCGAAGGATCGCGCGAGGCCCTACCCGAAGGCAACCGTGTACGTGGGCAACGACTTGGCGGCGTTCGACGAGGGCGCCCGCATCAACGCGCCCGCAGTACGCAAACCGGAAGGCGAGCTGTGGGTCGTCTACGCCGGAACGCTCGGCGCCAGCTATGACGTGGCGACCCTCGTCGAAGCCGCCGCGCTGCTCGAGCGCGGGCGCCTCGTGCGCGCCGCATCGAAGGACGACGAACTGCCGCCTGCGCTACCCCCCGTGCGCGTGAAGGTGCTGGGCGATGGTCCCGATCGCGAGAAGCTCGAAGCGCTGGCCGTGCAGCTGAACGCCCCCGTGGATTTTCTGGGCTACACGGCCTACGAGCTGATGGCGGCGTACTTGCGCGCATCGGACATCACGGTGAACTCGCTCGTCAAATCGGCGGCGCAGAGCATCGTCACGAAAATCGGCGACTACCTGGCCAGCGGGAATCCCATGATCAACACAGGCTCGAGCCCCGAGTTCCGCGCGAAGGTGACCGCCGACGGCTTCGGAGTGAACGTCGAAGCGGAAGACGCGCAGGCGCTGGCCGACGCCATCGCGAAGCTCGCAGGTCACGCGTCGCTGCGCAAGATCATGGGCTCGAAGGCGCGTGCCGTCGCCGAAAAGGAGTTCGACCAACCCCGCGCGTACCGCGAGATCGTGGATTTGCTGCGCACGTTGCTGTGATTTCTGTCGAACGACTCGCCAAAGCGGGCGGAGCGCGTCAAAATAGGGAGCTTGCATACGCCGATTGCGTGCGATCACGCAGGTCGCACGCCGTTTACAGGGTACCAAGGAGCAATCGTGACTGAGCAGAAACGCATTTCGTTCTCACCGCCCGACATCACGCAGGCGGAGCTCGACGAGGTGGCCGACGCGCTGAGAAGCGGCTGGATAACCACCGGCCCGAAGACGAAGGAGTTCGAGCGCGAGATCGCCCTCTTCGCACAGGCCGAGCGCTCGGCCACGTTCGCGTCGGCCACCGCAGCGCTCGAATGCGCCCTGCGCGCTTTCGGCATCGGCCCGGGCGACGAGGTGATCACGAGCGCCTACACGTACACGGCCTCTTGCTCGGTCATCTGCCATGTGGGTGCGACTCCGGTGCTCTGCGACGTGGCGCCCGGCTCCTACGAGATGGATTACGACGCCCTGCCCGATCTCGTCACCGAGCGCACGCGCGCCGTCATCCCCGTGGACATTGCAGGACGCATGGTCGACTACGACCGTCTGTTCGCCGCACTCGATTCGGCGAGCGACCGCTGGAAGCCCGCGACGGAGCTGCAGAGCGCGTTCGATCGCGTCATCGTCTTAGCCGACGCCGCCCACTCGTTCGGCGCGACATGTCAGGGACGTCCCTCCGGGTCGGTGGCCGACTTCACCGCCTTCTCGTTTCACGCCGTGAAGAACCTGACGACGGCCGAAGGAGGCGCGCTTGCATGGCGCGCGGGCGCGTTCGATTCCGACGAGCTGTACCGCCGGTTCATGTTGCAGTCGCTGCACGGCCAGACGAAGGACGCGCTGGCGAAGAACCGCGCGGGCGCCTGGGAGTACGACATCGCCTTCCCCGGGTGGAAGTGCAACATGACCGACATCCAGGCGGCCCTCGGCCTCGCGCAGCTGCGCCGCTACCCCGCCTCGCTCGCCCGTCGGCGCGCCATCGTCGAGCGCTACGAGCGCAACCTGGGCGAATGCGATGTCGAGCTGCTGAGGCATTACGGCGAAGACTTCGAGTCGAGCGGGCATCTCATGCTCGTGCGCCTCACGGGCAAATCGTCGGCGTTCCGCAACGCGCTCATCGAGCGGATGGCCGACGACGGCGTGGCGACGAACGTGCACTACAAGCCGCTGCCCCTTCTCACCGCGTACCGCGACCTCGGCTTCGCCATCGCCGACTTCCCGAACGCGCTTGCGCAGTTCGAGAACGAGGTGACGCTGCCGCTGCACACGTTGCTCTCCGACGAGGACGTGGACTACGTGGCGGGATCGTTCAAGCGCGCCCTGGACGGACTCGAGGCGGAAGGCGTCCGCTGATGTACGTGAGTTTCGGAAAACGCGTGTGCGACATCGTCGTAGGGCTGGTGGCGCTGCCCTTCGTGCTGCTGATCATCGCGGTGCTGGCACCGTTCATCCACTTCGAGGACAAGGGCCCCGTCTTCTACAACGCGCCGCGCGTCGGAAAAGACGGGCGCGATTTCAAGATGTACAAGCTGCGCTCGATGCGGGTGAACGCGCCCGACCTCATCATGGAGGACGGCTCCACCTACAACGGCGCCGACGACCCGCGCATGACGCGGGTTGGTGCCTTCATGCGCAAGACGTCGCTCGACGAGATGCCGCAGTTCCTCAACGTACTGAAAGGCGACATGAGCGTCGTGGGGCCCCGCCCCGACTTGCGCCGCGAAACGGAGCTTTACGAGGGAGAGGAAGGCCTCAAACTCACCGTGAAGCCCGGCATCACCGGGTACGCCGCCGTGTACGGACGCAACTCGCTGCCCTGGCACGACCGTCTGGCGCTCGACGTGCACTACGTGCGCAACGTGTCCTTCCCGCTCGACGTTAAGGTGTTCTTCAAGACGTTCTCGGCCGTATTCAACCAAGAGGGCGTCTTCGTAGAGGACGGGTCGGAGAAGTAACGTTCGGCTAACGTGACCCCTGCCGACCCGACGCGCACGCCCCTCACCCTCTATCATGGTCGTGCGCCACGCAATGGGGGCGTTCGACAAAAAGCACGCAGGAGAGTGAGACCATGACGAACGATCAGACGGCAATGCTTGCACGGTACGGCATCGATTACGCCGAAGCGATGGAGCGATTCTGCGGCAACGAGTCCCTGTTCGCCCGCATCGCCGTGAAGTACCTGGACGACCCGCATGTCGATGCGCTCGAAGCCGCGATGGCCAGCGGCGACGCAGCCGCAGCCGAGCGCGAAGCCCATTCGCTCAAAGGCGTCGCCGGCAACTTGTCGTTCGTGCGCCTTTACGACCTGGCCGCGCGAGTCACCGATGCACTGCGCGCCAACGATATCGACAGCGCACGCACCCTCATGCCCGACCTGCGCGAGAGCCACGTTGCCGTGCTGGAAGCGCTGAAGAACCTGGAAGAGTGGGGACTTTCGACCTCGATGCGCTAGCAGGCATCGAGGCAGAGGCGCCTACGCTTTCGCCTTCTCACGGCCGAACAGCTCGTTCCAGTCGCTTGCGGCCAATACAGTGCCCGCCAAGATGACCACGCAGCAGACGATCGATATCGGCGTCGGCATCGTTCCCTGCAACACGAGCGCGAACAGGACGGCCCAGGCCGAATAGCTGATATTGAGAGCCATGGACTTCGCCGCCCCGATAGGCGACGAGATGCTCTTGTAGTAGAACAGGTACGACACGGTTCCAGCCAAAGCAGCCAGCCCTACCACGCCCGTCGCGAGACTGGGAACAACTGCGGCCGTGAAACCCCAGGCACCGAATAGCGGCAATACGGCGATCGCGTACACGAGCGCCGACGTGGTCTCGCGGATCTGAAGCGCCGTCTCGTTGTCGACGGCATCGTCGCGCATACCCCAAGCGCAGATGACTGCTTCGGATCCCCATCCCAAAACGCACAACAGCGCACCGAACAAACCGAGGATCGGATTGCCCAGCTCCGATTCGCCGGAAGACACATAGCCCATGACGATGATACCGGCAAGGGCCGCCAGCAATGCGATGAACTGCTTAGGCGCCATGCGTTCCTTCAGGAACACGAAGGCGAGGAAGGCGCCAACTGCAGGATAGAACGACGAGATGATGGCAGTATAGCCGGCACCGATATTGTTGATGGCTATCACGTAGCCGGTCATGCCGATAGGCCCGCCCAAAAGCGCCCCCAGAATGACCGCCTTGCCGCTGCGCGTTTTAAGCGCCGCTAACGTGTCGCCCAGACGACCCCGCACGCCCATGTAGATCAACAGCCAGATCGCGCAGAAGATGTCATGCAAAGCGGCGCTCGCGATAGCTGCAAACGCAATCGCCTCGGCAGTGCCGATGAAAGGGCTCATCGACAATCCGATTCCGAGGACGACCGTGTCAAGACCCCAGAGCAAGCCGCTCGTCAGACCGAACTTCATTCTTCCAAAACCCTTCATGGCGCTCCCCTTAGTCGCTTCCCTGACGGTACCAGTCCAGCACCTTGTCCAGATAATCCTTCGCATAACGGTAATAGACGTACAGCCACTCGCCAACCATGTCCCCTTCTGCCTCTTTGAGCAGCGACCACGCGTACCAGCACCATCCCGCAAGCGCCACGAAGGCGAAGTTGTGACGGCGCTCCGCCGCAGACGGCTCGCGCCTGAAATAATACGCAAGGGCACGCGACGCCTCCTCTTCGCTCAGCTGGCAGCACACCGCGAACGTGCCGAAATCGCTTGCGTAGTCGGACATGCCGGAATACTCCCAATCGATGAGCGACATGTCGTCCTGGTCGTCGATAAGGAAGTTCAGCATGAAGAAGTCGTTATGGGTCAGGCAGATGCGCGCATCGTCTGCATCCACGAAGCGCTTGAGTTCCTCGGCCCGTGCAGCCATCTCAGCATAACCCGGCACTTCAATGCGGCCGGACTTGCGCTCCAGCAGACGCTCGTAACGCTTGCCCTCGGTGAAGAAATCGAACGAGCGCTCCACCTTCGCACCGGATTCGTGCAGGCGACGAGCCATTTCCATTGCACGCTTGACCTGCTCAGGGTCATGCGGATCGAGCTGGCGGCAATCGGGGATAAAGCGCGACAGCTTCCAGCCTTTTTCGGGATCCTCGGTGATGAACGTACGATCAAGCCCCAGATCGCGCGCCACGCCTTGAGCCACCACCTCGGCTCGGCGATCGATGATGCCCTCCGTCCCGATGCCGGGATGGCGATACACGTATTCGGAGTCGCCCACACGGATATGGCACGATAGATTGGTGAGGCCCTGCTTCAGCGGATACACGTCGCGAATATCGTCTTTGTCGCACCCGAGCGCTGCAACGATATTGTCGAACGCCTCGGAATCGACGTTTTCCAGGAAACGCGGATCGAATTCGCGCAGCTCGTCGAGTGTGTCGAACTCGAATACCGTTCCGACGGGGTACTCGCGCGCAACCATGTCCAACTCCGCGATATGGTCGACGTACAGCTCTTCCCACAGCTTATCGGCCGTCGTCGGCAGATCGTACTCCTCCTCGAGTATTCGGGAAAAGGCACGAGAAAAGTTTTTATCGAAGTAAACATGGCCGAGCATGATAAGAGAGTCGCTGCCACCGATATCGACCGAAACGATGCGGTTGCCCGAACCCAAACGCATGCACCATTCGTTCGTAGGGCCCTCTTGGTATTGGGCAGCGTAATAGGCCTTCCACACGTACGGCTCGAAGGGGTTCTCGACGAAGTAGTTGTCGGAAGAGCATATGAACGTGTTGCCCAGACGCTCGCGCACCACCATGAGAGAGGAATGGTTGTTCCGCGTGGCGTATTCCTCGTTCACGACGATGGACACGCCGTGCTTCTCTTCAAGGTAGAAGAAGTACTCCTTCTTGTACCCTGCCACCACAGTGATGTCGTCGATGCCGGACTCCTGAAGCTGGCGGATCTGACGCTCGATCAGAATCTCTCCACGAACATGCAGCAGACCTTTGGGCTTCTCGTAGGAAATAGGGGCGAACCGCGACGACAGGCCAGCTGCCAAGATGATAGCGTTGTCCACCTTAAAAGGGGCGAGCGCCTCGAACCCGGCGTCGGACAGTGCGCCGTCGACGACAAGCCCTTTGTCGACCAGCGCTTTGTAGGCCGCGTTCACCGAACCCAACGACATGGCCTTACGAGCGGCGATCGCCCGCTGGCTCGTCCCCGGTTCGCGTTCGAGCGCAGCGAGCACCGCGAATTCGTTCTTCGTGATCAAAACGGAGCATCCTTTCATGGCAGATTCAGACGATCTCGATCGTGCGTCGAAGTTCATTTTTTATTGTATTTTAAAGAATATGAACGGTATGTTCATTTATATTTTTCTACTACAAAATATGAACACATAGAAAACGCGCTCCCCGTTCTCGGAGAGCGCGCCGAATTTTGCAGGAGATGCCCGTCGCCGCCGAATCAATAACCCAAAAGCTTGTCTACAACGTTCATGACTTTCGTGCCATAGGTCTTGTCAGCCGCCCAGGTACCGGAAAGCTTGTCGACCGTGGGTGCCGAGCCGCGCTTCCCGGCAAGAAGACCGAATCGCGTGTCGACACAAGACTGATTGAGCGGTGCCGTTGAAGCATAGCCTTTCAAGTGCTGAGCCTGCGCCAGAAGGCCCGTTTTCACATCTGGGAACTCTTCACCAGCAACGCCGTTGCCCGTTGCGCCCAGTCCTCCGAAATTGCACTGCACTTTGCCGTTCCTGTCCACGTCTCCGCCGAACTGCAGCCATCCGGTCTCCACCATGGCCTGAGCGAACAGCACCTCGGCGCGGACATCCTCGGATCGAGCCTGATCCAGCAGCACCTGGCAAAAGTCCTTGATGGTGGCAGCCCCTCGCGACGTGTACTTATCAACAGGATAAGGAACGCCCTGCGCGTTGAAGAGCGTCACCATCTGCTCCACCGTCGCAAGCGAAGGGCCCATGATGGAGTCGGACGGCAGCAGCGCACCCGACGAATCGAAGCGGTAGGTCTCGCCTTCTATAGTGGCCTTTCCCGTGACCATCGCGCCCGACTCCCCAAGATAGTAGCGCTTACCGTCCAAATCGAGCCAACCGGTGTGCATGGCTCCCGATCCGTTCAGGTAGTACCAAGTGCCACCCTGCTTCATCCAGCCACCGGAGCGCATGGCGCCCGAGCCTTCGAAGTAGTACCACTTGCCGTCCGATGCCTTCGCCCAGCCCGTGGCCATCCTCCCGCTCTCGGGGTCCAGCCAGTACCAGGAGCCGCCCTTGCTCAGCCAGCCCGTCTGCATCGCCCCGGAGCCGGAGAGGTAGTACCAGGAGGAGCCCTGCTTCATCCAGCCGCCGGAGCGCATGGCGCCGGAGCCTTCGAAGTAGTACCACTTGCCGTCGGCCGCCTTCGCCCAGCCCGTGGCCATGGCGCCGGAGTCGGTGAGCCAGTACCACGTGCCTCCCTGCTTGATCCAGGAGTTTTGGGTGGCGGCTGCGCTGTTCGCGAACCAGTACCATGATCCGCCCAGCTTCTTCCACCCCTGATAGGCCTGTTTGAGCCCTTGGTAGTACAAGACGAGTCGGGGGTCGTGATTGAACGCGTGGTACGTGGCGGCGTCCTCCATGACGTTCAGATGCAGGCCATCTCTCGCGAACGTGGCCACGACGGCCCCGTATCCGTTCGCCGACGCTTCCGGCGCGGTGAAGTAGCGGACGCCGAGCCGGTCAAGGGTCTTGGTCGCGTATTCGGGAAGATTGCTGCTGTTGCCCGTCTGCACGGCGTACGTGGGGGAGAGTGCTGTCAGGTAGGACGGCGTGTTCGATCCGCTCAGGCCGTGATGAGCCAGCTTGAGCAGATCGACGTGGCCTATCATGCCCGAAAGCCGATCCTCGTCTCCATCGTAGTTGTTAATGTCTCCTGCGAGGAAGGCGGTGGAGCCGCCCGCCTTCACCTTGACGCCCCAGGAGAAGTAGTTCGCGTCGGGCACGGGGTTGAACTTGTAGTCGTCTCCGTAGTTGACGATCTCGATGTTCATGTCTCCTAGGGTGAAGAAGGGGCTTCCCGTGGTCGAGGGGTCGGGGGCGTGCTCGTGGATCAGGTTGGGATCGACCGACCGGGTGACCGCGATGCCCTCTTCTGGCAGTAATTCGGAGTTGTACGGATCGTCCTGGTCGGTGGGGTCCACGCCGAAGCGCTCCATCACGCCTTCGGCGTCCAGCACGTCGGCTTGCGGAGCGTCGCCGACAGCAGTCAAGTCGCTTTGAGCTTCGACGGGGTTCGGCGCGGGTTCCACGGGCGCGTTCGGATCCAGGTTCTGGATCAGGATGGCGCCCGTCTCTTTCGCCGCAGCGATAGCTCTGTCGTACACGTACTGGTTGTCCCAGAGGCGAGCTTCGTCCGATATGAATGAATCCTGATATTCAGCCAGGTACACGCGCTGGGGGCGGAACTCGCGGATGATCTCGTCGGCGGAGCCTATGTGGTCGCTGTGGGGATGCGTGCCGAGGTAGAACTCGAGGTTGCCCGAATTCACCCCGAGGTTTTTCAGGTATGCGACGACGGCATCCTCGACGCCGCTCCCTTTTACGATTCCGGGGCGGAGCGGGTAGCGTGGATCCGATCCGTCAGGGTAATCGCTGTCCTCGCCTGAATCCACGATGCCGAAGCGGCCGTTGCTCTCCAGGACGATGGCGTCCGTGCCGGCGAAGGGGAGGATATGGATGTGCGTGTCGGCGCTCGCCGCTTCGGTCTGGCTCTGATCAGCGTACGCGACCTGTGCGCTTTCGAAAGCCGGAACTGCGTAAACGGCCGCGAGCATGATCGCGAGCATGGGTCGGAAGATGTCGAGGCGTGGCGGATGCATGAGGTTCACGGAGATCTCCTTGACGATAACGCGCAAGACGTGCGGACTCGTTGCTTTCGCTCAGTATACGCCATCTGTCGAGAGGTCTTCGGGAGGGGCTCGTTTACTGATATACTCATCAGCGGTAATATTTGCGACAACGCATCGTAGTAGCAACTGACAGTTCGAAGTACGGAGGTGCTCCATGCACCAGGTTTCATCCCGATTGTCCAAGCTGGCCTTGTCGGTTATGCTGGCTTTCGCGCTCGTTCCCACGGCTTCCGTGGCCGCGATGGCCGATCCCCAGATCTCCGATCCGGCATCCGACCCGGTCATCCAGTCGCCTTCCATCGATCAGGGTGTGTCGGAAGAGGCTCCCGCTTCTACCGAATCGTGGCAAGGGGAGGGCTCGGAGCCCGCTGAGGCGGACGAAACCGCCCAACCCGATAGCGAGGCCGAAGCCTCGGCGGCGGCTCTCGGTCCCGACCGGCAACCGGTGGGCTTCGTGTACTTCGACGAAAGCTCCCCCAGCGCGGGCGGTTCCCAGCTCGTCGTGGTTGCGCTGGACGACGAGTCGATCGAGCTGACGTCCGCAGAACTGACGCTGACGGCTCCTTCGGGCGCGTCGGTCAAAGCGACCGCTTCCGAGTACGCGGGCAATGCGGCGCTCTTCTCCGTAGACGTTCCGGAGGCCGGGGAGTACCGTCTCGAACGGATGGAGGGCGCGTCTGCCGCCGACAGCCGCACGCTGCTGGTGGATCTGTCCTCCTGCGAGGGCGAGCCCTACGCGTTCATGGTGGCCGAGCCGCAAGCCGAAGCGTTTTCCCTGTCCGATGAGTCGACCGGCGGCGTGTCCGTGTACGCACTGACCGACGACGGCCAGCTTGAGGAGGCATCGTCCTTCGAGGAGGCTGCGCAGCTGTCCGCCGAAGCGGCTTCTGCCGTCGCAGGTCGTTCGGCCGCCTCGGGCGCGCGCAGCCCCTCCGGCAAGTTCGTGGTTGCCTTGGATCCCGGCCACGGAGGTAGCGAGCCCGGGGCTTCGGCCAACGGTTTGGTTGAGAGGGAGCTCACATGGAAGATCGCGTTGTACTGCAAGGAGGCGCTGGAGTCCTATGCGAACGTCGAAGTGGTGCTGACGCGTGGAAGCGACGAAAAGGTGAGCCTTGTTGAGCGCGTGAACCGCGCGGTTGACGCAGGAGCCAACGTGTTCGTCAGCTTGCATCTTAACTCCGGACCTGCTTCGGGCAACGGTGCCGAAGTGTGGTATCCGAACGACAGCTCGTATCGTCACGAGCTTCACGAGGAGGGCGCACAGCTCTCCAGCAAGATCCTGGAGAAGCTGACTGCACTCGGCTTGACCGACCGCGGCATAAAAGTGCGCGATTCGGAGCGCGTGGATGGCGAAGGCCCGTTCTACTATCCCGATGGCAGCATCCAGGACTACTACACGGTCATCGAGGCAAGTCGCGAAGCCGGCATCGTGGGCATCATCGTCGAGCACGCATTCCTGTCTAATAAGAGCGACAGCGACAAGCTGAAAAGCGAGGCGTTCCTGAAGGAGCTGGGCTACGCTGATGCCGAGGGCATAGCCGAGACGTACAAGCTCTCTTCTGGGTGGGAAATCGACAACGGCCGCTGGAAGCTGAAGCTGGCCGACGGTACGTATGCTACGAGCAGCTGGCAGCAGGTCAAGGGTAAGAAGTACTGGTTCGGGGCGGATTCGTACGCCGTCACCGGATGGCAGACCATTGATGAAAAGCGCTACTATTTCGACAGCTCGTGTGCCTTGCGGACAGACGGGTGGTTGAAAGACGACGGGTCCTGGTATTGGCTTTCGTCTTCCGGCGTCATGCAGACGGGGTGGTTGAAGCTGGGTGGAACGTGGTACTGGCTCGATCCGCAGACTGGCAAGATGGCAACGGGCTGGACGACGGCTTCGGACGGACATCGCTACTACTTCGACGGATCGGGGGCCATGCAGACGGGTTGGGCGAAGGTAGGCGGAACCTGGTACTACCTGTCCGGCTCCGGGGCGATGCAGACGGGCTGGCTGAGCAAGGGCGGCTCCTGGTACTGGCTCGACCCGGAATCCGGCGCCATGGCCACGGGCTGGGAGAAGGCCTCGGACGGCAAGTGGTACTACTTCGAAGGCTCCGGCGCCATGCGCTCCGGCGGCTGGATGAAGCAGGGATCTTCCTGGTACTACCTGTCCGGCTCCGGCGCGATGCAGACCGGCTGGCTGAGCAAGGGCGGCTCCTGGTACTGGCTCGACCCCGAGAGCGGGAGGATGGCCACCGGCTGGGCGAAGGCGGCCGACGGCAAGTGGTACTACTTCGAAGGCTCCGGCGCCATGCAGTCGAGCCGCTGGCTGAAACAAGGAACCGCTTGGTATTACCTGAGCGGATCGGGAGCCATGCAAACCGGCTGGTTGCTCACGGGAGGAGCTTGGTACTGGATGGATCCCGAATCAGGCATGATGGCAACGGGCTGGCTCGAGAACGGAGGGTCATGGTACTATCTTGACCCCTCCTCTGGAGCCATGGCGACCGGCACCGCGGTAATCGACGGCACCCGCTACATATTCGACGATTCCGGCGCGTGCGCTGATTTCGTGGATGAATAGGAAAAGAAAGGCCCTTCATGCGCAACGTAGATAATCAGCTCGTCTCTATAATCGTCCCGGTCTTCAACGCGGAGCCGTACCTTGCGCAATGCCTCGACAGCATTCTCGCGCAAACGCACCGCGAGCTGGAGGTCATCTGCCTGAACGACGGCAGCACGGACGGCTCTCTCGCCATCATGCAGGCATACGCCGCTCGCGACGAGCGCATCCGCGTCATCGACAAGCAGAACCAAGGCTACGGAGCCACCTGCAATCGCGGACTGGAAGAGGCGCGAGGCGCATGGATCTCCATCGTCGAGCCCGACGACTGGATTGAACCTGGCATGTATGCCGACATGCTCGCTTTCGAAGCAACCTTCAACGATCCCGCAGACATCGTGAAAACCCCGTACTGGCGCATCTGGATGCCCGACACCCCCGAGCAACGCAAGCTGAACTGCAGCTACCGCCGTCGCATCAAGCCGCCTTGCCAGCCGTTCATCATCCGCGACGCGGCGCATCTGCTCACGCACCATCCGTCCATATGGTCGGCCATCTACCGCAAAGGATTCCTTGAAAAGCACGGTATCCGCTTCCGCGAGTATCCGGGAGCGGGATGGGCCGACAACCCGTTTCTGATAGAGACGCTCTGCCAAGCCGAGCGCATCGTCTATCTCGACGAACCGTACTACTGCTACCGCGAGGAAACGCCCGAGAAATCGAAGTCCTTCGCGCTGAACAACACGCTATTGCCTTTTGACCGATGGAACGACATGATGGATGCGCTCGAACGCATAGGCATCCGCGACGAAGCCGTGCTGCGCGCCCACAACAGCCGCGGCTTCACCTACCTAGGTGGCGTCCTGGAAGAAGTCGACCTGACGAACGACGAGGTGCGGGCGGCAGCCACGCGCATGTTCGAGCGAATGGATACCGATCTTGTTCTGTCTGACGCCGAGATACCTCCAGGATGCAAGCGCATGTTTGCCGAACTGCGCGGCATGCCCGAACCGTACATCCGCAGCGCGCCCTACGCCTGGGGGCTCGTCAAGCAGGGGCTGTACAACCTACGCAACGTAGGTCCTTGGTTCACTCTGCGCACCTTCAAGAAATACGTGACGAGGAAAAGCAGCCGCGAAGGCGGGAAATAAAAGAAGACCCCGAGCATTCGGGGTCTTCTTGCATACTAAGTGGCTTACGCCGCTTCTACTTCGGGCAAGGCTACGACCGTCGTCGGATCGCCGCCGGATTCGACCACTTCGATAACCTTCCTCCACGTTCCCTCGTCGCGAGGAACCATCCAGAGGCCGTCATGCTCCTCCATAAAGTCGCCAACGTAAGGACCGGTACCCGACTGGAAAGCGATCCTGTCGGCGTTCGCGGCGAAGTCCGCCACCATAGCCGCCAGCTCGTCCTTCGGCCAATTCGTTTCGGCATTGCCAAGAAGCGCGTCAAGGTGCGTAGCAGCGTTCGCCGGGTCGGCCGCAACCTGTTTGATGCCCGCCTCGACCAGCTGGCGGTCCTGGATCTGGCGGCACGCCTCGATGTCGGCAGCGTACAGCTTGCGCACACGGGCGAGAACAAGGGCCTCGGGGCCGTCGAGCTCCTGTGTTCCGGCGTTTAGCTCAATGGTGCCGCCGTTCACGATGTCCTTCAAATGCATGTCGATGGGGACGTTCGCCGTGACTCCGCCGATCTGGTCGACGAACTTCTCGAATCCGACGAAACCCATGTCGAGATAGTACTGAACATGCACGCCAGTCAGGCTCTCCACCCCTTCGACAGCGGCCTCCATGCCTCCCTGGCGGTATAGCTCGTTGATCTTCACCACCGAACCTTCGTAGTCGGCCTCAGTATCGCGCGGCACGGTGACTAGCGTTATCTTGTAGGTAACGGGGTCGACGCGAACCAGCATCATGGTGTCGGAGCGCCCCGTGCCGTCGGCGTAGTCCTCGAGCGAGATCTGAGTCGTTCCAACGCGCGAATCGTTTCCAACCACTAGCACGTAGAAGGGAGCCTTCGCATCGCCGGCAGCCTCCTGCATGAGCTGCGTATCGGTGGGCTCCGACTCCGCAGCAGGCTCCTGTTTCTGACAGCTAACCATAACTGCCATCGTTAGCGCCATCAGCGCCGCAACCGCACCGTAGCGCACGATGTTCTTCAATTTCACCTGTACCATTCCTTTCGTTCGAGCAGTGCGCCTAACGACCCAAGCGCTCCTTGAGTCGACAAGGCAGGGCCATGATAGCATGGCCTATCCGGTACGTCGTGGAGCCAAGGTACTCTTGACGAATTCCCCCGGTTTCTCGCGCGTGCTCAATCACGTGCAAGCGAAACGACACACCCTCGTCGGGATCCGATGCGCCCAGCTGGGTCGCGCACGCCTCTAGTTGCGCCTCATCGAGCGACAGGGCATCGAACGCCGCCCGATCGTAGCAGAACGCCACATGACGCAGCAAAACGCGGACGAACGCCTCCGAGCACTCCCCCACATGGACGCGCAGCCACGCCTCGATCTCGTACGCTGCCTTGAAGTGACCGTACACGTGCTTGATCTCGCGATCCTCGGTCATCGTGGAGCCGCGCCGCACCCGCCTCACGTACAAAGACTCGTTCAGAAAGCCGGTTCGCGGCGCCAAGGCCAGCATGAGGCAGGTGAAGAGGTTGTCCTCGTGCACGATTCCCTCGTAGAACCGAAGGCCAACTTTGTCGAGAAAGCTTTTACGGACGAACTGCATTCCGGGAGACACGCAGAACGAATCCTCTTCGACGAAGCGCACCATAAGCTCGCGACCCGTCATGATGCCGTCGATGTCGGAGCGACCGCCATACTCATCATGATAGCGCGCTCGCACGTCCTCCCCTTCGTACAGCGTGCGGGCCGAGAAGAACAGGTCGTCCAACCCGTCGCGCTCCGCCCGCTCGAACAGCATCTGCAACGCACGATCCTCGTAGTAATCGTCGGAATCCAGGAAGACGACGTACTTCCCCGTCGCGAGGGCGATGCCCGCATTGCGCGCGGCAGACTGCCCCGCGTTCGCCTGAGAAAGGAATGAGAAGCGAGCGTCGTCGCCGCCCGCCTTCCGAGCGGCTTCCAGCGTGCCGTCGGTCGAACCGTCGTCGACGCACAGCGCCTCGAAATCGCCGAACGTCTGCCGCTTCAACGACAGCAGGCAGTCCTCGATATAGGGACGCACGTTGTACATGGGTATGATCACGGAAACAGCCGGCATGGCCTCTCGTCCTTCCTTGATGCCTATCAGACCGACGCGTCCGAAGACGCAGGGATGATCGCAGTCGATTCGACGTCCAGCTCGCCAGGATCCTCGCCGGCGTCCACCGCGGCCATGAGGTTCGCCCACCCTTCCGGGTTCTCGTAGCAGAACCATAGACCGTTATGCTGCTCCATGAAATCGCCGTTGCTGGGGCCGGTGCAGCTGTATACGGTCATCTCACCCGAGCCGCCCGAAAAATCGAGGGCGAGCGACAGGATGTCCGACGTGTTCATGTCGGTGCCCACGCTCTCAGCAAGATCGAGCACCGTGCCCGGCAATTCGGCCAGGGGTTTCTCGAGAACCTTCTCGACAATGGCCATGAGCACCGTCCTGATGTTGCTCTGCCGCTTCGCCTCCTGGTTCTCGCCATACTCATGACGAGCGCGCGCGAATATCTGCGCCTGCTGGCCGTTCAAAGCTTGCACGCCCGGCTTGATGGTGACCTTGTCGCCCGTGAGCGCATCTTTGTACGACACCTCGATAGGCACGTCCACCGTTATACCACCCAGCTTGTCGACGATTTCCTGAAACTCGGAAAAATGCACTTCGGCGTAATGCGAGATGGGAACACCCGTCAGCTTCGACACGGCCTTGATGGAGCCGGCCGCTCCTTCGATGTTGTACACCTCGTTGATCTTAACAACGCTCCCACCGTCCAGCGTATAGGGAGTATCGCGCGGCACGGACACCAAAGTAACTTGCTTCTTGCCTGCGTCGACACGGGCTAAGATCATCACGTCGGAACGCTGGTTGTCGCCTTGCATGTCGGGATTCTTCGACGTGCCTGACCCTTCCCTGGAGTCGGAACCAAGAAGCAACACGTAAAAGGGCTTGCCCGTTTCGGGCCTCACCAAAACGGAGTCAACCGAAGCATCCTGCTCGGAGCCCATGGACAGAGCGCCATCGAGGGCATTTGAATACCACAGCGCATACCCACCTGTCGCACAGACCGCCACGAGCAGCACGGCCAGTACGCACAAACCGATGCGCCTGATCAGCCGGTTGCGCTTTCGATTCCTAACACGCTCGGGATATAGCTGCTGCGCGGTGGGCCTGGGCGCCGGGCGCACCGAGCTGCCCGCTGGGCGACCCTGAAGCGAACTTGACCGGTAAGATCGATTGCGGTCATACGGCGAAACCACGCCCGGCGTGCGCTCTCCACCCCGACCGTAAGGAGCCCGTCGGTTCGAACTCGGTCCCAAAACCTCACCCTTCCATCATGCGTGAATCTGTTCGGCATCAATGATAGCACGCGCACAAAACCCCAGAATGAGAACCCATTAGACCAACAAGGCAGCAAACGCGTATGCGGCAGCCAAACGAGCATGCAGCCGAAGAAGACACCACAGAGGATGTAGCTCCATGCAGCACCATGCTATAAACCGGTCAGGCAACAGCAACAATGTCGAACATCCTCCGCCCCGTACGGTCCGTGTTTGATTCCCGCATCGAAGCAATACGTGGGAATTGTTAGTTTTCAAAAAAACGATTCAGTGCCCGATCCACAACAGAACCCCCCGATCGCTTGATGACGACTCGAAGGGTTCTAGCAGTCGTTCGTTTTGCCGCAATGTGCATGCGAACGAGAGCATGCACATAAGCGCTTAAAGACCTATTGCATCGTAAAACTCTTTTACCGCTTGAGCATTGAACGCTTCAGCATCAAAGCTCTTGAGATCGGAAAGCCCGGTCTTCTCGAAATCGCACATACCTTCATAGAGGCCGTCCTCTGAATCGTCGACGATGCGCCCATAGCCTTGTTCAAGAAACTCCTTGGGACCCGAAATCGCTGTGGAGATGACAGGCTTCCCCAAGATGAGAGCCTCCATGATCGACATAGGCAAGCCTTCGTAGAACGACGAAAGAATGAAAGCGTCGCAAGAAGCCAGAATGGGGAAAGGATTCGATAAGCTTTTGATAATTACGATGCGTTTTCCTGGATGCCCCTCGACCATGTCGAGGATGGTGCGATGGTCTACCCCGTGTCCTCCTATGATGATGAGCGCGCTATCGGGATGCGCATCCGAGTAGCGACAGAAGGCAGAGATGAGTCGCATATGGCCCTTTTCTGGTGAAAAGCGCCCGACGTTTATAAATTTGGTTATCGACTTGTCCTCAAGGATTGCCTTCAGCTCTTCTATGGGCATGTTGGAGCTGGTCTGGGCATCGTAATGCACGTCTTGCAAAGCGAGATTCCGGATAGGATCTATCCTGTTTATGTTGTGAACCACCGAGATTTTGTCAGGACTTATGTTGAAACCCTGAGCAATGATCCCCTTCAAACCGTCTCTCACTACTGCAACTTTGTCGAACTCCCGATAAGCCCTCGTTACCGACGGTATGTGATAGTTCGACCTCATAGATCTTTCTTGCAACATGTCACTGTGGACGTAGATTACGTTCTCTTCGCTCTCCATCCCCAGGATAAGGTGCATCCAGCTTCGCTCATACCCGCTAAAATGAATACACCTTGTAAGCGACATCGAAGGAAAGAGACGGAGCGCTTCTCGAGAAAAGAGGCTTTTGATCCTTTTTGAAATCCAGGGATTCTCAATGCTGAATCTAAAGAACAGGAATCGAGCTATTGCCTCCGAATAGGTCATCACTTGCTCACCCTGGATGGGGTAGTAGCCAAGGTCGTCGCTAAATCCGTTTATGGTTTCGATGACGGCAGCGCCCTTGTTTGATGGGTACGTTACAAGGTAATTGACCTGATCGAAGTCTAAGGAGTCCAAAAGCCCAAGCAGCGACGACGTGATTCCGTTCTTTGTCAGCGCCCCGCCAAAAATAATAATGTTCGGGTTGTCGTTGTGATACTTTGCGCCCGGAATGACCATCATGTCTTGCTCGGTCTTTGAGAACAGCAAATCGCAAAGCTTTTTAGCTGCATCTTCGCAGTCGTAAGGGCAGTATGTTTTCCTCGCCTCGGGATAGCGAGAAGCGGTCGACTCGCTTTTCGTGGTTTTGTTTATTCTCTCGCAAAGATCATATACATCGATTGTCCGATCGAACGGAAGCTCGTCTAACGAAACATAAGCTCCTCTCGTTTCAAAATATTCGACCTGGTCATAAGGAAAGAGAACGATCTCCTTGTTCGTGTTCAAGAAATCGAACATAACACTAGAGTAATCCGTGACAAGAAGATCGGCCATAGACAGCACTTCGTATGTTTCAAGATCGGAAGGAAACTGCTTTACGTGCTTGAAACTTTTGAAATTGATCTTTCGGGTGTCGTAATAGTGGGGCTTGGCGAAAACTACGACATCGTCATCAAGTCGTTCGTCAAGCGTCATCAGAATGAATTGAAGCATTTGAGAATGCTTACCTTTATGGCCGTTCTTTTTTCCTTGCCTCCAGGTTGGCATGAATACGACGACCCGCTTGTCCTCAACGCCAAGCTTTTCTTTCATAGCTTGCTTTAGCTCATTGTCGTAGAGCACGGCGTTGCACGGGTAACCGCTTAAAACGTATTTGCCGGAAAAATACGGAGCTATCATGTAGTCGTTTTTAAAATGTTCGAAAGAGTATTCGTTTGGATAGAGCAGGTAGTCTGACATGAGGAAATTGCGCTGCGTATTACCCGTCTTATGAGGCTCATCTATGATTTTTCTTCCCATAGCCTTAAGAGGGGTTCCGTGCCACGTGTTTAGGTAGATTTGCCCCGACCTCTTTATGAAGTACGTGGGAAAAGTCGAATTGTTGACGAGATACTTTGAGGCAACGAGGGCATCTACGTACTCTTCAGAATGGACGGCTACTATTGGGACATCGGACAATCCATGATTGTCCAGCAGGATCCGCGTGGCTTCAATGCGGGTTTCATTAACAGCTACAATAACGGTTAGGTGGGCATATTGCTTGTTCGAGCGCAATTCTTTAAGTAGGTAAAATGGGTTGCCGCCAAAATTTTTCCCGTTGAACGATTCGAGCAGGACACGATGCTCGTCTATTCGAGGAGCCTTGTCAAAAGCAGAAGCGTAGAGGAACTTTGCCCTAAACTGGGGATCGCTCTTGAATTTCTTTATTGCGCGGCGCACGGCCTTCAAATTTTTTCCCATGTCTTTCCGATCCTCCTGTTAGTCAATTAGAGATCACCAGCAATTTTGACTGCTTTCGGCGGTAAGCCCGAGTCGAGCGAACGGGACAGCATCGCCTAGCTGGACTGGTTTTGACCGAATGACTCAAGGGCGGAGATTCACATAATCGGGGTTATCAGACTTAAACATTGAACCATTTCTCCCGTTCGAAATACTGCAGCAAACTGTAAGCCATTCGTAAACTGCCTGTCGATTGTACCCGAAAAACTATCCCTGGCAAATACTCCAATAGGCAAGTCCCGGAAATCCTGTCACACGTAAAGCTCGTGACCTGGGATGTTGCGCCGTTTTCTCGATAACCCCGATTATGTAAACCCATCCTGTTCGGTCATTCTTAATGCGCCATACGGATACATCGCACCTGGTAAGGACTCCTTTTTTGCGAAAAGGCACACTCGATGAGCTGGCGTTTCCGCAAGAACGATGCTACGAGCGGTAGGAGCGAGGCTTTCTCCTTCGTCTTGCCGTTCGGGTTCTTCTCCCGTAGACGCAACGCAATGTCGCTCGTGTCGCTTGCTTCCGTTCGCACGCCCTGCGCAGGACACGCTGAAAGCCTGACTGCGCGAGTGGGAGGCCTCGAACCGCGCCCGACCGTATGGCCTTCCCTCCCCTTCAAGGGGGAAGGAAGGCTCAACCTCCGCCTAATCCGCATAGACATCCCGCTCGAAGAGGCGCTCACGATGCCGATCCATAACGTGGTGCGGCTTAGAGCCTCCGCATCCCTCTTCGCCGATGACTCCTCCGGCGTGCGGTTCAGCGCTTTCATGCCCAAGTACCTCGCTGCGCACACAGCCTTTCATGTACTCGATGACGAGCGCCTTGTCCTGTACTTCCGGCAGAACGCCGGGAAAGGTACGACCTTCACCGTCCGACATCTGAACGTCACGGACTCATGGACGAAACAAGCAAAGCTGTTCCTCGCATGGGCGGCTTCCAAGCTTGCATTCTGGATCGACCCGATTCTGCTGTACGAGAAGAACGGACGGCATTACGAGGAGAGCGGGCGTGTCGTCTTCGAGCGGCTGGTCGACGAGGGGTGCCCGAACGTCCGCTTCGTTATCGATCGAGGCGTCGCGAACGAGCTCGATGTCGATCCGCGCTATCGGAAGAGGTTCCTTTACCAGCACACGTTCGCGCATTACGTGCGGTTCTTCCGCTGCCAAACCTTCTTGGGAACGGAGACCGCGGCACACGCCTTAGAACTTCGCTGTCAGAACCTCTTCGTGCAAAGAAAGCTCAAGAGCAGGCGCTCGACCCACGTCTTCCTGCAGCACGGGGTCATGTACATGATCTCGCTGGACTCGCCGCAGCGGACCTCCTTCCGACGGACAAACGTCAAAGGCCGGTTCTTGGTCGTAGTATCCTCCCACAAGGAGGCGCAGCACTTCATCGACTCCGCCGACTTCTCCGAGGAGGAGCTCATCGTGTGCGGGCTGCCCAAGTTCGACAGGAGCTTCATGAACGATGACGCCGACAAGATCCTGGTCATGCCCACATGGCGGATATGGGAGTTCGCTGAGATGAGGGAGCATCCGGAGAAGGCCGCATACACCAAGATGGTAGCCAAGATCGTCTCGTCCATCCCGGAAAGCCTGCGAGACAAGGTCGTGGTCGCCCCTCACCCGTTGTTCGACCAGGCGACGTTCGCCGGCTCGCCGGGCAAAGCCGCCGTCGGGAGCTACGACGAGCTCCTCAGGGGCGTCCGCCTGCTGATCACCGACTACTCGAGCATCGCCTTCGATGCATTCTACCGGGGTGCGAACGTCGTCTTCTGGTGGGAGGAGAAGGACGAATGTATGGCCCGGTACGGCGAGGGCACGCATTTGATGATAGACGAGCAGAGCGCCTTCGGTCCCGTTTGCTACTCCCCCGACGAGCTGGAGGCGGCGGTGGCCGAGCTGTACGGCAAGCCGCAGTCGCGCGAGTACGCGGAGCGCTTCGCCGAAATCGTCGAGCATCGGGACGGCCACAACACCGACCGTCTTTTGAAGGAGCTGGCCGACAAAGGGGTGCTGAATAAATAACTCGTCGATTATGCTGCCAGGTCATATTGCTACGAAAGGTGTCAACATGTCATCGAACGAATTGAAGAAAGATATTAAGAGAGCCGCCAAGAAGGTTCTGCCCGATCCCGCCATTCGGAAGATCCGAGCCTACCGTAAAACTCGGAAAGGATCTGAGCCCAAGCCGAATACCTACCGAAGCAGCCAGACCTACACGGTGGTCACCGCCGTGTACAACGTTGAGGCTTACTTGGATGATTTCTTCACCAGCCTTTACAACCAAACCATGTTTAAAGAAAGCATCCGCGTCATCGCAGTAGACGACGGCTCCACGGACTTATCAGCTGAGATCATCAAGCGCTGGCAAGATCGTTGGCCTGGCGCCATCACGTATTTAAAAAAGGAAAACGGGGGCCAGGCATCCGCCCGCAACCTCGGCATGAATCATACCGAAAGCGAATGGGTGACGTTCATCGACCCGGACGACTTCGTATCAAAGCGCTATTTCGAGGAGGTCGACCGAGCGATCGTCGCATGGCCGTCAGTTCAGATGGTCAGTTGCCGACTAGTGTACTTTTTTGAAAAAGGGAGACGCTACTCCGACACCCACCCGCTTAACAACAATTACAAGCATGGCGACAAATTCTATTCGGCGCTTGACGAGCACATTCCTATGCAGTTTTCAATGAGTACTGCTTTTTTCAAAATGTCCGTAATCAAGGATCGTGGGCTGAAAATAAGCGAAGACATTAAACCGAACTTCGAAGACGGACATTTCGTTGGGAGGTACCTGCTCGAACTGACGGCGGGAGTAGTTGGATTTTTAAGCAAGCCGAGATATTACTATCGGAAACGGGAAAGCGGCACTTCGACAATAGATGGATCATGGCGTGATACCAACAAGCTGATTTCAGTGCCACGATACGGCTACCTCGATCTGCTTCAATACTCTAAAAGGGTACGAGGGTTTTATCCTGTCAATATTCAAAAAACCATCTTGTACGATTTGTCGTACTACCTTGGCTGGTTTGTCAATCGACCTCAACGCAGCAGGTTTGCCGAAGAAGCTGGCGTGCAGGAGGAGTTCCTTGATCTACTTCGTGAAATATTCGCATGCATTGACACGAAAGTTCTTTTCGATTTCCCTGGACGTTTCTTGCGTTTTGCGCACAAGGCGGCGATATCGCAGTTTTTCATGACTCGCGAACCTCCTTACCAGATCGCCTATGTCACGAGCATCGATCTTCCTAAGAAGTTGATCCATATTCGAACATGCTCGAAGAAAATCGCCTTCTACCTTGACGGCAAAGTGCTGACCCCCATTCGGAGCAAAAGGGTTGGGAATAGCTTCTTCGGAGTCAATCTGTACGACACGTATGAACTTTCGTTCAAGTTTGAAAGGCAGAACCAAGTCCTTTCGTACGTCGGCAAAAAGAGAGAATCCGCACGCCTTACGGTCGACGGTAAGCAATTTGAAAACAGCTTAAGCGTTCGCGAAGCTATTAGACGCTATACCAGAAATTGGTCTGCGTACGAACAAAAAGGATCGACGTGGATCATCATGGATCGCGACACGCAAGCAGACGACAACGGAGAGCACTTCTACCGTTATATGATGAGAAATCATCCTGAGCAAAGGTGCTTGTTCGCATTGCGCAAGGAGTCCCCCGATTGGAAGAGGCTCGCTCAAGAAGGCTTTAACCTGCTTAATTTTGGATCGAAAGCTCATGAGTTAGAGCTTCGGAAATGCTCAATGATAATCAGTTCCCATGCCGACAATTTCGTCCATTCCTATTTCCAAGATAATTTTTTCAAATCGAAAAAATTTATATTCTTGCAGCACGGTCTCACTGTTCACAACTTATCTACATGGTTGAACGGAAAACCTATATCGCTTCTTGCTGCGGCTTCGACGGAAGAGTATCACTCTTTCGTCGATGACGGATCACCCTACGAGATTGCACCGGAATCCGTGACCTTGTCGGGCTTTCCTCGACACGATGCACTGCTCAAGATGCAATCTAGCAGGCGTTTTTCTCAACAAGCAAGACATGCCATTATGATTGCTCCCACATGGAGGGCATCGCTAGTTGGAAACACTTTGGGGCTAGGAAATAATCGCGAATTCAAAGATTCCTTTTTAGTTTCCGAATACAAAGAAACCTGGGAGTCGTTTCTCAACAACTCAACCTTGAAGAAACTCGCAAAGAAAAACTCATGTGAAGTCCTTTTCGTACCACATGCGAACATTGCTCCCTATATCGAGACAGGGGCATTCTCCGTTCCCGACTATATAACGGTACACACAAACAATAGAGACCGCTCAATTCAAGAATGCTTTTGCAGCGCATCCGTCTGCATAACCGACTACTCATCAATGGCGTTTGATGTGGCCTATCTGGGTAAAGAGTGCATTTTCTACCAATTCGACAGGGAGTTCTTCTACGGCGGAGCTCAGGTGTATTCCCAAGGCTATTTCGACTATGAACGCGATGGCTTCGGCCCTGTCGTCGACAACGAAAACGACCTTCTGGCGGAACTCGAGAAGCTAGCCGCCCGCGACTTCAAACCCGACGACGTATACAAAAAGCGAATGGAAGAGACATTCGCTTTCCGCGACGGAAAATGCTGCGAACGGGTATATGAGGCAATTATGCAGCTTGACGAGCCTCGGAGCTAAAAGGCAACTCCCTAACTCGGACGCCCGAGACAGGATGAGCCAGTTGGAGCGGGGGCGAATAATCGCCCCCGCTATTCGCACGTTCACAACATCAACAATAGGAGAAGGCCACGCCGAACCTTCTTCGATCACGGCATCGGCACACCTTTGCCAAACAGGCACTAGGCATCCCACCGATTCCTGCCGAAACCTCGAGATTCTATCGCACGGCCAATATCGATATGGGTTTGCCGGATCCTTGAACGCCGTCGTCAACCACGAGCATCCGGCCGCCTACGCCAATGCCGGAACGCAGCCGACAGGAAGGCCGTCGAGTCTTAAAATTCACCGATGGGAAGTGAATTCCAAGCTTCAAAGCGCCCGGTGACGGCATTCGGCACCTTCCAGTTGCACCTGCCTCGCATTTGCGCAGGCCCCGATCATAATGACGACCGCCATCCCCGCATCGAGTCTACAGCGGTGATTTTTGCGACTCAGTGCTTGGCTCCGCTATCAAGCCAGCATTAACAGGCACCGATACCGATCCCTCCGACGAGGTTTTTTACGAGACGCGACCCGCCCAAGCCATGTCAATGTCGGTTTAACAGCGGAAACGGCGTCGAGCGGTAGGAATCAATCGGTTTGGCAATTCTGACGAGGGCTCGGCCAAGGCGTTTCGGATCCACCGAGCGCACTCGAAGGCGCTTTCCCAGTTCGGATGCTCGAAACGCAAAGTAAAGCGAATCAGTGTGATTACCAAGCCGATCGATTGCTACCGCGGAGCGGAGGTTTCGCCACCGTGCAGGCATTGACGGATGCCAGCATGCGCCACCTTCTGAATCGGCCGGCATCGCCTCGATTTCGTTGATCGCCTCGCAAGCCTCTTACGGCAGCGCGACAAAACTAGCAAGCCTTTCCAGCACCCTCGCGCAAGCGCAACCATCGTCCAGCGGGCAGAACTTCTCAACGAACGCCGCGTAAGCCTGCTCGTACTTCGTTCGATGACCCTCCACGTGCGTCAGCTCCTCGACCACTTCGTCGGTAGTCGAGCAAAGGGGGCCGGGAACCTCCTCCAAGTCGAAGTAGAACCCGCGAATAGCATCGGCATAACGCTCGCGATCCGGCACGAACAAGACGATGGGCCTGCGCAGGTTGGCATAGTCGAACATGACGCTAGAATAGTCCGTCAAAAGCACGTCGGAAGCCAGATACAGGTCGTTGACATCATCCACCTTCGACACATCGATGACGAAGCCTTCGTAGGCGGAGAAATCGAACTGGTTGGCTATATAATAGTGCGGACGGAACAGCACGACCCATTCGTCGCCCAACTGTTGCCTCATAAGGTCGAAATCCAACAGGTAATCGAACGTGTAGCCCACGCCGTCTTGGTACGAATCGTCACGCCACGTTGGTGCGTAAAGCAGCACGCGCTTCCCTTCCGGCACGCCCAACGAATCGCGCAACCTTGCGCGAACGGATTCGTCGCCTCGCGAGCGAACGAGGGCATCGTTTCTCGGGTAGCCCTCCTCGACGATCACGCTCCCGCGCTTCTCCAGAGGCAACCCGAACGCATCCGCCAGATGCTTCGACGCGTACGGCGATGGAGAAAGCAGGTGAGTCCACTTCCGTGCATCCATTCCGAAGCGCTCGGCAAGCTCGTTAGTGGTGTTCAGAGCGCTTTCCATCTCGATCTCCACGTCGTACCCCAGGCGCTTCAAGGGGGTGCCGTGCCAACATTGGACGTACACCTGGTCGTCTTTCGGGTACACGTATTCCGGCAACCGGTTGTTCACGACGATGCAGCCCGCGCGAGCTAACGTCTCAAAGTACGCACTCGAACCACGCTTGACTATGGTCGCATGCTCCAGGTCCGGCTCGTCCGAAGGGACAGCGCCCTCCCGAAACGCCCAGACAAGTTCGCAGCCCGCAAACCGCTCATCGCCCAGCATCTCCTGGTAAAGAGCCTTCGGCGAGCACGCGTACGAACGTCCGCCGTACGCTTCGAACAGCACCGTGCGCGCCTCCGTGGCTATAGACTTTGCAAGCGCATCGTACTTGCGCTTCTGCAACGCCCAGTAAGCGTGCCTGACGGCAAGCCTCGTGCGGGGCGCGCGACGAAGCACCGCGTACCCCGCCGCTCGAGCGGCATCGCTCACTCGTCCAGCTGTCCTCACAGCGAATCCTTACCCAAACGGCCTTTGACCTCCGTGGTCGATATGCCGTCGGTGCGATCGAGGTACACCACCTCGCACTGGTTCCGTAGCGCCTCGAAGCGAGGGTCTCCCTTCCAGTCGCCTCCCATGCACACCACGTCGACGCAATAGCGCTCCACATCGGATGCCTTCTGCTCCCAATGCGTTTCCGGAATGACCAGGTCGACGTAGCGGATAGCCTCCAACATCTCACGGCGAACCTCATACGAGTAGAAGCTCTTCTTCCCCTTCAACGCGTTGAACTCATCGGTAGACAAGGCCACGATCAGGTAATCACCCAAAGATGCCGCCCGCTGCAGCAGACGGATATGTCCGTAATGCAGCAGGTCGTACGTGCCGTAGGTCAAAACTCGCCGAAGCCCGACATGCGAGCTTCCGTACACCACGTCATTGGTCGCGCTGATCTCAACAGAATGAACTCCCTGCATCCCGTCTTTCTCGCTCATCGCTCAATCCTTTCTTTCAGCCGCGAGGCGCTTCCCTACAGCGTCGCCCGCGCAAACCCATCATCATCCCCGACCGTCTTCGAGCCAGCACCAGCGGCCGATGCCACCTCGGCGACGATCCTTTTCGTGCAGCCCTGTCTCAAATCGCCCAGATACGCCTTCGCGCATTCGTCGAAAGGCCGCACCTTGCTGCCGTCCGTCCGGATATCGGACGCCACAGCGCTCGCCAAGGAATCTGCGTCCTTGAAAGAAAGCTGCGGATACTCCTCGAGCGGATCAACGTTCAACCCAGGCGAACGACGATACTCCTCAATGTCGGGAACGTAGAACAGCACCTTCTTCGAAGCAACCGCCGCCTCAAACGCGACAGCGGAATAATCGGTCACCACGTAATCGACCCACGAAAGCACGTCAATGGAGGCGACACCGCGCAGGAAGGCCACGTTCCCCCCATCATGCTGGACATCAGCCTGCAAAGGATGACCGGCCACGACGAGCGCCGCATCGATTTCGCCGAAAGCCCTTGTCAGCTCTTCCGTCGAGCAATCGAACCACGCATCGCCTCCGGCCACCCCGCGCCGCAGCGTGGGAGCGTACAGCACTACGGCCCTCCACCGATCCCGATCGATGTCCAACCGCTCCACAGCCGCACGCTGGCGTCGAGCGCGTTCGTCTTCGAACTCGGAGGAAAGCAGGTAATCGACACGAGGAAGACCAAGGGGCAGAATCCTCTTCTCCGAACAATCGAACGCCTCGGCGAATGCCGGCACGGCGCCCGGAAGCCCCGCGACCACCATGTCGTAGCCGCGATGCATACGCAAAGCGCTCGCGGCCTTCGACGATCTACCGTCCGGCGTGTCGAGAGCCTGGTAGCCGAACCTCTTCATCGCGCCCAACGAATGCCATAGCTGCACGCATAGAGCCCCTTCATGGCTCTTCGGAACGCTCACGGCGGGAACATAACCGTCGACGATGCATACACGCGAAGTAGCTGCATGCCACACCTGACGAAACGCCAACAGAGGCCCGAAAGAGCCGGACTCTGGAACGCACGACCACACGATGTCGTAACCGGGAAGCGAACGCCTGATCTCCGGCTCAAGCAGCGCGAAATCGAAAGGCCTCGACGATTGCCGAGATAGGAAGGACACCTTGTCTCGACGCGGAAACAACGCGCACACGAAGTACGCGAACCGGATGAACCACGCCGCAAGCCTCATCATGAGCGAGCTCGCTTAGTAATTCTTCTCGTAATATGCCGTTGCATCGTCGATCGAACCGTCGAACACCTTCGTCCCCTGGTCCAGCACGATACCTCGACCGCAGAACTCCTTCGCGGTCGCGGACGTATGCGTCACGAACAGCACCGTGACGCTCTCGTCCATCATGATCTCGCGTATGCGGTTGATGCACTTCTTCTGGAAAGCCCGGTCGCCCACCGAAAGGGCCTCGTCGACGACGAGTATCTCGGGGTCGATGGCAACAGCGAACGCAAAGCCCAAACGCGCTTTCATACCGCTCGAGTATGTGCGCATCGGCTGGTCGATGTACAAGCCGAGCTCGGCAAACTCGATGATCCGGGGTTCGAGGTCGCGTATCTCCGATCGCTTCAGGCCGAGGATCTGGCCGCGCAGGTTGATATTCTCCCGCCCCGTCAGCTGGGAGTCGAAACCCGCCGTGAGCTCCAGAAGCGCGGAAACGCGACCTTTGACCTCGATGTCTCCGCTGGTCGGATGCGTCACGCCCGTGACCATCTTCAACGTCGTGCTCTTCCCTGCGCCGTTGCGGCCGAGAAAAGCCACGGCCTCGCCCTTCTTGATTTCGAACGAAAGGTCCTTGCTGGCATCGACGCTTCCCAGGAAAGAGCCCTTGCGGTTGTAGTTGAAGATGCCCAGGAAACGCCCGCGATCGTTCTTGTACAGGTTGTACGTCTTGGTCACATGATCGAACTTGATTACCACTTCGTCGCTCACGCTGGTTTTATGAAGGGACTTGGTATCCTTCAACGACTCGTCGTTAGAGGACATCGCACACCTCCTCATTGAACTTCTTGTACACGAACAGCGCTGCCAGGAGGGTGATCGCGAACACGACAACGAAGCCCACGCAAGCTGACGGATCGTTCCAGAACCACGTCTTGTCGTAGAAGGCGCCGCGAAACGCCGTGACGAAGAAGGTGATAGGGTTGAAGTCCAGCATGGTTTGAACCCAGCCGATATGGATATCTTTGACATCGAACAGCACCCCTGAAAGCCAGAAGAACGGCGTCGACATGGCAGACATGAGATTCTTCACGTCCTTGCTCATAGCGGAGAGCTGCGAGAACAGGATGGACACAGTGTTCCAGAACAAGAACATGAGCACCAGCAAGATAGGAACCTGCAAAAGATACACGTCCAGCGGCATACCACACGCGAAATAGATGACGAACAACGCCACCATAAGCATGAGTTCAACGATCAGGGTAGCGCCAGAGAATATCGTGGAAATACCGCTGAGAGGGAACTTGATCTTGTTCACCAAATATGAATACCGGTGCAGCACGTCGAGACCCGGCCCCAACATGTCCTGCATGAAGAACCACGGAATGAGACCTGCGCACAGCCACAGGATGTACGGAGGGGCGCCGGCATCGCTGTTGCCCGCACGAAGCCCTATTTCCAAAGCGAACCAGAAGCAGAAAATGTACATCGCAGGCTTGATGAAAAACCAAGCCCAACCGAGCACGGCGCCGCGGCTCTTCTTCACCAGATCGAACAGAGCCAGTCGCCCGATCTGCTTGCGCCACTCCCAGTTGTCCTTCAATATCGTCGCAAGAGTACTCAGCACAACGCTCCCATTCGACATCCCAAACAGACAAATTGACATAATAACATAGCAACAAATCTAAAACGATTCGCCATCGCCTCTACGAGTGGGAGGGCAGCTTCACGATGTCCTCGGGATCCTCCCCTGCGTCCACCACAGCCATCAGCTCGGCCCAGGCAGCGGGATCCTCCTGCACGACCCACAACCCCTCCGCGTTCTCGCCGCCCGCATAAGGCCCCGTGGTCGAATAGATCGTCACCTCTTCACGATTCGCAATGAAGTCCACAAGCAAGTACCCCACCGAGGCCATGTCCAAATTGGTATCCGTGTACTCCTCCAAGTCGACGAGCACCGCGTTCGCGTTCTTCTCGCTGTTGAGCGAAAGCACTTTCTGGATCATGGCCGTCTCGATGTTGCGCACGTTCATCTGCCGAAGGGCCTCTTGATGCTCGCCGTACTCCTTGCGCGCACGAGCGAGGACGAGCGCCTCCGATCCGTCGAGACTCTGCGACCGGCCCGCTTTCAGGGACACGTTCTCGGCCGTCATGGGATCGGGAACCGTAACGTTTTTCGGCACGTCGACGGTGACGCCGCCAAGCGCGTCGATCAGCGCCTCGAACGATGTGAACGTGGTCAACATGTAGTACTCGATAGCCACGCCCGTCAGGCGCTCGACGCTCGCCACGACCTCCTCGGGATCGCCGCCCAGCAGAGAGTCGTTGATCTTCAGCGATGTGCCCTGAAACACCGTGTCTCGAGGGATGCTGACAAGCGTGATGGTGTAGGTTTCCGGATCAACGCGCACGAGCGTCATGACGTCGGCGTGCTGGTCGACCTGGGCATGGTCGGTTTTCTTACCCGTGTAGAGCGCCGTGCCCTTGCGAGAGTCGGAGCCAATGAGCAAGGTATAGAACGGCTCGGACGACGAGACAGCCTCGATGGAGACGCTGTCGGTCTGAACCTGCCCGGCTGCGTTGTCCAAGAACGACACCAGCCCAATGAACGCAAGCGACAGCACCGCAACGACGGCGACGGCCGCTGCGGCCGTCCTCTTCGACTGTCTCTTATGCACTTCGGAAATCTCAGTCATCGCTCTACCAGCTTATCGTTGGCGCGGAACGCGCGGGCCCCGCTTGCCCCTGTTGTCGTAATGATGCTTCAAAACAGGCTTGAACAAGCCGAATTTCCAGATAACGAAGAACAAAACCACAGCCAGCACAATGCATACCATCCAGCGCACCGGCCCCGAGAAGTTTCCCATCAGGCAACCTACGAGCACGAGCGCCGCCGAGCAAAGCCACAGCACCGCCACCGAGCGCTTCTGGCTCAACCCTGCGCGCATGAGACGATGATGGATATGCCCCAAATCGGCGTCTTTCACCGGCTGATGCAGACGCTTGCGTCGGACGATAGCCGAGACGGTATCGAGCACGGGAACTCCCGCGATAATGAGCGGCACCAGCATGACCACGAAGCTCTGCGTCCGAACGACGCCCACCACCGACACGATGCCGACGACCAACCCGAGCAACAGCGATCCGGAATCGCCCATGAACACCGAGGCGGGAAAGAAATTGTAGCGCAGAAACGCAAGGCAGACGGCTATCAGCGCAAGGCAGACGAGCACGAGGGTGAAGCTTCCCCGCATCAAAACAAGGTACAGCAGTCCGCCGGCGACTATGGCCACCAAACCCGAAGCGAGCCCGTCCAGCCCATCGATCAAGTTGGTGATGTTCACGAACACCACGAGGTACAACACGGTCAAAGGATAGTCGATCCAACCGAGCGACAGATAGTCGCCCACGACCAGCGTGCGCACCGCGCCGATGGTGATGCCCGAAAGCGTGACGACCGTCGCGGCCACGATCTGCCCCGCCAGCTTCACGCCGGGCGACAACTGCGTGATGTCGTCCACCAGACCCACGGTGAACATTGTCGTCACGCCGATGAACAATACGATGTAGTTCACGTCGCTCAAAATATACAGATCATGCAAATCCCAATCGAAGAACCGCACTCCGAGGAACATCGTGAAACATGCCGCGATCAGCCCAACATACAACGCGATGCCTCCGCAACGCGGGATAGGCTCGCGATTCATACGACGATACCCCGGGTAGTCGATAGCACCGATCCGAAATGCGATCTTCTTGGAAACGGGTACCATGCAGTACGCGACCGCAAAGGCCACGGCAAACACGATTACCGCCTGATACCATTCCATGATTGTCCTTGCCGGATATCGCGCAAATGCGCTCGTTCAACGCCCTTATTATAACAGTACGGAAACGTATGCGAGTCGACACGTAAACAGAGCGTCGGGGACGGCGCATCTCAGAATTCAATTGCAGTCCCGAAAAGGGCGAAACGCCGCAAAGCGGATCGTCAACCGCAAACCGCACTCTCACTTCGAGCGCAAACGCTCCTTCAGCCGCCGCACAAGCCACTTGAGCGATCCTTGGGCGTCCTGGAAACCGCACTTCTGCTCCTGAACCTCGGCCGCCTCGATATTGGCGCACGCCAGCAAGAATCGTTCGCGCGAACCCCGCTGGAGCGCTTCGAGCAATTCCCGATAACGATGGTCGAGAATGCGGTCGGCGTCGACGTGCGCCAGGTCGTACGCTTCGAGCCCGCCGGAAGCCAGTCGCTCGTAAGCGACGGCGAACGCGTCGAAGTCGCGATACGTCGGCAAGTTGTAATACACCGCATCGAGCAGCCACGCCTGGTACGCCAAACGCAACGGCTCGTACAAGCCCTCCTCCTGCAGCCACGCGCGCAACGCGGCGAACGCGTCGAGGAAATCGAGCGGATGCCGCCCTTTGTCGGCCATCGCGTTCGTGCCGGAGAATTCGCGATGCACCACGAGCGGGCGGGCGATGCGCACGATGCGCCTCGCCGACACCGCCGCAGGCAGCGAATACATGAGATCCTCGGTCAAGCGCAGCTCCTGAAAGCGGATGCCGCGCTCCTCGAGCAGCGAGCGACGCACCATCTTGTTCCAAGGAACGTTCTGCACCGTCTCGAAGAACAGATCGGGCGCCGTCTCCCACGTGAACGAACCTGCAGGGTACGAGGGGAACGCGTCCTCGTGCCGCATCCCCCATTCGGCCGGATAGGTCCTGCCTGCCCGCTGGTTGTACGTGCGGAACGCCACAAGCGCCATATCTGCCTGCGCGTCGTCGAGCGCTTTCACGCAGCTCGCAAGCATATCGCACTCGAGGTAGTCGTCCGCATCGAGGCAGTACACGTACCGTCCGCACGCCCGCTCCAGCCCGGCGTTGCGCGCCGCACCTGGCCCCGCGTTCGCCTGGCGAAGCGCCGCCACGCGCCCGTCACGCTGCGCACGCTCTTCCACGATCGCCCAGGTATCGTCCGTCGAACCGTCGTCGACGCAGATCAGTTCGAAATCGCCCATCGTCTGCCCGAGCACGCTGTCGAGGCACTGCGCCACGAACTCCCCCGCGTTGTACGTGGGCACGATAACGGATACGACGGGCTGCTTGCCATTGCGCTTCATGAAAGCTTCCTAATATGTTTCCGGATGGTCGGCTGCGAACTTCGCCGCCCCGCTGTCGAGCAATTCGCCGAGAACGTCTCTGCTGATAGGATCGAACAGCTGCATATCGAGCTCGCCTGCTTCCCGCGCCGCCGCGTACTCGTCGGCCATGCGCTGCGCGAACGCCTCGTGGGCGCTCGCGTCGATGCGCTCGTAATTCCACCGGTATTTGCTCCATTTGTCCACGTAGAACCATGGCAGCAGCGCGCGGCAGCGGTCAGGACGGACGCGCAAGAACCGCTCGCAGTCTTCCAGCTCGTCGCACACGACGAACACTTTGTCCGTCGTCTTCACCGACGAACCCGGGTTGTCCATGCGGTAGTGCAGCAGCGGCTTGCGCACCAGCGCGCACCGACGGGCCGCGAACCACGACTTCATCACGAACGACGTGTCCTGAAACGACGCGCCCGGCGTCTCGCGAAAGCGGATGCCCTCATCGTCGAGCCAAGCCTTGCGATAGAGCCCCGTCCAGATCGCGGGGATCGTGCAGACGATGCGCGGCTGCTCGACGGGATCGAAAAGCCTGCCGTAGGGGAAATCGGCGAAGTTTCGTATGCGGTCGTCGCGATCTTCGTAGTGCTCGAAAAAGTTGCATTTCACGAGGTCGCAGTCATGTCGCTGCGCCATGCGGAGCAAGCGTTTGAACATGTCGCGCTCAGGGAAGTCGTCGGGCTCAACGATGCCGATGTACGCGCCGCGTGCGGCCTCGATGCCGCAGTTCATAGAAGCGCCGTACCCCGAATTCGGCTTGTCGACGATGACGATGCGCTCGTCCTTCCGCGCCCACTCCTGCAAAACAGACAGCGATCCGTCGGTCGACCCGTCGTTGACGGCCACGATCTCCAAGTCGCGCAGCGTCTGCGAGCACAGCGCCTCAAGGCACTGCGGCAAGTAACGCTCCACGTTGTATATGGGAACCACCACCGAGACGCTAGGCAGAGCATCTTGCATCGACTCACCGTCCTTCCTCGAACCTGCGTTGCACAGCCTATTGTACGGCATCAGCGTACGCTATCCGATACAGGCGCATATCGCCCTCGGACAAAACCATCTCGAAACCGGGCGTCTCATCGACCACGCCCTCGATGCCCTCCCAGGCAGCCGGATCGTAGAGGAAGAACAGCTCTTTCATGCGCTCGACATCCCGATCGAGAACCAGGAGGTACTCGGCTCCGGTCGTCAGAACCGCGTCTCGCACCGAAGGATTGGACGCCTCGGCAGCCAGCCGACAGCGGATCGTCGAGCTCTCCGGCCGTTCATCCTCTCCACCGTAACCCGATATGTCGCGATAGTACAGATTCAAATCATCGAGGCTGTATGCGAAAAGCGATCCGTCGTAAGGCTGGTTGACGATAAGCGCCCCGGACGGCACGACCTCTTTCACGTGCTTCGAGAACCGGCTCTTCTCTTCGCTGTAGGCGTTTACCGCCGAACCGTCATTGAGAGCCGTTGCGGTGGCGGCGATGCCCTGGAACGCGCCCTGGCCCAGTCCGAGCGCCCCTCGAACCGGCAAGAAGTTCAATGCGAGGAAGGCGACGGCAACGACGGCCAGAGAAAGCGCCTTCAAACGGTTCTCGCCTGGCGCGCGAACGGATGCAAGAGTCTTCCCGACGATCTTGCACGCGACGTACAGTCCCATCGCCAGAAGCGGAAGAGCCAGTATCCCGGCCAGTGCGGCGGTGCGATAAGGATCGGTGTACCAGAATCCCGACAGCGCGTGTTTGAGCAGGGTATCTCCCTCCACGGCCGAAACGTAATAGATGCAGCATGCCAGAAGATACGAGCACGTCAGCCAAAGATAGCGTCGTTTGCGCAGCGTGTACAGCGCGCCCGCCGCGACGAGGCACGCAGCGATCGGCTGCACGGAGGATCCGGCGAATCCCATGCCGAGCACGCTCACGAGACCCTGCGCCCTTGAATGGATCGGAGGCCAGTACACTGCGACGGCTCCTTGCATGAAGGGCAGAGAAAGCGCAGCCACCCACAGCAAGGCAACGCACGCGAGCGCGACCGACCCGGCCGCCAGCATGACCTCCATGCGACGTTTCGGCTCCCGGCATCGACGGCCCGCCTCGACCGCCGATCGATACACGCAAAAAGGAATGAGGAAGACCGCCGCCGAGAACACCGCGTTCGGCTGCATGAACGCCATGCAGCAACAACCGAGAACGAACACGGCGCCGTACGCGACGCGCTCCCTCCTCGAGGCGTCCCGGCCCCAAACCGCCGCAAAACACGCAACAAGAACCGGCACCAGCGCGAACGCCGCCGTGTTCGGATACAGAGGCCACACCTCGACGAGGACCCAGGGGAACGCCCCGACGGCGACCGCGCCCAATGCTCCGATCAAGGCGATAGCGCGATCGCCGGAGAACAGAACCTTCATGAGGAACGCCATGCTCAAGGGGAAGACGATTGCCGCGAACAGGAAGTTCACGGCATTGACGGCCAATGCCACCTCGACGCCCAAAGCGCTTACCACCATGGAGCATACGATATGCCATCCCGAGGGATAGTATCCGGTTCCCGGCAGAGGGTTGGCTGCAGGATCAGAAACGCCCAAGTACGACGAGACGTGCAGCGAAGACCACATGCCGGAATCCGAGAAGCTGCGCACCGAGGCGAAGTGATGCACGTTGTCATACGTCTGCACCGACGACGCGGGGCCATCCAGGGGAAGGACGAACACGAACAGGCCAACGGCCACCCCGACGGCCAAGTACGCCACAGCAAGAGCAGCATCGAGCCGCCGATCCGCACGCTTACCCGAACCGAGCACGGCACCTTTCTTGCGCGCGGCGAGCAGAACGAAGCCGCAGGCCGCAATCGACAGCACCACCACGGGAATCCCTACTGAGAAAGCAGTCGACCGCACGCCGATGAAGAAATACGCGACCCCCAAGATGGAATACGCTAAGATCGAAAAGAGGGGTGCGCAGGACAGCGCGGCCAATCCCCTCATGCCGAGGGCTCTCCAAGCGAAAAAGCCCGGCCCATACAGCACCGCAGCCCCTGTCAGAACAGCCAAGCAAAAATCAACCCACATGCGAACTCCCCTGCCATCCCGCGGCAAGCCGACGGAAATACGGTATCTGACGAACGACATCTGCAAGGGTAGCATAGAGCGCATAAAGGATGGACTCGACCTTGCCCGAAAAAGAAAAGAGCCGATCCGTGGTATCATGCGGTTTTGCGAAGATTGCAGAACACACCGCGCAGGGGCGCGTCGCATCAGAGAGGCAGCGGTCAGCGATATGAGTGCAGCTAAGACACAGTTCAAAAGGGATTGGTTCATCCTCACCTCTCTCGTTTCGAAGGATTTCAAGCTCAAATATCGACGAAGCATGCTCGGCGTGCTGTGGTCGGTGCTGAATCCCCTGCTCATGATGATCGTGCTCACCGCAGTGTTCTCCGTGGTGTTCCGGTTCGACATCCCAAACTTCCCCGTCTACCTGATCCTCGGCCAAACCCTGTTCACGTTCATGAGCGATGCCACATCGGGCGCCATGAGCTCCATCATCGATTCGGCTCCTCTCATCAAGAAGATCCGCATCAACAAGATGCTGTTCCCCCTTGAGAAAGTCGTGTTCAGTCTGCTGAACTTCGCCATCTCGCTCGTCGCCGTGGCGGCGGTCATCGCCTTCTTCCAGATCCCCCTTACATGGAACATCCTGCTCCTGCCGCTTCTGCTGTTCTACATCTTCCTGTTCTGCCTCGGCCTTGGGCTGCTGCTGTCGTCACTCGCCGTGTTCTTCCGCGACGTCATGCATCTTTGGGGCGTCGTGCTGACCGCCTGGACGTACGCGACGCCTCTGTTCTATCCCACCAGCATCCTCACGGACTGGATGTGGACCATCATGCAGTTCAATCCCATGTACTATTACGTCACCTATTTCCGCGACATCGCCCTCAACGGCGTGACGCCGAGCCTGGGAGCGAATGTCATCTGCCTCGGCTGCGGCGTCGCCACCCTCGTCATCGGGTTCGCCGTGTTCCGCAAGCAGCAGAAAAAATTCATCCTGTACGTATAGAGACGAAGGTTCGTTATGCCTGAAAACGTCAACACCTCTTCTTTGGCCGCCGCAGTCGAAGACCTCAGCGAGGACAATCGTCGGACTATGGTCAAAGTCGATCACGTGTCCATGATCTTCAACATGGCGTCCGAACAGCTCAACAGCTTGAAGGAATACGCCATCCAGATCGCCCGGCGCAAACTCTTTTTCGAGGGTTTCACCGCGCTCGACGACGTTTCGTTCGAGGTGAAGAAGGGCGACGTGTTCGGCATCATCGGCACGAACGGGTCGGGCAAGTCCACCATGCTCAAGATCATCGCCGGCGTCCTGGAGCCCACGAAGGGAACCTGCGAGATCAACGGCAACATCGCACCCCTCATCGAACTCGGCGCCGGCTTCGACACCGAGCTGTCCGCTCGCGAGAACATCTACCTCAACGGCGCGCTGCTTGGCTATTCGAAGGAGTTCATCAACGATCATTTCGACGAGATCGTGGAGTTCGCCGAGATCGAGAAGTTCCTCGACATGCCGCTCAAGAACTATTCCTCGGGCATGGTGGCGCGCATCGCGTTCGCCATCGCCACGGTGATCGTCCCCGAGATCCTCGTAGTGGACGAGGTGCTTTCGGTTGGCGACTTCATGTTCCAGAAGAAATGCGAAGACCGCATCAGCGAGCTTATCGAGAAACACGGCGTGACCGTGCTCATCGTGTCCCACAGCAACGCCCAGGTGGAGCGCCTTTGCAACAAGGTCATCTGGATCGAGAAGGGACACACGCGCATGATGGGCGACGCCGCGTCGGTGTGCCGCGTATACGGAGGCCTTGGCGGGCGAACCGGCAGCGCAGAAGCGGAACAGCGCGTATTCGAAGCGCTTCAGCGCAGTGGAGAGCACGAGGAAAGCGATTTCAGCACGATCGCCGGAGACGACGCCAACGGTACTGCCGTGCAGCTTGCATACCGAGGCTGGGAAAACGGGTTCGATACCGCCGTGGTGGTATGCGCCTCCACCCATATCAACGCGATCATGGCGAACGGTCTTGCCGGAGCCGTCGACGCCCCTGTTCTGCCGGTGAAACCCGACAGGATCCCCGACGCAGTCGCATCCATTCTGAGGGAGACGAAGCCCTCCACCATCTACTTCGTCGACGCCGAGCGCAATGCGGTCGAGCCGCTTGCTGCCCTCGAACGGCTTTCCTGGTCCCCCGCCATCATTCCTTTCGTAGGCGACGGAAGCCTGTTCGACCTGTCTTTGGGCATCCATCGCCACGGCATCGAGCGCGGGTTCTGGGGGGACGAGATGATGATCGTCGATTTCGACGACAACCCCGAATCGCTTGCGGCAGCACCGCTTGCAAGCGCTAAGCGTTGCCCCGTTATCGCCACACGCGGAGCGATCTCGTACGACGCCCTCGAGAGCGCTGTGCATGAAGCAGGGCACAATCGAGCGCTCGTAGTCGGCCACGCCGCCGACATGACGATCGACGATCGTTTGCGCAAGCGAGGCATCTCCGTCGAGCGCATCGCCTGCGACACGCCTCAGAAAACCTGCATCGCCCTCTGCGAGCGAACCCTTGTTGAAACGCAGCCCCCGCAAAACGGAGGGCGAGAGCTGTGCGTCGCCTCCCTCTCGCTTTCCCAATGGCCCGAGCTGCTGGGATGCGGCGCGTACGCGGCGAAGCAGGGAAGCGCGCTTTTGCTCGAGAATCCCACCGACCTTGACGACATCGACCAGTGCCTCGACTTCGTCAAGCGTTCGAGCACGCAGGTCGACAAGCTCGCGTTCGTCGGCAAGGAAAGCGGGGTCGCCCGCCTCGACCGAGAGCTGCTCGTCGAAGCCCTCGACGACGCTCGCGCGAGAGGATAGAGAGAAGCATGAGCGACACCCCCATCGTCTCCATCGTCGTGCCGGCCTACAACGGCGAACGCCATATCCGCCAGTGCGTGGAAAGCGTGCTGGCCCAGACCATGCCCGACTTCGAGCTCATCTGCGTAAACGACGGATCCACCGACGGCACGGGAAGCCTCCTCGACGACATGGCCGCCCGCGACGATCGTATGCGCGTCATCCACCAGGAGAACAAGGGCGAGGGCGCCGCCCGCAACGCCGGACTGGACGTGGCGCGCGGACGCTACCTCGCGTTCTTCGACGCCGACGACTTCGCCGAACCGCAGCTGCTTGAGAAAGTCGTTCGGCGCGCCGAGGAAACCGGCGCCGACGTGGTGGCGTACCGGGTCGATTCGTACAACGATGAAACCGGCGAGACGCTTCCCATGCCCTGGTCGCTGGACGCCGACGCCTTCCCCGCCGACCGCGTGTCGTCACCCGGCGACAACCCCGACAAGCTGTTCTATGCCTTTCAGAACTGGACGTGGAACAAGCTGTTCCGATCCTCGTTCGTACAGGCAAGCGGCCTACGCTTCCATGAGGTCCAGCGCAGCGCCGACCTGTACTTCGTCTGCTGCGCGCTGGCCCAGGCCGACCGTGTCGCCACGGTAGACGAGGTGCTGTACCACTATCGAGTGAACAACCCGAACAGCAACATCGCCACGAACGAACGAGCCCCCCTCGACTTCCACCAATCCTTCGTCGCCGCCAAGCAGCACCTTGAGAACGCCGGGCGCTTCGCCGCGGTCGAGCGGGGCTTCAAGAACTGGGCGGCCGAGTCGGTGCTCTTCAACCTCTGCAGCCTGAAAGCCCGCGACGCCTTCGAGGAGCTGCGTCGCGAGATGCAGCAGCGCGGATGCGTCGAACTCGGCCTCGACACGATGAAAAAGACCGAGTTCTTCGACCCGCGCACCTACGACCAGGTGCGCCACCTGCTGTGCGACGACGCCGACGATTTCCTGTTCTTCCTGCTCAGGGAAACGAATCGGCGCATGGAAGAGCAGAAGAACGATGCACTGCGCGCTTGGCGCGAAGTCGAGGAATTGCGCGCATCGAAGACGTACCGCGTCGGCGAGACCGTCCTCAAACCCGCGAAAAAGATCCTCGGCCGTTAACGGCGCGCGTCCTCCGGCGAGGGAAGCGCGAAGTACAGGCTGTCCCTATCGAGGTTCGGGTTCGAGAACGGATCCCCCTGCTCGAAGAACTGCGGCCATTTCTCTTGCATAAGAGCGCGCTCGCGCAGCCAGCGCTGCATCTTCGAGGGATCCCCCTCTTCGCGCCCACGAGATACGAACTCGTTGTGGTACAGCTTCGCGTACGGCGTAAACGTCACCGAGTAGCCCGCTGCGCTCACTTTGCAGCAGAAGTCGGCGTCGTTGTACCCCACCGCGAACTCCTCAGAGTAACCACCCACCTCTTCGAACACCGTCCTCTTCACCATCTGGCATGCGCCCGTCACGCTTGAGAAATTGCCGGGGCGCACCGACCGGCCAAGATAGCAGCCTTGCGCATCGGGCACGTTCTGGTTTACGTGCACAACCGTGCCGTCAGGGCCGATGAGCATGCCCGCGTGCTGCACGAGACCGTCGTAATACAGCAGCTTCGCGCCGACGATGCCCACCTCGGGACGTTGCAGGTAGCCCGCCATCTCCTCGATGAAGTCGGGTGCGATCACCTCGGTGTCGTTGTTCAGCAGCAAAAGCAGATCCGCATCGGTGCTAGCGGCACCGAAGTTCATGATCTTGGCATAGTTGAACCCGTGCGGCCATTCGATGACGCGGACGCGATCGCTGCGCGCCTCGAGCTCGCGGTAGTAGGCGAACGTCTCGTCCTCCATGCTGTTATTCTCGATGACGGTGATGCGGTAGTTCCCGTAGGCCGACTTCTCCAGGATGCTGCGAACGCAGCGATCCAGCACGTCGACATGGTCTTTGCTGGGGATGAGGATCTCCACGCTCGGCTGAGGGTCGGGCAGCTGGTAGCGGACCCGGTACACGAACGGCCCGTCGCCGTCCTCCACCGAGACGGGTATCCCGCGGCGGTCGAAATGCCGGCGCAGCGCGATCTTCCCCGCCTGGTGAGCGTAGGGCTTGCTCCCCAGGTTGTCCCCTGCGGTCGACTCGCCATGCACGCGCCAGTGGTACAGCATGTGCGGCACGTGCACAATCTCGCGTCCGGTTTCCGACACACGCAAGGCGAGGTCGTAATCCTGCGCCCCATTCACCTCGTCGTCGGACAGGCCCGTCTCGGCCAAAACGTCCTTGCGCACCATGAGCCAATGCGTGATGCAATTGTGCGAGTACAGCAGATCTCGGTTGAAATCAGTCTTGAACACAGGGTTCTTGAACGCGCCCGCGACCTCGAACGAGTCCTCGTCGCAGTACAGCAGGCCCGCGTCGGGATGCTCGGCGACAGCCTGGACGTACGCCTCCAGCGCGTTCGGCTCCAGCACGTCGTCGTAGTCGAGGAACGCCACGTACTCGCCCCGCGCATGCTGAATGCCGGCGTTCGTGTTGCCCACGATGCCGAGGTTGTCGCGCAGCGGAACCACCGTGATGCGATCGTCAGCGATGCGCTCGACGATGCCCGGCACCTTTGAGGATTCGCTCTCGGAATCGACGAGGACGAGTTCCCACCGAACGTAGCTTTGCGCAAGGACGGATTCCAGCATCTCCTCGAAGTAGCGCTCGTTCACCCGATAGCAGGGCACGACGATGCTCACCAACGGAGAGAGGGAAACTTCAGGATCCAAGCGCGACCCGGAAAGCCCTTCCATCTTCCGCGATTCGCGCCAAGCACGATAGTCGTCCTCGTCCGCAGCGTTGCGCACGCGCCGAAGCGCGCGGTGCAGCTCGCCGAAAAACGCAGCCTTATCGAACCCCAGCATGGCGGGCAAGGCAGCACCCGTCTCGTCCTCGGCGACTACGAACAAGCCGCCCGTCGCAGCGGGAACGCGAACCGAAACCACCATCCGACGGCGAACGCCTTCGACAGTGCCATCGGGTATGCACTGATCCTCGAAGAAAATAGGATCTATTTGAAGCGCATGCCCTACACCGTCCCAGGCAGAGAACCTCGGCTGAGATCCCAGCGAACGGGACTCGGCGGCAATGCGCCATACCCCCTCCTCGCCATCCGGCATACACATGACCAGCGAAAGGCGCAAACGATCGACCGACCGCTCGTCCGCGCCACGCAAAGCAACGCACAGGGACGGACGGAGGCGGTAGTTCAGGCGAGAGAGCCATTTCAGCTTCCCGGCAGGCAAGCGCATCGCGCACAAGGGTTCATCCCCGCCGCGCTGCACGACTCTGACGAACAACGTGACATCGTCGAGCAAGGGGAACACCAACACCCCGACAACATCCGAAGCGGGATCGGACTCCTTCAGCCAAAGGGTCGGAATCGATGAGCCATCTTCAAGCGCCGCCTCAACCGCAACGTCACGTCCGGCAGAGCCAACGATGCGGAGACGGGCATAACCTTTGCCGTCGCCTCTGCACAGGACAAGATTCTTGATTTTCATAAGCTAGGCGAGATCCTTGAGCCCCGGATGCGCCTTGTCCTTCTCGCTCAGCACGAGTTCCATACCCTCCAAGATGGGCCACTCGATGCCGATCTCGGGATCATTCCACATAAGCCCGCCCTCGTCGTTGGGATGGTACACGTCGTCGCACTTGTAGCAGAACTCGGCGACATCGGAAAGCACGAGGAAGCCGTGGGCGAACCCGCGCGGCACGAAGAACTGGCGGCGGTTCTCCGCCGACAGCACCGCGCCCTCCCATTTTCCGTAGGTGGGGCTGTCCGGGCGCAAGTCGACGGCCACGTCGAACACCTCGCCCGACACCACGCGGACGAGCTTGGACTGCGGATGCTCTATCTGGAAGTGCAGGCCGCGCAGCACGCCCTTGACCGAGGAGGACTGGTTGTCCTGCACGAACTCGCAGTCGATGCCGCCCGCGACGAAGTCGGGGCGTTTGTAGGTTTCCACGAAGTAGCCGCGTTCGTCGCCGTAGGCGGTGACGTCCACCACGAGCACGCCCTCGATGGAGGTCTCGGTGAACGTGAAGTTGCCGTGCTTGACGCTGTCTCCCGCTGCCATGCCGCCTCCTATTGCCCCTGCTTCGCGTACTTGGCCTCGACGGCCTCCTTGGCGCCCTGCCACCACGCGGGGTTGTCGCGGTACCATGCGATGGTGGCCTTGAGCCCTTCCGCGAAGTCGGTGTGCTTCGGCTCCCATCCCAGCTCCGAGCGCAGCTTCGAGGAGTCGATGGCGTAGCGGCGATCGTGGCCGGGACGGTCTTTGACCCAGTCGAAGTCGTCCGCGCCCTTGCCCATGCCCTCCAGGATGGCGTGCAGCACGTCGATGTTGTTCTTTTCACCGTCCGCCCCGATCAGGTACGTCTCGCCCAGACGTCCCTTCGTCAGGATCGCCCACACGGCCGAGGAGTGGTCCTCTGTGTGAATCCAGTCGCGCACGTTCAGGCCGTCGCCGTAGAGCTTCGGGCGGATGCCGGTGAGCACGTTGGTGATCTGGCGCGGGATGAACTTCTCGATGTGCTGGCGCGGGCCGTAGTTGTTCGAGCAGTTCGAGATGGTGGCACGCACTCCGTAGGTGCGGAACCACGCGCGCACCAGCATGTCGGACGATGCCTTGGTGGAGCTGTACGGGCTGCTCGGACGGTACGGCGTCTCCTCCGTGAAGCGCGCCGGGTCGTCCAATGCGAGGTCGCCGTACACCTCGTCGGTGGAGATGTGGTGGAAGCGCACGTCGTGCTTGCGCGCGGCCTCCAGCAGGCGGAACGTGCCGTGCACGTTGGTGCGCACGAACGGCTCCGGGTCGGCGATGGAGTTGTCGTTGTGGGACTCGGCGGCGAAGTGCACGATGGCGTCCACGCCGGGGACGATCTCCTCCAGCAGCGCCTCGTCGCAGATGTCGCCGTGGACGAAGGTCATGCGCTCCTCGGGGATGCCGGCGAGGTTGTCCAGGTTGCCGGCATAGGTGAGCGCGTCCAGCACGACGACGTGCACGTCCGGCTGGTTGTCCACCACCCAGTGGACGAAGTTGCTTCCGATGAACCCGGCTCCGCCGGTGACGATGATGCGCTTCGGTTCGAAGATCTCTGACATTCCTCTAGCCTTCCATCTCGGGTAGGTTGTTCAAGTACGCGGAGAGCGCGTCGCGCCACGGGCGCATCTCGTTGCCCACGGTGTCCTCCAGGCGCTTGTTGCGAAGCGACGAGTACGCCGGGCGCTTCGCGGACGCGGGGTTCATGGCCGCGTACTCCGCCGACGTGCAGCGGATGACGGCGCAGTCGAGCCCCGCGCCCTCCATGACGGCCTCGGCAAAGTCGGCCCACGAGCAGGTTCCCTCGTTAGTGCAGTGGTACACGCCGTAGTTCTCGGTGGCGGCGATCTTCAATATCTCGTGCGCCAGGTCGTTCGCCGACGTCGGGTTGCCCAACTGGTCGTCCACCACGGTGACCTCGTCGCGGTCCGCACCTAGGCGCATCATGGTCTTGACGAAGTTCTTCCCCACGTAGCCGTACAGCCACGCCGTGCGCACCACGAAGCAGCGGCTGCACGCCTCAAGCGAGCGCTCCTCGCCGGCCAGCTTCGTGCGCCCGTAGGCCGAGACGGGGCCCGTCGGGTCGTCCTCGACGCGCGGCTCGGGCTCGGTGCCCGGGAACACGTAGTCGGTCGACACCTGCACGAACTTGGCGCCGGCCGCCTCCGCGGCGCGCGCGAGGTTGCCCGGTGCTTCGGCGTTCACGCGAAACGCCGCGTCTTCGGCCGTCTCGCAGCCGTCGACGTTCGTCATGGCGGCGCCGTTGACGATGAGGTCGAAGCCGCCCTGCGCGACGAAGGCCATGACGGCGTCGGCATCGGTGACGTCCAGCTCGTCTACGTCGGTCGCCACGACCTCCGCGCCCGCGTAGGCGTCCGGGATCGGCCCGATCTCCGAGCGGCCCTCGCGCAGGATGCGCTGCAGCTCGTTGCCCAGCTGGCCGTTGCCGCCGGTGACGAGGATCCTCATGCTCACATCGCCTCCTTGTGCGGCACGATCCTGCCCTCGGCGACCTTCTTGAGGTGCTGGCCGTAGACGGACTTGCCGTACTTGTCGGCGGCGGCCAGAAGGCGATCGCGGTCGATCCAGCCGTTCTGGTAGGCGATCTCCTCCACCACCGACACGCTCAGTCCCTGGCTGCGCTCCACGGCGCGCACGAACTCGGAGGCCTCGAACAGGCTCTCCATGGTGCCGGTGTCCAGCCACGCGTAGCCGCGGCCCAGCGTCACCACGTTGAGCGAGCCGTCCTCCAGGTACATCTGGTTGAGGGTGGTGATCTCAAGCTCCCCGCGCGCGCTCGGCCTCACCTGCTTGGCCAGCCCGCACACGCGGCTGTCGTAGAAGTACAGGCCGGTGACCGCGTAGTTGCTCTTGGGGTTCTCGGGCTTCTCCTCGATGGACACGGCGTTGAACTCCTCGTCGAACTCCACCACGCCGAAGCGCTCGGGGTCGTCCACGTGGTAGCCGAACACGGTGGCGCCGCCCTCGCGCTCGGCGCGCTCGACGGCGGCGCGCAGGTGGCGCCCCAGGCCGTTGCCGTAGAAGATGTTGTCGCCCAGCACCAGCGCGCAGCTGTCGCCGCCCACGAACTCCTCGCCGATGACGAAGGCCTGCGCCAGGCCGTCCGGGCTGGGCTGCTCGGCGTAGGACAGGCTCACGCCGTAGTCCGAGCCGTCCTTGAGCAGGCGCTCGAAGTTCGGCAGGTCGGCGGGCGTCGAGATGATGAGGATCTCGCGGATGCCCGCCATCATGAGCACCGACAGCGGGTAGTAGATCATCGGCTTGTCGTACACCGGCAGCAGCTGCTTCGACGTCACCGTGGTGAGCGGGTACAGGCGCGTGCCGCTGCCTCCAGCAAGTATTATGCCCTTCATGTAGATCTCTCCTTTGCTGCCGCAGAAAAGTTCATTGTAATACAATACGCTGCCACTGCTAGCTTGCTCCAGGAAAAGTATGAAAGACACCGGCCTCATAGCTTGAGGGGCAAAACCTGCCTCATCTTAATCTTTATGGGGAAGACGGAAATAGTACGATCCCGGCTCGCTACGGCTCAGATTAATGTTGAGGTACGGGTCACCTGCAGCATAGTACTCGGCCCATCTATCGTTCATATAGGCGATCTCCCTCAGGAACCGAGTCACCTTCTCAGCCGTATCCTCAGATCCCCGCGACAAAGACTCGTAGTGGTACAACTCCACCTCAGGAGTGTACACGACCAGATAGTCGAGCTCTCGCAGCTTGAGGCAATAATCAAGATCGTTGAACGCAACCGCGAGATCCTCCGTCATACCGCCCACCTGCTCGAAGGCGCTGCGCTTCGTCATCATGCATGCAGCGGTGACGGCGCTCAGGTCCTGCTGCGCGTCGTTGAGGGCGAAATACCCCGCATCGCTTCGCGGAAGCGACTGGTGCAGACAGGCGGCAACGGAGGGGGCTATGCCAATGCCCGCATGCTGGATGGTGTCATCGGGGTAGTACAGCTTCACACCGACCGCACCCACGTCCTGCCGAGCGCACAGTCCCAGCATCGTCTCGATCCAATCGGGCGTGATGACCTCCGTATCGTTGTTCAAGAGGATGCAATACTCCCCCTTCGCAGCTTCGACGCCCTGGTTGATGATCTTCGAGAAGTTGAAGGGACCGTCGAAGAACACGCATCGCACGCGCGCATCCTTTGCGACCTCTTCGTAATAGGCGAACGTTTCCACCTCGGTGCTGTTGTTTTCGACGATGACGATCTCGTACGCATCGTAAGTTGACTTGTCCAGGATGGAGTCTACGCACTGCCTGAGCACGGACAGGCTGTCCTTGTTGGGAATGACGATCGACACCAGCGGCTCGTCCTCCGGAACACGGTACCTAACCCGATACGTTGCAGGCCTTCTCGCCTGATCGACCGTCGCCGAAAGGCCGAGGCGGCTCAAGTGGTTCTCGACAGCACGGATGCCGGCAAGCGTGGCGTAGGGTTTGCTGTCCTCGATGCCGCCCGCCGTCGATCCTGCGCTCACGCGCCAATGATACAGAATCTTCGGCACGTGATGGATATGCCGAGCGCATTCGCTCACTCTCAGGGTCAGGTCATGGTCCTGGGCCCCATCGCATGCCGGATCCAACAGGCCGACCTGGTCGAGCACACCGCGTCGCACCGTGAGCATATGACAGATGTAGTTGTTGTTCCGCAGCAGGTCAAGGTTGAAATCGGGCTTGAAGAACGGATCGAAGTGCCGCCCGTCCTCCCCCTTCTTGTCCTCGTCGCAGTACAGCAAGTCCGTATCGGGATGCTCGAGCACGGCGAGTGCGTATTCGTAGAGGAGGTCGGGCTCTATCAGGTCGTCGTGATCGAAGAAGCACACGAAATCGCCCGATGCGGCAGCGATGCCGGCGTTCGAGTTCGCCGATATCCCTCCGTTCTCCTCAAGAGCCACGACCTTGACCCGTTCGTCGGAGCGGCTCGCCGCTCGAACCGCTCCGGCAAGCTCCTCGTCTTCAGGGCTGGCGTTGACCAAGATCAGCTCCCACCGGGCGTACGTCTGCGCCCAAACCGACTGCACCATCTCGTCGAAGAACCTGCGCGGGGTCTTGTACAGGGGAACCACGATGCTGAAAACAGGGGCGCCCTCCAACGCCGTCTCGCGCTGCACGCGAAGCACGGCCTCGTCGGCGCGATGTTTCTCGAACCACGCAGGGTAGCGGGAATCGATCTGAGCGTTCCTGGTCAATGCGCCGAAATCCTCCAACATGCAACCGAGCAGCCACGCTTCGAGGACGCTGAACCGCGTCGCGGAAGAATCGGCCGCATCGCGGATCTCGAAGCAGTAGTTCTCAAGCGACTTGGGAACGCTGATGGAAACCGGGATGCAGGCGTACGAGAACCCGGATCCCTTGACGGGCTTCACGACCGACCCTCCGCAGCGCACGACTCCGACATCGACGCTCCTACCGTCGGTGCCGATGCAGGTTATCGACAGATCCTCAGGAGAGGAGACTCCCGAAACGACCAGCGCCGCTCGCACGAGGAAGCGATCGGCATCGGGAACCGCCGCGACGAACTCCAGATGGTTTTCGGTGAAGCGAAACGTCCCGTCGTAGTTGCGGATGACGTCGACAAGCTCTCGGTCGAAGCGGTAGCGGAACCGCGATTCCCACTTCGCCCTCCGAGCCGAGAGCTTCTTTCTGAACGCTCCCCTTACGGCACCCGAAGAATCAACCTCCTCGACGACGAGCGCTTGGTCGAAGTCGACGACGGGCAGCGCCGCGATGCGCAACCCGTTTTCCTCGTACGTGTCGCATGGCAATCGGCCGACCGCCTCGCCCTCCGAGCGAAACCGCACGACGCAAGCATCATCGACCGAGGAAATGCGCAAGGCGACAAATATCTTCCCATGCCCGCGGCACAAGCCGCAATACGAAACCTGCATGAACACGCCTTCCTAGAATACAGCAAACCAAGACAAAACCGTCGAGCCCGAGCCGCTCAACCAGTCGCTACACCCCCACGGCAACGGAGAAGGTGCGAACAAGGTACATCGCGTTGACAGCGATCATGATATAGACGAACCCCATGCCAAGAGGGATATCGATACTCATATGTTTACTTCGCATCGCCAACGCGGCCATGGGAAGCAGCGGGAGGAAGTAACGCCCCTGCACGCCCTGCACGACGCTTTCGCTGGTGAACGTCCACCCGATCAGCATCGAAAGTATCACGCCCAAACCCCCGGCCAAGGCCAAACCTCCACACAAAACCCTGTGCGCACCAGGAATGACGACGTTGTCGCCTTCGGAGCGTTGCGCTGACAAGACCACGATGAACAGCAGGGCTACCGTGATGTAGAGCGGTGCCTTGAGATCGACTTGGAACCAAGCAAGGGACCCGCCGACGAGGGTATCCAGGTAGAAAGAACCTTGCACGTCGAACGTTCTGAGAAAAAGCAAGACCGTGTTCAAGGGATCCGAGACGAGCCCGGATAGGCTGTAGAACGTGCCGTATTCGTCGCCACGCGAGCCCTCGGCGGTCGACGATGACGCGACTCCCGCCATTTGCAGCAAGCCCGCAGCCCGAAACACGAGCAAGGAAAGCAGGGCGAATCCGATCGCGACGACCTTGAACCGCGCAGAAGCGGCAGCCGAGGAGAACCGCTTTCTCGGTATCAGGATGACGAGAAGCACGATGACCGTGTACACCACCTTGCACGGAGCAAGCAGAACCGCAACGACAACGATCCCCGCCTTTTCCCTTCGGCTCATAAGGCCCTCTCCGTACACGGCTCGCAAGCACATACCCGTCAACAGGAAGGCCAAACCCATGATTCCGGCATCGTACGAATAAGAAGACGCCAGATGCAGCGTCATGGGAAGAAGCCCTGCAACCATCATGGCGTTCTTGCCAACAGGGGTAATGCGAACGGCGAAATACGCCAACGCCGCAAACATCAGCAAATTGAAGAATCTTCCCAGATAGAACAGCGGAAAGCTTCCGAGATTGAGCAGCGTGGCCAACACGATGCCCAAAGCCGAGGGAAGCTTGATGTACGGAGGGTTCGCAGTCCAGTCGAACGAAGAGACGGGCTCGACAGCAACACGGGATGCGTCGTTCGCGAAAAAGGCGAACTGGTCTATGACCGAGCGGTACTTGTCGTATCCGAGAGCCCATGATTGAAGCATGCCGTCCAACAGAACCGAATCGTCTTCTCTCACCGGCAGGGAATCCACGGTGGGTCCTTGCAGCATGATGTAGTCCGCGAGCTTGTACGACGCCTCGAAATGATAGGTTTCGTCAGGAACGGTCCCCGGCGCGAAAACCACAGAATACAAGAGGCCGCAGCTTATCAAACCCACCAAGAACGCCATTTCAACCTGATGGCGCACCCTCGATTCAAGCGTCCGTATCAACAGGTACGCCAGCGCGGCGATAACGACGGAAACACCGGAAAAAGTAAGGGCGAGCCCCGAATCGCTGAACGAGTAGCAGTACAAGGCATGGATCATCATGACCGCAACGACGGCGATCAAAATCATATCGACCCTGTGCCTGTGCAAAACCTCGAGAAATCCCTTTTGCATAACTTGTTTGGCGGAAGCGATCCGCACCTCTCCTGTCGATCGAACCATAGCGCAGACGAGCAAAACCACTCGCATTGCAGAGCATCAAGAATGTACAAGTGTAAGACATCAACGAACGAAGAACAAAAGTCATTTTCCAAGCAAAACAGAATGTGCGTATTAGCATGCCAGAAAGCCAAAAAGGCATCACAAGTGCTTGCCTTACACAGCATACGCAGGATCGAGCTCTTGCAGTTCACGGTAGGTATCGATCTCGATGATATCGTCGAACGAGCACTCACGGACGCGCACCTCATAGCTCTTTGAGAAATAACGCAGAGGTACCTCGTCCCAATAGCGCTCTTTGCCTCCCGGCATGGAATACGTCGCAGGAATGTCCGTCGCAAGCCGTTTGCCGTCTTCCGCACTCCAATACGACACGCCAAACATATGATGGCAATCCGTTCCGCCCACTGAAAGACCCGTGATCACCCCGCTGCGCGTATGGAAGCACCAATCATCAGTCACCTCGACGGGTACGCCAAGGTAATTTGAGGCGTACTGATACTTTGTAATGAGCTTCGGATTGTATAGCAGCAGATCCGACTCCAGCACATAGGCATTTGACAGGATATCCCCCGCAGCAAGGATGGACGAAATGTTGTTCGCTTCGTTATATAGAGGATTGTCGATGAACTTGACCATGGGATACTTGTACAGAAGCTGATCGAATTGCTCTGCCAGGTACCCCCGGACAATGAGGATATCTTCAATCCCAGCAGCCAGAACCGCATCAAGCAGGGAGTCTATGATGCGTTGCCCATGCACCCGGATCAGAGGCTTAGGGGTGTTGAGCGTAATAGGGACCAAACGAGACCCGAACCCAGCCGCAACCAGCACCGCCCTTTTAACACGGTAAGGATCGAGTGCTTCCAGCCCACAATCAGTAAGCACTCCGTCGCGAACCAAGCCCCGTTCGCGTAAAAGGGGCATAACACGATTAACCGTACCCACCGAAAGACCGGAAGCCGCAGATATTTCACGCTGCGTTAGAGACTTGCACCTTTGCTCCTCAAGCGCGACTAAAATCTTGAATTCTTTCAAATCGAGCATGCCGTCTACATTCCTTCCCCATCGCCCTGCAACCTTGAAAACCGTTCTATGTTGCGCTACATGATAACCTTTTATATGTCTTGCGATCCGCTCCCTCAAACTCGGACCTCGCCTCTGCGGCTCACGAGCCGCTTCACTCCGACCGCCGAAACCTTCATGATGATATTAGCAATCAAAATTGTCAGCGAGACGAACGCCGCGCACTCAGTCAGGCGTTGCGCGTCCAAATCGGTGATGAGCAGAGCCAACGGCATGTCTAGCGTCGTAGCCAAAAAAGCAACCGCGGAAATAGTCACCATACAGTTCACGAAGAAGTACGAGAACATCTCGACGATCGTATCGGCGGTTTGGGGAACCAAGACATCCTTGAGAATGCTGATGCGCCCTATTCCCATGGAAGACCCCACAGCCTCCAGGTTCTCGTTCGCCTTGCCAAGGGCGTTGTAAGCCATCAGATAAGGTGATGCGAAAAAGTGCACCAGGTTGACTAGCACCAGGATGCCCAGCGTTCCGTACAAAAACGACCCGTTGAAGAACATCACGTACGAAACACCCAACACTATACCCGGAATGGCAAGGGTCGTGATGCATGCCAGATGCAGGATCCGTGCAAACCGTCCGCCCATGCGAGCCGTGACGTAAGCGGATGCATATGCGAGAACGGTTCCGACCGACGCTACGGCAAGAGCTATCTCAAGCGAGTTGATCAAGTACGCGCCCATGCCCATGTTCAGCGAGCGACCGATGTTATCGAAGGTGAAGGACATATCCACCGGGTATTTGCGCACAAACGAAACCAGCACGAACGACGCCAAAGGCAGCAACACGAACAATGACGTTGCCGCGCTAACCACATAACCCGCTGCATCACGAAGATGGCTGCTCGACAGCGAGAACCCTGTCGAAACGAACGACATCTTGCCTTTGTCGGCATTCAACATATCGACCACGAAAGCGATGACCGCAGGAATCAGCAGCACGAAACCCACGGCTATACCCGTGTCGAAGTTTAACAGACCGATGACCTCCTGATACATGAGCACAGGCAAAGTGATGGTCTTCCCTCCGACCATCAGGGGAACACCATAGTCGGTCACCACGAGCGTGAACGTGGCGAAAGCCGCCGATATCAGAGGCTTGCGCAGGTAAGGCAAGGTGATGCTGGTAAATTGATTGATCTTCGGAATGCCCAGAACCCGTGCGGCCTCGTATGCGGAAGCATCCTCGTACTTCATCACATCGTATATCAGCAAGAAAGCCGAGGGGAAGGAATAGAGCACCGATCCCAGCACGATGCCCCAGAACCCATAGATGGAAAAGCCTAACCCGAACAGATTGGTGAACACCCCGTTCGACCCAAGCAAGAACACAAGCCCCATACCGTGCGCGAGAGAGGGTATGAGCATGGGAAGCGTCATGACCACGGCCACTACCCCCTTGCCACGGATGTTCGTACGGCAAAGCACCCACGACATAACAAGCGCAAGCGGGACGGAAATGGCAGTCGCAGCCAGTGCAACGCCCAACGAGTTCATACACGCCGCTGCAAAGCGCTCGCTCCCAAACACCGACTGGGCTTCGGGGCTGAACAGGCCGGCGAACATCCCGAGCAGGGGAAGGACGGCCGCAAACAAGAAGAACAGGAACAGCGCCGCACGAACGACGGTTATCTTACCGAAAGCACGCATCTCGACCTACCTGCCCATGAAACGCGCCAGGGAATCCATCTTGATGCGCAGGTTGCGCACGACGAATTCCGACACGTAATCGTCGGCCGGATTCGCAATGATCTCCTCGGGATCGGCAAGCTGATGGATACGACCCCCTCCCATCACCATGATTCGATCCGACAACGCGAACGCTTCTTCCTGATCATGGGTGATGTAGATCATCGTGGTGCCGAATTCGCCCTGAATACGCTTGAGCTCGGCCCTCAACGACAGACGAGCTTCGATGTCGAGCGCGCTCATCGGCTCGTCGAATAGGATGATCTTCGGATTGAGCGCCAGCGTGCGGGCAATGCACACCCGCTGCTGCTGACCACCCGAAAGATCCCGAACCCCACGATCCATTAGGTCGATCAAGCCAATCTGTTCCAAAACGGAAGTCGCAATCGCACGACGATCACCACGCAGCTCCGGCTTGAATTTCAGCGCGTACTCAACGTTGCCCAAAACCGTCATGTTCTCAAACAACGCATAGTTCTGGAACACGATGCCCATGCCGCGGTCGTCCGGAGCCGCGCGCGTGATATCCCTGCCATCCAGAAGAATCATTCCTTCGTCAGGCTCCAACAATCCGATGAGGATGCGCAACGTCGTCGTCTTTCCGCATCCGGAAGGCCCCAGGATGGACAAGAACTCACCTTCACGCACATCGAAAGTGAGGTTGTGCAGCGTCTCTTTCCCATCAAAGCGCTTGACCAGGCCCCGCACGGAAAGCTTGGACGAATCTTCGCAAATCGAATCGGTCATCAGTACTTCCATTTCTCCAGCAATCTCTTCTTCTCATCGGGATCGGTTATGCCCGTCATATCCGCATAGCGTATATCGCGTGGATAATGGTCTATCTCAGCCTTATAGTCCACAAGCACCTGATCGGGAACGTAGAGCGCGTTGTCGATGCGCACGCCCTCGGTGGACAACCACTCGAACACGTCTCTGACCGCAGGACGATCCCCGCGACCGGCCACCATACCCATTCCGTACACGGCCCATGGAGCGCCCTCCTCGAAGAACATGACCTCCAAATCGACTCCCTGGTTAATCTCGGAAACCGCCTGAAAGGTCATGCCCAGCCCTATAGCTGCCTCACCCTGAACCAGCGCGTTCACCGGACCGGAACCCGAAGAGGTGAACTGGTAGACGTTTTCCGCAAGTCGATCGAAATATGCGAAGGCCTCATCCTCGCCCCAGGCGTTCACAAGGCTTTTCAAAAAGTTGTAACCAGTGCCAGAGGAACGAGGGTTCGGCATGCACACTAAACCTCGGTACTTCGAATCCGTCAGCGATTCGTACGAATCGGGCGCGTCCAGCCCTCGGCGAGCAAGGCCCTCCCTGCTCACTGCGATGCAGGCACTCTCTCGGGCAAAAGGAAAGTACCTGCCGTCGGGATCCAGAAGATCAGAGCAATATCGGGAAGAGTCAAATCCAGATAGATCCTCCAGCTGATCGGAGATTTGCTCGATGTACCCGCCCTCAAGGTCGAGCACGATATCGGCCTCGGATCGGGATCCCTCCATTTTGAGTTTGGCAGCGCAGTTCCCGGTCGGAACGTAACGCAGCCGAATGTCGTACGAAGGAAACCTGCTCCGCAATGCGGTCAGCAGCGACTCGTTCCTCACACCTTCGGCACACGAGTAGATCACCACGGCGTTTCCCGCGAACGATTCGCACCCAGGGAGGGCAAGCAAGGCAAAACCGCCAACTGTCGCTAGCAGAAACGATCGGCGCGACATCAAGTGAAGCATCCGGCCCTCCCTTTCTCCCCATGCACGTGCGAAGGATTCAAGCCATCATTTTGTTCAAAACAAGAATAAAAGCGTATCGTGTGAACAATTTTGCAAATAACGCTACATAAGAACATCGTAGACTTTATCATTTTACCTGGATAGAAGCCACCAAAAAAGATATCTTCAAAAATATTGACGTACTATTATTGGAAGACAAGCCGGAAATTGAACAAAAAGAATTTTTGAACCGCTCTTAGCGAGATTCCTCTCTCAAACCCCGCCTCACCAAAGCGAGCAAGTAGAGTGCCATAACCAGAGCCCCTACCCCATAAGCCACGATCACGGTAAAGCTCACTCCGTTCATGCCGAATACGTGCACGAAGAATAATGTGATCGGCAGCGCAATAATAACGGAAACGACGTTCCCCACGAAACTGCCCCTAAAACACCGAAGCGCAACGAGCAGATCGTTGAAGAACCACACATAGGCCGAAACGATGGTGCTCGCTATGACGGGAATCAGCAAGTACGTGTAGGGCTCTATGCTCTGGCCGAAAATAAGCGTCAAGAGCCAAGAGCCCAGAAGCTCGAAACCGATGGCGCACACCGCGCCAACCACAGCGATGCCTCCGACCACCTTGCAAAACGTGACCGCCAGATCCTTAGCACGCTTTTCAGCGTACTGCTCCGAGAAAACGCTGAGCAAAGGATTGTATATATAGCTCGCCCCCATCTGAATGATGGCGACCGGAGCGGCTACTGAAGCATAAATGCCAAGCGCCGCCTCTCCTTGCGAAAACGACAAGAACTGGCGAGGAATCGAAGGCGCGGCCGCGCAAGCCACCGCCGCAACCACGATCGGGAGACAATACTTAAGGAGATGAAGAGTCTTCTTGCGAGAGATCTTGATCTTCAATGCTTCAAAACGACTTGAACGGGGAAAATCGTACAGAACGCCCACCAAAACGGTAACGATCGCCATCGAAGCAAGGGCGAACTCAAGACTCGCCGTGACGGCGAACACGGAGCAAAACGCCGCAAGCGTCAAGACGCCCTGGATGACAAGAGATTTGCCAATATAGTCCATGCGCTTGTTCACCTGATCGAGCCCATGAAGCACGTCGATCAGAAGCCCCACAATCTTGAATATCGCGTACAGGGCGATAGCGAGAAGCGCCGACCCCGGACAGGTCAGCGCAGCGTAGACGAGACAGCAAACCAAGGCAGCCGACGAAGTGATGATGCGAAACGCAAAGTACTCCCCCACTGTATTCTCGCGCTTCACATCGGAGACCTGATAGGTGTACATGCGATAGATGGCAAAAGGCGCGAAGATATTGTACACGGACATTGCGAGCGAAAGAGTGCCTGCAGCTTCGTATCCGCTTGAGAGGCGAACAACCAAAATGGTAATAAGCCATTGGCAAGCTAGGTAAGTAATAGACCCGAACGAGTTCCACAGCATGTTCTGCTTGATAGATAGAGGCTTCACCTCACGCTCGGATATCGATTCGCTGCTTTTGCGCCGGCCATCACCCATTCGGCTCTTCATCTTTCCAGTAGGCGCGGCAGAGATGAGGCAAACGCTCGGATTCGGGAGGAAGCGTCATGTAGTCTCCGAAGATAGCGGTCAGATTGGCATCGTAGTCGCGAGGCGCGAAGAACCGCTTGCCCTCGAACTCCAGCTCGACAGACTCGAGGATGGAGTACGGCATGCGCTCCCGCTCATTATACCCCCAGATGACCACCCCGACATCGCAGCCCTCCTCCATCGGCACCGAAGCCGCCACCTGATCGAGCTCCCTAGCAACAGCATAGATGTCTCTGCGACCTACCAAAGGCTTAAGCACCTTTTTCGCAAGCTTGCGCAAAGGCGTCGTCGCAATGTCGGTGTTCGCCACCACGACATCGTAGATGCGTTTCGTCCGGCGATTCGCCTCGAACAGGCTGTTGTCCTCAGGTAAGGCATCAAGCGGGAAAATGTCGACCCATACACCGGAGCTGTAACGCGAGTCAACGTATTCCTCGAATACGACGGTTCTCGTATCGACCACCTTGAAGAAGGGGTAGATCGAAGACTTATCCCGATACGACACCACCTGCAAGAAAGAATCGCGATGCTCCTCTTTAAATAGGTCGTAAAACTGCTCGTAGTCAGCGCGTGGGATGACGATATCGATATCGTCATCCCACGGAATAAAGCCCTTATGCCTCACAGCTCCGAGAAGCGTCCCTACGGCCAAATAGTACCTCAGACCGTGCTTTCGACAGAAAGCGTCAATGTCAACCATGATTTCTAGCTCGAGCTGCTTCATTTCCTCGAGAGCAATCTCTCGCATGGGATTCTCCTCGTTCAACGATATACGGTCTTGCACAGAAAGAAGGCCGGCAAATACGCGAGCGCAGCGATAAGCGGATAAGGGGCGCTTTTCACGCCGCCTTTCATGCCGCTCAATCGGCAACCGACCAGATATAGTATGGAATTGTAAAATTTCAAATACAGGGTATCCGAGTATTCAATGTACATCCGCTTGAGAATTCGATATCCAACGGGATTCTGCTTGGTGATCCTGCGAATATTGTACGTGTACCCATCCTTTAAGTACTCCCGCACGATAAGCACAGCGTCGACAATACCCAAGACGTACTCTTGGTCAATCTGATGATACACATAGGGCTCCGCCATAAACTTCTCGCCCTCTGCGACGAAAAAAGGGTAACGCCGCAGCACGTCGGTGCGATGGACGACAGCCGAATCCCCTTTATGCCCTTTCTTGTAGTACAGATCCCAAAAGGTAATGGTTCCGCTACTTTGCGGCATACCCGTTCCCAGCGGCGTGTTCTCATCGCGTCCGCACAACCCGACCAATCCGGCCACCGACGCGTCTGCCCGATAGGCTTCCCATGCATTCAAAATCGTTTCGACCGCGCTCGGAACCAGCACGTCATCGGAATCCACGCAAAAGAACAGCTCGCTTTCACAGTGTTCGACCCCCGTGTTGTAGGCCCGCTGCTTGCCCCCGTTCTCCTGCTTGACGTACACCACCCTGAACGGGGACGCAAGAGAGAACCGCTTGATCAGAGCTTCGGTCTCGTCGGTGGAGCCATCGTCCACAACGAGCCAATAGAACCGCTGCGAATTCTGCCCTACCAAACTTTCGAACAACAGGCTCAACGTATGAGCGCGATTGTACGTGGGTGTGAATATACAAATATCTTCCATTTAATGAATGATAGCCAACACCAACGCTTTGCACAAGGGGACGAAACGCAATGGGGGGAATACGCCTACAACGCCGCCAAAGAAAAAGATTCTCGTAATTCCCAGCCTAGCATCGGTGATGAGGAGTAATATTTCGGCAGCTTCTCCGCTTTGCTGCCACAGGTCGTGCCGACACGGTATACTTTGGCATATGGACACCTCGAATACACATCTCAACAAACATCATCTAAACGTTCTCGTCATCATTCCCGCTTACAATGAGCAGGAAAGCATCGTCTCAGTCGTGAGAAGCGTGATCACTGCAGGATACGATTACGTTGTCGTAAACGATGGCTCGACGGACGAAACGCTGTCGATATGCGACAGAAACGGATTCAACGTTTTGTCCCTCCCCCAAAACCTCGGCATCGGCGGCTGCGTCCAAGCAGGCCACAAATACGCGCTTCTCAACGGCTATGACGTGGATATCCAGTTCGACGGCGACGGCCAGCACGATGTCGCCTACATACCCAGCCTCGTCGAGCAGATCAGATCGGGGTCGGATCTCGCCATAGGCTCTCGTTTCGTGAGAGACTCCGACGGTTTCAGGTCAACCGCCCTCAGAAGAATGGGCATCGTCTGGCTCTCCCTTTGGATCAGAGCGTTCTCTCGAAAACGCATCACCGATCCGACATCGGGCTTTCGCGCTTCAGGCAAGAAGGCCATGGCGTTGTTCTGCAAGAATTACCCCACCGATTACCCGGAACCCGAGTCGATCATGCTCGCAATCAAATCAGGATTGTCCGTAGACGAAGTCCCCGTGACCATGCGCGAGCGCCAAGGAGGGAAATCGTCTATCGGAGGGCTTTCCAGCTTGTACTATATGGTCAAGGTGTCTCTGGCCATCTCCATCGTCAGCTTTTCTCACAGGCACAAGAGGATTTAGGAAGCGGAGGGTTACGTGTTCGTTCTTCAAATTGTCGCAATCGTCTTATGCGTCGCTTTTTTCGCGTACGTCGTCCACCTCGTTGCCCGAGAGCGCCTGCTTCTCAAATATTCGCTGCTCTGGATGGCGCTTACCATCGCAATCTTGTTGTGCGCTCTTTTCCCGCAACCTCTGTACTCGATTTCCTCCCTCTTGGGATTCGAAACCCCTTCGAATTTCATCTTTTTTATAGGATTGTTCTTCTTGCTGGCCATCTCCCTCTCGCTCAGCTCAATAGCAAGCAAGCAAGCCATCATGATCAAGAACCTCGTACAAGAGCAAGCTCTACTCGCAAAAAAGCTGGGCGCAGCGAACGCAAATCCGCAGCACTCCGATGCGCACGACTTCCCCGACGACCACTCCCAAGAGCACGCTTGAACGACCCCAACAGCATATGAACGAGACTTTCTGCATATTCTCCGCCCACTACCTCCCTCACGTCGGGGGCGTCGAGAAGTACACTCAGAATCTCGCCCGCGAACTGGCTCGTCGAGGCGATCGCGTTATCATCGTCACATCGAACGTGTACGATCTTCCCGAAAGAGAGACGCTAGGGGAAAGAATCGAGATAGCCCGTCTCCCTTGCTACAAGCTCTTGGGAGACAGGTACCCCGTCACACGCCACAACAAGGCGTACAACCGGATCATGAGATACCTCCACGAGCAAGATATCGACTACGTAACCATCAACACCCGATTTTATCGGCATACGCTGGAGGGAATCGCTCTAGCGGAGGCCAAGGGCATCCGGCCGGTCATCGTCGACCACGGATCGGCCCACCTAACCATGGGAAGCAAGGTCGTTGATCCCTTTGTCGCGGCCGTCGAACATGCAGTAACCGAACTGGTAAAACGTCATCCTGCAGACTACTACGCGGTCTCCCTCGCGGGAAAAGAATGGCTCCGACATTTCAGCATTGAAGCGTGCGGGGTGCTCAACAATTCCATCGACGCTCAGGCCTTTGCCGACAGCGCTTCCCATCGTTCTTTCAGGCGCGAGCTCGGTCTGTCCGACGAGAAGCTCGTCATAGCCTTCACCGGTAGATTAATCCCCGAAAAAGGAATACCGGCTCTCATCGAAGCGGCGAGCATCTTGACCGACGAAGAATCAGTCCATTTCCTCATTGCAGGAGAAGGCCCTTTGAAGGACAGATTCACGCGGACGCCACTTCCCAACGCAACGTTTTTAGGCCGCTTAGATTCCCCAGACGTTTCAGCCCTGCTCAAAGATTCCGACGTCTTCTGCCTCCCCTCGCGTTCGGAAGGCTTCTCGACCTCCTTGCTGGAAGCGGCCGCATGCGGAGCAACGCCTCTCGTCACGAATGTAGGAGGTGTGCAGGAGCTAGTGCCAAGTAGCGAATTCGGCATGATACTCCCTTCGGCGGACGGCGAAACGATAGCTAAAGCAGTAGGCGAACTCAACCGCAATCGCATTCGATGCCGCGCCATGGGACAAAACATCAACCGACTGGTCATCGAGAAGTTCTCTTGGAGCGAGACAGCTCGCTTAACAGCTCTCGCTTGCGCTGCAGCGCAAGGGCGTTGTGCCAGCACACCACGATGAAACGTCGTTTTCAAACATTTCGGAGACCCATATGAACAACACTGAAGCACTGAAAAAACTGCAAGACATCGAACTCGATATCCTTATCATGTTGAAAGACTTCTGCCTTCAGCACGATATCTCATGGTTCCTCGACGGAGGGACAGTTCTCGGCGCAGCGCGGCATAAGGGATTCATCCCCTGGGACGATGACATAGATATCGGAATGCTTCGCGAAGACTACGACCGATTCGTATCTCTCGCAAAAACCGAACTGCCTTCAGGCTACTCGCTACACGACTGGTCGAACACTCCCGGCTACTCGGCCATGTTCGCAAAAGTATACAAAGATAATACCAAATTCTACACGGAGGAAACTATTGAAGCAGGATGCGATCAGGGAATATTCGTCGATATCTTTCCCTACGATCAGCTGGCAGAAGACTCCGCCCAGAAGAAGAAGCAAATCAGAAACGCACGCATATGGCAGTCGATCCTCTATCTATATTACACACGCACGATCGTCGTACCGCACAAAGGGCTTTTGGGTACAGCAGAGCGCAATGCCTGCAAAATAGCTCATTCACTGGTATCGAGGCTGTTCGATCCTGATTTCATCCGGAAAAAGTTCAATCGATCCACTCTTCCCGTTCGTGAAAGCCCTTCGTCTCTGTACCTTTCGCTTCCGTGGCCAAACGTGCCCGGATTCAAGAGAAGCGACCTGCTGCCAGCCGTCACGCTCTTGTTCGAGGGATACGAATTTCCCGTACCCGCCCGACCAGAAGCGTTCCTGGAAGCAACCTACGGAAACTGGCGACAGCTGCCACCCGTAGACGATCGACACACCCATCTGCCAAAGCATCTCGACTTCGGAGACGGAACCACTTGGTCGGCTGATTAGTCCATCGATTTCGATGTATGCGCAACCCACAGGGCTTCCAGCACGCTTTCATACGTGCGGAAGCCCTGTCTCGTTATGCAGGCGGCTCTTCGTTATGACAGAATCCTTTGCGCCGTCGTCGTAGATGCTCCCTTCGAGGCGAGCGACACGTACTGGCAGCGACCGCCGAATGTCGGCTCTTCGTAAATCATTCCGCCGCCGGCATACAGCACCACGTGCTCAGGCAGCATAGGATTGTAGTTCGGCCACGCACCGTAATACATCAAGATGATATCGCCAGGTTGGGGATCGCCGAACACTCTCACGCCGCTGTACATCTGATCATACGTCTCGAAACCGATATCGATCCCTAGCTGCTTATACAGATACCACGTAAACGAAGCGCAATCCATGCCTCCGTCCTGCGGGTACACGCCAAGCCATACATAGGGCACGCCAAGAAGCGAGCGCGCCGTGCGCATGATGATATCGATGCCCGCCTGCTTGTCATGGCGTCCCGACCCGTTCATGTACCAGTAGGTGCCGTCCGACACCTTCACGCTTGCGTTGGAAACCATCGCGCCGCTGCTCTTCAGGTAATACCAATCACCGCTCTCCTGCAGCCAACCGGTCTGCATAGCCCCCGTCGAAGGATCGAGAATAGTACCAAGAACCGCCCACGGAAACCCAACCGGTGCGCATGACCCCGCTCGAGGGATCCAGGTAATACCACGTTCCGGAGACTTTGACCCATCCCGTTTGCCTGATGCCCGAAGCGTCAGCGTAGTAACGAACTCCATCGACGTCGAACATGCCCGTACGCAAGGCGCCTTCGTCCTTCGGATCGAAATAGAAGGTCTTTCCAGCGGCTGTGCGCCAGCCCGTCTTCCCATCAGCACATACGATTCTGCCCTGAGCATCGTACGAGGCGACGAGCACGGCATCCCCCGAGCCATCGATGAAGCCACAGGAGCCGTTCCCAAGCGACACCCATACGTTGTTGACCATAGCACCGCTGCCAGAGAACACGTACTCGCGTCCATCGATCGTGCACCTACCGACAGCCATGGCTCCGGTTTCCGGATCAAGCCAATAACGCGCCGATCCCTCTTGGTACCAACCGGTGCGCATGGCGCCTGATGCGCTGAGCGTATACCATGTGCCGCCCAGGTTAAGCCATCGATCGGCAAGCATCGCGCCGGATCCGTTGAAGTAGTACCACTTTCCATCAGTCGCCTTCGCCCATCCAGTAGCCATGGCGCCGCTTTCGGGATTAAGCCAGTACCAAACTCCGTGTTGCTTGAACCAGCCCGTGCGCATAGAGCCCGATGGGTTCAAATAGTACCATGTCCCAGCCTGTTTCAACCAGCGATTGGCGAGCATCGCACCTGATCCGTCAGAATAGTACCAGGTTGACCCATCACGATACCAGCCGGTCCCCATAGCTCCCGAAGAACGATCAAGCCAGTACCAGATACCACCTTGCTTCAACCAACCGGTAGCCATCGCACCGGATACCCTAAGGTAGTACCACGTTCCTCCCTGCTTCATCCAGCGATTGGCAAGCATCGCACCAGACCCGTCAGAATAGTACCAGGTCGATCCATCTTTATACCAACCCGTTGCCATGACTCCGGTTTCCGGGTCGAGCCAGTACCAGGTGCCGCTCAGCTTCAGCCAGCCGGTGCGCAAAGCACCCGAGGGACTCGCATAGTACCAAGCGCCATCCGTACGCACCCAACCGTTGCCGGTGACGAGCGCCCCGCTCGGACGTGCATGGTACAGCGTCGATCCCACACGGTAGGAGCCGGTCAACATGGCACCACCTCGCGAAGGATCGAGGTAGTACCAGGTCCCGCCCAGCTTCAGCCAGCCGGTTTCTATCTCGCCCGACGCAGCTGCGTAGTACCAGGCGCGATCGACCAGCAGCCATCCCGAAGAGAACAGAACCCCATCGGTATCGAGATAGTAAGACTTGCCTTCGATAGCGACGAAGCCGCGCGCCATCGCATTGCCGTTGCCAGGATCCAGGTAGTAACGCTTCCCTCCATCAATCAACCACCCGCTCTTGAGCTTTCCTTGCTCGTCGGCAAAATAGCGGTTGCCATCGACAGTGTTCCACCCAGGGACATATGCAGGCGAAGGAGAGACCCCTCCCGAACCTGCACCCTCGTCAGAAGGAGCGTCGGGATCATGTGGATTTCCGGAGCCAGAATCATCTTCATCCTGATCAGCAGCCCCGTGGGCCTCCGTCGAAGCCTGCGTGCCGCCATCGACTGCTCCAGCCTCATGCCCAACGCCCGTCTCTTCACCAAAGGCAATGCTCGGCACCATCATGCCCGATAGAAGCACCGCCGCGAACAACGTGAGCACTATCGACATGCGAACCGAAAAGAAACGAGAAGCATCCCCTGTCATATCATCAACCTTCCTTCATATTGCAGCTACTCTTTGAAGTTTAGCATAGATATCAACTTAAAAGAGAGCCCCTAGCGCAAGGGTAATTGCGGAGCCCCCAGAACGCGCGAAGGCCCCGCCTCCCGAGGGGGGCGGGGCCTTCGCATGCCGAAACGCCCTCCGCGAGCGCGACGCCCTATCCTCCCACAGCCTGACGCTGCAGTACTTTCGGCGATGGCGGGCTTAACTTCCGGGTTCGGAATGGGACCGGGTGATCCCCGCCTCCATGGTCGCGCTCGCGCAGGGCGTTCCCGCGCGGGCCTGTATGGCCCCGTCAGGGCCGCGGGATCCCCCCGCGCCACCCTGGCGGTTGCACAGCGCTCGTGACTTTCGCGATCGCACAACCCGAGGGCCGTGCATGTACTGGAAGAAGAGCTCGGGCTATTAGTACCGCTCGGCTGAGGCGCTCGCACGCCTTGCACCTGCGGCCTATCGACCAGGTGTTCTGCCTGGGCCCTTACCGGAAAGAGGACTCATCTTGGAGACGGCTTCCCACTTAGATGCTTTCAGCGGTTATCCGTGCCGGACGTAGCTAGGCAGCCGTGCCGTTGGTCGACAACTGCTGCACCAGAGGTCCGTCCACCCCGGTCCTCTCGTACTAGGGGCAGACCTCCTCAATCCTCTTGCGCCTGCGGAGGATAGGGACCGAACTGTCTCACGACGTTCTGAACCCAGCTCGCGTACCGCTTTAAATGGCGAACAGCCATACCCTTG
>OKWK01000076.1_pt1 | contig 143295 bp, 128 predicted proteins | sample 1607181 | NCBI WGS metagenome assembly OKWK01 (sample SAMN07501053, study PRJEB24779) | human gut metagenome | isolation source: stool | host: human infant | place: USA: Pittsburgh, PA
GTACTGTTTCAAACGTTAACTCCATTACTAATGGTACTATTAACGTTACTGAACTAAATTCTATTACTAGCGGTACTGTTGATGTTACCCAAATTAGTTCATTAACTAACGGTACTGTTTCAAACGTTAACTCCATTACTAATGGTACTATTAACGTTACTGAACTAAATTCTATTACTAGCGGTACTATTGACGTTACCCAAATTAGTTCATTAACAAACGGTACTATTTCAAATGTTACTTCTATTGCTAATGGTACTATTAATGTAAATTTAAATGATAGATATTTCACTCAAACATCTGAAACACTTTCTGCAATAACTTTATCTAATCCTCAATACAGTACCCCAATAGATACTTCAAAGATGCAGGATATTACCTGGTATGTTAAAAAAATTGATGGAGGAGATGTACCTTTAACAGTTAAGGTAGCAGTATCCCCAGAGGAAAATGGAACCTATGTTTTAGTTGGAGAAACAGCTACTATAGTATCAAATGGAAGTGCCAAAGTCTTAAGTAGTTCTTATTATATGCACTATACTAAAGTTTATCTTTCAACTACTTCAACTACCGAACAAAGTGTACAAGTCTTCTTTAACGGTAGGTATTAGTAAATTAGCTGAGGAGTACCCTTTGGTACTTCTTAGCTTCTTTGAAATAGAGGTGATAATATGCCCAATCATGATATAAGTTTGTGCATGATTGTTAAAAATGAAGAAGCAAACTTAGAAAGATGTTTAAACAGTGTGCATGATTTAGTAGATGAAATAATAGTTGTTGATACTGGTTCTACAGACAAAACTGTAGAAATCGCAAAAAAATATAATGCAAAAGTTCACTATTTCCCATGGTGTAATGATTTTAGTGCTGCTCGAAATGAATCTTTAAAATATGCATCAAAAAATTGGATCTTAATAATGGACGGCGATGATGAATTTTGCAAAGAAGATAAAGAAAAATTTAGAAATCTTATAGAGAAAGGGTTAAATGAAGATATAATATATTTTTTTCAAACTTTAAATTACTCTGGTTATAGTGTAAATTCTAATGATATAAGCATAAATTTAAATCCTCGATTGTTTAAAAACAATTATGGATTTCATTATGAAGGCAAAATTCATAACCAATTAGTTAACCATGAAAAAGATGTGCAAGGAAAAGCTTATGATATAAGAATATATCATTATGGTTATCTAAATAAAAGCATTATATCCAAAGATAAAAGAAATCGAAATATTACTCTTTTAAAAGAACAAATACAAAAAGGAGAAGACATCAAATTTGCATATTTTAATTTAGGTAATGAATACTTTGCCTTAAATGATAAAAAATCAGCTTTAGAAAATTATTATAAATCCTATGAAGATTTTGATCCAAATACAGGATACGCTTCAAGATTAATAGAAAGAATAATTATATCAAATTATATGTTAAAAAATTATGATAAAGCTTTAGATTTCGTTGATATTGGAATAAAGTATTATCCTAACTTTACTGACTTATATTATTTAAAAGGAATCATATTAGAAGAAAAAAATAGCCCTATTTTAGCCATAAAAGCTTTTGAAAGATGCCTAGAACTTGGAGAACCTCCTTTAGCTTTAAAATCAATTTACGGCGTAGGCGGATTTAGACCTAAATATGAATTATCAACTATTTATATGGATTTAAAAGATTATGATACTGCATATAAATATTCTGTTGAAACCATTAAATCAAAACCAGACTTTTTAGTACCTCTTTATAATATATGTCATATATTAAAAGAAAAAAAATTCAGTGTAAAAGATATGAAAAAAATTTTAGAAAATTTCTTTACCGATTTCCCTAGAGAATATCCTATAATCGCAGATTTATTTTATATGGAAGGATATTATAATACAGCCTTGGAATATATAAACAAAAGTGAAGAAGCTGGAACATTTTCAGACGATTTAAAAATATTTAAAGTTAAATCTCTACTATATTCATGCAAGATTGATGAATGCATAGAATATATTGACACCATAGAAGAAAAAAATTTATACTATTTTCAAATAATGATGTATAAAGCTTTATGTTTTATTATGAAAGATAAATATGATTTAGCTATTGTATCAATAAATCAATTTAATAAAAGCAATTTATCTGAGCACAATAATACTACTTTAAAAGTGTATAAAGAATTTCTTAATATGTTTACTAATAAAAATACTAATATTCTGTCAGAAGATAAAACTATGTTAGATTATACTCCAGTTATCTTCCAAATATGTGAAGTCATGCTTGTAAACAAAGAATTCGCCAAATTTGAAAAGGCTTTAAATTTATTAAATCTTATAAGTGATGAATCCGTCCTATTAAACTTAGGTAAATTATATTTTAAGCATGGGTACAACAAAATGGCTAAAAAAGAAATTATTAGATCAATAAAAATTTTTGAAATTATTGATAAAGAAGGTATTGATATATTAAAAGCTCTTTTATAATAAAAAAATATTTATCCAACTACAATCCACTATAACACTCCTTTTTCTGAAAATAAAATTAAATAATAATTGTGTTCTAGTATATAGATTTATAAATTTTAGTGAAAATAAGTATTTAAAACACAATAAGATAAAGCTAGATTATTTATAGGCTTTAGTGAAAATAAAAACTTCTTATTTTAAAAAAACTCTGCTTATAAAAATAAAAGAATATATTTTAATAGGACTTCTATATATTGGGGGTGATAATAATGCTCACTAACCCTAGTAAAATATTCACTAAAGATGAAGAACTTATAGAAGTAGGAGAAGATATTTTAAACTGGCTTCAAAGCTATAATCCACCGCCATTATCCCAAAATGTAAATATAGTTGGAAAAAAATTTAGTGAATACAGCTTAGATGTATCTGCTATAGACGAGTACCAATATAGTCCACCATTTGAAACAATTGAGCAATCCACAGTTACCTTTTTCGTAAAAAATGCTGGGGAAAATAGTGCAAAAGTTAAACTTCAAATAAGTCCTAAAAAAAATGAATCAGATTACGGTTACACAGATGATAGTGTTGCTGTTAAAACTATAGAACCTGGTAAAATAATTACCTTAGTACCTATGATTTTTTCAAGATATGTTAGGTTAGCATATATATCAAATTTAGGTACGGACTTAAAAATAATCGCCCAAATGCAAATATAAATGCTCTATTAAAAAGGGTATGCAAGTAAATTGATTTTACATCAATATACCTACATACCCTAAATTTGCTTTTCATAAATCTATACATATATTAAAATTTGGTTAATTACCTTCAATTATTTAATTATTAATATTTTCATTATTTCATATTCTAATTATCCACTTTTTAAACCATTCTTTTTTTAGTTACTAAATCTTTAATAAATCAATCATAAATATATCTCTTATTTTTAGATATAATTTTTACTAATTCTAAAGCTTATTAATAAAATTTTATAAATTTTTACATTCTCATATAAAATTAGTAAGTTCAAGGCTCCAAAGCTTATTAACAGAGTTATACTCCTTATAAGTTATTATTCTTTAGGAAAATATTATCCATAGACATAGATCCTCTTTTGGCGATTTTAAAAAATATATTTAAACTTTAACAGTTTTATATATTATAGCTTTAGCATCTTCTAAAGGATAATTTTCAGCATGAGTAATCAATACCCTAGCATAATCCATATACGCAGTTGTAGTTAATATTATATTATCACCCTTTAATAAAATATAATCACTAACATAAGGCAACTTATTATCTATCCAATTTATATTATCAGAACTAAGTTGTATTCTTACATTAATAGCCCCTACTCCTTTATTTTCTATTGCAAAAGTCCCTACATTTGGTCCAAGTGGAATAGAATTAGAATTCACAAAATCCTCTGATGATAATAATTGAACTGTTTCTTTAGGATATGAACTCAATCCCTTACAATACTTATAGTATATTTCTAATTTAGGAAATTTCGATTCATCTTCATCAGATGTACTAGCAAAACTTATAAAATCAAATTCAGTTTCTGCAGTTTTTATTAACATACCATAATTAGAATTAGGTGAAGAATACCACTCCCTTAATAAATCTGTTATATTAACTTGAACAAATTCATTAATTTTATTTTTTATATTAAATGACACACGAGGGTTGTCCCTAAATTTTGGCTGATTGGAATAAGTAACAATACTTTCATCAAATGGTTGAAGAAGTTCGTGTATTGTTATAGTTTTTCTAACATTTTCATCAGGATTTTCCTTTATATAAAGTTTTAAAACAGCGTTGCAAATACATATATTGCGCGGAAGAAAAGAAATATCAAAATACATTAATATTCTATATATATTTAAATAACTATTATATCTGCCACAATTTAATGAAGGTAATTCTTTAAAATTAGTATTAGGATAAAGCTTTGCCACATACAAATCTGATTCTGGAACCTTTGTTAAAAATGGCATAAAATCCACTCCTTTAATGTAATAACAAATTACCAGATTTATAAAAATTTAAATCCATTATAAATTATAATATGTTCCTAATCTGTAATTTGTGATTATAGTTGATATTTAACAATAAAAAATCAACTGGATAAAATTAAAAATAATCTTGAAAATATTAATAAAAACTAAATAAGGTCTAAAAAATATAAATTTCTATAAAAACTTAACCCATTAAAAGGCTAAAATTAACACTTACCTTTCAATGGGTTTTTATTTAATTAAAAAGCAATATTAAATATACTAATATCAATTTTTATATCTAAATTTTCTATTATATAAAATATTAAAATAAAATTTTTAGTATTTTAACTCTTATATAATCTTTCATTATTTAATGACCTCTTTTATTTCCTTTAACATTTCAGTAGTAGATACTATACCACCTGATGATATATACCAAAGTTCTGGATTTAATGAAATAATCTTATTATTTTTATATGCAGTTGTAGTCTTTATTAGGTCATTTTCCAATATTTTATTTATTGATTTATGTCCACCTTGTACAACTGCACCTCTGTCAATAACAAAAATATAATCTGGATTTTTTTCTACTACATATTCAAAAGATATTTTTTGACCGTGAACCGCTGTATCTATATTTTCATCTGAAAGTGGAAACCCTAGTTCTTCATGTATAATCCCAAATCTTGATCCTTTTCCATAAGCACTTAACGCTCCATCATTAGCTAAAAGAACCAAAGCTTTTTTTCCACTTTTATTAACTTCTTCATTTATAGATTTTATTGAATCATCAAGTTTCTTCATTTCAGTTTTTACAAAATCTTCTTTATCAAATATCTTTCCTAACTTTTCTAAATTTCCTTTAACTGACTCCATATATTTTCCGTCTTCTACATTTAATTGTATTGTAGGAGCTATTTTATTAAGTTCTTTGTATACTTTAGATTGTCTTCCTGATATAAATATTACATCTGGTTTAATTTCATTTAACTTTTCATAATTAGGTTCAAATAAAGTACCTACATTTGCATACTTATCATCTTTATATTTTGATAAATAACTTGGTATATTTGACTTTGGAAGTCCTTTTACTTCTACTCCCATTTTATCTAAAGAATCTAAAGTACCATAATCAAAAACTACTACCTTTTTAGGATTCTTTTTTAATCTTGCCTCTCCAAGCTTATGAGTAATTGTTATATCTTTATTGCTAACTTCCTGTTTTTTATTTTGTTTAGATTTAAAAATTAAAGTTCCGCCAATAATAAATACTATTAAAATTCCTACTATTGTCCAATTTTTTTTATTCATATAATTCACCTTGTATAATGAATATATAATAAAAATTCATTATACTACTCCTTTCTTAAAAGTTTTTATGGTTATTAAATTTATCCAACTAAAAATTGTATAATTCATTTTAAACATAAATATATTACTACACTGTGCTGAGCTATTTTTTTAAAACAATTATTATATTCAAAAATAAATTCTTTAACTATACAAAATGACCAATTCATAAATCTTTATATAATAAATTAAAAATATATACAAATTTTTTGATTTTCTATATCTTTGATTTTAAAATCCATCTCATATATTACTTAAAATACTTTTATTTATAATTTGATTAGTACTGCCTTCACTTTCAACAATTCCATTTTTTAAAGCAACTATATAATCTGAATAGCAGGATGCAAAGTTAATATCATGTATTACTAAAATAACTGTTTTATTTCGCTCTCTAACTAATTTTTTTAGAATTTTCATAATCTGTACAGAATGTTTCATATCTAAATTGTTTAATGGCTCATCTAGTAATATATAATCTGTATTTTGAGCAACTATCATTGCTATATAAGCTCTTTGTCTTTGCCCACCACTTAACTCATCTAAATATTTATTTTCTATATCTTTAAGCTCTAAATATCCTATAGCATCATCAACATATTGTAAATCTTCTGAAGAAAGATTACCATTACAATAAGGGAATCTCCCAAAACTTACTAATTCCTTAATTCTCAACCTTATATTTGTATGATTAGACTGTTTTAATATAGAAATTTTCTTTGCCAAACTTTTATTGTCCCATTTTGAAAGCTCTGTGCCCTCTATAAACACTTGCCCTTCATCTTTAGTTATAAGACGACTTATTATAGAAAGCAAAGTACTTTTTCCTGCTCCATTTGGTCCAATAAAAGAGGTTATCTTTCCTTTTTCTATATTTAAAGATACATTATCTATGACATTCTTATTTCCATATTTCTTTGTTACATTTTTTATTTTTATCATAGTTTGCTCTCCTTTAAAAGTAGATACATAAAATAAATTCCTCCAATGAAATTTATAATTACACTTAATGTTGTACCAAAATTTAAAAATCTTTCAACAAGAAGTTGTCCACCAACTAAAGCTATAATGCTTATCAATACGGAACCTACAATTAGGTATTTATGCTTATATGTATCTATAAATTCATAGGTAAGATTTACAGAAAGCAATCCTAAAAAAGTTATAGGTCCAACTAATGCTGTAGATATAGATACTAATATTGAAACTACTATAAGCATCTTTTTTATAACTTTATCATAGGAAACACCTAAATTTATTGACTCTGCCCTTCCTAATAACATTACATCTAAAACTTTCACATAATCATACACATAAGCTATAACAAGTAATATTCCTATAATAGATATAAGAAGAACATCAGTATTTATCTTATTAAAACTAGCGAACATTTTATCTTGTATTACCAAAAATGCATTAGGATCTATTATTGTCTGCATAAAGGCTGCTAAACTTTGAAATAGTGTTCCTAATATCAACCCTGTTAAAATTAAGAAGAATATATTTTTGTGTTCTCGTTTAAATAGATACTTATATAAAATCATTGAAAATATAATCATAAAAATGATGGATACAATAAAATTGAAGTTGTTGTTTATAACAACCTTACTATTAACCCCAAAAATAAATACTACAAAAGTTTGTATAAACATATATAATGAATCTAATCCTAATACACTAGGAGTTAATATCCTATTATTAGTTATAGTTTGAAATATCATTGAAGAAAAAGCTATTGCTCCTGCTGTTAATGATATAGCTAATATCTTTGAAATTCTTCTTGGCAATACATAATCATAATTACCCTTACTTATACCTGTAAATATAAATAATAATATAAGAGCTATAGAAAAAATGCCTAATAAAAATATCCTTCTTCTATACTTCATTGCCATTCCTCCTAAATAAGAGATAAATAAACACTATACTTCCTATAACTCCAACCATAAGTCCTATAGATATTTCATAATGATAAATAATTAACCTACCTAATATATCACATATCAAAAGAAATACTGCCCCAAGTAATGCTGTACTCCAAATACTATTTTTTAAATTATCTCCTTTATAAAGAGTAATTATATTAGGGACTATAAGTCCTAAAAATGGTATTTTCCCTACAGTAATAACCACCAAGGAAGATATTAATGCTACTATTATAAGTCCTATATTTATAATCCTATTATAATTAACACCTAAGTTTTTAGAAAAATCTTCCCCCATACCAGCTACCGTAAATTTATTAGCATAAATAGATGCTATAATTACTATAGGTAAACTTAAATATATAAGCTCATAATTTCCTTTGATAATCAATGAAAAGTCACCTTGAAGCCAAGATGCAATGATTTGAATAAGATCATATTTATATGCAAAAAACGTAGTTATTGAATCTATTATATTACCAAGCATTATACCCACAAGTGGTATAAATATAGAATTTTTAGATTTTATTTTTTTTAAAATTTTCATAAATAACAATGTACCCATCAAAGAAAATATGAAAGAAACTATCATTTTTTCAGTAATATTTGCTGAAGGAAATATCATCAAAGCAACTAAAATTCCAAGCTTTGCACTATCTACAGTTGAAGCTGTATCTGGTGATACAAATTTATTCCTACTTATTTGCTGCATAATAAGTCCTGATATACTAATAGTAGCTCCTACAATAATAATACTTATAAGTCTTGGAATTCTGCCAATTAACAATACTTTAAGCTTAATATCATCTGCTTTAAATATATCTAGAAAACTAATATCTTTAACTCCTATAAATATTGAAGCAATAGATAAAATAATCAATGTCAAAATTAAATATCTCTTTTTCATTGTTTCTCCCCTTTAGGAACGTAAAAAACATTTTATGGTATAATATAACCCATTTTTAACCTTATCTATATGTAAATAACATTATATTTGACACCTCCAATACTTCATTGATATAATCATTCACATATACAATGTTATTGATTTTCATTTTCAATAACATTGTACAACCTTATCCCTTATTTAACTTTAATTATATTTAGATATTTATAACTATATTTAGATAAATTTTAAAGGAGTGATCATATTTGTGTGACGCAAATAAACATATATGTCCTGTAGCTGAAAAGTTCTTTTTATGCACTAATATTCCGATAAAAGCTTTTAGTTATAACGGTGATTTAATAACTTCTATGGGATACAACTATATTTTTGAAAATATAGTTGATGACAATAATATATATGAAAAATTAGATTATGACTCTATGGCCGAGAATAATTATTATACTGTAGAAACTAATCTTTTAAGCCACATTCGATTTACAGGCTTCTACATTTGTCCTAAAAGCATTCATCGAGGTGTATATATAATAGGACCATATTCTTTATCTAAAGGAAATAAGGATGGTATACCTTATAAACCACTTTGTTGTATTCCTCATTTAATTTCTCTTTTAAGAAATATAGCCTTAGATAGTAAATACATCAAAGAAAAAGTTCTTGCTTGTAAAACACCCAATAATCCTCATATTAGAAAAGCTATGGATATTTTATATGCTAACTATAATGAAGATATAACCTTAGACAATATTGCTAAATATCTAAATATAAATAAATCTTATTTTTGTTCTATATTAAAAAAAGAAACAGGTAAAACTTTTTCTCAACTTATAAATGAAATTAGAATAGAAAAAAGTAAAGAGCTTTTAGCTAAAAATGATTTATCTATATTAGAAATTGCTCTTTCTGTTGGATTTAATAATCAAAATTATTTTAGTTCAACTTTTAAAAAATTTAATAATAAAACCCCTATTGAATTTAGAAACGAAAACTTTATAGTTCAATAAAAAATTGTTATGTTATCTAAAAAAGTTATTATTAGAAAAGAAAACTTTATAGTTCAATAAAAAACTAATAAGATTTTAGCCAATATAAATAAAAAATGAAAATAATATAAATTATTAAAATATTTATTTCTAACTCTTTATTCAAACTTTAAAGAATATAGGAATAAAAATAAGACAATCATCAAATAAATTAAATTGGCTGCCACCCTAAGAATAAATTTTACAATATATTGTGATAAATTTGAATTTGTAAAACAATATATTGTGTGTAAATTCCTTAATGTGACAGCCAATTTTTATTTTGCCTTATTTTCTTGTATATATTCTTCTAAAGTAATACCCCTATTCATAATTTCTGTAGCAACCTCTACCCCTACATACCTTATATGCCATGGTTCAAATTTGTAACCAGTAACATATTCTTTTTCCTTTGGATATCTAATTATAAAACCATGCTTATAACAGTTTTGTTTAAGCCATTTATATGCCTTAGTATTAACAAAATTTTCATCTAAATTAATATATTCAGTTGAAACTATGTCCATAGCTAACCCTGTTTGATGTTCACTTGCTCCCGGTTGTGCAACATAGTTATCTGCATGCTCTTTTCCATTTCTATAAACTGAATTATTATAAACATTTACCTGATAATTATAATTTCTATATCCTGATACGCCTAATAATATTATATTCTCTTTTTTAGCTTCTTGAAAAAGATTCTCTAAGGCTTCACTTGCTTCTCTTCTCAATCTCTTTATTTGAAAATTTCTGTTTCCCAAAAATCTTACATTGGGTACAGTAAGATCTCGTGGAAAATAATTTTCATCTAGCCTATTATCCCTATTTACTAATAATAATCTTTGATTTAAATTTTTATTATTAGATTCCTTTTTATCAATCTTTTTATTACTTTTTTTACTATAATCTTTACTATCATTATCATTTTTATTATTAGATTTTTTTTCAACCTTCTGCTCACTATTTCCTTTATTACTATTATTCTTATTTGCTTTAACAACTTTTGTTTTCTCAGTTTTTAGGCTTCTATGATACTTATTTGATGTTATTTGAATAGTGCATAAAATTATAACAATAATTACTACAAAATTAACCCTTTTCAATACTTTTTTTTTCTTTCTTATACTTCTCATATATGTCCTCCTATATTTTAAATACGAGCTTGTTATCTTTTAACTAAAAAAATACAATAATAACTGTATTTTTTAACGTTATTTTTCCACAACTGTTTCATACATAAAATATTTTTTAGTATTATATATGTAACATCATAAAGGTTATTTTTTCATAATTGCTTCATACACTCTATTTAAAAAAGTTTTTAAAAAATTCATTAATAATATGTAATTATTAAATTGATTGCTAAAAAATATCCTATTACTAAAACAAAAGTAATTGGTATTTTTTTGAAATAGTAAGTATAATAATATTATCAAAAGAATTGAAAATTTGCAAATATATATAAATAAAATCTATAGTAATAGTATAATAATATAAAAATTATATGCTTCCTTATAGTAGGAAATTTTTATTTTGAATCTTTCTACTAAAAAGAGAGCATATCCAAATAAATTTCACATTAATAATTCAAATAAATATCTGTTTTTTAAACTTTAAAATAGAACTATTGTGTAAAAAAAGAATCTATTTTCAAGTGATTATTTATAAAACACTTGAAAAATAGATTCCTTTATTTTTTACTTTGACTTAGTAGGTTTGCATGAGCTGTGACAGTCACAACAACTTCCACTACAACAGTTTCCATTTTTTTTATCTTTGTAAACTTTGTATCCAACAAAAACAAATAATCCTATTACTAATGTACCAATTATAAATGTAGCCATAATTATTATCTCCTTACGCGCTAAGCGCTAATATTTTCTACCCTCTCTCTTTTAATATTAATTGAATCAGAAAATTTTTTTTGTGGTCTAAATAACATATATAAGAACCATGCTAATAATACTAATGCAACTAATGTTCCAACTCCAAATCCTTTTCCTGTAACAAATAATCCTAATTGGTAAAAAGTAAGTGATACTCCATAGGCTAATGCAGTTTGATATCCAACAGATATCCAAGTCCATTTAGCATTACCCATTTCACGTTTAATTGCACCAATAGCAGCAAAACATGGAGCACACAATAAGTTAAATATTAAGAATGAATATGCAGATAGTTGTGTAAATGAGCCCTGTAAAGTTTTCCAGATTTCTACACCATCTTCTGCTACTTCTCCAGCGCCGTATAAAATACCAAATGTACCAACTACATTTTCTTTTGCAATTAATCCTGTAATAGTAGCTACTGCTGCTTTCCAATCTCCCCATCCTAATGGATTAAATATAGGAGCTATCACTTTACCAATTGAAGCTAAAATTGAATCTGGAGTTTCCACCATTGCTAATGACCAGTTAAATGAACTTAAGAACCATATTAATCCACAAGCAAGGAATATTACAGTACCAGCCTTTTTAACAAATGATTTTGCTCTATCCCACATATGAATAAATACACCTTTTAAACTAGGGACATGATATTTTGGTAATTCCATAACAAATGGAGCAGGCTCACCTGCAAAAGCTTTTGTTTTCTTTAAAATTATTCCAGAGCATACAATAGCTGCGATTCCAATAAAATATGCTGAAGGTGCTACCCAAACTGACCCTGGGAATAATGCCCCTGCAATTAATGCTATTATTGGCAATTTAGCAGAACAAGGCATAAATGTAGTAGTAATAATAGTCATTTTCCTATCTGATTCATTTTCAATAGTTCTTGATGCCATAATACCTGGAACTCCACAACCTGTTCCTATAAGCATAGGAATAAATGACTTACCTGAAAGACCAAACTTACGGAATATTCTATCCATTATAAAAGCTATACGTGACATATAACCACAATCTTCTAAAATAGCAAGACATAAAAATAATACCATCATTTGTGGTAAAAATCCAAGTACAGCTCCTACACCAGCTATAATACCATCATTTATTAAAGAAACTAACCAATCAGCAGTTCCTATAGATGTAAGGAATCCTTCTACTGCTGGAGGTATAATATCATTAAATAAAACATCATTTACCCAATCCGTAGCTCCAGTACCTATTGTTGAAATAGATAAATAATAAACAAGAAACATAACACCTGCAAATATAGGCAATCCTAAAATTCTATTAGTAACTATTTTATCTATTTTATCGGAAGTAGTTAATTTAGATTTATTTTTCTTAACTACACATTTATCAATTATTTTACTTATGTAATTATAACGTTCATTAGTTATAATACTTTCACCATCATCATCTAATTTATCTTCAAAACTGGTCACAATGGATCCAACTTTATCCTTTAAAGATTTTGAAATATTTATTTGTTCAATTGCTTTTTCATCATTTTCAAATAATTTTACAGCAAACCAGCGTAAATGCTCTTTTGGAACTTGATTATAAATTTCATTCTCAATATCAGATAAAACTTTTTCTACATCATCTGAAAAAACATGCTCAATTGCATTAGTTTTGTGTGACTTAGCCAATTCTATTGCCTTATTAATTAGTTCTTTACATCCATCACCTTTTAAAGCAGATGTTTCAACTACAGTACAGCCTATAGCTTTCCCTAACTTGTCCTTATCTATGACATCTCCATTTTTTCTAACAATATCCATCATGTTTAAAGCTATTATAACAGGAATTCCAAGTTCTATAACTTGAGTTGATAAATACAAGTTTCTTTCAAGGTTTGTACCATCTACTATATTTATAATAACTTCTGGTTTTTCTCCAATAAGATAGTTTCTTGTTATAACTTCTTCTAAAGTATATGGTGAAAGTGAGTATATTCCAGGTAAATCTATTACTCTTATATCTTTATTTTGTTTTAATTTACCTTCTTTTTTTTCTACAGTTACTCCAGGCCAGTTGCCTACATACTGTGAACTACCAGTTAAATAATTAAACATTGTAGTTTTACCACAGTTAGGATTTCCTACAAGAGCAATTCTTATATTTTCCATTTAATTCCCTCCTAAAAGGTATATATTTTATTTTTTTACCTTACTTCTATCATTTCCGCATCAGCTTTGCGAAGTGTTAATTCGTAATTTCTAATATTTACTTCTATTGGATCTCCTAATGGTGCTAATTTACGGACAAAAATTTCTACACCCTTAGTTATTCCCATATCCATAATTCTTCTTTTTACAACTCCTTTTCCATGGAGTTTTACCACAGTTACTTTTTGTCCACATTTCACATCTTTTAACGTCATCATAAATAATTCTCCTCTCTAAACAATGATTCTATTAGCCATACTTTTACCAATAGCTATCCTTGAATCTTTCACATTTATTATCATATTTCCTGATATCTCTGATATGACAGTAACACTTTCTCCTTCTACAAAACCTAATTTTGCAAGAAATTGTCGCACATTATCCCTACCTGTTATTTTCTTTATTTTATTTACCTCACCTTCTCTTGCCATAGCTAATGTCATAACACTCACCTCCCCTTAAGGCAATTATTTAGAATCAATATTTTTTTATTTTAAATATCCTATAAAATATTAAATTATTGATTTAAAATATTATATTTCCAAATTTTTTATGTTAGTTTAAACTAACCCTTGTACAAAATAAATAAGTTAACCCTAATGCTTTGTTAACTTTCATGCAATGCTATTATATCATCATTGATTAATGATTTCAATAGCTATTGAAAATCTTTATCAAAATGATTGTAATTCATTTATTTATTTAAATAAATTTATAAATTTTATAAGATATTTATATTAATGCATTTCCACTTACTCTTAATTTTTTTAAATATAATCTCTATTATTTAAACATATAAATTTATACATAAACCTTATATTTATAGTTTAATCTTAATAAAATTGTAAATATAACAATATAGACCCTATTAACCTGCGAATATAATAATTGTAAATACACCAATATAAAATCCCAATTATGAAATTTCTAATTTAATAAAACTTAACAATATAATTTAAAGAAATATATAAACAAAAGGCTGTTGACAAAACATATTTATCAACAGCCTGAAGGATTATAATAATGCCTTTTTGTAATTTAACTAATTAAAATCCAAATAGTGGTGCCATAAAATAAGCCATTACCCCTAAAACGATTACAAAAACTATACAAAATTTCAAGGTTGCATTTAATATTTTACCTTCTGCTCCAGCAAGTCCAGTAGCTGCTGTAGCTACAGTTATACTCTGTGGTGATATCATTTTACCAACAGTAGCCCCTCCAGTATTAGCTGCTGCAAGCCAATAAGGATTTAATCCTAAAGTGTTAGCTACTTCAACCTGAAGTCCTCCAAATAATACATTAGCAGAAGTATCACTACCTGTTACAAAAGTTCCTAATGCTCCAATTATAGGTGATATTAAAGGATAATATTTTCCTGTAATCGCTACCAATACAGTGGCTATTGATTTTATCATTCCACTATATCCCATAATTTTTGCCATAGCTACTATAGCTATTATTGTTATTGCAGATTTACCCATCTGCTTTATAGTTTTCACAAATACAGATACTAATTCTGAAAATTTAGCTCCTTGTATTAATCCTCCTATAAAAGTAGCTATTATAATTAAGGTTCCTGGTGTTGCAATCCATAAAAATGTAAATGGATCGGCATTTGGACCTGTATAGATATAAAAAGTTGATTGTATCTTAGATAATCCTGTGTTTATTGTTGGGAACAATGAACTACTTAAAATTATGAAAACAAAAACTAATATAAAAGGTAACCATGCTAATATTCCTTTTTTAAAAGATATTTTTTCTCCATCTTTAGAAGCAGTATCTTTATAAAATATTTTGGTTATAAGTATAGTTACTACCATGCATGTTATTGACCCTATTATAGCCGGTAATTCTGGTCCCATATATTTAGTCACTAATAATTGAGGTACAGCAAAAGAAAGTCCTGCAGCTAATGATATTATAAAAACCCCTTTAATAGCTTTTATACTTTTTCCTGTTAACATTACTAAAGCTATTGGAATTATTACTATTAAAAATAATAATTGCAAACCTACTGCATAACTAAGTTGCATTATATCTATATTAGTTATTTTAGCAAGAGTTGTTACTGGAATCCCTATAGCCCCAAAAGCTGTAGGTGTAGTATTGGCTATAAGACATATTATTGCTGCAAAAACGGGATTAAATCCAAGTGCTGTCATTATGCCTGCTGGAATAGCAACCGCAGTACCAAAACCTGCTATAGCCTCTAAAAATCCACCAAATCCCCAAGCAAGTATTAATACCAATATTCTTTTATCCGTAGTTATAGAAACCATCATCTTTTTTATAGTATCCATACTTTTAGTATGAAGAGATACATTATAGGTAAATACTGCAGCCACAATTACAAGTATTATAGGCCAAATAGCCAATGCTGTTCCTTCTAAAGCAGCTGAAAATGCATCTGAAATTGGCATTTTCCAAACTATAACTGCTAAAATTGCAGTTACTAACAATGTTACAGGACATGTTTTATGACCTGGCATTTTAAGAACTCCTAACGAAATCATTAACCATACTATAGGTATCAAAGCAATAAAACAAATTGTATAAATATTCACATAAACCCTCCTTTTTAATATTGTATATGATAGTTTTTGGTATTATGGTATGTTGGTATTTTGGTATGACCTTTCAACCAATACTGTTTTATTCTACTTTATATTTCTGAAAATTTCCACAATAACAAATTTATTTATTAATATTATAAAGCCTGAATTTTTATAATTTTATCTTGTTCAATCGTTTGCTAATTGATATTTTATCTGAAATATCTGAATTTATTTATCTTATTGAAAATTCAACATAATTATTCACTAAAAATATACTTTTTTTAGAATTTTTATTTAATGTAATAAAATATATAATTTTTTCAATTTAAACTCTTTAAAACTTTTGTATATCTTACCTAAAAAGATATAATTACATTTATTGATTTTATAATTTTTAAGAATAAAAGATGTAATAAATTTATTAATTTCCCTATTTTAAACATAATTATATAGTTTATTGTAATAATCTTTTAACAAAACAAAATAATAATTTAATAATATTTTGAATATTCCTTTTTCTGAAAAAAATTAATCATTTTATAATTAAGTATAGACATTTATAAATATTGTTATATTTTAAAAATATTAATTTAAATGTATCTATTTTATGATAATATTTTAATATAATTATATAAATATCGAATAATTGAAATATTTAAATAATTGTAATTAAATCTTTCATTTGATTTATTGTATAATATTATAAAACATCAAATAAAAACTTTATATTTTATTTGATATTAAATTATTAGTATATATTTATATATATATTCTTAAATTTCAACATAAAATTAATAAAAGATTAGTCAAAATAGATTCTATATGTTATAATAATAACAAACCTGTAGAATTCATGTATAAATGTATATTGGTATATATAATCTTTTTAATATATATTTTATGTGAAAATATAATCTCTTACATAATGTAAAAAAGCATATTTTAAATAAACAAGTGAAAGTTATAAATTAGTAGAAATTAATATCTGATTAAATATCAGAAAATTCAAAACTTCCACTTTTAAGTATGCAATTAAATTAAATAAAAAATAACCTACAAAAATTTTAAGGAACTAATATCTTATAAAAGATATTAAAGATAATAAGTTCAAATTATATTGTGTTTAGGGGGAAATTAAAATGATTTCAAATGAAATGCTTAATCTTGGAAAAAAACGCTCTGTAATACGTGACATCTTTGAATATGGAACAGCTAGAAAAAAAGAAATAGGAGCAGAAAACGTATACGATTTCAGTTTAGGCAATCCTAGTATTCCTGCACCAGATTGTGTAAATGAAGCTATTAAAGAACTATTAGAAACAGAGGATTCTATACGTTTGCATGGATACACATCTGCTCAAGGAGATCTTAACGTTAGAAAAACAATTTCAGATTATATTAATAATAAATATTCTACTAACTTAAGTCCTGATAATATATATATGACAGTTGGAGCAGCTGCTTCACTTAGTATATGTCTAAAAGCATTATCTGTTCCAGGAGATGAATTTATTGTATTTACTCCATTCTTTCCTGAATACCGTGTATTTATCCAAAATGCTGGTGGAAAGCCTGTTGTAGTTAATTCCAATGAAGAAAATTTCCAAATTGATATAGATAAATTAACTGAATCAATAACACCTAATACTAAAGCTGTTATTGTTAATTCTCCTAACAATCCTTCTGGAGTTATTCTATCTGAAGAAAATATTAAGACTCTTTGCAAAGTACTTAAAGAAAAATCAGATGAATATGGTCATCCAATATATTTAATTTCAGACGAGCCTTATAGAGAATTAGTTTATGATGATATTGAAGTTCCTTATTTAACAAAATATTACAATAACACGCTTGTTTGCTATTCATTTAGTAAATCTCTTTCATTGCCAGGAGAAAGAATAGGATATATAGTTGTATCTAATGAAATGGAAGATTGGCAAAATGTATATGCTGCAGTATGTGGAGCAGGTAGATCATTAGGATATGTATGTGCTCCAAGTTTATTCCAAAGAGTAGTTGCTAAATGTATTGGACAAACTTCTGATATTTCAGTTTATAAGAAAAATAGAGATTTATTATACAATGGACTAACTGAATTAGGTTACCAATGTGTAAAACCAGATGGTGCATTTTATTTATTCGTTAAAGCACTAGAACCAGATGCTTATGCTTTCTATGAAAAAGCTAAAAAACATGAATTACTATTAGTTCCTGCTGATGATTTTGGAACTCCAGGCTATGTAAGAATTTCTTATTGTGTTACAACTGAACAAATAAAAAATTCTATGCCAGCTTTCGAAAAACTTGCAAAAGAATATAAATAAAAAATAAAAATTTATATAAATACAGTACGGGGGTTGTAGCAGTAAGAACAAATATTACAATATATTGTGTTAACTTTAAGTTTATAAATCAATATATTAATGTAATGTTCTGACGCTGCCCCCTTTTATGTTATTAACTTAAATCATAATTTACTTTAATAGATTTTGCATAATTTTAATATTTATATTACTACTTTAACATAGGTTGTATTAACCTTCATTTCACACCATAACTCTATTTTTAATAAAAAATAATACATATTTTTCTTTCCTTTATATAGTACCAATATAGTTTTATTTTCATATCAATCTTTTTATAAAGTCAAGCTCAGTTTATAATTCAATTATAAACTTATTTTTATATAACAAAAAAGCTATAAGAATAACAATTCAAATAGCTTTTTTAAAACTTTATAAATTAAATTTAAACAAATTTACTAAGAATATACTGATGATATTTGCCTTATTATTTATAATACTTCTTATTAATTTTGCTTTATTATATTAAGCTTAATTATTAGACATGCAACAAAAACTCAATAAACATTTATCCAAACATCAAATTAAGATTTGTAAAATTAAGTTCTCTTTTTTGAAATTCTAAATTTTTTAATAGTCTTTCCTATAATTTATATTAATGCAGCAACTAAATTAATATAAATTCTTTATATTATTCTTCCCTCCTTTTCAATATTAATTTTATGAATAAATATTATTGTTCTTCAATTAAAACTTTACGTAAATTTTCTTCACTTGTAACTGTATTTATAATTGTATTTCCTTGTTTAATTTTTATTGGTTTAAATGTTGCTAAGCTATGCTTTCTACAATATTCAAATTGCTCTTTTGAATACATATCATAAGGATATGTAACGGGTATTTTTTCAGGTTTTATTTGTTTATAACTGTATCTTGATTCTGATGGTAAATTTAAAACAGCATTGCCTGATGTCATACCTGCTATTATAGAATTTACATTATCAATACTAGATAATGTAAGATCTAATGCAGTTTCTCCATGTGAAGGTACATTTACTTTAAACACTGCACTATCTAAAGGATTTATGTTTGATCCAATAATGCTACCAATATTAGTCTGAGCATGAATTTTTGTTGAAATATTTTGTAATACAATATTTCCTAATTCACTATAAACACGAACTTCTTTAATTGTATCTGGTATTTGTATATCAAAATTCACTTGTATTCCATTTGCATTTAAATTAGATTTAATCCATTCCCAATAATTACGAGTTGTATTTTTTGCATATAAAGGCTCATAAAAAATCACATCATCTGTAATTTTAGGTTTAATATAAATGTTTTTTATCTTTTTTTCTATATCTTTTATAGGTTTAGTTTGTACCATTTTTATTTTAACCTTTAAATTATTAGTATACGATTTGCTGATTCTAATATCACCAATAGAATTAAAAATAGATAATACCTCCACATTTGGTTTTCCTTTATAGTTATAAATATCATGAACAATAGGAGCTGCCAACGTATCTTTGTATAACCCATTTTTTAAATTATTTATACTTACATTTATAGAACATGAGCTAATTAAAACTCCAACTGTCCCAATCAATAAAAAACTTACTAATTTTCTTATTAACATAGTCAACCTCCCTAAACTGTTTATATTAATCTATATTTTCTTATTTATTAAAATGCTATAATCATTACTTTTCAATATAACTTTATCATCACTTCAATTTTTCTAATTTATTATTAGGTTTATTGATAAAATTATATTTTAAATAAGATATTAAGCAATTTAATTTCTATAAGTTATTTGCTTTAATTGTATTTTTTATTTTTCCGAGTATAAGCATAAAGGCTGTTACAAATAATGCCATTATTATGGTAATTGATATTTGTTTATTATCAAAACACCAAAATACTAATCCTATTCCAATTAAAACAATTAATATAGATTGTGTTATTTTTTTATAAACAATTTTTTCCTTATTGTCTAGGGGTTTATTTTCATCTTCCACTGGTTGAAGAGCAAATATTATACTTCCAGCACAAAAGGTTACAATAATACAAATAATACTATTCCAATGTATAAACTTTATTCCCAAAAGAACCATTATTATAATAATTAAAGAAAACATATAACATCTTAAAGGTGTTTTGGCGTGATATCCCCCAGCATAAGATCTTAGGGGGATATATGCCATCAAAAAGACTAAGCTTTCCCACACCATTTTAAATAAAAGACCTATAACTATGGCAGTAAGGATATTAAAAATTATTAAAAATCCTTGATAAAATCCATATGTATATAAATCTTTATCCTCGCTCTCAATGATATTGCTATCAATGAGCTTATCTGCGATTTTTTCTGATATAGAAAGTACCATTAGAATTTTCTCAGTTTTTCTGATCCTTTTGGCATTTTAGGTTGGTGAACAAGGAATATGCACGCTGCATTCACATTGTAAGCTGTAATCATAAGTGCTAAAGTTGCTAAAATTTTACCTATTTTTGTTTTAAAATTTTTCATTTTTACTCACTCCCCATTTCACTTAGAATTATTCTATACTTATATTAAATCATTTTTATTTCTTTGTGCAGACTTTTGCAACGAACTATATACGCTTTTGCAGTGAAGTAAGATTTGTATTTAATTTATATTTCAAACACAAAAATAGCAACAAATTTTTCATAATTTTGATGCTATCCTTTAATGTAACAAACTAAACTATTCCTAATCTACATACACTATATTGTTTTTTAATATATTATAATTATATTAAAAAATGAATTATGTAATTTTATCAATTAATATAAAGTAATAAAATCACTGAAAATATATTATTATCATGTTTTATATCCATAAATCCATTATATTTTTTTAAAATAAATTTAACACTTTCAATTCCTATACTATGATTGCTTCTATCTTTTTTTGTAGTAATAATTTTATTATTATTCATTAATATTTGTCCATTAAATGGATTTTCAATTTTCAGTATTAATCTTCCTTTAGTAAATTTCATTTTTAAATTAATATATCTATTACTCTCTAATTTATCCACTGCACAAATTGCATTATCTAATAAATTTCCCAAAATAATTGATACATCAAAGGATGGAATTTTTATATTTTCAGGTATATTTAAATTTAAATTTATCTTTATGTTTTTCTGCTTTGCTTCTTGTAATTTAAAATTAAAGGCACTATCAATAACAGTATTACCTGAGTATACATATTCCTTTTGTCTATTGCATACTTCTATAATATCTGATATATGCTTTAGCGCTTCTTCACTTTTTTCTTTTTCTAACAAAGAATAAACTGTCAACAAATGATTCTTTAAATCATGTTTTATAGCTTTCGTTGCTTTCATAGAGGATTTCATCAAATTAAACTGTTTCTTATAATACTTATTTTGCTGAATAATCCATCTCTTTTCTGCTTGTTTTGCACAATTTAATGAAATTACTTCATATAAGTAAAATGTAGAAAAATTAATTAATAGTATAAATATAACGCCTAAAATCATAAAAGCTCCATTTACAATATTTAAATGAAAAAGCAATAATATAATATACATAGATGCCATTGGAATAAATGTAATGCAAACCCAATAAGAAATAGGCACTTGCTCACCTTGCTTAGAATTTTTATATTTATTTAAAATTAAAACCACAATATATGTAGCCAATTTTAATACGATTAAGCCATAAGCAGAGTAATATTTATTTTCTGCAAATATATCAAACTGCAAACCGGAAAGTAACTTAATCACAATAACTTCAATACACATAAAAATTAAATATATGAACATAATAGCAAAAATTCTTTTTTTTATATCAGATTTATAATTCAAAGATATTATGAAAAAAAATAAAATATTACAAGCCATCATAATTACTGGAACTTTTATAAATAAATATACCAATGAAATAACAAAAAAATATAATATATAAGAACACAATTCTACTTTTTTATTTACATCCTCCCTAGAAAAAAACACCATCATAAATTTAAAAGTAATATATGTTCCAAAAATATTAGTTATTATATATAAAATGTCATACACACTAATATTCATAATTTAATCCTCATTTTCAAAAGCAAGCTGAAGTTTTCTTACTTCGCTTCTTCTTGATTGTCCTATAGGAAGACAGGAGGAACTAGACATAATAACTTCTTCATACTTAAATCTTATTACATGAATATAATTTATAATATATGATCTGTGTATGCGAATAAATTGATATTTGGCAACCTTATTAAATATTTCATCTATAGTTCCATAAAATATATCTTCCCCTCTTGTTGTAACAATTTTTATTTTTCTATTTAAACTCTCAAAATAAATAATATTTTTAATAGGTATTCTTAATACTTCATATCCCTTCTTATAACTAAATACTAATTTTTGTTTTTCTGATAATTTTATTGCTAAATTTAAATCTGCAATAACTTTTTCTTCACTAATTGGCTTAGATAAAAAATGCATAGGTTGTACATCAAATAATTGCCTATCATAACTGTCCTTTCCTGAAATATAAACAATTTTAGTAAGATAATCATCCATTTCTTCTCTTATTTTTCTACCTACTTCAATACCATTAATCTCTTTCATTTCTATATCTAAAAATATCAAATCAAAAAAATGTCCTTTTTCCATATATGTACATAATTCTTCTCCTGAATAAAACACTTCAATTTCTATTTCTTTTAAATTGTATTTTTGATAATTTAATAAAATCTTTTCAATATCTCCACAGATAACAGGCTCGTCATCACAAATTCCCACTTTAAACATAAATGTCCCCCCCTATACTTTTAGTCTGTATAAGATTAAGATAATTAGAATTTATTTTTTTAATTTACAACAAAGCTTACTATTTACATGGTAAATTTTACTACATTTTCAAGGTTTTTTCCACAACAATCCCAGCATTCATATAAAAATTATCTATTTTAATGCTAATATTTTATAAAAATAAAAATAAAAAAACATACGAATAAAAAATTTAAATATCCATTTTTATAAACTATTAAAAGGCTATGAATTATTTTTCATAGCCTTTTAATCATTTTTAATTAAATGACATCCAAAATTCACCTGACTCATTAATTATATCCATAATATCCTCATAAGGTATTTTAAATGTAGGAAACCCTGCAGCATAAGGTGCAATTTCATAAGGATAAAAATAAATATATAATGCATCCTTTGATATATAAAAATGTTGATTTTCTCTTATTCTATTATAATTATCAGAAAATACATAAGAATATTTCGGATTATTTTTTATTTGTTTTCCTATTATATCACTTAACACCATTTCATAATTACTACCCTCTTTAAATAAATCTTGCAATTCATAGAAATCTCCTGAATTTAAATTTATTTTTGCATATATTTTTCTTGGCATACCATGAGCTGCTCCAAAAGGTAAATTATATCCTTGAAGTTCTAATACTAATAAATTCTTTTCAAAAAATTCTATTTTAAAATCTCCCAAATAGTTATACTCTAACTGAACATTTTCTTCTATAACCTTAACTTGTGATAAAGTTTTAAGTTTGTTATTAACTTTATCTTCTAAATCTTTCTCCTTTATTCCCTGAATTTTTGGATAATATACTAAATAGTCTTTATTAGGTTTATGTTTTTCTTCTATAATTGTATAATTATCATTTAGAGCTATAGATAAATTTTCCTTCCATATTAAAATCCCTTCCATATCAAAATAAGAAATTCTATAATCCACATAAGCCTTTATTAATTCATTTTCTATAGTTAAAGTTCCGCTGCCTTCTACTACAGGCAATTTATCAACTTTGTTACCCTCTTTATCAATGAAAAATGTATTGTTATTATCATAAACAGAAGCTACTCCATTTTTATAACTTGAAACCCCATAATAAATAAAATCTGTTAATATATTTCCATCTATATCTGCAATGGCATATTTAGATCCTATAAAAGGCAATGCCTTATCTATAGCTATTCCAACAGCTATCCTATTATCCCCTAATAAAATTATATCATTGCATTTAGGTGTTATTATATAATTTCCTTTTTTATCTATTACACCAAAATTATTTATACCCTTTCCAGAAACATTTACTACAGCTCTTCCTTCGTTAAAATCGTAAGCATAGGAAAATTGTGGTTTTATAACTACATTTCCATCTTCATCTATAAATCCATATTTTCCTACAATATCTTCCTTAAAAGATAACAGACCGTCTCTTATATTTCCTACAAAAACATATTCATATTTATTTAATATTTCTCCATCTATATTTATTAGAGCATATTCATTTTCTTTTATCCTAACCACAGCTTTTTCTTTATAAAAATCATTTACATACTCATATTGTGCTGGTATAATTTCCTTTCCATCTTTATCTAAATATCCATAGATGTATCCTTTAGTAAAATCTATAATTCCATATTGAGCTCTTTCTTCTCTAAAATTTCCTATATAATTATAATGTTTAAATTTAGGAATTAATTTTTTCCCTTTTTCATTTATTATATTAAAATTCTCATTATCAATAACAATAGCTCTCTTATGAGAAAATTCACTTATAAATTCATATTTAAGCTTCGCTATATAATTACCATTTTTATCTACAACTCCATAGAAATTATCTTTTTCTACAACTGCAATTCCATTACATTGAAATTCTAAAGCTAAATTATATATAGGTTTAATTACAAACTCTCCTTTTTTATTTATATACCCCCATTTAACTCCATTAACAGTATTTATAGGTGCAGGATATAAATTTATATATTCACAATTCATTTTTGAATATATATAGTCTTTTAGTTTTAATAATTCTTTTTTAGAAGGGTATGGTTTAGTAAACTTTAAAGCTCTATTTATAGATTCTAATGCATCTTCATACTTATTCCCTTTGATCTGAGCATCTACCAAATAGTACCAATACACTGAAAAATTATCATCTTCTTTTACTTTCTTCTTATAAAACTCTATAACCCTTTTAAAATAATAAGGATATACATCTTCAGCTTTAACTAATTTTCCTAAATTCCATCTGTATATTTCAATTTTGTATGCTTCCTTTGTATCATGTAACCATAATGCTATTTCATTTTTATCCTTTACATTTTTTTTATTTTTCATATTTTCCACTTCAATTTTGCTATAATATATACCTTCTTCTATAACTCTTGTAAATCCATAAGAGGTAAACTGAAGTATATCTAATTCAGACCACATGGATCCCCTTCTCCAGCCTACAATTAAATTATTTATACCATTATCTGTTATAGGTGCTATTTTAAAATAAGAAACACCATAACCCTTTCCCTTTATATTATCTATTATGCTCCATTGATTGCAGAATCTTTCTAATAATATAATATAGTTTTCCTCTTGCCATCTATAGAATACAATTATTTTTTCTGATTCACATTCATTTAATTGATCATTTATTATTAAAGGTTCACTATTGATTTCATTAACTATTATTTCAGATCCTACAGGTAAGTATTTATTAATAACATTAAATAAGTTTCCTTTAATCAAAATAATACACCTTTCATATAGTGCTTTTAACAGCATTATATGAAAGGTGTTTATTATAAGTTAATATACTATTTTATTTTTTAACATCCTATAATTTTTGTACTATTATTTAAATTGTATATTCAATAATAATTATTTAGTAAATATTCTATTTACTAAATTAAGTAGCTCGTCTTTAATTAAATCCTTCTTAATAAAATAAGCCGCTCCAAGCGCCTGACACACTCCTGAATCATTAGTAAAATTATCTTTTCCCCCATCAGAAAAAACAATTATCTTGGTCCCTTTATACTTATTTTGCAGTTCTATTACAACTTCTAAACCACTTTTTTTAGGCATATATATATCTGTCATAACTAAATCAATATTTCCACATTTTTTATATAGTTCTATGCCTTCTTCTCCATCACACGCTTCATAAACTTTGTAATTTGCATCTTCCAAAATATTTTTTACAAAGCTTCTAATAATTGCAGAATCATCAATAACCAATATATTTTTTTGTGAACTACTCATTTTTATAACCTCCCCCTCATTTATTAATAAGTATCCACCACTGCAAATCAATAAAAATACCAATATTATATTAAAATCATACTAAATATTAATAAATTATATAATGAATAATAAGTTACATTAATCTTATTTTCATTTGTAACAAAATATAATATTTTATTACAAATAAAAAAATATTTGACAATATAAAATGACAACTTATTAATACATTTATACTTATATATTAGCATAATTTAAAATCATACTAAAGTAAATCTTTATTAACGTTAATATAGCTATATTTTTCTTGATTGTAAAGCATAACTTGTACTTTATTTGTATTTTTTATAATAATTTGTTATTATATTACTTTTATTAAATTTTAATGTAATAAATAATGCACTAATTATAAACTACTTAATTATATTTTTCAACAGACAAATGAGTAAACATTATATAAACTTTCTTTATATAAATTTTCTTTGATTGCTTTTAATGAAACTAAAAAAAATATATAATTATATTTATACTTTGTTTTTAAGAAAGGAGTTGTTTAAATGAAATTATTTTTTATATCCGATATTCATGGATCAGCTTATTATTTAGAAAAAGCTTTACATATATTTGAAAAGGAAAAAGCAGATTATTTAATCTTATTAGGTGATGAACTTTATCATGGTGCTAGAAATCCTCTACCTAAAGAATATAATCCTAAAAAAGTAACAGAAATCTTAAATTCCTATAAAGATAAAATCATAGCTGTAAAGGGAAATTGTGAAAGTGAAGTAGACCAAATGGTTCTTAAGTATCCTATTATGAGTGATTATTCCATAATTTTATATAATGGTAAAAGATTATTTTTAACCCATGGTCACATTTTTAATAAAGATAATATGCCTAATATAAGCTCTGGCGATGCTTTAATATATGGTCATACACATATACCTTTAGCAGAAAAAATAGATAATATATTTGTAATTAATCCCGGTTCTATTACATTTCCTAAGGAAAATACACCACATTGTTATGGAATACTTAAAGACAACATATTTGAAATAAAAACCTTAGAAGGGGATGTATTTAAGAAAATTAGTTTAATATAAAACTATAAAAAATCAGAAGGCGTTTCAATATATTTAAATTTGAAACGCCCTCTTTTTATTAATTTCTCCACTTTTTATATATTAGATTTATTTAAAATATCTATCTAATAATCCCTTTAACATTTTTGCATGTCTTGCTTCATCCCTAGAAGCTTCATCTATAAAATCATGTACTTCATCTATATTTTCTTCTTTAGCCTTTACAGCTAAAGATTTTTTCATTTTATTTGATCCAATTTCTCCCTGTAACATTTTTTGTAGGTTTTCTTTTGTACATTCAGAAACTTTTCCGTTTAACTCTGCATATCTGGCTGCATGTTCTGCCTCCTCTTTAGCAATTACTTTTAATACCTCTGCTATTTCCGGAAATCCCTGTCTTTGTGCCACCCTTGCCATTGCTATATATAAACCAACTTCACCAGTTTCAGCTCTAAATTGCCCTTCTAAATCAGTTTTGATTTTTTCATTTTTGGCAGCTATACCTAATTGATTTTCATTTATTATATCTAGTTCATCCATGAAAATTCCCCTTTCTAATTTAACTTCATATGCTAATAACTTTTTTAGTTAACTGTCAATTGTTAAACCTTTTATTAGCTTTTCAAAGATGAACTAAAATTATTCTATAGTTTAGATTATATCTTTATACTTATACCATACAGATTTTATACACATATAATCTATTTCTGCTGGTAATTCATCCTTTACTGGTTTTAGTTTTGTTCCACCAACTTTTTTTATAGTATCTAATATTAATTGTTCATAATCCTTTTTTATAAACTTATCTAAATCAACTTCCATTCCTTCTGAAATACATTTAAATAAATGCTGTTGTATAGTTATATCTTTTAAATTTCTCTCATCTGCAATTTCTTTTATTGTTTTTCCCTGCTTATATAAGTTATAGCTTAATATATGTGTCTTAATTTTAGGTTCCTTATTATTTTTACTATTTTCGTAATTATCCATATTATTAACATCTATACCCTTTTCATCCATGTATTCTTTAATAGCTTTTATAAATCTTTCTCCATAAACCTGTGCTTTTCTTTCACCTATTCCTTTAATCTTTAATAATTCTTCATCTTTTGTAGGCATATACTCACTAAGCTCTTTTAAAGTAGAATCTGGAAATATCATAAATGGTGGTACCGATTCTTCTTGAGATATTGATTTTCTTAACTGCTTTAACTTATTTAATAACTCATTATCTACTTTTACTTTCTTTTCTATTTTACTAATCTTTATAGATACAGTTTCATTTCCTTTTAATACATTATAGGATTTGGGTCTTAATCTTACAACTGGGAATTTATCATCTGTAGTTACCATATAATCATCTGCTATTAGTTTATTCATTAAAGCTACTATATCCTTTTGAGTAAATTCCTCCATAATACCATAAGTAGACAGTTCGTTTAACTTTAAAGATAAAAGCTTTTTATTCTTTGACCCTCTAAGTACATCTGCTACCATATTCACACCAAATCTTTCTTTCATTCTATAAACACAAGAAAATATTTTTTGCGCTTCTAAGGTTATATCTTTTTCTTCTCTATTATCATTGCATGTACTACAATTATTACATTTTACCTTTAAAGGTTCTTCTCCAAAATATTCTAATATATAGGATCTTAAGCACTTTGAAGTATAGCAATAATCTACCATAGCTCTTAATTTATTATACTCATTATTTTTTCTTTCTGGTGATAAAAAACTTTCATCTATAAAGTACTTTTGAAGACGAATATCGTTAGGAGAAAATAATAATATACATTCGCTTTCTTCTCCATCTCTTCCAGCACGTCCTGCTTCTTGATAATAGGCTTCCATATTTTTAGGTATATTATTATGTATAACAAATCTTACATTAGATTTATCTATGCCCATACCAAAAGCATTAGTAGCTACTATTATTTCTATATTATCAAAAGAAAAATCCTCTTGAGTTTTTTTCCTCTCCTCATCACTTAATCCTGCATGATACACACCTACTTTATATCCTTTTTTATTTATCTTATTATATAAACTTTCTGCTTCTTTTCTTGTAGATGTATATATTATCCCTACTTTACCTATATTATTTTTCAAATAATCAAATATAAATTTTTCTTTATCTTCTCCTTTTATAACAGAAAAGCTCAAATTTTCCCTATCAAATCCTGTTACAAACACATTAGGATCTTTAAGCTCTAAACTATTTAATATATCATGTCTAACATTCTCTGTTGCTGTAGCTGTAAAAGCAGTTACTACAGGTCTTTTTGATAATTTTGTTATAAAATTACTTATTTTTGTATAACTAGGTCTAAAATCATGTCCCCATTGAGATACACAATGAGCTTCATCTACCGCTACTAAAGTTATGTTTATATCATTTAAACTCCTTACAAAACTATCCGATTCTAATCTTTCTGGAGCTATATAAATAAGCTTATAAAGCCCTTCTCTAGCATTAAATATTCTTTCTTCTATCTCTAAATTGTTTAAAGAACTGTTTATATATGTAGCTTCTATTCCAACTTCCTTTAAAGAATCTACTTGATCTTTCATAAGAGAAATAAGTGGAGATATTACTACTGTTACCCCTTCAAAAATCAATGCAGGTATCTGATAACAAATTGATTTTCCTGCTCCTGTAGGCATAATTCCAACTGTATCTTCTTTTTTTAAAATACTTTCTATTACTTTTTCTTGAGCCTTTCTAAATTCATTATATCCAAAATGTTTTTTTAGTAAATTTTTAGCTCCCTGTAACATAAATTCACTTCCATTTCATATATTTATAATACCTCCATATTTTATAAAGCCGGAAGTCTTATAAATGTTGAGTTTTAATTCCTTAGAGTTCTTATATTTTATATAATCACTGTCGTAACATAGTCTAAAATATAATTTTAGTGTAAATTTATTAATAAGAATTCTACATCGATTTATTTATCTAAAATTATACCCAACTTTTTTAAAAATTTTCTATAAACAGAATTTTTAAATTTTTTATAGATACAATTATAGTTCCTATAAACAAACCATTTATAAAATACACTATATTTTTTATTCCTTCAAATAGTATAACAAATTTTCTATCTTTGCGGGTAAAACTATTGTTTTGTTTAGAAAAATAATTTTTATATAATATTACAATTTTTATTTAATAACCCATTAAGATTTATTATTGTATTATATGTAAAAATATGATAAAATACTACCATTCAAAAAAATATATTTAACTTTAAGGGGGAATAAAAATATCCAAAAGAATACTTTCGCTAATATTTAGCATCACACTTTTAAGCTTATCTTTTATTTTAGGTAATACTCCTTACGCTAAAGCCTCATCAAATAATAACATTAATACTATTAATTTAACAGATTATAATTTAAAAAGTGAAAATTTAAATAAGATAAAGACTAATATTAATAAACTTTTATCTTTACAATATGAAATAATGAAAACAGGTGAATTTAATAGCAATAGATCTATAATAAAAAATTCTGATTTACTTGAATTAATGGACTAAACTAATGAATTTAAGGCGAAATGGTACAAAAAGGTAAATCTTAAAATTTCAAATTATAAATCAGATGTAATTATAGATGATTTAAAAAAGACATCACCTAATACATATGTCTTAAAAGTAACATACAATATAGATTTTGCTCTAACTAATGCTACAGAAAATTCTTCTTCAGAAGAAAATTATAAATTTGAAATACAAAATATAGATGGAAATTGGTATATTACAAAAATGTTAAATCTTAATGAAGATGAAAACTTAGACAATTCTACTGAGCAAAATGAAAAACGTTCAATATCAATTGGATCTGGAGATGAATTTAAAAATTATAAAAATATTCTTAATGATAAAATAAATTCTATAGATAATATTTCAAAAGATATAGATAAATATGAAGAAGAATATAAAAATATGATAAATACCACAGGTAATAAAATGTATACAAGAAGATATTCTGGTTATAGTGCTAGTTCAGCTGTACAATATGCTAAGAAATGGGCCTATAGTAGAAATCCAAATCACAAAGATTGGGGTAGTAATGATTGTACTAATTTTGTTTCTCAAGCTGTACATGCTGGAGGAATTCCAAGTTCATCTACATGGTATAGTGGTTCAAATGCATGGATAAGAGTTATTAATTTCTATAGTTATATGCGTAATAATAGATATACATTTGGTGGAGATTATAGTTCAAATTCAAGGCTTGGAGATGTTATTCAATTGTATAATAAAAATAAAGTTAATTGGACACATTCAGTCATAATAACAGGTAGTACTGGTCATGGATGGTTATATCGTGGACATTCTAGTAATAGATTAAATTATCCTATAGCAAATGTATATCCATCTTCAACTTATTCTAAAACAATATATGTTAAATTCTGGCATTAAATATAATAATTTAAACTATTGCACTAATTAAATTAATAGTATTTATATTATTAATTTATTAGTACAACAAGTTAATTTAATTATAATAATATTTGTTAAAGGATGGTGATTATTATAAAGAAAAAAATAATTATAGTTATATTCATTATACTGCTTGCCATAATATCATTGTTTATATATTATGGTAAAACCAATAAAAAGATTGATATTTATGATACCGTAAAAGAAACATTTTTAACTGATAAAGGATATTCTAATGAATTATCTAAACGTGTTTCAGAAGATGTTTTTAAAAGTACAAACTTATATACTACTTTCAATTTAAGCAATCCTAAATACAACAAGCCTGTAAAAATAGATTTTAAGCTAAAAGAAAAATCACAAAATAAAAAGAAAGATTTAATTTTTGTAGAAATGATTTATTCTGCTAAAATTACAGATTCTAAAAATAATATTATAGGAGAATCTTCTGATGTACCAATAACATTTACTGTTAAAAATCAAAATGGCAATTGGTATATTATTTCAAAAGAAGAAGAACCTTAACTAACATAGATAAATACACGTATATCTTTTTAATATATATAAGAGAATAAAAAAATATAATGCCACTTACTATTTAGTAAGTGGCATATTAGTTATGCTAATTACATTTAATCCATCTCTTACACATATATAGTAATTTACATCTTTAAAGTATTTTATAATTCTTTATAGTCTATTGATATTCTCCTTATCAATTTTATACCAAAATTTTTTTGAAGCCTTTACTGAAAAGAATATAAATAGCTAAAAACTTTTTATGTGCGTACAATTATATAAATATCTAAAAAAAGAAATATAATTGTGAATTTGACGCAACAGAGTGGAGCAAAATCTTCATTTTATACTTTTCTTGCTCTACAGAAAACTATCTTTAAAAAATTATACTAGCTTTCCTTGGTTTTAAAAATGAGAATATGCGGTGTAAAAGGCATTCGAACAAGATTAGAGATTCTTATTTGTTTTACAAAATATATGTATGTTCCAAATTATTGTTTGAGCGTTCAGCGAGTTATGATTTGGAACCATATATTAAAAAAAACAATTTAGAATCTCTTATTGAAGTGAGTTGCCTTTCTAACCGCATATCCCTTTTTTAAACCAAGACTAGCATAACTTCCTTTTAAGTCGTAATTTCCTTATAATCCTGTTTCCATAAACTTCTCGTTCATAAATTCAATAATATTGTGTAGTGGTTTTTTAAATACAACCAATATTAATGATCCTACTGAAAATATACATAAAGCTTTTAAATTACTAATTACAGCAGATTTTAAAGGCCCTGCTATAGCTTCTCTAAAACCTGCTATGGCATAAGTAAAAGGCCATAATGGTTGTAATACACCAAATATTTTAGGATTAGTTTGTATTGGATATATTCCTCCTGCACCAGCTATTTGAAATACCATTATAACCACTGCAATAGCTTTTCCCAAGTTCCCAAAAACAGATACTAATGAGTATATTATAAATGTAAAAGTTATAGCTGTTACTATAGTAAATAACAGTAATAATCTCATACTTGCTGGTTTTATTCCTAAAATAAATACATCTCCTAATGTTACAATAAGCCCCTGTATTATAGCTATTGATAAAAATAAAAATAATTTTCCAAAATATACTTGAAGATGAGTAAGTTTTGCCTCTCCTTCAAATTCTTCTGCTTCTACAGATAACAAGGAACTCATAAGTAAGACCCCTACCCATATAGCTAAAACTGTATAAAAAGGAGTTAGTCCTATTCCAAATATACCAGTGTTATATATTTCCTCTTCTTTAATATTTATTGGAGAAGATATAAAAGATGCTATTTTTTCTGGATCTTTCTCAGCTAATTTTACTATTTTATCTAAAGTTTCCTCATTTAATGAGGATGTTTTTTCTTGTAGTTTGCTTATTGTTTTTTCAAATTCTGATAGTTTATTATTTATTTTCTTACCATCTTCTAAAGCAGCCTTACTAGTTCCTATACCTAAATTAGATAAAGCTTTTAATTGAGGTATTATTAATTTTGTAGTATCTAATATATCATTAGCTGTAGTTAAACCATTATCTAATCTCTCAGTTGTATTTGATATTGATGTTGTTACATTATTATAAAAAATATTTGATACATTTTTCATGCTATCATTTATATTATCATTTAGTGAAATTATAGAATCTATAATCTGATTTATACTTTCTTTATCATTATTTACAGAGATTTTACTTTTCAACTCAACTAATTTATTTTTTTTAGTATTAACTTTTTCTTTTAAGTTTTTTAAGGTGTTTATTAACTTATTAGTATTTACATTAGGGTTTAAAGTATTTACTATTTCTAATGATTCTATAGTAGCATCTATATTAGTATTTATAGAATCACACAATTTTAATGCTTGGTCTACAAGCTTAATCATTTCAGCATTATTAGATCCATCATTAAGATTTTTTACGTTCAATAATGTATCTTTAATTTTATTATTTATACTTTCTATTTCTGTACTATCATTATTAATATTTCTTGATATATCATTTAAATTTTGTTCCGCTTTATTTATTAACTTCTTGCTAGCTTCTGTTGCATCTTGTAAATTATTTATACTATCTGTTATTAATGGTAACTTTCCTTGTACATCCTTTAAATATTGTTGCAGTTTTTCAGAATCTTTACTAGCATCTCCTATAATATTTTTAACTTGTCCAATATTTTTATTGACTAAATCTAAATTAGATTTTACTTCTAATATCTGCGGCTTATTCTTTTCTAATTTTACTCCTGTATCATTTAATATTTTAAGTGCTTCCTTATTTACTGTATAAATAAAATTAGTTTGAATTTCTTTAGCTAAACTTCCTTTTGCAGCATTTGTTATTTTAGTTGCTATGGCATTAGCTTTTTCATTAACTCTGTATATTATATTAGGCTTTTGAGGATCTGTAGTTGTTAAACTCATTAATCCTTTAGTAAAATTAGAAGGTATCTCTATAAGCGCATAATATTTACCCTCATTAAGCCCATAATTTCCTTGCCATTCATCTACAAAAGTCCATCCTATTTTTTTATTATTTTTTAAGTTTTTTACAATTCCATCTCCCACATTGACATATTTACCTTTAACCATAGTACCTTCATCTTTGTTAATTACAGCTATAGGTAGATTTCCTGTGTTAGAATAAGGATCCCAACAAGCTTTTATATTAATCCATGCATACAAAGAAGGAATAAAACATAATCCTATTACTACGATAAGGGCTGCAGGATGTTTAACTATATTTTTTAAATCCCTTAAAAAGATTTTAAATGCTTTTTTCATATGTTTCACCTCTTGAATTTCTATATTTACTCTGATATTCCTGAAGCCTTAAAATTTTCATCAAACTTACTAACCTTATGATGTACTGATGCCTTTAAGAAAAATCCTATTAAAATAAATACAATAGATATTAATATAAGCATTGAAAAATCTAATAAAACACTAGACACAAGAGGCCCTCCTATGGCTTCTCTAAATCCCCCTACACTATAAGTAAATGGGAAAAACGGTTGAAGTATTCTAAATATTAGTGGATCTACTTGTATTGGATAAGTTCCACCACTACCTGCTAATTGTAATATCATCAATACTATCGCAAGTGCATTACCAAATTTACTAAATAAAGCTACCAAAGTATAAGTTATTATAGCAAAGGTTATGGAAGATACTAAAGAAAACATAATCATAAGTGGAAAATTAATTGTATACACTCCAAGTATAAGTTTATTTCCCACAGCGACTATAATTCCCTGTATAGCAGCTAAAGTCACAAATGTAAGCATTTTCCCAAAATATTTTTGTCTTACTGTTATATTTTCGCTGCCTTCAAAATCTATTACTTCTGTTTTTAATAAAGAAACTAGTATTAAAGTTCCAACCCAAAGAGCTAGTACACTATATACTGGAGTCATAGCAGATCCATAATTAGGTATAGCATATATAGATTCCTCTTTAACATTAAAAGGAGATGCTATAGTCTGTGACATTAATATAGGATTGTTTTGAAGTATGCTTATTATTTGTACTAAATCTCCATCACTGACTGATTCTAATCTTTTGCTTATCTCACCTATTACACTTTTGTACTCTTTTAACTTATCAATTAATTCTCCTGTTACTTTATCTGACAATTCTGTTCCTTTTTCAGAAGTTTTTAATAAATTTTCTATTTGTGTATTTAATCCACTTCCTAATTTTATAAATTCATTAGCATCATCCATGGATTTTTGAAAACTATTAGATATATTATTTAACTCATTCTTTGTACTTGAATTAAAAGTATTTATTGTGTTTTCAATCCTTTTATTTGAATTAACTGTATTTGCTTTTAATTCATTTATTAAACTTTCATTTATTTTATTTGAATTTGAAAGAGCTTCTTGCATCTTCAACAATTTTTCTTTTTCACCGTTTAAAGTATTTTTAATATTTTTAAGAGATACTATAAGTTGAGATACTTTAGCATTTGGTTTTACATTATTTATATTTTCAAGAAATTCTACTGTAGAATCAATGTTTTTATTTACAGTATCTATATCCATAATTAAGTTTAATATTGATTGATTTATTTCACTATTTGAAGATTTATTATTTAAAACTATTAATTTATCTAAGAATGCCTCAACACGCTCATTAGCAGCCATAGATTGTTTTAATATAAACTCTATATTATAAAATGAATTGTTTAACATATTTTTAGTTTTATTAATTGTTTCCTTTGAATCAAAAGTTTTAGATGTAACATCATCTAATCCTTTGGCTACCTCTGGGAAAGTAGTTTTTATTACTCCTAAAAATTCATTTAAATTTTTAGAATTTGTATTCACGCTTTGTAATCCTGCTAAAATTAAATCTATATTTTTATTCATTGTAATAATAGCACCTTTAAGCTTTATTATTTTATCTTTATTAGCTTCTAAATTTTTTCCTATTCCATTTACAGAAGAAAATATAGTCTCATTTACAGTAGTAACAAAATTAGTGGTTATTTCATTTATTAATGTAGTTTTAGCCATTCCAGTTATCTTTGATGCTACAGGGTTTTCCTTTGTATCTACTTTGTAAATTATTTCTGGATGTCTAGGAGTATCAGACAAAATGCTAATTATATCACGAGAAAAATCTTCTGGTATTTCTATACTTGCATAATATGTACCATCTATAACTCCCATGTCCGCTTCGTTTTTGTTAGTAAACTTCCAGCCAATTTTATCATTATTTTTAAGTTTTTTAACTACCTCATCTCCGATATTTAATTCTTTACCTTTTAAATTGGCACCTCTATCATTATTAATTACAGCTATAGGTATTGTACTTGTATTTTCATAAGGATCCCAGCATGCTTTAATGTTAACCCATGCGTATAAAGATGGTAATATGCATACTCCTAATATTATGACTATTGCAATAAAATTTTTGTGTAAACTTTTAATATCTCTTTTATATACTTTAATTGCATTTTTAAAACCATTCATTATTTTTTACTGCCATTTTAAAAACCTTATAAAACTTTAAGTATTAGTCCCAATTTTTCCTAAAATACAATAATTAATTAGATACTTAAGTTTTATAATGTTATAAACTTTGGCAAATTTCCTCCCTTCTCTATTCATTTCATATTTTTTGTTATTTTAGATTACAACCTATGTAATCTTTCCCTTGTTTTCAAATTAATCTTATTTACTACTTCTAAAGACCTTTCATAAATTTTCTTAAAGCTTATATATTAAAATTGAAATAGGATTTTTTAATAAACTAAAAGCTTTAGGACAAATATATCAATTAATTTTTAAAATTTTCATATTTAGTTTAAATTAATACTTTATTAATATTAATAAAATCAAAAATGGACATCGGTCATCTTTTTATAATATTACATATTTTTTCTTTATTCAACATTCTATTATAAACTTATTACCTTAAATTTAAAGTAAACAATTACAGTTGTATATTTTCTGCACTTAATTGCATTATATTCCGTTTACTACCATTAATAAGATGCTTAATTTTATATTTAAAAGCAATATATTTTATACTTTTCAAAGTTAAACATTGCTAACATAAACAATTACTTTAATTTATTGGTAATAAAACTAAATTTAATTTTAAAATTATAAATTTATACATTTTTTATGATAAATTATAATTAAGCTTAACATTTTAATATAATTATTATAAAAATGACCTTATAAAGTAGCAGTAAGAAGTGATTCATTTGATTTTCTTAAATGCTTAAATAGAACTGATCATTAAGAGTTGGCACCATACTAGATTTATGATACTAAAATTTATAATATTATGGTAAAATGTAATATTAAGATTTATAATATTAAAATTTACAATGTTATGATAAAATATAATGCAATGATAAATTTATAAATAAATACCTTATATTATATTAACTAGAATTAATTTATTAATATAAAATTAATTTATAGGAGTAAATAAAATTGATTAAAGAAAATTTAAACTTAGATAAAGTCATAGATTTTAAAAAATGGATTGAACTACAAGATTCTTTATCATTAGTTACTAAAGCAGCTATAATAATCGTTGATTATAAAGGAAATCCGGTTACAAAACATAGTGGTTGCAATAAATTTTGCAATGCAGTAAGATCTAATCCTACTCTTGTTAAGTATTGTCAAAAATGCGATTCAAGAGGTGGTTTAGAAGCAGTTCGTTTAAATAAACCTTATATATATTTATGTCATTATAATATAGTAGATATAGCTATTCCTATAATTATAGATGGTAAATACATCGGTGCAATTATGGCTGGGCAAATAAAACTAGCTGATGATAATGATTCAGATTTCTTAGAACAATAGTTATAACACCTAAAAATTCTATGGCTAGACACGCCTTAGAAGAATTTAAAGAATATTACAATGAAATTCCTGTTTTATCGTTAAAAGAAGTGAAAAAAATAGCTAATATGTTGTTTTCCTTGTGTAATTATTTAGTAGAGGAAGCTTTAAATAAAAATTTAATTTCAGAAATATATCAAAAATCTGTGAACCCTGAATCACAAATAACTTCAAAAACTTTAACAGGATACACAATGAAAAATATTGAACATGCAAAAAAAGAAATATCTAATGTTTTACTAAATTCTTATGTAAATAAAAATCTTTCTAGCGATAGTTTGGATATTTCTGTAAGCAATACACTAAAACCCGCTATTGAATATATTTATAATCATAAAAGCGAAAACGTTACTGCAAAAAAATTAGCAGAGGTTTGCCATATAAGTCCTAGTTATTTTAGTAGGTTATTTGCAAAAGAAACTGGAAAAAGCTTTTCAAGTTTTATTTCTAAATTAAAAATAGATTGGGCAAAAACCTTATTAGAAGAAACTGATATGCATGTAAATGAAATTAGTGATGAACTTGGATTTAATGAGCCAGGCTATTTTATAAAAATATTTAAAAAACATGAAGGAGTAACACCTTTTATATATAGAAAGTTCTGTAAAAAAAATTAAAAAATATTGAAACATAAAATCTTATGTATAAAAAATACTGTAAAGATTTGATTTTAATATATTATACATTTAATAAATTCAACAATAAAATTTTCTATTTTTTAGATTGGTTAATTCAAAATTTTTATAATACTTACTCTAATTAATTTAATATTAATGTAGAAATTCTTATTAACCTAAAGTAATTTATAAATGTATTTTTATTAAAGTTAAATCTTTTTTATTTTCTATTTATATATTATAAATATTACCCTTTTCATTTTCTTATGAATATATTATTAATATTTCCCTTATTGTAATATTTTATATAGTTTTAATTTAATATTTTTGAATATTATCCATTAAAAGTAATGAAAAGATATAAAATTACTATAAAATTATTCAACCACAAAAAAATACGATTTTTAATCATAATTTTTTGTCATAGTAATCCAATGTATATTTGTGTAAACGATATTAGAAGAATTAAATGTATTTTTACAATTGAAGGGGAGATTATAATGAGAAAAGCGTTTATTTGTCCAACTAAATATGTTCAAGGTGAAGATGAATTATTAAACTTAGGTTATTTTGTAAAAAGCTTTGGGGAATCTGCTTTATTAATAGCTCACAAAGATGATATAAAACGTGTTAAAGATAAATTAGATGCAACTTCAAAAAAATTTGGAGTTACTTTTGTAGAAAGCGAATTCTGTGGAGAATGCTCAAGAGAAGAAGTTGCAAGATTACAAGAAATTGCAAAGAATAACAAGTGTGCATGCACTATAGGACTTGGTGGTGGTAAAGCCATTGATACAGCAAAATGTGTTGCTAAAGGAAATTCATTAATAATTGTTCCAACAATAGCAGCCACAGATGCTCCAACTAGTCACTCTGCTGTACTTTATACACCAGATGGTTCATTTGATGATTATGCTTACTTCTGGCAAAGTCCAACTGTAATTTTAATAGATACTACAGTTATTGCAAATGCTCCAACAAGATTCTTAGTTTCAGGAATGGGTGATGCATTATCAACATATTTTGAAGCAAGAGCAACTTCAAATTCTTTTTCAAATGTTAATGCAGGATTACCTTGTGGAGTTAGAGAAGGATTATGTCCGCCAGCAAAAGGAACTAACACAGCATTAACACTTGCAAAAGCTTGTTATAAAACATTGCTAGAAGATGGTGTAAAAGCAAAAATAGCATCAGATTGTAATTTAGTAACACAAGCTTTAGAAAACATAATAGAAACAAATATCTTATTATCTGGACTAGGTTTTGAAAGTGCTGGTTTAGCAGCTGCTCATGCAATCCATGATGGATTAACTATATTAGAAGGAACTCATAAATACTTCCATGGGGAAAAAGTTGCATTTGGAACAATTGCTCAATTAGTTCTTGAAAATGCACCAAAAGAAGAAATAGACGAAGTAATAAACTTCTGTTTAGAAATTGGACTTCCAGTTTGTTTAGAAGATATTGGTGTAGACAGCATTACTGATGAAGAACTTATGGCAGTAGCTGAAAAAGCTTGTATAGAAGAAGAATCTATGCATTCAATGCCATTTAAAGTAACTCCTTCAGAAGTAGCAGCTGCAATAATAGCTGCAGATACACTAGGTAAAAAATATAAATTAAACAAATAGAGGTGTAATGTTAATATGAAAAAAATAATAAATAAACCAGAAACTTTAGTTATGGAAATGTGTAATGGTATAGCCATGGCACATCCTGAATTAGAATTTGTTAGAAAATATAAAGTTATGAAGAAAAAAGAAATAAATAAAAACAAAGTTAGCTTAATTAGTGGTGGTGGAAGTGGTCACGAACCAGCTCATGCCGGATTTATTGGAAAAGGAATGCTAGACGCGGCAGTATGCGGAGATGTATTTGCCTCTCCATCTCAAATTCAAATATATAAAGCTATAAAAGCTACAGCAAGTGAAAAAGGAACTTTATTAATTATAAAGAATTATAGCGGAGATATGATGAATTTTAAAAATGCTGCATATTTAGCTAGTGAAGATGGTATTAAAGTTGATTATGTAAAAGTTGATGATGATATAGCTGTTGAGGATAGTTTATACACTGTAGGACGTAGAGGTGTTGCTGGTACTGTACTAGTTCATAAAATAGCTGGTGCTGCTGCAGAATTAGGTTTATCATTAGAAGAAGTTAAATCAATAGCTGAAAAAGCCATAGCTAATGTTAGAAGTCTAGGTTTTGCATTATCCTCTTGTACAGTTCCTGCTAAAAGAACTCCAACTTTTCAATTAGGAGAAGATGAGATAGAATTCGGTGTTGGAATTCACGGTGAACCTGGAATAGTAAGAGAAAAAATTGCAACAGCAGATGAATTAGCTAAAAAAATTGTTGATTCTATATTAAAAGATATGAAGATAGATGGAACTAATAATGAAGAAGTTGCATTATTAATTAATGGTTTTGGTGCTACTCCACTACAAGAGTTATATCTATTTAACAATTCAGTTACTGCTGAACTTGCAAAGAAAAATATAAAAATCAATAGAACATTTGTAGGAAACTTTATGACTAGTATAGATATGGAAGGTGCTTCAGTATCTATCATGAAATTAGATGATGAACTTAAAAAATTATTATCAAAAGAAAGTGATACTCCTGCATTTAAAGTTTCAGGCCCAGTTGAATCAGTTGAATATGTAAGCTTAGAAGATAATAATGATATAAAAAAAGAAGTTAGTTTTGATTTAGAAACCTGTGATTGTTACAGTGAAATTAAAGATGAAAAAATCACTTTAGATAATATGATTTATATTATAGATAAAATGAGTGAAGTAATAATAGCAAATGAAGTTCATTTCTGTGAATTAGATGCTCATGCTGGTGATGGCGATTTTGGTATGAGTGTAGCAAAAGGCTTTAAACAATTAAAAAGAGAATGGAAAGATATACTTAAAGAAGAGAATATGAATATTGGTAAATTCCTAAACGAATGCTCCTTAGTAATTATGGAATATTGCGGTGGAGCATCAGGTCCAATATGGGGATCAGCATTTAGATCTGCTGGAAAAAAAGTTGGAGATAAAAAAGAATTATCTATTTCAGATTTTGCTGAAATGATGCAAGCAGCAGTAAAAGGAATACAAGCTACAGGAGAACGTTCTTTTGGAAGAGGAGCAGTAGTTGGAGATAAAACTTTAATTGATGCATTAGTACCATGTGCTGATTCATGGAGTGAAAGTGCTAATAACAATACATCTATACATGAAGCATTCCAAAAAGGTGCCACTGCAGCAGTTGAAGGTGCAAAAATGACTGAAAAGATAGTAGCACGTATGGGTAGAGCAGGTACAGTTGGTGAAAGAAGTATTGGTTACCCAGATGCAGGTGCTTATGGATTAGGAGTTATATTTACAGAAATATCAAATTCGTTAAAGTAAGCCTTCTAATATTATAATAGTCAATACAATACTATAATTTAAAATTTAACCTAAAAACTCTAGTAAAAACTCTATTTTTTACTGGAGTTTTTACTTTTATATTTTTTTAACATTCTTTATGTAATAATCACCTATTCTGACATTTCTATATTATTATAATTATTTAAAATAAAAATAAGAAACAGTTTCTACTTAGTATAAATTAATTAAATGTAATAAATTGCTTTTATATGGTAAAGTAATGGTTTGATACTTTTTACATGCTATGATAAAATTACTTTTGGCAATGTAAAATTCCTGTCATTTGTTGACGATTAATTATATTTTATGCACACATTTTATGATTAATTGTTAATCGGAAAACAAAGTAAATGTTTTGGGAGGAATTTTTATGAACAAAAAATTAATTGCTATCATATTATCTACACTAGTATTGGTAGGAGGTATTACTGGTTGTTCTAGCAAGAGTATTGGTACAAGTAGTGACAGTACTAAAACTGAACAATCTGCTAATAAGCCACTAAAACTAGATTTTGTACAAACTAGTAGACATGATGATAGTTCCAACAAATTTTCAATGGTTTATGACAAAAAACCAGAAAAATCTTTAGCAATAACAAATTGTATGATCGAAATGATGTTATCTATGGATCTACAAGACAAAATGGCTGGTACTGCATATGCAGAAAACAATATACTACCAGATTTAAAACCTGCCTATGATAAGGTACCCGTTATGAGTAAAACTTATCCATCTAAAGAGCAAATACTCTCAAATGGAGTAGACTTTATAATAGGTTGGGGCGGAGACTTCAATGATAAAGGTGTCGGTAGTATAGACTGGCTAAACGAAAATAAAATAAAAGCTTATATTCCAAGATCAGTAAGTCCAGATGCAACAATTGATTCAATTTACGAAGATTTTAAAAATCTTGGGATAATCTTTGGCAAAGAAGATAAGGCTAAAGAATTAACAGAAAAAATGAAATCAGAACTAAAAGAAACTACAGACAAAATTAAAAACATTGATAAAAAAGTAAAAGTTTTAGGATATGACTCTGGAAAAGATAAAGCTGTAGTTGTTGGAAAAGGAATAAACAACGAAATAATTAAACTTGCACAGGGTGAAAATATTTTCGGTGATATGAAAAAGGATTACCCTGAAGTATCTATGGAAGAAATAATAAAAAGAAATCCAGATGTAATAATGGTTTTAGAGTATTCTGTTGGAAACGGTGGAGATACTTTTGAAAATAAAGTTAAGGCTCTTAAATCAAATCCTGCTTTAAAAGATGTAAATGCTATAAAAAACAACAAGTTTATAAAAGTTGAATTAACTGAATTATATCCTGGTGTAAGAGTTCCTAAAACTGTAAATAAACTAGCTAAAGAATTCTACCCAGATAAATTTTAGTTGGTGATAAAATGAGTATGGATAAGAAAATTTTAAAGTGCAAAAATAATTGCACTTTAAAATTTATTATATTAATTATAGCATTATTTTTAATAACTACAGTTTGCATAACTTTTGGTTCTGTAAAAATAGATGTAGATGTAACCTTTAAATCTCTTATAAATAACATATTGGGAAAAGAAATTTTTGTGAAAAGCTGGCAAAATAATATTGATAACATAGTTTTTAAATTAAGACTTCCAAGATTACTTCTAGCTATAGTTTCTGGTGCATCTTTAGCCCTTGTTGGAATTTTGATGCAAACTTTAACTAGAAATTCACTGGCAGATCCATACATATTAGGTATATCCTCTGGTGCATCTGCAGGGGCTACCCTATCTATAGTGTTAGGTATTTTAAGTTCTTTTGGTAATCTTGGAATAGCATTAGGAGCATTTTTAGGTTCCTTGATTGCATCTATTATGGTATTTAAAATATCTGGAGTAAGCAAAGTATATTCTAAAACTAAATTAATACTAACTGGAGTTGCTGTATCATCTATATTTACTGCAGTAACAAACTTTATAATAACCTTTGCCAAAAATGATAGCTTAGTTAAAAGCGCAGTATTTTGGACTATTGGTAGTTTAGCAGGAGCAAACTATAATCAAGTAAAGTTTTCTCTTGTAATAATGGTTATAGCTACTACTTTTAGTATGTTATTATATAAAGATTTAGATGCTATGCTTTTAGGTGAAGCTGTAGCAAAAAACATAGGTATAAATACTAAATTTATAATTAGATTTATAATGATAGCTTCTACACTTTTAACAGGTACTATAGTAGCTTTTACAGGGGTAATTGGATTTGTAGGTCTTATAGTCCCTCACATGGCAAGACAAATGGTAGGCTCTTCTCATAAAAAATTAATACCTTTTGGTATGGTTATTGGATCAATATTAATGGTGATTACAGATACTATGGCGAGAACTATATTATCTCCCGAGGAAATTCCTATAGGAGTAATAACTGCATTTCTAGGAGGTCCATTCTTCCTATATTTAATGCAAAAAAGCACCTATAGATTTGGAGGTAAGTAAATGAAACTAAAATTAGAAGGTATAAAATATGATATAGGTTCCAAAGAACTTTTACGTGGAATAGACTTAAATGTAAAAGAAGGCCACTTTGTCGGATTAATAGGCCCAAATGGTTGCGGTAAAACTACATTATTAAAAAATATATACAGGTATTTAACTCCTAAGGAAGGTGCTGTATATATAGATGATAAAAATATCTATGGAATGAAAAATAAAGAACTTTCTAGACTTATGGCCGTAGTTATGCAAGAACATTCATTAGAATTTGATTTTAGTGTAAAAGAAATAGTAGCTATGGGAAGATTTTCTTCTAATACTAGATTTGCAAGTATAGATGAGGAAGATGAAAAGCTTATAGAAAAATCTCTTGAAAATGTAGGTCTTGAAAAGTGCGGAGATAGAAGTTTTTTAAGTTTATCTGGTGGTGAAAAACAAAGGGTTATGATAGCTATGGCTTTATGCCAAAATACAGATCTAATAGTTTTAGATGAACCTACTAACCACTTAGATATAAAATATCAACTTCAAATAATTCATATGTTAAGACATTTAGATGTTACAACTTTTACCACTCTTCATGATATGAATATAGCTGCTACATTTTGTGACTATATATATGTAATGAAGAAAGGTAAAATAGTTACTCATGGACCTGTAGAAAAAGTATTTACAGAGGAAATGTTTAGAGAAGTTTTTGAAGTAGAAGCTCATATTTATAGAAATCCGTATAATAACAAATTAAATGTGAGTTATTTAACTTGTTGTAAATAGGTCTTAAAAGATTAAAATAAAAAGTATTTTTAATCAATAAATAGCTATAAAAATAAAGAATACTAATGTTTGTGCCCTAATATTTAAACTAACGCTCTAATGCCACGTCCTGTGTCAAAAGAGCTAAGTAAACGTCCTGTTTACTTTACGTTTAAATATTAGTCCACAAATAAAGTATTCTATTTATTTTTCTAGATACTTATTTTCTTTAAAAATCTTTTTATTTTAATAATTTTAACTGCTCTTATGTTGAATAAAAAATTTATTGCTTTAAATTTAATTATATTAATATATTCACTTTGGTTCCTTTACCAAGTTCACTTTCAATAGTTATATTCCCTCCATGAGCCACAATTGTTTCTTTTGATATAGCCATGCCAAGACCTGATCCTTTATGTTTATCTCCTGTGTTAGTTCCTCTATAATATCTATCAAAAATTCTATTTAACTCTTCTCTTTTTATTCCCCTACCATTGTCTTCAATAATTATACTTACTTTGTCCTGTTTTTTTAGTGTGACATCTATTTTTACATCTTCACTATTGTGCACAATGGCATTAAATAAAATATTAATTATAGCTCTTCTTATAAGAATTCTATCCCCATTTATTTCAATATTGTCATTTTCACAGTGAAAATCTATTTCCCTATTTTCATATCTGGTATCATTTAATATATCTATTATAATATCCTTTATTAAATTAGCTAGATTAATTTTTTCCTTATTTAAAGTTAAAGTATTATTTTTTAGTCTGGTAGACAAATTTAAATCCTCTACTAATTCTTTAATATATTTAGATTTATTTTCTATGATTTCAGCGTATTCCCCTATCTCCTCTTTTGTAAAATCATAATCTTCATCTTTTATTATTTCTGCATAGCCTTGAATAGAAGCTAATGGAGTTTTTATATCATGAGAAATGTTTGAAATCCATTCTTCTCTCATATTATCTAACTTTTTTCTATTTTTTTTATTCTCTTGTAGTCTATCTGATAAATTATTTAAACTATAATATAAATCATTATACATTCCCTTAGATTCATAATATAAATCATATTCTTCATTTTCTAATTTTTTTATGCCTAGCAATATCTCACCTAAAGGATTGGTTAATTTTCTAATAAAAAGATAGCCAAAAATTAAGGCTATAATACCATCTACAATAATAATTATTATTGTAGCAGATTTTATAAGGTGGATTACTTCTGAGTTTTTAGTAGTGACTACGTATTTATTTATATCTTTATTTTGTATCCCCATAATATAAGTTAATCTTTTATTTCCTATATTTTTTTCAGCTACAAAATTAGTAGATAATTCACTTCCCTTATCAGAAGTTTTGTATTTATGTAAATTTACTATTTCTGCAGCAGTAGGCTTATTTTTTATATAAGAAGGCTTTTTATAACTATAAACTTCATTATTATTATCATCTATAATCTGTATCCAAGCATTGTTATTATCTAAAATAGATTTTCCCTTATCATCTATGTATATTTTATTATCTGCTTGTTTTATATTGGAAGAAAAATCTCTAACTAAGTCTTCAATTTTATATTCTTTAGAATCAATATCATTAACATTTCTATAAATTGCAAGTCCAATTAAAGATACAATATTTATTACAACTACAGTTATAACTACACATATAACTGTTATTAAAAACCTTCCTGTAATTCTCCATTTCATATTATTTTTCATTTTTTATCACCAATTTGTATCCTAGCCCTTTAACATTTATTAAGTATTCTGGTCTTGATGGTTCCTTTTCAATTTTTTCTCTGAGTCTTCTAATATGAACCATTATTGTATTGTCAAATCCATAATAATCTTCTCCCCAAACATTATCACAAATTTTTTCTTTACTTATTATTTGATTTGGATGCTTTGCAAAAAAAGTTATTAAGGCTAATTCTTTAGGTTTTAGTTCTATGATTTTTCCATCTTTTTTTAACTCTGCCTTGTTTATATTTAGCTCAAATGGACCAAAGGATAAAATACTTTTTTCTTCCTTAACTTTATCTACATATGAATATCTTCTTAAATGAGCTTTAACTCTATAAGCTAACTCCTTTGTGCTAAATGGCTTAGTTATATAATCATCTCCACCTATTGCAAATCCTAATATTTTATCTATTTCTTCACCCTTTGCAGATAAGAACAATATAGGAACTTTAGATTTAGCTCTTATGGTTTTACACAATTCATATCCTTCCCCATCTGGTAGCATAACATCTAAAATTAAAATATCTGGTTCTACTTTATCAAATTCTTTTAATCCATCTTCTAAATTTGTAGCATAATATATATTTTGAAAACCTTCCTTTTTAAGTACTGTTCTTATTAATCTAACTATATCTTCTTCATCATCAACTATTAATATTTTTTTATTATTTAAAGACATCATATCCATATAGATTCCCCTTTTCTTTTAATTTTCTTATGGACTTAAATTTTATTTTCATTATAAAAATTAATTTAAAATAATTAACCATCTCAATACATTGGCTAAATTTATTATAACAAACTTATTTTTAGTATAACAAAATTTTAAAAATTATATAAAAGATCTTAGACTTAAGGAATTTATTATAAAAGATTATGAAAAATACTTAAAAACTTACTCATAATTATTACTTTTATAAAAAATACTTTAAATATATTTCATATAAATCTATTTCTTATTTTAGATAACTATTATAACTCTTTATTCTTTGTAACAAAACTAATTTACTAAAATAACAATATAAAAATTATAATTTCTTGTAATATTAAATTTTATTTTTATATAGAAAAATAAAAAATATACATAATAACCTTTCATTAATTTTTACCAATTCTTAATCCTATAAAAAATTTCAATTATTATTCTAAAAGGTAAGGGAATGGAGGAGAGACCTTGCTAGAATAAACACTTTTTAATATATTTGGATTTAAAACTAATCACTAAATTAAATATGGTTATTAGTATATTTTTTATTATCAAAATTTTTAAATTAAAACTTTTATAAACAAAGTTACTAAGTTTTTAAAGTTAAATAAATAAAATCTCGTTTTACTATCTTTAAAATCTAACAAATAATTATTCAAAGCTAACTTACTTTTGGTTGTAAAAAGTTAACGGTTGGCAACAATGATTATAGATACTCCAGCATTAAACTTTTGCTTTTAGTTGTAAAAAGTTAGCCCTATGAAACCAGTTAGCTATACTATAAAATTATTATTTAATCTTATTTTGAAAAAGCCTTACTGGTAGCTTTTGATAATACTGTCATAACAATTATAAATATTACTACTAAAGTTGCCAATGCCATACCCATAGAAGACTTGTGTCTTACAATTTGACAAGAATACATTCCCCAAAGCGGTGTATAAGATAAAAAACTCCCCTTATTACCTGCTCGTATAAGAAATCCTTCTAACAAATAAGGTATTCCCATTATTAGTCCGCCGAATATAAATGGTATAACTGCTGATTTACTTATTGATGACAAGTATAGTCCAATTTGTGCAAATATAAAAGACCCTATTACTACAGTTACAATCATAATTATCATCATTTGATAAACTTTAAGATTTGATCCACTATTATCAAAATACCATAATGATTTTAATGGAAGCTGTAGCCCTTTTCCATCAGTTTTTCTTAATGCAGTTAAATATATTGTTAATAAAATTGATAAATTAACTATAGAAGTAGATATCCCAGCAGCTAGTGACTTAGCTCTAACTATATTCTTCTTACCATTTTGTGTACTATTTATAAGTCCTACTATATTATTGTCATATTCTTTAGTATAAGCTCCTGAAACAATTGTAAATGTTAATAATCCTATTAATGGAGCTATGCCATAACTTTTATCAAACACACTGGAATAAATTTCAACAATATCATTTCCTGAAGTATTTAATAAAATTGTTGAAAACATAAGTACTAAAATCCAAGGAATTATAACTCCTAATCTTAATAACATTTTTTTTATTTCAAATTTTACAATTCTGCCCATTGTTTAAACCTCCTGAGTGTCTTCTAGATCAAAATAAAACATATATACATCCTCAAATTTTGGAGTAGCAATATCTACATCTTTAAAACTAGGTATTGTTTCTGACACAACCCTAACTTCAGTATGGTCTATTCCTCTTTGTAAATTAACTATTTTATATTTTTGTTGTATTTTTGAAATTTCTCTTTCATCTTTTGTTCTTATTACATATACCCTATTTTTCATACCCCTTAATATATCTTCGTGAGTTCCTTGCATTAAAAGCCCACCATTTTTTATCATGATTGTTTCTTTTGCTACAGATTCAATATCTGAAATTATGTGAGTAGATAAAATTATTATTTTATCCCTTGATATATCCGCTATAAGATTTCTAAACCTACTTCTCTCTTGCGGGTCCAACCCTGCTGTAGGTTCATCTAATACCATTATTTTAGGATCATTTAATAAAACCTGTGCAATTCCAACTCTTCTTTTCATACCACCTGAAAATTTTCCTACTTTTTTATTTCTAACATCATATAATCCAACTAAGTGTAAAAGTTCATCAATTCTGTCCTTAGCTTGTCCTTTATCTAATCCCTTTAATGCAGCCATATAACTTAAAAATTCTTTAGCTGAAAAATTCTTATATGCTTCGAAATCCTGTGGTAGGTATCCTATATATCCTCTATATTCATCTTCATTTTCTTTAATATTTTTTCCATTAAAAATTATTTCTCCGCTATCTGGTGTTAATAAGGTTGTTATTTGTTTCATTAAAGTTGTTTTTCCTGCTCCATTAGGCCCTAATAGTCCATACACTCCATTTTCTAAAGTTATTGTTATGTTATCTGTAGCTTTTTTTACTCCAAATTTTTTATTTAAATTCTTTATTTCTAATTTATTCATTTTTCATTCCTCCATACAATTTAATTAATTATAAACTTTTTAAAGTTTACTATTATTAATAAAATACTAAATATTATTATTGAAACAATTATTCCTATTGAAAAGTTTATAAGATCAAAATTATTACCCATTATTGATATATTGCCCCAGTTCATTCCTATATTTATATCAAAATAACTAAGCATATCAATATAATTAACTTTGTTTAATACCATTAATAGTTTTTTAGGTAAGAACTTTAGAAGCATACATACTTTACCCAATACAATAAATATAGCTCCCCCACTTATTACTGCTAAGGAACTACTTAATGTAGATGAAAATAAGAATATAACTAAAGATATACTTATTAATATTAGATACATTACAGAAACTCTTGATAAAACATAATTTACTATTGTTGGGTCACCCTTTAAGATAATAAAATTATCCACTATTCTAAAGGCTTGCAAATTTCCATTTACTGGTGTGCCATATTGAATTATACTTATTAAAAATTCCAATCCTAAATATGCTGAATAAAATATAACAGGTATTAATATAGCTAAAAACATTTTTGAATATAAGCATTTAAATTTATTTTTAGATGATAAAATCAAATTATCCACAGATGATATCTTTTCATCAATATAAATATTACTAACAATCAACATAATCAGTATTAACATAAAGAAGCTAGCAACTGAATGAGTACTTCTATAGCTAAAAACTTTCCAAAAATTAACCTCTTTATATTCATTATCTTTTATATTTTCTATTTTCTTTTTAGAATCCTCTGCTATTCTTTTTTCCATAGGATCTTTTCCATTAGATTTAGACATTTCTACTAGTGCATCAATTTTTTTATTAAAATTTTCGTTGCCAATTACTATAGGTGACCTTGTATCTTTAATTGTTTCATGTTGCTCATTTACATACTTTATTTCATTTTCTAAAGTTGGCTTTATTACTGCCATTATAGATGTTAAAAAAATAAAGATTGCAATTGCAATTAAAGAAATTTTTGATTTTACTATTTTTTTTATCTCCCAACCAATCATCTCTTCTCCTCCTAAATTATTAATTTTTAAAATGCTTTTTTTATTTATAAAACTAATTTTTTTAATTGTTTAATACAATTTTTCATGTGTTAAATTTTTTTGATTAATTTTTAAAAATAAAATTAAATTTTATAGATTAAAATAATATTTTTTATATTTTCTTTATACAAAGAATTTTTATATTTTTTCCTTGGAACAATTCTTATTATAGATTTAATAATTTACAACTTATTAAATGTAATCTTAAATAAACCTTACAAAACAAAAAAAATTACTAATTTATTTTTTTAATAAATTAGTAACACTTATTAAATATTTAACTTATTATTTTTTGTATAATATTTAATTCTTTTTAACCAAAAAGATTAATTTAATATTTAAAAAATAGTTTACTTACTTATAATTTCTTATTTTATAGTTACAATATTAACTCTAAGTTATTTTTTTATCTTTGACTGCATTTATTTATAAATGAATATATCCTGTGGCATAGTGTTTCTTATAGGCCCTACTGATATTTCTTTTATTTGTTTTAAAGTGCTTGCATCAAGCACATTTACTTTAGCAACCCTTCTATTTTCCTCATCTTTATTTAATAAATATAGTTTATTGTCTTTAATATCAGCACCAATTATTCTTCTGTCATTTAGAGTTTTAACATCATTTATAATAAGTTTTTTTCTATCTAATTTAACAATATCTCCTGTAAGTGAAGCTAAAAATATGTTATTTTCATCATATACTATTTTACTTATATCTAAACTATTCTTAATTAATTTATTATAATTAATTTTTTCTATCTTTTTATTTAAGATGTCATAATATAAAAAATAGTCTACCTTTGTATCAGAACTAATAAATAGTTTATTATCTATCAATTCTGTACAAATTACTCTTATATTAGTAGGAAGCTTCTCTTCCTTTACCAATTTAAAACTAGCTCTATCTATTATAAACAAATAAGTTTCTGTATTTGTATCACTATCAAATTTGGCACCTATAACATATATGTATTTGTTGTCAAAATCCCCACACAACAGTAATGATTTTTCAATATCAAGTGTATTCTTTTTATTATTATAAGAAAAATATACTCTATTATTATCTCCATTAATCTTGTTTCTTGGCAGATTAAATAATATAAGTTGTCCATCTTTTTTACTCCTGATAAAACTTGATCCATGATCTACCTTTTGCTCAGACACTTCAAAATTATTATTTATATAAAACAATTTGTTATCAAGAGAAGTAGGTATATATACTGAATTATTAATATATGATACCATAGGAGCATCCATAGCATCTAATCTAATGCTTTTTTTATTATGGAAATTTTCATTTAAAATTTTTAATTCACTATCTTCCATTGATGCATCAGAAAAAAGTATTCCAATAAAAGCTTCATTATTTTTATAATAACTTATTCCTAAACTTGATAATAAAATTAATATTCCTAATAAAATTAATATTATTATTTGCTTTTTCTTCATAATATTTCACCTCTTTTGAGTGTATTCTTTAGTAAATATTAAACTGCAGAATTTTTCATGAAAAATGTTTTTAAAGACAATTTCAATAAAATTTTTATGGATTTAATAAAAAAGAAGATGTCCCAAATAGATTTAATTTTAATATGATAAGGAAAAGAAGAAAAATACATATAATAAATATATTATCAAACTTTAATGATTCTTATATAGAGATAACTAAAAATAAGTGAAATTCCTCACAGGGGAAGAGGAATTTATGGCAAATATATACATCTTATGTTGGTTATAAGATTTTAATAAAACTAATTTAAAACATTTAAGGTTATAATATGTATTCTTCTTTTTAAAACTAAAATTAAATCTATTTTATTTTAAGGCATCCTCTTCTTATAACAAAATTAAGTATAAAAATTATAGGTAAAATATTTATTTTTTACTCAGAAGCTTTTAATATCTGTAATTTATCACTTATCAAATCATTAGGAAGAACAGCACTTCCTCCATCTTTATCTAAATCAAAACCTTGTTCCATCCAAGCTCTCCAAACAATTTGTGAACAATAAAATTTACTTGTTGTCCATTTATTTAATATATTATAATTATATCCAAGTCCTATTTTTTCTTCTGCATAATTTATAGCATTTCTATAATTAGATTCATTTGCTCCCTTAACACCTGCTAGAATAACTTTATTATACCTATCTTTCCAGTTGTTCACTCTGCGTTGAACTCCTTCTTCTTGTTTTCCCATTGGATAAGCCTCAATAGTATATTGATTATCAACACACACTATACCAGCATGGCCTGTAAAACTGTCATATTTTCCCATGGGCGTGATTAAAATATCTCCATAACTTCCTAAAAAGTCCTCATAATCTCTAAGGTATTCTTGTTCAGTTTTACTATTACTCTCTTGTGTATTAAAAGATCTTATATTATTAGGTTTCATCTTTGATTTTTTCTCTTTTTCTATCTTAATAAACTCCTCTGGTGAAACCCCTTTTATCTTACCCCAATTATTAATTAATTGTTCCATTTCTTTATTGTTTTTTTCTATAACTCGTTTTTCCTCAATAGTATACTTATGTTCTCTTTCTATATTATTTTTAGCTGCCTTAACATTACTGCTTGATATAGTCAAAATAGAAATTGCTAATAATATGATTCCAATATTTTTTTTATTCATATTAAAAACCCCCTTTTGTAATCGACAGTAATAAAACATTTAAATTAATTTGTGCACATAATTAATTGTATTTTATTACAATTTATATATTATCATATAAAAGGGTAATAATTTATCTAATTTTGTAAATAAATTATAATTAAATTCTGTCATATTTCTTAACACTTACCTTTTTAATACTTAAATGGTATAATGAGGATGAAAGACTTTTACTTTAAGAGAGGGATGATTAAATGTGCTTTGAAATTAATAAAAAAACCTTAACAAAGGATAGTATTTTTTTAATTATCTCATTTATTTTTTTAATTGTACCAATATGCATTATATCAATTTTAAATAATGGTATAAATAGGTCTTCACTTTTGTCACTGCTATTTTTGGGATATCCAATAATATGCCTTATTCTAGGTTTTGTTTCTGGAATACTAAAAATTAATTTATTGGTTGAATTAATTTTATTAGTTTTTGCTTTGTTTTTCACAATGATATTTTTTTTTAATATTTCAATATTAGCTTTTATGCCTTTTTATATTTTTTTAAACATAATTGCAGTGCTATTAATAAAAAATTTAATCTCATAAAATATATTTTTTACTATAATAATTTTAAATACCAAATGAGTATGCCTGAATTTTTTAAGGCATACTCATTTTTAAATATATAAATTTTAAAGTTTATAAACTCTTTATTACCATCCTTTGCCGAAACCACAATTAGGATACGTACAGACTTCACATCCTGTACAAAATCCTCCATGTCCATAGGCTGCTAATTCTTCTTTTGTTACTCTTTCTCCTGCAAATACTCTTGGAAGAACTAGATCAAAAACAGTTGTTTTAGAATACATTACACAACCTGGCAATCCTAAAATAGGAATATTATTTTTATATGCAACTAAAAACATTGCTCCTGGAAGTACTGGTGCTCCATAAGATATTATTTCTCCACCAGTATTTTTAATTGCTGTAGGAGTAGTATCATCAGGATCTACAGACATGCCACCAGTACAAAGTATAAGCTCTGCTCCCTTATTTATATAATTTTTTATGGTTTCAGTTATGATTTCAGGATTATCTGATAATATAGTTTTATCTATTATTTCGCAATTAAATTTAGATAATTTTTTTTCTATTACTGGTGTAAAAGCATCCTTTATTCTTCCATAATAAACTTCATTTCCTGTAACAATTAATCCTACTTTTAGTTTTTTATAAGGTTTAATACTTATTATTTTTTTACCTTCAGTTAATTTTTCTGCTTGTAATATTTTCTTTTCATCAATAACAAGTGGGATTACTCTTGTACCAGCTACTTGTTCCCCTTTTTTAACTGGAATATTATTGTGTCTTGTAGCTAACATAATTTCATCTATTAAGTTTAATTGCATTAAAAGTTTTTTATCTATTTTTAAAATTCCATCTCTGTTTGCAATAAAATTTATTTTTCCTTCTTTTACTTCAGAAAAATCTAATCCTTCACCTGCTGATAAATTCTTAAGTCTTTCTGCCGCCTCATTTTCATGTAAATACCCTTCTTTTTTCTTCCATATGTATATGTGGTCTTTTCCTAAAGATAACAACACAGGTATATCCTCTTCTCTAATTATATGCCCCTTTTTAAAAGCTCTATCCTTTATTTTACCTGGAATTATTTGAGTTATATCATGACACAACACAGAACCTACCGCTTCTCTTACAGGTATTTTTTTCATATAAACCCCTCCATTTTAAACCTTATTAACTTATATAAAATCTATAAATTTTAATAATAAAATTTTTAAAAATAATAATATGCTTGTCCTAAAATACCCATTTTTAAACTTTAACATAATTATAAATTAAATATATATTTTAATTGCTATAATGACAATGCTCAATTCCTAAACTTTAACATAATTATAAAATGAACATAGATTTTAATTATTTAATTTCTAAACTTTGAAATGATTAAAAATCTCTAAAATCATATTTATATTTGATGATTACTTCTTCTAAAAAATAACTACATTTAATTAGTGCTTATTCTAAGAATTCTGTTAATTAAATTTAGGAAAATAAAACAGGCTCTAATTGCATAGATTCAAATAACTCTTTTAATAAACTTTAAGAGAGCAAAAACTCCCTTTAAAGTTAAGAACTCTGTTTATAAAGCTTTTTTCTTATATTATACTACTAAATTGTATATTTTTACATATAATAATCATATTGTTGGAAATTCAAAATAATAGATTTTGCTTCATATATTAATTAATTTAAAATTTTTATACTAGTTCATACACAAATGTGCACACATTTAATTGTCCATATGCTTTACCTGTAAAAGAAATATATAATGTAACTATAATAATCTAATTCTATTTATGCTTTATTCCACAAAAATTTAGGTCTTGTAGAAAATATGATAAGCACAATCTAATTCTATTTATATTTTATTCCACCCCAATTTATATTTTTAGCTAACTCTGCTTTTTCTTTTAAATTTACATCTTTTAATGCCCATTTTTTAAATTCTTGATATCCTGTTCTATCTACTATATATCCTATATGTTCTTTTCCTCCTGGAGCATATTTATCTATATATTCATGTATATAATCGTAAGTATTTACTATTATTTTTACTATACTATCTTCATCTGCCCATTTTATAAAATCTTCCGCTAGTCTAGGATTTTTCTTGCCTGTTCTTCCCATTATAACTAATTTATAATATTTTTCTTTGCTACGAGTCCATGCTCCCGTTGGACATTTACTTACACACTCTCCACATCCTATACATTTTTCATGATCCCTTATAACTTTAAAATTTTCAAACCTTAAAGCTCCTGTGGCTCTTTTTTTACAATTGTTAACACAGGCTTGGCATCCTACACATCTGTACTTATCATATTGAGGTTCTGTCATTCCTAGTATTCCAAAATCATGCATTCTAGCTTTTATACAATCATTTGGACATCCTGTAAGAGCCACTTTTACATGATAATCATTAGGAAATATAGCCTTTTCTATTCTTTTAGCAAACTTTGCAGTATTATAATTAGCAAAGGGACAGACTTCATTTCCTATACAAGAAGTTACGTTCCTAGTTCCAGCTGCTGAATATCCTTTTCCTACTTCATATTGATTTATATTTAACCCTTCTATAACCGGTTGTATTAACTCATTTATTTCATCCATTTTATTAAAATCTAAATCTGGAATTTCAAATCCTTGTCTTGTAGTTACATGAACCTTTCCATTACCATATTGTTCAGCTATTTTAGCTAATATTACAAAATATTTTACTGGTAGATCCCCTCCAGGAACTCTTACTCTTAAAGCTGTTTTACCTCTATGTTTTGTAACTCTAAATGCATTCTTTTTTATAGCTTTAGTATTAATATCCATTTAAAATCCTCCCTAATCTATAAGAGTTTTTCCCTTTATATAATTAAAAACTGGTCCATCTAGACAAATATAGGTATCGTCTATTTTACAATGACCACATTTTCCAAGTCCACAACACATTTTTCTTTCTTGAGATATCCAAATATTATCTTCTTTTATTCCCAATTTTAAAAATTCTGCTACTGCAAATTTCATCATTATAGGAGGTCCCACTACTACAACTTGCACATTTTCTTTATCTTTTATATTTAATTCTGGGATATATTTAGTTACAAGCCCTGTATTTCCCTTATAACCTTCTTCTGCCACATCTAATGTAACAATTACATTAATATTTTTCTTCCATCTTTCTAAATCTTCCTTAAATAGTACATTATTTATACTTTTAAATCCTACTATAAGATTAAATTCTTTACATTCATCTGGATTTTTTGAGAAATAATCCATTATTCCCTTAACTGGTGCTAATCCTGTACCACCTGCTACTACAACTATTTCCTTATTTTTATAATTTTCTAAGTGAAACCCATTACCGTAAGGTCCTCTTAAAAATAAACTTTGTCCAATATTATAATTATAAATTTCATCTGTAACTATCCCTACTCTTCTTATAGTTAAATCTATATATCCTTCTCCTATTTCACACACAGATATAGGAGCCTCTCCATATTTAGGTAAAGATACTTCAAAAAATTGTCCAGGTTTTACTTCTCCTTCATAAGACATTCTAAAAGTATATTCTATATCTGTGTGTTTTTTTATATCTAATATTTCAGATTTAAAAGGCATATATACATTATTTGCAATCATTACAATTCACCTCTTCTGCTAAGTTTGAAAGTTTATTTACACAATTTGAGAAAGATATATATTCTGGACAGATATCATCACATCTTCCACATCCAACACACATATGATATCCAAATCTCTTTTTATAGTCATTTATCTTGTGCATAACTTTAAATCTCATTCTTTGTCCTTTATCTATTCTAAATCCGTGACCTCCTGCCATATTAGTATATCCATCAATTTGACAAGAAGCCCATACCCTTCTTCTCTCTCCTGCTTTAGCATTATCTTTGTAGAATATATCTTGCATAGTAAAGCAAGTGCAAGTTGGACATACAAAATTACATCTTCCACAGGCTATGCATCTCTCGGAATATTCATTCCAAAAATCTAAGTTAACTATTTTATCTAAGCTTATTTTATTTGATACATTTACTTTAACTTTATTTTCTTTAACATACTTTGGTTCTACTTCAATTTTTTCTTCTATTTGTACTTCATTAAAATATTTTTCTAAAGAATTATCTTTAATATCTATATGCACATTTTCTTTATCTATATTTATTCCTAAATTATAATTTTCTGATTTATTAGTTCCCATGGAAACACAAAAACAATTTTCAAAGCTTTCACTACATCCCATAACAACAAATTTAACTCTTTCTCTTATAGCTTTATAATAAGGATCCTCATATCCATTTTTAAAATATATATCATCTATACGCTTTAAACCATGTAGATCACAACTTCTTAAAAATATAAGTATATTTCCCTTATCTGTTTTAGGCTCAATCCAATTATCCTCTGTAAAATAAAATAATGTTTGGGTTATTGGTAATATAACTTCTTTAAACGAAAAATTAGATTTTTCTTTAAAATTTATTTCTTCCACAGATGATATTTCTTTATATCTTATAGAATCTGTATCTGAAAATGTACCCTTTCCTTCTAAAGTGGCTGGTGCATAAACTTTAAAATCTTTTTTTAAATTTTTTAAAATACTATCAAAATTTTCTTTTTTAATCTTAAAACCCATTATGTTTCACCTCTTAAAACTATTTTTTTGATATTTTATAATAGGCTGCTCCTACAAATAATGCTCCGCCTATAATGTTTCCTAGAGTAACAAAAATCAAATTGTATGCCATTCCATTTACGGATATTTGAGCTCCATGAGGTATAAATAAAGCTATAGAAAGCAAAGTCATATTTGCTACACTATGTTCAAATCCTGATGATATAAAGGCAAATAAACACCAAAATATCATTATGAGTTTTCCTACCTCTTCTTTCATTTTTAAACTACACCATACAGCTAAACAAACTAAAATATTACATAGCAATCCCCTTAAAAATAACTCCATAGAAGGTAATGTCATCTTTGTTTCTGCTGTTTTTAAAATAAATTTACCTATAGCTCCTTTCGCTAATCCTGCATTAACAAATATTAAAGCTAAAAATATTGATCCTATTAAATTTCCTATAAAATTGAACCCCCATATGCTTAAAGTATCTTTCCATGAAGTCTTTTTATTTAATGTTCCTATGGTCATAACCATATTATTTCCTGTGAAAAGTTCTGATCCAGCCATAATAACAAGGCTTAAAGCTATGCCAAAAGACAAACCCATGACAAGCTTTACATAAGGGGATTTATCAGCCTCCAGACTTCCCCCTAATGTAAATATGAGTATAATACCTATGCCCACATATATTCCTGCAAGAGCAGAAGATATTAAATAACCTATCTTATTATTTCTTAATAATTCCACTTTAGCTTTTGCTGTACTACTAATTTTGTTAATTTCTTCACTATACATATGCCAGCATCTCCCTTCATTTTTTTATAATTTATTATTTCTTATAATCATTTTACAGGGCATACAAAAAAAAGTATGTGATGAAAATCACATACCCTTAAAAAATTTTGATAATTTATCTCTATCTTTGATTATTATTTTTTTATCCTCATAATATATAAGTTCTTTGTTTTTTAATTCCTTCAGTGCCCTAGATATAGTTTCTCTTGAACTTCCTAACATTTCTGAAAGATAAGTAACTGTTATATTTAACTTAATGACTTCTCCATTTTTTTCACACTCACCATAATCCTTGGCCAGTTTCCAAAGCTTAGCTGCTACTCTCTTTTCTACTTTAAGAGGTACTGTATTTTTTAATTGTCTATACATCCTTCTTATTTTATTAGTCATTGAAAACATCACTTCTTGAGTAAATTCAAAATTCTTCCCCATTATATACAATAAATCATTTCTTTTAATTGATAAAACTTTACTATTTTCAAAGCCCTCACAACATATAGATGCTGGTTTTTTATCTAATATAATTTCATTTATAAATTTACCCTTATCTATTATAAATATTACCCTTTTTTGACCATTTTCTGAAGTTCTATACAAAGTAACTTTTCCTTCTAATACTATGTACACGTTATTTACAGAATCTCTTTCATAAAATAAAATTTCTCCTTTTTTTAAATCTATTACTCTAGATTTATTAGTTAACATATTTAATTCATCATTCTTAAGCTTAAAAAATATATCTAAATCCTTTAATTTATATTTTATTGAACTGCTCATGAGAATTAATACCCCCATTATTATAATTGGAAGTTTTTAATTATAAAAAACTTAGTATTCTACTCCTAGATGACTATAAAGTAGTTTGGATGGTGGCTGAAAATCATAAAAATCTTTGTATTTCTATTTCTACATAAAAGTAAATTACTTATATAGGGCTATAGCATTAGAGAATTTACAATATACTGTTTTTAAACTTAAAGTTAAAAAAGTATATTGTAGAATTTATTATTAATGCCACAGCCCCATAAATTCAATATTTTTAATCTCTCTTTAGATTAATTCCTTTTATTATGGTAATTTTATTATCTATATAAGTTGCTATTTTAAATATGTCTTTCTTGTGCTAAAATGTAACTTTCCTTATTTACTAACTTTCTATTCCCACTCTTGCAGTTACTCCTTTTTTGTAGTAATGTTTTATTTCTTTCATTTCTGTTACTAAGTCTGCTTTTTCTATTATCTCTTCTTTAGCATATCTTCCTGTTAATATAACCTCTACCTTTGGATTTCTTTTATCTATTACTTCTAATACTTCTTCCACTGTAAATAATCCGTAATATAAAGCTATATTAATCTCATCCATAACAACTAAATCATAATCACCAGAAATTAATATTTTTTCTATCTTTTTTAGCCCTTCTTTGGCTAATTTTATATCTTCTTCTTCTGGCTTTCCAAATATAAATTTATCTTGTCCAAACTGCTCCATGGTGAAATTAGGTAATATAGTTGGAGCTTTTAATTCGCTATATTTCATTCCTTTTGTAAATTGTCCAAAGAAAACTTTTTTTCCAGAACAAATTGCTCTTAAAGAGATTCCTAAAGCTGCTGTAGTTTTCCCTTTACCGTTTCCTGTATAAACTTGTATGTATCCTTTTTCTTCTTTCATAATTTATTTTTAGTGAAAAAATGTATCATAAATTATCAATACCTTATTTTAAAATTATTGATAATTTTATATTTACACATAATTTCTCACTAAAATTCCCCTCCTTTTTGTTAATATTTATCATACCAATAATTTTTTTCTATAATAACTTTCCTAAATGAGTGTTCTTTATTATACAATGTACACTATTATGTATTATTTATATTTACAGTTTTAAAATAAAAACTTATTCATATATATTAAACATTTAAAACTGTTTCTACAGTATACTTTTTTAAATTACCTATATCTATAATATTTTTTTCTGCCTTTAATAAATCATCTTTATTATCATACACAATACCTAAAGCGTCACCACTATGACATCCTATTATGCCTAGTCCTCCAGTTTTGTTTTTATATTTGTCTACCATATTAAAATAATCATAAGATAATCTATTAAAATTTCTTTTTATACTTTCCTCTGATATTTTTGATATATTTTTTATGTTTCTTCTTTTTATACTTTCTTTTAAATCTGGTATTAACTCCTCAATCGAAGCCATCTTTTTCAAATTTCTATTATTAAAATCTATGGTGTTTATAATCCTATTTCCCTCTAAAACCAATATATAAAATTTTATATAAGGTCCTAATCTTTCTTTAAGGATTCCTTTTTTATAATCAAATAATGTAAATTCATTAAATATTATGGCATCTGTAGGTTCTATACTTAAACAATGCCTTTGTAATTCCTCTACGGAATAATTTTTTTTAAATAATTTGGTTAAACATTTGTAAGTAGCACATAAATCTGCAGTACTACTAGCTAATCCTTTTCCTCTTGGAATTACACTATTTATTTCTACATGAATAGTATTTATGTAATCTTCATATGCCCAATCTATAAGTATATTTTTTATAAATTTATTTGCCTTAATATTTTTATAAATATCTTTTTTCTTTTTACTTTCAAATAATCTAACACATGTATATAAATTTATAGGAGAAGAAACCAATACAGGCCTTTCTCCTAAATTTCCTTGAAGTATTTCTCCAAAACTTCCTGGATATTTGGCTGTAACTTCCATGAAATATTCTCCTTAAAAATATCTTTAGTTCATTATTTATAAAACTATATTATGTTATAGAGAGTTAAAAATAACTTTAGTAGATTATTCATCTCTATTACCAAAGTACCCTATGTACTAATAAAATTCTAATTATTATAAAATAAATATTTATTATATTCCTATTGACACATTTCTTCTTTTATATGATCTCTATATATTTTCTGAAATTCTTTATTTGCTCCTAGTCCTTTTAGATATAACTCTACTTTAAAGCCTTCCTTTTCTAAAATACTTTTCCATGAATCTTCATCCTCCCCTGCCATATCATTGTTAGCATGATCTCCAGCTACTAACATAAAAGGCATTAATAAAACTTTTTTTATTCCTGATTTATTTAATTTTGGTATTACAGATTCTATTGATGGATCACTTTCTACGCTACAAAGATACATATTAGGATTTATATGTTCTCTTAAATAATAATCAAATTGAAAATAAGCAGCATTTGCTGGATGTTCAGTTCCATGTCCCATAAGTATTATAGCATCTTCTTTATTTAATTTAGGTAATTGAGTCTTTAAGGCTTCTGTAGCAATTTTATAATCTTCATTTTTAAATAATAAAGGCTTTCCTAATTTCAATACCTTAAATTCCCTTTTAAATTTTGAAACAGCCTTTTCTATTTTCTCATATTCTTCTCCAAACATTATATGCAAAGGTTGAACTATAACTTCTTCGTATCCTTCATTTTTAAGTTCTTCCAATGCTTCCACAGGGTTATTTATTTTTATATTATCTCTTTTTAAAATTTTATTTATTATCATATAAGAGGTAAAAGCTCTTTTTACATCATATTCTTTAAAGCTTTCTTTTATAAAATTTTCTGTGCTTTCTATACAATCCTTTAATGAATTTTCATAACTAGTACCAAAACTCACCACTAATATAGCTTTTTTATTCTTAACCATACTTTTCCCCCTAATCTCATGCAATAATATTTTTCCCAACATTAAATTTTTAATCTTATAAATTACATATATTTATCTTATGACTCTCACTTTAATACTTATATTTTTTTAAAGTAGAATCAAAAATTCCATTTGAAATCAACAACTATGTCTACTTTAAATTATTCAAATCTTAAATAATATGCATAATAAATTTTGTAATCTAAATCTTTATATTATCTATTAATAAACCATTATATATTCTATTAATCATCTAAAAGTTTCACTTATAATTCCTACTACACTTCCTAATTGTAGTGCGATTTCATTCAAATTATGGTTTACTAATCCAAATTGAAACTATGAATTACTAATCATTAAACTCATTATTAATTGATTGTTGATTTTATGTAATTAACCAATTCTTCTATATCATGAAATTCTCTTTCATAATTTAGCTTTTTCCTTGTTATTACTAAAGCATATATATCGCACTCTAAACAGGCTAATATTTTTCCCTTTGTGCCACCTTGTGGTCCACTATCTTTTAATATCAATGCCTTAGCGTCATAATCCTTTATAAATGCTTTATTTAGTTCTTTACTTATAGGTCCTTTTATAGCCATAATATCTTCTACTTTTACTCCTAAATTGAAACATTCTTCTAAAACTTTTACAGATGGAAGCACTCTATGTATTATTCTATTTTCTAATTTCAAATCTAAAATTTTATCCAAGTTTCTACTGCCTGAAGTATTTAATACATTTCCTTTTATATTTTTTAAAGCATCCTTTAAATCTTTATAATCCTCTAAAAATACTACTTTTTTATTTCCTTTAAACTCTTCTGCTGAAGATGGTCTTTCATATCTTATATATTCTATATTTAAATCCTTTGATACTTCTCTAGCATTTTTAGTTACTTCTAAAGCATAGGGATGTGAGGCATCAATTAATATATTTACTTGATTTTCCTTTAGCATATTTGAAAGTTCTTCTTTATTTAAAGGTTTCATATTTAATTTTTTGTATTTATAATCCTTTAAAATTTCTCCACCATAAGTTGTAGCCGTAGATATTAAAATGTTGTCTGTAAACTTATTTAGTAAAGAAAGTATTTCTCTTCCCTCGGAAGTACCTAATATTAAAGCTATCATTTTATCTCTCCCACATCTTATATATTGTTAGTATAAACTTCATGCAAACTCTAAAAAATAATACTGTAAAATTATCCTACATCTTATATATTGTTACTATAAACTAGTGAGAATTACTTAATTCTTAATATTTCCACTATAATAAGATAAATATAATCTTATTTCTATAATGAAATTATCCTTAAATTCCGAAAAAAATCCCCTGTATGTTATTCTTCCTTAGCTAAAATTTAAATTTTTAATCTTTATTAACTTTATAGCCTCTTTTTGTTATAAACTTTCCTTCTTTTAAAAAACTACTACTGTTACCTATTATTACTGTTGATAACATATCTGCAAAATCATCTGTAAAATTTTCTAAATTATATAATTTTATTTCTTCTCCCTCCCTTAGGGCATTTTTCACCACTGCAATAGGAGTGTCCTTACTTCTATATTCTTTTATTATGTCTATACATTCCTTTAAATAGTGAGGTCTTCCTTTACTTTTAGGGTTGTACAAAGATATAACAAAATCTCCTTCTGCAGCCAGCTTAACTCTCTTTTTTATAAGTTCATAAGGTGTCATCAAATCGCTTAAACTTATATTACAATTATCATGCATAAGGGGTGCCCCTACTATTGAAGCTGCTGAAGTGGAGGCTGTTACCCCTGGAACTATTTCAATTTCTAAATCCTTGTCTTTATTCATTTCTAATATAAGCCCCGCCATACCATATATTCCTGCATCACCTGTACTTATTACTGAAACAACCTTATCTTTGCTTAAATCTAATGCCTTTTGGCATCTTTCTTCCTCTTTTTTCATTCCCGTTGTGTATATTTCTTTTCCTTCTATAAGAGGCTTTACATAATCTATGTATTTTGAATAGCCTACTATTATATCACTTTCCTCTAATACTTTTTTAGCCTTTATTGTTATATGTTCTAAGCTTCCTGGTCCTATACCAACTACGTAAAGTTTTCCCATATTTTATTTAGTAAGATTTTATTAATACATTTTCAATTGATTAGCTTTCTTTGAAATCATGTATTAAGGGTATAAATCTCACTAAAATCCCACCTCTTTTCATATTTAGTGTATAAGATACTAATCCCCTTATCATGATTAGTCATGGTAACATAATATAAAATTGAAATTTATCCATATGATACTAATTCTTTATCATGATTAGTTATAATAACATAATATAAAGTTGAAATACATCCATAGGGTACTAATACCTTGTTATGCTTAATCTGGAAGTTTCCCTATGGCCAAAGTCATGCCATCTAATTTTTGCTTTCCTTTAATTATAGTTGCCCCCCTCAATTCTATAGAGGGCTCACAAACTGAACCTACACCTATAGTTTTTCTTACAAAATTGCTACCTTTAAATTTATGTTCTATTTTTTTTATTTCATCTATGCTATAAGTTATAAATGGACATCCTAAAAATTTCGAAAGCTCTTTTATTGCTTTTTCATCTTTTTTTATTTCCACGGAAACTATAGAGTTTATACTTTTTAAATCTATATTTTCTTTTTTTAAAACCTTTATCACATTTTCTTTCATAATACCTTCGTCATAATTTTTTCTACAACCAATACCTAAAATTATATTTTTTCTTATTAATTTTATAATGCATTTATTATTTAAGCTTTTATTTTGAAAATCTGCTCCTTTTATTTCTAGTTGTACAGATTCACTTATTGGTTTTATCTTTTTCTCTTTCTGCTTTGATATTATTGTTTTCTTAACAGCTAAATTTCCTTCTTTATATGTACTTTCATCTTGTAAAATAAACTTCCCATCTCCATCTAAAAAAGTTTTATCTACATGTAATTTGTTTGTTACAAGGACTATACCCTTAGCATCTTCAATGTTATAAACATATCCTTTAGGCAAATCTATTAAACCATCTTCATCTATAAAAGCTACTTTTTCTGCATTTACAAGTAAAGCAGCTATATCCTTTGCCTTTTTTAAATTCTCTATTACTAAATTATTCTCTTTTGCTATTATATCTGGTGCTTTTATATTTAAATTATCAGTGGCTGTGGTTATTATAGGCTCTGCCCCTATAATTTTAGCTATTTTTTCTGTTAATTCATTAGCTCCCCCCAAATGTCCACTTAAAAGACTTATAACGTATTTACCTGTGCTATCTATTACAATAACTGCTGGATCTTTATCCTTACTTTGTATAAATGGTGCAATAGCTCGTACTGCTATACCTATAGAGCTTATAAATATTAGGGCATCATAAAATTGAAAGGATTGTTTTACTATTTCTTTAAAATTGAAGACTTCTTTTTTAATATGATTCTCTTTATTTACTAAGTTTAACTCCTCTTTTTTTGAATAAGTATGTTTACTTAATAAACTTGAATCCCCTTTTTTTGAATAACTATGTTCATTTAATAAACTTGAATCCCCTTTTTCTAAAGTTATAATCTGAGAGTTTAAATTATCTCCTGTAAAATATGAATCTTTATATATATAGTTATCTCTTTGCTTTTCTCTAGCATATTTTGAATACAAATCTGCATCCATATTTTCTTTAATTTTATAAGCTATGTTATTTCCTATTTTGGTTACATTAATTATAGATATCCTTATTTTATCTTCACATTTTTCTTTTTTATTACTTTTAAACCCATTAATGTTGATTGTAATACTTTTCAGCCCCTATCTTTATATGATTTTTTATATTCTAATTAAATCTTTAATTGAGTAATTCCCTTTTACACTATTTTAACTAACTCTTTAATTGACTAATCAATCTTTACACCATTTTAATTAAATCTTTAATTGACCAATTCCTCTTTGCATTATTTTAGCTAAATTTTTAATTGACCAATCCTTCTTTACACTATTTTAGCTAAATTTTTCACTACTTAAATTAAACAGCAATTTATAATTAAAATTAATTTTATTTAATAAATATTACTTTTGAATCCCTTTTCTAAACTCGTGAGTAAATTTTTCATCATATAACAGACTTTTATCATATTTGCAATCTATAAAATCTCCTACTAATATTTGAGCTGTTTTTGTTATATTAGCATCTTTAACCTTTTTAGATATATCATCTAAAGTTCCTATAACTACTTTTTCATCCTGCCAAGTGGCTCTTTGAATTACTGCTATTGGAACATTTCTTCCATAACTTTTTCTTAGTTTTAAAACTACTTTATCAATCATACCTACTGATAAAAATAGCGCCATAGATGCTCCCGACTTTGCTAAAACTTCCAAATCTTCTTTTTCTGGTACTGGAGTTCTTCCTTCTACCCTTGTAAGTATTACAGTTTGGCTTACCCCTGGTAATGTAAATTCTTTTTTTATAGCCGCTGCAGCTGCTGAAAAAGAACTTACTCCTGGTATTACTTCATAACATATATTTAATTTATCTAATTCATCCATTTGTTCCTTTATAGCTCCATATATAGATGGATCCCCCGTATGAAGTCTTACTATGGATTTATTTTCATTATGGGCTTTTTCTATAACTTCTATAACTTCTTTTAAAGTCATAGATGCTGAATTATAAACCTCTACATCTTTTTTACAGTAATTTAAATGTTCTTTGCTTACTAAAGAACCTGCATATATAACTATATCTGCTTTAGTTAAAATATCTCTTCCTTTTACTGTTATTAAATCCGGATCTCCGGGACCTGCTCCTATAAAATAAACCTTACTTTCCATTTTAACTCTCCAATCTTCTTCAAAAATAAATTAACTTTTATAATATTCACATTAAATTTTTTGTTATTTTCTCAATAAGTATATAAGCTTTTAATATATTTTTAAAATTATTCTTTTACCACTTCACTAAGTAAAATAAACTTTCTTGTAAAATTTATAAATATGTTCTATAGCCTTAATAAAATAAATTATCTTATTGGATAATAAACATATTCTATTACTTGTCTATCTTTATCTATTTTTTCTTCTTCTAACTGTTGGATTAATAAATATATTCTATTACTTGTTAGCTATTATAATTGACATATAATCTTTAGAATCTAAAATTTCTTCCCTTGTTCTTAATATTTCTTGTCCTTCCCTATAGGCTCTTTTTACACATACATATTTAAAACCCTTTTCTTCTAGCTTGTCCAAAACTTCTTCTGCATTTTTATAGTATTTCATTATTACTAAATATTTTTCATCTTTTATAGAATCTAACCTATTCCCTGGCAATATTAAAAGTGGTTCATCTCCTATAACTAAGGTTTGCTCTGCTAAACTTGCTGCTGCACAAAAAGAAGTTATTCCCGGCACTGTTTCTATATTTAGATTATGATTTTTCATGTATTCTAATAAATATATATAGGTACTGTATACAAAGGGATCTCCTATAGTTAGAAATGCTACATTTTTGCCTTCTGATAATAATTTTTCCATAAATCTATAGTTTTCATATATCTTATCTTCTCTTTCCTTTTTCATTGGAAAATATTTTAAATATATTTCTGCTTTAGAGTTTATGAAATTTTTAGCTGTATTTAAAGCTATGCTTTCTCCATTTTCTCTTGCTATTGGTGCTATGACTACATCACAATTTTCTAATATCTTTACAGCCTTTATAGTTAATAAATCTTCATTGCCTGGACCTACTCCAATTCCATATAAGGTACCATATTTTTTATTACTAGATTCTGAATTTATATATATATCTTTCATCTAAATTAACTCCTTAACCTATAACCTTTAGAATAATTTTAATTATTTATAATTTATTTTTATGAGATTTATTATACTCTCTATACTTAATATTAATGGAAATAAAATTAATTATAACTATAGCCATCCATATAATTCCTAATAAATATTTTTTATCAACAATATTTATTATGGATACAATCATTAAACAAATTCACTAATGAGAAATGATATCCAATGTTTTAATTTCATCACTAATTTCTCCCTAAATCTATTTCAATTTATAAAGTTAAATAAATTATTCTATTTTGTTTGTTCTTTTATTAAAGAATCTACATATTCTTTAGCTTGAATTAAATCTGCTCCTGTGGCAATTCTGTATTTTTTAATTGCATCTGTAGATTTATCTTCCTTAATTAGCTCTCTTAATTCATTATTTAAATGTTCTAATTCTTCCTCAGATAATGTAGTATTACTAGCTTTAGTAGCAAATTTATAATTAATTACACTAAATACAATATATAAAACTCCTAAAACTATAAAAATACCTCCATTTAAATATTTCTTATCAATAAGTCTTATTATGCCTACAGCTATAAGACAAACTGCACCAATACCCCATAATATCCATGATTTTGATTTCACTATTAATTCCTCCCTTAAATATTATCTAATTGGTATCAAACTGCTATTATTGTTTATTTTTTTATATTTTAATATTCATTATTCAAATCATAGTCAATAGTGATTAAATTATTAAGTAAATTTTTACTTAGAATTTTTATTAATTTATAATAGTTTTCTTTTTTAAAATAACTTTTATTTCTATTTCCTAAATAGGAAACTTTTATATTTATAAATTAACTAAAATATGTTTCAAAACCATTATTTATAATATATGATCCTTTTGGTACTTGAAGTGCCACTAAACAAATATTTAATAAATCCACAGATGAACCCATTGAATTTATTAAACATAATAAGACAGTAAACCAATTTAGCAATCCTAATACGTTTAATATAAATGGTAATATAATTGATAACAAAATAAATGGCATAATAGAAATGATTATAAATCTTACCTTTTTAATTTTTTCAGTAGTAAAAACAAAGCCACAAAAAGCATTAATGCCCCAATATGTTTTGTCTGATTTTAATACATTAGGTATAAAAATACCATGAATAAATTCATGTAGTGTCATAAATAAAAATATGATAACAATATATAATAATATTGATGGTCTTATTGTAAATTGAATTTTGAATCCTTTATCATCAATTAAAAATTCTTTTAAAGGATGAAATAAATAATATGAAATAAATATAGATATAAATGCATTTATTATCATAAAAGGTGTAGATATTAAAATTGCTATTGCTAAATTGTTTGGTTCCTTTAATTTTGTCCATCCTTGTGATATTAATTTTTCACTTAATTCTTTATTTGTATGGGGCATCTTTTTAGTATATCTCATTGTTAAAGTCCTTTCTCAAAATATGTTATAATATTTTGCTGTGATTTATTGCTATTATTCATTATGTTTAATAAACCTTTTTAACTCAACTATTAAAGGTAAGCTAAAAATAATATAATAATTCATACTAGTATAAGTTTAGTACATTTTGTTTAATTGAACTATCTAATCTTATTTCTTCTAAATCAAATTAGTATCTCACTTAGTGGTAAGAAATTTTATAAAAGATGACACACTTAACAAAAGTATTATGTGTTACTATATCACTTAATTATAAAAGTTTTGAAAATCACATTGCTTTAAGTTTAAAATATCCGCTTTTAGCTTCTTTACCTGTAATTTCAATTTTCACACCTTTATTATGGATATTAGAGATTTTTATAATTTCATCTAATATGCCATTTTTATTAAATAATATTTTTTCACTATCATATATCTTTATATTTAAATCTCCTGATTGAGTTTTACTATTAATTTTTATATCACAATTAGATTTATTAAAATTTATTTTCTTTATACATTTTCCATTAAAGTGCTTAAATTTAATATTATATTCATTACCCCCAGAATTCTCTGTCCACCATCTTGCATCTCCATCCCACTTAACATCACTTATTGTAAAATAATTTTTATAATTGGTATCTAAATATTTATATATTCCAATAACACTTAGTAAACATATAACCACACCTGCAAGTATAAGTTTTTTCCCCTTATTCATTATAAATCCCCTCCATTTTTAGTAGCCCTTATTATAAATATGGGATTGTTAGCCATAAGCATATTTGATTTGCCTTTAGATTTGCTTATAGAAACCTGAATACATTCTGTTTTATAATTTAATTTATTTAAGGTTTCTAAAGCTGTATATAAATTATTAATAGTTATAAAATTTAAAACCATTGTTCCATGATTTAAAAGTTTCTTTCCATATATACTTATTATTTCTTCTAGATTTCCACCACTACCACCTATAAATATACTGTTAAAACCATCATTTATATCTTCTTCTACTTCTAAAGCTTCTCCCTCTATTATCTTTAGATTTTCACAATTAAATTTCTCTTTATTTTTTTTTATGATATCTAAAGCTTTATCATCCTTTTCTATAGCTATAACGTGTCCTTTTGCACATATTTTAGCTGCTTGTATACTTATACTTCCTGTTCCTGCTCCCACGTCTAAAACTTTGGAATTTTCATCTAAATTCATCTTAGCTATAGATAAAATTCTTATGTCCTCTTTAGTCATAGGACAATCCCCTCTTATAAATTCTTCATCTTTTATATATCTCATGGCCTTCCCCCTAAATCAATAAAACTAATTTGTTTTATATTTTAATAGATATTTACTTCCCAAATAGCCCTTATTTAATATAGGTTTTATTTTAAATCATTTGCAAAATGTACTTTATAATTTAAATACATTGTATATTAATTTATGTCTTTATACTCTTTATTAATCATAAATTCTGTTACTCTATCAAAGAATAGAATAATCAAACTCATAATCCAAATTAAATCACCATTATATATATTTAAAATTGAAACTATACCTAATATAACAAAACAAAACCCCACTATTAAATTTGATAATTTTTTATGTTTAAGGTATTTTTTAAACCTATTATTATCTTTATTAGCTATTTTCATTATTTCCTTGTGATTATTATAAAAGCTTAAAATAATAAGAGTTGCTCCACCAAGTATCATTGTTATACTTCCTAATATTTTGAGCATATTATTCATCTCCCTAGTATAAATCTCTTCATCATATTTTAGTATTGTACATCTTATATTAAATATTGAACATTCATTTAAAACCTAGCTTTTATACAAACCACTGTAAGATCTCCGAATTTCATATTTTCTAATTCTTCTGGTTTACCTTTGATTATTTTTTCATCACTATAAGATAAATTTTCTCCCACTATTACCTCTGATTTTATGTTATTTTCTATTAACCTTTTACATAATTTATCTGGACTATTATTTTTATCTGTAAGCCAAATAGATTTTTCATAGCTTTTAACTTTTTCTATAAACTCTTCTTCTCTACCATGAAGGCTTCCTAAAAAACTATTTTGCCAACTTTCATTTATCTTTGCCATCATGTATTGATAAGAACTTATGCCTGGAATTACCTCTATTTTGCCTTCATAATTGTTTTTAATATAATTGTTTATACCATAAAAACAGGGATCTCCGGAGGCTACTATAGATATGTTTTTATCCTTATTTTCTTTTATATAATCTAATATTTCGCTTAATTTATTTACTATTTTTTTATTATTCTTTATAAAATTCAAACTTTCTATGGCTCTTTTAAAACCTATTATTACATCTACTTTTTCTAAATTATTTACGGCATCACTTAGCATATAATCTCTATGCCCTGGACCTAAGCCTACTATGTAAACATTTTTTAATTGTAGATTTTTATGTATAGTATTCATGAAAATCACCCTCATCCATGTTGAATATTAAAAAAGGCAAGTAACTTTTTTATAAGTTTTTAAATCTCTTTTAATTTTTTATATTTATTTAAAAATTTATTGTTTATACAAAATCAAGCAAAATTTAAATAGTCTTGGAAGTTTAAGAAGGATTTAAAAGTTTATTGCTTATACAAAATCTCTTCATTATATGTATTAGTTAAATTAACTAGTTCAATGACTGACTTATTATTAAACATATTAAAATCTTTCCTAGCTCCTTTTTTAACTGTTGGAGATGCATTTAATGCTTATTATTATTTAAGCATATTAAAATCTTTCTTAAATTAAGTAATATGTAACAATGTATTGGATTTGCTTATTCTATAGAAGAGTACAGTATTCCTTTTTCCATAGAGTACATTACAATATCTGCTTTTATAGAATCATAGGTATACTGCTCTATTTTTCTTATTATTTTTTCTCCTAATTTTTTATAGAGTTTCTCGTAACCCTCTCCTAATAAATTTACTGCACCCTCTGTGGTTTTTTGGTTATATATTTTAGTTACTAAATCTTTGTCATATCCCATAAGTGCTAATTCTAAAGCTAGAGTTTCTAATCTAGTGTCGCATACTCTACTATGGGTATTAAAACAGCCAGAAGCTATTTTAGATATTTTTCCTATATGACCTACTATAGTTACTTTCTCTAATTTTCTTGTCATACAACAATTAAGAGCAAACCCCACATAGTTGGACATTATAACCATATTATCTTCCTTTAAATTAAGCTCTTTAGCCATTTTTTCTCCCATGTTACCAAATAAAAGTATTAATTCTTTTTCACCATGGCAGGTTTTTTGATTTATTTCTAATTCTATGGAGGCTTTTAGAGCATCTTCAGATATAGGCATTACTATTCCTGTTGTTCCTAATATGGATATTCCCCCTATAATATTTAATCTTGGATTAAAGGTTTTTTTAGCTATCTCCTCTCCCCTTGGAACAAATATGGTTATTTCCACACCAGAATCCTTTGGTATTACCGATGTTACCTCTTTTTCTATCATGGAACGTGGAACTGGGTTTATAGCAGCTTCCCCTTTTTTTACATATAGGCCTTCGCCACAAACTACTCCAACACCTTTTCCACCTTTTAAAGTATATCCACTGGACTTTTTTTCTGCTCTTGCCCATATTTCTATTCCGTGGGTTATATCCGCATCATCTCCACCATCCTTTATAACTGCACACTCTACAAAATTGTCGCCTATTATTATTTTTTCAATAGGAATGGTAAGTTCTATACCTTTAGGAGTATCTATATTTATATATTTTAATTTTTTATTATAAAAAAGAGTTATAGCAGCTGCCTTAGCTGCCGCAGCTGCACAGGAACCTGTAGTATATCCGCATCTTAATTTTTTTCCATCACAATTTACATATAAATCTAACATAAATCCTCCAAATTATATTTTGTTGATGCTATGAGTTGCTTTTTTCTTTTCACTAACAAATATTTTACCTTCTTATTTCTTTTAAATAAATTTGTTAACATGAATTTTATTAAAATCTAATTTTTCTTCACTTATAGGTTCTTTAACCTCATCTTTATAACCTATGGCTATTATAGATTCCACTTTATAATTTTCTTTTATATTTAGTCTTTCTTTTATATAATCCTCTGCCATTTTATTTTCATTATAGCTTCTATTTCTTATTTGTGACCAGCAAGATCCTAATCCTAAAGATTCCGCTTGAAGTTGTAATATTATAGATGCTATAGAAGCATCCTCTACCCATACGTCACTTTTATTCTCATCACCTAATATAACTACTGCTAAAGCTGCATCCTTTATAAAAGCTCCCCCATGAGGTTTACATTTTGAAATATCATTTAAAATTTCTTTATCTTCTATAAATATAAACTCTAAAGGTTTTATGTTTCTAGATGATGGTGCTAAAAGTAATGCCTTTTTTAGAGCTTCTACTTTTTCCTCCTCTATTGGCTTTTGTTGAAACTTTCTTATACTTCTTCTTTGTTTTAATAAATCTAACATAATTTTATTTCCCTCCAAATTTATTAAATTTAAAAATCCCATAAATCTTTATTTACTTCTTTAAAATCATTAAGAGATTTTAAATATTCAACTAAGGGTGCATAATTTCCTATTGAAGATTTTGCTAGTGATTTTTTATATAAATCCTCTGTATCCCAGGATATTATAAATAAAGGTAAGTTATTTTCTAACAGTTGTTTTAACATTAAAAACCTACCTATTCTACCGTTACCATATTGAAATGGATGAATCATTTCAAATCTAAAATGGAATTCTGCTATTATATCTCTTATATATATTTCTCTATTTTCTGTATTAATAATCTCACTATCTTTTATAGTAAATTGTATTTTATCTTTTCTAATAAGGATAAAGAATTTATATTTAAACCTATTTTTGATAAATTAATTTTTTTCATAAGAAGATACTTTTTTTAATATTAACTTCTTAGGAATATGTAGTTCTCTTTTCTTTTCTATAAATTCTTCATAACTAAGTAAACTATATACCTGATCATTATCTACTTGTATAATCCAATAATATGTTTTAGATTCATCAGGAATTTTATATGTATCATCTTCATTAGAGGATTTCTTTTTTAAGTGCAACTTGTTTTGCAAGTATATATTTATCATTCCATGCAAATTCATCAACCTTTGCAGGAATTACTATTTCATCTTCAAACATTTATCACTAAATCCTTTCATTAGCTTCTCATCATTTATTTCATGATATTATTTACTCTTCATCTAAAAGTATTTCTAACATTTTTTCAGGTCTATCAAGAAAATTTCTGGTAATTTTATAATGTTCAGTATCCTTGTACCTAACTTCTTTTATACCATCTCTTATTTCATAGATAATTGAATCTGGATAAGACATTATTATAGGTGAATGAGTAGCTATTATAAATTGAGAATTTTTCTTTATTAATTCATTCATTATAACAAGCATGGACATTTGCCTTGATGGTGATAATGCTGCTTCTGGCTCATCTAAAATATATAAACCATTTCCATTAAATCTGTTTCTAATAACTGATAAAAAAGATTCTCCATGAGACTGTGAATGTAATGATATTCCTCCATATGCCGCAAAAGGATCTCCTGCCCAGGCCTCTATTTCATCTATATTTGTAGCCACATTATAAAAACTTTCCGCTCTTAGAAAAAATCCATCCTGTTCTCTTTTAACCCCTCTAACCAATTTAAAGTTTTTATATAAATCTGAATGGGTATCCTTTGTTGAAAAATTTAAATTTCTAGTTCCACCTTTTGGATTAAATCCACATACTATAGCAATAGCTTCAAGTATTGTTGATTTACCAGTGCCGTTTTCACCTACAATATATGTAACTTTAGGGTGAAACTCTATTCTAGACAAATCTTTTATGGCTGGTAAGCAATATGGATATTGAGAAAATGACTCTACTTTTTCTCTCGATAATTCAACATATCTTAAATATTGATTCCATTTCATTTGTCACACCCCCAAATTAAGTATATATTTATCTAATTAATTTTATCTGCATATACTTCATACTTACCTATAAAATTTTTAAAACTTACTCTAATAGTACACTCTTCGTCTTTCTCTACACTACAAATTCTTTAGTACCACTTTTATTTACTAGAAAACACTGAGGCTCTTTATGTTCTGAACCAATTAATTCAATTTTTATAGTACCTTCTTTTATGATGGAATTATATGTAAATTTAACCTTATCACCTTTTTTTAACCTAAATCCTATTGCTGAATTTTTGGTTTCTTTAGATTTAATATCATCTTTTATGATTCCCAAATAATGGATTGTGCTTTTAATGGACCTAAAAGAAGAACATCCTACTGTAAAAGGCATTAATATACATATTGTTAACGCTATACTCAATGATTTATAAACTTTCATATGTTTTCTCCTTGCCATGGATCTTTATCTTTTTACTAACATATACATTAGTGCATTTACTATGGAAGCTGCTACATTGCTGCCACCTTTTCTTCCTCTTATAGTTATAAAAGGTACATCTAATTTTTCTAATTCCCTTTTTGATTCCGCTGCTCCTACAAAGCCTACTGGTACTCCTATTATAAATTTTGGATTTGCTTTTCCCTCTTTCATAAGCTCCATAAGCTTGTATAATGCTGTTGGTGCATTTCCAAAGACAAAAAATTCTATACCTTCCTTAGCTGCCATTTCTACTGCTGCCATGGATCTTGTTATACCTCTGTCCTTTGCAATTAAAGCTACATCTTCTTTAGATACAAAACACTGAACTGTAGAATTTAAATCACCTAAAGCCTTTTTATTTATACCTGATAGAGCCATGTTGGTATCTGTATAAATTTTTGTACCCTTTTTAAGAATTTCTTTTGCTGCCTCTATAGCTCCTTCTTTTATATAAATTAAATCCTTGTATTCAAAATCTGCTGTAGTATGTATTACTCTTTTTACTATCTTTAATTCTTCCTCTGAAAAATTATGTTTTCCCATCTCTTCTTCTATTATTTCAAAACTTCTTTTTTCTATATCCATTGGTCTTTTTATATAATCTTTCATAACTCTATCTCCCTGCCTTTAAGCATTAAATATATTAAACAAATATCATATAAACTGATGGTTTATCTATTAAATTCAAATACACTCTAGTATCAAATCTAAAAAAATTGTTATTTTTAAATTTCATTATGCTTAATTTTTCCACTCCATAGCTAACTCTATTTCACCAGTATTTTCATCTATTTGCTCTGTAGAAATTATAAAGCCTTCTCTTAAATAAAATTGTAATGCACGCTCATTCTTTTTATAAACACATAAAGATAATTCATTGTGTTTAGTTTTTGAATAATCCAGCAATAATTTCCCAATTCCTTTTGATTGAAAATCACTTGCCACAAATAATCCTGCTACAAAACTTTCCATCAATCCAATAAATGCCTGTATTTCACCGTTCTCCTCATATACATATATTGTTGCTTTAGGCATCATTTCCTTAACTACTCCAAAATTATCTCTCCAATATTTACTATCAATAAAATTATGAGCCAAAATATTTGTATCAAGCCATAAATCCATTATTCTATCAATATCTGTTGTTCTAAACTCTCTGATCATAATTACTCTCCTTATTGTAATTGCATGATTTTTAAAGTAGTTTTTTCATAATTAATTAACACAATTATCTATGAAATAAATTTCTTACAAAATCCATATTTCCGAAGAAATGTATATGAGCATAAGCTGCCAATGTATTATTTTTTATATACCCACAGCGCCATTTTTTTGTGGAATCATCATAGAGATTTTTAGTAAACTCATATATTTTATCCTCTTTTAAATCTACATAGGATTTATGAAATTCATGACAATTAATTTTTAAACCTTTAGGTAATATTTTGTTTTCTTTTTCTACTTCTATTTCAGCATACCCAAAGTTTTGAAGTTTTTTAGTCATGTGACATTTTCCTTTAAAAAATCCTACTGTTTCTTTATATTCTCCATGTAGATCTTCTATACCTTCAGTTAAATACATAAGTCCTCCACATTCTGCATAACATGGTAGTCCATTATTTAATGCTTTATTTATACTATTTAGCATAGACTTATTTTCTCTTAATTCTTCTATAAAAACTTCTGGGTATCCTCCGCCTATATATAAAAAATCTAAATCATCAGGTAATTTTTTATCATTCATAGGACTAAAATATTTTATGCTACCTACATTTTCTAATAGTTCTATGTTCTCTTTATAATAAAAACTAAAAGCTTTATCATAAGGTATGCCTATATTTAGATTTTTGTTTTCTAAGTAAAAATTATCTTTATATTTTTCTGTTTTTTCAAAATGATTTATTAAATTTTCTATATCTACATATTTTAAAATTAATTCACTACATATATCTATTTTTTCTTCTAAATCTTTTATTTCACTGCTTTGTATAAGACCTAAATGTCTACTTTTCAATTCTAACTTTTCTTCCTTTGGTACATATCCAAATACCTTTAGCTTACAATTCTCTTCAACTAATCTTTTAAGTAATTTATAATAATTTTCACTTACTTTATTAAAAATTACTCCAGCTATATTTATCTTTTCATAATTTAATATTCCCATAATTTCTGCACATATGGTAGCACTTTGAGCCTTTGGAGTTAATACTAAAACCACTGGTAAATTTAAAACCTTTGATAGATGGGCTGTAGAATATTTTGTATCTATTCCTTTACCATCATATAATCCCATTACCCCTTCTATTACTCCTAAATCACCTTTTCCTCTACTATAGGATGCTTTAACTCCATCCTCTCCCATTAAAAACAAATCTAAGTTTCTAGAACTATTCTCTGTTATATAGGAATGGAAAGCAGCATCTATATAATCAGGACCAACTTTATATCCTTGAACTTTATAACCTTTTTTAATTAAAGCCTTCATAAGCCCTAAAGTTACTGTGGTTTTTCCTCCACCACTACTATTTGAAGATATTATTATACTTCTCATAAAAACCCCCTTTGATTCAGAGTACAGAATCATAGTACAGAGTGGAGTTTTCTCATGAGATGAAAAAACTCCACTCTCAACTTTAAACTAACTCTATTTTCTGTCTTCTTTTAACCAAGCACTTGCTTCAAAGGCATAATAAGTTATTATTATATCTGCTCCTGCTCTTTTTATAGATGTTAACATTTCTAGTGCTACTCTTCTTTCATCTATTAATCCTTGTTTAGCTGCTGCTTTTACCATGGCATACTCTCCACTTACATTGTAAGCTGCTAATGGATAATCAAATCTATCCTTTGCCATTCTTATAACATCCAAGTATGGTAGAGCTGGTTTTACCATTACTATATCTGCACCTTCATTTATATCATCTTCTATTTCAAGCATTGCTTCTCTTCCATTTGCTGGGTCCATCTGATATGTTTTTCTATCTCCAAATTGTGGCGCTGAATTAGCTGCTTCTCTGAAAGGACCATAGAAAGCTGAACAATATTTTGCACTATAAGCCATTATACCTATATGCTTAAAATTATTTTCATCTAATATTTTTCTTATAGCTTGTACTCTTCCATCCATCATATCTGAAGGCGCTATCATATCTGCTCCAGCTTTTGCATAAGATAAAGATATTTTTGCTAAATATTCTAATGATTCATCATTATCCACATTATGACCATGGATTATTCCACAATGTCCATGACTTGTATATTGGCACATACATACATCTGCAACTATATATAGCTCTGGCATTAATTCTTTTAATCTTCTTATACCTTTTTGAACTATACCATTATCATCAAAAGCTGCTGAACCACATTCATCTTTATGATCTGGTACTCCAAATATCATTATTCCTTTTATTCCTGATTTTTTTACTTCCTCTACTAATTCATCTAATCTGTCTATAGAATAATGATAATTTCCTGGTAATGAGGATATTTCTTCTTTAATATTTTCTCCTTCTACTACAAACATTGGATATATAAAATCCTCTTCTCTAATTACAGTTTCCCTTACCATAGATCTAATTGCTTCATTTTCTCTTAACCTTCTGTGTCTTCTAAACATATCTTTTCATCTCCTTTTTATATCTAGCATCATATAACTGAAATTATTTATATATAAACTACAAATATTTTGTATAATTATTAACTTGTTTTATCTACACCTTAATTAAAAATAAAATCCCAAAACAGATATCCCCTTAAATTACCATTTACTAAAAGTGAATAAAATTATAAATTACAATAGGTGTACGGTCAAATTCTAGCAAATTATTATTTGCTAAGATTCAATAAAATCCCCCCCTTTTTTAAACCAAAAACTTTATTTGTAGTTTAAGAACTTATTTATTATTGCTTAGTTTCTAAAAGTTTATCTATTATTCCATTTATAGAATATTCATTGCAAATAGTGCATTTTATATTATTTTTACTTAATTCTTTGGCTGTGATTGGACCTATTGCTATAATATTTTTTTCTCTTATAGCATCTATCCCTACTATAGAAATCATATTCCTAACTGTTGATGGACTTGTAAACAACACTGTATCTACATTTTCAAATCTTTCAGTATGAGAAGATTGTCCACATAAAGTTTCATATATATATACTTCATCTACAATGCAGCCTTCCTTTTTCAATGCATCCACAAGAAAAGGTCTTGCCTCTTTTGAACGAGGTATAAGTATCTTATCTCTCTTTTTTATATGATTTTTCATTTCCTCAAAAAGGCTTTCTGCTACAAAATGTTTGGACTTAATACTTGGAATTATTCCTCGCATTTTTATTGCTTCACTAGTAGCTGGTCCTATAGCTGCAAATTTTGCATTAATATTTCTAATATCTATATTTTCTTTTATTAAATAATTAAAAAATATTTTAACTGCATTTACACTAGTTAATGCTATATAATCATATTCATTTATCCTATTTAAATAAGATTTTAAATTTTTTTCTGTATTTTTTATCTCTATTGAATTTATTTCTGTAACCTCTGCCCCTAAATCTAAAAGTTGAACTTTTAATTCTTTAGCTTGTTCTTTTGTACGAGTTATACATATATTTCTTCCAAATAAAGGCTTTTTTTCATACCAATTTAATTTATCTGAAAAGCTAACTACTTCTCCTACTACTATTATCACCGGAGATTCTAATTTAGCTTCTTTTACTTTTTCTACTATATTTTCTAAATCAGCTATAACTTTTTTTTGTTTTGATGTGGTTCCTCTCATAATTACTGCTGCTTTAGTCCTTTTATTCATACCATTTTCTATAAGGCTCTTAACTATTAATTCTAATCTTCCAAGTCCCATTAAAAATACTAAAGTTCCACCTATATTAACTGCTGATTTCCAATCTATATCTAAAGTATCTTTGGTCATAGCTGTAAATATATGAAAACCTCTTGATATTCCTCTATGAGTTATAGGTATACCTGCATAATTTAGCACAGATACTGGAGAAGTAACTCCTGGTACAACTTCAAATTCTATATTTTCTTGAAGTAAGGCTAGCGCTTCTTCTCCTCCTCTTCCAAAAACGTAAGGATCTCCGCCTTTTATTCTTCCTACAATATGACCTTGTTTGGCTAATTTAACTAACATTTCATTTATTTCATCCTGACTTTTATAATGACAGCCTGGCTCTTTTCCACAATAATAAATTTCACAGTTTGGATTTAAATATTTTAACAATTCTCCATTTGCTAATCTATCATACATAACTGCAGTACATTTTTTTAGATCTCTTATAGCTTTTATAGTTATTAATTCCTCATCTCCTGGACCTGCTCCAATTAAATATACCTTGCTCATACTTTCCTCCTAAACACAAAAGTGTGAGATGACTGTTTATTCAAATTCAGTAATTTCTACTACCCACTGAATAATTATCACACATGCTATTAAAATGAATATTATTATGATTTTGCCCTTTAACAAAATTTATTCTCATAATTTAATATAATGGTTTTAATCTTTTAATATCTGTTCTGCTAGTTCTATACCTAAATTTTCATATTGCTCTTTAGGACCTTGAATTTCTTTTTTAATAATCTTATTTTTTCTTTCAAATAAACCTATTATATGTATTATATTATCTTTTATAGATGCATAAGCTCCTATAGTTGAGTGACAATCTCCATCTAGTCTTCTCATGAAAGCTCTTTCTGCCAAAACACATATTTTTGAATTATAATGATCCAAGTCTTTAAATAAATCTTTGTTAGGATGTTCTTTCATAATCTCTATGCCTAATGCTCCTTGTCCAATTGCAGGTACCATTTCTTTTGTATCAAAATAATCTGTTATTAGGTGTTCTAAATTTACTCTTTTAAGCCCTGCTACTGCTAATATTATTCCATCTAAATTTTCTTTTTTAATTTTCTCTATTCTAGTTTGAACATTGCCCCTTATAGGAACAATATTTAAATCTGGTCTTAAAAGCTTTAGCTGAGCTGCCCTTCTTCTACTACTTGTCCCAATTTTAGCTCCCTTTCTTAAATCCTTAAATTTTATATTATCTAAGGATATAAAGGCATCCCTTACATCTTCCCTTTTAGGAATAGCTATTATTTCAAAACCTTTAGGCATTTCATAGGGTACATCCTTCATACTATGTACTGCTGCATCTGCTCTTTGTTCTAGCATCGCTATTTCTATGTCTTTAACAAATAGTCCTTTTCCCCCTATTTTATCTAAGGATACTTCTAATATTTTATCTCCTACAGTTTCTATTAATAATTTTTCACATTTTATATTATGCTTTTTATTTAGTAAGTCTATTATTATTTCTGTTTGCACTTGAGCTAATTTACTTCTTCGTGTGGCTATTATAAACTTCAAAATCCATACCTCCGTAAAACATTGATAAGATTAGATTACCATAGCCTTTTTCAAAAAAGAAGTGAAAATCATTACTACAGATAAAACTTATAATTTCATCTTTAAAAAAATAATTTTTTGTTATATTTCTTATGTTTGTAACATATTCTATATAATTGTCATAGTTTTCTAGCTCTTTTTTTATTTTCTCTCCTATAAAAGAGGTAGCTTTTGGACAACCTACCTTATTATTTAAAGCTAAAACCATAGTTTTACTCTCTCTTTGAAAACTATTAAAACACAAACTTTTATCCTTGTTGGAACAATCTATGTATATTTTACTCAAATCATCACAATTATTTCTTATTTCCTTATTTACTTCTTTATCTTCTGTGGCTATAACAACTAAATGCTTATCTAATATGTATTTTTTATCATAATTATTCTTTATAAATTCTACCTTATAATAGTTTTTTAAATTTAATATATCTTTTGAAAATTTAGGAGCTAATATATGTATACTACATCCTCTTTCTAAAAAAGCTTTTCCTTTTATAAAAGCCGCTCTTCCTCCCCCTACTATTAATATCCTTATTTTTTCAGACTTTAAAGCAATAAAATTATATTTTTCCTGCAAATCTATCCACTCCAAAATTACATCTTCTATAATTTAAATCTAATATATAAAAAAATCATAATATAAAGTATTTATATTAATCTTAAACTTCTCTAAATACAGTTTTATTATTTCTTTGTTTAAAATATAAAGTACTTATAGTAATCTTAAACCATTGTTTTTCCTTAATTCTAATTATATACTTCTATAAATATAATTAAAAATACTATGTTTTTATATATAACATAACTTTTTGCTTATATGTACTATTGATTTTTTAATAATTTACTAAATTTGTAGATTAAAAATCTTTCATATTTCCACTCTTTTATACAGGAAATAATTTATTTTAATATTAGAAAAAAACCTATCACCTAGGGTAACGTTAATTGGCTTTAGTATATCAAATAGTTTATTTTAATATTAGAAAAAACCTTAATTATTTAATAAGCAACTTTAATGGTCAAAAGCTTAATCTTTCCAAATAGCTTTTAAGTAACAAAACTTATAATTTATAACAATTAAATTTTAATTATTTAAACTTTTAATATCTTATAATCTATGTTAAGTTTATTAACTACAACAGCATTATTAGGCTTATATAATCAACTTTTAATATCTTATACTCCCTAATTGTTGTTTTTATTTGAAAAATATTACTAATAATAGCATTAAAATAATATAGGTAAATATAATAAAAAATCTTATATAGGAAAAATCAAATTCTCTATCTAAATAAGGCACATATCCTACATATCCTCTACTATCTAATCCTTCTTTGATTATTTTCCATCTGTTTAATGTATTTATAAAAAGAAGGGCTGCCATTTTTCCTGTATTTCTAATTTTAAGTTTAAATGTGTCAAATCCACCTCTAGATTTTATAGAACTATATAAAATTTTATACTCATCATTTATAACAACTAAAAATCTTTCCATTCCCTTAGCAATATCACAAATATCTTTTAAATATTTCTTTTTACCTAGGCAATAAAGCATATCATCTATAGGTGTGGTAAGTGAAAAAAATGAAAGACACAGTCCTGCACTCACACTTTTAAGTATAAGTGTCAATGTGTATAAAGTTCCATAATCAAAAACAAATGTTATAGAAGATATGGCTGCAAAAGCTGTTACTTCTAAAGTTATTTTTGTAAAAACTTTTCTATTATTTTTAAAAATTAGATTCATAAATAGGAAAAATAATATATTACAAAAAACAATTATATAATTTTGAGTAAATCCCAAAATTACAATTGGGATTATACTCAAAACTGCTTTTTCTAAAGGATGTATATTAGAAAGTTTACTGGTTCTTGATAGAAGCATTATTGTTCTTAACATTCTTCTTTTTCCCTATATAATATCCTATAACTCCAGCTCCTAACGCTGCCTGTGATGCAAACAATAGACTTTCTATTTCTCCTGATGGTGGTTCCCAGATACTTTCAAACCAAGGTTCATAGTCTTTGTTCATTTCTTCTATAATACCCTCTGCTTGATCATCTGCTCCTGCAAACTCTCCACCTCTTGCCCCTCCTATAAATAAAGAAGCAAGTATAACTACTACAGATACTACGGTTATAATAATATTTTGCTTTTTCATATACTATACCTCACTTAAAGTTTTTAATTCTTCTTTTGAGTATTTCATCATGAACTCAAAAATCATTATAGTTATTAATCCTTCTATAATAGCTAGTGGTATTTGAGTTAAAGAAAATATGGTTGCAAACTTAGCAAATGCCGCCATAACTCCACCAGTTTTTGCTGGGAAAGATAATGCTAACTGTAGTGATGTAACAGTATATGTAGCTAAATCTCCCAAACATGCTGCTAAGAATACAGCTAACTTTTGATTCTTATTTTTTAATCCTTTATAGATTAAATAAGATACTATAGGTCCTACTATTCCCATAGAAAAAGTATTAGCTCCAAGAGTTGTTATTCCACCATGGGCTAATAATATGGCTTGAAACAAAAGCACTATTAATCCTACTACGGATGCTACAAATGGTCCAAATATTATAGCTCCAAGTCCTGTGCCTGTTGGGTGAGAACAACTTCCTGTAACTGATGGTATTTTCATAGCAGATAGTATAAAAGCATAGGCTGCAACTACTGCAAGTAACATTTTTAAATCTTTGTTAATTTTAGTTTTTTGTCTTATGTGTTTTATACCTATTACTATAAAAGGTGCACTTAAAACAAAATATAATGCCGCCCACTTAGGTGGTAAAAATCCTTCTGCAATATGCATAGCATATGCGTTTTGTGATGCAGCTAGTATAAGTGCTGCCGTTAATAAAAATAAATATTTCTTTTTCATTTTCCCCCTCCTATTTTTATTAATTAAACTATATATGTAATATTAAAATTATAGTTATCTATTTTTTATTACCAATGCTCCCTATTTCATAAAACTGATAATTCTTAAAATTCTTAATCTTTAAATACATATCTTTTTTATAAAATTATTTTTTCCCTTAAAAATATTTATATATTTTATACACTAATCCCTATATTTTTAAACATGACTTACAAATATTTTTACTGCACAATTTATATAAAATTCACACAATCATTGTTATATTTTTAAAATAAACTATTGGTCTAAAATTTTGGGATTAACTACTTATTTCATACAATGATTGTTATATTTAAAAACGTAATTTTTTAATCTATTTCCTTTAAAAAATTTATCAAAGACTGATTAAGTTCTCTAGTTTTTATTGCAAATCTTACATAACTACTATTTAAAGTTTTAAAATCTTTGCATACTCTTAAAATAAATCCTTTTTCTAAAAGTCTTTCTTTAAGCTCATATCCTGTAATGTGTTTCAACTTACAAAGTATAAAATTACTGTAAGTACTATACACACTGTGAAATAAATCACATTCCTTTAGATTTTTATACATAAATATTTTTTCTTTTTCTATGTAATTTATAGATTTTTCTATGAAATTTTCATCCTTCAAAACATATTTAACTGCAATTTCTGCAAAACAGTTTACATTCCAAGGGTTTTGTTTTTCTCTTATTTTGTTTAAGAATTTATTATTAAAACTTATTCCATAGCCAAATCTTATACCTGGCATAGAATAAAACTTAGTCAAGGCTCTTATTATAAAAATGCATTTATATCTTTCACATAAGTTTAAAAAACTAAAGGAATTCTTTCCTGTAAACTCTATAAAAGCTTCATCTAAAATTACAATCTTGTTATTCTTTTCACAGTAATCTAATATGTATATAAGTTTTTCTTTATCTATTACTGATCCATTAGGATTATTAGGATTTCCCAATATTATTCCTTCTGTTTTTTCTAAGGATTTTTTTATATTTTCATAGTTATATGTCATATCCTCATTTAAATTACAATAATCTATTTGTACATTCCATTTTTTTGCACATAATTCGTATTCCACAAAGGAAGGAACTAAAATAGATATGCTTTTTAAATTACTTATAGCTAAATCAATTATTTCTACTGCACCATTTCCTAATACTAAATTTTCTTCATTTATATTAGGCTTCTCTACTTTGTCTTTATAAAAATAATCTATAAAAAAACTTAAATACTCTATTAAATTTCTTTTTAAATTTCTATACTGAATATCTGGATAAACTTGAACCCAATTTAGGGCTTCCTGTAAATTATCTTTAAAACTGTCTGGCAACCCTAAAGGATTTATATTAGAACTAAAATCTATAAGTTCTTTTCCTTTTAAAATTCCATCTGTATAAATATCTCCACCATGCATATAAACACCACCTTTTTTAATAATTACAAGTTTAACAATTAAGGTTATAATTTTTTTATCACATAAAAAACTTGTTAAAAATTCTGTTAATTTTAAAGATAAAAAACTATTCTTTATATTTTAGCTAAAAGTTTAAGAATCACACCTACCATTACTACCATTAACGCTTCACTAGCATACATAAGCTTTATAGTTTCCTTTATGTGTATTGGTGCTAATTCTTTTATTTTATCTCCTATAGTAGGTTTTTCTACTATTTGTCCAAAATATACATTATTTCCCCCTAATTGTATCTTTAAAGCTGCTGCAGTAGCTCCTTCTGGATAGGCACAATTAGGACTTTTATGATTTTTTCTATCTCTTATCATTATTTTAAAAGTTTTAAATGGGTTTCCTCCCACTATTGGTGCTGATATGCACATTAATATTCCTGTTAATCTTGCTGGTATAAAATTAAAAACATCATCTACCTTAGCCGGGAAAAATCCTATGTATCTATATTTATCATTTAAATATCCAAGCATAGAATCCATAGTATTTATTCCTTTATACATCATTGCTAAAGGAGCTCCACCAATTATGGCATAAAAAAGTGGTGCTATTATACCATCTGATGCATTTTCTGCTATAGTTTCTACATCTGCTCTTATTATTTCATTTTCAATTAAATCTTTAGTTTCTCTCCCTACTATATAAGAAAGTTTTAATCTGGCTTCTTCTATATTTTCTTTATATAAAGCATAATATATTTTTATTGCCTCCTGATGTAAACATTTAGCAGATAAAGTTGTCCATAGTATCAAAATATTTAAACCATGATAAATATAAAAATTAAATTTAAAAGTTTTTAAAACTATAAAAGGAATCAAAAAACTAACAAGGCAAACTATTATTACAATTATTTCACCATATACTTTTAAACTTTCTTCATTTTTAGCTTTAGATCTGAATTTTTTTTCTAAAAAGCTAATAAGCTTTCCTATATATATAATTGGATGTGGAAACCAATAAGGATCTCCAATAATCCAATCTATAAAAACCGCTATAATTACATCTACAAAATTTGCAGTTACATTTAAATACATTTCATTATCATCCTTACATTCTTACTTTTTTATCATATGTCTAAAATCGGGAATTTATTTTCCCTTTTCTATAATGAAAATAATCTTACTTTTTTATCATATGTATAAAATCCCTAACATTTAGTCTTATATAAAAGTGACTACTCCACTAAATAACTCCTTTTGCTAGAGCATAAGAAATTCTTATAGCAAATAAAACTTGTAAAAAATCTAATACTAATAATCAAATCTTTCAATAATTTTACTACTAAAGAGTAAATCTTCTAAGAAATATTTTCATAAGATTTATAGTAATAAAACTATCTTTCTAAAGCTAAAAATTACTTAATGCCTATAATGGAATAAATTTTTTCCATGTCTAAGCTTTGCCTTACTATATCTGCAAGCTTGTCTAATTCTTTTTCTCTCATATGTTCATATACTTTAGATTTTTTCTTGTTTAAATCTTTTTTTACTCTTAATTCATTTATTATTTTTTCTCTAAAAGCCACTCCATCAAAAACTCCATGGATATAAGTTCCCATTACATTTCCCTTTCTATTTATGGCTCCATCGAAGTAATCTACTTTTTCTCCATTTTTATCATAGATTTTAAATAATGGTGCAGCATCTTTACCATATTTACTTATTCCCATATGTATTTCATATCCATAAACAGTATTTTCTATTCCTTCATCTAAGATTTTTGCAAAAACTCGTGTTGTAACCTTTTCTTTTTCAAAAGTAGTTTCCATATCTAAAAGATTTAATCCATCAATTTCTCCTAAATCTGTTTCTACTTTATATGGATCTTTGATTTTGCTACCTAATACTTGATATCCTCCACAAATACCTATTATTTTTCCATTGTTGCTATATTCTTTTATTTTTTCTTCTAATCCACATTTTCTTAAATAAAGTAAATCTTCTATAGTATTTTTACTTCCTGGTATTATTAATAAGTCTGGTTCTTTAAATTCCTGTTTTGAAGTTATAAATCTTATGGATACATCTTCTTCTGATTTTAAAGCATCTAAGTCTGTAAAATTTGATATATGTGGCATTTTTATTACAGCTATATCAATTGGGGCATAGACTTTTTTATTAAATTCTACTGCTCCATCCTCATCCTCTAACTGTAATCTAGTGTAAGGAACTACCCCTAGACAAGGTATATGTATTATATCCTCTAGCATATTTAAACCTGGTTCTAGTATTTTGACATCTCCTCTAAACTTATTTATTATGGTTCCTTTTACTCTTTTCTTTTCTTCTTCATTTAAAAGAAGCATAGTTCCTGCTAAAGATGCAAAAACTCCTCCTTTATCTATATCTCCAATTAATAATACAGGCGCATCCACAATTTCTGCCATTCCCATATTTACTATATCTCTATCTCTTAAATTTATTTCTGCTGGGCTTCCTGCCCCTTCCATAACAACTATATCAAAATCTTCTTCTAATGCGTCAAACTGCTCTTTTAGCATATCCTTAAATTTTATTTTTAAGTTATGATATTCCATAGCCGTACTATTTCCATATACTTTGCCATTAACAATTATTTGGCATTTCTTATCTGAAGTAGGCTTTAAAAGTATAGGGTTCATATAAGCTTCTGGTTCTAGCCCTGCTGCGTAGGCCTGAAGCACTTGGGCTCTTCCCATTTCTTTCCCATCTAAAGTTATATAAGAATTTAAGGACATATTTTGTGATTTAAAAGGACAAACCTTATATCCATCCTGTTTAAATATTCTACAAAGGGCAGCTACTATAAGACTTTTTCCTACAGATGATGCGGTTCCTTGAATCATTATTTTAGCCATAAATTTCTCTCCAATTTCAATTTATTTTTATTTATATACTTAAAACAAACACACTATAAATCCCAAAATAAATAGGGTATATATTATTTAAAACTATTTTTTAAAGGGGTAAATTTTTCTATTTAAATTCAATAAATTAGATAGAGATTCCACTCCTCTTGCCTTTGCCATATATAAATTTTTCTATTTGAATTCAATAAATATTGTACTTAATTAATTTAAGATATAAAAATTGGCTATAAACTTTAGAGTTTATAGCCAATGCATAGTTTAAAATAGGTATATTTCCCCTATATTATACTCTCTTTGCATAGTTATCTTTCCCTCCGAAAGTTTACCCAGTAAAAATTTAGGCAGGTCTCCTGGCTTATGATTCATCCTCCTCTTTCCCTTCCCCTTTTTTTAAAGAGTGGTTTATCCGATGAATACCCGCTCTAATACTCCAATCGCACTCTGTGAAAGCGATTCGCACCAAATCAAAGATTTGGACTCTCTGCTTTTCTTCAAAGTTGGAGTAAAGATCGGCTACATCCCTGGATAACGAGTTCTCCTAAAGGATAACGCCTTCTAAGGAGTAAAACTCCTAAGAATTCTGTTAATAAGCTTTAGTAGGAGCAAAAACTCCTTCTGAAGCCAAGAACTCTGTTTATGAAAGATTTGTCCTCAATTACAGTAGCGGGGGCTGCTGTGGATTTTACCACATTCCCTTTTCACCTTTTATATAAAGGCACCTAAACTTCTTTTATTAAATTACCATATTTAAGATTATAACAAATATCTATTGTTGTCAATAAGTATTTATTTATACAATTGCTCCTTATTATTATATTTTTTTATTTCTAGTATTTTCCATAATTAATAACACTGAAATTTTAAAAATTTATCACCTGTTGAAATTATAAACATTTAATATATGGAGAAAATATTTACTTTTTTTAAAATTAACATGGTTAAAAAAGGAGCCAGAAGTAGAATAACTAAAGAGAAGATATTTACTTTTTTAAAATTAACCCTTTTTAAAAAGGCATTTAAGCTCCTTAATCTATTTGCTATTCTTTTTTATAATTTTTCAATAAGTTTAGCAATCACTTCTAAAGGATATTTTTCACATAGAACTTATGCTATAAATCTTGCGGCTCTTTTTTGAAAATCTTTTTGTTTTCATTTGTTAGATAATATTCTGTAGACTTTTTAATTTTCTTCATCTAATCCATTCATAGGCTCGTCCAATATAAGAAGTTTAGGTTTTTCCATTAAAGCTTGTGCAATACCAAGTCTTTGCTTCATTCCTAAAGAATACTTTTTAACAGGTCTTTTATCTAATGGATCTAATTTAACTAGTTTCATATAATGATTTATATCCTCATCAGATATTTTATTATTTATACTAGTTAAAAATTTTAAATTTTTAAAGCCTGAATATTGTGGAAGAAAACCTGGATTTTCTATTATAACTCCTACATCTTTAGGTAAAATTCATTTTTTATAGTCTGACCAAAAACTTGTATTTCCCCTGTTGTAGCATTAATTAATCCACAAATAGCTTTAAATAACATAGTTTTTCCTGATCCATCCCTACCAACTATTCCATGTATTTCACTTTTAGAAAATGTTATATTTATATTATCTAATAAAGTTCTATCTTTAACTTTTTTCGAAAGATTGGTTATATTTATCACAACTTTATTCTCCATAAAAATTCCTCCTATTTAACTTTAAATTAATCCATTGCAATATTTATATCTTTTGTGAGAATCATACTGTATGCTACTATAGAAGTAAAAATATTTGTTATAACTAGATATACATTGGATATTATCAGTGATTCTTGTTCTTTCATTTTTGAAAAAATCCCTTGAGTAAAAGGATTATATAAATCTATATTAAAAGTTCCTCCTATATATATGGCCAAATATATTAATAAAATAATATATAATAAAGCACAGTTACTATGTTTACACCAAAGTGTAAAGTTAATATAAACATTTATATAAAGATAACTAGATAATGAAAGTAAAATTAGCATTAGCATTAATTTATTAAAATTAATATTGAAATATTTATATTTATAAAAAAAGAAAGTATCCATATTTCAATAAAAGCTATAAATTATTATTTTATTGCTTTTATTGATGCAGACATAATATATTCCCCCACCTTTAACTTATGTCCCCATTTTTCAGCATATTCTTTTGAAACCTGATTAGTTTCAATTCTAATATTACTAAAACCAGCCTTTTCTAGATATAATTTTAATTCTTCAACTGAAGATGCTCCAGTAACTCATCCGCAATAAAGGTTCTCATCTTGTTTCATCTCCTTTGTCAATTCTCTAATAAGAACTATATCAGAAATAGCAAGTCTACCACCTTTTTTTAATACACGATAAGCCTCATTATATACTCTTTGTTTATTAGGAGATAAGTTTATAACACAGTTTGAAATAATTACATCTGCAGTATTATCTGCTACAGGAAGATTTTCAATTTCACCTAGTCTAAAGTCTATATTTTTATATCTATACTTTTTAGCTATAATTCTTGCTTTGTGAATCATCTCATAAGTCATATCAACTCCAATAATATATCCCTTGGCTCCAACTTTCTTTGAAGCTAAGAAACAGTCAAATCCGCCTCCACTTCCAAGGTCTATAACAGTCTCCCCCTCTTTAATATTAGCTATTAATTGAGGATTTCCACAACCTAGCCCCATATTAGCTTCCTCTGGAGCAGTTGATATTTCTTCATCAGAATACCCAATCTTACGTGATATCTCTATGGAAGATTTTTTAAGATTAATGCTTCCACCACAACAGCCATCCTTTTTTGCATTTCCAATAGCCACCCTTCTATAACTATTACGAACAGCATTTCTAACATCTACCTTTTTAAAATTATTTATCTTCTTTAAATCACTCATCTTTTTTCCTCCCTACTTTAACTATTCAGTGCTGAACATCTCAAGCTAAAACTATAAGGCTATTATGTACTATTCAAACATTTTTTTTGCAGTGCTTTATTATCTTAATACAATATAATTTAATTATCTTAACTAAATTTTTTATCCCATGGCTATCCGCTCCAATATTCCTATTTTATTTAAAATAGGAGTAAAGAGCAGTCACCTCCATAAATTAACAATTCCCCCTAAAAGATAAGAACCTATAAGAAATAAAACTTCTAAGAATTCTGTTAATACTCTTTACTTTAGTAGGAATAAAAACTCCCTCTGAATTCCACGCAAATCCATCTTAGCTAAGATAGGTATTAACTTTAGTAGGAATAAGAACTCCCTCTGGATTCAATAACTCTGTTTATTATTTACATTTTTTCTTGTCTTTACAGATACAATCATCTGTATCTGTTATAATATTCATGAAGAATAAAATTAATTTATTGCAATTAGTAATATTTAATGAATAATATGACCATAACCCCTCCTTTCTAGATTTTACTAGACCACAATCCATTAGAACCTTCATATGATGCGAAAGTGTTGGCTGTGTAAAATCAAAATGTTCTAATATATCACAAGCACATTTTTCTCCACAGGACAATATATCAATTATTTTTAATCTACTACCATCTGACAATGCTTTAATAATTTTTGCATTATCATCATAATTCAAACTCATTTATCTCCCTCCAATATAGATATTTGTCTATGTATAGCATAAATCCTATTATCTACTATGTCAATATACCCTGTATAACATATCTGTTTATTTTATATTTATAAACATTAAACATATCTATATATAAATACTTATCTATATATAAGTATACGCTTAATTTTAAAGCATATTATTCTTAGCAAAATAACTACTATCAAAAATAAAATAAAATAACTTTTAATGTAAAACATTATAATAATTAATATTTTATTTATATTGATATGAACTTTATCTTAGAATAAAAACAGTTTACAACTAAATAATAACTTTGGAGATAATATAATGAATAATATTGACCCCAACATTGTGTTATAGTTTATTATAAAGTAGAGGTGATCACCATTGTATTATAAAATAAAAGAAGTTGCTGACATGGCAGGCATAAGTGTACGTATGCTTCATCATTATGACAAAATAGGATTACTGAAACCAGAGTCTGTAAATTCTGCAGGTTATAGACTTTATTCAGATGAAAATCTTGATAGATTGCAACAAATTTTATTTTTTAAAGAGCTTAGTTTTCCTCTCAAAGAAATAAAAGTTATATTGGACAGTCCAAATTTTAATAAAAAAGAAGCTCTAAAAGTTCACAAGCAATTGCTATTAGAGAAAAAATTAAGACTTGAAAAAATAATAGAATCTGTGGATAAGACTATAAATAGTATGGAAGGAGATTTTAAAATGGATAAAAAGGATATATTTAATGTATTTGATATGAGTAAAATAGAAGAACATCAAAAAAAATATTCAAAAGAAGTAAAAGAAAAATACGGTAATACTTCTGCCTACAAGGAAAGTAATAAAAAAATATCTAAATATACAAAAGAAGATTGGAATAATATAATAAAAGGTTGGGATGAAATTTATAAAAAACTAGCAAATCTTATGGATAAAAGCCCTGATAACAAAGAAGTACAAAAATTTATACATCAATTTAGAGAACATATCTCAAAAAACTTTTATGATTGTACTCCTGAAATATTTAGAGGTCTTGGAGAAATTTATGTTACTGATGAAAGATTTACGAATAACATAGATAAATATAAAACTGATCTTTCTAGCTTTTTAAGAGATGCTATTAATATTTACTGCGATAATTTAAAATAATAAATGTATATTTTTTTAAAATAACTGGTACTTTATAGAGTTTGCCTATATATCAATTAGAATTTATTTTTCAACCTTTTTTAAAATAACTATTACTTTATCCCTTAAACAAATAAAAAACAACTATATAAATTATAAAAACCTTAGATTTATCAAAAGATTAATCTTTTTGATAAATCTAAGGTTTTATTTCTGTCTATGATCATATTTATACAAAAGAAATCTATATTTAAAATCTATAAATCCTTTTTATAATTTATGGCTTAACATATATTTGAATTTGGTACTTTTCTATGTTTTCTTTTAATCTATCTTTAGATATTTTTTTTAAAAAACAATGTAAAAATTTCTTTACCTTCAATATTTGTTCTTTCTTCCTTAAATTCTTTATTTTTATTAAAATTAAATACTAACAAATATCCTTTATTCAAATCATGCACATCTAAATAATCACAAAGTTGTTCTACACCATCTTCATGATATTTAGGACCTCTCCATATTTTCATTTCAATTATATATTTAAAATTATTATAAGTTATTACTAAGTCTAATCTTTTTTTCTTCTGATACTTGAACTTGTTTAAAATCAAAACCTGTTCCATTAATTATTGGTTTTATAAATGCTAAAAATAATAATCTATCATGATGTTCTAAAAATTCTTCATCTTTAGGTGAATATTGTTCTTTCATAAATTGTTGAAATCTTTGAAGTACTTTTTCTATATTAAGTTCTCCATTTTCTTTTATAAAACTTGTTATTCACTTCTTCATTAATTATTTTAACTGCCTGCCTAACTTTAGTTTTATTCCACGATTGCTTATCATCTTTATTTATTTTCTCATCAATAATCTGACAAATTGTACTTACCAAAAAAGGATATCCATTTATAAATAAAAGTATAATCTTTTCCTTCATTTCTTAATAGATATTTACTTTTTAGTATTCCTAAAAAATCTAAGAAAAGTTGATTATTGTTGCTTTTATCCACCTTATCTATTATTAAAATAACTTTTTTATCTGAGAATTCAACTAAATTTGTTATAAAGCTATTAAAGTTATTCATAGTAGTAATTTAATCTGAATGATTTTTAACAAATTTATACATTTCTTTATTGTGTGAAAATCTAAAATAATTCACTATTTGCATTATTATTCTACCTAAAAATTTTTTAACTTCACTATATCCCTCTGTATCTATAGCTTCAAAACTTATTTTTATAGGTAAATATTCTTTCATTGTATTTAATCTTTTCTCTAATAAATACAAAGTAGTTGTTTTACCATATTGTCTTGTTCTATTTATAATAAAATATTCTCCAATATCTACTAATTCTAATATACTCTCTAATTTATTAGATATGTCTACCATATAATGTTTCTCTGGTATACAGGTTACAGTTATATTAAATATCTTTTTCATATATCTTTTTCATATAACTTTCACTCTCCTTATTCTATTATATTACCATAGAATAAGTTATTTAAACATATAAGTCAAGTATACAAATCTAAACTTTTAATTATACTTTTAAAGCATAATTTAATTATGTAAATACATATTTAAACTATGCTTTAAAAGTAGCTTTTTATTTATTTAATTTTTAATATAAAAATATTATTTTATTTTTAGGGGTATTCCACAGGTTACTAAATAAACCTCATCACTTAAAGAAGCTATAAATTTATTTATAATACCCTGAAAATCTCTAAATATTCTACCTAATTTATAAGCTGGCACAATACTATATCCCACCTCATTGGTAACTAATATTATATTTTTGTTTTCTTCATTTACTGATATTATTAAATTATAGAATTCTTTTTTAATGCTTTCCAAAATCCTCTCTAACTCTTCTTCTTTAATATTTTCGTAATCTATTTCTTCATGAAACATTAGGTTTGTTGTCATTACAGTTACACAGTCTAATAAAATGTTTTTCTCATCATAATTTTTTATTATTTTTCCTAAGTCCTTATATCCTTCATAGGTTTTCCATGAACTATTTCTTCTTTCTTTATGTTTTTTTACCCTATGTTCCATTTCTTTATCTGTAATTTTTGCCGTAGCTATGTACAAAACACTGTCCTCATTTTGAAGTAGACTTTCTGCAAATTCACTTTTACCACTTCTTACTCCACCTGTTATTAATACAACCTTATTTTTTTTCTCCATATTTACTTCTCCATTCTAACACTTATGTAAAAAATATTTATCACTTTTGTGATTCTTATTTTTCTACAAAACTATTTAATTATATTTATCAATGAGTTAATTTTTATATTTTCATTTATAATAGAAAAACTGTCTTGTACTTATTATATCAAATACAAAACAGTTTAATAAAGTTATTCTTATGTATTACTATTTTCCTTTTATTATTCCTACCGCTACTCCTATGATGCTTGCTCCCTCTTCTCGTATTTCTATAGGTTTATATTTTTTATTTTCTGGCATAAGTATTGCTCCAGATTTTTTTATTAATAATCTTTTAAGGGTTGCACTACCATCTAAATTAACTGCTACTATATCTTTATTTTCAGCCATTTGTTGCCTCTTTATTACCACATGATCCCCGTCTTCTATGTTAGCACCTATCATACTGTCACCTTTTACCTTTAATATGAAGCAATCTTTAATGCCTCTTACCCAATATTTAGGTATATTAAATTCTCCTTCTACACAAGGGTTCATAAGTATAGGCTCTCCTGCTGCTATATCATTAAATACTGGTAGTTTTGCTAATTCATCTTCTTTGTATTCTTCTTTACTACCTTGATCTTCCACAATAATTTCTTCATTGCTACCTAAATCTCTAAAAAATTCATAAGATCTTCTATGCTTTATATCTACATATTCAAATTTATCCATATCATAGTTCACCTTATCTTTGTGCAATTGATTTTTATTTACAACTTTATCTTGAAAGCTATCATTAACTACATTAGTAATCTCTTTATTTTCCATAAAACTGTTTGAAACTTTGTTTGCAATTTTATAACTTTCTATATCTTTAATACCTGTAGATATTTTTTTATTTAAATTAAACCTTTTAAATTCAAAACCTAATTTAAGTTCATTCAGTTTGCGTCCTTTAGTTATCCAACCTGTAGAATTTGGACTTTCTTCTTTATCTGCAACAAATAATATACTTGAATATATGTTTTTCTTTCCTAAAGCCTCTATAAATTTTAATTCTAGTTTAGTAAAATTTTGTGCCTCGTCTACTATTATGTGATTAAATTTATTTTCTTTACGATTAGATGCTTCTTTTAAAGCTATAGATACTACATCACTATAGTCTAGTAAATCTTTATCTTTTAATTTTTCATTATATAAAAGCATAATCTTAAATATTGCTTCTCTAGTTTTGGAATTCTTTATAATTCTTTGAGGACCTTCACCTTTTTTTGTTTTTCTACCTATTCTATCTGCATTTTTATATTCTTCTAAATTATAATACATACAATTTTTTATCCATTGTATTTCTTCTAAAAAGAATTTACTATATTTTGTGTTTATATATTTTAAATCTTTGTATTCCTCTTTTACATCATTTATACATTCTTCAATTATGTCTACTTTTTCTCTTTCACTTGCTATTTTACATTGCAAATTGTTATTTATTATATATTCTCCAAAATATTTGTTTATAATCTTATATATAGTGCTAAAATATAGCTTGTCTTCAATATATGAAAACAAAGTAATATATTGAACTCCATTTTTTTCTGCATTAGAATATATATCCTTAAGATAATTTAAGTTTTCTTCATTCTTTGATAAAATCAATACTTTATCTTTATCATACATACAATATTGATTTTTTAAATAAATTCCCCTGTATATAGCTGTAGTAGTTTTTCCAGTGCCTACTTTCCCTCTTAATAATCCATATCCTAAATGTTTGCTTTTAACTATTCTATTTTGCCTACTTTGTAACTGCATTTCTTCACACCCCCCTCTACACTTATCAATTTAATTATTTTTTTGGTTTTATTCTACACTATTGATTGTAGAAACCTCTATAATTATCAATTAAATTATCAATTATGAATTACCAATTAACCTCAATAGTCACTTTATTTTAATTATCAATTTGCTTTAATATATAAATAATATTACAATTTTTTAATATTTTTATTTGTTAAGTTTGCTTCAATATATTAATAAACAATACACACTTTATTTCAATGGTCTATTATCAATGAGTAATTTACTTCAATTGTTGCTTATCCATAATTACTTATAAGTTAAGTTTAAATTTGATATCTAAATTTTAAAAAACTTTTTCTTTCTACTTCTGTATTAAAAGCAATCCTTGCTTAAATTTGATATCTAAATTTTTAAAACCCCCTTAGGAATTTTTTCTTTAATTTATCATTAAGAATTTGTACATTGATAATTCCCTTATATACATTATAGCAAATAACAATTATTTTTAAACGTTCTTATAAAGGATTATTTGATATGTTATAACTTTGCTATATTACTTTTATTATACTCTAATTCTTTTCATTGACTTACTTAATTTCCTTCCAATTAAAACTGCTACTATAGCCTTTATTAAATCTCCAGGTATAAAAGGTGCTGATCCTAATAAGAAAGCTTTTTTTATTCCTATTGAAGTAACTTGTCCAAGCCAAGCAGAACCTAAAATATGTACTACTATAATTCCTCCGATAAAACAAGCTATTATCATATTAACTAAAGATCTATTTTTACGTACTAAAAGACTTATTATAATAACTCCAATTAAATATCCAATTAAATACCCTCCAGTTTTTCCTAAAACAACTCCAATTCCTGCTGTTCCTCCAGAAAAAACTGGAATACCTATAACCCCCATTAATAAAAAAGTTACCATACTAAGAGCCGCTTGAACTGGTGATAAAACACATCCTGCTAACATAACTGCTAGACCTTGAGCTGTTATGGGTACTGGACTTATGGGTAAGGGAATAGTAATGTAACTTGAAACTGCTATAATAGTTGCAAATAATGCTGAATATATCATATCTCTTATTTCTAATTTTTTTATCATATTATATATCACTCCTATAAAACACCATTTAATTTCCTTAAATATATTCCATGTTTAAAATTTATTATTAATAGTATATTATAAGAGAAAAACATCGTCAACTTATTTATTTGTTTAGGTTAACAATGTTTTATTTATATTTTTTAACAATAAATTAATCATACATTTATCCCCCTATTTCTTTATTTTACCCTTAGTTATTTGAGTAACTTGTGAACTAAAAAAAGAAAGTGTCTTAAATATTTTAAAACACTTTCTCTTAAAATTTGTTTTTATAAATTCTTTTAATTTATTCCCTTGCTATTTAAACCTTATATTATCAAAGCTAGTTCGTTACGCTAATACTTCTCCTTATGTGCATTTCACTATCTGAAGGAAAATATAATTTTAAATATCTGCAATTTAATTATTTATCCTTCTGTACATTTTACTGTCTAAAGAAAAATATAATTTTAAATATCTATAATTTAATTATTTATCCTTCTGTACATTCAACTGTTTAAATGCCATATTGTCAAAGCTAGTTATATTAATAGTATCTTGTTTTGTATCTACATATCTTATATTAACTTTGTCCCCTTCTTTAGTTATAGGTAGTTCATTAGATATGGATACACCAGCGTTAAATATTTTATTTTTATGATTTTTTAATATAAATGTGTATATTGTAGAATTTCCTACCACATAGGAATTTATTCTTTCTATAGTATCTGTTACATTTTCCTCTTTTCCTGTAGAGCCTACGTTTATTAAATTTCCTTTACTTGCTAGATTTTTAATATAATTTGATTTACATTCTGTAATATTTTCTCCTGTTCCTATGATATTGTAGTCTGTTACAGAAATCATAGCAAACATTTTTGTTAAATCATTTTTATCATTTAAAGTTGTAAAATAAGTAGGTATATTATCCACATTTATTAATATAGGGAAAGTAGATGTATATCCTAAATTTTGCACTTTACCCTCTGCAGATTTCATAGAAGCTGTTTCTGTAGCTCCTGCTATTTTAAATATTCTTGTCTGTTGAGTTCTTGTATCTATTAAAGCAAAACCTATGCTTGATTCATCCTTACCTACAGAAGTTAACCCTGTATAATAATAACATTTACCATTATTATATATTACCCCTGTTCCTTCTGTGGTTTTTAACTTGTCTTGTCCTGAAAAATTAAAGAATCCTTTAATGTATTTTCCCCATTTTTTCAAATTGTTTTCTACAAAAGATTGTGGCTGTATTCTGTCTACCCATTTAGGAGTATCTTCTACAGTATATTTTTTAATCTCTCCTGTTTCTGGGTTAACTATAGCTGTTCCTACTGCCTTTTGTCCTGATATTCCCACTTTGTTTTCATATATAGTAGCTGTATAATATGGATTTCCCTTATCATCTAATTCAAATGTTAAATCTCCTATCCCTTTATTTATTGTTCCTTTTAAGTATATATGTCTTTTTAAATCATCATTTAAAAAACCTTTTGGTTGATATCTTATTTTTATATCTTTTCCATTTAATTTTGTTACTAACTTTACATCCTTATCATCTGTTGCTGATACTGTTATATATCCTGGTGTACTATCATTTAAAATCCATTTCATAAAATCAGAATGTACTAAAGGCGCCACATACAAAAGCTTACCATTCACATTTTGTAGTGTTAAAGTACCTAGTTCTACCTTACTACCTAAAGAAGTTTCTTCTCCCAGTTTTTTATCTGCCAATAATTCTGCATATTTTTGATTTACTGTTGGAATTTCTTTTATATCAATTGGAGTTATGTTCTTTGAAAACTCTTCATATTTAGGCGTTGGTAATAATTTTTTATAACTATTAGCTCTAAATATAGGTAAACTAATTATAAACATTATAATAAATAGTCCTATTAATACAACGGGAATAGCATATATTTTAGAGCTTTCCTTCCCTTTTTTTAGAGCTACATTAATACTTAAAAGTAGTGCAATTATTATAAAAACAATATAAAAAGATTTGAATTTCAAAGAAAAGACTGGCATTAAAAAATAAATTAGTGCCACAGAAACAATTAAAGACAGCACCATAAAACTCGAGTATATTTTTTTCTTCATAAAAATCCCCCTAAAATTTAAAATAATATATAAAATTTTCTACATTTATCTGTTGAAAATTTGTTATTAATAAATCACTAACCTAAACTATTCTTATTTTAATCCATTCCACTTATAATACTATACCATATACCACTAGCCTAAACCATTCTTATTTTAATTCACATTTATAAAAATTTTATCCTGCCTATAGACCTTAAGCAATATTAAATATTTTTAAGATTAAATTTTTTTAAAAGTGTTGACTCTAACGCCACGTTATAGTGCAATATGTATGTAGAGCTTACATAATATTAATAAAAACTCATTGCTAGCAGAGTATTAAATAATAGTAATGCTCTAAAATCAAACTTTGAGGTGTCATGATGAGAACAGTGAAACAAGTTTCAGATTTAACAGGAATAAGTGTGCGCACACTTCATTACTATGACGAAATAGGATTATTAAAACCTAGCCAAATCACTGAAGCAGGTTATAGACTATATGACAATGAATCACTTAAAACCTTACAACAAATTTTATTTTTTAAAGAACTCGATATTCCTTTAAAGGAAATTAAAGAGATTATGGCTAGTGACTATTTTGATAAAATGAAATCATTAGAAAATCAAAAGAAATTACTTATTTTAAAACGTAATAGATTAAATCGTTTAATTAAACTTATCAATAAAACATTAAAAGGAGAAAATACAATGAGTTTTAAAGAATTTGATATGACTGCATATTATAATGTATTGGAAGAATTTAAAAAAGAAAATAAAGATAGCGTTATTAAAAATTGGGGGAGTATAGATAAATTTGATGAAATGATTGAACAAGCCAGAGCTAATGAATCTAAAATTGCTAAAAATGCTATCAAACAATTTGGAAGCATTGAAAAATATGCTAAGGCTATAAAGAAAAATCTTAATAGTAATTCTTTATCTTTAGGAGAGGAATATGATAAATTTAAAAAAGACTGTCTTTATGATAGACATCCTAAATTAAAAGAACTATTTAATGCCCTTGTAGATGATTTAAGCAAAGATCCTACTTCAACAGAAATTAAGCAAATTGCTGAAGAAATATCATATACAGCAAAAAAAGATTATAAAATTTTTAAAAGTGAGTATGGAGATTATTATTGGTACTATATGGTTCAAATTTATTTAGTATATCCTGATTGGATAAAAGAAATTGATAAAAAATATGGAAATGGTGCATCTCAATTTATTGGAAAAGCCTTAAAAAATTGTTCAGAAACTAAAAAGCCTAAATTGGAAAGATTATATGAAGATCTTTCATCTGATTTAAGTAAAGATCCTACTTCAACAGAAATTCAACAAATTGTTAAAGAAATTGTAAATGAAACAAAAAAACAAAATGATTCTTTAAAATTAGATTCAGGAGAAAACTATTGGGAATATATAACCGAATTTTATCTATCCAATTCCACTTTTAAAAAAATAATTGATAAAAAATATGGAAGTGGTGCATCTCAATTTATTGGGGAAGCATTAAAATATTATTCTGAAAATAATAAGTAATAAATTAAAAATAATAAAACCTAAAATGTTTTATTTACTATATACCTAATTATTATTTTTAATTTCCTATATTATTAAAAACTCTATAAATACTCTTATTATAAAAACTCTATAAATACTCTGAGGTAGTTCTAATTAGAACTACCTCAGAGTATTTAATTTAGAAATATGATCATGTTACCACTTAGCACCATTACAGTTTATAGATAGATAAACATTTTTAGTAAATATATTAATGTTACCACACTGTGAGTTTTTATCCTGTTTATCACACTTTTTCTCATTATCCTTCTCACATTTTTGCATATCTACTAATTCTTTCATCTTCATTAAATCTTCCATATCTACATTATTTTTTTCCATTAACTGTTCACCTCTTTTTTTTATGTTTATGTTAAATTAGTGCGCATTTAAATATAAATTTTTAGCATATAAATTAACTTTAGTACATTCTTTACTGTCTTTATCCATACAATCTATTGTAAGTTTGTAATTATATGGTTTTTTGTTGGCATATCTTGATATAAATATTAATGTTACAAATATTAATGTTAATAATATTGATAACACTAATAATAATATAAATTCTTTACAATACCACATAAATAACACCAACTTTTTATAAATATTCTTTCTATATTTTTTACTGAATATACTTTCATATTATGTTCATGCTTATTAATATGTTCATAAAACTAATTATATTGAATATATAATTTTAAAAATAAACACCAATATATTATAAAATTTATTCTTAGTACAATACCCCTACAAATTTTTAATTTAAATCTATGTATCTTATATATAATAAATATGTATTTAGAAATAAAATTTTTTCCCTATTGTACAGTATAAAAAGCACTCCCTATACTATTAATTTTATATAAAAATATTATTTAAAAATGTATAATTATTTATCTGATTTATAATTATCATAAGATTGGGTAGCAGAAAATTTAGTTTTTGCTACCATATACTTATTTGTAATTATTATAATGAAAAAAGTAGAAAATATTTATAACTTCCCAATTAAAATATAAAATCACTGACATTTTTGTTTTTTTAAGTGAATCATATAAATAAAGATGTAAGACCAAATAAATCTTAATGAACAAAAATTGTGGTAAAGGTTAAAAAACTTATTATTTGCTACTACAACATTATACGAATTTAATACAAATTTAAATAGTTTATATTAAAAACTTGTTATTTGCTACTACAACAGCTTCAAGTGGACAAGGGAAAATTACAGTGAAACTTAAAAAATTTGTTTTGAATGATTCTTTCTATAGAATAAATTTATAGTTTTTTTGTATAAAAATTCAAATATAAAAAATTATAAAAATTGTAGTATAAAATAAAAAATAATTATATAATTGTATGTGTCTAAATTTGTTTTATAATAAACATTTATTTATATAAAAAAATATAGTAGTAAAAATTAATTTTTAATGGAGAGATTATTTATGATGCAGGCAGAGTATGATAAATTCCTAGAATACATATTAGAAATTGGACGACGCATGATAATGTGTGGAGCTGAAGTCCGTCGTGTAGAAGATACAATTATACGTATCTGTAATGCATATGATATTAAGGTCTGTAATGTATATGCCATTACAACTTTGATTGTTATGACAATGAAAGATAGTGAAGAAAGACATTATACTCAGTCCGTTAGAATTAATTCTACAGCAACGGATTTAGGTCAGTTAGAGGCCTTAAATGCTATGGCTAGAGAAATATGCAGTAAAGTCCCTCCAATTTCTGAAATAGGTTCTGCATTGGATAATAATAAATTGCGTAAAGAAAATAATATTAAAAAGTGTGTAGGATATATTCTAGCCGCCGGTGGATTTGCTGTATTTTTTGGTGGAACATTCTTAGATGGTCTTGTATCTTCAATTATTGGAATTGTAATATTTGGCATGGATCATTTTTTTCAAATTCGCAAATTAAATCGGGCAATCTATACAGTAATTGCCTGTTTTTTATCAGGCTGCCTTGCTCAATTATGTGGCCATTTTCAACTTTGTGTGAATGTGGATAAAGTTATGATTGGAGATATAATGATATTTATACCCGCATTAGTTTTAATAAATGGTGTAAAAGAAATATTCTATCAGGATATAATGCCTGGATTATATAGACTAATTGAAGCAATTATTATTGCCCTTTCAATCGCAATAGGTTTTGTAAGTTCAATTATGTTATTAGGAGGTATACTTTAATGTGGAAAAATATAATACAAATTCTAATGGCAGGAGTGGGTACTCTAGGGTTTGCACTATTTTTTTCTGTAAATAAAAAACATATAGCCGCTGCAACTTTTGGTGGACTTCTTTCCTGGACAATTTATCTTATTATATACCACATTACAGGAAGTATATTTTTAGGTAATATGATTGCATCAATGGTAGTATGCCTTTGGTCTGAATTAATGGCAAGAAAATTAAAAGCACCAACAAATATTTTTATGATATCAGGAATTATTCCCCTTCTTCCTGGGGGAACCCTTTATTATACTATGGAGGCAATGCTTCAAAAAAACAAGAAAGTATTTATTCATAAAGGATTAGAAACAATAATGATAACTGTAGGCATTGTAGCTGGTATTGTTGCAATATCTGTTATTTTTGTGTACTTTTTAAACCTTCTAAAGAAATATAAAAAAATTCTAATTCAAAATTAACAAATTAGCACACACAGGCACAGTTGCTATGCTTTATGATTGAAAAACTGTGCTATATAAAATAACTTTTGCGATATTGTCCAAATCGTTGATATACTTTATGATTAAAGGACTGCCTTTTATTTGATAAATAAAAAGACATGCCATTTAAAGAAACTGTTGAAATAATGATATATTCTGCAATAAAAAAATTAAGAGGCTATCTCAAAATAGTTTTAATTTTGAAATAGCCTCTTTTAAAATAATATATTATCAATAATCATAAACAATATTCCTTAACTTGTTCTAAATATTTAGCAGGAGGATTTTAATTTATTATGTTTTCTGTAGTTATACCATCTGATATAATAATTTGTCAATATTCCTAATGTCATGCTGACCATTACTATTATGTAACTTTCCACAGAAACAATATCTTTTATTATAAAATATATTAAAGTTATTAGAATGCCTAGAACTCCCATTAATATTAGATTATCCCCTAATAGTTTACTTACTATAGATGAGTCATCTCTTTTACTATTATATCCCGATACTATATCTACCATCTTATTCTTTTTTATCGTTAATCCTAAAGGAATATTAAATAAACTAATTAACCCAAAAATCCATAAACTTACTATAAACTCATTGGTCATATATTTCACACCTTTTTTATATATTGTTATATAATTATATTCCAAAAGTTATATTAATTATAACATATTTTCCAATTTCTAGTTATAATTTTTATGGCAATTAACTATACTTATTTTGGTAATTGGCTTAAAATATTTGCATACTCAATATACCAATCTTTAACATTGACAAATATTCCCACTATATCCATATGATCTGTATTTATAATTCTAGGCATGACATTCCACTGTCCTATTTTAGCTCTACCGTTATATTGCTCAATAATATCATTAGGACCTAATTTAGGTCCATTTTGACTAATGCAATTTACAATACCAGCATTTGGGAACCATTTACTATCTATAATAGGAAGACCTTTTTCATTACGTGAATATTTACCTATTAAATTTGATGGTATATAAAATATAGGATTCATTTGACCGATTTGTGCTACTGAATTACCTGTTAGAGCATATTCTCTAGTTGCTTGCGTTATCCAAGAAAAATAATATACATCTGGTTGAGCCTTTACCCATGTATTCAATTCTTGTGCACCTTTTGTAGATAAATCATAGGTTGCTATATCTTTTGTGTTACTCCAAATACCATTTTTTAAAACTCTATTAATATAATCAAGTTGAGCTTCTCCTGGTTTCTTGTTTAACCCCCATTGATCTAATTTTAGATCATATATTGAGCTGAATAAATTATTCTTATCAGTTACCGTACCTAATACACCAAGTGCATAACTTAACAAATCTTTTCCTGGTGTTAAATCTGATAAAGTTGTGCCATCATTAGGTGTTGATATGGTAGTAACACTGTGAATCCAATGTTTTCCCCCTTAAAATAATGGTGAAATATTTTCTTGTCCACAATTTATTTCTTCCTCACTGCCTTCACTTAATAGTTGTGTAAGTGTACGTATAGTTTGTCCACCCGTGCTATGTCCTATTAAATGTATTTTATTTTCGTTGCTTATATTTTTATATATTCCCGGATAAGTTCTCCCATATCTATTATGTTTAAACTTTTTTGAATGAGCTTCTCCATAATCTACTGTTCCTCCTACTATATAAGCATAAAGTTCACAAGCTCTATCCCAATTACTTGATAATGGTCTTCCGCTGCTGTGTAAGTCTTATTACCTGATGCATTTAAATAAAATAATAGTTGCTATTTTCATTAACTTTTTTCATTATGAATATCTCTCTCATTTTATTTTATCAATTGATATTCATATTCAATTATATATGCATTATAAAATTTTTTCAACATTCTCATATTATTCATTTTGTTACCACATATTAAAAATTTTTAACAAATTTATCTTCAATAATGTAGTATATAACATTTAAAAATATACAAAAACATAATAAATAACAAATTTATGATAAAACATATAGTTAAATTATATAAAAACAAATGAAATACAATAATTTTTTATATTATATTAATTTCTTAAAGCTTTACACATATATGAATAAACTATAAAAGGTATTATTCATGTATCCAAAATACTATGAATAATACCCCTTATAATTTATTCAATATTTTATATTTATTATTGATAGATATTTAGAAAAATAATAAGAATACTTTATTTGTGAACTAATATTTAAGCGTAAAGTAAACAGGACGTTTACTTAGATATGCTCTGCAGCATGTGGCATTAGAGCGTTAGCTTAAATATTCTTATTTGTTTTTTGAAAATATTTCTTATTCAACTACTTAATATTTAAAAGGATCTACTATCTTCCCTTAGTTTAAAAAATAGGGATATGTGGTTTAAATCAGAGTACAAAGTACAGATGAAAGGGTACAGTTGATTTAAAGTAAAGATTAGAGATTCTTATTTATTTTTGCAAAATATATTAGGTAAAAAATGATTGTTTGAGCGTTCAGCCAGTTTTCATTTAGTACCTGTCCCTCTCACAGGGTAATTACTATAACGGCTTTTATAAGGTATTAAAATAAAGAAGTACTTTTAAGGAAAATAAGTATCTATAAGAATAATTAGAATACTTTATTTGTGGACTAATATATAAGCGTAAAATAAATAGGACATTTATTTAGAACTGCGCCACAGGACGTGGCATCAGTGCGTTAGCTTAGATATTAGTCCACAAATATTAGTATTCTTTATTCTTATAGCTATTTATTGACTAAAAGTACTTCTTTATTTTAATTCTCAACCTTTAAAAGCTATTACGTCGCAATTTCCTTATTTTCTGTAGAATTTCTTTATTGTTTCACAAACAAAGTCTACTTCCTCTTCTTTTAATTCTGGATATATTGGTAATGCTAATATTTCTTTTGATACTTTTTCCGCTACTGGGAAATCTCCTTCTTTATGTCCTAAGTAGCTAAAGCATTTTTGCATGTGTAATGGTATTGGATAGTAAATACTATTTCCTATTTCATTTTCTTTTAAGTAAGCTACTAGCTCATCTCTTCTTTCAGCACGTATATTGAATACATAGTATACTGGTTTTTGATCTCCTTTTATTTTAGGGAATCTTATATATTCACAATCTTGTAATTTTTCCATGTACATATTAGCTATTTCTTCTCTCTTTTTAATAGCATCATCTATATATTTTAATTTTACTGAAAGTATTGCAGCTTGAATGCTATCTAATCTTGAATTATATCCTATATAATCATAGTGATATTTTTTAGATGCTCCATGCACTCTAAACATTCTAGTTTTTTCTGCTAATTCATCACTATTAGTAATTATCATACCTCCGTCACCATATCCACCTAATGTTTTAGTTGGGAAGAATGAAAAAATACCCATATCTCCTATAGTTCCTGAATGTCTATAGCTATCTCCATTACCTTTCCATCTCATTCCAAAGGCTTCTGCTGCATCTTCTAAAACTCTTAAATCATTTTTATTTGCTATTTCCATTATTTTATCCATGTTATTCATTTGTGAGAATAAATGAATTGGAAGTATTCCTTTTGTTTTTGAATTTATTTTTGATTCTATTTGATTTAAGTCCATTTCAAAAGTTTCTTCGTCTATATCTACAAATACAGGTGTAGCTCTATGCTTAGCTATACAAGATGTAGAGGCTAAGAATGTAAATGGTGAAGTTATAACTTCAGCTCCATTTTCAAAACCTAAAATATGAGATGCAATTACTAAAGCATCTGTACCTGATGCCACTCCTATAGCATGTTTTGCTCCTGTATATTCTTTTATAGCTTCTTCAAAATTTTTAACTTGAGGTCCAAGTATAAAACTTCCACTTTCTACTACATCAAATATAGCTTTATCTATTTCTGCTTTTTTTTCTGCATATTCTCTTTTAGATGTATAAAAATCAACTTTCACTTATATCACTCTTTCTTTTTTATTTTTATTTTAATAATTACACTTCTTTATTTAAAAACCTATTTACTTAATTGATATTATTATGTAAATACTTAAGAAATATGAAGTATTTATAATAAAGCAACTAAATAAATATTAATTATTTCATAACTTTTTCTACCGCTGCTACAAGTTCTTTAGCTACATATTCTGCATCTTCTAAAGATAACGTAGAATATACTGGTAAAGAAATTTCATTGATATATTGTGCATATGCATTTGGATAGTCTTCTATATTATATCCTAAATTTTTGTACAATGTAAACATTGGTAGTGGTTTAAAGTGTACATTAGTTGCTATATCTTTTTCTGCTAATATTTTTATTACTTCATTTCTTTCAGCTTCTTTAAAACCTTTTATTCTCAATGGATATATATGGTATGAAGTTTCTTTAGTTTCATCTTTTTTAAATGGTATTATAGCCCAATCTTTTTCTTGTAATACTTTTGTATAAGTATCAAATATAGCTTCTCTTTTTCTTAACATTTCTTCGTATCTTTCAAGTTGAACTAATCCTATAGCTGATCCTATATCTGTCATGTTGCATTTATGTCCATCTGTTACTATATCATATTCCCAAGCTCCTGCTTTCATCTTTGATAGAGCATCTTTTGATTGACCATGTAGAGATTGTAATTTGAAATCTTTGTGTAAATCTTCTCTTCCTCTAAAATTATTATTGCCAAATGTTATGGCTCCACCTTCTGCTGTTGTAAGGTTTTTTACTGCATGGAATGAAAACACATGGAAATCTACTTGCCCTCCAACTTTTTTTCCTTTATAAATAGCACCTAAAGAATGTGCTGAATCAGATACTAAAATTATATCTTCACGACCTTTATCTTTTAAAACCTCTTTGATAGCATCATAATCTACAGGTACTCCTGCAAAATCTACTGTATATATTGCTTTAGTTTTTGGTGTTATTGCATCTTTTAATTTATTTATATCTATTAAAAAACTGTCTTTTGCTACATCTACAAATTTTGGTTTTATACCTCTATGTAATGCTACACTTGCTGTAGCTGTGTAAGTATAAGGAGTAGTTATCACTTCATCTCCTTCTTTTATATCAAACTCTTTTAATACAAGTTCTAATCCTGCTGAGGCACTAGATACTGCTACAGCTTTATTTGTATCACAATACTCAGCTAAATTATTTTCGAATTGTTGAGTTCTAGGACCTGAAGTTATCCAACCAGATTTTAATACCTCTACTACTGCATCTATTTCTCTTTCTGTAATATCTGGTGGTGAAAATGGTATTTTTTTCATTATAATCCTTCCCTTCATCTAACAATTTTTTTATTTTAATATAATTTTTATTTTTTACCTTTAAAATATCCTGTATCTTTAGTTATATAAATATTTTTCTTTTCTTTTATAGTATCTTCTAAATAATCATAAATCTTTTTTAAATCTTTTGATGATAAATTTATTTTATTGTTTCCTGGCATAGAAAATATATAATCTAATACGTATACAGGCTCTGTTACCTTTAAATTATCTTTATATCTTTTTAACTCTACCATACTAAAATATTTAGATACAATTTTGAATCCATTTTCTAATTGAAAACTATCTGTATCTTCCCAACTTTTACTGGTCAGATTGTATATATCAAAGGTAGAAATTATTTCTCTTATTTCTTTCATATGATTTTTTCCTACAGTTGACGCAAATAAAATTCCCTTACTTTTTAATACTCTATTTATTTCCTGTAGAGCTATATTTATATTAGAAACATGATAAAGCATATGATTTGCTATAACTACATCAAAACTCTCATCTTTAAAGGGAATACTTTCTGCATTTACTATCTTGAAATTAAATTTGCTGCTTTTTTCTCCTAGATTCTTCTTAGCATCTTTTAACATTCCTTCTGAAAAATCTGTTAATGTTATTTCCCAATTCGGGGGTATGAGGTGAAAATTTTTATTCCAAAGAGTAGCATCACCACAACCTAGTTCCAATATTTTTATAGTACTTTTCTCTAATTTGAAGTCATTTGCTTTGAAATCATTGGATTTTAAATCATTTAATTCTGATGCATTATAATTATCTATTTTCTCATTATTATTTTTACAATCTAAACTATCTAGTTCTGATATATTAGTATTATTAACCTTATCATTATAATATTTACAACTTGAGCTAATCCTACTTAATTCCTGTTTCAATTCTTTAAAAAACCAAGACATCCATCCTTCTTTATTTGTACTAAAAAGTTCATGAAGAGTTATTCTTGCCTTGAGATTTGATGCATTTTCATATTGCTGCATCCAATTTTTATCAGAATTTATGGCACTTATTATATTTATAAACTTATCCCAATCCATTTCTTTATTAAAATCTATATTCTCTGCTGCTTCATCTATGGCTTTTATGATAGATTGTATATGTTTTATTTTTTTCTTCATTACCTCTTTTTGAATTTCTAAAGATTTTTTAAGACTTTTATGATTTAAATCATACTTCATTATATTAGCTATATCTTCTAGGGAAAGTCCTATAAATTTAAGCGTTAGTATCTTTTGTAGTTTACCAAAGTCCTCTTTGCTATACAACCTATGCCCTAATTCATTATGGTCGCTGGGAACTAATAATCCTATTTTGTCATAATATCTTAAAGTCCTTAATGTTACCCCTGCTTTTTTAGCAAATTCCCCTGTAGTAAATAATTTTTTTGAGGTATCTTTCATATTAATCACCTCTGCAATAATATATCAATATTTAATTTAAATCTTTTTTATTGCTACTATTGATTAGTTTTTTTATTTTGCAAGAAAGGAGGTACATAAATGGTAGCTTTTCTATTGCTACTATTGATTAGCTCCCATCTTTTTATAAAGACAAAAATTAAACCTTACTACACATCTGGATAAATATATTTGGTTGTTTTTTTATTAAAATTAAATAAAAAAATAACTTTTTCTGCTCTACTTACTTTTATAAACTATTTCATAATTTATAAAGGTGTAAAAACAGTCTAACTATACAAAATTTCACAATAAATTAGTGTAGAATATGTATTCTACACTAATTCATATTACTATATTAACACATGACGTAAGGTAATGGGCAAGGGTTATTTAAAAAATCTTTAAATTCTAATGTATTTCAATCCTTTTTCTCTTGTCATTATCCTTGTTTGCTTTAGGAATAACAATCTTTAAAACTCCATTATCAAAGGAAGCATTTATTTTATCTTCATCCGCATTATCTATATAAAAACTTCTTCTAAATTCACCATAACGTCTTTCACGTCTAACATAGTCTTCTTTTTTATTTTCTGTTGATTCTTCTCTTTTAGCATTAATAATCAAGTTGTTGTTATGAAAATCTATAGATATGTCCTCTTTTTTTGTTCCTGGAAGATCTGCTTCTATTAAATATTTTTCATCTGTTTCTTTTAAATCTACATTAAAGTGTTTATTTATATTACTAATTTCTGCAAAAAAATCATCATTAAAGAAGTTTTTAAAAAAAGGTGAAAAAACATCATCTCGTCTACTCAAATCATTTCTTCTAAATGGTATCATATCAAACATAATTAAATTCCTCCTTTGTTTAATTTTTTATATTCTGTATTAGTGTAATGTGAGCTATATATAATTATTATTGGAGGAATGTATTAAAAATAAACTAGTAATATTTTCATAATCTTTACGTAATATTTACTCAACTAAAAAACTATAACTTACTTTTTATAATTTTCTTATTTATTTTTAAGACATATATAGATTAATCTGTATCTAAAATTTTTTATCTATTATTTTTATCTAAAATCATAGATATATTATTTTTTAAGCATTATACATTAATTTATATCTAAAATTATTTATTTATTATTCTTATCTAAAATCATAGATATATTATTTTTTAATTTTATAACTTACCTTCTACAAGGATTTCAATTCATCATACAATTGTCTTACTGATTTTTTTAAAACTGGATGTATAAAATTTTCATCTATATCGCATAAAGGTTTTAATACAAATTCTCTATTTTCCATATCCTTATGAGGAATAACTAAATCTTTTTCATTTATTATTAAATCATCATAAAAAATAATATCTAAGTCTATAGTTCTAGGTCCCCATCTTCTTTTTCTTACTCTATCTAGCTGCTTTTCTATATCTAAAAGTTCTTTAATTAAATTCTCTGGTTCTAAATTAGTTTCTATTTTTGCTACTCCATTTAAAAAATTGTCCTGATCTAAAACTCCATAGGGTTCTGTTTCATATATATTAGATACTTTAACTACATTCATTCCTACCTCTTGCATTTTTTCTAACGCTTTTTTTATGTAATTTTCTTTGTCACCTATATTACTGCCAAAAGCTATATAAGCTATGTGCATATATTATCACCTTCTCATATTATATCTAGTATACTCATTATATCTAGTATGTTAAACTATTAAATTGTTTATTTATAATATTTTGTACATAGACTACATATAAAAAATGTATTCTAAATTTCTATTTAAATTTTAAAATTAATAAATAATTTTATGCTCTTTTTATTTTAGCTATCTTACAAAATATAACTAATTTATTTAGAGTCAACAATTTTTTATGCTCTTCTTACAGCTTCTATCATTCTAATTGCTCTTACGTTTTCTTTTACATCATGTACTCTTACCATTTGAAGTCCTGAATCTACAGCTAAACATGATAAAGCTATAGTTCCTTCTAATCTTTCCTCTGTAGGTAAATCTCCTAAAACTTTTCCTATAGTAGATTTTCTTGAAGCTGCTAAAAGCACTGGAAGGTTAAAACTTTTTAATTCTTCTATTCTGTTCATTAATTTTAAATTATGTTCTACAGTTTTTCCAAATCCTATACCTGGATCTAATACTATTTTTTCTTCATTTATTCCATGGTCTTTACAATAATCTATTCTTTCCTTAAAGTAGAAAAGAACTTCTTTTATAAAATCCTCGTACTTTGGATTTACTTGCATATCTTTTGGTTTCCCTTTTACGTGCATAAGTATTACAGGTACATTGTATTCTTTAACTACTTTAACCATATTTTCATCGTATGTCATAGCACTTATATCATTTACTATATCCGCCCCTGCTTCTATAGCAGCCTTTGCAGTATTGGATCTATAAGTATCTATAGAAATTATAGCCTCTTTAAATTTATTTTTTATCTCCTTTACAACAGGAACTACTCTTTTTATTTCTTCCTCTTCATTTACAGGATCAGAACCTGGTCTTGTGGATTCTCCTCCTATATCCAAAATTTCTGCTCCATCTTTTAACATTTTTTCTGCAGTTTTTAATGCTTCTTCTATAGAACTTTTCCTAGAACCTTCGTAAAATGAATCCGGAGTACAATTTATAATTCCCATAACCTTTAAATTTTCATAATTTATTTCTCTTCCATCTTTTAAAACTGTTTTTAATTTTTTATGATTATTAATATAACTTTCTAATTCATCTTTTATTTCTTGTATTTTGAAAAAAGTCATATATTTAAGTTTTTCTAATAATTTTTTGTACTGTCTATTTGTACCAAGCAATATTATATCAGAAGTTTCTCTTTTACAATTTACACAATAAGTACTTACAGCACAATCTCCACCTAAAGCCATCATTTCTTGTTTTATAATATTAGCAGCAGGAGATAATACATTAAAAATTTTTAAGGGAATAATGCTGTTTTTATTCATAAATATATTCAAACTTCCCTCATGTACTTCTATTTTATTTAGCTCTTCTGGGAAACTATTTTTATTTAATTCTATAATCATTTTTAATCACCCTTTTTATAATAAAAATAACATATTTAATTTAAAGTATATTATATAAAAGACTCTACAATTTATTTTTTGTATATAACTCAAATAGGTTAAATAGATGTAGTTTGTTTTCTTCTATATATAAATCAAATTATTTTTAAAAATATATCATATGAGAGAAAATACAGTTTGTTTTCTTTCATATATAAATAAAATTTTTTATTACAAGCATAAAATTTTATAAATTTCTTATTATTGTCCCCTATAAACTACTCCGCTAGTTTCTGTTTCCCAAACTTCTATCTCATATAATCTACAATTATCTCTTTTTAATTTTTCATAAAGTTTATTCCATATCCAAATTGCTATATTTTCTGCCGTTGGCTGCTCTATTATTTCATTTATATAGGCATGATCCAATAAATCTAGCACATTCTCTTTTACTATAGATTTAAGTTCTGTAAAATCTATTACCATATCTTCCTTGTCTGGCTCTCCCAAAACCTTTATTACTAAACCATATGTATGACCATGAAGTTTTTCACATTTTCCATGATAGTGTACCAAGTTATGGGCTGCATCAAATTTAAATTTTTTAATAAGTATCATAAAAATAACTCCTTCCATTTATATAAATACATTTAATATATACTTGTATATAAGATGTAATATATATTGAAAAAATTCCATAATTCATTTTCTAATATGATTGTATTAATACATTTAATCCATATATTTTATATTTTTAAATAATATATACTTAGAAATTTATTTTAAGTTTTAAATTTAATAATTATGGAATTTCTCTATATTAATAAAATAATATTATATATAATTATATTTGTACTTTTGGGTAATTACAATTTTTTAATCATATAAAACAAACAAAAACTTTATATTAATATATACTTACATAACTTTATTTTGTTAAAGTGCCTAAATATAACCTAGCAAAAAAAGTTATTCAAAGTATATACTATAATTTAAATAAAAATTATTAAAATATAAAAAAATATTACTAGAAACATTTCTTTTTCTAGTAATATTTTTTTATATTTTGTAAAGTGGATAAATCTATTTATATTTTAAAAATAAGTTGTTTAATTTTAAACTGTATAGTTAAAATATTTTTATTTTGTATTATCCTTTAACGAACTTTCTAAAACTCTGTTATTTTTTTAAACTCATAATTATTTTTTTCAAAAGCTTTTATTATATTTTTTAAAGGTGAATTATCTTCATAAGTATATTCAATAGACCCATCTTTATTGTTTTTTAATTTTATAAAGCTAGATTCTATACTAGGATGATAAAAGAAACTACCCAATGTATTTTCATCTAAATTATTAATATTTTCTATAACTTTATCTGCATGCTTTATACCATCTACATAATCCAATGGAGTTGGTATATAACTAACCATTCTATCTTTTGATTGTCTTTTTGCTATATTATTTCTAGATGCAAATTTAGGTGGATCATACATATAATTAAAATATTGTTCTATTATCTGCATTTCTTCATCTGTGGCTGCATAATGAGGGCTTTCAAAGAATCCTATTGGTATGTCTAATTCTTTTGCACATTGAATAGCCTTTTTTACTCTCTCTCTTATGACAGGCTCAATATTATTTGTCATACCATCAAATTCTATACCATCTATACTCGCTGCATCGCCTGCTTGATGAGTATATCCATGAAGACCTATAATGCCACCTCTATCTATAAAATAATCTAAAGTATATATAAAATTAGCATTATGCATATTAAAATCTTTAGATGCATCATCATCTATATTGTTTTTAGGATCTAAATATCTTGGGACCCAAGCTATATGGAATGGTATTTTTTTAGAACATAAATAATCTGATATTATTCTTAATTTTTCCAGTGCCTCAGGGGTTTTATATCTTTGGTTAGAAGTTATATCTTCAAGTCTTACTAAGGCTGGTTTTACTTTGGGATTTTTAATTTTGTTATTTGTTATTTTTTCTTGTATTTTATTTTTGTATAGAACTATTGTCTTTTCTGATTCATTCCAATTAGCTTTAAGTCCCAATATTTTAGCAAAATCAAATAAATATATATACATTATATCTTTATTTAAAATACTATCTTTTCTAAGCTTATATTTTTCTCCCAAAACATTAGCAACAGTTTTACCAATATCTATTTTCTTACCATCAGATTCTATATGCACTTTCTCATCTTTTACTATATAATCTATTCCAAATTCATCTAATACATTATTAACTGGAATATAGTACCTATTCTTGTCCATATATATTGGCAATTTTAAATTTAATATTTTTCCTTTATATTTAAGTTTAATATCTGCTTTACTTAAATTTAATGGTGAAAAATTAGAGTATCTTTCTTCTTTTATTTTCTGTTCATTTTTTTTACTGTTTTCTTTAACCTGTATTTTATTATTTTTAGCTCCTATAAAAAAAATTATAAATCCAACTAAAACGCAAAATACAATAAGTAGTGAAAGTTTAAATCTTTTCATTATGTATTCTCCTTAAAACCTTATAAAATAAAAGTATAAACACTATTTTATATATTTTTCAATTCACAGTTATTCAACTTTCATACATAACTTAAGTCTATATAGTGAATCAAGAAATTTTCATTAATATATTTCCATTTAAAGAAACAATATATCATATTTTTTAAATTATTCCATAACCCTATTTTATATAATTTTTTAATACTTTAGTTACAAATTGTTTACAATATTAAATTAATATTAAAATTTATCAATAAAAATCACTACCAAAAGAGCTAAAATAATGCTATTAGTGGCAAAATTTGTCTTGGTAGTGATTTTTTTAATTTTATTTTGCTATGCAATAATAGTTTTAACTAAAAAATATTCTAAAATACCTTTGTATATAATTGCATCTACTTGAAAAATACTCTATTTTTTTAATTGTTTTTTAGGGAACCATCCTTTTTTTACTCTCTCTTTTTGCTGAAATAATTCTAATATTCCCCATAAAAAAGTAAGTCCTCCAATTCCTAAACCTCCTGATAAATAAACATTATCTACAATTAATGATAGAACTATAAATCCTATACCTAATATTAAAAAGATTGGCCAAATCTTAACTCCAAAATGGTATTCTCCTTTTATTACAATAACATGACCAATCCCTGTAAAAAACAACATAAATAATCCCATAATTATTCCTGTAAAATTCATTTTTTATATCTCCTTTATACAATACTTTTTATAGCTCTATAAAATGCTATGAAATTTTTATCTTTAAAATTCTCTTTTTAATATTCTTATATTCTTAAAAGTTAGAATAAAAAATCTATATATCTCTGGCTAACTATTTCTTATCTTTAATTAGAACAAAAACATAAAAAATGTTGATTGTATCAAAAGTATAATAACTATTTTTATAAAAATGCCCTATTATAAAATTTATATAAATCTAATGAATAGTAGCTAGTAATGCTAATAAAAATGTTATTTCACCTAGCTCATTACAAGCTCCTAATGTATCTCCTGTAAGTCCATCTATTTTGTTTAAACATAATAAGTAAAATAAATATGTTACTGTTAACACTGCTGCAAATGAAATTATTGTAATCTTTAATCCTAAAAAATATGTATTCATAGTTAATACTATTATAGTAATAAAAAATATTATAGGTTTACTCATATTTCCTATAAATATATTCCCTGAACCATTTTTTTTCGCTGTTCTTTTAGATAAACACAAAAATAAAATACTAATTCTTCCTATGACAGGTGCTAAAATTATAGCTATACTAAGATTTTTTAAAACTAAAGAATAAAGCAATTGGTATTTAAGTAATAAATTAATTATCATTGCTATAGTACCAAAAGACCCCATTCTACTATCTTTCATAATTTCTATTATTCTTTCTTTATCTCTTAAAGAAAAAAATCCATCACAGGTATCTGCCAATCCATCCATATGAATACCTCCAGTAATCATAGCCGTAAACAAAATTAACAACACTATTATTACATTAATTGGCAAAAAATCTTTAAGAATTAAATATATTAAAAACTCCATTCCACCTATAATAAAAGCAACTACTGGAAGGAAAAAAGCCCCTTTTTTAAAATTGTCTTTTTCACATTGTAGGTTTTTATTTACAGGTATACGTGTAAAAAATTGAATCATTAATAAAAAATTATTTAATATACTCTTCATGTTTTCTCCTTTTTTATATTTATTATTAATTAGTTAAATTTCATATAATGCTTATAAGACACACTTTCTAAGTCAATTATAAGTTCAGCTAATTTATATTCTCTAAAATTTGCATAATATTTATAAGACACACTTTTTAAATTAGTTATAAGTTCAGCTAGGTTATTCTCTAAAATTTATATAATATTTGTGAGAGACACCCCTTCTATGCTTTATTTTATCACTTAACATAGGATGGAAAGGGTGTCTCTTTTTTATTCTTGCAAAAAAATTACTATATGACTATATATTTACAAACTATTTTATTATATTATTTTTTTATCTCTTCTTTAGGAGTTTCTCCTGCTGGATTGTCCTTATCTTTTTCTTTTTCCTTATCTTTCCCCTTATCCTTTTCATCAGTTTCATTTGGTTTAATTTTAGGATCATCTTTTTTCTCATCTTCTGGCTTAGAAGGTGCTTTAGAATCATCCTTTTTTGGTTCCTCTGGTTTAGGTTCAGGTTTTTTAGATCCTACTTTTATTAATCCTTCTATTGGTCTATAAAAATCATCAGAAATAAGCTCCTTACCTATTATCTTTCCATTTTCCAAAATATTTTTATAAACTCTTACTTTATATCCTGTGGTTGGATTTTTTACAATCTCTTGTTTTCCTTCTAAAAGATTAGGATCATTTTCAGTTATTATATTAGCATTTACAGTAGCATAAACTTCATTCCAAATAGAACAAGTTCTTTTCTTTAATTCTGAGTTAGAATATAGATTAAATATTATGCTGTTACCATCAGCAATTCCTTCAATATAAATAGGATATGAAAAATTATTTTTAAATTTATAATCTATATTTCCCCAATCTACAGTAGCATCCATTCCCAATGGTACATAACTTGATGGTAATGTATGGTGTATTCTTTCAGTGGATTTTATATTGCTTAGTAAAATAGTATTATATAACGTTGATGATACCTGACAAATTCCTCCACCTAATCCTGACTCGATTTCATTTCCTACTATAACTGGAGCAGCTTGATACCCTCTTTGCTCTGTTCTTTCTCCTACTACTTGATTAAAACTAAAAGTTTCTCCTGGCATTAATACAGTACCATTTATACTCTTAGTACATATTTCAATATTATTAGCTCTCTGTGGTGAAGATATACCCCCGTACTGTGTACTATATGTAGCTATTAAAGCATTTATAGATGAAATTTTATCTGTAGTTATTTTAGGTTTAACTTCTTCTATAGGAGCTTGTAGTTCAACATCTTTACTAGCATCCCCATTCATATTATTGTTTATATTTTTTTGAAGTTTATCAATATTTAATTTCTTACCATTTTTATGTTTGATTATCTTAACTTTTCCATCTATACTAGTTACAGCTGCATTAATAGGCTCTTTATTAATATCTTTGTATATACCATCTATAAACTTTTTCATTACTTCTTTATCATAAGAAAATCCTGAACTAATAAGTTTATCCTTGGGATGCACTATAATTTTATACTGACTAAAAATATTTAAGTTTTTTCCATAGTTAAAAGCTTCATCCAATGCTTTGTCCAAATTGTACTTAACATTTAACTTAGAAAATTCAAATGTATAGTTTTTGTTTTCTGCCTTTATTACTAATTTTCTAGAAGGTAGTTTGTCTACATACTGTTCTTTTAAAAGCTTCTTAGCCTCTTCTAATGTTTTTCCTGATAGATTTACATTTTCAATTCTGATTCCAGGATAAATTAAAGTGCTATATTTTTTTACAGATCTTTTCATGTAGCTTGTACATATAGCTATAACTCCTAATAAGATGACACATGTTATAATTGCACTAATTATAATTTTCTTTTTGTCAAATTTTTTGCTACTTTGTTGCACCATAAGCATCACCTCTTCAATTTGCATTTATTAATTAGCTAGATTTGTTATAAACAAAAAATTTTAAAAGATGGTATTATCTCATAAATAATTTTACCTTTACTAAAAAGACCTGTAAAGAAGAAACTACTTTTCTTGATTAACTCTAGTTATTTCAATTTAACCTAAAATATGATTTATGTATTGGTAAAAAATTTAAATAAATATAATAATACTAATCTTTAATTTAATTCTTCGACTATAAAAATAAAAATTTAAGTAAATATGAAAATTAATCTCATATTAGCTTTGTTGGCAATATGTAATCTACAAATAAATTTCCATACTCATATTTGATTAATGTTATATCTCCATTTCTTGAAGCAAAATTCCAATAAAAATCCATATTATTTTGAAGTATATAACTATATATCATTCTTATTACTCCACCATGGGTAACTATTAAATAATTTCCCTCATCCTCTTTTTGTATATGTTTCATAAAACTTTTTACTCTATTATAAAATTCTCTTGCACTTTCCCCCTGAGGTGGTGTGAAATTTTTCCAATCCTTTTCCCATTCCTCTTTTTCTTTTGGATACAATGAACATATTTCCTCATATGATTTGCCTTCAAAAAGTCCAAAATCTATTTCATTTATTCTTTCATCTTTATAAATAATGCTTTTTTTATTTTTGTAGAATTTATTCATCTCTAAAATTTTTTCTACAGTTTCTCTAGTTCTTTTTCTATCACTTATATAAATTTTATTAAAATCTATATTCTTTAAAAATTCTCCTGCTTTATAACTTTGTTCTTTTCCTTTTTCGTTTAATCCTACATCTAACTTACCATAAAAATTTTTTCTTTTATTTTGCTCCGTTTCTCCATGTCTTATTAAATATATATTCATATTCCTCTCCTAATCAATGACTATCGTATTTTTTAATAAGTTTAATTTTAATTGTAACATTTTTCTAAGTATATCATAACCTATTAGTATATAAATTAATAATTGCTTTTATAAAATAAGGGGGAGTAGCTCGGTAAAGCTTTAAGCTTTGTTCATCAAATCGACATGCTGGTTTTTACAACCCGGTTTGATGCAAGAGTATTATAGGAATCTTGGAGCAAGACCTTTGTTTTAGCAAATCTTGTTATTTGTTAAAACAAAGGTCTTATTTTTTTATCTAGTGTTTTCTACTCTAATAATAAATATAAAATAAACTCTTTTTAAAATAATTACTACTATCTTAAATACTTTATATAAAAAAACTTATATAAAATAAAAGATTTTATAAATTAAATAAACTTAAAACAAGTAACATAATTATATAAAAAACTTATATAAAATAAAAGCCCACTTTAGGGAAAAAATAGTGAGCAATGAGGCACATATATAAAAAGAACTTATATAAAATAAGTCCTTTAATAACTAAGCTATTAATTACTAATATAGCTAAATAAAAAATTGCATAATTTATTTTAAAATAAATATATATTTTTTAATCTATACTATTAAATTATAAACTTGAGTTGTAAAAAAACATACTGCTATAGCTATTAATGTAGGCATAATTACTGAGAATATAGTCCATTTTGTACTCCCTGTTTCTTTCTTTATAGTCCATATTGTAGTACCACATGGAAAATGTAACAGAGAGAATAACATAGTATTTAATAAAGTTAAATAGGTCCATCCATTTGAAATGAGTATATTTCTTAATTGTTCCAAACTTTCAAAATCTATCATAGAACCTTTAGATAAATAGGACATTATTAATATTGGTAAAACTATTTCATTGGCTGGTAATCCTAATATAAAAGCTAAAAGTATAAATCCATCTAATCCAATAGCTTTGCTAAAAGGGTCTAAAGCATTAGCTACTTGAATTAATATGGTACTATCTCCTACAGTTATATTTCCTAAAATATAAATTATAGCTCCTGCTGGTGCTGCAATTACCACAGCTCTCATTAATACAAATATGGTTCTATCTATAATTGATGTATATATTACTCTTCCTATTTGAGGTTTTCTATAAGGTGGTAATTCTAAAGTAAAAGATGAAGGAACTCCCTTAAGTAATGTTTTTGATAATACATAAGAAACTAATAAAGTTATTCCTATTCCTATAAGTACAAGAAGAACTATCATAAAAGTTGCTATAAGACTACTTCCTCCTGCACCTTCAAATTTTAATCCAACAAAAATCATAGAAAGTGCTATTAAAGTGGGAAATCTTCCATTACAGGGTACAAAATTATTAGTTAAAATAGCTATTAATCTTTCTCTTGGAGATTCTATTATTCTGCAAGCAATAACCCCAGCTGCATTACAACCAAATCCCATACACATAGTTAAAGCTTGTTTGCCATGAGCACAAGCCTTTTTAAAAGCATGATCTAAATTAAAAGCTATTCTTGGAAGATAACCTGCATCCTCCAACAAAGTAAATATGGGAAAAAATATTGCCATAGGTGGTAACATTACAGATATAACCCAAGCTAAAGTTCTGTATATTCCTAGAACTAATACACCGTGAAGCCATGAAGGCGCGTTTATATAATTAAAGAATTGTGTAATCTTGTCTTCTATAAAAAAAAGTATTTTTGCTAAAAACTCTGAAGGTACATTGGCTCCCTCTATAGTTATCCATAAAACTCCTGCTAAAAGTAAAAGCATAATAGGTATTCCTGTAACTTTAGAAGTTACTATATCATCTATTTTTTGTTGTGCTAAAAGTTTTTCTCTATTCTTTTTAACAGATTTGCCTGCAATTTCTTCTGCTTTATTATATATACTTTTTACTATTTCATCTCTTATTTTTTCATTATAACTTTCCCTAAAATTTTCTATATTCTTAAATACCTCATTTAAATTTTTATTCTTAGTATTATGTTCTATGTCCATATTTTTTTTCACTTTTGATATTTTAAATTTATATTTTTCACAATCTTTTATGTCATAATGTTTTATGTTTATTTTATTTTTATTAATTTTTTTCCCCTCATCCTTTTCTAATTTTTTCACCTTAATCCCCCTTTATCAAAGCGCTTTTCATATCATAATTTAAATATTTGCTTATGGAATTTAAAATAGATTCGTCACCATCTAATAATCTTAAGGATAGCCATTTTAAAGATATTTCCTGAGGAAATACTGTTTCTAATAAAGAACTTATTTTTGCTATTTCGTATTCTATTTCACTGCTATATTCTACTTTAACAGGATTGGTCTTTATATTTCCTAAAGCTAATTCATAAATATTATCTTTCAGTTTATCTACTCCTTTATTACTTCTTGCAATAGTTGGTATAACAGGCACTCCTAATTCATTTCTTAACTTATTTACATCAATCTTAATTTCTTTCTTTTTAGCTTCATCCATTAAATTTAAAGCAACCACTACTTTAGGTGTAATTTCTAATATTTGAAGAAGCAAATTTAAATTTCTTTCTACTGAAGTAGCATCTATTACTACCACCACCACATCTGGTTTCCCAAAACAAATAAAATCTCTAGCTACCTGTTCTTCTACAGAGCTAGCAAGTAATGAATAAGTACCTGGTAAATCAACTACTATAAATTTTTTTCCCTTGTGATTGTACTTTCCTTGAGCATTAGTTACTGTTTTTCCAGGCCAATTTCCTGTATGCTGATGTAATCCTGTTAATGTATTAAAAACCGTACTTTTTCCTGTGTTAGGATTACCAGCTAAAGCTACTACAATATCATCTTTATTAGCTCTTTCAATATTAAATAAATCTTTCAAAGTCTCTTTTTGAGTTGACGCATAAGTTAGCCCCATAACCATCACCCTTTCTGTAGATTTCAAATTATTTTTCATTTAAAATCCCATAAACTTTACTATAATAAACTATATTAATTTTCAATTAATTTGTTAGTTTTTTATTATAAGTTTCTTAGCTTGTTTACTACAGTTTTTCAAAGTAAAAAATAATTAATTCATAGTGACTATTATTTTATCGCTTTCTTCTTTTCTAAGGGCAATACAAGTATCTCTTATTAGATAAGCTGTAGGATCTCCCCAAGGGCTTCTTCTTAATACATAAATTTCTGTATTAGGCACCATACCCAAATCTAAAATCCTTTGTTTTAATAATTCTTTTACTTTTAATTCTTTTACTCTGCAGCTTTGTCCTACTGGTATATCCGATAATTTATAATCTTTTGCCACTTTATCATCTCCTATATATAATTTGTTATAAAATAATTTACTTCCATCTTTTATATCTCTGTTTGCATAATATATTCCTATATAACTTATTATTTAGAATAAAATTATTGGATTGCTCTTGAAATTATAATAATCATACCTTATATATAACTGGTTAAAGATAATGCTTAAATTTAAATAAACTTAAATAATCAACTATATACAACTCTATGTATTTATGATATGTCATATCTTTTTATCAAGAGCCACCCTCCAAACATCTGTATATAACTCAAGTTATAGAAAATGATGGCTAGAGGGAAATAAATAAGCCACCCTCCATACATCTGTATATAACTCTATGTATTTATGCTATGAAATTTGTAATATTATTGTTACTAAAAATTATTCATAGTAGAACTTTCCCAAAATAAAATATAAGTTTTATTATAAAAAATAATTTTTTACTATTTATAGCAGCCCTTTTCTCTGCATAAATAAAATATAAACCGCAATGTTTAAGTGCCTTTTTAGTATTCATAGTAGTGCTTTCTCACTTTAAATCTAATAGCTCTGTGTTGATGAATATTTTCATACTTTAACAAATTATTTAAATAAGTTAAAATATTAGTATTAATTATATTTCTTAGGAGGATTAATATGTTTAATTTAATATTTAAAAAATCTTCTATGGATGAAGATATTAACACTTTAAAAGAAAAAAATATAGACATCCCCTGTAACATCACAATTCATGAAGATAAGTTAAAACTTTTAACCAATAATCAGAAAAAAATAGTAGAAAAAATTGATAAGAAAATAGCAGAAACGGATTCTGTTACAGAATTATTAATTAAGATAACAAAAGATATATCTAATTATGTAGATATTCAAATGGATTCTATTTCTAAAGTAATTGGTGAAATTAGTAATTATTCTGCTATAGCAGAGGAGGTTTTTTCTAGTACAGAAAACTCGAAACAAATATCTCAAAACACTATGGAAGCTGCAGAAAATGGTACCAAAGATGTTTTAAATTCTATAAAAGCTATGAAAGATATAGAAAGTGCCATGTCTTGTTCAAAAGATGTTGTTGAAAATCTTAGCAATAAAGCTGTGGATATAGATAATATGCTGGATGTAATAAAAGATATAGCAAATAACACCAATCTGTTATCTTTAAATGCATCTATTGAAGCAGCTAGAGCCGGAGAAGCAGGTAAAGGATTTGCTGTAGTTGCCCATGAAGTTAAAAAATTAGCTGAAAGAAGCATGGAATCAGTCTCTTTAATAACCAATAATATTAAAGAAGTACATATAAGTTTAAATGAAGCTATAAAATCTATAAATGAAACCATGGCTAAGGTAAAACAAGGTACTCAAATAGCAAATAAAACTATGGAAACTTTTAATAGTATAATATCTTCTATAAAAACTAGCACCACTGTGTCAGAAGAAATTAATGATGCTATTACAAAACAAATATCTCATTTAGAAAATGTTATAAGCTCCACTGAGGATATGAACACTACTTCTGAAAAATTAATGTTTATAACAGAATTAGCTTCTCTAAATACACAATACACAAAGACTTCTTTAAAAGATTTATCTCAAGTTTCCAAAAACTTAAAACACATTAGCAATAATCTTTTAGATAAAATAGAAATAAACTCCACAGAAAATGATACAATATTGAATACTTGTGTTGAAAAGCCTTTATATTTAGATCCTGCTCTAAGCTATGATCTTAATAGTAGCTTCATATTAAATAATATACATATAGGTCTTTTAACTATAAACTCCTATGGAGAAATATCTCCCGGAGTAGCTAAAAGTTGGTATTTAGAAGATGATAACCTTACTTGGGTTTTCAACCTTAAAAAGGGAATAAAATTCCATAATGGCAAGGAAGTTACTTCTGAGGATGTAAAATTTTCATTAGAAAGACTGTTAGATCCTAAGGTTAATTCCCCAAATTCTTGGCTACTAGAAATTTTACAAGGAGCTGAAGATTTTAAAAAGGGGCTAGCAAATCATGTTTCTGGTATTAAAATATTAGATAAATATAGAATATCTTTAACCCTATCTTATTCCTATTGTGGATTTTTATTAAATCTAGGATTAGAATTTTGCGCTATTATAAACAAAGATTCTATAAGAAAAGGTGAAGTAATAGGCTGTGGTCCTTATGAAATATCTGAATTTAATGAGGAAGGCTGCAAACTAAAAGCTTTCAAGGAATATTTTAATGGAGTTCCTTATATTGATATTATAAATATTAAGTTTAGAACTGAATCTCCTATAGAAGACTTTTTAAATAAAAATTTAGATATAATAACTTTAAATGATGAAAAAGAATACACTGCCTTATGTTTTAATAAAGATATAAATTTAATAGAACAGGATTTGTTAGCTACTTATTATGCTAGCTTTAATATGGAATCTAACTCAATATTTTCTAAAGATAAAAATATAAGATATGCAATTAACTTAGCAATAAATAAGAATAGAATAATAAAAGAACTATTGGGTGGACTAGGAGTTGAAGCAAAAGGTCCATTTCCTCCAAACATAATACCTAATAATAAACTAAAAGGTTTTTCTTATAATAAAGCTAAAGCTAAAGAAATACTGTCTAGAAGTAATTTTAATAGTTCTAGAGATAAATTGAGTATACTAGTACGAAAAGATAAGGATTCTTTATTTTCTAGAATAACAGAATATATACTAGAGGATTTAGAAAGTATAGGTATAAGATATATTTTAAAAGAAGTAGATTCTTCTAAATATTTAAATTTAGATAATATTTTAAAATGTGATATGGCTATAAGTAGATGGTGTGCTGATTCTGGGGATGCTGATAATTTCTTAGAACCATTATTTAACATAAATAATATATCTAATATATCTAGATATAACAATAAATTAGTAAATGAAAAATTACAAATAGCTAAAAATTTAATAAATCCTGAAAAAAGACAGAAATTATATGAAGAAATACAAGATATTATAGTAGAAGATGTTCCATGGGTATTTTTATATCATCCTAAACTAGCTATAGCAACACAAAAAAATATACTTGGATTAAAAGCTAGCCCTTTAGGACTATTCAAGTATGAAGATATAATAAAAAATTAGATAAAATAAATTTTTATTTTATAATAAAACTTATATCAAAATAGATTTTAAATTTGGCATAGCAAATCATTCACTAAAATATTCTAAATTTTTTTTGTAAAATATATTGAAAAAATTCTAACAGGATATTGGATGAAACAATCAGTTTTTTCTAATATATTTTCATTTCAGGATGTTTTTATCCATTTACATATGAAAATTAGATTAATTTATTAACTCACGAAAAGCAGGATATTATATAATTTGTAGCTATTTAAATATGGAAGCTAGGTACAATTTTTTAAATTTATAAATAACTTAACAAAACTATTGTAATTAAAGGTTTAGGATAAAAAAATTAAATAAAACTATCCTGTAGTGGGTTTTATCTCTTTTCAAAAATCATAATAATATCTTTAAAGTTATTAAAACAATCAATACTTTTAGGAAAAAATATATATCTAAAAAATAATAAGAATACTTTATTTGTGAACTAATAATTTAAACATTAAGTAAGCAGGATATTTTCTTAGCTCTGCTAATGCAGGAGGTATCATTAGAGCATAAGCTTAAATATTGTGTTAAGGATCCTAATGAATCAGCTAATTTAACGACTGGTACCATTAGATCATAAGTTTAAATATTATAAGTTATTAATTTTTCTATGTGTTTATTGCTTTAGGAGGCTATTAGAGCGTTAGTTTAAATATTAGAACACAAATATTAGTATTCTTTATTCATATAGCTATCTTTTTAGAAAAAATATTTATTGCTTTAACTCTCATACTTAAATAAGTTATATATCAATAGTTAAATAAAAACAAAAGTATTTATTGTTTTAACCCTCACATTTAAATAAAGTTATATATCAATAATTAAATAAAAGCAAAAGTATTTATTGTTTTACCCCCCACATTTAAATAAAGTTATATATCAATAATTAAATAAAAGCAAAAGTATTTATTGTTTTAACCCCCACATTTAAAAGATGTTAAATCATAAATTCCCTATATTAATAATCTGCTGCTTGTTCAATTTTTTCTTGTTTGTTTCCAAAAATTATTATAGCTATTATAAATGCTATAATTGCTGGAATTAACCATGCAAAACCAACATTTGAAAGAGGTGTAATTTTTAAAATATTCTTTATAAAAGTTACTTTTCCATCAGTTAATGTATTTAATGTATCAATTATACTTACAATCAATGTAACATAAACAGTAAATTTTACTATACTATCGTTTTTAACAGCCTTTCCTGCTAAAGTTATTGCTATTAGTACTATTACTATAGGATATAAAATTTGTAATATAGGAACTGAAAATCTAATTATTTTATCAACTCCACCTATTCCCAGTATTCCACTTACCAAACTTATAATAATTGCAAAAGTCTTATAGGATACCTTATTTTTGGTTAGTTTACTAAGATATTCTGCTCCTGTAGATAAAAGTCCAATGGCTGTAGTAAGACAGGCAAGACCAACAGCTATTCCTAATATAATTATTCCTACATTGCCTAAATCTCTTTTAACTATTTCAATAACTAAAGCAGTTCTTCCTATTTCTCCAGTAATTATTTGTGAAGTTTGACTTCCTAAAATCATAAGTCCACCATAAACAAATCCTAATCCTAATACTGCAACTATACCTGACTTTATAGTAATATTTATTACATCTTTTTCATTCTTATATCCTTTACTTCTTACAGATGCTAAAATTATAGATGCATATATTACTGCTCCCATAGTATCCATGGTTTGGTAACCTTCAAGTAAAGAATTTGAAAAAGCTCCTTGAAAATTAGTACTACCAATGGGTCCTAGTGGTAAAATTAATCCCTTAATTATTATGATTGATAATATAATTAACAAACATGGTGTTAAAACTTTACCTATGCTATCAACTATTCCTGATGGTCTTAATACAAAAGCTAAGCAAATACCAAAATAAATTATGGCTGATACTACTGGACCTAAAGATGGAAATATTGGTTGTATTGTTAATTCATAAGTAGTAGCTGCTGTTCTTGGTATGCAAAGCATGGGTCCTATAGCTAATATCAAAGCTGTTGTAGCTATAACACTAAAACGTTTTCCTACTCTTGATGATATATCTAAAAAAGTACCATTAATTTTAGCACAGGCTATTATACCGCTCAATGGCAGACCTACCCCTGTAATCAAAAAACCAATAATTGCAAATAAAACCTTGTCCCCAACTAAATTTCCAATAAAAGGTGGAAATATTAAATTACCTGCCCCAAAAAACATTGCAAAAAGTGCAAAACCAATAACTATAAAATCCTTTGATGCTGTTTTTTTCATTTTACCTCCTCAATCCTAATTCAATATGATTTTGTAAGTCATTATATTATATTAAGATTATTCTCAAAATTGATTAAATTCTGAAACTTTTAATAAAAAAATAAAAAAACACCTCATTGTTTTACAACAAGGTGCTTTTTATCATATAAAATTAAGCATCTGCTATTTCTGAATTTCCATCTTGTTTTTTTGGAAAGACCATTGTACCTATTATAAATGCTATAACTGCTGGAATTACCCATGAGAATCCGGCATTAGAAAGTGGTATAATTCCTAATAAGCTTTTTATAAAAGCTACACTTCCATCTGTTAATATATTGATTGTATCTATTACGCTTATTACTAATGTAGTATAAACTGTTATCTTTACAACATTGTCGTTTTTAACAAATTTCCCTAATAAAGTTATTACTATTAAAACAATTACTATTGGGTATAGAATTTGTAGAACTGGTACTGCATATTTGACAATCTTTTCAACTCCACCTGTTCCAAGCAATGCACTTACTATACTTATAATAATAGCAAAAGCATTATAGGATACTTTTCCCTTAGTTAAACCACTGAAATATTCTGCTCCTGTAGATATAAGTCCAATTGCTGTAGTAAGACAGGCAAGCCCAACGGCTAATCCTAATATAATTGTACCTGCATTTCCTAAAAGCCTATTAACTATATCAACAACTAAAGCTGATCTTCCTATTTCTCCAGGAATTACTTTTGAAGTTTGGCTTCCTAAAATCATAAGTCCGCCATAAACAAATGCTAATCCTAATGCGGCTACAACTCCTGATTTTATAGTAAGACTTATAATATCCTTTTTATCTGTATATCCTTTAGCTCTTACAGCTGTTATTATTATAGATGCAAATATTACTGATGCCATAGCATCCATTGTTTGATATCCTTCAAGTAAAGATTTTGAAAATGCTCCTTCAAATCCAGTTGATTCAATAGGTGCTATTGGAGAAACTAATCCTTTAATTATTATAATTGCTAACATAACCAATAAAGCTGGTGTTAAAATTTTACCTATATTATCAACTATTCCTGATGGTCTTAATACAAAAGCTAAACAAATAGCGAAATAAATTATAACTGCTATAAATGGAGCTACACTTGGAAATATTGGATGTATTGCTAGTTCATAAGTGGTAGCTGCTGTTCTTGGTATAGCAAGCATGGGACCTATAGCTAATATTAGTGCTGTTGTAGATATAATAGCAAATTTCTTTCCTACTCTTTCTGATATATCTGAAAATGTTCCATTTATTTTAGCACAGGCTATTATACCAGTTAATGGCAAACCTACTCCAGTAATCAAAAAACCTATAATTGCTGCGGGTGTCTGATCTCCTACTAATTTTCCCATATAGGGAGGAAAAATTAAGTTACCTGCTCCAAAAAACATTGCGAAAAGTGCAAAACCAATAACTATGAAATCTTTTCCTGATGTTTTCTTCATTTTAGTCCCCCTTAATTCAAAATTGATATAATTTTATTAGTTATTATATCACATAATTTTTATTTTCAAAATTTAATAAATTCTGAAATTTTATTTTTATTCCTAATTTAATAGCCCTAGCAAGCATTTATTCAATATAAGTTCTGTTTCCTTCTGTTTTTTGCTTTTTTCAATGTATATTGTTATATTTTTATCGTACTTTTTATAAGATTTATTCCATTTTTTTAATTTTTTTAATTTTTAGATATATGTATTTTTCTATAATAATTCAGTTAATTTCCTAACAATATTTTAGCCTAATTAATTTTACATATACATAATTTATACTAAATAATACTTCTTTTCTCATATTTTAACTTTGAAAATCATTTAGAATTTATTTCTTAGATTAAAATAGATTAGATATTTTTTCGTAAAAGGGGACAATTAGACTTAAATATAATTTTTAATTTAAATAAAAAACTAGTTTTTGAATTTATATAATATATTACATGCTCAATATATATAATTTTTAACTTAAATAAAAAACACTTCATTTTCATATGAAGTGTTCTACAATAAATTATTATTTTTTATTATATCTAACAAAAATCTTAATGTAAAGTATTTTTTATTTGAAATAAGAATATTTTATTGATCCATATTAAAATCATACACTACTTTTCCTGAAATTATAGTATACATATTTTTAGAAATTATGTTTAAAGGATTATCATTGTATATACATATATCTGCGTCTTTTCCTTCTTGTAAAGTTCCTACTCTATCATCTATTCCTAATATTTTAGCAGCATTTATAGTTATAGCTTTTAAAGCTTCCTCTTCTGATAGTCCGTTTTTTACAGCTAAAGCTGCAGACAAAGTTAAAAATTCAATAGGTACTACAGGATGATCTGTTGTAATGGAATATAAAATTCCATTTTCCTGTAGGATTTGTGTAGTATTATAACTTCTATTTTGGCTCTCTACCTTCCCTCTAAAATTCATATTTGGTCCTGATATTACAGGGAAACCACTTTCTTTTATATAATCCACTACTAAATTAGCTTCTGTTCCATGGTCTATAGTAAGTTTTATCCCAAATTCCTTAGCTATTCTTATGGCAGTTAATATGTCATCACTTCTGTGCGCATGAGCCTTTAAAGGAATTTCTTTTTTCAAAACAGGTATAATAGATTCCATTTTAATATCTATATCAAACATTTTTCCTTCTTTTAAGGCTTGCTCTTTTCTATTCATATAATTTTTAGCTTTATACAAAGTCTCTCTTATTAAGGCTGCAATTCCCATCCTTGTTATAGGCATCTTACCCTTTTTACCAAATATGCTCTTTGGATTTTCTCCAAAAGCTATCTTTAACGCTGCTGGTGCTTTTACTAGCATTTCATCTACAGATTTTCCATAGGTTTTTATTATAGCAAATTGACCACCTATAGGATTTGAACTTCCCATACCTGTCATAACTGTAGTTATACCATTTTCTATAGCTGACTTAAATGCTCTATCTTTAGGATTTATTCCATCTATAGCTCTTAAATGAGATGTTATAGAGCTTGAATACTCATTCAAATCCATTCCTTCAAACTTTATTCCTTCTTCCATTATGCCTATATGACAATGAGCATCAATAAATCCTGGCATTACCCAGCCACCTTTAGCATCTATAATTTTTAAATCCTTATTATTAACATCTATTTTTTTAGCTATCTTTTCTATTTTCCCATTGTTAATTAATATACAATCGTTTACATAAATATGCCCAGTCATAGTATGTATTTTCCCATTTTTTATCAATAACACCAAATATGCCTCCTTGTTGTTTTTTAATATTTTTATCAAATTTCTGACACTTTTCCTTTCTTATTCAGAAAAGTTTTAATATTTTTTAACAAAAAAAATTTTGAATTTTTTATGAATATCATAAGTTGTAGTAAGTAAATAACTTCTATATTTATAGTAATATATCCTTTTTATCTATAATAAAAATTAAGTTTTACTCAATATGCATATATTATTTTATTAAATATAAAATATTAGTTTGGTAAATTATGAAATATTAGTTTTAGATATAATACTGAAATATTGGTTTAGTAAACATGAAATATTAGTTTTAGATATAATACTGAAATATTGGTTTAGTAAATTATGAAATATTAGTTTTAGATATAATACTGAAATATTCGTTTAGTAAATTATGAAATATTAGTTTTAGATATAATACTGAAATATTGGTTTAGTAAGTAAAGGGTAATATTTAAAATTACCCTTAATTATACTATCTAATACTTTTATTTTCTTTAATGTTGAAAAATCATTTATATCTTTAAATAATAATTGAACATATTTTAATTAACTCTTTTATGATTAATGCTGAAAAATTATCTATGTCCTTAATTGATTAGTTTCTAATATCTAATGAAAATAAAAAATTTCTTTATATAATATAACTCCAACTATATTTTTCATATTTTCCAATATAGAATTTAAAATAAAAAAATTTTCTTAACTAAAATAATTTTGGTCATATTAATTTGTATTTAATTTTAAAATCATATTTTTTTGTATATTGTTTTCTATTTCTTTTATCATATTGTTCATATTTTCTTGAGTAAATTTACTTATATCTTTACCGCCTTCTATAGATATTTTTTTCATATTTAATTTAGAGTTAATACAATTAATCGTAGTATTTGATATAAAATTAAAACTAGTCTTTTTCTTTTCTACAGAAATTTGAGATTTTACTCCTCTTATATAATTTTGCGAATCTATCCTTAATTTTGTTAAACTGTTTATCTTAGCATTAAAGGTTTTTTTATCTTCATTTTCTATATTATTAAGCTCTTTTACAAAAGCATCATATTCTAAATTAAAATTTCTTTTAACATTATTTATTTTATCTTTACTAATATTAATTTTATTTAGCTCTCCTTTTTTTTGAGCTGTATCTAAAAATTCAAAAATTCTTTCTTTTATTAATAATTTTAAACTTTCATCTTCCGATACTTTTTGAAATAAACCATTTAAAATTTCAATTATTCCTTCATTATTTAAATGAACTACTATTTCATTACATTTTATGTTTTTTTCTTTATCTTTATTTTTTATACTAATTTCTACTGTATCTCCTTTTTTAACATAAGGATTTAAACTATTACTAAAAAATTCTTTATAATTTTTATTAACTTCATTATAATATTTAGATTTTTTTATACTTAAAACATTCTTATAATTTTTAGGATCTATGGGCTCCATACTGTCATTATTATTTATTAATTTATTTATATCTTTCCATTTTATGTATATTGTATCTTTATATAATTTAGGCATTTCTATAGCTATATATTCTTTATTACTATAGATTTCTCCACTAAAAATATTTTCCTTTTTATGTATTAAATTTATCTTGCTATGTAATTCATTAGTATTTTTATCTATTTTATTATTTACATTTAAAGTGCATTGTTCTATTATATCTTCTATTTTACCATAATTTTCATAATACGCAGAATTGTGAGGCTGTGCTGTAAATTTTATATTAAAATCACTAACAGCATCTAAAGTTTCATATTCCTTATATTTATTAAAAGCATACACTAACCACTTTACTGAATTATTTCTTATAAAAAAATTTTTAACAGGATTTTTTATAAAGAATATACCTATTATTATTAATGCTAAAATAACCATAAGAGAAAATTTGTTTTCTTTTGTTTTTTTAATAAAATTAAATTTTTTTATTTTTTCTAAAGGTTCTTCTTTATGTAGTAAAATATGTTCATTATTTAATTTTTTATCACTAGACGCCTTGATATTACTCGTATTTTCTTTATGTAATTTTTCTATTTCACTTCCACATACATTACAACGTTTCGATTTTCCTTGTAATTTGTTGTCACATTTTCTGCAAAAATGCATAAATCAATCTCCCTTCTCTACAAATTATACTTAATTCTAACATTTTATTATTATATTATCAATTTAATAAGAAAAGAAATAAGAGTCCCTTTTATTTTAGAAACTCTTATCTATTTTCTTATTTAATTATTATTTGTTTTATATTAAATTACTTAATAATACTTTAACTCTCAATTTTTACTCTATAGGATTATCTTTATAAGTTATCCAATCACTCCAACTTCCTGCATAAACTCTAGATTTAATTCCTAATTCGTCTAAAAGTAGAAAGTTAAAAGTTGCATCTATTCCTGATCCACAATAGACTACTATATTAGAATGTTTTTTTAATGGTAAAAATTTTTCTTTAACTTTATTTTCATCTATAGTGCCATCTTCTTTTAGCATGTCCTTCCAATAAAAATTTTGTGCTCCTGGAATATGCCCAGCTTTTTTGTCTATTGGTTCTTCTATACCCCTATATCTAATATTAGTTCTTGAATCTACTAATATTAAATCTTTATTCATGTTATCTTTTATGTAATTAATATCCGCTTTTATTTCTTCTTTTAAAGAAATATTAAAATCTACATTTATAATGTCCAATTTTTCTTTACTTACCTTTTCTTCTATATGTAACTTTCTATTTTCTGCAATCCATTTATTTATTCCACCATCTAAAACATAATTATTAGTATGTCCTACATATCTTAACATCCAGCAGAATCTAGCTGCTCCAGCTATTTTTAATTCGTCATAGGCTACAACTAAAGTGTTTTTCTTTATACCTAATTTTTCTATACTTTCTTTGAAATTTTCTAATGAAGGTAATGGATTTCTACCTCCATGCTCTCTTTCTTCAGAGGACATAACTTTTTCTAAATCTGCAAAAACGGCATTTTTTATATGTCCTTTTTTATAAATTTCTTCTCCATAACTATCCTTTAAAAGATCTCCTCTACAGTCTACAATAACTATATTTTCATCTTCTAAATGATTCTGTAACCACTCTGTAGATACAAAATTCTTCACAAAATCATCTCCTAAATATTTTTAAAAATATTATCTTAAAACTCTAATTTAATTTTAATTCTACAAAAATAAAAGAACTTACCATACTCTTGTCCATATAAATCGCTATAAGCCAGCTTGTACCTTTCTACAAAAATAAAATATCTTACCATCCCCCATTATCAAAGAATAAAAAATACTCTTATACCTTTAGATAACTTAATAATTTTGGTGCAATTTCACTATTATAAATTATGTAAATTGCTCTATCAGCTAAATAAAAATTACTCTTATATCTTTAGATAACTATTTTATAAGTTTTTTTAAGAGAAAAGTAACAATAAAATAAGAATCAGTTGCCGGTATATAACTTTTTTATAAGTTTTATTAAAAGTAAAAGTTCCCCTTGAATTTAAAAACTCTATACTTTATCCCCTATTAAGAAATTAATCAAATAAAATATAATATTTTATTAATTGACTACACTAAGTATTCTATAATAAATTTAAAAATCCTTCATATAATAAATTTATAAACTTATAAACTTACATAAATAAAATCAAAACAAATTTTTTTCTACCTTTATTAATTATAATATAAATTCTTTCTGATAATCTCAAACTAGATTTAATAAAAATTAAATCTATTAAAGAAATTCTATATTTAACTCCCCAACAACTTAAAAATTTTTTAAAAATTTACATATCACATAGTTAATATAAAAGGAGTTTAATAGCTTTAAGGATTCTACAGTTTCACAATATTTACATATCACATAGTTAATATAAAAGGTAGCGAAAGCTCTTAACATAACTACTAATGAATTGTTATTTACATATCACATAGTTAATATAAAAGCCTAGTAACTCAAATGCACCTGCTACTTCTAAATAATATTTACATATCACATAGTTAATATAAAAGTTATAGCTTCACATTCTTTTAATTTTACAACTGCACCATTTACATATCACATAGTTAATATAAAAGTCCTGATTTAAATCTGCGTATATTAATGTAGTTTCATTTACATATCACATAGTTAATATAAAAGAGAGAAGTTGGAGTGAACAGAAGAACAGTTATAAACATTTACATATCACATAGTTAATATAAAAGAAGACTTTTTCTTTCTCTTTTCTAGCTTGTTCTTGAGATTTACATATCACATAGTTAATATAAAAGCCATCTTTCATAATCTGTTACATTTCCTGAAGAAGATTTACATATCACATAGTTAATATAAAAGATAATACAGAAATGCCTAAAATGTTGGAGGGTTAAAAAATTTACATATCACATAGTTAATATAAAAGAAATGATTCTTTAAGAGCTGTTTTGTTAATTTCCTGTTATTTACATATCACATAGTTAATATAAAAGGATTTTACAATGGGCATCTGGGGTAAGTATACAAGGATTTACATATCACATAGTTAATATAAAAGCCTTACATGTCTTGCAATTATAATTACATATTATCCTATTTACATATCACATAGTTAATATAAAAGCCTTGAGATTTAAAAACTATATGGTGTCTTTCTGCATTTACATATCACATAGTTAATATAAAAGTCTTTTTTATCCTCCACTGGAGTAGTTTCTTCTTTTTATTTACATATCACATAGTTAATATAAAAGCATGCAGCAATATCTTTATCATAAGCTTCTTTAGTTTATTTACATATCACATAGTTAATATAAAAGCCTTTCCTTATCTTTAATTATATTATATCACCGTTTCATTTACATATCACATAGTTAATATAAAAGTCAATACTGTTGTTTGGGATATTATCTATGATGAAGAATTTACATATCACATAGTTAATATAAAAGTTATGCAATTCAGCACAATTTATTTAAATAGAAAGGTATTTACATATCACATAGTTAATATAAAAGAAGAAGTTGTGACAAGAGATAGTGAAGCGTTTGTTTAATTTACATATCACATAGTTAATATAAAAGTATATTATACTTGTCGATTTCATCTTCATAGCCTTCATTTACATATCACATAGTTAATATAAAAGTGGCAAATGCTACTTTTACGGATGGTGGGTATCTGTATGATTTACATATCACATAGTTAATATAAAAGAAGTAGATCCAACAGCTATATTCAACCAATTTCAAGCAATTTACATATCACATAGTTAATATAAAAGTTAGCATTCTAGAAGAAGAAAATATAAGCGTGAAGGATTTACATATCACATAGTTAATATAAAAGGTAGTTGTTAGAATAGCAGCAGAAAGAATTATAAATAAATTTACATATCACATAGTTAATATAAAAGAGTTCTTCTTTAGTTTCTAATACTTTGTGATTAACTATTTACATATCACATAGTTAATATAAAAGGTTGCTACACTTTCAGCAGCTTGCATAACCAATTCTATTTACATATCACATAGTTAATATAAAAGTTGTTGCTACACTTTCAGCAGCTTGCATAACCAATTCTATTTACATATCACATAGTTAATATAAAAGTCTTAGCAGTTTCTTGCTTAATACCTAATTTACTTAAATTTACATATCACATAGTTAATATAAAAGTATCGCTATATCTGTATTATTTCTTACTTCTTCTTCTGATTTACATATCACATAGTTAATATAAAAGATTCCCATCTGTATAAATTAATTTAGATTTTAATTTATTTACATATCACATAGTTAATATAAAAGTTTAATCCTCTTTTTTCATTTTCAATCTTAGAAATTATTTACATATCACATAGTTAATATAAAAGATAATACTATCTAATGTTATAAAATCTGTAATTGCAATATTTACATATCACATAGTTAATATAAAAGTGTTATAAGGTATATCCGCAATTACTAATTGAGCTTTATTTACATATCACATAGTTAATATAAAAGGTAAAACAATACGAGGTACGGGAAAAATGATTTTTAATATTTACATATCACATAGTTAATATAAAAGTTAATTAATGCTCTACATTCTGACCTATAAATTACAATTTACATATCACATAGTTAATATAAAAGGTTCCATCAATTCCGAATATTTTAACAGGAATATCAAATTTACATATCACATAGTTAATATAAAAGGATACCTCCTATAAACTTTTATAAAATAAGTTTATAGCATTTACATATCACATAGTTAATATAAAAGTTGTCTATATCCATTTCAGTTATCTGTCTTACAAAGCTATTTACATATCACATAGTTAATATAAAAGGTAAAAGGTGTGGCTTTAAGCTATGCCTTTTTTATTTATTTACATATCACATAGTTAATATAAAAGAAAAGAACAAGTATTAAACTTGCTCTCTCTTTTTTGATTTACATATC
>OKWK01000081.1_pt1 | contig 136757 bp, 118 predicted proteins | sample 1607181 | NCBI WGS metagenome assembly OKWK01 (sample SAMN07501053, study PRJEB24779) | human gut metagenome | isolation source: stool | host: human infant | place: USA: Pittsburgh, PA
TCCGAAACGGCACCCTCTACGACCCCCAACCCACCCACCAACTCCCCGCCGCCGCTTGACACACCACATAGGGGCACCCCCCCCCGCGCCTAGAGCGGCTCTCGACGCCGGGGACCAGCGCAAGGCCGACCAGCTCCCCCCCCCCGCGCCTAGAGCGGCTTGAGACGGATGACCGCCGGCGTGATCAGCCGCAGGGGGTTGACGTAGACATGGCGGCTGGTCCGCGCGCCCCAATGCAGGGCGTCGGCGCCTTCGCTACGGTGCCCGGCCAGGAGGTACCCGATGAGGCCGCCTGCCGCCACGTGCTTACCGGCGGCAACGGCCGGCTGGACCGGCTCGTAGGTTGTGCGGATCCCGTCAGCGTGGTCCAGGGAGATCACGGGGCGACCGGCCACCATCCCCGCGAAGGCGACTGTTCCCGCCCCGGCCGCGCGGATCTCCTGACCGGCGATGGCCGCCAGGTCCACGCCCCGGTGCCCAGACCCCCAGCGTACGGCGGGCGGGTCGAAGGCCTCCAGGACGCGAGCCGCTGAGCCGGTAGGCCACTGGTAGTGCAGGCGCCCTGGACGGGGTGAGTAGAGCGTCATGCCTTCGGTCAGCTGCGCCGTCGGCCCGCTGCTCGGTGCCCGAGCAGCCGCGGGAAGCGGCTGGCAGGAGGCCGGGAGCAGGGCGAGAGCGAGCGCGAGCGTGAGGATGGAGGGCAGTATGCGAAGTGACGGACGCGGACAGCAGGCAGGCTCGCAGGCCGGAGAAGGCGTTGGCATGGCACCAGGCTGGCCCCACGCGGTCACCGGGCGCGAGGCGCCTGGGCGAGCCCTGTGGAGGAGGGTGTCACGGCGGGCACCTGTGGAGCCCGAGCAGGGTGACGCGAACGACACCGCGCCGGGCAGGATTTTCCCGTCTCGACGCCGAAAGGTCACCGTCGCGTGTGATATCGTCTCGCCCGCAGCCTTCTGCGTGGCTTCATGAAGTCGCTCAGTGGCTGACTTCGCGTGCCCATCCTTTCGGATGCCACGGCCGTGGTCCCACCGCTGACCGGTGGTGGGTGGTCTGTGGGTCACGGGCACCAGGCCCTATCCGTCCTCACGGGCGGAGCCGAGTCCTCGCGGACCCGGTTGCAGGGAAGAACCACCCACCGGGACGTGCGGATACCTGCGCACGTCCCCCGATACACGGGTGCGGAGCAACCTCTCCGTCCCCAACGAAAGGACCGTCATGGCCATCGTTACCATGCGTCAGCTCCTGGAGTCCGGCGTCCACTTCGGTCACCAGACCCGCCGCTGGAACCCCAAGATGAAGCGCTTCATCCTCACCGAGCGCAACGGCATCTACGTCATCGACCTGGTCAAGACCGTCGAGGGCATCAACACCGCCTACGACTTCGTCAAGGAGACCGTCGCCCGCGGCGGCAACATCCTGTTCGTCGGCACCAAGAAGCAGGCCCAGGCCGCCGTGGCCGAGCAGGCCCAGCGCGTGGGCATGCCCTACGTCAACCAGCGCTGGCTGGGCGGCATGCTCACCAACTTCTCCACCGTGCGCGCCCGCCTGGACCGCATGAAGGAGCTCGAGCAGATCGACTTCGACGACGTGGCCGGCTCCGGCCGCACGAAGAAGGAGCTGCTCATGATGCGTCGCGAGAAGGACAAGCTGACCAAGACGCTCGGCGGTATCCGAGACATGGCCAAGCTCCCCGCGGCCATCTGGGTTGTGGACACCAAGAAGGAGCACCTGGCCATCGCCGAGGCCCGCAAGCTCAACATCCCGGTCATCGCGATCCTGGACACCAACTGCGACCCCGACGAGGTCACCTACGGCATCCCCGGTAACGACGACGCCATCCGCGCCGTCACGCTGCTGACCCGCGTCGTCGCCGACGCCGCTGCCGAGGGCCTGCTGGCCCGTTCGGCCGGCCGCGCCCGTACCGGCGAGGAGGTCGAGGCTGGCACCGCTGACGCTGAGCCGCTGCCCGAGTGGGAGGCTGAGCTCCTGGCCGGTGCTGAGGCCGGTGAGTCCGCTCCCGCCGAGACCGCTGAGGCTGCCCCGGCTGCCGAGGCCGGCACCGAGCAGGCCTGAGCCTGGTCCCCGCCCGTTCCTACCCAGCTTCATAGGAGAGATTCCATGGCGAACTACACCACTGCTGACATCAAGAACCTGCGCGAGAAGACCGGCGCCGGCATGATGGACGTCAAGAAGGCCCTGGACGAGGCCGACGGCGACCTGGACAAGGCCGTCGAGATCATCCGCGTGAAGGGACTCAAGGGCATCGCCAAGCGCGAGGGCCGTTCCGCCTCCGCGGGTCTGATCGCCGCCACCGTCGTTGACGGTGAGGCCGGTCAGGCCGGCGTCCTGGTCGAGATCAACGCTGAGACGGACTTCGTGGCCAAGAACCAGAAGTTCATCGACTTCGCGGACAAGGTCCTGGCCGCCGCAGTGGCCTCCGGCGCCGAGGACGCCGAGGCCCTGGCCCAGGCTCCGGTGGACGGCGAGACCGTCCAGGCCCTGACCGACGGCATGCAGGCCGTCATCGGCGAGAAGATCGTCGTGCGCCGCGTCGCCCGCCTGTCCGCCGAGAAGGTTGACCTCTACCTGCACCGCACCAACCCCGACCTGCCGGCCCAGGTGGCCGTGCTCGTCGGCACCGACGCCAAGGCTGCTGAGGTGGCCCACGACGTCGCGATGCACATCGCCGCCTACTCCCCGCAGTACCTGCGCCGCGAGGACGTCCCCGCCGACGTCGTGGAGAAGGAGCGCAAGATCGCCGAGGAGACCACGCGCGCCGAGGGCAAGCCCGAGAAGGCGATCGCCAAGATCGTCGAGGGCCGTCTGGGCGGTTTCTTCAAGGAGATCTGCCTGCTCGACCAGGCCTACGCCAAGGACCCCAAGACCACGGTCGGCAAGGTGATCGAGGCCACTGGTGGCGAGCTGACCGGCTTCGTGCGCTTCCGCGTCGGCGCCTGATCATCACTGGCTCACCAGGGTGTTCTGGTGAGTGAGTCAGAGGTGGGGTGCGGACAGACGTGTTCTGTCCGCACCCCACCTCTTTGTGACTCAGTTGACATGTGATGTCGGAGGTCTGATGATCGGGGTATGGGTCAACGACGAACCCATACCCTCGTGTCCGCGCCTGCGGCACTTGTCCTCTGTCTTCCCGCTGCTCTCGCTCCTACCGCCTCAGCCGAACCCGTTGCTGGCGATGAGGTGGCGATCGCCGTGGCAGTCACGGGAGTTCCCTCCAACGGCACCTCATGGACGGCCGGGGAGCAGGTCCCGGTCGACATCACGGTGACCAACACCTCCGGCGGCTATCCCGGGCTGCGCCCCAGCGCCGCGACGCTGACGAACCACGAGGCCTGCCGCTGGCAGTGGATGGCTCCGTCCTCGCCTCAGACCTGCGCCGGTAGGGCGCAGTACGTGGTCACCGAGGCAGATGTCGAGGCCGGTGCCTTCACCTTGTCCGTCACCTACAGCGCCTACTCGCAGCGCAATGACCAGGGGGAGTCGCGAGTCATCGGCACCGGCTCCGTGACGGTCCCGGTCTCGGTGAGCCAGGACCCGCGGGATCCGAACGATCCTGTGGTCTCCGGGACGATCGAGGTGGTCAGCGACCCGCCGGCCGATGGCGTCTACAGGCTGGGGCAGGTGGTCGACTACCGGCTCGTGGCGACCAACCACTCACGCACTGACCGCTCACTGCTCGTGAGCAGCTCCAACCTGGACAACGTCAGCAACTGCCGCTGGTCGGTGATGAAGGCAGGAGGCTCGGATCAGTGCCTCTTCGCCTCGCACACCATCACGGCTGCCGACCTCGAGGCTGGCAGCTTCACGCCGAGCGTGACCTGGGCTGTCACCTCCCGCACCGGGTACCAGGGCGGCGTCCTGGTTGCTGAGCCGACGCTGGGTGAAGAGATCCAGGTCGGTGGTCCCAGCGAGTTCGACCAGGCCGGTTCGTTCACGAGCCCTGACGCCAACCCCACGCTGGAGGCAGGTGTGAGCGAGCCCGTGCCCCTGTCGGTCTCGCGAGAAGGGGCTTACAACATTCGTATCCCCGCGATCGCCATGGCGCCTAACGGTGGCCTGCTCGCCTCCTACGACCGCCGTCCACTTGATGGCGGGGCCGGTGGCGGAGACTCCCCGAACGCCAACTGGATCGTCCAACGCCGCTCCACCGACAACGGCAAGACCTGGCAGCGCGAGACCGTCCTTGCTCAAGGGGACTCCAATGGGCGCAGCCGCCTCGGTTTCTCGGACCCCTCCTACGTGGTCGACGCCCAGACCGGGACGATCTTTAACTTCCACGTCCAGAGCTTTGACGCAGGCGTCTTCGCCAACAACCCGGCCTACACCCGTGGCGGTGACGGTCGGATCGACGAGGCCAACCGACGCACGATGAACCTGGGGTTGTCCGTCTCGACGGACAACGGTCACACCTGGACCCAGCGGGTCATCACGGCCCAGGCTCTCCATGACAAGACCGACCTGCGTTCCTGCTTCGCTACCTCGGGGCGGGGATTCAGAAGAAGCCGGCCCCGTTCGCTGGCCGACTGGTTCAGCAGATCGCGTGCGTGCGCACCAACGGCGAGATCGTCGCGATGTCGGTCATCTCTGACGACCATGGGCAGACCTGGACCGCAGGGAGGGAGGTACCGGTGGCTCGCGGCGAGGGCGAGCCCTCGTGGCGCTTCGACGAGAACAAGGCGGCCGAGCTCTCTGACGGGCGACTCATCCTCAACTCCCGCGCCACCAACGCCTCTCCAGGCGGAGGCCACCGTATCGTGGCCCTGTCTGAGGACGGCGGCGCCACTTGGGGTGAGCCCTTTGCCGAGACCCAGCTGCTGGACTCCGGCAACAACGCTCAGGTCATCCGCGCCTACCTCAACGCTGCGCCGGGCTCGGCCCGCGCCAAGGTGCTGCTGTACTCCGGTGCGTTCAACCAGGGCGCCCGGACCAGTGGGACCGTCCTGGCCTCCTGTGACGACGGGAAGACCTGGAGCCACCGGCGCGAGCTCATTCCTGGGGGCACTGGTTACACGACGATGGCGGTCCAGCCCGACGGCTCCATCGGGATGCTGTATGAGCCCCGGATCTTCCACGACGTCGCCTATCTGCGCTTCACGCTGGCTGACATCGCTCCAGGCCTGTGCGAGGCGCCTGCGGTGAACGTTGACGGCATCGACGACGTCACCGTGACTGACGGGGAGGAGATCAACCCGCTGGCCGTGGTCTTGGGCGGCGGTGACCCGGCTCTGGAGCGGACGGTCTCGGTCAACGGGCTGCCTCATGGCCTGTCCTACGACGCCCAGAGCGGGACGACCTCGGGCCGCGTCCAGACCGGGATCGCGAAGCAGAAGACCTACCACGTCACGGTGAGCGTGCTGGAGCAGAGTGATGGCACAGGGCTGGCGCCGCGAGAAGCCTCGACCTCCTTCGACCTGACTATTCTTCCCCGCCCAGGCTCGCCTGAGCCGTCTGGCAAGCCTGATGAGCCAGGCTCGCCTGAGCCCTCTGAGCCCTCTGAGCCCTCTGAGCCCTCTGAGCCCTCTGAGCCCTCTGAGCCGTCTGAGCCAGAGCAGCCCGGAGCCGTCTCTACCGCTCGTGCCGCAGACAAGCCCCGGACGACTCGGGCGACGGGCTTGGCTCGTACCGGTGCAAGTGCCGCTGCTCTGGTGCTCGTGGCGGCCTGCCTGGGCGGTGCGGGCCTGCTCGTGCGCCGTGGAGGAAAACGTTCCTGACTCAGCACCTTCCTCCATCTGAGTAGGAAGCTGAGGCTGCCGGCCCTCGCCGAGTGCGACGGCCGGCAGCCTTGCCTGCGTCGTGCAGGGCAACGCACCGTCACCAGGCAGGGCGTCGGACGAGGGCGAGCGAAGCGGGTAGGCTCTGCCCAGGTGCGCGAGCGCACCGAGAGCCCAGCCACCGGGCACACGAGAGCACAGGAGAGTGTTGATGACCGCCCAGCAGCAGGAGAATGCCGCAGCACCACGACCCCGACGGGTCCTCCTCAAGCTCTCCGGTGAGGTCTTCGGCGGCGGGGCTGTGGGCTTGGACCCTGACGTCGTCTCCGACGCTGCCTGCCAGATCGCTGAGGCCGTGCGCCAGGGCGTGCAGGTCGCCGTCGTCGTCGGCGGAGGCAACTTCTTCCGTGGGGCCGAGCTGTCCCGGCGTGGCCTGGACCGCGCCCGGGCTGACTACATGGGGATGCTCGGCACCGTGATGAACGCCCTGGCCCTGCAGGACTTCATCGAGAAGGCGGGCGTGCCCGCCCGTGTTCAGTCCGCCATTGCCATGACTCAGGTGGCCGAGCCCTACATCCCCCTGCGCGCCATCCGCCACCTGGAGAAGGGACGCGTCGTCGTCTTCGGAGCGGGGGCCGGACTGCCCTACTTCTCCACGGACACGGTCTCTGCCCAGCGCGCCCTGGAGAGCCACTGCGACGAGCTCCTCGTGGGCAAGAACGGCGTCGACGGCGTCTACACGGCTGACCCCCGCAAGGACCCCAGCGCCCAGCTCCTGGAGCACCTGACCTACGAGCGTGCCCTGGCTGACGGCCTGCAGGTGGTCGACGCCTCCGCCTTCGCCCTGTGCCGGGACAACAACCTGGCCATGCGGGTGTTCGGCATGGGTGAGGCCGGCAACATCACCCGGGCACTGCTGGGGGAGAAGATCGGCACCCTGGTCACCACCTCCGCCTGAGCCGACCGGCTCATCACGTCCGCACAGTCCTGACGATCACCCCACCCACACCGAAGGAAGACCCATGATCGACGACGTCATGCTCGAGGCCGAAGAGAAGATGGAAGCGGCCCTGGACGCCGCCAAGCGTGAGCTCGCTGCCATCCGCACCGGCCGTGCCAACCCCTCCATGTTCAACTCGATCGTGGTCGACTACTACGGCGCCCCGACTCCGCTGCAGCAGCTCGCCTCGATCACCATCCCTGAGGCGCGTACCGTCATTGTCAGCCCCTTCGACCGCGGCGCGATGAAGGAGATCACCTCGGCGATCCGCGAGTCGGACCTGGGCGTCAACCCGACCGATGACGGCACGGTCATCCGCGTCACCCTCCCGGCCCTGACCGAAGAGCGCCGCAAGGACTACGTCAAGCTCGCGCGCTCGCGGGCGGAGGAGTCGCGTATCCAGGTGCGTGGCATCCGAGGCAAGTCCAAGAAGGAGCTGGAGGCCATCAAGAAGGATGGCGAGGCCGGTGAGGACGATGTCAAGCGTGCTGAGGGGGACCTCGACGCGCTGACCAAGCGCTTCGTCGAGTCTATCGACGCCGCCCTGACGGCCAAGGAGGCCGAGCTCCTGGAGGTCTGAGGCCCCAGATCTCTGCCGCCCTGCAGCTCCCGTACCGCTTCCCCAGGCTTGTCGTATGACCGTGCTGAGCACCCTGCTGACCCCGCCGCCCACGCGCAACCGTCCTCCGCTGCCCTCCACCGGGCGCGCGGGACGCAACCTGCCGGCGGCGCTCGGGGTTGCAGCGGTGCTCATCGGGGTCGTGCTGGCCTGCCTGCTGGTGGACAAGGTGCTCTTCGTCTTCCTGGTTGTGGTGGCTGTGTGTGGCGCCTTGTGGGAGCTGGCCGGAGCCTTTGCCCGCAAGGACATCCGCCTGCCGCTGGCACCGCTGTGGATCGGCACGGTCGGGGTGGCCGTGAGCGCTTGGACGATCGGTGCCGAGGCCGCCTTCGGTGCCTACATCGCTACGGCGGGTGCCTGCGTGCTGTGGTGCTTCCTGGACCAGGCCGAGGCTGAGACCGGCACGGCCCTGGAGGCCGGCGATCATGACGGCGTGCCTCGCACCGCCGCGCATGACGAGGTGCGCCGCTCGCGCTCGGTGGCCGCCTCGGCGGCGGTCTTTGCCGCCACCTACCTGCCGTTGCTCGCGGGCTTCGGCGTGCTGCTGGTCTCCCAGGACCACGGGGTCGGCAAGGTCCTCACCCTCATCGCCCTGCCGGCCGCTAATGACACCGGTGGATGGCTCGCCGGAATCACCTTCGGGCGTCACCCGATGGCACCGAGCGTCTCGCCGAAGAAGTCCTGGGAGGGCTTTGCCGGCTCCCTCCTGGCCGCGGTCGGTGCGGGATGCCTGTGCCTGTGGCTGCTGGACGCGCCCGTGTGGGCGGGGGGAGTCCTGGGCGCCGTCGTCGTGGTGGTCTCTACCCTCGGGGACCTGGGGGAGTCGCTGCTCAAGCGGGACCTGGGGCTGAAGGACATGGGCACGCTGCTGCCAGGACACGGGGGCATCATGGACCGTCTGGACTCCATCCTCGTGACGGCTCCTGTGGTCTACCTCGCCAGCCTGCTGCTGGGCTAGCGAGGACTGGCGGCCCCGGGTGCTGCCTGAGAGGCAGGTGTGACGGGCGCTGCGGCGTGTGCGCCACGTGGCGGGGACCCTCGTCCTCGCGCCCGGCGCGGATTCGTCTGCCCGCACGGGCTGGCTCCAGGTCGAGAGGAACCTATCTGCTGTGAGTGACCGTCAGGACTCCCCGCGTCGCCGAGCGCCCCAGCCGGTGGCGCTGCGCCGTCGTCCCCGCCCCGCCGGCGAGGTCCAGGTCATGCCCACCGACCAGGCCCCGGAGGGCGCGACCTCACCGGACGCCAAGCCGCGGCTGTCCTTCGCGGTCCCCGTTCCCAAGGGCAAGGCCCCGCGCCACCTGGCCGACCTCGATCTGGCCGGTCGCAAGGCGGTCCTCAAGGACGCCGGCCTGCCCGCCTTCCGAGCCGACCAGCTCTCGCGCCACTACTTCACCCGTTTCACCCGTGACGCCCAGGACATGACCGACCTGCCCGCCTCCCAGCGCGAGCAGCTGGCGGCCGAGCTCCTGCCTGACCTCATCCACGAGGTCCGTGCGCTGCGCGCCGACGGCGGCCGCACCATCAAGCACCTGTGGGAGCTGCACGACGGCGTGAGGGTGGAGTCCGTCCTCATGCGTTACAAGGACCGCACCACCTTGTGCGTGTCCTCCCAGGCCGGCTGCGGCATGGCCTGTCCCTTCTGCGCCACCGGCCAGATGGGGCTGACCCGCAACCTGTCCACCGGCGAGATCATTGAGCAGGTGCGTCACGCCGCCCAGGTCTCCGAGCGGGGGGACCTCACGGGCGGGCCGGCACGCCTGTCCAACGTGGTCTTCATGGGCATGGGCGAGCCGATGATCAACTACAAGAACGTCGTCGCCGCCCTGCGGCGCCTGACCTCCCCGGCGCCGGAGGGTTTCGGGATGTCCGCGCGCGGTATCACGGTCTCCACGGTGGGCCTGGTACCGCTGATCCGCAAGCTCTCCACCGAGGGGATGCCGGTGACGCTGGCTGTGTCCCTGCACGCCCCTGACGACGAGCTGCGCGATGAGCTCATCCCCATCAACTCCAAGTGGAAGGTCGGCGAGCTGCTTGACGCCGCCTACGACTACTACTCCACGACCGGGCGCCGCGTGTCCATCGAGTACGCGCTCATCAAGGACATGAACGACCACGCCTGGCGTGCTCAGCTGCTCGCCGACGAGCTCAACGCCCGTGGTCGCGGCTGGGCACATGTCAACCCCATCCCGCTCAACCCGACGCCCGGTTCCATCTGGACCTGCTCAGAGCCGGACGTGCAGGAGCTGTTCGTGGATACACTTCGGCGGGCGGGTATCACCACCACGGTCCGTGACACCCGAGGCAGCGACATCGACGGTGCCTGTGGTCAGCTGGCCACCGAGGTACTCAACCAGGAGAGGGCAAGGACAAGGCGATGAGCGACATGTTCCCCAAGGCGGGTCTCATGCGTCGGGGCTACCGGGCAGAGCAGGTCGATCACTACTTCGCTACCGCTCACGAGATCTACGACGCCGGAGAGGTCGAGGAGATGGACTCCGAGGGCGTGCGCACGGTTGCCTTCGACATCGTGCGCGGTGGCTACCAGGCCGATGCCGTCGACGCCGCCCTGGACCGCCTGGAGGCGGCTTTCCTCCAGCGTCGCCGGGCGGACTTCGTCGCGGAGCACGGTCGCCAGGCCTGGATGGACCAGGTCGCGGAGCTGGCCACGACCCTCTACCCGCGTCTGCTGCGACCGGTGGGGGAGCGCTTCAGCCCGGCTGAGCGCATCGGCTACGCCAAGCAGGACGTCGACGCCCTCATGGACCAGGTGGCTGCCTACTTCGACTCCCAGGCCCCGCTGACCGCCAGTCAGGTGCGTGGCACGGTCTTCTCCGCCGCTCGCCGCTCCAGGGCCTATGACGAGGCCTCGGTCGATCGCTACCTCGCCCGTGTGGTTGAGGTCCTGCTGTCAGTGGAGTGAGCGGAGTCGTGGCATCCACGCAGAGCGGGGCACGTCGTCTGGTCCTGCTGGGCTCAACCGGTTCGATCGGAACCCAGGCGCTTGAGGTCGTCTCACGCCTGGCACAGGGTGAGGAAGGGCTAGCGCCTCGCGTTGCCGGTCTGGCAGCCGGAGGCGGGCACCTGGCGCTGCTCGCTCAGCAGGCGGTGGCCTACGAGGTGCCGCTGCTCGCCGTCGCCTCCCCGGACCCTGCCGTGGCGGTGCAGCTGCGCGAGCACCTGGCGCACGCGGCGCGCGAGGCCGGGGTGGCGGACCCGGTGCGCGAGATCCTCACCGGTCCGACGGCGGCCAGTGACCTCATCCGGGCCGCACAGCTCGGTGAGAGCGACACGGTCCTCAACGGCGTGACCGGCTCGGTTGGTCTGGTGCCGACCTTGACCGCCTTGGCGAGCGGGGCGACCCTGGCGCTGGCCAACAAGGAGTCCCTCGTTGTCGGCGGCGCGCTGGTCCGCCAGGCCATGCGCCGCCCCGGGCAGATCGTGCCGGTCGACTCCGAGCACTCGGCTATCGCCCAGTGCCTGCGCTCGGGCCTGCACGGTAAGGGGCTGACCTCCCCTGTCCTGACCGGACGCAGCGAAGTCCGCCGCCTCGTGCTCACGGCCTCAGGCGGTCCCTTCCGCGGACGACGGCGCAGCGAGCTGACCACCGTGACAGCCGCCCAGGCCTTGGCCCACCCCACCTGGGCGATGGGACCGGTGGTCACCGTCAACTCCTCGACCCTGATCAACAAGGGCCTGGAGCTTATTGAGGCCCACCTGCTCTTCGATGTCGACCCGGCTGACATCGCCGTCGTCGTCCATCCTCAGTCGGTCATTCACTCGATGGTTGAGTTCATCGACGGCGCCACGATCGCCCAGGCCTCGCCTCCGGACATGCGCCTGCCCATCGCGTTGGGCCTGACCTGGCCCGAGCGTGCGGACCTGGCTGGCCTGGTGCGGCCCAACAGCTGGCAGAGTCCCACGAGCTGGGACTTTGAGCCGCTGGACACCGAGGCTTTCCCCGCCGTCGACCTGGCTCGTAGTGCCGTGGCGGCCTCGCCGACCCACCCGGCAGTCCTCAACGCCGCCAACGAGCAGACGGTGGCCGCCTTCCTGGACGGGCGCCTGGCGTGGACGGACATCGTGGACATCGACGCGCAGGTGGTCCAGGACCACCAGGCCAGTGCCGACCAGTCGGTGGACCTGGAGGCCGTGCTTGAGGCAGAGACCTGGGCGCGGGGGCGTGCCGAGGAGCTGATCTCCCAGCGCCGCTCGGCTTGAAGGGAGCCTGCTCGTGAACGCGACGTTTGCTTACGTCCTGGGCATTGTCATCCTCATCATCGGTATCGGGCTGTCCGTGGCGCTGCACGAGCTGGGGCACATGATTCCGGCCAAGCGCTTTGGGGTGAAGGTGCCGGAGTACTTCATCGGCTTCGGCCCGCGCCTGTGGTCCTTTAGACGTGGCGAGACTGAGTATGGGGTCAAGGCGATCTGGCTGGGTGGCTATGTGCGCCTGCTCGGCATGCTGCCGCCGGCATCTCCTTCTCGCCCGGACAAGCCAGGCTCCTCGGTGGCGCAGGCCCGTGAGGAGTCCCTCGGGGAGCTGGGACCAGACGAGCAGGAACGTGCCTTCTACCGGCTCAGCGTGCCACGCAAGCTGGTGGTCATGGCCGGAGGCATCCTGACGAACCTGGTCTTGGGCATCGTGCTGCTGGCCGTGGCCATGGGGGTTGTGGGCCAGCCCGGGTACACCTCGACCCTGGCGACGGTCTCGTCCTGCGTCCCGGCCGAGCGTGACTTGACGAGCGCCTCCCAGGCCCAGCAGTGCGGCCAGGACGATCCTGCCTCGCCTGCCGCACAGGCGGGTCTGCAGGTCGGGGACGAGATCGTCTCCTGGAACGGCGCTGCTGTCTCGCAGTGGTCCGAGGTCCAGCAGGCCATTGCCGACGGCGGTACGCAGACAGCCACGGTGGTGGTCGAGCGTGACGGGGAGCAGCTCAGTGTCCAGGTCACGCCGGTCCTGGCTCAGCGGGCGGTGTACGCCGAGGACGGCACGCTCGCCAAGGACTCCGCTGGCCAGGTCGTGACGCAGGAGCGTGCCTACGTGGGTATCGGCCCGGCGCTCGGCACGATCCGGGTGCCGGCGGGTGAGGTCGCCGGGCAGGTGGTCTCCGCCGTCGGGCAGACGCTCAAGGCGATCGTGACGATCCCGACGGGGCTCTACCACGCTGTGGCTGCAGGTCTGGGACTGGAGGAACGCAGCCCGCAGGGGCTCATCAGCCTGGTGGGGATGGGGCGGATCGCCGGCGAGGTGTCCAGCGCCGGGGCCCAGACGGGCGCAGTGCCCTTTTCTGCGCGCCTGTTCTCCATGCTCTCGCTCCTGGGCTCGCTCAACCTTGCGCTTTTCGCTTTCAACCTCATTCCCCTGCTGCCTTTGGACGGGGGCCATGTGGCTGGTGCGTGCTGGGAGGGGCTGCGCCGTTGCTGGGCCCGGCTGCGGGGGCTCCCGGATCCTGGGTACGTGGACACGGCGCGCATGCTGCCGCTGGGGCAGGTTGTCTTCGTGCTGCTCATCGTCATGGCGCTGGTGCTCATCTGGGTGGACATCGTCGCGCCGCTGTCGTGACTGTCGTGCCGCTGTCCTGACTGCGGTTTTTGTGAGTGCGGTGCCCCTGTGCGGTTTGTCAAGCGGCGGCGGTGCGCGCGTGCGCGGGGCGCGCTGGATGTCGCTACCCCGTTCTGTCTGTCGCTACCCGGTGCCCGTGTTCGCTACCCCTTGGCGTCGCTCGACCGTGAGTGTGCGGGCCGGATCTCGCTTGCCTCGCTACCCCATGGCGTCCACTGCTACCCCCTCCTGTCGTCGGCTACCTCTTGTGCCGGTCGCTACCCCGTAGCGCGTGCTGCGGGGTAGCGAAGGGCGCGGTGGGGTAGCGAACGCGGTGGAGGGGTAGCGAGGGAAGAGCGTGGGCCGTGTTGGTGGGGGGTGAAGGGCACGGTGGGGTAGCGACGGCGGGTACGACCTGGGCGTGTCGCTTGCCCTTGGGCGCGTTTGCGCTCATAGCAGACCCGTGAGACCGAGGGGGCGCATCGGGACGCCGGGATCATGGCGTAGACAGGGGTAGGGCGCCGTGCTGGAAGCGGCTTGCCCAGCCCCGGACCATCCGGAACCACCAACAAGGTAACGAGCATTTTCCCGATGATGAGCGCTATCTGAGTCGCACTCATCATGGATGAGTATCTGACATGATCTGAGGCCCTTGATGATCTTGTCCATGAGGGGCGATGCAGGTAGACTGTACATATGTTCGAGGTGAGAGGCTCTGAGTCTCGGTTCGCACCCGACGGCGGGGCGGACCGAGAGAGCTCGCGGCCTGTGACAGATGCCTGGGGTGCGGGCAATGAGGCTGGCGCTCAGGCCTGTGGTGGCGCTCGGGCTGATGCACAGACCGAGGCTGCCGAGTACCTCGCTGCAATGACCCCGGGAGCCTCGCTGGCAGGACTGATCGAGCGGCTCGTCGCGGCTGGGGCAGAGCAGGCGGCTAACGGTGTGAGCTCAGGTGCTGGTGAGGATCTCGCGCAGGGCACGGGATCGGGGCTGGCTCGCGGCGAGACCCTGGGGCTCGTGGAGTCTTTGGCTCGTCTGGATCCAGACTCCCTGCGCGAGCTGGTGGCTGCCTGCACCCGATTGTCTGCTTGGGCCGGGTGGGCGCAGTCGCTGATGGCAGCGGCGCTGAGCCGGTGCCTGTCCCGCGGCGGTGAGGAGGTCAGCGGGGTGGGTGGGGTGTCTGCCGCGGCCCTCATGAGCCAGGACGAGGCCCGGATGAGCGCGTCGAGCGAGATCGCCTGCCGGCTGGGGATCTCGCGTCGGCGGGCCAGTGACATGATCGAGCGTGGTGAGGCGTTGTGCCAGCCTGACCTGTCTCTCGCTGGAGGCATGTTCCATGCAGGCCTGATCGACTCCGCCAAGTTCTCGCTGTGTGGGCGGCGGCTGGACGGCGTGGGAAGCGAGTTGTGCCTCCAGGTGCAGGAGCAGGTGCTGGAGCAGGCGGCGCACCGCACGCACGCTCAGCTGGCACGAGACCTGGACAAGGCCCTGGCGGCGCTGGACCCTGAGGGCGTCTCACGGAGGCGTCGCCGTGACACGGCGGGTCGTCACGTCACGCGCCCTCGCCCCGCAGGGGTCGGCACGAGCGAGATGAGGATGCTCCTGCCCACCCCGGACGCCTATCTGCTGGACGCCGCCCTGGAAGCCGTCGCAGCTTCGGCCCGGGCGATGGGAGACGGGCGCACGCTCTCGCAGCTGCGTGCGGACGCCTTGGTGAGCATGAGCCTCGACCTCGTGCGCGGTAGGCAGCACGAGGCTGTTCGGGATCGCTCCGAGCCGGGTAGGAGTGCGGCACAGGGGTATGAGAGTCAGCTCAACAGTTCTCATGGTGACCAGGTTCGTGCTTCTGCTCGGGATGACCAGGTTCATGTTCCTGCCAGCGATGGCAGTGCCTATGGTGGCGAGAACCGCGTGCCGTCAGTCCTTGACCCTGCGCGGCTGCTTCCTGACGGCGTACCTGTGGATGCCCTTGTAGCCTCCTTGAGTCGACTTGTCTCCTGTACCAGCCCTTGGTGGACGCCCTCTGGCGTCGGCCGGGTGCTCTTTCCCTCTGGCCTGCAGATCCATGTCGATGTCACCGTGCCCGCGGACACTCTCGCCAGGTTCCAGGAGCTGGAAGCCTCACAGGATCACCCGGTTCACTGCGCGCAGCCCGCAGGCGGTACAGAGAGCCCGGTGAGCGCAGAGGGCACCGGGACTGTGCGAAGCGCGGGAAGCGCGAGACTCCCGGGGGTCGCAGGGAACGCCGAAGCAACGGGAAGCCCAGTGGGCGCGGTGCTGAGCATCGGTGGGTACAGCACTCCTGTCCCTGCAGTCGTGGCTGCTGCCCTGGCGGCAGGTGGCACCTGGCGGCGTCTTGTCACGGACCCGGTCAGTGGAGCCGTTCTCGATGTCGGGCGTCGGCGTTACCGGCCTCCCGCGGCCTTGGCTGATGCGGTGCGCACCCGCGATGCCTCCTGCACGCACCCTGGCTGTGAGGTGCCAGCCAGGAGATGCGATATCGACCATATCCGCCCCTGGTCTCAAGGAGGAACAACCTCCTTGGACAACCTCACGCTCTTGTGCCAGGCCCATCACTACCTCAAGCACTCACCAGGGTGGTCACTGACGCGTACGGCTGACGGTGGACTGGTCTGGCGTACGCCCACGGGGGCTCGTTACCGCAGAGACCCGGACGGCAGGATCACGATGCTCGCCGCGAGAGTGGGGCCGCGACAGCATCAGCAGGACGAGCATCCTGTCGCGAGGGCGCTGGAGCGCGCGGTCACGGATGAGGTCCTTGCTCGGCTGGAACGAGGGCTGTCCTCCAGCTGCGGCCTGGCACTGGGTTGGGATGATGAGGCTTCGGTTTCAGGATGGGATGGTTCTAGCCCGGCACCGGGCTGGCACGGTGGTGCTTCGGTCCGGGGTCAGGGTGGTTCTGGTCCGGTAGCAGGGCGGGATGATCCTGCTCTGACCCGGGGTCAGGATGGTTCTAGCCCGGCAGCAGGGCCCGATCATCGGGCATCGGCCCCAGATGCCCCGGAGCGAGGCCGCCCCGGCTACCCAGGCCGCCCCAGCTACCAAGGCCGACCCTGCCTGGAGACTCGGGGCCCTCGGCCTGGCCAACGGGCAGGTGACTTTGAGCCCCATGGCTATCCGCCCGAGCTTCATGAGCTAGGCCTGGCCGAGCTGCTCGACGCGGTTGTGCCCTTCTGACTCCTCTGACGCCTTGGCGCCCGTCTATCCGGCCCCTGACCGGTCCTGGGACGCTGGTGCGCTGGATCCCACACCGCGGCGCTCGGTGCCATGGTCAGGAGCCTTGGTCGTGGTGCCATACTGGACGCCGTGACTCAAGCGATCGCTCTTGGTATTCCGACTGTGCGCGAGGAGCGCCCTGTTCTGGCCCCGCGCCGCGCCACCCGCAAGATCCGGGTCGGTGACGTCGAGGTGGGCGGGGACGCTCCCATCTCGGTGCAGTCGATGACCACCACCAAGACCCATGACATCGGCGCCACCCTCCAGCAGATCGCCGAGCTGACGGCAGCGGGCTGCGACATCGTGCGCGTGGCCTGCCCCACGGACAAGGACGCTGAGGCCCTGCCGATCATCGCCAAGCAGTCCCGTATCCCCGTCATCGCGGACATCCACTTCAACTCCAAGTACGTCTTCCAGGCCATCGAGGCCGGCTGCGGCGCCGTGCGCGTCAACCCTGGCAACATCCGCAAGTTCGACGGTCAGGTCAAGGAGATCTGCCAGGCCGCCTCTGACGCCGGTGTCTCCCTGCGCATCGGCGTCAACGCCGGTTCCCTGGACCCGCGTCTGCTCAAGAAGTACGGCAAGGCCACCCCCGAGGCCCTGGTCGAGTCGGCCGTGTGGGAGGCGGGCCTGTTCGAGGAGTGCGGCTTCCACGACTTCAAGATCTCCGTCAAGCACCACGACGTCGTCACCATGGTCCAGGCCTACCAGCTCCTGTCCGAGCAGGGTGACTGGCCCCTGCACCTGGGCGTGACCGAGGCCGGCCCGGCCTTCCAGGGCACGATCAAGTCCTGCGCCGCCTTCGGTACCCTGCTCGCCCAGGGCATTGGGGACACCATCCGCGTCTCCCTGTCCGCCCCTCCGGTGGAGGAGGTCAAGGTGGGCACCAAGCTCCTGGAGTTCATGGGCCTGCGTGAGCGCAAGCTGGAGATCGTCTCCTGCCCCTCCTGCGGCCGCGCCCAGGTGGACGTGTGGAACCTCGCCGAGAAGGTTGAGGAAGGCCTCAAGGACGTCCAGGCCCCGCTGCGCGTGGCCGTCATGGGCTGCGTCGTCAACGGCCCGGGTGAGGCCCGCGAGGCGGACCTGGGGTGCGCCTCGGGCAACGGCAAGGGCCAGATCTTCGTCCACGGCAAGGTCGTCGAGACCGTGCCCGAGGACCAGGTGGTTGAGACCCTGCTGCGCCACGCCCAGGAGATGGCCGAGCAGATGCGCTCCGAGATGGGCGAGGAGGCGCTGGCCGGCACCAGCCCCGCCGTCGTCACGGCTGGCTGAGCCTGACGCTCCCCGCCGGGACGGGCCTCGCGGTGCGGGCCTCGTCCTTGAGGCACTGACGATGAGGATCCTCAACCGCCCCCTCACCTCCGTGGGCCGCGACCAGGCTGACGGATTGCTGGCTCTGTGTGCCCTCGACCCCGTGGGCGGTGCCAACCTGGCTCACCAGCTGTTGCGATGGAACCGCTGGGGGCACGGCGACGTCGTCGTGGCCGGGCGCGTGGGCCGTCCAGACGGAGGAGCCTGGGCCACCGGCTCAGTCATTCCCTTCGGACTGGGCGCGCGCGCCGAGCTTGGCCACGATGGCGCGAGCCGTGCCCAGGTGAGGGCACTGGCTGACCACGCACGTCGTCGCCTGGTCAACCGAGGGTCGGTGTTCGGCCCGGTGCGCGACGTCGAGCCTGTGTGGCAGGCCCTGGCTGAGGGCGGGACCCGATCACGTGAGGAGCGGTGGAACCAGCCTCTGCTCGTCTCGCCCCCGGTCGCAGGTGGGCTGACGGGCCGTGCGCTGGCTCGCCGCCCGGGCCTGGAGTGGATCGCCAGGGTGCTGCGCGACGCGCAGCTGGGGGAGGAGCCCCTGGTCCTGCCTGCCTCGGTCGCGATGTTCACCTCTGAGCTCGGCTACGACCCGACGAGCGCCGGCGGCTCCTACGCCCGCCACGTGGACTGGCTGGTGGCCATGGGGCGCAGCTACGTCGTCATCGACGACGGCGAAGGTCGCCCGCCGCTGCCTGGTGGGCCGCGATCAGTGGCCTTCAAGGCCGACGTCGGGGCGCTGTGGAGCCCTCCGGGGCAGCAGCCGGGCGTCGCCCAGCTGACGGGCGTGTGGACACGCCCGGACCTTCGAGGCAGGGGAGTGGCGAGCGTGGCGCTGGCGGCCACCGTGGACGCGGTGCGTCGGGACCACGTGGGGCCAGGCGGGACGGTGAGCCTGTACGTCAACGACTTCAACGCCCCGGCGCTGGGCCTGTACCGCAGCCTTGGCTTTGAGCAGGTCGGCACCTTCGCCACGGTGCTGCTCTAGGGACGGCGGCCCTCCTGATCGGCAACCGCCGCGAGCCGGTGTCCCGGTAGCATGAGGTCGTCATCGAGCCTCGGGCTCCTGCCGCCGGGCAGCAGCCGAGGCGGAGGCGGCGGCCAGGACGACAGCCTAGGAGGCGACCGTGAGCGCAGTTCTCGTCATCCCGTGGCCGACGCCAGGTCACGGGCGCCCTGGCGGCTCCGTCGTCCCGGTGCTGGGTGGCTGGCCGCAGGCGAGCCTGGCCTGCGTCCTCCTGCCAGGACGGGCGGAGACAGTGAGCTGGCCCGGTTCACGCCCGGTCGAGACCCTCCAGGTCGTCAACGAGGCCCAGGAGACCGACGACGACCTGGCTTGCGTGGCCTGGCGGCTGGGGGAGGACGAGGTCGTCATGAGAGACCCCTCGGTCGTGAGCACGTGCCCGCGGCCTGTCGCGCAGGAAGGCTGCTCCGACGCAGCCCCCCGGTGCGGGGCACGGCGAACGAGCCGCTCTCGCAGGTCAGCTCCTGGAGGGTGTCAGGCGGCTGCACGTTGTGCCCTCGCCATCGCTGGCGGAGGGAGGCGTGGTCGAGGCGCCCCTGTGCGAGGGGCTGGAGGGCTGGTGGCCGTCGAGCTGGCACGTGCTGGCTCAGGGCACGGTGTGGCGCCTCATCGAGACCAGCCCGCGGTGGGACGCGGATGGCGAGGGCATGAGGGCTAGGACCGCCGTCGTCATCCGGGACCGTGACCTGGCTGCCACCAGCCTGGAGACCCTGGAGACAGGCACCAGCGGACGCGTCATCTGGACTAGGAGCGAGGACCTGCGGTACTGGCCGCCGGGAGCGCACCCAGGGCTGGACGATCCTGTCGTGGGCGAGGCCCTACCCCGTGCCCTGCGGCTCATCGCCCCGCACCTGCCCGCTGCCGGCTGAGAGCACGTGACACAGGATCTGCCAGGCAGCTGGCGAGAGCCAGGTCCTGGGACCACGTAAGATCGCACCGTGCTTCAGACTCTCTCGACCGCCTTCATCCGTACCCTGCGTGAGGACCCCGCCGATGCCGAGGTCGCCAGCCACAAGCTGCTCGTGCGTGCCTCCTACATCCGCCGCACCGCCCCAGGCATCTACACCTGGCTGCCGCTGGGCCTGGCCGTCGTGCGCAAGATCGAGGCGATCGTGCGTGAGGAGATGAACCGCATGGGCGGTCAGGAGGTCCATTTCCCTGCCCTCCTGCCGGCTGAGCCCTACAAGGCGACCCAGCGCTGGGACGAGTACGGCCCCACACTCTTCACCTTGCAGGACCGCAAGGGCGGGGACTACCTGCTGGCCCCCACCCACGAGGAGATGTTCACCCTCCTGGCCAAGGACATGTTCTCCTCCTACAAGGACCTGCCCGCCACCCTGTACCAGATCCAGACCAAGTACCGTGACGAGGCCCGCCCGCGCGCGGGCCTGATCCGCGGGCGTGAGTTCATCATGAAGGACTCCTACTCCTTCGACGTCGACGACGCCGGGCTGGACGCCTCCTACCAGCGCCACCGTGACGCCTATGAGCGCATCTTCCGCCGCCTGGGCCTGGAGTACGTGCCCGTCAACGCCATGGCCGGCGCCATGGGCGGCTCGCACTCCGAGGAGTTCCTCCACCCCTCGCCGATCGGTGAGGACACCTTCGTGCGTTCCGACGGCGGCTACGCGGCCAACGCCGAGGCCGTCACCACTCCGGTGCCGCCGAGCGTCGACGCCTCCGCCGAGCCTGCGCCCCAGGTGGTCGCTACCCCCGACACCCCGACCATCGACTCCCTGGTGGACCTGTGCAACAGCACCTACCCGCGTCCTGACGGGCGGGAGTGGACGGCAGCGGACACGCTCAAGAACGTCGTCGTCGTCCTCATCCACCCCCATGGCGAGCGCGAGCTGCTCGTGGTCGGAGTGCCCGGCGACCGCGAGGTGGACATGAAGCGCCTGGAGGCGGCCGTGGCCCCCGCCGAGGTCGAGATGGCCAGCGAGGAGGACTTCAAGACCCATCCCGAGCTGGTACCCGGCTACATCGGCCCGCAGGCTATCGGCCCCAACTCCCCTCTGCGCCGCACCGAGACTGACGAGCAGGGGCGCGAGGTCCTCACCGGCTCGGTGCGCTACCTGCTCGACCCCCGCATCGTGGATGGCACGAGCTGGGTGACTGGCGCCAACGAGCTGAAGAAGCACGTCCTGCACCTGGTCAAGGGCCGCGACTTCGAGGCTGACGGCACGATCGAGGCCGCCGAGGTGCGCGAGGGCGACCTCGCCCCTGACGGCTCGGGCCCCCTGCACCTGGAGCGCGGCATCGAGGTCGGGCACATCTTCGCGCTCGGACGCAAGTACGCCCAGGCGCTCGGCTTTACGGTGCTGGACGAGAACGGCAAGGCGCGCGTGGTCACCATGGGCTCCTACGGCATCGGCGTCAGCCGCGTCATGGCTGCGCTGGCCGAGGCCAACCACGACGAGCGCGGGCTCGCCTGGCCCATCCAGGTTGCGCCCTACCACGTCCAGGTCCTGGCCACCGGTAAGGACGAGCAGGTCTTCGCCACCGCCCACGCCTTGGCTCGCGAGCTGGACGCCGCAGGCCTGGAGGTCCTCTACGACGACCGCAGGAAGGTCTCGGCGGGCGTGAAGTTTGCGGACAGTGAGCTGCTGGGCGTCCCCTTCACCGTCGTCGTCGGCCGCGACCTAGCCAAGGAGGGCACGGTGGAGATCCGTGACCGGCGCAGCGGCGAGCGTCGTAGCGTGCCTGCGGCGACGGCTGCGGCCGAGGTCCGTGCCACGGTCGAGGCTGCTCTGGTGGCTGCGCCCACCGGCGAGGCCGCCTGAGGCAGCCGCTGCCACAGGCCTGAGCGGACCTGATGACCGACGCGACGCGCCGCCCTGCGCACAACCTGCGGATGGCAGCGCGTCTGCGTGCCTACCAGCGTGACCTGCTCGACGCCGTCGATCCGGCCGACGGCGAGGTCCTCCACCTGGTTGCCCCACCCGGGGCAGGCAAGACTCTCCTTGGCCTGGAGCTGGCCCGGCGCAACGGTCGCCCGGCGCTCGTGCTGACCCCGACCACCATCATCCGGGAGCAGTGGCGTGAGCAGGCAGCCTCGCTCTTTGAGGGCGAGTGGGGTGACAACCTGTGCGTGAGCACCTACCAGTCCCTTGCGCTCGTGCGCAGTGACGGGGTCTGGGACGAGGCAGGCCTGGCTGCGTGGAAGCGCGAGCTCGTGGACGGCGGCTACAGCCCAGCGCAGGCTGAGGCCTGGCTGGAGGACCTGGCCAGCTCCCATCGCCAGGCCTACCGCCGGGGAGTCTCGCGGCGGGCGGCCCGGGCGCGTGCCCGTGTGGATGAGCTCGATGACAAGGCCGTGGCGAACCTGCTGGCTCCCTCGGCCCGGCAGCGGCTTGACGCCTTGGTCGAGGCAGGCGTGGCCACGATCGTCCTGGACGAGTGCCACCACCTGCGTGCCCACTGGGCGGTCGTGGTCCACTACCTGGTGCGTCGTCTGCGCCACGCTGGGCACCAGGCCACCCTCATTGGCCTGACCGCCACCAGCCCGAGCCCCGAGGACCGCTCCTACAGCCGTTACCACGCCCTGCTCGGCGAGGTGGATGCGCAGATCTCGGTGCCCGCCGTCGTGCGAGCCGGGCACCTGGCGCCGGACCGCGCCCTGGCCTGGTTCACCCTGCCCGAGCGCGAGGAGGCACGGTTTCTTGCCACCAGCGGCGCCGAGCTCGCCCACCGGGTCGCTCAGGTGCTGCTGGCTCCCGACGGCGTGGACTACCTCGTGGACACGGTGGCTCCCGGGCTGCGCGAGCTCATGGAGGACCCCGGCTGCACGCTGGAGCCTGAGGACCCGCGTCTGGCCACCGCTGTAGCCGAGGGCTTCGATGCTGCCCCACAGGCCGCCGCGACCGCGACGGCGCTCCTGCACCGGGCTCGCGACTACCGGCCCACGCCCGCTTCCACCCTGCTCGTGCCCCTGCTCCCGCAGCTGTCTGTCCTGGAGACCAGCGAGCTCACCGGGCTCCTGGCCCGCTACGCCCTGGAACGCCTTCTGCCTGATCCTGCCCGCAGGTCGCAGTGGGAGGAGGTGCGCCAGACGCTCAGCGGCTTCGGGGTGCACCTGACCGACTCCGGGCTGCGACTCGGGCGCTCGCCCGTGGACCTCATCACCTCCTCCTCACTGGCCAAGGACACGGCCGTCATCGACGTCCTGCGCCACGAGCTGGACGCCCTGGGATCGCGGCTACGCGCCGTCGTCGTCACGGACGCCGCCGAGCGCTCTGCTGCTCACCGTGCCCTGGACGTGCTCACGGGAGACGGCCGGCCCGCGGCGCCAGGCGGCGCGTTGCGCTGCTTCGAGACGCTGCTGAGCGACGAGGCCCTGCGGGGCCTTGGCCCGGTGCTCATCACGAGCCGCCACCTGCGGCTAGCCAGCGGGCAGGAGGAGCTGCTGGCCACGCTGCGCGAGCGCACGGGGCTGGAGCTCAGCGGTCAGGACGACGGGGTGAGCCTGACGGTCGCCGGCCCCGGGGTCGGCTCGGCGGCGCTCGTGCTGGCAGTCAGTGAGCTCATGGCCGCTGGCCGGGTGCGCCTGGTGGTCTCCACCCGTGCGCTGCTGGGGGAGGGCTGGGACTGCCCGGCAGCCAACACGCTGGTGGACCTGTCCACCGTGACCACGGCGACGGCGGTGGCGCAGCTGCGTGGCCGCGGTGCCCGGCTCGACCCGTCCTGGCCTGGCAAGGTGGCGCACTACTGGTCCGTGGTCTGCGTGCTGCCTGCCCAGGCTGGCCTCGGCGGCGGAGGCGACTTAGGGCGCCTGGAGCGCAAGGCGGACCAGATCTGGTCCGCGGTGCCGAGTGAGGCGACGCCCTGGCCCGGGGGCGGCTGCGTTCCCAGTGCCGGTGGGACCCAGGCCGTCATCGAGACCGGCCTGCGCGGCGTGCTGAGCCCGCCCCAGCGCCTCCTCCTCGCCTCCCTGACCGCAGGAGCGCAGCATGCCCAGGTCACCTGCCTCAACGAGCTGACTGTGGCGAGCCTGGGGGACAGAGGTATCGAGCGGGAGCGGTGGCTCGGCGCGGCCACGGGGATCGATCCGGACGCCATGGCGCCGCAGGGCGGCTCTGGGCGGTCGGCGAGAGTGGAGCGGTCGGGCTACCCCGTGGAGGTGGTACGCATCCAGTGGGCCAGCGCGCTGCTGCGCCACGGGGTGCCCAGCTCCTACTGGCAGGCAGCGGCCTGCGTGGTGGCGCGGTGCCTGAGTCAGGACGGCGGGGCACACGCGCACCTGGCGGTGCTTGAGGAGACAGACAACAGCCTGAGCGTGGGGCTGGTGGACGGGTCCGACGGCGCTGGTGCCCGCTTTGCGGACGCGCTCGCGGCGCTGCTGAGCGAGCCTGAGCGCCGTCCTCGCTTCGTGCTGGAGGCACAGCTGCTGACGACGACGGCGAATCCGCGCCGTCCGCTTCCCGCCTGGCGCCGGGCACTGGCACGCCTGCTTCTTCAGATCGGTCGGCTGCCGGGCAGGTCCGGTGGTGACGGGGACTGGATAGCCCTGGCCGTGCCGAGCCTCCTGGTCCGCTCGCGTCAGGAGGCCGAGGCCCTGGTGGCCGGCTGGACACGCTGGGTGGGGCCGTGCCGGCTGCGGCTGGTGCGTGACGGTAACGACGCCGCCGCCTACCTGGCGGCGCGAGGCGCCCACGGCCCGGTGAGGTACCTACGGGTGGAACGAGGCCGCCGGTGGGTGGAGCAGACTGTGGAACAGGCTCAGGACTCGTAGCCGGGCAGCGCCGGCAGCGTCGAGCCCCAGGCCCGGGCGCGTGCGGCGGCGTCGATGGCGGCGTCGATGGCGATCTCGCGCTGGTCCGGATCCAAGGCAATCAGGGAGACGATCTCCTGCTCGCACACGCGCAGCCAGGACTGGCGTGCCCAGGTGGTGTCCGCGCTCGTCGCGCTGGTGGAGGCCTGGGTCGGGGCGGCGTAGGCCGGCAGGCGCGAATCCGTTCCTCCCAGGGCGATGGAGGCGTTGACGACGTCGTCGGCGTAAGCGGCGTCAGCCTGTGCCTGGGCGCGCTGGGCGTCGGCCGAGCGTGCCGCCACCTCCTCCATGGCGTAGCGGGCCGCGTCATAGGCCTGCACGAGATCTGGCTCCAGGGCCTGGGTCATCTGGGAGGCCTGACGCGGTGCCCCTTCCAGCGCCGTCTCGGCGGCCAGCGTGGTGGCCAGCTGCGTGGCGCCGGCGGACCAGGAGACGGCCAGGGCGGCGTACAGCTGCGCCTGGCCGGCCTGCTCGGCATGGAGGGCGGCCTGGCGCGCCTGCTCGGCACCCTGCTCCAGAGCCTGCAGCAGGTCATCGGGGGTGGCATCGGCCGGGGCCGTGGCGACCGGCGTCGTCGTGGGCAGGGTGGTAGGAGCAGAGGTGGGCCAGGGCTGCCAGACCCCGCCCAGGGCCTCAAGTTGGAGCTTGCCCGCCTCGACGAGCTGGGTGACCTGGGTGGCGACCTCCTGGTTGCCGGAGGTGAGAAGAACCTCGGCCGTGGAGGAGATGAGGGTGGCCTGGCGTGCCAGGGCGTCGCGTTCGGCCTCGGCGGCCGACGCCGTCGGCAGGGTGTCAGGAACGCCGTGCCCCAGCCGCAGCTCACAGGCTCCGGTGCCAGCCAGGAGGCCGCCGGCCAGGAGGAGCACCAAGGCGCCTCGCAGCGGGCGCGTCAGGACGGGGGAGCAGGGCAGGGGTGCAGGCTTCACACGGTGATCCTGGCACGGCCAGGTAGCATGAGCCATGCTGGCCACGCCCAAGGACGCGCCCACTAGTGCGTCGGTGGCCCGCGATCTGACCAACGACCGGGAAGGGACCCCATGGCGGACACGCTGTCAACTGCGACGACCGAGCGGCTCACCGAGCTGCTCACACCTGTGGTCGAGCAGGCAGGTCTGTTCCTGGAGGGGGTGGAGACCACCAGGGCCGGCCGCTACTCCACCGTGCGCGTCATCGTGGACCTGCCTGACGGCCCGGGCGACCTTGACCTGGACACGGTGGCTGAGGTGACCCAGACGGTGTCTGACGCCCTGGACGAGGCTGATCCGGTCAAGGGCCAGTACACCCTGGAGGTCACCAGTCCCGGGGCCGAGCGCGAGCTGACCACGCCCCGCACCTTTCGGCGCGCCACCGGTCACCAGGCCCGTCTGGTCACTGCCGGCCAGACCCTGACCGGGACCGTGCGCAGCGCAGACGAGGAGACCGTGACCGTGGAGGTCGACGGCAGTGAGCAGACGATTTCCTACACGGACCTCCTGGAGGCCCGGATGGTCGTCGTCTTCTGAATCGGGACGAGGACGAGAGAGGACACCATGGACATCAACATGCCGGAGCTGCGAGGCGCGGCCCAGGAGCTGGGCATCGACCTGGAGGACCTCCTGCCCGCCATCGAGGACGCCATCCTGGGTGCCTACACCAAGGTCCCGGGCGCTATCCGTGGCGCGCACGTCGAGATCGACCGCCGCAGCGGTCATATGGCCGTGCTGGCTCCTGAGGTTGACGAGGAGGACCAGCCCACGGGCGAGTTCTTCGACGACACCCCCGACGACTTCGGGCGCATCGCCCAGGCCACTGCCCGCTCGGTGATCGTCCAGCGCATCCAGGATCGGCGCGACTTCGAGGTCCTGGGCGCCTTCAAGGACAAGGCCGGCGAGCTGATCTCCGGCACCGTGGAGCAGGGGCGTGACCCGCGCATCGTCTACGTGCGTCTGGACGAGGAGCACGAGGGGATCATGCCTCCCCACGAGCAGGTCCCGGGTGAGCGCTACCGCCACGGCGACCGTATCCGCGCCTATGTCACCGAGGTCTCGCGCGGTCCCAAGGGAGCGCAGATCATCCTCTCGCGTACTCACCCCGGCCTGGTGCGCAAGCTCTTTGAGCGTGAGGTGCCCGAGCTGGTCTCGGGGGACGTGGAGATCATGGCGGTCGCGCGTGAGGCCGGCCACCGCACCAAGATGGCGGTGCGCTCGCGCCAGCGCGGCCTGGGGGCCAAGGGCGCCTGCATCGGCCCGATGGGTCAGCGCGTGCGTGCTGTCATGGCGGAGCTGGGCGGGGAGAAGATTGACATCGTCGACTACTCCGACGAGCCGGCCCGCTTCATCGCCAATGCCCTGTCCCCGGCGCGCGTGTCCTCGGTGCACATCCAGTCCATGGAGGACCAGACGGCCAAGGCCGTGGTACCTGACTTCCAGCTCTCCCTGGCCATCGGCAAGGAGGGGCAGAACGCTCGCCTGGCCGCGCGTCTGACGGGCTGGAAGATCGATATCCACGCCGACGCCGAGACCGGCGAGGTGATCGCGGGTCGTGGTTCTCGTGCCGACGACGTGACAGGCCCCTCAGCCGCACAGAGGGATGCCTGAGCCTGGCTGCCGCTAGACTTGTTCGGGACCCTGCGTGAGATCCTGGGGCCGTCAGGCCGCCAGGGGCAGCAGGTGACAGGACGATGGGAAGGACGCGACGAGACGGTGAAGCACCTCTCACACGTACCTGAACGCACCTGCATCGGCTGCCGCGCCAAGGGTCCTCGGGCGCAGCTGCTGCGCCTGGTCATCGACGACGGCCGGCTTCGTGTCGACCCCCGGGCGGTTGCGCCTGGGCGAGGCGCGTGGATCCACCCGGATCCCGCGTGCCTGGAGCTTGCCGAACGCAGGCGCGCCTTCGGGCGCGCGCTGCGCACCAGTGAGCCGCTGGACGTGGCTCCCGTGTGCGAGCGGATCTCCTCCCGGGGCAACCTGGATGAGGATGGTGCGAGCACGCACGAGCGGCCTGCACGCAGTGCCGCGACAACGACCGACTAAGAAGGCGGGTAGGAAGCCGATGGGCACCCGATGAGTACCCAGCGATGAGCTGCCTCAACTGATGCCCACCCTGATCCGGGGTGGGCAACCGGACAGGAGAAAAGTGGCTAAACCACGCGTTCACGAGCTCGCGAAGGAGCTCGACCCCACTGGCAAGAAGATCACCTCCAAGGTGATCCTGGCCTGGCTCAAGGACCAGGGAGAGTTCGTCAAGGCGGCCTCCTCCGCGGTCGAGCCCCCCGTCGCTCGCCGGGTCCGCGAGCACTTTGCCGATCAGGCGGCCTCGGCCGCAGGCAAGGACTCCGCCGCCCCGGCTGCCGCTGCCAAGCCTGCTCCGCGCCAGGGCGCGCCGAAGCCGGCTGCCCCGGCGCACGCCGCGGCTCCCGCGCCTGAGCACGCTGCGGCGGCCAAGCCCGGACCGGCCTCCAAGCCGGCTCCTGCGACTTCAACCCCCGGCCCCGCGGCGTCTCAGCCTGCTACCTCGAAGCCCGCGGCGCCCAAGCCGGCTGCGAAGCCCTCCTCGGCGCCGACCTTCCAGGCCCCCAGCCAGAGCACGGGGCGCAGCGAGCACACGCCGACCCCCGGACCGCGCCCGGCAGCGCCGACCCCAGGTCCGCGCCCGGGTGCACCGCGTCCGGGTAACAACCCCTTCGCCACCTCCCAGGGCATGCCTCGCCCTGCGGGCCGTGGCGGTCAGCGCTCTGAGCGTGGCGAGCGTCAGGGCTCGCGCGGCCAGGGCGGCTCTCGCGGGCAGGGCGGACCTCGTCCGGGTAACAACCCCTTCGCCACCTCCCAGGGCATGCCTCGCCCAGGCGGCTCAGGTGGACCGCGCCCTCAGGGTGGTGCCCGTCCCGGACCTCGTCCGGGCGGTAACCGCGCCGGTGGCCACGGCGGCCCGCGTCCCCAGGGCGCTGGCTCGGGCGGCCCGCGTCCTCAGGGTGGGGCCCGTCCCGGACCTCGCCCAGGCGGCGGCCCGCGTCCGAACCCCGGCATGATGCCCGGCCACTCCTCGGTGGGACGCCCCGGCGCCCCGGCCCGTGGTGGTCAGGGTGGCCGCGGTGGCCGTCCTGGCGGCGGTCGCGGCGGAGCCGGCGGTGGCGCTGGTCGTCCCGGTGGTGGCGGCTTCGGCGGCGGTCCTCGCGGTGGCCGCGGTGGTCGCGGCTCGACGCAGGGCGCCTTCGGCCGTGGTGGTTCCAGCCAGCGTGGACGCAAGTCCAAGCGGGCCAAGAGGCAGGAGTTCGAGCAGCAGGGCGCGCCGTCGATCGGTGGCGTGATCGTCCCTCGCGGTGACGGCTCAACGCCGATCCGTGTGCGTCAGGGTGCCACCTTGACGGACCTGGCTGAGAAGATCAACGCCAACCCCGCGGCCCTGGTCACGGTCCTGTTCCACCTGGGAGAGATGGTTACGGCCACCCAGTCCGTGGACGAGGACACCTTCGCCCTGCTGGGCGCCGAGCTCGGCTACGACGTCAAGATCGTCTCGCCCGAGGACGAGGAGCGCGAGCTCCTGGAGTCCTTCGACATCGACCTGCAGGCCGAGGAGGCCGAGGTCGACGACGCCGACCTGCTCCCGCGTCCCCCGGTGGTCACGGTCATGGGTCACGTCGACCACGGTAAGACCAAGCTGCTGGACGCGATCCGCTCCACCGACGTCGTGGCTGGCGAGGCCGGCGGTATCACGCAGTCCATCGGTGCCTACCAGGTGCGCGTGCACCTGAATGACGAGGACCGTCGGATCACCTTCATCGACACCCCCGGTCACGAGGCCTTCACGGCCATGCGTGCCCGTGGTGCCGAGGTCACCGACATCGCCATCCTCGTGGTCGCTGCCGACGACGGCGTCATGCCCCAGACGGTCGAGGCGCTCAACCACGCCCAGGCGGCCGGTGTGCCGATCGTGGTCGCGGTCAACAAGATCGACAAGGAGGGCGCCAACCCGGACAAGATCCGCGGCCAGCTCACCGAGTACGGTCTTGTGCCCGAGGAGTACGGCGGCGACACGATGTTCGTCGACATCTCGGCCAAGCAGCGTCTGCACATTGACGAGCTGCTAGAGGCTGTGCTGCTGACGGCTGATGCTGCTCTCGACCTGCGGGCCAACCCCGACTCCGACGCCCGAGGCGTCACGATCGAGGCCAAGCTGGACAAGGGCCGTGGCGCGGTCTCGACCATCCTGGTCGAGCGCGGCACCCTGCACGTGGGTGACCCGATCGTGGCCGGCAGCGCCTACGGTCGCGTGCGTGCCATGTTCAACGAGCACGGTGACGCCCTGGAGGAGGTCGGCCCCGGTAGCCCCGCGCTGGTCCTGGGTCTGACCAACGTGCCCAGCGCTGGTGACTCCTTCATCGTCGCGCCCGACGACCGCACTGCCCGTCAGATCGCTGACAAGCGTGAGGCCGCTGATCGTGCGGCACTCCTGGCCAAGCGCCGCAAGCGTGTCTCCCTGGAGAACCTCACCGACGTCCTCAAGGAGGGCAAGGTCGACACCCTCAACCTCATCCTCAAGGGTGACTCCTCGGGTGCGGTCGAGGCCCTGGAGGACTCGCTGCTCAAGATCGACGTGGGCGAGGAGGTCGCTCTGCGCATCATCCACCGCGGCGTGGGTGCCATCACGCAGAATGACGTCAACCTGGCTACGGTCGACTCCGCCGTCATCATCGGCTTCAACGTCCGACCTGCCGAGCGTGTGGCCGAGCTGGCCGACCGCGAGGGCGTGGACATGAAGTTCTACTCGGTCATCTACTCCGCGATCGAGGACGTCGAGGCCGCGATGAAGGGCATGCTCAAGCCCATCTACGAGGAGGTGGAGCTCGGCAGCGCCGAGATCCGTCAGGTCTTCCACTCCTCGAAGTTCGGCTCCATCGCCGGTTCGATTGTGCGCTCGGGCGTCATCAAGCGTGGCACCAAGGCCCGCCTGGTGCGCGACGGCGTCGTGGTGGACGGCAACCTGTCCATCGAGTCGCTGCGCCGCGAGAAGGACGACGTCACCGAGGTCCGCGAGGGCTACGAGTGCGGTATCAACCTGGGCTTCAAGGACATCGCCGAGGGCGACGTCATCGAGACCTGGGAGATGCGCGAGAAGCCGCGTGACTGACCTCAGGCCTTGCCGGGCCCGTTAAGTCGGCCACGAGACGACGGCGCCGCCACCCTCTGTACGAGGGCGGCGGCGCCGTCGTCTACCGTGAGCGGGTGAGCCCAACTGATCCCGCCGCACGCCAGCGCGCCACCCTGCTGGTTTTGGCGACCTATCTCATCTGGGGTGCCTTCCCTCTCTACTTCAAGCTCCTGGCCGCCGCCGGCGCCCTGGAGGTCATCGGCTACCGGATCGTCTTCACCGCTGCCACGTGCCTGGTGCTGGTCAGCGTCACCCGCTCGTGGCCGAAGGTTGTGGCGGTCCTTCGCTCGCCGAGGCAGCTGGGGACCTTCATCGCCTCCGGCCTGCTCATCACGCTCAACTGGCTCACCTACGTCTACGGCGTTAACTCCGGCCACGCGGCCGACGCCGCCCTGGGGTACTTCATCAACCCGCTGGTCACCGTGGCACTGGCGGCGGCGGTGCTGGGTGAGAGACTGCGCCGCTGCGAGGGGGGTTGCCATCGGGCTGGCGGGCCTGGCGGTGGTGGTCATGGTCGTGATGCAGGGCACCCTGCCCTGGATTTCCCTGGCTCTGGCGCTGACCTTCGAGCTGTACGGGCTGGTCAAGCACGAGGCCACGGCTGACGCGCTGACCGGCCTGACGGTGGAGTCGCTGGTGGTGACTCCGCTGGGGCTGGGCTATCTCGCCTGGCTGGCGGCGACTGGTGGCTCGGTCCTCCAGGGAGCCGAGGGCTCGGCCGGCCTGGCTGTGCTGCTGGTGGCAGCGGGGCCGGTCACGGCGGTGCCCCTGCTCCTGTTCGCCTCAGGCGCGCGAGACGTGCCCCTGACGACGGTCGGTCTGGTCCAGTTCGTCTCACCGATCATCCAGTTCCTCATGGCCTGGGCGGTCTTCCACGAGGAGATCTCGGCCGGTCGCTGGACAGCGATGGTGCTGGTGTGGGTCGCCGTGCTGGTCTTCTGTGCGGACCTGGTCCTCCAGGCCAGGAGACGGCCTCGGGTACGGGGCTAGATTCGAGCGTCGACGTCCTGGTAACCCGAGTCCTCTCGGGTGCCCCCCCATGCCATCGCCGACCTCGCAGTAGTCGCGGATGACGGTCACCGAGCGCACCCACTTGACCATCTTGTAGCCGTGGCCGGACTCGCAGCGAAGCCGCAGTGGTGCGCCGAACATGGGGGACAGGGGAGCGTCGTTGCGCCCCCAGGCCAGGATCGTGTCCTCCTCCAGAGCCAGACTGAGCGGCAGGCAGGTGTAGTAGGGCTCCACGGGCCGACCGTCGTGCATGTGCTGGGCTTTGCCGAAGGACTCGAACATGACCCACTGGCCCTCGGGATCGATCTGTCCGGCCTGGGCCAGGAGGTCAGAGACCCGGACTCCTGTCCACTTGGCGATGCCGGTCCATCCCTGCATGCAGGTGTGCATGGTGATCTGGGACTGGGAGGGCAGCGCCTGCAGCTCGGCCAGGGAGAGACTGGTCGGGCGTGAGACCAGGCCGTCCACGGTGAGGCGGAAGCCTTCAAAGTCCGCGGACGCGAGCTCGTGGTACTCCGGGGACTCCTGCGCTGAGGGGGTGCGGGTGTTGACCCAGTGGAAGGGGAGATGTCCGCCTCGGTGTACGGCCTGGCGCTGGACTGGCGTGAGGCCAGGCGGTCCACGGTCAGGCGGCGGACCACGCGTGTGGCGCCCCACAGCAGCCGCTGGCTGCGGCGGGTGTCAGCCAGTGTCCAGAAGGAGGCCCCGAGCTACAGGGCGATCACGCCCGCGATGGTGGCCACGACGATGAGGGTGGCAGCGCCCACACGAGCTGGGTCGAAGTGGCCGTAGACGATGTGGGTGAGGTTGTGCTCGCGGTGGACGATGAAGACCAGCAGGACGTGGACGACGGCGAAGCCCAGGTAGAGGGCCATGCCCAGGAAGTGCAGGGAGCGTGCGGTCTGACGCCCGCCGAGCATCTTGGCGTACCAGGGGAAGCGGCCCACCACGGCCGGGGACATCGCCGGGCCGGTGATGATCATGAGCGGGGCGGCGACGAAGACGATGACGAAGTAGCCCAGCTGCTGCAGGCCGTCGTAGGGCGTGAAGTCGCACAGCGAAGGTGCCTGCAGGTGGAGGTAGGTCAGGAAGGAGTCCCAGGCCTTCGGGAGGATCTCCAGGGAGGTGGGCACCAGGCGGCGCCAGGCTCCGGTTGCGATCATGAGGACCACGTAGACCAGACCGTTGACCATCCACACGCAGGTCAGGATCCCGTGCCAGGCACGGCCCAGGCCGATCTTGGCGCGTCCGGGCAGGGAGATGAAGGGAGACAGGTCGCGCTGGTCGTCGCGCGCCGTGAAGGCTCCCTCCTCCAGGGGCACGGTGTCCCGGGTGAAGCGGATCCACTCAGACCCCGGTGTGCAGTGGTTGTTGAAGTAGAGCCGGGGGTGGGAGGCGAGGAACTCGATCCCAGACCGGATGAGCATGCCGATGCACAGGAAGTTGATCAGGTACGTCACGCGCAGCCACATGGGGAAGGTCGAGGTGTCGATGCACTCAGAGGCAGCCTCGCTGGCGGCCAGCGCCGCAGCCGTGAGGAAGGGGGAACATCATTGGCCCTTCGGGAGGTGGAGATGAGAACAAGGCAATAGTAACGGAAAAATCCAGTAAATAAAGATTGTCTGTGATGAGCCAGCGAAAAGTGTGATCTCGCGCCGTGGTCAGGCTGAAGAGGTCGAGATCTGAGACAATCTCCTGCCCGCAGCCTGCGGGCGGACCGCCGAGCGGTCCCCTGACGCCCAGCAAGGAGAGCCTTCATGGCAGACGCAGCGCGCGCCCGCAAGGTCGCTGACCGCATTCACCAGACTGTTGCCAGGCTCCTGCAGGGGCGTATCAAGGACCCCCGCCTGGGATTCATTACGATCACTGACGTGCGGGTGACCGGTGACCTGCAGCAGGCCACGGTCTTCTACACCGTCTACGGTTCCCAGCGTGAGCGCCGGGACACCGCTGCGGCCCTGCGCTCGGCGACCGGGCTCATCCGCTCTGAGGTCGGCAAGGCGCTCGGGATCCGTCTGACCCCCTCCATCGCCTTCCAGCTTGACGCCCTGCCCACCCAGGCCAAGACCTTCGAGGACGCCCTGGCCCAGGCTCGTGCCAAGGACGAGGAGATCGCCCGCTCGACGGCCGGTGCGACCTACGCCGGGGACCCCGACCCCTACCGGCATGATGACGAGGACGAGGAGATCGAGGACGAGGAGCCGGACGAGGCTGACGAGGACGAGGCGTGAGGGTCTCGGACCGACCGCAGCTGCCTCGTGGCGCCGTCACCGCAGCCGACGGCCTCGTCCTCATCGACAAGCCGGCGTCGGTCACCAGTCACGACGTCGTCGCCATGACCCGGCGTCTGGCCTCGACGCGCAAGGTCGGCCACGCCGGGACCCTGGACCCGATGGCCACCGGTCTGCTGGTGCTCGGCGTGGGCCGGGCCACGCGCTTCCTCACCTACCTGGTGGGAGCGGACAAGACCTACGAGGCGACCGTCCGGCTTGGCCAGGACACCCTGACCGAGGACGCCGAGGGTGAGGTGACCGGTGCCTGCGGTGCGCGCGTCGAGCAGGTCGCCGAGCGCCTGGAGCCTGCGATCCAGGCGCTGACGGGCCCGATCATGCAGGTGCCTTCGGCTGTCTCGGCCATCAAGGTCGACGGCGTGCGCTCCTACAAGCGCGTGCGCGAGGGCGGCGAGGTTGAGCTCGCGGCCCGACCGGTCACCATTCACTGCCTGACCCGCCGAGGGCCGCTGCGCAGCGAGCAGGCCGATGACGGCACGGCGGTGGTGGACATGGACCTGACGGTGGCCTGCTCCTCGGGAACCTACGTGCGTGCCCTGGCTCGTGACCTGGGCCAGGCCCTGGGCTGCGGGGCGCACCTGACGGCGCTGCGCCGCACTGCCGTCGGCCCCTTCAGCCTTGACGAGGCAGCGACGCTGGAGCAGCTGGCTGCCGTGGTCGAGGCCGATGCGCACGCTGAGCGTCCTGGCGGGCTGCCCACCGTGCCGCTGTCGGTGGTGGCGCGGCGGTGCTTCCCCGCCGTCGAGCTCAGCGAGGCCGAGGCTCGCGCCCTGGGCTACGGCCAGCTCCTGGGGGCCGAGGTGATGGAACGGGCGGTCGTGCCACCTGGCGTCATCGTTCCCAAGGCTGGCGGCTCGGGCGGTGTGGCCGCGGGGTTCGCGCCGGACGGGCAGGTCGTGGCACTGTTGACCTCGGCCAAGGACCGGACCCGGCCCCTGCTCGTCCTCGCTGCCCGCGACGGCGCGAGCTGAGTGCCGGTGAGTCGTGACAGGAGAGACGATGAGCGAGCAGACCACCAACGAGGCCCAGCAGTCCCAGGGGTGCGGATGCGGATGCGGCGGGCACGGCAAGCGTCAGGAGGCCCCGGCCCCCGCTCCTGAGGTTGTCCAGCCGCTGGGGGAGGGCTACCAGGATGACGGCGTCGTGCCTGGGCGCAAGGCCGGCAACGTCCTGGGGCTGCGCGACGTGTCGGCCTCCGGCGGCGGCTGTGGCTGTGGCGGTCACGGCGGAGGTCACGGCCACGGTGGCTGCGGCTGCGGCAAGCACTGAGTCGGTGGCGGCAGAGGAATCTGGGGGCACGGTGGAGGTCTGGTACGGGCCGGAGCAGGTGCCGTCGGCGCTGGGCGCGCCTGACGGACCTGGCACCGTGGTGAGCGTCGGCGTCTTCGACGGCGTCCACCGCGGGCACCGTGCGGTGCTGGCCAGGGCGGTCGAGTGCGCCCGGCAGGTGGGGCTCGCCCACCCCGAGCGGCCCCGGCCGCTGGCGGTGGCCGTCACCTTTGATCCTCACCCCATCCTCATCCACCGCCCGCACACCCACCTGCCGATGGTCACCTCACTGGCTGACCGCCTGGAGCTGCTGGCCACCACGGGGCTGGACGCCGTGCTCGTGATCCACTACACCCTCGACTTCGCCCAGCAGAGCCCGTACGGCTTCGTGCGCCGGTGGTTGGAGGAGCTGCTCGGGGCTCGCGCCGTGGTCGTGGGGGACGACGTGCGCTTCGGGCGGGGCAACAGCGGCGACGCGGCGACCCTGGAGCAGATCGGCCGGGCCGACGGCCTGGAGGTCGAGATCGTCCATGACGTCCTGGCGCCCAGTGGCAGACGTTGGTCCTCGACCTGGGTGCGTGAGCTCATCGAGGCCGGGGATGTGGCGGGCGCTGCCCAGGTGCTGGGGCGGCCCCACCGGCTGCGGGGCACCGTGGTCCACGGGCTGCGGCGCGGCCGCGAGCTGGGCTTCCCCACCGCCAACCTCCAGGCCGCCACGGCCGGGGTCGTCCCGCCCGACGGCGTCTACGCTGGCTGGCTCGTGCGCTCACCGGGCGCCGGGGATGGCTCGGGTGGTGGCCAGGAGCGTCTGCCTGCCGCGATCTCGATCGGCACCAACCCGACCTTTGATGACGTGCCCGAGCGGACGGTGGAGGCGCACGTGCTGGGGCGCTCTGACCTCAACCTCTATGGGGAGGTCGTGGCCATCGAGCTGGTTGAGCACCTGCGGCCGATGCTGGCCTTTGACGGCCTGGAGCCCCTGCTGGCCCAGATGCGTGCCGACGTCGTCGACACTGCCCGGGTGCTCGGCGTGCCGGTGCCTGCTCCGGTGCGGCCGCAGGACGTCACAGCCTGAGGTCCTGGCGGCTGTGCCGCTTCCCACAGGCCAGGCGGGACGGCCAGGGGGCTGGCGCTGGTATCTTTGTCGGGCCGTCGATCGGCCGCGGACGTGTCATGCCCGGGAGAACCAGCCCCGGCGCTCCGCGCAACGAGAAAGAGGAGCAACCGTGTCGGTTTCCCCCGAGCGCAAGCAGCAGATCATCGCCGAGTACGCCACCCACGAGGGTGACACGGGCTCCCCGGAGGTTCAGATCGCTGTCCTGTCCGAGCGCATCTCCAACCTCACCGAGCACTTCAAGACCCACACCCACGACCACCACTCACGTCGTGGCCTCTACCTGCTCATCGGTAAGCGCCGTCGTCTCCTGGACTACCTCATGAAGGAGGACATCGAGCGCTACCGCTCCCTCATCGCCAAGCTGGGCATCCGCCGCTGAGCGCCTGCACCGCAGCGAACGTAGGCCCCGTCACCTCACAGTGACGGGGCCTACGTCGTGCTCCAGCGCGGCAGACCTCTGCTCACGATAGGATCACAGTGCCTGCACCAGTGTCCGCTGGAACGGACCGAGCACGCAGGCGTGGGCGGAAGCCGTCGGTTTTCGGTGGTGGCCTCCGGACGGACGCACGGCGATCAGCCGGCTCCCTTCCGTGGGCCTCGATCGAAGGCCACGAGCCCGCCCCTGATCGAGAGAAAGAGACTCATCACAGATGTTCATCGATGACCCCGAGGTCACCGCTGCCGAGGCCGTGATCGACAACGGCTCCTTCGGCAAGCGCGTCGTCCGCTTCGAGACCGGACGCCTGGCCAAGCAGGCCGCCGGAAGCGCCATGGCCTACCTTGACGGCGAGACCGCCGTCCTGTCCGCCACGACGGTGGGCAAGCACCCCAAGGACCAGTTCGACTTCTTCCCGCTGACGGTGGACGTCGAGGAGCGCCAGTACGCTGCCGGCCGCATCCCCGGCTCCTTCTTCCGTCGCGAGGGCCGCGCCGGCACCTCCGCCATCCTCGCCTGCCGACTCATCGACCGCCCGCTGCGTCCCTCCTTCGTCAAGGGCCTGCGCAACGAGGTCCAGGTCGTCGAGACGGTCCTGGCCATCCACCCAGACGACGCCTACGACGTCCTGGCGATCAACGCCGCCTCGATGTCGACCCAGATCGCGGGCCTGCCCTTCGCCGGCCCCGTGGCCGGCACCCGCCTGGCCCTCATCGACGGCCAGTGGGTCGCCTTCCCCCGCTACTCCGAGCTCGAGCGCGCCACCTTCAACATGGTCGTGGCCGGTCGCGTCCTGGAGGACGGAGACGTCGCCATCATGATGGTGGAGGCCGGCGCCACGGAGAATGCCTGGGACCTCATCCGTGCCGGCGCCACCGCCCCGACCGAGCCCGTCGTCGCCTCGGCCCTGGAGGCTGCCAAGCCGCACATCAAGGCGCTGTGCGAGGCCCAGATGAAGGTCGCCAAGCACGCCTCCAAGCCCACCGCCGAGTTCCCGCTCTACCTCGACTACTCCGACGAGCAGTACGAGGCCGTTGAGAAGGCTGCTACCGCCCACGACCTGGCCGGCGCCATTGCCACCGAGGGCAAGCAGGCTCGCGACCTGGCCACCGACGCCGTGCGCGACGCCGTCCTGGCGGACCTGGCCGAGCAGTTCGGCACCGAGGAGGACGTCAAGGCCCTCAAGGCGGCCTTCAAGTCCGTGACCAAGAAGCTCGTGCGCCACCGCACCCTGACCGAGGGCATCCGCATGGACGGCCGCGGGCTGAAGGACATCCGCACCCTGGGCGCCGAGGTCGAGGTCCTGCCCCGCGTGCACGGCTCGGCCATCTTCGAGCGTGGCGAGACCCAGATCATGGGCGTGACCACCCTCAACATGCTGCGCATGGAGCAGCAGATCGACGACCTGTCGCCGATCACGCACAAGCGCTACATGCACCAGTACATCTTCCCGCCCTTCTCCACTGGCGAGACCGGGCGCGTGGGCGCTCCCAAGCGCCGCGAGATCGGACACGGTGCGCTGGCTGAGCGCGCCCTGGTGCCCGTCATCCCCAGCCGCGACGAGTTCCCCTACGCCATCCGTCAGGTCTCTGAGGCGCTGGGCTCCAACGGCTCGACCTCCATGGGCTCGGTGTGTGCCTCCACCCTCTCCCTGCTCAACGCCGGTGTGCCGCTGCGCGCCCCCGTGGCCGGTATCGCCATGGGCCTCATGCACGAGGAGATCGACGGCGAGACCAAGTGGGCCACGCTCACCGACATCCTCGGCTCCGAGGACGCCTTCGGCGACATGGACTTCAAGGTTGCCGGTACGCGTGAGTTCATCACGGCCCTGCAGCTGGACACCAAGCTCGACGGTCTGCCCTCCGACGTGCTCGCCGGCGCGCTCGGCCAGGCCCGCGACGCCCGCTTCTTCATCCTTGACGTCATGGAGCAGGCTATCGACGGCCCCGACGAGATGGCCCCGACCGCTCCGCGCGTGCTCACCGTCCACATCCCGGTGGACAAGATCGGTGAGGTCATCGGTCCCAAGGGCAAGATGATCAACCAGATCCAGGAGGACACCGGCGCGGACCTCACGGTCGAGGACGACGGCACCGTCTACATCGGTGCCTCTGACGGCCCCTCGGCCGAGGCCGCTCGCGACGCGGTCAACGCCATCGCCAACCCGCAGATGCCGGAGATCGGTGAGCGTTTCGTCGGCACGGTGGTCAAGACCACGACCTTCGGCGCCTTCGTCTCCCTGACCCCCGGCAAGGACGGCCTGCTGCACATCTCCCAGATCCGTCGCCTGGTCGGCGGCAAGCGCGTGGAGAACGTCGAGGACGTCCTGAACGTGGGTGACAAGGTCCAGGTCGAGCTCGCTGAGATCGACCAGCGTGGCAAGCTCTCGCTGCACGCGGTCCTCACCGACGAGCAGCTGGCCGCCGAGGAGGAGGCCAAGGCCTCCCGCGGCGGCGAGGAGGAGGGCGAGCGCCGTGAGCGTCGCCCCCGCCGCTCCGAGCGCGGTGAGGAGGGCGAGCGTCGTGAGCGTCGTCCCCGCCGTCGTCGCAACCGCGCCGCTGAGGAGTCCTCACCGCAGGAGTAAGGCGCGAGCCCATCAGGGCTGAGACGTCACCGGTCTGGGGCCGGGTGAGGGATTGCACCTCACCCGGCCCCAGTCGTAGGCGCGGGCCCCGTTAGGCTCGTGCGGTGACGAACTCCTTTGACACCGCCGGTGACGCAACGAACTACGCCGAGGTCGCCCTGGAACGTGGCCGGGCCGGTGCGCCCGGCACCGAGCTGCACCTCCTTGACGACGGTGCGGTGCTGCGCCGCTCGATCCTGCCAGGTGGGGTACGCGTCATCACCGAGGCCGTGCCGGGGCTGCGCTCAGCGAGCATCGGGATGTGGTTCGGCGTGGGCAGCCGGGACGAGGTCAGTGGCCAGGAGGGGGCTACCCACTTCCTGGAGCACCTGTTGTTCAAGGGAACGGCGAGCCGTGATGCCCGCGCGATCGCCGAGTCCTTCGACATGATCGGTGGGGAGTCCAACGCCGCCACCTCCAAGGAGCACACCTCCTACTACGCCCGCGTCCAGGGCAAGGACGCTGGGCAGGCTCTGGACGTGCTCACGGACATGGTCACCTCCTCCCTGCTGGACCCGGCCGAGGTGGAGACCGAGCGTGGCGTCATCGTCTCCGAGCTGGCTGACGCCGCCGACGACCCGCAGGACGTGGCCCAGGAGGCCTTCGCCCGGGCGGCCTTCGGCGAGGGCACGCCGCTGGGCCGCCCCATCGGCGGCACCTACGAGACCGTGACCGCGGTGCCGCGCGACGCCGTGTGGGAGCACTACCAGCGTACCTACGGCTCGGACACGCTCGTCGTGGCGGCGGCCGGGGCTGTGAGCCATGAGGAGGTGTGCGAGCGGGTAGCGGCCGACCTCGCGGCAGCCGGCTGGGACTGCTCGGCTGCCAGCCAGCCCAGGCCCCGGCGCTTCGAGACCGAGCCCTGGACCGCCCTGGACGTCCACGACGTCACGGTGCGCAGGCAGAGCGAGCAGTCCCACGTCTACCTCACCTGCCAGGGCATCGCTACGCGCGATGAGCGCCGCTGGCCGATGAGCGTGCTCACCACGATCCTCGGCGGCGGCATGTCCTCGCGCCTGTTCCAGGAGGTGCGTGAGAAGCGGGGCCTGGCCTACACCACCTACGCCTTCGACACCTCCTACGCCGGTGCCGGGGCCTTTGGCCTGTACGCCGGCTGCGCCCCACAGGACGTGGACGAGGTCTGCACCGTCATGGTGGGGGAGTTCGAGAAGCTGGCGGCCGACGGCGTGACCGAGCGGGAGCTGGAGCGTGCCCGCGGGCAGATCCGCGGCTCCATGGTGCTGGGCGGGGAGGACAGCCTGGCCCGCATGGGGCGGCTCGGACGCGGCGAGGTCGTCACCGGCCGGCTGCGCTCGATGGAGGAGAACCTGCGCCGGCTGGAGCGCGTCACCGGCCAGGACGTCCAGGACCTGGCGGCCTGGCTGCTGGCTCAGCGCCGTGCCCGGGTGCTGGTCGGTCCGGCAGCCTGAGCACAGGGCCCCGCTAGGCTGGGGCCATGAGCATCACTGTTGCCGTCGTCGGCGCCTCGGGGCGCATGGGATCAGCCGTCTGCCAGACGGTTGAGGATGCCAGCGACCTGGAGCTGGTTGCGCGCCTGGACGCCGGTGACGAGATCGTCCCGGCCACTCTGGGCGGGGCCGAGGTCGCCGTCGACTTCACCGTCCCGAGTGCCACTGAGGCCAATGTCCACGCGCTCATTGACGCCGGCCTCGACGTCGTTGTGGGCACCACCGGCTGGGACGAGGAGGCCTACGCGCGGGTGCGTGAGCACCTGGCACGTCCCGAGGCCGCTGGCTGCGCCGTGCTCATCGCCCCGAACTTCGCCCTCTCAGCCGTCCTGGCCATGAGCCTGGCGGCCAAGGCTGCCCCGTACTTCGCCTCTGCCGAGGTGATCGAGCTCCACCACCCGGCCAAGGTGGACGCCCCCTCGGGTACGGCCGTCGCCACTGCCCGAGGGATCGCGGCCTCCCGCGCGGCCGCCGGCTGCCCGCCGATGCCTGACGCCACGGCATCCGACCCCTGGGGAGCGCGAGGCGCCGTCATCGACGGCGTCCACGTCCACGCGGTGCGTCTGCAGGGGCTGACGGCGCACGAGGAGGTCGTGCTGGGTAACCCCGGTGAGCAGCTGACCATCCGCACCGACTCCTTCGATCGGGCCAGCTTCATGCCCGGCGTGCTGCTTGCCGTGCGTCAGGTCGGCCAGCGTGAAGGCCTGACGATCGGCCTGGACGCGCTGCTGAACCTGTAGAACCTACAGGGCAGCCGCCCAGCAGTCCTCAACCACGCCCTGGCCCACCGGAAGCTCCCGCCAGGAGCCGGTGCGCTCCATGCCGGCCGCGGTGAGCAGCCCCTCCAGGGACTCATCCCCGCGCACGGCCCACACCACCATCACCTGCGCGCCGTCGGCACGGGCCAGGTCGCTGGCTGCGGCCAGCAGCCGGGAGCCGTGCCCGCAGCGCTGGGCAGCCGGGTCCACACCCAGCGCCGTCACCTCGGCACCAGGTTCAGGGTCGCCCTGGGCTGGCGCGCCCTGCTCATCCACGGCCTGGCCCTGGGTCGGGGCGAGGGCCACCAGGCCCACCACCGCCTCGGCGTCGGTGGCCACCAGCACGTGGTGGCCTGGTGCCGAGGGCTCGACGACGGCCTGCTCCCACCCGGCGGTGAGCACGGCCGGGGCGATCATGGCTTCCACGCCGGCCGGCAGGACGGCGCCAGCATGAGCCACCGTGTGCGCCTGGCGGAGGGAGGCGAGCATGGCGGCCGCGTGCACCCGGCCAATGGCCTCCAGGTCTGTGACGACCGCCGGCCGGACGAAGCCGGCGGCGGGCTGGCCCTCCTCAGGGCGGCGGCCGGGCAGGTCAGCGGTGGGGTCCGTCTCGAAGACCGAGGGCAGGTCATGGCTGTGGTGGGAGCTCATGGCCCTGAGCGTATCGGCCCTGAGGGTGGTCTCAGCATGGGGCGCGCCATGACCGCAGGCGACCAGGCGGCTAGGCTCAGTCTATGAGCACCCCACTTTCCCGCCCCTTCGGATCCGTCGGCGTCGCGATGGTGACCCCCTTCCACCATGACGGATCGATCGACGTCGAGGCCGCCCAGGCCTTGGCCGTCAGTCTCGTCGAGGACGGGGCGAACATGATCCTGCTGGCGGGAACCACGGGTGAGGCGCCCACTACCCACCTGCCGGAGAAGCAGACCTTGCTGCGCGAGGTCGGCGACGCCGTGGCCGGGCGCGCGATGCTCGTGGCCGGTGCTGGCTCGAACGACACCGCCCACGCCGTGCGCATCGGGGTCGGCTCCCAGGACGCCGGTGCCCAGGGGCTGCTCATCAACGCCCCCTACTACAACCGGCCGAGCCAGGAGGGCGTCTATCAGCACATCATGGCCGTCGTCGAGGCCACCGACCTGCCGGTCATGGTCTATGACATTCCCGGCCGTACCGGCGTGCGCATTGAGGATGACACGCTTGCCCGGTTGGCCGAGCACGAGCGGGTGCTCGCCGTCAAGGACGCCACGGGCGACGTCGAGCAGGGCTTCAGGCGGATGGCAGCGACTGGGCTGGCCTACTACTCAGGCGACGACGGGCTCAACTTCGCCTGGCTGGCGCACGGGGCCAGCGGTGTGGTCTCCGTGGTGGCCCATGCTGACGCGCACTCCTGGCGCGAGATGGTGGCCGAGGTCGATGCCGGGGACCTGCCCGGGGCCCGGGCGGTGGCCCAGCGGATGCGGCCGCTGACGGCCGCCATCATGGGAGGCGGGCAGGGCGCCGTCATGGCCAAGGAGGCCCTGGAGCTGCAGGGCCGGATCCCGACGGCGACCGTGCGCCTGCCGCTCGTGCGTGCCGAGGCCAGCCAGGTGGAGGCGCTGCGCCAGGTGCTGGTGGCCCAGGGACTGCTCTAAGCCTGGTGCTGCTCTAGGCCTGGTGCTGGCGGCGCTCCAGCAGCTCGCGGACCTCGCGGCGCAGGACCTTGCCGATCATCGAGCGAGGCATCTCATCAATGATCTCTAGACGGCGGGGCAGGGCGTAGTGAGGCAGCAGCCTCTCACCGTGGGAGCGCAGCACCTCCAGGCTCAGCGCCCTGCCCTCGGCAGTGGGCTCGCCTGAGTCGTCGGTGTCCAGGACGACGGCGGCCACGACGGTCTCACTGGCCGAGCCGTTGTCCGCGCCGATGACGGCGATGTCCGCCACGCCCGGGACCTGTCGCAGCACCGCCTCGACCTGGGAGGGGTAGACGTTGAAGCCGCCGGACAGGATGAGCTCACGGCGACGGTCGGCCATCCACAGGAAGGACTCCTCCCGGCGCACCATGTCCCCGGTGCGCAGCCACCCGCCGGGCAGGATGGCGGCGGCGGTGGCCTCCGGGTCCTGCCAGTAGCCGGCGAAGACCTGGGGACCGCGGACGAGCAGCTCGCCGGGCTCGCCGTCGGGGACCTCTGTCTCGGGGTCGATGACCGGGGCGTCGGGGTCCACCACGCGCACGTCGGTGGAGGCAAACGGCAGGCCGAGCGCTCCCAGCCGCCGGGTCGGGCCCATCGGGGTACCGGCGATGATCGGGCTGGTCTCCGTCATGCCGTAGCCCTCGACGAAGTACCCGCCGGTCAGCTCCTCCCACTGCGCGCCGACCTGGGGCGGCATGGGGGCGGCTCCGCACACGCCGTAGCGCAGGCTGGCCAGGTTCGTGCCTGCCTTCTGGGCCGCGCGCAGGATCCGCTCGAACATCACCGGTACGCCCACGAAGAAGGTCAGGGGACGGCGCTTGTGCGCGGCCAGGACCGCCTCGACGTCGAACTTGGGCATCATGACCTGGGTGGCGGCCTTCTGGACCGCGCAGAAGAGATTGAAAGTCAGCCCGAAGGCATGGAAGAAGGGCAACAGCGCCAGGAAGTTCTCCCCGCCCTCATGCAGCATCGGCACCCAGGCGATGGCCTGGTTGGCGTTGGCGCGCAGGTTCGTGTGCGTGAGCATGGCCGCCTTGGGCGTGCCCGTGGTCCCACCGGTGTGCAGCAGCACGGCGACGTCGCTGCCGGCGGGGTGAGGCCAGGAGGCGGCAAGTCGAGGCGCACGGGCGACCTCGGTGTCCCACGAGCGCACTCCGGCTGGCAGGCGTTCGGCCTTCATCGAGGCGCGGGTGGCGCGGGCCTTGGCCACCGGCAGTCTCAGTGCGGCACGTAGGTGGGCTGGCAGCGCACGCGCCAGGTCGACGGCGAAGACGGTCCGCCCGGCCAGCGGGTCGACCGAGGGATCGTGCTCGGCAGCGGGGTCCGTGACGAGGTCGACGGCCTTCTCCCAGGCCACGACGACACGGGCGCCATGGTGGTCGAGCTGGGCGCGGAGCTGATCGGCCGGGGCCAGCGGGTTGTGCTCGGCCACGATTGCCCCCAGTCGTAGGGCGCCGTAGACCGCGACGACGTGCTGGGGGCAGTTGGGCATGATGAGGGCCACCCGGTCGCCAGCGCGTACCCCCGCGTCAGCCAGGAGCTGGGCGGCGCGCTCGGAGGCGGCCAGCAGCTCGCGGTAGGTGGTGGTCCAGCCCAGGAAGTCGATGGCGACGCGATCGGGGTAGAAGCGCGCGGCGGTCTCCAGCAGCTCGCTGAGGTGGGAGTCGGGGACCTCGATGGTGGCGGGGATACCGGGCTGGTACCCAGGCCGGTGGAAGCGCTCGGCGTCCCAGGACGCGCCGGTTCCCGCCGGCTGGGACGAGGCACTCACTTGTCCTCCTCAGCGTCCTGGCTGGCCTGGGAGGACTGGCTGGCCTGGGCCTCGCCCAGGCGCTCGACCAGGGAGACGGCCGCGCTGACGGAGGCTGAGGCGACGGCGTCGGCGGCGCCGCTGGCTGCCTCGCGAGCGGCCAGCAGCTCCTCGCGCACGACCCGGCGCAGCACCTTGCCGATCTGGGAGCGGGGCATCTCGCTCAGGATCGCGATCTGGCGCGGCAGCGCGTAGTGGGACAGGGTCTGCTCAGCCCAAGAGCGCACCTGCTCCAGGGTGACCGTCTGGCCCTCCTTGGGCAGGATCGCGGCCACGACGCGCTCGTTACCAGCGTCCCCCTCACCTCCGGGCAGGCCGACGACGGCGACCTCCTCGACCTGGGGCATTGAGCGGACCGCCGCCTCGACCTCGGTGGGGTAGATGTTGAAACCGCCGGAGATGATGAGCTCCTTGCGTCGGTCGGCGATGACGTAGAAGCCATCGGCCTCCTGGCGCACGAGGTCACCGGTGCGCAGCCACCCTCCGGGCAGCAGCACGGCATCGGTCTCCTCGGGGTTCTCCCAGTAGCCGGCGAAGACCTGGGGACCGCGCACGAGCAGCTCACCAACCTGCCCGGGCTCGACGTCGACCTCGGTGTCCTCCGGGTCAACCAGGCGCACGTCCGTGGAGGGGTAGGGCACGCCCAGCGCCCCGGCACGACGCTCAGGGGAGATGGGGTTGCCCAGGATGATGGGGGAGGCCTCAGTCATGCCGTAGCCCTCGATGATGACCCCACCGGTGGCCTCCTCCCAGGCCTGGGCCACGGCCTTGGGATTGGCGGCTGCTCCACACACGGCGATCTTGCAGCTCGATAGGTCGGCGCCGGTGGCGTTGGCGCGTGCCACGATGCGGTCGAACATCACCGGCACGCCCGGGAAGAAGGTGGCGGGGCGGCGCTTCCAGGCGGTGAGCACCATGTCAGCGCTGAACTTGGGCAGGATGACCTGGGTGGCTGCCAGGCCCACGGCGCACAGCAGGGACAGGCTGAGCCCGAAGGCGTGGAAGAAGGGCAGGACCGCGTAGAAGGTCTCCTGGCCTGCCTCGCAGGTCTGGGAGGCCCAGGCCAGGCTCATCTCGGCGTTGGAGCGCAGGTTGGTGTGGGTCAGGCGCACGGCCTTGGGGCTGCCAGTGGTGCCCCCGGTGTAGAGCAGGACGGCGGTCTGGCCGACCTCGGGCAGGGGGTGCCCGGCAGGCAGCGGGGTGGAGGCGGCCACGGCGTCGTCCCACGAGCGCACTCCCGCAGGGACCTTGCCGCGCAGCTCGGAGCGCTGGGCGCGAGCAGCGGCCACCGGCAGCCGCAGGGCCATGCGGCTGGTCCATGGCAGGCCGCGGGACAGGTCCACGGCGTAGACCTGACGGTCAGCCAGTCCGGCGGCGCGCAGCGAGCCTGAGGCCTGGACCAGGCGGGCCAGTGTCTTCTCCCAGGCGATGATGACCTTGCCGTGGTGGATCTCGATCTGCTCGCGGATCTGGGCGGCTGGGGCCAGAGGGTTGTGCTCGGCCACGATCGCGCCGATCCGCCAGGCGGCGTAGGCGAGCACCACGTGCTGGGGGCAGTTGGGCAGGATGAGGCCGACGACGTCGCCACGACCGATCCCGGCGCGCCGCAGGGTCTCGGCCGCCTGGGCGACCTGGCGGGAGAGCTGGGAGTAGGTCGTGGTGGCGCCCAGGAAGTCGATGGCGATGTGGTCGGGGAAGCGACGGGTGGCGTCGTCGAGCATGCGGGAGAGCGGCTCGGTGACCGGCGCGATCGTGGCCGGCACGCCGGGGGCGTAGTGGGGCCGAAGGTAGTTGCGCGAGGTGTCGCTCATCCGAGGTGTCCTTCCCTGGGGCGCGGGGCAGGCGGGCTGACCCGCTGCCTACGCAACCGTAACCTACGGTTGCGTAACCTTGTGGGGAGGCAAGGAAGGAGGCGGGTGTGGCCTCACCCTCATCCTAGGGCAAGGCCCTGCGGCAGCTCCTGGCGAGAGACCACCCGCAGGCGGCGCGTGGGGCGGGTCATCGCCACGTACAGGTCACCGGCGCTCTGCCTGCCGATCATGGCAGGGTCCACGAGCACGACGACGTCGAACTCCAGACCCTTGGACAGCACCGGTCCCATGACCGCGAGCCTGGCTCGCAGCACGTCCCCGCCCGGAGCAGTCATCGCCTCAGCCAGCGCGGCGTCCTGGCCGAGCCAGGCCGCCACGGCCGGCGCGTCAGGGGCGATGACGGCAACGCGCCCACCCTGGGGGCCGACGGCCTCGTCGAGGGCGGCCAGCTCCTGGCTCACCACCGCGCGCAGGTGGCCGGCCCAGCCAGCCTCGTCATGCGCCAGGGCGCTCGCGGACAGGTCCTCCGCCTCCAGGCAGCCGGGCAGGTCCCGCACCGAGCGCACGGGATACACCGGTGGGTGCCCCAGCGCCGTCGTCACCGCGTCAGCCGTGTCCATGATCGTGGCCGGGGTGCGGTAACACACGGTGAGCACCTCCTCGCGCAGGGGCGTGGAGGCCACCGGTCGACTCGTGCGCCCACCGCGCCGCGGCTGGCTGGGTGAGGTCCCCAGGGCCTGGAGCACCTCAGCCCAGGAGGAGGGGGCGTGGGGGCCGGAGTACTGGGCGAGGTCCCCCACCACGGTGAAGGAGCGCACCGGGCAGCGCCTGGCCAGCGCCCGCCAGGCCATGTCACCCAGCTCCTGGGCCTCGTCGACCACGACGTGGCCGTAGGTCCATCCTCGGTCCGCCCTGGCCCTCTCCGCCAGCGTCAGGGACGGCCCGGCGTCCTCCATCCGGTCGGCCAGCATCTCGGCGCTGACCATGCCGTCTCCCAGTCCCTGGGACTCGATGGCGCGCGCGGCGTAGTCCACGAGCTCGGCGCGTCGGCGGGCCTCCAGCCTCGCCTGGCGGGCCTGGGCATCCTCGCTGGGACCCAGCAGCTCAGCGAGCTCGTCGATCAGCGGCACGTCAGCCGGGGTGAGCGGCGAGCCGGGGGTGCGTGCCAGGCTCTCGCGCTCGGCGGCGCTGAGCTCGGGCGCGACCTGCTCTAGCAGGGGCGGGCGGGCCCACAGCCGCTCCAGCAGGCCGGTGGGCGTCGTCGGCATCCAGCACAGGTTGATCTCGCGGCGGGCGTCGCGTGTCGTGCGGATGTCCTCACGGATCCAGGCGCGGGTCTCGGGGTCGGAGGCGTCCTGGCGGGTGGCAGTGGCGTACTGGTCAGTCAGCCGTTCCAGCAGCCACAGCACGAAGGTCTCGCGGGCCAGGTTGTGGGGCTTGCCCGAGCGGCGGGCCCGGCTCATAGCCTCGCGCACGTCGGCGGGCTCCAGGAGCAGGCGCGTGCCCTGGACGATGATCTCGCGGGGCTGGTCGGGCAGGCGCTGCAGGCTGCGTACCGCGCGGCGCAGGATCTCGGCCCACACGGTCCGGCCCTTGAGCTCATGGAGGGCGGGCGACTCCGTGCCGCGGGCGCGCACGCCCGGCACGAGGTCAGCGATGGTGGTGGCCACCACCCCGGTCTCGCCCAGTGAGGGCAGCACCTGCTCGACGTAGCGCAGGAAGGTGCGCGAGGGGCCCACCAGGAGCACCCCTGAGCGCTCCAGGCGCTCACGCTCGGAGTAGAACAGGTAGGCCACCCGGTGCAGGGCCACCGCGGTCTTGCCGGTGCCCGGTCCGCCCTGGACCACGAGCACACCGCGGCCCTGGGCCGTGACGATGCGGTCCTGCTCGGCCTGGATGGTGGCGACGATGTCACCCATGCGTCCGTCGCGTGCCGCGCTCATGGCCGCGATGAGCGCGCCCTCGCCCTGCAGCCCCTCGGCTGCGACGCGGGGCTGGGAGCCTGACGGGTAGGTGCCAGCCTGGTCCAGCGAGGAGACGTCGATGACCTCGTCCTCCAGTCCGATGACGCGCCGAGCGCGGGTGTCGATATGACGACGTCGTACCAGGCCCATGGGCCGGGAGGCGGTGGCCTGGTAGAAGGCGCGGGCCAGAGGCGCCCGCCAGTCCAGGACGACCTCGCGGTGGCGAGCGTCCTGCAGGCCGGTGCGCCCGACGTAGTGGCGCTGGCCACCGTGGGTGACCGGGCCGGCGCTCGCCCCGTCCACTGCTCCGTGTGCCAGGTCCATGCGGCCGAAGACGAGGCGGTCCTCGACTCCCTCCAGGGAGGCGATGAGGCCGGAGTAGTGCACCGCGTAGGCGTCTCGCTCGCCACGGGACTGGTGGGTGCCGGACACCCCCTGGGCCTCGGTGGCGGCCAGCGAGCGGCGCGCCGCCTCCAGCTGGCGGTCCAGCTCGCCGTAGGCCAGGTCGACGACGTGCTGCTCGGCGTGGATCTCGCGGTCACGGACCGAGGAGGTGGCCTGGGCCTCGGGCTGCTCGGAGGTCGGGGGCTGGGATGACGGTGGCATCTGGCTCGCTGTCTGGTTGTGCGGGGCAGGTCATGAGCCCGCCGTGGGTACCGCTGAGGGTGCACAGGCAGGCCGGTCCATTATTCTCCTGGCAGGGCCGCGCGGAAGAAGCCGACGGCGAACAGGACGTGGGAACATGGTCACCACGGCCGGTGTTGCAGTGCTCAGCACGAAAGGAGGATGCCCATGCCGCTCTACAGTTTTGAACGCCCTGCCCAGGCTCCGGTGGCGCCTCGTGTCCTTCTGTACCACCTGGACGGGGCGATGGACGCTGGTCACGCCGGTGAGCTGGCCGTTGAGCAGCTGCTCATGACCCTGCCCTGGCAGCGTCTGGCCACCTTTGACGCCGACGCGCTCATGGACTACCGGGCACGCCGGCCCATGATGACCTTCAGCTCGCACACCTACACCTCGGTGCAGATGCCTGAGCTGGTTCTCGACCTGCTCCAGGATGACGAGGGTGAGGACCTCCTGCTGCTCCACGGAAGCGAGCCGGACTACCGGTGGGAGGAGTTCATCGGGGCGGTCACCCACCTGGCGCTGACCATGGGGGTGAGCCAGGCGGTGTCCATGACTGGCATGCCGCTGGCCGTGCCCCACACCCGTCCGGTCTACGTCCACCACCACGGCAACCGGCCCGAGGAGCTGCCCGAGCAGCCGGACTTCTTTGGCCACGCGGAGTTCCCCGGCTCGATGAGCGGCCTGCTGGAGCTGCACCTGGGGGAGGCAGGGCTGAGCTCGCGGGGCCTGACGGCGGGCATCCCGCACTACGTGGCGCGGGAGGACTACCCGGCTGGCGCCGCGGCGCTGCTGGCGGCTGTGGCTGAGACCACAGGACTAGCCCTGCCGCTGGGGGACCTGGAGGCAGCTGCCGCGGTCAACCGCGCCGACATCGACGCTGAGGCTGCGGGCCAGAGCGAGGTGGCGGCCGTCGTGGCCGCCCTGGAGGCGCAGTATGACGCCGTGGCTCCGGTCAAGGCCGACGTCGAGGAAGTCTCCCGGATGCTCGACGTCCCCACAGCCGATGAGATCGGCGCCCGGCTGGAGGCCTTCCTGGAGGCTAACGGCACCGACCCGGGCCTGCAGTACCCGGGAGCCACCGGCCTGGAGCCCCATCATCCCGAAGGCCGTGACTGACGCGCCGTGAGTGAGCTCGCCCCAGGACCGCAGCCGGCCGTGCCTCCGCTCGGAGGGGCACGGGCCTGGCTCGTCCTGACGCCAGCGGCCTTCATCTACGTGCTGGCCGTGGCTGCCCGGACCTCCTTCGCTGTGGCCGTGCCGCAGGCCAGCGAGCGCTTTCCCGGCGGCGCGAGCCTGCTGGCGAGCTTCGTCGTCCTCCAGCTGGCTGTCTACGCCCTGGCGCAGGTTCCTGTGGGTCTGTTGCTGGACCGCTTCGGCTCGCGTCGGGTCCTCGTGGTCGGCGGCCTGGTAGTCGCCACCGGTCAGCTGCTCATGGCCACCGCCACCTCGGTGCCGGGGGCGGTGGTGGCCCGGGTGCTGGTCGGCGCCGGGGATGCGACTGCCTTCATTGGCACCCTGCGGCTACTGCCTGCCTGGTTCCCGCTGGGCAGCGTGCCGCTGATGAGCCAGCTGGTCTCCGCTTTCGGCCAGCTCGGACAGGTCGTCTCCGCGATCCCCTTCCTCGCTCTCCTCCACGCCCGCGGGTGGACCACGACCTTCGCCACGATGTCTGGGATCGCGATGGCCATGGCGATGACCGGCCTGGCCCTCATCCGTGACACTCCCCCCGGCGTGGGTAGTGCCCAGGTGGGGCGGCGCGAGAGCGTGTGGATCACGATGGGCCAGGTGCTGCGCCACCCGGGTACCTGGCTCGGCTTCTTCTGCCACTGGATCGGCATGTTCCCCGCGGCGGTGCTCACCCTCATGTGGGGCGTGTCCTGGATGACCCAGGGCTTGGGAGTCTCGGTCTCCACCGCCTCGGCAGCGCTGACGGCGAACACGGTGGCCGGGATCGTGGGTGGGATGAGTGCCGGCCTGCTCTCCTCTCGCTTGCCCGGCTACCGCTCCACGATCGTCATCGTCTCGGCGCTCGCCTCGCTGGCCGCCTGGGCCCTCGGCCTGCTGCTGCCGCACCCCGTCATCGCGGCCTTCCTGGCCGCCGTGGTGCTGGGGATGACCGCCCCCTACTCCGGCATCGGATTCGACGTCGCCCGCTCGCTCAACGTCCCCAGCCGGTGGGGCACCTGTACGGGACTGGTCAACACCGGTGGATTCACCGCCACGATTGTGGCCGTCCAGCTGGTGGGCGTCATGCTGGACCACTGCGGAGGTGACCGCTCGGCCCAGGACTTCCGGCTGGCCGTGGCCTCAACCGCGGTGGTGTGGCTGACGGGGATGGTCGGACTGCTCCTCTCGCGTCACGCCACCCGCCGCCACGTGCGCTCGGGGCGCTGGCAGGCCAGCTTCTGACGGCGCCTGCCCCCTGGCCCGGTCATCATGGCCGGGGCAGGGCTGGGTCCTCCTGCTGCCAGGTGCGCACCGGTAGGGGCAGACGCCGCACCGCCCGCTCGATCTGCTCGCGCTCCTGTGCGCTCCACGGACGCTGGCAGGCCACGGCCACGAGGTTGCCGCGGCGCTTGCCGCGTGCGTGGGCGGGGTCAGCGACCACCAGCACCCCCTGGCATACCTGACGCAGGGCTGCCAGGTCCTGCCCCGCCTCGCTGCGGGGCGCAGAGGGCATATTGACCAGGTACACCCCGTCTGGGGCCAGGGCCTGGACGCAGGCGGCGTGGAAGTCCGCGCTGCGGCACGAGGCTGGTACCTGCCCCTGGGCAAAGATGTCACGGACGACGACGTCCCACTCGCCCGGCCTGAGTGTGGGAGCCGCCTGGGCGGCGTCGGCCACCCTGATCCGCAGCCGGGGGGAGCGAGGCAGGTCGAACCACTGGCGCACGTACTGGGCCAGCACGGCATCGATCTCAACGGCCAGTTGTGTGGAGCCGGGACGGCGGGCCTCCCAGGCCCGCGCTAGGGCGCACCCCGCCCCACCCAGGTGAGCGGCCCGCAGCGGGGCCGGTTCGGGCGTGAGTACCTGGAGTACGGCGTTCATCTGCTGCTGGTACTCAAAGTCCAGGTGCCCCGGGTCCCGCAGGTCGATCCAGGAGGACTCGGTCTCGTCCAGGAGCAGCAGCACCCCGCTGTCGCGTCGCTCCAGCCGCGCCGTGGCGTAGCTCGTGGGGACCGGGCCGGCGGGCAGGTTCGCCAGCGCCGGAGCCTGGGGGCCTTGGGAGGTGCGCGAGGGGCGTCGTGGTGTCACAGACGCACGTTAGCCTGGAGGTATGAGTCGAGCACCACGGAACGAGGCCGCACGCCGCTCCTGGGGCGAGGACGACTCTGCCACCCCGATCCTGCACGTGGACATGGATGCCTTCTACGCCTCGGTCGAGCTGCTGGACCACCCCGAGCTCGTGGGTCGGCCGGTGATCGTGGGAGGCACGGACGGGCGTGGTGTGGTCTCGGCGGCCTCCTACGAGGCCCGCGCCTATGGCGTGAGCTCGGCGATGTCCATGAGCCAGGCGCTGCGCCGCTGCCCGCAGGCCGTCGTGCTGCCGGTGCGTCACAGCCACTACTCCCGGGTCTCGCGTCAGGTCATGGACATCCTCGAGCAGGTCACGCCAGTGCTGGAGAAGGTCAGCGTGGACGAGGCCTTCCTCGACGTCTCCGGCGCCCAGCGCCGTATGGGCCCACCGGTGCGCATCGCCCAGTGGATCCGCTCCACCATCCGCCAGAGCCTGGGGCTGCCTGCCTCCGTGGGGATCGCCTCGACCGAGTTCGTCGCCAAGCTCGCCTCCTCCCACGCCAAGCCAGACGGTCTGCTCCTCGTACCGGCCTCGGCCACCCAGGACTTCCTCAACGTGCTGCCCGTGGGAGCGATGTGGGGGGTGGGGGACAAAAGCGCCCAGGCTCTGGCCAGGTGGGGGATCACGGACGTACGGGCCGTGGCTGCCACGCCGGTGACCCAGCTGGAGAAGATCCTTGGGGCTGCCGCCGGCCGGCACCTGTGGGAGCTGGCCCATGGCATCGACCCGCGGCCGGTGACCGTGGGGCGTGAGGAGAAGTCCGTGGGCACCGAGTCCACCTTTTTCGACACCCTGACCAGCCGGGAGGACGCCCGTCGGGTCCTGCTGGACCAGGCCCACCAGTGCGCCGCGCGGCTGCGTGAGGGAGGGATGCGCTCGCGCGTGGTGGTCCTCAAGGCTCGCGGTGCCGACTTCACCACGCTCACGCGCTCGCGGACCCTGAGCGCGCCGACGGACCTGGCACGAGACATCTTCGCCGTCGTCCAGGCCCTGCTGTCCGCCCTGCCGGTGCCCGCCGGTGGCTACCGGCTGCTGGGAGTGCGGTGCGAAGGGCTCACGCGCAGCGACGACGGCGTCCAGCTGGCCCTGGACGAGGACCCTCGTCGTGGGGCCCCGGAGCGGGCGGCTGACGCCGTGCGCCGTCGGTGGGGCGCGGCGGCTGTGGGGCCGGCGAGCCTGCTGCCGGCCAGGGCGCCCGAGGCCAAGCCGCCGGCGTGAGGCAGGGGAGGGTTCCGGTTTCCGTTCCGTGACGGCAGGCGCCTATTGTGGTACCTGCCGGGCTTGACCCGCTTGGTCAGCGCCGACCCTGTCCGGGGTCAGGCGGTCAGTGGGTCCGGGCCGCACTACTGCGACGTCACGGAAGCGAGGGAAGCCATGGCACTGTCAGAGCGCGAGCAGCAGGTGCTGCGCGACCTCGAGGAACAGCTCCACGAGGACGACCCCACGCTGGTGACCTCGATGCAGCAGGGCGAGCAGCGTCTGGCGCGGCTCTCGCCCCGGCACGTCGGAGCCGGCGTCGCCCTTCTCCTGGTGGGCCTGACGGTGGTCATCGTCGGCGTCGCGGTCGGCCACCCCCTGGCCTCGATCCTCATTGGCGTGGCGGGCTTCGCGCTGGCGGTGTGGGGAGTGACCCTCATGCTCACGCGCCCTGACCACGCGCGAGGCTCCCGCGGCCGCGCGCACCGACCGGCGGGTCGCCAGGCTCGCGCCGGCTCCTTCATGGATCGTCAGTCCGAGCGCTGGGAACGGCGGCGCGACTCCGAGCGCTGACGACCTCGCATTCCTGACGTATCACAGGCTTCGCCCCTCACGGGCGGGGCCTGAGTGCTATGTGACTGGTTCCTGCCTGGGCGAGGCCGGGTCCGCTGGCGTCCACCACTGTCCTCCACCACGCCCCCTCCACTTTCCTCCACCGCGGATCCGTCACGGGCCTGCGCGGGTGCGATGTGGCGTACGGAGCCGGGCTCATCTTGGCGCTGTCTGGCGGGGCCGGCCGGCGTAGGCGCGGTGCGGCGTCCTGCTGTGCCTGGCGGCGCCCTGTCCGCTCGTCTGCGACGCGCCGAAGGGCCGTGCTCCCGACGATCTCCTCCACTTCACTCCACCGTGTTTTCCCTAGAAATCTGAGGATCTGGATGAAAGGGGGAGTGTGTTTTCCTTTGAATGTGGGTGAAAGGGGAGGGAAGTGGAGTACTGTGGGGCGCACTGGGTCGTCGAGGGGAAGGAGTGGTCCCGGTGTTCCTGGGTACTCACGCCCCTCGCCTTGACGACAAGGGCCGGCTCATCCTCCCGGCCAAGTTCCGCGAGGAGCTGGCTGGGGGAGTGGTGCTGACCCGTGGTCAGGAGCACTGCCTCTACGCCTTCACCACGGCCGAGTTCGAGCGCATGTACGCCCAGCTGCGCGAGGCCCCCCTCGCGCAGAAGCAGGCTCGCGACTACATCCGCGTCATGCTCTCGGGCGCCGACTCCCAGATCCCGGACAAGCAGGGACGCATCACGCTTCCCGCGCCGCTGCGTGCCTACGCAGGCCTGTCCAAGGACCTGGCTGTGATCGGTGCGGGAGCCCGCGTGGAGATCTGGGACGCCCAGGCCTGGCAGACCTACCTGGAGGCCCAGGAGCAGGTCTTCGCCGACACGGCTGAGGAGATCATCCCCGGCTTCTTCTAGGCCGGGCCACAACTGCACACCACCCCGGGCGCACCGCGCCCACGGCAGGCCTCGTGAGGTCTCTACCCGAGCTGGAGTCCGACGCCACTTCCCCGGCGCCGGAAGGACGGGTGGAGTCCTGGCGAGACTTTCCGGCCATACCGGTCACCCGTTCGCGACGCCTGGAAAGGAGGAGCACATGTCCCACGCGCCACTGACGAACCGGCCTGAGTCTGATGACGACGTCGCGGCGCAGGCGGCTGCCCGCCACACTCCGGTGCTCCTGCGCCGCTGCCTGGACCTGCTGGCACCGGCCATCGAGGAGGCGCCGGCCGAGCCGGTCATGATCGACTGCACGCTGGGTATGGGTGGGCATACCGAGGGGGCGCTGCGCCGCTTCCCTAGGCTGCGAGTCATCGGCATCGACCGTGACAGCCAGGCCATTGCCCTGGCCAGCGCGCGCTTGGCCCCCTTCGGGGACCGTTTCACGGCGGTGCGCGCCACCTATGACGAGGTCGAGGCCGTCGCCCACCGCTTCAGCCAGGACAGCGAGGGCACCGTGGACGCGGTGCTCATGGACCTGGGGGTCTCCTCACTCCAGCTCGACGACGTCGAGCGTGGTTTTTCTTACGCGCGCCCGGCGCCCCTGGACATGCGCATGGACCAGTCACAGGGAATGACGGCCCAGGAGCTGCTCGACGGCGCCGAGCCGGGTGAGCTCGTGCGCATCCTGCGCGCTTACGGCGAGGAGCGTTTCGCTCCGCGCATCGTCGAGGCGATCGTGCGACGCCGCAGCGCCGGCCATCCGGTCTCCTCCACCCAGGAGCTGGCTGAGCTCGTGCGTCAGGCGGTGCCGGCGGCGACCAGGCGCACCGGAGGGCACCCGGCCAAGCGCACCTTCCAGGCCCTGCGGATCGCCGTGAACGCTGAGCTGGACGTCCTGGAGAGGGCTGTGCCGCGTGCGCTCAACAGCCTGCGGGTTGGTGGCCGCTTGGTCGTGGAGTCCTACCAGAGCCTGGAGGACCGCATCGTCAAGCAGGCCATTGCTGCTGGCACGCGTGCATCCGTCCCCGATGACCTGCCGTTCGTTCCCGAGGGCGCCGGGGCCTACCTCCAGGCTCTGACTCACGGCGCTGAGCGGGCAGACGAGGCCGAGCTGGCGGCTAATCCTCGCTCGGCCCCGGTGCGGCTGCGTGCCGCGGTGCGACTGCGCCCCGCCGACCAGGCCCCGGCCGCGGAGCCGAAGCCCTTGACCACCACCCGACGACGACAAGGAAGGAAGACCCGGTGAGCGCCACAACCGCCCTGCGAGCCCCCTCCCGGCGTCCTGAGGCGACGCCGCAGGAGCGCCCTGCCCTCTACGTCGTGCGAGGGATCGCTCCTGCTCGTTCCACGGTTCCCTTCATCATGGTCGTTGTGCTGATCCTGGCCGGCGCGCTGGCTGCCTCCATGCTGCTCAACGCCTCCATGGCGGCCACCGCCTTCCGTATGCAGTCGGCCCAGGTCGAGCTCAACGTCGTCAACGACCACATTGACACCGTCCGCTCCCAGGTCCAGGACGCCTCCGCAGCCGACCACCTCACCCAGCGCGCCACCGAGCTGGGGATGGTGCCGGCCGCCGCGCCGGGTGTGGTTGACCTGGGCGGCTCGCAGCTGTCGGCCGGGCAGGCCGCGACCGCGAAGTAGCAGCAGTGAACCCCAGTCGCCGTCGTGCACTTCAGCTCTTCGGTCTGGCCGGCTTCAGTGTGCTGACCGCCCGGACCGCCTGGCTCCAGGTCGTCGAGGGGCCGGCCTTGGCGGACAAGGCCAAGGCCGAGCGGACGATCACGTGGGTCAACCGCGCCCAGCGCGGCCAGATCCTGGGGCGCGACGGCGCGGTACTGGCGACCTCGTCGATCTCCTACGACATCGGAGTCAACCAGGTCAGGATTGCTCAGTACGAGCACAAGGAGGACCGTGAGGACCCGGCCACCGGGCGCACGGTGAGCACCGTCGTCGGGTATGGCGCGGTGGCGGCAGCCGCTCAGATTGCGCCGATCCTGGGGGTGGACGCCCAGGAGCTCGGGGCGAAGATGGTGGGGGAGTCCACCTACGTCGTCATCGCCGAGGCCGTCGCACCGGACACCTGGCGCCAGATCAAGGCGCTGGAGATCCCCGGCGTCGAGCCAGACCAGCGCACCAGGCGCAGCTACCCGGCCGGCCGGGTAGCGGGCAACGTGGTGGGCTACACCTACGAGGGCAAGGCGCGTGAGCTCATCGGCTCCGCCGGCCTGGAGCTGACCCAGAACAAGGCCCTGACCGGGGTGGACGGGCGCGGGAGCGTCGAGATCGGCAAGACCGGCGCCATCATCCCCACCGGTGAGCATGATGAGGTCGCCTCCGTGCCAGGCACGGCAGTGCGCACGACAATCAACCCGGACCTGCAGGCCGTGGCCCAGGAGGCGATTGACGAGGTCGTCCAGGCCCAGGGCGCGGACTGGGGCAGCGTCGTCGTCATGGAGCCGGCCACGGGCAAGCTCCTGGTCCTGGCGGACTCGCGCTCGGTGGACCCCTCCGACCCAGGTGCCACGGCGGAGGAGGACCGCAACGCCCGCAGCGTCCAGGCGATCTTCGAGCCAGGAAGTGTGGGCAAGGTGATGACCTTTGCTGCTGCCCTGGACAAGGGCGTCCTCACCCCCGAGGACCAGATCACGGTCCCCTACACCTGGACCGCTCCGAATGGTCAGAGCTTCCGCGACTCCCACGAGCACGCTACCCAGGTCCTCACCGCGGCCCAGGTCCTGGCCGAGTCCTCCAACGTCGGCACGGTTCAGATCGGTGATCGTGTCTCAGACGCTGACCGCCACGCCATCATCGAGCAGTTCGGCTACGGGCAGCTGACTGGGATCGAGATGCCGGCGGAGTCCGAGGGCATCCTGGGCGACTACGCCCAGTGGGACGCCCGCACTCGCTATACCACCATGTTCGGCCAGGGCATTGCGGGTACCTCCCTCCAGGCCGTCCAGGTGCTGGCGAGCGTGGCGAACAAGGGGGTCCGGGTGGCGCCGCGCGTCATTGACGCCTGGATCGACGCCGAGGGGAAGGAGACCGCCCAGACCCAGCCTGAGGGCGTGCGGGTGATCTCCGAGGCGAGCGCCACCACCCTGACTGAGATGCTCATCGGGGTGACGCAGGAAGGCGGTACCGCCGAGTCGGCCTCGATCGACGGCTACCTGGTGGCGGGCAAGACGGGAACCACCGAGATCCTCACCGAGCCAGGCACCGTGGCCTCTTTCGTGGGCTTCACCCCCGCGCGCGACCCGGCCATCGCGGTGGCCGTCATCGTCTACCGGCCCGATGGCACCTACGGTGGAACCGTGGCGGCCCCGGTCTTCCGCAAGATCGCCCTGGCCTGCATGCACTCCCTGGGTATCGCCCCGGACCCGATGGTCATCGCTGCCAAGGCGGCCGCTGAGGCTGACGCTCAGGCGGCCAAGGCGGCCCAGGACAGCCAGGGCTGAGGAGCAGGACGAGGGCACGCGTGCCCGCCTGTCCCTGTGGCGGGCACGGTCACGATAGATTGAGGAACCATGAGCAATCATGCCTACGAGTCGGCAGCAGCGCTGCGTCCGCGTCACTGTGCGCCGACCGCCCTGGCTGACCTGGCCCACACGCTGAGCCTTGAGGTGGCGGGTGACCCCGCCGCTGACCTTGGCCAGGTCCTGATCCACGGCGTGAGCGTGGACTCTGGCGATGTCGCTCCCGGTGAGCTGTTCGTGGCCCTGCCGGGCTTTCGTCGGCACGGGGCCGAGTTCGCCGCGCAGGCGGTAGCCGGCGGGGCGGTTGCGGTCCTCACGGATGCCGACGGCGCAACGCGCCTGGGCGCGAGCCTGGGACAGGTCCCGGTGCTCACCCACCCCGATCCGCGTGCGGTGGTGGGCCCCCTGGCCGCCGAGGTCTACCACCACCCGGCGACCCACCTGACGACGACGGCCGTGACGGGGACCAACGGCAAGACGACGACCACCTACTTCCTCCAGTCGATCCTGGCCGCGCACCTGGGTCAGTGCATGATCGCGGGCACCGTGGAGCTGAGCGTGGGCACGCAGTCGGTGGAGTCCCCACGCACCACGGTCGAGGCCCCGGTGCTCCAGCGCATGATGGCGCTGGCGGTCGAGGAGGGCGTCAAGGCTGCCAGCCTGGAGGCCTCCAGCCACGCCATCGTGCTGCACCGGCTGGGTGGGACCGTCGTCGACGTCGCCGGCTTCACCAATCTTCAGCGTGACCACCTCGACTTCCACCACACCATGGAGGAGTACCTGGAGGCCAAGGCTCGCCTCTTCACCCCTGAGCACGCCCGCCGCGCGGTGATCTGCGTGGACGATCGGTGGGGGGCTGCGCTGGCAGAGCGTGTGGCGGACCGCGGGGCCGTGCCGGTGGACCGGGTGCGCGCCTACCCCGCCCAGGACAGTGAGGACCCTGCCCAGGGCGCGCAGTGGTGGGTGAGCCAGGCCAAGGCTTCGATGACCCAAGCCGCCACCACCTTCACCCTCCACGGGCCCGATGGTGAGCAGATCGAGGCGCTGTGCCCCCTGCCAGGGCTCGTCAACGTCCAGAACGCGGCCCTGGCCCTGGTCATGGCCCTGCGCGCGGGGGTGGCGCAGGACACTGCTGTGCAGGCCCTGGCCCACGCCCACAACATCCCGGGGCGTATGCAGCGCATCAGCCAGCGCGACGGGCGCCGGGGGACCTGTATCGTCGACTTCGCCCACACCCCGGAGGCGATGGACCTCGCGCTCAAGGCGGTACGTGAGATCACTCCGGGCCGGCTCATCGTGGTCTTCGGTTCCGACGGCGACCGTGACCAGGGTAAGCGGCCGCTGCTGGGGCAGGTGGCGGCGCGTCTGGCCGACGTCCTGGTGGTCACCGACGAGAATCCGCGCTCGGAGGACCCGCAGCTCATCCGTGACGCCGTCCTGGCCGGGGTGCGTTCGGTGCGCCCGGGCCTGGAGGACGTCGAGGAGATCACGACCTGGCGCGGTGACGCCGTGCGCCGCGGGGTTGAGCTGTGCGGGCCGCAGGACACCGTCATCGTCACCGGCAAGGGGCACGAGCCCTTCCTGGAGATGGCTGGGGAATTCATCCGCTACAACGACGCCCCCGTCATGCGCGAGGCTGTCGAGGCCAAGTGGCCTGCCCGCACGGGCGCTGAGGCATCAACCGGGAGCGAGCATGAGTGACCGTACCCTGCGTGAGATCGCTGCGATGACGGGGGGAGTGCTCCTCGCCCCCGGCGGTGACGAGGCTGGTGGATCGCTCCAGGCTCACGATGGCGTCACGCGCGTGACCGACGTCGTCACCGACTCCCGGCAGGCGGCAGAGGGCTCGCTCTTCGTGGCGATCGTTGGTGAGCGCACCGACGGCCACCGCCACGTGCCCCAGGCGGCGGCAGCAGGTGCTCGGGCCGCTCTGGTCAGCGACGTCGAGGCCGTGCGCGCCGCGATGGCTGAGGCCGGTCGCGACCCTGAGTCCCTGCCGTTGGTGATCGTCCCAGACACGGTGGCCGCGCTGGGCGGCCTGGCTCGCTCCCACCTGGCCCAGCTGCGCGAGCAGGCCAGCTCCCGGGGCGAGACCCTGAGCGTGGTAGCGATGACGGGCTCGGTGGGCAAGACCACCACCAAGGACCTCACCCGCCAGATCCTGGCCGCCCAGGCCCCGACCGTGGCGCCGGTGGCCAGCTTCAACAACGAGATCGGCCTGCCGCTGACTGTGCTGCGAGCAGACCACACCACCCGCTACCTCGTGCTGGAGATGGGGGCCTCGGGCAGCGGGCACATCGCTTACCTCACCTCGATCGCGCCTCTGGACGCGGCGGCCGTGCTCATGATCGGGCACGCCCATATGGGCGGCTTCGGCTCCGTGGACGGCGTGGCCCGGGCCAAGAGCGAGATCGTGACCGGCCTGCTGCCCACCGGGGTTGCCGTGCTCAATCTCGACGACCCGCGCTCGGCGGCTATGCGTGAGCTCGCCCCGGGCCGGGTGCTGACCTTCTCCGCCAGCGGCGACCCGCGCGCCGACCTGCGCGCGAGCGCCGTCGAGCTGGATGAGCAGGCCCACGCCGTGCTGGACCTTCACCTGCCGGGTGCCCGGCCCGAGCGCCTACGGTTGGGACTGCCCGGGCGCCACAACGTCACCAACGCCCTGGCTGCCGCCGGACTGGCGCTGGCTGCCGGGCTGGATCCCTCCCAGGTCCTCCAGGCGCTGGCGGGTGCCGGCCTGGAGAGCCCGCACCGCATGGACGTGCGTGAGTGCGGCGGGGTGCTGGTCATCGACGACTCCTACAACGCCAACATCGATTCCATGACCGCTGCGCTGGAGGCGCTGCCGGCCCTGGCCGGCCAGCGACGCCGTGTGGTCATCATCTCCGAGATGCTGGAGCTGGGCAGCGCGAGCCATGCCGACCACACGCGAACCGGTGAGCTGGCGGCTGCTGCGGGCGCCCAGGTACTGGTCACCATCGGCCAGGGCGCCGCACCCGCCGCGCAGGCGGCGCGCGCGGCGGGGGTGCATACTATCGAGCTGCCAGATGCCCAGGCCGCGATCGAGCTGCTGGACGGCGGCCACTCACCCCTCAGGCCGGCGGACGCCGTCCTGATCAAGGGATCTCATGGTTCGGGCGCCTGGCGCGTGGCTGACCACCTGACCGCCACTGACAAGGAGGACTAGCCTGATGACTGCGATCCTCGTTTCCGCCGCGGTGGGGCTGATGGTCTCGCTGCTGGGGACCCCACTGCTCATTCGTTTCCTGCACGCGCGCGAGTACGGCCAGTTCATCCGTCAGGACGGCCCTCAGGGCCACTTCACCAAGCGCGGCACCCCGACGATGGGCGGGCTGGTCATCATCGCCGCCACGGTCCTGGGCTACGCGGTGGCCAACCTCGTGGAGATGCGGGTACCGCGGGCCTCGGGAGTCCTCCTGCTCTTCCTCGTGGTCGGACTGGGCCTGATCGGCTTCCTGGACGACTTTGAGAAGATCTCTCGGCAGCGTTCCCTGGGCCTTAAGGCCTGGCAGAAGATCGTGGGCCAGGCCCTGATCGGGATCGGCTTCTCGGTGGCGGCGCTCTTCTTCGCCGATCGCAACGGCCTGACGCCGGCCTCCACACGTATCTCCTTCGCCCGCGACTCCGCGATCGACCTGGCAGCCGGAGGGATGGTGCTGGGCATCATTCTGTTCGTCCTGTGGGCGAATTTCCTCATCACCGCCTGGTCCAACGCGGTCAACCTCACCGATGGTCTTGACGGCCTGGCAGCGGGAGCCTGCGCCATGGCCTTCGGTGCCTACACCCTCATTGGCGTGTGGCAGTCCAACCAGTCCTGCCAGTACGCCCACACCGACACCGTGGCCACCATGTGCTACCAGGTGCGTGACCCGCGCGACCTGGCCATGATCGCTGCCGCCCTCATGGGAGCCTGCTTCGGCTTCCTGTGGTGGAACGCCTCGCCTGCCAAGATCTTCATGGGGGACACCGGCTCCCTGGCCCTGGGAGGGGCCTTCGCCGGGCTGTCGATCCTGACCCGCACCGAGTTCCTCGCCGTGGTCATCGGTGGGCTGTTCCTGGCCGAGGTCCTCTCCGACGTCATCCAGGTCGCCTCCTTCAAGGCCACGCGCAAGAGGGTCTTCCGTATGGCTCCGATTCACCACCACTTCGAGCTGCTGGGGTGGAGCGAGGTCAATGTCGTCATCCGCTTCTGGATCGTGGCCGGGGTCTGCGTGGTCGCCGGGCTCGGGCTGTTCTACGCGGAGTACTGGATGGCCTGACCACACCGGCAGGAGGACCAAGGATCTGTCTCCTCCCGCACAACCCCTGATCCGTACCAGCGAGGAGCCGTGAGCACCACGAACACCGTCACCCCTGAAAGCGCAGACATCATCAAGGACCTGGTCGGAGCCCGGGTGGGCGTTGTGGGGCTGGGGCGTACCGGCACCGCCGTCGTCGAGGTCCTGTCAACCCTGGGTGCGCAGGTGAGCGTCTTCGACTCCCGCCCCGACGCCCTGGAGGCCCTGCCGGCAGGGGTGAAGCCTGCCTCGGTCGCCGTGGGCGAGGCGCAGGCGGTGGCTGAGGCGATCGCGGGCTCGCAGCTGCGGTTGCTCATCGTTTCCCCGGGCGTGCCGGCCACCGGCGCGGTGGCGCGCTCCGCGCGAGATCGTGGCATCGAGACCTGGAGCGAGATCGAGCTGGCCTGGCGCCTGCAGCGCTCCACCCACCCTGAGGTCCCCTGGATCACGGTGACCGGCACGGACGGCAAGACGACGACGGTCGGGATGCTCTCGGCCATCCTCACCGCTGCCGGGCTTGAGGCTCCGGCAGTCGGCAATATCGGCGTGCCCACGATCTCCGTAGTCGCTGCTGGAGGCGCGCAGGCGCTGGCCGTAGAGCTGTCCAGCTTCCAGCTGCACACGACTCATAGCCTCAGTCCTCTGGCCGCGGCCTGCCTCAATCTCTCAGCCGACCACCTGGACTGGCACGGTGGCATGGAGGCCTACGCCGCTGACAAGTCCCGCGTCTACACCCACGCCCAGCGCGCTGCGGTCTACAACCTGGCTGACCCTGCGACACTGCGTATGGTCGAGCAGGCCGACGTCGTCGAGGGCTGCCGCGCGATCGGCTTCGGCCTGGGAGCCCCCGGGCTGGGGCAGGTTGGACTGGTTGAGGACGTCATGGTTGATCGTGCCTGGCACCCGCGGCGCCACCATGAGGCCGCCGAGCTGGCCACGTTGGCGGACCTGGCCCACCTGGCACCTGGAGGCGAGGTGGACCGCCTGCCGGCTCATATCGCTGCCGATGCCCTGGCCGCTGCCAGCCTGGCGCTGGCCCACCCCCAGGTCCAGGCGGACCTGGGCGCGGTGGCGCGGGGACTGCGTGCCTTCACCCCTGGTGCGCACCGGCTGGTCACGGTGGCCGAGGGGGCCGGCGTGACCTGGGTCGACGACTCCAAGGCCACCAACGCCCACTCCACCCAGGCCGCGTTGAGCTCAGTGCGCCCGGGCAGCGCGGTGTGGATCGTCGGAGGGGACACGAAGGGAGCCGACCTTCACGAGCTCGTGGCTCGCGTGCGCCCCTACCTGCGCGGCGCCGTCGTCATCGGAGCCGACCCGACCCCGGTGCTCCAGGCGCTGGAGGACGAGGCGCCTGACCTGCCTCGTCGCGTGGTGCCTGCGGCCAGCGCCCGCGAGGTCATCGAGGAGGCGGTCCGGCAGGCCTCGGCCATGGCACAGGAGGGAGACACGGTCCTGCTGGCACCTGCGGCGGCCTCCTGGGACCAGTTCACCAGCTACGCCGAGCGCGGTGACATGTTCGCCCAGGCCGCGCGTGCCCAGGCTGGCGTGGACCAGGACCGCCAGCCATGAGCCAGGAACAGCCCGCGCCGCGCCCGCAGCGCTCCCGGCCTTGGTGGCGGGTCCTGACCGGACCCGATGGCCCGGTCCCGGGTGAGAGGGCCTCGCTGACCTACTACACGCTGCTCATTGCCTCACTCTTCCTCCTGGTCCTGGGCCTCATCATGGTCTTCTCGGTCCAGTCCGTCACCGTGGCGGCCCAGGGAGGCAACGCCTACGCGGCCTTCGCCCGCTACCTCGTCATCGCGCTGGTCGGGCTGGCGGCCATGTTCGCGGCCTCCCGGGCCTCCGTGCCCCTGCTCAAGCGCCTGACGCTGCCGGTCCTGGGCGCCTCGATGGCGTTGCAGTGCCTGGTCTTCGTCCCAGGCGCCAGCCGCTGCGCCGGTGGAAACTGCAACTGGGTGGCTGTGCCCCTCATCGGCACCGCCCAGCCCTCGGAGTTCATCAAGCTGGGGCTGGCGCTGTACACCGGATGGGTTGTTGTGCGTCACGGGGGCAGGTTCGGCTCGGTCAGGAGCACCCTGCTCATGCTGGCTCCCGCGGCCGTGGCCATCATGCTGGTCATGGGCGGTGGAGACCTGGGGACCGTGGTCATCATGGTCATGCTCATGGCCGGGGCACTGTGGATGGCGGGACTGGGCCGGGGCTGGTTCCTGGTCCTGGGCGGTGTGGGGCTGGTGGGCTTTGCCGGCGGAACCATGCTCTCGGCCAACCGTCGTGCGCGCATCATGGCCTGGCTCAATCCGGAGGGCTCTGATCCTCTGGACGTGGGCTACCAGCCTCTCCACGGCCGCTACGCCATGGGCACCGGAGGCTGGGGCGGGGTCGGCCCAGGGTCCTCGCGCCAGAAGTGGGGGTACCTGACTCAGGCGGACTCCGACTACGTCTTCGCGGTCCTGGGCGAGGAGCTGGGACTGGTAGGCACCGTCGTCGTCATCGTGCTCTTCGCGGTGGTGGGCTGGTGCTGCGCGCGCATTATCCGCCGCAGCAACGACCTGTACGTCAGTGTGGTCACCGGCGGCATCATGGCCTGGATCGTGGGCCAGGCACTGGTCAACATGAGCGTGGTGGTCGGGCTCCTGCCGGTGCTGGGCGTGCCGCTGCCACTGATCAGCGCCGGCGGGTCCTCCCTCATCTTCGTGCTCCTGGCCATCGGCGTGCTGCTGTCCTTCGCGCGCCAGGAGCCCGGCGCGCCCGAGGCCTTCGCCGCTCGGGTGGGAGCGATGCGTCGTAGCCTGTCCGTCGTCACATCTCGCAGGAGGAACCGTGCCTGAGACCCAGGACCACCCGCTTCGCGTGCTGCTGGCCGGAGGAGGAACCGCCGGTCACGTCAACCCGCTGCTGGCCACGGCCGCGGCGTTGGGCGAGCCCGGCCTGGCCGGCAGCCGGGACGCCGAGCTGCTCGTGCTGGGCACCAAGGAGGGGCTGGAGGCAGACCTCGTCCCGCAGGCCGGCTACGAGCTGGCACTCGTGCCGCGTGTGCCCATGCCTCGGCGGCCCGGGCCTGCTCTGGTCAGGCTTCCGGCGCGCCTGCGTGGTGCCGTGCGTGCGGCTCGTGAGGCCATTGAGCGCGTCGAGGCCGACGTCGTGGTCGGCTTCGGCGGATACGTGTCCACCCCGGCCTACCTGGCTGCGCGCCAGGCAGGGGTTCCGGTGGTCATCCACGAGCAGAACGCCCGCCCAGGGCTGGCCAACCGGCTGGGAGCGCGCTGGGCCAAGGCGGTGGCGCTCACCTTCGCCTCCACCCCGCTCGCCGCGCGCCACGGGCGCACGGAGGTGACCGGACTGCCTCTGCGTCCGGCGATCGCTGATCTCGTTGCCTCTCAACGCTCTGCGCAGCTCAAGGCACGCTCCCGCGAAGAAGGTGCCCAGGCGCTGGGCCTGGACCCCAGCGCCCCCACGCTGCTGGTCACCGGTGGCTCCCTGGGCGCGCAGCGTCTCAACGAGGTCATGGCCGAGTCCCTGGCGTCCCTGCCCGAGGGGCTCCAGGTGCTGCACCTGACCGGACGCGGCAAGGACGCCGCGGTGCGTAGCGCGTTGGAGGGTGCCGTGGCGGCCGGTGCGGTTAGTGCTGAGGCAGCAGGGCGCTACCACGTCCTGGACTACCTCACGCAGATGGAGCAGGCCTATGCCTGCGCCGACGGCGTCATCTGCCGCTCCGGCGCGGGCACAGTGGCCGAGCTGACTGCTCTGGGCCTGCCGGCGCTCTACGTGCCCCTGCCTGTGGGCAACGGGGAGCAACGCCTGAACGCGGCCGACGTCATCGCCGCCGGTGGCGGGCGGCTCGTGCCCGACGCCGAGCTCAACGTGGCCCAGGTGCGTGCCTTCACGCAGGTGCTCACCGATCCGCAGGCGCATGAGGCCATGGCGCAGGCCGCTGCCTCGACCGGGGTGCGTGACGGCGCAGCGCGGCTGGCTGATCTCGTACGGCAGGTCGCTGGCACCGGTGACCGCGTAGCCGGGAGCGAGGAGAAGAGTGATGACGACGCAGCATGACCACACGACGGCGGACCTGGCCGGTTCCTCCTTCCACCTCATCGGGGTGGGGGGAGCTGGCATGAGCGTCCTCGCCCAGCTGTTGGCCGAGCAGGGTGCGCACGTCACCGGCTCTGACGCGCACTCCAGCCCGGCGCTGGAGCAGCTGCTCGCCCAGGGCCTGGAGGTCCGGGTGGGCCATGACGCCGACGCGGTGCCCCCCGAGGCCACGGTCGTGGTCTCCACGGCGATCAAGGAGACCAACCCCGAGCTGGTCCGGGCACGTGGCCGTGGCCAGGAGGTCATCCACCGCTCTCAGGCCCTGGCCCTGGCCGCGCGGGGGCGGAGCATGGTGGCGGTGGCCGGGGCCCACGGCAAGACCACGACCTCTGGCATGCTGGCCGAGGCCCTGACCGAGCTGGGCTGGGACCCCTCTTTCGCCATCGGGGGAGTCGTGCGGGCGCTGGGCAGCGGTGCCCATCTGGGGGCCGGACAGGTCCTTGTCGCCGAGGCGGATGAGTCTGACCGCTCCTTCCTCAACTACGCCCCTGCGGTCGAGATCGTCACCAACGTCGAGCCCGATCACCTGGACACCTACGGCACGCGCGAGGCCTTCGAGGAGGCCTTCCTCGACTTCTCGCGGCGCCTGGTAGCCGGAGGGCTTCTCATCGCCTGTGCCCAGGATCCCGGAGCCCTGCGCCTGGCTCGTGCCGCGGCTGGTGAGGGCCGGCGAGTGGTCACCTACGGCAGCCTCAGCCCGGCTGAGCTACCCGACCAGGACCTGGTCGGGCTGGCTCACGTCGAGTTGGAGGTTGAGGAGCACCCGGCTCAGGGCACGCGCTCGCGCCTGACCCTGTGGACGACGCCGACCAGCCACGACGAGCCGGTCAGCCTTGAGCTCTCAGTGCCTGGTGAGCACGTGGCCCTGGACGCGGCGGCGGCCTGGGCCTGTGGCGTGGAGCTGGGAGCGCAGCCCCAGGCCATGGCCCGTGCCCTGGGAGCCTTCGGAGGGACCAAGCGGCGTTTCGAGGATCGCGGCGAGGTTGGCGGGGTGCGTGTGGTTGATGACTATGCCCACCATCCCACCGAGATCCAGGCCTTGGCGACGGCGGCTCGTGAGGTGGCCCAGGCGCGCGGAGGCCGGCTTCTCATCCTCTTCCAACCTCACTTGTTCTCCCGGACCCAGGCCTTTGCCGAGCGCTTTGGTCAGGCGCTGAGCCTGGCTGATCTCGTCGTCGTCACGGCCGTCTACCCGGCTCGGGAGGCCCAGGAGGACTTCCCGGGGGTGAGCGGGCGCACCGTGAGCGAGCACGTTCCTGGTGGTCGCTACCTCGCTGACCGCGTGGAGGCGGCCCGCAGCCTGGCCGACGCGGCCCAGAGGGGGGACCTGCTGCTGACCGTCGGGGCGGGTGACGTCACCGAGATGGGCCAGGTGATCCTGGACCGGCTGGCCGAGCGTGGCCTGGACGGTCCTGGCGGGGAGGCCGCGTGAGGAAGCCCAGCCCGCCGCGGCCCGAGCCTGGCGCTGAGGTCGCCGGCCACGGCGAGGTGTGGCGGCAGGAGACCAGCGCGGACCTGTCCGTGTTCGCACGCCGCGGGGAGCGCAGCGAGACCGGGCTCGGCCAGGCACGCGACCGTGTGGTCTCTACCGGCCTGGCTGACCGGCTGGCCGAGCGGCGTCGTGCGCTGCGCACGCTGCGACGCCGTCGGGTGTGGATGGCTGGTGCCGTCCTCATCCTCGTCCTCGCCCTGGCGTGGACGGTGCTCTGGTCTCCGTTGCTCGGGCTGCGTGGCTCTGAGATCACGGTCTCCGGCTCGGACTCCAGCGTCTCGACCGAGCAGGTGCGTGAGCTGCTTCAGGACCAGGAGGGAACGAGCCTGGTGCGGCTGGACCTGCGGCAGGCCGCACGGACCGTGACGGACGGGCTGGTGCGTGTGCGCTCGACGCAGGTGGCGCGTTCCTGGCCTCACGGCTTGACCGTCTCCCTGACCATGCGGGTGCCGGTGGCCGTGCGGCAGGTCGACCAGTCCTACGAGGTACTCGACGGCGACGCGGTGGTCCTGGAGACCACGGACACCCCGCCTGAGGGTCTGGTGAGGATCACGGATCCTGAGGACGGTGGGCTCAGCGGCACCCAGGTGGCCGCGGTGGCCCAGGCCGTCGGCGCGCTGGACGTGGCGACCCGAGCCCAGGTCGCCTCTGGATCGGCCTCGTCATCGGGGCAGGTCACCCTGGTCCTGACCAGCGGGGCGAGCGTGCAGTGGGGGGACACTGAGGAGATGGCGCTCAAGGCGCAGGTGCTCAAGGTGCTGCTGGCCCAGGAGGCCAGCGTCTACGACGTCTCCTCGCCACACAGCCCGACCACCTCGTGAGCTGGTGAGCGGCAGACGGTGACCGGACGGGAGGTGCGGAACACGCGTCGAACACGCCGAGGCAAATCCGCAGCGCGCGGCGCGACGGACCATAGCGTTACTCCCGTCATCGAGAGAATGACATAAGTATATACCTCAACTTGAGGTTGAGGGTCGGGGAGCCCTTGCGGCTCGGTACCAAGCGCGGAGGCACACAGTGGCGGAGTCCCAGCACTACCAGGCAGTTATCAAGGTGGTGGGCGTCGGCGGTGGCGGCGTCAACGCCGTCAACCGCATGATCGAGTCCGGGCTGCGCGGTGTGGAGTTCATCGCCGTCAACACCGATGCCCAGGCACTGCTCATGTCTGATGCGGACACCAAGTTGGACGTCGGCCGTGACCTGACCCGAGGCCTCGGAGCCGGAGCGGACCCCTCCATCGGTCGCAAGGCGGCTGAGGACCACGAGGATGACATCCGTGAGGCCCTGGACGGCGCGGACATGGTCTTCGTCACCGCCGGTGAGGGTGGTGGCACCGGCACCGGTGCGGCTCCCGTGGTCGCCCGGGTCGCCCGCGAGCTTGGCGCGCTGACCATCGGCGTGGTGACCCGTCCCTTTGCCTTCGAGGGACGTCGCCGCGCTACCCAGGCTGACGACGGCGTGAAGAACCTCCGCGAGGCCGTCGACACCCTTATCGTCATCCCCAACGACCGGCTGCTGCAGATCGCCGACCGCGGCATCAGCGTCGTCGACGCCTTCAAGCAGGCCGATCAGGTTCTCCTCCAGGGTGTCCAGGGCATCACCGAGCTCATCACCACCCCGGGTCTGATCAACGTCGACTTCAACGACGTCAAGTCCGTCATGCAGGACGCCGGCAGCGCCCTCATGGGCATCGGCTCGGCCACGGGGGAGGGGCGTGCGCTGGCCGCCACCGAGCAGGCCATTGCCTCCCCGCTGCTGGAGTCCTCGATCGACGGCGCTCACGGCGTCCTGCTCTTCTTCCAGGGTGGCTCCGACCTCGGCCTGTTCGAGGTGTCTGAGGGGGCTGAGCTCGTGCGCGAGTCGGTCCACCCTGAGGCCAACATCATCGTCGGTGCGGTGGTCGACGGCGCGCTGGGCGACGAGCTGCGCGTGACGGTGATCGCGGCCGGCTTTGACGCTGAGCCCGTCTCTGCCGGCAGCCTGGAGGGTGCGCTCACGCGTGAGAGCCGGGCCAAGGCGCAGGTCAAGCCGGCCGGCGCTGCAGCGCCCCAGACCCCGGCCCGCGGCGCTCACGCCGCCGAGAACCCCGTGTCCCGGCCGGCGCCGCAGGTCTCCAGCCCGGCTCCGGCGGCTCCCACGGCCCCCACCAGCGAGGTGCCGGCCTACGTTGACGACCTCGCCCCCGAGGCGGCCGTGGAGCTGGAGGTTCCCCGGCTCATGGGTGCCGACGCCGAGTCCGACGAGATCGACCTGCCTGACTTCCTGCGCTGAGCACGTTCATGACGCCTGACGCCCCCTCGCCCCGGTCCGCGCCCGAGGCAGGGGGCGTTGGTGCACCCCTCCTCCTGCCCCTCGACCTCGGTCCGGCAGCCCGAGGCGTGTTCACCACCCGCTTGTGGCCCGGTGACACTGCCTCGCACCACGATCCCTACCGGGGTCTCAACCTCGCGGCGCACGTCGGAGACAGCCCCGAGCACGTCCAGGCCGCCCGGCGCGCCCTGGAGCTGGCGCTGGGGCTGGGGCAGGGAGCCGACGGCGAGGTGGGGCCGGGGGTGGTGGCCTGGATGGACCAGGTGCACTCCGCCGTCGTCGCCACCGCCTACCGCGCTGGGGGACGTGGGGACGTGCCGCGAGCCGATGCGCTCATCCTGGACCGAGCGGACCCGCGGTGCGAGGGCGTGGCTGGGGTCGGGGTCCTGGTGGCCGACTGCGTCCCGCTGCTCCTGGCCTCCCAGGACGGACGCGTGGTGGCAGCTGTGCACGCGGGTCGTCGGGGCATGCTCGACGGCGTGGTGGCTGCAACGCTGGACGAGCTGGAACGGCGCGGCGTGGGTGCGGGCCAGCTGTGGGCCGCGATCGGTCCGTGTATCTGCGGGCAGTGCTACGAGGTGCCCGAGCAGATGCAGGCCGCGAGCCTCGCCCGCGAGAGCGAGTGCGGCTCGCGGACCCGGTGGGGTACCCCGGGGCTCGACGTCGCTGCCGGGGTCCAGGCGCAGCTGGCGCGGGTCGGAGTGGAGCACGTGGTTCGTGGCGGGTGGTGCACCTGGGAGGACGAGCGCTTCTACTCCTACCGGCGCGAGCCTGTGACCGGACGTATGGCCGGTGTGGTCCTGGCGGGATGATGACACGCCGAAACCAATCGAGGGCAGGACGGTGCGGCACCGATAACGTCGTGCTGTCCGGACCGCCCCAGGACCGGCAGGACACAGGAGCGAACACATGAGCGGCGCGCTGCGCAAGATGACGAACTTCCTCGGATACTCCGAGCCCGCTGAGGACTATGACGAGGGCTACCACGAGGCCGGTGGCGCCTATGACACCTACGCCGCCCCCGCCGTCGCCGACTCTGCCCAGGAGGCTGAGGACTTCGCCGACTACGCGGGTCTTGAGGACTCGGGTACCGCGGCCGGGGCGGGTGCGGACCTGCGCCGGATCGTCACCGTCCACCCCTCGACCTACAACGAGGCGCGTGTCATCGGCGAGTCCTTCCGCGATGGCGTGCCGGTGATCGTCAACCTGACCAACATGAGCGAGTCCGACGCCCGCCGCATGGTGGACTTCTCCGCCGGCCTGGTCTTCGGGCTTCACGGCGCGATCGAGCGTGTGACCCCGCGCGTGTTCCTCCTGACCCCGGCTACCGTGGAGACTGACGGCGGCCAGGGGGCCACCGTCTCCCACGACCGCTTCTTCAACCAGAGCTGAGCGGGGCGAGGGCCGCGGTGCTGGTTCCGATCGTCTCGATCCTGCAGAGCCTGCTCAGCCTCTACATCCTGGTCCTCCTGGGCCGGGTGGTGCTGGACTGGATCCAGGTCTTCTCCCGGCAGTGGAGGCCACGTGGCCTTGTGCTCGTCCTGGCGAACCTGGGCTACGCGCTCACGGACCCACCGCTGAGGTGGCTGCGGCGCGTGGTCCCGGTGCTGCGTGCCGGTGGGATGGGCATCGACCTCAGTTTTATCGCGCTGTACTTCATCATCGTTGTCCTCCAGGTTGCCCTGGGGATGGTGGCGAGAATCTGACCGTGCCAGGGGGCCTGCGCTCCGGCTCCCAGGCAGGTACCAGGGTCGCGATATGCTGGTGCCCTGAGAGGGATCCTGATCCTGACACTCTGTTCAATATCACCTGAAGCTTAAGTTCAGGTACTCTGTTCGCATGAGTACCCGGTCGAACCGGTGCTCGTGACATTTTCCGTAACGACACCGAGGTGACGACTATGACGCTGCTGACGGCAGACGACGTCCTCAACAAGAAGTTCCAGGCGACGAAGTTCCGCGAGGGCTACGAGCAGGACGAGGTTGACGAGTTCCTCGACGAGGTCGTCGAGGCGATGCGTCAGCTCGAGGCTGAGAATGCCGACCTCAAGGCGAAGCTCGAGGCCGCCAACGCTCGGCTTGCCGATGCCAGCGACGCCCCCCACGAGGCTCCCGCCCAGGCCCCGGTTGTCGAGCCGGCCGTCCAGGCTGCTCCTGTGGTTACCCCGGAGCCGGCCGTCGCCGGTGGTGAGGAGCCGGTGGCTGCCTCCGGCATGCTGGAGCTGGCACAGCGTCTGCACGACGAGCACGTTGCCAACGGTAAGGCCGAGGGCGAGCGTATTGTTGCCGAAGCCCGTACCACGGGTGAGCAGATCGTCCGCGAGGCTGAGGACCAGCGCAACCGCACGCTGGCCCAGCTGGAGAAGGAGCGCTCCGGTCTGGAGCACAAGATCGACGAGCTGCGTCGCTTCGAGTCCGACTACCGCACCCGCCTCAAGAGCTACCTGCAGGGTCTGCTGACCAACGTCGAGGACGGCGTGGGCTCCGGCAGCTCCCCGTCGCTGTGAGGCGACACAGCTGACCACCTTGTGAGGGCGGCGTCCCGTGCCGGGACGTCGCCCTTGCGCGTGAGTGAGAAAGGACTGCGAGCCCCGCTATGACACCATCCTCAGCCCGGCCCCGTGGCAGGCGTGCTGCGGCGCCAGCGCGCCTGCGGCTGCAGCGTCCCTCTGGCTACGTCCTTGCTCTGTGGCTGGTGGCGATCGTCGTGGTCCTCGTTGACCAGCTGACCAAGGCCTGGGCCGCCTCGGCCCTGGCCGACGGGCACCGGGTGGCGCTCCTGGGTGACCTGCTGGGCCTGGTGCTCGTGCGCAACCCGGGGGCCGCTTTCTCCTTCGCCACCGGCCAGACCTGGATCTTCACCGTCGTCGCCGTGGTGGTGACGGTGATCGTGCTCCGCGCCTCGCGGCGCCTGGCCTCGCGCTGGTGGGCCGTGACGCTGGGGCTGGTGCTGGGCGGCGCCGTCGGCAACCTCATCGACCGCTTGGTCCGCTCTCCCGGTGTCTTTCGGGGACATGTGGTCGACTTCATCGACTACGGCGGCTACTTTGTGGGCAACGTCGCCGATATCGCGATCGTCGTGGCGGCGGCGGCGATCGTCGCGCTGTCCGTCTACGGCCTGGAGCTGGACGGCAGCCGTTCGTCTGGAACCCGTCAGGACGGGCCAGACGAGCTGGACAAGCCGGACGAGCTGGACGGCGAGGGGACCGGCCAGGAGCAGGCCTCGTGAGCATGCGTCTGCTGCCTGTCCCAGACGGACTGGTGGGCGAGCGCGTGGACGCGGCCCTGGCGCGCATGACCGGCCTGTCGCGCTCCAAGGTCTCCGAGCTGTGCGCCCAGGGCGGGGTGCGGATGGACGGGGTGGTGCTGGGCAAGTCGGACCGATTGGTGGCCGGCAGCCTCATTGAGGTCGACCTGCCTGATCCTCGCCCGCTGGGCCCCGCACCCACGCCTGTGGACGGCATGAGCCTGGTGTATGAGGACGAGGACATTGTCGTCGTCGACAAACCGGCCGGGATCGCGGCCCACCCTTCGATGGGCTGGGACGGGCCGGATGTGCTCGGTGCCCTCAAGGCCATGCACGTCCAGGTGGCCACCTCCGGGGCCGCTGAGCGTCAGGGGATCGTCTCGCGCCTGGACGTGGGCACCTCGGGCGTCATGATCGTGGCCAAGGGCGAGAGAGCCTACTCGGTGCTCAAACGAGCCTTCCGTGAGCACGAGGTGGACAAGATCTACCACGCCCTGGTCCAGGGCCACCTTGACCCCTCCTCCGGGACGATTGACGCTCCTATCGGGCGCCACCCCAGCCGAGAGTGGAAGATGGCCATCATCGATGGCGGACGCGAGTCCGTCACCCACTACGACGTCATTGAGTCGATGCCGGCCGCCGACCTGGCGGAGATCCACCTGGAGACCGGGCGTACCCACCAGATCCGCGTGCACATGTCCGCCGTCGGCCACCCCTGCGTGGGCGACGAGACCTACGGTGCGGACGCAGCCCTGTCCCAGCGCACGGGCCTGGTGCGCCAGTGGCTCCACGCGCACCGTCTGGGACTGGCCCACCCGATCACAGGAGAGTGGATGACCTTCGTCAGTCCGTACCCCGACGATCTCGTCCACGCTCTGGAGGTGCTGAGGTATGCCTGAGACGGTGAGGATCCTGACGGCGCGCGGTGACGGCGTCGGGGAGCAGGCTGAGCTGGTGCACGCAGGTGCAGGCCTGGTGCGCCTGGAGGTCTTCGTCCGGGAGCAGAACGTGCCCCTCGTCCTGGAGATCGACGCGCGTGACTATGAGCCGACGACGGTGCACGTCCTGGCGAGTGCTCCTGACGGCACGCCCCTGGGCACAGCGCGCCTGCTGATCGACCCCGATGATCCTGGCCAGGCGCACCTGGGACGGCTGGCCGTCCGGCGCTCGGCGCGGGGGACGGGCCTGGGCGCCAGGCTCGTGGCCGCCGTCGAGCAGGCAGCCGTGGAGCTGGCGACCGGGGACGGTCCGAGCGCCCCGGACAGGGTGCGGATGGTGCTGTCCGCCCAGGAGCAGGCGATGGGTTTCTACGCGCGCTGCGGCTATGCCCCGGTGGACGGGCGTCGGTACCTCGACGCCGGGATCTGGCACCAGGACATGGCGAGGTTCCTCACCCGCTGAGGCCCGGCTCCCGGCCCTAGGATGGGCCCATGGCTGATCCCGGTACCCAGGCACCTGAGGCTAAGAAGGACGACTTCGTCCACCTCCACGTCCACACGGACTACTCGATGCTCGACGGCGCCGGGAAGATCAAGGACTACGTCGCCGAGGCCAAGAGGCTGGGGCAGCCGGCGCTGGCCATCACCGACCACGGCTACATGTTCGGCGCCTACGAGTTCTACGAGGCTGCGCGCAAGGCTGGTATCAAGCCGATCGTGGGCGTCGAGGCCTATATGACCCCCGGGACCTCGCGCTTTGACAAGACGCGCGTGTTCTGGGGAGAGGAGTCCCAACGCTCCGACGACGTCTCGGCGCGAGGCTCCTACACGCATATGACACTGCTCTCGCGTAATGACGAGGGACTGCACAACCTCATGCGCCTGGACTCCTACGCCTCCTTGGAAGGCCAGTGGGGCAAGTCCCCGCGTATGGACCGCGAGCTGCTCCAGCGCTACGCCTCCGGGCTCATCGGCACCTCCGGCTGCCCGTCCTCGGAGATCCAGACGCGGCTGCGCCTGGGGCAGTGGGAGGAGGCACTGCGCTGCGCCGGGGAGCTGCAGGACATCTTCGGCAAGGAGTTCTTCTACGTCGAGCTGATGGACCACGGCCTGGAGATCGAGCAGCGGGTGACCAAGGACCTGCTGCGCCTGGCCAAGGAGATCGGCGCACCCCTGCTGGCCACCAACGACTCCCACTACGTACGCCCCGAGGACCGCACCATCCAGGACGCGATGCTGTGCATCAACTCCGGCTCGGTGCTCTCCGATCCCGACCGCTTCAAGTTCGACGGCGACACCTACTACCTGCGTCCCGGACGGGAGATGCGTGAGCTCTTCCGCGAGATGCCGCAGGCCTGTGACAACACCCTGCTCGTGGCCGAGCAGTGCGACGTCCACTTCGCCACCGTGGACGAGGGAGCCTCCTTCATGCCGGCCTTCCCCGTGCCCGAGGGGGAGACCATGGAGTCCTGGTTCATCAAGGAGTGCTGGAAGGGGATGGACAAGCGCTTCGGCGGTAACATCCCCGAGGACTGCCGCAAGCAGGCCGAGTACGAGATCGGCGTCATCGTCCAGATGGGGTTCCCCGGCTACTTCCTGGTGGTGGCTGACTACATCAACTGGGCCAAGAACCACGGCATCCGTGTGGGACCGGGGCGTGGGTCCGGAGCCGGCTCCATGGTTGCCTACGCCATGGGGATCACCGAGCTCAATCCTCTCCAGCACGGCCTCATCTTCGAGCGCTTCCTCAACCCCGAGCGCATCTCCATGCCGGATATCGACGTCGACTTCGACGAGCGCCGGCGTGAGGAAGTCATTGACTACGTCAAGGCCAAGTACGGCGCGGACAAGATCAGCCAGGTCGTTACCTACGGCGTCATCAAGGCCAAGCAGTCCCTGAAGGACTCCAGCCGCGTCATGGGCTACCCCTACGCCGTCGGTGACCGGCTGACCAAGGCGATGCCTCCCACCATCATGGGTAAGGACATCACCATCAAGGGCATCTTCAATCCCGAGGACGAGCGCTACGGGGAGGCCGCGGAGTTCCGCGCCCTGCACGCTGAGGACCCCGATGCCCAGAAGATCGTTGAGCTCGCCCAGGGGCTGGAGGGCATGACCCGCCAGTGGGGCGTGCACGCCTGCGCCGTCATCATGTCCAGCGCCACGCTGACTGACATCATCCCGATGATGCAGCGCCTGCAGGACGGCGCCTACATCACCCAGTTCGACTACCCCACCTGTGAGCACCTGGGGCTGCTCAAGATGGACTTCCTGGGCCTGCGCAACCTCACGGTCATCTCCGATGCCCTGGAGAACATCGTGGCCAACGGCAAGGAGCCGCTGGACATCGACCACGTCGCCCTGGATGACGCCGAGACCTACCAGCTGCTCTCGCGCGGGGAGACCCTGGGCGTCTTCCAGCTCGATGGCGGTGGTATGCGCACGCTGCTGCGGCTGATGAAGCCTGACAACTTCGAGGACATCTCCGCCGTCGGCGCCCTGTACCGTCCCGGGCCCATGGGTGCGGAGTCACACACCAACTATGCCCTGCGCAAGAACGGCCAGCAGGAGATCACCCCGATCCACCCGGAGCTCAAGGAGGCCCTGGAACCCATCCTGGGCAACACCTACGGCCTCATCGTCTACCAGGAGCAGGTGATGAAGATCGCCACCGACCTGGCGGGCTTCACGATGGGTAAGGCCGACGCCCTGCGCAAGGCCATGGGTAAGAAGAAGATGGACATCCTGGCCAAGATGTTCGTCGAGTTCGAGGCCGGGATGGTGGCCAACGGCTTCTCCAAGGAGAGCGTCAAGACCCTGTGGGACGTCGTGGTGCCCTTCGCCAAGTACGCCTTCAACAAGGCGCACTCGGCGGCCTACGGCGTCGTGTCCTACTGGACCGCGTACCTCAAGACCCACTACCCGACGGAGTACATGGCGGCGCTGCTGACCAGCCAGAAGGACAACAAGGACAAGCTGGCGCTCTACCTCGGCGAGTGCCGTCACATGGGCATCAAGGTGCTGCCCCCGGACGTCAACGCCTCGCGTGCCCAGTTCTCCGCCGTCGGCTCGGACATCCGCTTCGGGCTCGGGGCGATCCGCAACGTGGGCGCCAACGTGGTCGACGGGATCGTCGCAGCCCGTGAGGAACAGGGCGACTTCACCAGCTTTGAGGACTTCCTGGACAAGGTGCCGGCGGTGGTGTGCAACAAGCGCACGATCGACTCGTTGATCAAGGCCGGTGCCTTTGACTCCCTGGGCAAGTCACGTCGCTCCCTGCAGGCCTGCCATGAGGACTTCGTTGACGAGATCATCGGGGTCAAGCGCAACGAGGCCGTGGGACAGTTCGACCTCTTCGCCTCGCTGGGCGGTGGCGACCAGGCGTCTGAGGACCCTGCCTTCGGCTCCGGCCCGGTCTTCTCCTCCGAGGTCCCGGACCTGCCTGAGTGGGACAAGAAGGACAAGCTGGCCTTCGAGCGCGACATGCTGGGCCTCTACGTCTCTGACCACCCGCTGCTGGGCCTGGAGGGCATGCTCTCCAAGCTGGCGGACGTCGAGATCGCTGACCTGCTGGAGAACGAGGAGCGGCCTGACGGTGCCATGGTGACGGTGGCCGGGCTCATCACCTCCCTGCAGCGTAAGACCACCAAGCAGGGCAACCTGTGGGCCATCGCGCAGGTGGAGGACCTGGGCGGAACGGTGGAGGCGCTCTTCTTCCCCGCGACCTACCAGACAGTCTCCACGATGCTGGCTCCTGACACGGTGGTGACCCTGCGCGGGCGGGTCAACCGGCGTGACGGGCAGGTGGCCCTGGCGGTCCAGGAGATGACAATTCCCGATGTCTCCAGCGCGACGCACGAGTCCGTGACCCTGACGCTGCCGACCAACCGCTGCACCGGCCCGCTCATTGACCAGCTCAAGACCGTGCTGGAGAAGCACCCCGGGATGAGCCCGGTCAGGCTCACGCTGACGAGCAAGTACCGCGAGGTGCGTACCCAGCTGAGCAACTCCCTGCGGGTGGAGGCTTCACAGGCCTTCTACTCCGACGTCAAGGCGCTCCTGGGCCCGGGGTGCCTCAAGCACTGAAGGCCCGGGACCGCCGGCCCCTACTCTTGCGCAGCGACGACGGCGCCCGCGGCCTGGGCCGGTAGCTCGACCTCGACGACGTCCCCAGCAGCCAGGTGGTGGCCGCGCCGGGTCTCGACCTCGCCGTTGACCCTCACGTCACCGGACTGGATCGCGATCCGCGCCTCGGCGCCGTCCTCGACCAAGCCTGCCAGCTTGAGGAACTGGCCGAGCTTGATCTCGCCGCGCACGGGCACGGTCGGGTACTGGTAGGCGTCATGGGTCTGGCTCATGGCACCAGTCTTCCAGGTCACCGGGCATGATGGCCTTGTGAAGCGTGACCCTGTGAAGCATGAGACGCTGGCCTCGGACCGGCTCGTCCTCGTCGTCGGTCAGCGCTACCCGGTGGGGGAGCGGTGCCACACTCTGACCCCGCGCCTGGCGCAGGCGACGGTGCGCTCCCGCGAGGTCCTGGTGGAGCTTGCGGGCCACGGTGAGGTCATCACCTACGGCGAGCTCAGTCAGGCCATCGGTGGCCTGGTTCTTCCCCGGCACATGGGCCCGTTGCTGCACATGCTGGGGCACGACTGCGCCAGACGGGGCGAGCCGGACCTGGCCGCCCTGGTCGTCTCGGCGACCAGCGGTGAGGTGTCCACCCCGGACAGCGCCTGGGCGCAGCCGGCGCGTGAGGCCTGCTGGGCCTACTGGTCCTGAGCCGGCCCGAGAGGCCTCAAGGTGGGTGAGGTCGGCTCAGAATGCCTCGACGGCGGCTTTTTGTAGGGGTAGTCCGTTGATGAAGTGTTCGAGGTAGTGCTGGTACTCGGTGACTTGTTCGGGTGTGGCTTGGAGGGTGAGGGCCTGTTGTGTGGTGCTCACGGTGTTGTCGATCCAGTCTTCGAGTGTGGTGTTTTGGGCCCATTGGGAGTAGGCGGCTAGGAGTGCCATGCCCCAGGCGCCGCCTTCGGAGGCTGTGGTGGAGACGGTGACGGGGGTGTCGAAGGCTGCGGCGAGGATTTGTTGGGGGATGCGTGGGGTCTTGAAGATGCCGCCGTGGGCGTGCATGGAGTCGATGGTGATGTTGGTGGTGTGGCGCAGGATCTGGACTCCGTGGGCCATGGAGGCGAATAGGGCGAACAGGTGGGAGCGCATGAGGCCGGCCAGGCTGAACTTGGCGTTGGGGCGGCGCAGGGTGAGGGGGCGTCCTTCGGGGAGGTTGACGAGGGCGTCGCCGGATAGGAAGTTGTAGGACATGGTGCCGGCTTGGTCCATGGTGGTGGTGTCGGCGGCGGTGAGGAGGAGGTCGAATAGGGGGCCGCGGTCGATGGGGTGGCCCAGGGTGGTGGCGAACTGGGAGAAGACCTCGACCCAGGCGTTGAGGTCGGAGGTGCAGTTGTTGGCGTGGGCCATGGCGACGGGGCGGCCGGTGGGGGTGGCGACGAGGTCGATTTCGGGGATGAGGGTGCGTAGGGGCTGGTCCAGGACGATCATGGCGAAGGCGCTGGTGCCGGCTGAGACGTTGCCGGTGCGGGGGCGTAGGGCGGCGGTGGCGACCATGCCGGTGCCGGCGTCTCCTTCGGGCGGGCACAGGGGGATGCCTGGTTGGAGGGTACCGGTGGGGTCGAGCAGGGTGGCGCCGTCGGGGGTGAGGGTGCCGGCTTCCTGACCGGCCAGGGCGACTTGTGGTAGGACCTGGGCCAGGTGCCAGGGCGCGGAGACGGCCTGGTCGAAGGCGGCGAGCATGTGTGGGTCGAAGGAGGCGCCGTCGGCTCCGATGGGGAAGACGCCGGAGGCCTCGCCCACGCCCAGGACGTGGCGGCCGGTCAGGCGCCAGTGGATGTAGCCGGCCAGGGTGGTCACCCGGTTGATGTGGGGCACGTGGGGCTCGCCGGTGGTGATGGCGCGGTGGAGGTGGGAGATGGTCCAGCGTTGGGGGATGTTGAGGCCGAACAGCTGGGACAGGGCGGCGGAGGACTCGGCGGTGATGGTGTTGCGCCAGGTGCGGAAGGGGGTCAGGAGCTGGCCCTGGGCGTCCAGGGCGATGTAGCCGTGCATCATGCCCGAGATCCCGATGGCTCCGGTGGTGGTCAGGGCAAGGCCGTGAGTGTCCTTGAGGTCGTTGGCCAGGGCGGCGTAGGCGGCGCGCAGGCCGGCGATGATCTCCTCCAGGCGGTAGGTCCACACCCCGTCGACCAGGGAGTTGTCCCAGTCGTGCGCGCCGGAGGCGAGCACCGTGCCAGCAGGATCGATCAGCACCGCCTTGATCCGGGTGGAACCAAACTCAATACCCAACGCAGTCCGAGTCAGGTCCAGGGGGGTCGAGGTGGTGGGGTGCTGAGACATCCGAGGGCTCCGTTGCGTGTCGGTGGGTGGGTCACAGTGGCGTCGTGGTGGTCGAGGACGTCACCGGTCTGGAACCGAGTGTAGACGGGATCCGCCCTGAATGTGAACGTTCACTTGTGTCAGAGTTCGTGTCGTACCTCCTGCGTAGCCTCAGGGTCATGAGGACAGGCGTGAGCGGGACCGCGGTAGCGTGCCCGGCGGACAAGGCAAGGCAGCCGTCACCACTGAGCTGTGCCCTGGTGACCAGGATGGGGGCCAATGCGGCGCTGGTCCGTGTCTGGCCGGAGGAGGGGATGCCCGCCGTCATTGACGGCGCGAGGCAGGAGGGCTTTGACCTTCAGCTCCCCGTGCCCGGCCGCTCTTGGACCGTGTGGTGGCAGAGGCAGGACTTTGAGGATGAGCGTATGGGGCAGCTCGCGCAGGCCCTGACCCGGCGGGGCGTGCTGGCCTACGCCTATGCCGGCTCCTGTGATGAGGCTCTTCTCCTAGAGCAGCCCACCGCGGAGCAGATGGTCATGAGGCCGCTGAAGCGGCTGCTCAGCGCACCGCGGACGGGACAGCGCACGGTCTTCGTCCAGGTGGTGGTGTGGGACGCCCCGAGCGCTGCTGGGGCCGAGGGATGCGGCCTGGACGGGCAGGAGCGGATGCGCAGCGTGATCTACGGCGCCGGTGCGGACCTGGTCCGCCTGCGCCCGTTCCTGGCCAGGAGGTTCGTCGTCGAGACCGTGTCAGATACGTGGGGCATCTGTGCGCTGAGCATGGAGCACGTCGACGTCAGCGCCGCCCTCGCCACGCGTGAGGAGGTGATGGAGGATTTCAGGCGCTGCCTGGCCAGCGCCCGCTTCAACACCTTGATCACTACCGCGGACCTGCGTCGGGGTGCCTGAGGCTGGTGGGCTGAGTCTGAGGCGGACACAATGGGCGGGTGAAAGCTGCCGAGCATCGCGTCACGGACGCATCGTCTGACCCGTCCACCGTCTTCGCAGGGCTCGGCCCGGCCGGGATGGTGCCGTTGGTGGCCGCTACTCGCGGAGGCAGCCCGCAGCGCCCGACGATCGAGTCCGTCCACTACGGCAGCCTGGTGGCCCTGGGCGCCCACGGTGACGTGGTGCTCCAGGCCGGGGATGTGCACAGCGGTGTCTTCGCCCGCTCGGCGCTCAAGCCCTTGTTTGCCGTCGGCATGGTGCGTGCGGGGCTGGAGCTGGAGCCGCGTCAGCTGGCGCTGGCCTGCGCCAGCCACTCCGGTGGGGCTGAGCACCTGGAGGTCGTCACCTCCATCCTTCGCCGCTACGGCCTGGGCCTGGCAGACCTGCGCAACACCCCGGGGGTGCCGATCGGGGGCCCTGAACGTCGCGCCTTCACGGCCTCGGGCGCCCGGCCTGACCGCCTGCACCAGAATTGCTCGGGCAAGCATGCCGCCATGATGGCCACTGCCGTGGCCTGCGGGTGGGACCCTGCCGGCTACCTTGAGCACGACCACCCGGTGGCCGCACTGGTGCGTTCGAGCGTCGAGGAGCTGACCGGCTGCCGGATCGACCCGTCCACGATCACGCGCGACGGCTGCGGCGCCGAGGTCTATCCCCTGCCACTGGTGGGACTGGCCCGGGCCTATGGCCGCTTGACCAGCGCGGTTCCGGGCAGTGCCGAGTACGCGGTGGCGCAGGCGATGAGTACCTGGCCCGAGCTGGTGGGCGGCCAGGGGCGCGACGTCACGGCGCTCATGCGGGCCCTGCCGGGCGCGGTCGCGAAGGACGGAGCCGAGGGCGTGTACGCCCTGGCTCTTGCAGGAGGGGCGTGCCTGGCCGTCAAGATCGCTGACGGCGCCTCACGTGCTCGGGTGCCGGCCATGCTGCCGGCCCTGCGTGCCCTCGGCGTTCAGGGGGACCTGGGTGAGCGGCTGGAGGAAGCGCTCCCGGCACAGGTGCTGGGCTGGGGCGAGCCGGTCGGCAGCCTGATCGCCCTGTTGCGAGCGTGGGAGTAAGGTCGCAGGCACATCGATCTGCTGCAACATCTGACAGAGAGGTCAGTCATGGCACTGCACGAGACACCGTTCACCTCCATCAACGGCCGCGACGAGATCCAGGCCTGGATCTATGAGCCGACCACGCCCGCGCGTGCGATCGTCCAGATCGTCCATGGCCTAGGGGAGCACTCGCGTCGTTACCTCCACCTCATCACCGCCCTCCTGGACGTCGGCTTCGTCGTCGCTGCTGATGACCACGCCGGCCACGGCCGCACGGCGATGCTCTCCGGCGTGTGGCAGGACGCCGGGGAGGACGGTGCCAGCGTCGTCGTCGAGGACGAACAACAGCTGCGTCAGATCGTCACCGAGCGTCACCCGGACCTGCCCTACGTCGTCTTCGGCCACTCCTGGGGCTCCATGATCGCCCGCTCGCTGGCCACCACCCACCCCCAGGGTCTGGCTGGCCTGGCGCTGTGCGGCGTCGCCGCCTCGATGAAGGGCATGCGCAACCCCCATGTGCGTGATGCTCTGGACGCGGCGATCGCTGAGCGCGGGGGACAGGCGCTGGACAGCGACAACCTGACCGCCGCCATGTTCGAGGGCTTCCTCGACCGCTTTGGGGAGGGGGCGGGACCCACCGACTGGGTTGCCTCCGACCCGCAGGTGGTCGCTGACCACGCCGTGGACCCGTACAACAATTTCGGGGCGCCAATGACCTTGCGCTTCGGCCGCTCCTTTATCGAGCTCTATGACCGCGCCAATGCCGAGGGGTGGATGTCTCCGGTCTCCACCGAGCTGCCGGTGCTCCTGCTGGCTGGAGACCAGGACCCGGTGGCGGACTTCGGCCATGGGGCCTACGTCGTGGCCAATTCCTTGTGGGACGCGGGATTCCATGACGTGCGCACGCGTGTTTACACCGGAATGCGTCACGAGGTGCACAACGAGCCGGCCACCCGTGCCGAGGTGGAGGCGGAGATCATCGCCTTCGTCGAGCACTGCGTCGCCAAGGCCTCCTCACGCCTCCTGCGCGGCCGGGGCGCTGCCTGAGCCCGGCCGTCCGAGACTGCCTGATCGGGCGATCATCGAAAATGTTCGATGATCGCCCGATCTGCTTGCCTGGGGATCGGGGCACCTTCCATCCTTATTGAAGCGTTTCGACGAAGCGCTTCGATTCGAGGCTCTCACAAGGAGGTGGGCTGGGTGGCCACCATGCAGGACGTCGCCAAGCGGGCCAACGTGGCCGTCTCCACGGTCTCCTACGCCCTGTCAGGCGCACGCCCCGTAGCCCGAGCCACCGCCGAGCGCATTCGTCAGGCCATGGAGGATCTCGACTACGAGCCCAATGCGATGGCACGCGGACTGGCGCGCCGGCGCTCCTACACGCTGGCCATGAGCTTCCCCGAGTTCGACACCGCGATGGGAGAGACCGTCTTCGGCATCGTCCGCGGCGCCCAGCGCGCGGCTGCGGAGCTTGGCTACCACCTGGCGGTGTGGCCCGTCAGCCGCGATCGCGGAGGCGCCGAGCTGGCCACGATCGTGCGCCAGGGCAAGGCCGACGGCGTGCTGCTGGTCGAGGTCGCCGTCGCTGACCCCCGGGTGAGCCACCTGCAGGAGGCGGAGATCCCCTTCGTGCTCGTGGGGCGCACCGAGGACTCCTCGGCCTACGCCTACGTCGACATCGACTTCGAGGAGGCTATCGACTCCGCGGTCCGGCGCCTGCACGCTCTGGGCCACGAGCGCATCGCCTTCGTCGGACGCCCACAGACCCAGGTCGCCACCGGCTACGGGCCGGCCGTGCGCTCACGCACCATCTACCGGGCCTCGATGGAGTCCCTGGGGCTTGCTCCAGCCACGGTCTCCTGCGACGCGAGCCCCGTGGCTGGCCGGCAGCTGGCTCGCAGCCTGTGGGCGCAGGCCAACCGCCCCACGGCTCTCGTCGTCCTCAACGACATGGCGACCTTGGGCCTGCTCGCTGGCTTCCACGAGATGGGCCTGGACGTGCCAGGTGATATCTCCGTCGTCGGCGCCGTGTCCTGCCGGCCCCTGTCCGCCATGACCTACCCGCCCCTGACCACCTCCCACGGGCCGGGGGAGGAGATGGGAGCCTACGCCGCCCAGGCGCTTGTGGCTCTCCTGGACGGCCAGATCGCCCCGACCGACTGCCAGCGCCTGGTGCGCTGCGCCCTCGTGGCCGGCGAGACCATCGGCCCGGTCCCCGCGCCCTAGACGGCGCCCACGCACGTCCCCGCGCCACCGGCTCGGGGCATCACACCCAGATCCCAGTAACGGCAACTCAACGCAGAGGTAACGACCATGATCAACCGCAGGACCTTCAACACCCTGGCCATGACGAGCCTGGCGGGCGCCGGCCTGCTCGGCCTGAGCGCGTGCGGAGGCTCGGGCTCCGGATCGGACTCCAAGACCTTCGTCATCTGGGACTACGAGTCTGATGACTCCGCGATGGGCCAGGCCTGGGCCCGCGCCATCGAGATCTTCAAGGAGAAGCACCCCGACGTCACCGTCAAGACCGAGGACCAGACCTTCGAGCAGCTCCAGAAGAACGCCAAGATCGTGCTCACCGGCGACGACGTCCCGGACATCATGGAGTACAACAAGGGCAACGCCACCTCTGGTCAGCTCGCCTCCCAGGGCCTGATCGAGGTCCTGACCGAGCAGGCTACCGAGCGTGGCTGGGACACCAAGCTCCCTACCTCCATCCAGACCACCGCGCGCTACACCGAGGACGGCCTCATGGGTGACGGCGACTGGTATGGCGTGCCCAACTACGGCGAGTACGTCTTCGTCTACTACAACAAGGACATGTTCGACGAGGCGGGCCTGGCCGTGCCCACCACGCTGGAGGAGCTGGAGGCCGTGTGCGACGCCTTCGTGGCGCGTGGACAGGTGCCGCTGGCTGAGGCCGGCTCGGAGTACCCCATGGGACAGCTGTGGTACCAGCTCATCCTGGCCCAGGCCGACCGTTCCTTCGTTGACTCCTACCAGCTGTTCAAGGGCGACGTCGACTGGAGCGCGGACCCGGTCAAGGCTGGTACCGCCAAGCTCGTGGAGTGGATCGGCAAGGGCTACGTGGCCCCGGACTCGGCAGGCCTGACCGCTGAGGACGCCGGAGCCTCCTTCATCGCCGGTTCCTACCCGATGTTCGTCTCCGGTTCCTGGTGGTTCGGCCGCATGGTCGCTGACATCACCGGCTTCACCTGGGACCAGTTCCTCTTCCCCGGCTCCAAGCTGTCCATCGGCTCCTCCGGCAACCTGTGGGTGGTGCCCACCAACGCCAAGAACAAGGAGCTGGCCTACGACTTCATCGACATCACCCTGTCCGACGAGGTCCAGGAGATCCTGGGGCAGAAGGGCGGTCTGCCGGTGGCCGGCGACGCCTCGACGATCGAGGATGACAAGACCCGCACCCTGACCGAGAACTTCCAGACCATCCTGGACGAGGACGGCCTGGCCTTCTACCCCGACTGGCCGGTGGCCGGTTTCTACGACCAGATCACCTCTGCCATGCAGTCCCTCATCAACGGCTCCAAGAGCCCTGAGGACGTCCTGGCCGACCTCCAGGCAGCCTACGAGGAGGGCAAGAGCGAGATGGGCGTGGGCGAGGAGTAAGCCTTCCCGCCTCCCTCATGACGACGGCGCAGCGCTGAGCGTGAGCCGCGCTGCGCCGTCGTGCCTCCTGAGTCCACCGCGGTCCACACGGAAGAAGCCTCCAGTGCCTACAGCTCGCACGACTACCGTCCACAGGTCCAGGCGCCGTAGCCTGCCCTACCTGCTCTACCTCATCCCCGGGGCGGTCTCCTTCGCCGTCATCATCGCCTTCCCGCTGACGATGAACATCTGGTACTCCCTGCACAAGTGGAAGGGAGGCATGGCCCCGATGCGCTTCATCGGGCTGGACAACTACAAAGCGCTGCTGGCGGACGAGAAGTTCTGGGCCTCCTTTGGCAACTCGATGTACATGATCGTGGCGATGGTGGTCATTCCCACGCTCATCGGCCTGTTCCTGGCCTCGGTGCTCTTCGACTACATCGGCAAGCACTTCAACTCCTCGGTGGCCACCACGCTTCGCGCCATGTACTACCTCCCCCAGATCCTGCCGATCTCCGTGGCCGGGATCGTGTGGAACTGGATCCTCAACTCCCAGACCGGGGCGCTGAACACCATCCTGCGGGGCATCGGGATCGACAACCCGCCCAACTGGCTGGGCTCGACCTCCACCGCGCTGCCGGCGGTCATGTTCGTCCTGATCTGGATCCAGATCGGCTACCCGACGGTGATCTTCATGTCGGCCCTCCAGCGCGTGGACCCTGAGCTCTACGAGGCCGCCGAGCTCGACGGCGCAGGATGGCTGGCTCGTTTCCGCGCCATCACGATCCCGCAGATCAAGCCCGAGACCTTCGTCATCGTGCTGACCTGCACCATCGCCGCGCTCAAGGTCTTCGCGCCGGTCTACGTGCTCACCCGTGGCGGCCCGGAGTCCTCGACCCTGGTGCCCAGCTACTACTCGTACCTCAACTTCTTCGACAAGTCGAAGGTCGGCTACGGAGCCGCGATCTCGACCGTCCTGACCCTTGTCATCATCGTCATCGCCGGCGTCATCCAGTTCTTCCAGAACCGCAGCGCACGCCGTGAAGAGGAGGGCCGCTGACATGAGCGCCACCATTGCCCAGGCCGTTCCGGCCAAGAAGAAGGACCGCTTCCACCGTGGCGTGGCTCGCTGGGTGGTCCTCGCCGTCGTCGGCGTGCTCGCCCTGTTCATGGTCGCGCCCTTCGTCCTCATGGTGATGAACGCCTTCAAGTCCCCGGCTGACTACTCCGGCGGCAGCCCGCTGTCACTGCCTACCGGCTTCTACACCGATGGCCTGGCCTACTTCTGGGAGAGGGTCAACTTCCCGGTCAAGCTGTGGAACTCCATCTGGACCTCGGCGCTGGTGGCCGTGGCCGGAGCCTTCCTGTCCCTGTTCAACGCCTACGCGATCGGCGTGGGACGGGTCAAGGGCAGGGCCTGGATCATCGCCCTGTTCATGATCGCCAACATGCTGCCGCAGGAAGGCCTGATCTACCCGCTGTTCATGATGGCCCAGAAGGTGGGGCTGACTGACAACCCCTGGTCGATCGTCATCATCTTCACCGTCATCCAGTCCGCCTTCGGTACCTATCTGCTCTCCTCTGTGCTGGGCACCTTCCCACGCGCACTGCTGGAGGCTGCCGAGCTCGACGGTGCCAGCCGCTGGGAGATTCTGTGGAAGGTCGTCTTCCCGATCGTGCGCCCCACGATGAGCGTGCTCATGATCTTCTTCTTCATCTGGACCTGGAACGAGTTCTTCATCCCGCTGGTCATGCTCACCTCCAACGACACCCAGACGGTGCCGATCGCGCTGTCCAGCCTCCAGGGCGACCGCATGCTCGACGTTCCCACGCTCAACGCCGGCGCACTGGTCTCCCTCATCCCGACCTTCCTGTTCTTCCTCTTCTTCCAGCGCACCCTGACCCGAGGGGTCACGGCTGGCGCCGTGAAGTAGCGGCCAGGACCTCTTGTCTCCTGGCGCCCCTGAGCGTCACCCTCACTGATCTAAGGACCCCACATGAAGTTCTCTAACGGATACTGGCTCGACCGCGAGGGCTACCAGGTCGAGAAGGCTCGTGGTCTGCTGGACCTGGGACCTACCACGGACGACGGCGCCACCGCGCTACGCGCCTACGCCCCGGTCCGCCCGGTCACCGGACGCGGCGACACCCTCAACAACCCCCTGCTCACGGCCACCTTCACCGCCGTGGCCGACGGCGTCATCAAGGTCTCGCTGGTCAACCACGCCGGCCGGCGTGACCCCGGCCCCCACTTCGAGGTGACGAGCGAGCCGGGCTACTCCGGAGTCGTCCAGGCCGAGGGCTCGGGACTGACCTTGCGCGCCGGGGACCTGGCTGTGCACCTGGAGGAAGGGGCGGACTGGACCGCTCGCTTCACCCACGCCGGCAAGGAGCTGACCACCTCGCTGCCGCGGGCGGTGGCCCACGTCGTCGCTCCAGACGGCCAGACCTACATGCGTGAGCAGCTGAGCCTGCGTCCGGGCGAGCGTGTCTACGGCCTGGGTGAGCGCTTTGGGGCCCTGACCAAGAACGGCCAGAGCGTGGACATCTGGAACGAGGACGGGGGAACTGCCTCCGAGCAGGCCTACAAGAACATCCCCTTCTACCTCACCACCGCCGGCTACGGTGTCTTCGTGGACAACCCGGGAGGGGTCTCCTTCGAGGTGGGCAGTGAGCTGACTACCCGGACCCAGTTCTCGGTGGAGGGCGAGCGCCTGACCTACTACGTCATTGACGGTCCCACCCCCAAGGACGTGCTGCGCCGCTACACGGCCCTGACCGGCCGGGCCCCGATGGTGCCGACCTGGTCCTTCGGGCTGTGGCTGACAACCTCTTTCACCACCTCCTACGACGAGGAAACCGTCACCGGCTTCGTCGACGGGATGGCGCAGCGCAACCTGCCGCTGAGCGTCTTCCACTTCGACTGCTTCTGGATGCGTGGTTTCCACTGGTCTGACTTCGAGTGGGACCCGGCCACCTTCCCGGACCCGGCCGCCATGCTCGAGCGGATGAAGTCCAAGGGACTGAAGATCTGCGTGTGGATCAACCCCTACATCGCCCAGCGCTCGGCACTGTTCACCGAGGGCGCGGCCAAGGGGTACCTGGTACACAAGACCAACGGGGACATCTGGCAGACCGACCTGTGGCAGGCTGGCATGGCGCTGGTCGACTTCACCAACCCCGACGCCGTCGCCTGGTACCGCTCCAAGCTCGCCGGGCTGCTGGAGATGGGCGTGGACTGCTTCAAGACCGACTTCGGTGAGCGCATCCCGGTTCGGGACATCGCTTGGCACGACGGCTCGGACCCTGAGCGGATGCACAACTACTACACCCACCTGTACAACCGCACCGTCTTCGACCTCTTGAGCGAGGTACGCGGTGAGGGCGAGGCCATCCTCTTCGCTCGCTCGGCCACTGCCGGCGGCCAGCAGTTCCCGGTCCACTGGGGCGGGGACAACGAGTCGACCTACGCCTCGATGGGGGAGACCCTGCGCGGTGGCCTGTCACTGACAAGCTCCGGATTCGGCTACTGGAGCCACGACATCGGCGGCTTTGAGGGAACCCCGGACCCGGGCGTGTTCAAGAGGTGGCTGGCCTTCGGGCTGCTGTCCTCCCACGCCCGCCTGCACGGGTCAAGCTCGGTGCGTGTGCCTTGGGCCTTTGACGAGGAGTCGGTGGACGTGGCCCGCCGGTTCATCAACCTGCGCCTGAGCCTGATGCCTTACCTCTACGCCGCCGCCCGTGAGGCCCACGAGACCGGCACGCCGATGATGCGCTCGATGTTCCTGGAGTTCCCGGGTGACCGCGGAGCCTGGGACGTGGACACGCAGTACATGCTCGGCTCCGATCTCCTGGTCGCGCCGGTGATGGACGCCGAGGGCGAGGCGGACGTCTACCTGCCCGAGGGCACGTGGACCTCGTACTGGACTGGCCAGAGCGTCCAGGGCCCGCGCTGGGTCCATGAGAAGCACGGGGTGGAGAGCCTGCCCCTGTACGTGCGCCAGGGCGCTGCGCTGGCGCTGGCTGGCAGCATCACGCGCCCGGAGGAGGACTGGCGTGAGGGCCTGACGGTCCGGGTCGAGGCGCTGGCTGAGGGCGACGAGCGCGTGGTGACGGTCCCGGCTCACGACGGATGTGAGGAGGCCTCGGTCCAGGTGGTGCGGCAGGGACAGGTCCTGCGCGCCACGGCGACGGGCCTGAGCGGTTCCTGGTCGCTGGTCAGCGGCGGCCAGCGGGTCGACGGCGAGGGCGAGACCACGGTGGAGCTCACTGTGGCCTGAGGCCTCCTAGCACGCCGAAGGTGAACGGGTGCGACCGAGTGAAGGGTGTGGATCTCTTCAATCGGCCGCACCCGTACACGTTGGTCGGGATACCATCGCCTACCTGAGCGAGGGAGGGGCGATAGGAGCACCAACCGGTCCGTCGTCGTCACGGCAGAAGACCAGCGCGCACGAGGCTGCGCCGCAAGTGGACCGTGACCGGCTTGTTGGCGCCCTGCTCGGCCTGGCGTTTGGTGACGCGCTCGGGGCTCCGATGGAGTTCGCCCCACGTGACACCTTGCCGGCTGTGACCGGCATGCGTGGGGGCGGACGCTTCGGCCTGGAGGCCGGGCAGTGGACCGACGACACCTCGATGGCCCTGTGCCTGGCCCGCAGCCTCATTGAGACCGGCACCTTCGATCTGCGCGACCAGGCCGAGCGCTTCCTGCGCTGGCGAGACGAGGGGTACCTGACGAGCACGGGCCGCTGTTTCGGGATGGGTCACCAGACCCTGTGGTCCTTGAGCGACTTCGCGCGCACCAGACGGGTGCTGCGGAGCCCTCCACCCGCTGGACCGCCGGCAACGGCTCTCTCATGCGCCTGGCGCCGGTGGCTATCGCCTTCGCCAGCGACCTGGATCTGGCGGACACGCTGTGCCGGGCGGGCTCGATGACCACGCACCCGTTACCCGTGTGCGTCGAGGCCTGCGGTGCCTGGGGTCGGCTCATTGCCCTGGCGGCACAAGGTGCCAGCCGGGAGGTGCTGTATGCCCACGCCGAGGCCCTGGCCGGCCAGGTTCACGACGGCGCCCTGCTTGCCGTCAACCTCGGCCACGACGCCGACACAGTGGGCTCGGTCTACGGGCAGCTGGCGGGCGCGTTCTAAGGTCTGAACGCCATACCGCAGAGCTGGGTCCGACAGCTGGCAGACGGTGAGATGGTGCTTGAGACTGCCCACGAGCTGGCTGGCCTGTCCGGCACGGTCGCAGTGAGCGAGGAGACCGCTGGCCTGCTGGACACCACTGGTTAGGATCGAGGCCCAGTGACAGGAGCGAGGATGAGGCCAGGTGCTTCCACGACGACGTGGCGCGGGCTCGTCCTGTGCGCGCTCGCCCTGGCTGTGGTCCTGGTGGCATGGGCCTCAACGGACACCGCACCGCTCATGACGACCACGGCGCCCTCTACCAGGCCCCAGCCGAGCGCGGCGCCCACGGTGCTTCTTCCATCCCTCCAGCCCATCGCCCCACCGGAGCCGCCCGCCGGCACCGGGACGTCCTGGTGGGCCCTGGCCCTGGTCGTCATGGTCGTGCTCGTTGCCGGCGTGCTTGCCTGTCTGGTGGCCTGGCGGCTTGTGCGTTTCCTCCTCGCACACCTGCAGGGTCTCCAGCCGGTTGCCGTTGACACGCCGGCCGAGGGATGCGGTCCTGACCTCGCCCTCCTGAGCCCGAGCCAGGCGGCACGGCAGGTGGAGGCACTGCGGCACGGAAGCCCGGTCAACGCCATTGTGGCGGCCTGGATGGCGCTGGAGCGAGACGTCACGCAGGTCGGTGTGGGGACCCGGCCCCACGAGACCTCCACCGAGCTGGTCCTGCGGGTGCGGGCGCAGCGATAAGTACCGGCCGCGGCGATTGAGGATCTCGCCTCCCTCTACCGCGAGGCCCGTTTCTCCTCCCACGAGATGACCGAGGCGGCACGCAAGCAGACCCGCGGCGGTCTGGCGCAGGTACATGCCGCTTTAGGCCTGAGTGAGGGGCAAGGGCCGCAGGCCGGGGCGTCGTCGCGCGAGGTGAGGCTGTGATGACGGCGTCTCGCCTGCGCACAGCGGTGCTTGTGACCCTTGTGGTCTGGGCGGCTATGTGGGTCCTCAGCCTCATGGGGGTCCGCCTCCATCCCGTCATCGCGCTCGCGGCACCGCTGCTCCTGCTGGGTATCGCGCGCCTGAGGCGCGTCGAGCTCGGTCTGCCCGCTTTCCCCGTGAGCGAGCCACCGGGGTCGCTCCCGGCACCCAGTGACCGGCTCCTGTCCACACTGACCTGGCTCCTGCGTGACGCGACCTCGTCACGGGGCTGGGACAGCGGGGTGCGTCCGCATCTTGCTCAGCTCACCCGTGATCGCCTGCGTGAGAGGCAGGCCGTCGACGTTGACGCTGATCCTGAGCGTGCTCGTTGCCTCCTGGGAGCCGAGCTGTGGGAGCTGGTCAGCGGCACGATGCCTGCTCCCCGCACTGACCACGACCTCATTCGCCTGATCGAGAGGATCCAGTCCCTATGACCACAAGCCACCCGACGCCGCCCCAGGCCCTCAGCGCTGCGCAGGCCTGCGCCCTGGCAAGACAGGTCCTGGACTCGGTGACCCAGGCCGTCGTCGGCAACCCCGAGGAGCTGGAGCTCATCCTGGCTGGTGTGCTGGCGGGAGGCCATGTCCTCCTGGAGGACTACCCAGGGCTGGGCAAGACCCTGATGGCCCGCTCCTTCGCCCAGGCCCTCGGGCTGGACTTCACTCGCGCCCAGTTCACCCCCGACCTGCTGCCCTCGGACCTGACTGGCTCCTTCCTGTTTGACCAGAAGCGTGGCGAGTTCAGCTTCCGGCCCGGACCGCTGTTCACCGGCCTGCTGCTGGCCGACGAGGTCAACCGCACCCCGCCCAAGACCCAGGCGGCTCTCCTGGAGGCCATGCAGGAGCGGCAGGTGACGGTGGAGGGGACGACCTTCCCGCTGCCCCAGCCCTTCCACGTCATCGCCACCGCGAACCCGGCGGAGTACGAGGGGACCTACCAGCTCCCCGAGGCTCAGCTGGACCGCTTCCTGCTGCGCCTGTCCTTCGGCTACCCCAGTGCGGACCAGGAATGGGAGGTCCTGGCGCGCCGGATCGGACGCCGGCAGGAGGAGCAGGTCGTGCCACAGGTGGCAGACGCCACCCGTCTGCGGGCCGCCCAGCTAGCGGTGGAGAACGTCGAGGTCGAGGAGTCGGTGGGCCGGTACTGCGTGGCCCTGGCCGCGGCCACACGTGAGCACGAGGCCGTCGCCGTCGGGGCCTCCCCCGTGGCTCGCTCGCGCTCGTCACCGCCGCTCGCGGCCTGGCCGTGGTCCGTGGCCGTGACTACGTCACCCCGGAGGATGTCAAGCACGTGGCGGTCGCGGCCCTGGCTCATCGCCTCTCCATCCGGCCCGAGCTGTGGATGAGCTCGATCAGTGGGCGCGAGGTCGTTGCCCAGGTCCTGGCGAGCACCCCTGTTCCCGGAGCCGGGCAGTGACCCTGCAACCGGCTGAGCCCTGGAGCCCGGCAGCGACCCAGCAACCTGCTGAGCCCTGGAAGCCGACGACGCTCCACCTGCGCGCCGTCGTGGGTGGCCTTGGCCTGGCGCTGCTCGCCGTCGCCGGGCACCGACCTGACCTGGTGGTGCTGGCGACCCCGCTGCTCATCATCGCCTGCTGGGGCGCAGCGTGCCGCCCCCACGGCCGTCCACGCACCGAGATCCTGGGGCAGGGAGCCGACCTGGTCGAGGGCGAGCGGTACCTGCGCAGTGTGTGGGGAGCCTTTGACAACCGTTGGCTCGCACGCCACCCCATCGAGCTGACGGTGGCACCAGCGCCCGGCGCTTTTACCTCCGACGCACCGGTGCCCCACCCCCCGCGGATGCTCGGGGTCCACGGGGCCAGGAACGCGGGGGAGGGGGCAGAGTTCAACGACATCCGTCTCTTCCAGCCCGGGGACCGGCCTCGTCTCGTGCACTGGCCGACCTCGGTGCGCACGGGCCGGCTCCACGTGCGCACGACCTACGCACAGGCAGACACCCAGGTCCTCCTCGTCGTCGACGCCTTCGCGGACACTCCGGCGCCCTCGCGGCAGGACGAGGGCAGCCTGAGCCGGACGGTGCACGCTGCGGCGTCGGTCGCCGCCTGGTGCCTGCGTACCGGGGATCGGATGGGGCTGCGGGTGATGGGAGCAGTGACGACGCCGGTACCGGCAGGCCACGGACGCCGCCACTACCTGCGGGTCCTGGGAACCCTCGGACGCCTGCGGCCGGGCTCAGACCGCACCCCGGCGTCACGACGTCTGCGCCTGGCCACCTCGCCGGGGAGCCTCGTGGTGGTTCTCAGCCCGCTGACCGAGACGCAGGTGGTGGAGCTGGCGGCTCAGCAGGCTGCCTGCGGCCTGGACGTCCTCGTCGTCGACACCGCCCCGCAGCTGTCTGACCCGCGTGGACTGAGCAGCGTGGAGTACACGGCTCGCCAGGTGCTCGCCCTGGAGCGGGATCGGACCATCGCCGCCTTGGAGCACCGGGGGATCGCCGTCGTTCCCTGGCGGGGCCCGGGCACGCTGGACGCGGCCTTGACAGCGATGTCCCGTCCCAGGAGCGGTACATAAACGCGCCAAACCGTTCGGGGCGCAGACCTCGCTCCGGCCCCCTTGGATGGCTCCTGGCCCGAGTGCCCCGGGTTCTGTCACCCTCGCAGCTGGTGATCCGCGCGATCTCGGTGCTCGCGCTGCTTGGCGCGTCACTCGCGGCGGGGACCTTCCCGCTGCTGCTCGCCGTTCTGGCGGTCGTGGCGCTGTGGAGGGCTCTGGCGCCGGAGGAGGGATGCCTGCTGAGTCTGGCTGTCCTGGTCCTGGCCTGGTTCTTCGGCCACCGGGACGTTTCCTCCTGGACTACTCTGCTGATGGCGCTTGCGCTCGTTACTGACCACACCTGCCTGGTCCTGGCCTCCTCGGCGCCGGCTCGTGCCCGCCTGCCGTGGCCGGTGGTCCGGGGCGCGGCGCTGCGTGGGCTGGCCGTGGCCGGGGCGACGACGGCGGTGTGGGCCGGACTGGTCGTCCTGCCTCGCGGGCCGGTCCCTCCGGCAGTCGTGGTGAGCGCGCTGGCCCTGCTGGCAGCAGGTGCCTGGCTGGCTGGGCGGCAGACGGGCTCGGCCGAGGACTAGCGACCGAGCCCCGCCAGCGCCGTGCGCGTGGCCAGCTCGCGCAGGTCGACGGCGGTGCGCTCGGCGCCGTCCTCGCCTCGCGGCAGGCCGTGGATCGCCTTGACCCACTCTTGCGGCGCTGCGCCGGCCCCGAGGTAGCTCCCGGCCAGGGCTCCTGCGATGGCGGCGACGGTGTCCTTGTCCTGGCTCGTGGTCAGAGCCTGCATAAGGATGGTGCTCATCCACCAGGCCGAGGTCTCCTCGCGCGTGTCGAAGAAGAGCGGCTGGTTCCAGTAGTGGCAGCGGTTGGCGAAGGTGAAGGCCAGGGTGGCCTGGGCCAGTGCGTGGACGGCGAAGCCGTCGTGGTGCGGGGGAGCGTCGTAGTGACTCGGGTCTGCAGGCCCACCGTCAAAGAAGTCGTGCCAGTACTGACGCCGCTCGCCGGGGATGAGGTCGAGGGTGCGCATGGGATTGGCTCCGTGCATAGGCAGGTTCTCCCACGCGGGATTCATGACGTTCTCGCGGATCATCTCGGCGTGGATGACGCAGGCGTCCCCGGCCAGCGGATCAGCATGGGTCAGCTCGGCGACGGCGCGCACCGCCGCTGCGGTCGCCTGGCGGTCTGTCAGCCTGGTCAGAGCCACGATCCCATTGCGCATCAGCGCGCCGTTTCCCGCGGTCATGCCGGTCCTGGCATGGAGATCGGCGGCGGCCTGGCGCATGCGCTGGGCGATCCCGGGCTCGTCGCGGCTTGGGGAGACGGCGTCGATGACATCGCGAGTCTGGTTGCCGACGTCGGTGGCCCCCTCCTCGACCACCCACCGGCACCAGCCGCGCGCGATCTTGTCCAGCGCCTCCGGGCTCGTCAGGTCGGCTCCGGTGGCGGCAACCTCCGCGATATAGAGAGACATCTGGGTGTCGTCGGTCCACTCGGCTGGTGCGTAGTGGCCGTAGCCGCCGCCCAGCATCTGTGGAGGGGTAGTCAGGGGCACGTGGCCAGGCTCGTAAGGCGCTCCCATGGCGTCGCCCACGGCCTGGGCAACGAGGACACCGGCGGCCCGCTCGAGCTGGGAGTCGGACAGAGTGGGCTGGGATGCCTGGGGAAGGGGGCTCATGGGTCAAGACTACGGGGCGCCTGGAGGCAAACCATTCGGTAAAATAGGGGGGCCGACCAGCACAGACGCCGAGGAGGACGCCGTGACGAGCCAGGACCCTGCTACCGCCAGTCAGAAGGCACCGACCTTTCATCACCAGGATGGCGGGCCCACGATCGGTACCTGTGACGCACCGGTGATCGAGGTGGACGGGCACCTGTTCAAGGACCTGGCGCGCACCGGTGAGCTGTTGCCCTACGAGGACTGGCGCCTGAGCGCGAGCGAGCGCGCCGCGGACCTGGCTGGGCGCCTGAGCATCGAGCAGATTGCCGGCCTCATGCTCTACTCACCCCACCAGGCCGTACCCAACCCGGGCCACGGCCCCTTCCCCGGGACCTACGGCGGGTGCAGCCTGGCTGAGGCCGGGGTGGAGCCCTGGTCCCTGACCGACCAGCAGACTCGGATGCTCACCCGTGACCACATCCGTCATGTCCTGGCCATCACGCTGGAGTCGGCGGACACGGCAGCGCGGTGGAACAACGCCCTGCAGGCCCTGGCTGAGTCCACCCCGCTGGGCGTTCCGGTCTCCATCGCTACTGACCCGCGCAACGGTGCGGGAGAGGCGACGGGAGCCGAGTTCACCACCAGCGCCGTCGACGTCTCACGCTGGCCTGAGGGGATGGGGATGGCGGCGCTGTTCGACCCGCAGCGGGCACGCGAGTACGCCGAGATCATCTCCCAGGAGTACCGGGCGCTGGGGATCACGACCGCGCTCGGCCCTCAGATTGACCTGGGCACCGAGCCACGGTGGATGCGGCTGCAGGACACCTGGGGACCGAGCTCAGCGCTCGTGACGGACTACGCCCGGGCCGTGTGCGACGCCATGCAGACCACTCCGGCTGCCGACCACCAGCAGGGGGCTGCTTTCGGGCTGGCGGTGCCTGAGGCCTCCTACGCTGACCCCGGCTGGGGCCAGGCCTCAGTGGCCACCATGGTCAAGCACTGGCCGGGCGGCGGGACAGGCGAGGCGGGGCGTGACGCGCACTACGGCTTCGGCAAGTTCGCCGTCTACCCGGGTGGCAACGAGGCCGAGCACCTGGTGCCCTTTACCCACGGAGCCTTTGACCTCGACGGTCCGACGGCGAGCGCGAGCGCCGTCATGCCCTACTACACGATCTCCTCGGGGTACCGCACCCCGGACGGGCAGGTGCTCAACACCGGCAGCGACGGCGAGCCACGGGCGAACTCCTACCACCGCGTCATCGTCCACGACATGCTGCGCCAGCGCTACGGCTTCGACGGCGTGGTGTGCACCGACTGGGGCATCACAGCCGATCCTGACCCGGAGATGAGCAATTTCGGTCAGCGCTGCTACGGGGTCGAGGACCTCAGTGTTGCTGAGCGTCACGCTCTGGCGATCGACAACGGCGTGGACCAGTTCGGTGGCAACAGCCAGGCCGCTCCGGTTCTGGAGGCCTACCGGATCCTGGCTGAGCGCGACGGTGAGACGGCTGCTCGCGCCCGTTTCGAGGCCTCAGCCGTGCGCCTGCTGCGGGTCTTCTTCCGCACCGGCCTGTTCGACAACCCCTACCTTGACCCGGCGGCCTCGGTGGCGACGGTGGGCTGCGAGTCCTTCGCCCAGGCAGGCCTGGCCGCCCAGCGTGACAGCCTCGTCCTGCTCAAGAACGCCGACGCCGACCGCGCCCCGGTCCTGCCGCTGACGCAGCCCTCGATCCGGGCGTGGGTCCCACGCCGCCACCTTGATGAGCGCCTGGGCTTCATGCGTTTTCCGGAGCCCGCCTGCGACATCGACCCCTACCGGCCCAGCCCTGCCGCACTGGAACGGGTGGAGGACCCTGCCCAGGCCCAGGTCGCCGTCGTCTTCATCGAGTCCCCGCTGTGCGAGAGCTACTCCGTGGCTGATCGCGAGGCCGGGGGCAACGGCTACCTGCCGATCTCCCTGCAGTGGGGCCCATACACGGCGACCGCTGCCAGGGAGCGGTCCCTGGCGTCCGGTGACTTTCGGGAGACGGCGCACCCGGACCGTTCGGTGCGTGGCAAGCAGGCGCAGGTGGCCAACGCCAGCGACCTGGAGCTGGTGCGCCAGGCTCGCGCGCAGATGGGGAACCGGCCGGTCATCGTCGTGCTGCGGATGCACAACCCGGCGGTCCTGGCCGAGGTGGAGCCGCTGGCGGACGCGATCGTCATCGACTTCGGCGTCCAGCAGGAGGTGGTCTGGGAGCTGCTGCGCGGGCGCGTGACCCCGCACGGCCTGCTGCCTCTGACGCTGCCGGCCTCGATGGAGGCGGTTGAGCGTCATGACGAGGACCGTCCCTTCGACTACGCCGCCTATGAGGACGGCGCCGGCCACACCTACCGCTTTGGCTTCGGTCTGGACTGGGAGGGCGTCATCGATGACGAGCGCGTGGGACGCTACGCCGCCCGTGTGCCTAGGCCGCTACCCTGGGCCCATGCTGAACCGCATCGACCTGCGTGAGAGTGACCTGAACGCCCGAGAGCTGGCTGAGGCCCTGCCTCGCGCCACCCTCGACGTCGCCGCTGCCCTGGATGCCGTCGCCCCGACGATCGCTGACGTGCGTGAGCGTGGGGCGGCGGCGCTGCGCGAGGCCGCTGAGCGCTTCGACCACGTGCGCCCTGTGCACCTGCGGGTGCCGCGCGAGGCACTCACCCGGGCCCTGGAGGGCCTGGACCCGGCGGTGCGCGAGGCCCTGGAGCTGTCCATCGCCCACAACCGGGCCGGTCACGCGGCCCAGCTGCCCCGTGAGACAGTCACCGAGATCGTCCCCGGTGGCACGGTGACCCAGCGCTGGATCCCGGTGCGTCGTGTGGGTCTGTACGTGCCTGGCGGCCTGGCCGTCTATCCCTCTAGCGTGGTGATGAATGTCGTGGCAGCCCAGGTGGCCGGTGTGGAGCAGGTGGCGCTGGCCTCCCCGCCCCAGGCGGCCTTTGACGGCCTGCCCCACCCCACGATCCTGGCGGCCTGCGAGCTGCTGGGGGTCGAGGAGGTCTACGCCGTCGGCGGCGCACAGGCCATCGCGATGTTTGCCTACGGGGCGGCCCGCGAGAACGCGACCGACGAGGCTGACGTCGTGGCCGCGGGTGGGGCGCCGGGGACGGCTCTGTGCGAGAGGGTCGACGTCGTGACCGGGCCGGGCAATATCTTCGTCGCCGCCGCCAAGCGGGCGGTGCGCGGCGTGGTCGGGATCGATGCCGAGGCTGGTCCCACCGAGATCGCGATCGTCGCGGACGGCGAGGCTGACCCCGAGCTCGTGGCTGCCGACCTGCTCTCACAGGCCGAGCACGATCCGAACGCCGGCAGCGTCCTCATCACCGACTCCGAGCGGCTGGCCGCTGAGGCTGAGGCAGCGCTGGAGCGCCGCCTGGCAGCCACTAAGCACACCCAGCGCTCGCGGACGGCGCTGGAGGGACGTCAGTCGGGGATCGTGCTGGTGCGGGACCTCGACCAGGCGATCGAGGTGGCTGACGCCTACGCCGCCGAGCACCTGGAGATCCACACCCGCCACGCCCAGGCGGTGGCGCGCAGGATCCGCAACGCGGGAGCGATCTTCGTCGGTCCTTACTCCCCGGTGCCGCTGGGCGACTACCTGGCCGGCTCCAACCACGTGCTGCCCACCGGCGGCACGGCACGCTTCGCCGCGGGCCTGAACGTCATGGCCTACATCAAGCCTGTCCAGGTCATCGAGTACGACGCCGCGGCGCTGGAGGCGATGACGGACCCGCTCACGGCCCTGGCCGAGTCTGAGGACCTGCCGGCCCACGGTGAGGCGGCACGGGCTCGCCGAGGCTCCCGGGCTTGACGAGGCTCCCGGGCCTGAGGCGCTAGCATCCTCGGCGCGGCTGCGCCCACATGCCAGCACTAGGCGACCGCCGTCAGATCCAGTCGTTGCGCTTCATGATGAGGTACAGCACCACAGCGGGCACGACGACGAGCACGGCGGCGGCGACGGTGCCCGCGTCCTGTCCCTCACCCGGGTAGGGCACGTTGATCCCGAACCATCCTGTCACCAGGGTGGGCACGGAGATCACCGCTGCCCACCCGGCCAGCTTCTTCATGACGTTGTTCAGGCGCTGGTCCTGCAGGGACAGGTGCGTCTCGAAGACTGAGGCGATCATGTCGCGCAGGGACTCGGTCCACTCCGAGGCGCGCAGGATGTGGTCGCTGAGGTCGGCGTAGAAGGGATCGAGCTCGCGGATGCGGTCCTCTCGGTGGCGCCACAGCACGCTGACCACCTCGCGCATGGGCAGCACGATGCGTCGTAGCGTCACCAGCTTGGTCCGCACGTCGTAGGCGGAGCGCTGGAACTCGGTCGAGCGAGAGCTGGGGGAGAACAGGTCGTCCTCCAGGTTCTCGATGGCGTCATCGAGCTCCTGGACCGTGGTGAAGTAGCCGTCGACGACGACGTCCAGCAGCCCGTGGACCAACGCCGTCGGGCCGAGCCGGATGAGGCTGCGGTTGGTGTGCCAGCGCTGGAGGACCCGGGACAGGTCGAGCCTGTCGGTGGCGCGGACGGTCACCAGCGCCCGGTCGAAGATGAACCCGGCGATCCGGGTGAGCTGGTCCTCCTCGTCATCAAGGGTCGAGGCGAAGCTCGGCAGCGTCGCGTAGGTGACGAAGTACTGGTAATTCTCCTGCTGCGCTGCTTTGGGGCGCTCGAAGGGGGCGACGGCGTCCTCTAGGGCGTTGGTGTCCAGCCCGAGCTCAGTGGCGAGGACCTGCAGGTCCTCGTGCGTGGGAGCGACGATATCGGCCCAGATGAGGAGGGACTGGTCAGTCATGGCCCGGTCGATGTCACCGATATCCGTGGGAGCCTCGTCGCAGGGCACCCCGTCACGCCAGGCCAGGGATCGGAAGGACAGTGCCATGGGCGAAATCCTGCCACGTGGCGGCTGCCTCCCGCAGCCTGGGCCCCTGGACGCTGGTGGCTACGAACGCTGAGCCAGGACGAAGGGATAGACGCTGGCGGCGCCGGCCTCGCGCAGCAGGCGCGTGGCCAGCGTGAGCGTCCAGCCTGAGTCCGTCCAGTCGTCAACGAGGACCACCGTGGCTCCCTGGAGGCTGGCCAGGGTGTCCCGACGCCAGTCCTGGAGCGTGAGCGAGCGGGCAACGGCGGCCAGGCGGAAGGGAGAACCGACGTCGTGGCGCCCGGCCTCGCCGCGGATCCCGACCACCGCTAGGGGCTGGGCCGCCAAGGTCCGAGCCACGGCGCGGCCCAGCTGACGCACGAGCGTGGGACGGGTGCGCGAGTCGATGATGACGACGACCAGGGGGCCGTGACGTTCGTCTTCCTCACCGCCCGTCTCGGTCTCGATGAGGCTACCCAGTCGCTGCGCGACCTCGACCACGGCCTGCCGCAGGGAGGCGGGAACCTCGCCATCCGTGCCGGAGTCGAGGAGTGTGCGCAGCGTCGTCGAGATCCCGAGGCCGTCCAGGCGCCCGACTGCCAGGCCGCGGCCGGCGCGGTGCTCCTCCTTGATCCGCCCGCGTAGGCTGGCCAGTCCCAGCCGGTCCATGCCCGTGGGCCACTGGCGTCGGGGCTCGATGACAGTGCCTACCTGCGCCAGCGCCTGGCGAGCGGTCTCCACCTCCTGGGCGTCGGCATGGTCAGCCAGGGACAGTCCTGCGCACAGGTCGCAGCGTCCGCAACGCCAGTCCTGCTCCAGGGCTGGGTCATCCAGGGTCTGGCGTAGGAAGGCCATGCGGCACAGCGGCGCCCGGAGGGACTCGTAGGTGATCATGAGGTCCTGCTCGCGGGCGCGAGCGGCTGCCACACGCGCATAGCGCGCGGCGTCATAGACCCAGGGCGTGCCTGTCCAGCCCCATCCGCCCCTGACCCGGCGCACGGCGCCGTCGACGTCCAGGACCTTGAGCATGGACTCCAGCCTGGTGCGCCGCAGGCTGGTGGAGGTCTCTAGCACTGCGGTGCTCAGCGGGCCCTCTCCCTGGCTGTGCGCCTCCTCCAGGACGGCGAGCACCTGGCGCACGTCCTGCTCGGGTGGGAAGGCCTGGGAACCGAACCAATCCCAGATCGCCTGGTCCTGGGCGCCGGGCAGCAGCACGACCTCGGCGCGTTCCACGCCACGGCCCCCGCGCCCGACCTGCTGGTAGTAGGCCACGGGGGAGCTGGGGGCCCCGAGGTGGACGATGAAGGCGAGGTCGGGCTTGTCAAAACCCATTCCGAGCGCGCTGGTCGCAATGAGGGCCTTGACCTGGTTGGCCTTGAGCTCGCTCTCCAGCCTCTCGCGCTCGGCCGGATCGGTCCCGCCGGTGTAGGCGGCGACCTCGAGGCCTGCCTGACGCAGTTGCGCGGTGATCTCACCGGCGGCCGCGACGGTGAGGCAGTAGACGATCCCGGAGCCGGGCGTGGAACGCAGGTAGCTTGTCAGCCAGGCCAGACGGGAGGCGTCATCCTCCAGCTGCTTGACCCCCAGGTGCAGGGAGGAACGGTCCAGGCTGCCACGCAGGACCAGGACGGGCTGGTGGTCGGTGGAAGGATCCTCTCCTGCGCTCAGCTGCTCAGCGACGTCGCGGGTGACGCGCTCGTTGGCCGTGGCCGTGGTGGCCAGGACGGGGGTGTGGGCAGGCAGATCGGCCAGCAGGGTACGGATACGTCGGTAGTCCGGGCGGAAGTCGTGGCCCCAGTCCGAGATGCAGTGGGCCTCGTCGATGACGACCAGGCCGGTGTCCGAGGCCAGGTGGGGCAGGACCTCCTCGCGGAAGACAGGGTTGTTGAGCCGCTCTGGGGAGACCAGGAGGACGTCGACCTCGCCGGTGGCGATACGGGCCTCGACCTCGGACCACTGCGTGGCGTTGGCTGAGTTGATCGTGGCCGCCTGGATCCCGGCGCGCTCGGCGGCAGCGACCTGATCGCGCATGAGGGCCAGTAAGGGCGAGATGATGACGGTGGCTCCTACGCCCGGGCTGGCGGGGGCGCCCTGCGCACGCACGGGCGGCGGAGGTGTGCCTGGCTGCCAGCCGCCCCAGCCTTCGCGCATGAGCGCGGTGGCCACGAAGTAGACGGCGGACTTTCCCCACCCGGTGCGCTGGACCACCAGGGCGCGGCGACGCAGCGCCACCAGGGCGTGGATCGCCGTCCACTGGTCCTCGCGCAGCCTGGCCCCGGGGCCGGAGACCAGCAGCTGCAGGATCGTCTCGGCGCGCTCTCGCAGGAGTGAGGTGCTCATGGCCTCACCGTAGCCACAGGCACCGACACGATCAGGCACGCCCGCGGCCAGGCGAGTGACGCACAACATACAGGTACCTGTTCTATGGAGCTTGCGCGATAGGGAAGGTGCCTGTAGTTTTCTTCTCGTCAGAGATCAACAGGTACCAGTAAGAAAGGTGCTCATCACGAACCAGGAGAATGACATGACTTCCTACACTGACAACGCTGAGGCAATCGGCTCCGAGGACCGCGCCAGCGTCCTGGCCCCCGTCCACGACCGGCTTCGCCGCCTGCAGCGCCTGAGCCACCGCCGTCGCATTGAGGCGCGTACCTCCGGTGGCCCCTACGCGGACACCACTCGCGGCCAGGGACGGGTCCTGGCTGCTCTCAAGCTCTCCAGCCCCTTGCCCACTCGCGAGCTGGCCTACCTGCTCGATATCCGCCAGCAGTCCCTCAACGAGCTGCTCACCAAGCTTGAGGCCCAGGGCCTCATCGAGCGCACCCCGAGCGAGGGTGACCGCCGGGTCAAGGTCGTTGCCCTCACGCAGGCCGGCCGTCACGCCGCCACCGGCTCCGGCCGCAGCGAGTACCTGAACGTCCTGAGCGATGACGAGGCCACGACGCTGGCGGCCCTGCTCGACAAGGTCATCGCCTCCCTGGAGGAGGAGCTCGGCCTTGAGGATGACGACGACGTCGAGGCCTGGCTGGACGAGGCCCGTCGCCGGATGGGGGAGGAGCGCGTGGCCGGGCTGCGGCGCATGCGTGAGCTGGGCTTTGGCCCGGACCGCCACCACGGCGGCCCCCACGGCGGACCCCACGGCGGCCGGGGACACGGCCACCATGATCATGGCGAGGACGGTCGCGGCCACGGACACGGCCGTGGCGAGGGCCGTTCGCAGCCCGGCGAGCGCCAGGATCAGGGCCGTGGACGCGCTGGACGCGGTGGCGAGGTCCGTGGAAAGGGGCGGCGCGGCTGAGACCCGCTGAGGCGGGCGCGGCCCGTCCTCGATCCTGATGCTGGGGTGCCTGGGTAGTCACTCACCCAGGCACCCCAGCATCTCGCCTGGCGGATGGGCGGACTTGCGGGCTGGGCGGGCACGTGTATCCTGCCGCCGTAGCCATCCCGAGCGGCTGAGAGACCTGGCTCTTCGACGCCGCAGCAACCGACCGGCTCTGCCGGCCCCGGTGCTCCCGCCAGGACCGATGGAAGGACACCTGATGACCACCAGCCGATGCAGCAGCGCCTGCTGCACCGTCAGGACGGAGACTCCCCTGCTCACGCCCGAGCGCGTGGCAGGGGTGGTCATGCCCCGCTGAGGCGCCCGGACGTCTCAGCCCCCAGCCGGCTCTGCCGGTTCCGGTCCTTATCTCCATGACCACCGCGGCGAGTGCCGCAGGAATGACAGGACCACTCATGACCACCTCCATCCGCACCACCCACGTCGGCTCCCTGCCCCGTACTGACACCCTTCTCAAGGCCAACGCCGACCACGCCACCGGCGCTCTGTCCGACTCCGACCTGGCCGCCGTCGTCCGCTCCGAGACCGATGCCGTGGTCGCCAAGCAGGCTGAGCTGGGCATCACGATCGTCAACGACGGCGAGTACGGCCACGCCATGACCGAGAAGGTCGACTACGGCGCCTGGTGGTCCTACTCCTTCACCCGCTTCGCCGGCCTGGAGCTGCTTGACGAGCTGCCGCCGCGCAAGCCCACCCCCGCCGGCAAGCTCGAGCTGGACGCGATGACCGACCGTCGCGACTGGGTCGCCTTCGCTGACGCCTACTCCGACCCCACCTCGGGTATCCACCTGGCCACCCGTCGCCCCTGGTCCTTCCCAGCCCTGACCGGAGAGCTGTCCTACACCGGCCAGGAGGTCGTGGCTCGTGATATCGCCTCCCTCAAGGAGGCGCTGGCCAAGGCCGGCAAGCCGGTGTCCGAGGGCTTCGTAGCCTCGATCAGCCCGGCCGCGGCGGCGCGCATCGGCAACTATTACTACGAGGACGACGAGGCGGCCGTGTGGGCCTGGGCCGAGGCCCTGCGCGAGGAGTACAAGGCCATTACGGACGCCGGCCTCACGGTCCAGATCGACGCCCCTGACCTGACTGAGTCGTGGGACCAGTTCAAGGTGGAGCCCGCTATCGAGGACTACCGTCGCTTCTCCGCAGTGCGTATCGAGGCCCTCAACCACGCCCTGGAGGGGATCGACCCCGACCTCGTGCGCTACCACGTGTGCTGGGGCTCGTGGCACGGCCCGCACTCCACCGACCTGGAGTTCCGCCACGTGGTGGACCTGGCGCTCGCCGTCAACGCCAACGGGCTTACCTTCGAGGCCGCCAACGCCCGCCACGAGCACGAGTGGAAGATCTGGAAGGACGTCGAGCTGCCTGAGGGCAAGTACCTCATTCCGGGCGTCGTCTCCCACGCGACCAACGTCGTCGAGCACCCCGAGCTCGTGGCAGACCGCATCACGCGTTTCGCCGAGCTGGTGGGACCTGAGCGCGTCGTGGCCTCCACCGACTGCGGCCTGGGCGGGCGTATCCACTCCCACATCGCCTGGGCCAAGCTCGCCTCGCTGACCGAGGGGGCTCGTCTGGTCTCCGAGCGTCTGTGAGGCGGCTGGGCCGACGGCGGTGACGCCCGGCCCGGGCTCCTCCTTCCTGCTGCTCCCGCCTGCCACGGTCTGCCCCGTGGCAGGCGGGAGCATGGCTGTCTGTGCCCCGTTCTATCTTGGGTCCGTGACTCCTCTTCTTGTTGCCGTGGCCGGGCTCTTAGTCATTGCGGCCTGCAACCAGCTCGCGCCCAAGGTTGGGGTGGCCTCGCCGCTGATTCTGCTGGCCCTGGGGGTCGGCGTCGGATTCCTGCCCTGGGTGGCGGCGGTGGAAGTTGAGCCGGAGATCATCCTGGAGATGGTGCTGCCGCCCCTGCTCTTCGCGGCTGCAGTCTCGATGCCGGTGATGGACTTCCGCCGAGAGCTGCAGACCGTTGCCGGCTTGGCGATCGGGCTGGTGGTGGTCTCGGCGCTCGTGCTGGGAGTGGTGATCCACCTCCTGGTACCCGCCATCGCGCTTCCCTGGGCGATCGCGCTGGGTGCGGTGCTCAGCCCCACGGATGCTGTGGCTGTCTCCATCGCCCGAGGCTCGGGCGTGAGCCACCGCATCATCACGATCCTGGAGGGGGAGGGGCTCTTTAACGACGCCACTGCCCTGGTCCTGCTCTCCTCAGCCGTCTCCGCCGGGCTCATGACCAACGAGGACGCCCTGGAGCCGCTGACCCTGGCAGGGGAGTTCCTGCTGGCCCTGGCGGTGGCCCTGGTCGTGGGCTGGGCCGTGGGCGAGGTGGCGGTGCGCGTGCGATCGCGTATCTCCGACTCAGCCGCGGACACGGCCGTCTCCTTCACCGTACCCTTCCTGGCGTCCGTCCCGGCCGAGCACCTGGGCGGGTCCGGTCTGGTGGCAGCGGTAGTGGCAGGGCTCGTTGTCTCCTACCGCGGACCGCGTCTGCTGCCGCCCAGCAACCGGCGCACTGCCCAGAAGAACTGGCGCACGGTTGAGCTCATCCTCGAAGGAGGCGTCTTCCTCGTCATGGGCCTGCAGGCCTACGGGATCGTCCACGAGCTCACCGACGACCCGGCCGGGGCGGGCCTGGGCCTGGCCCTCCTGGTGGCCGTGGTCTGCGGCGCCCTGACAGTCGTGGTCCGGGCCGCCTTCGTCACGCCTCTGCTCGCCTGGCTGGCTGAGCTGCGACGTCGTTCCGTGCGCCGGGTGGATCTGGGCGAGGAGCGGATCGCGCAGTTCGAGGAGCGGCTGGCGCACGCCTGCGACGCGGACGAGGAGATGCTGGCGGCGCGCAACCTGTCAACCGAGGAGTGGCAGCGAGCCTTGGAGCGGTGGCGTCGTCGCTTGGAGCGGGGACGGCGCAGGCAGAAGCGGGCTCGCAGTGACCTGGCCTACTTCCTGTCCCAGTCGCTGGGGCCGCGTGAAGGAGCCGTCATCGTCTGGGCCGGGATGCGTGGCGCCGTGACGCTGGCCGCGGCACAGACCTTGCCTCTGGAGGCACCCATGCGCTCCTTCATGCTCCTGGTTGCCCTCGTCGTGGCGGCAGGCTCGCTCGTCATCCAGGGGCTGACGCTGACTCCGTTCATCCAGCTCGTCAAGCCACAGATGGCCTCCCACGGCGCAGACGAGGAGGAACGAGCACGTCTCATGCGCCTGCTGGGCCACGCCGTCAAGGACACGGCCTTGGCCCAGTTCATCGCGGGGCAGCCTGGCGAGCTGTCGCAGGCACAGGATCCCTCCTCGGCCCAGCAGGCAGGCAGGGCTGGGGGAACGATGTTCTCGCTGCCTTCGGTCGGCAAGGCCATGTACGCCGGACAGTTGCAGGCCGGTGGCGAGGCAGCCAGTGAGTCGGGGACGCTGGCCGCCCGGCAGGCTCTTGGCGCCTTGCCTCGGGAGAAGATGCGGGCTCTGGCCAAGGAGGCGATCCACGCCCAGCGCGACGCCCTCCTGGACGCCCGCGACGACGGCGTCTTTAGCTCCCAGACGCTGGAGGCGGCGCTCATGCGACTGGATGCGGAGGAGGTCCTCCTCGACGCCACGCACTGAGCGGTCCCCTCGGGCTCGCGTGAACGTGGACGCCCGCACCAGCCGGGCCACGCTCCTCGTAGACTGCGGCACGTGAGCACACTTCCTCTGCGACCCGGCCTTGAGGGCGAGACCCCCTACGGCGCCCCTGAGCTGGAGGTGCCCGTTCGCCTCAACGTCAACGAGAATCCCTACCCTCCCTCGCCCGAGGTGGTGCAGGACATCGCTGACGCCGTTGCCCAGGCGGCAAGCACCCTCAACCGCTACCCCGACCGTGACTTCCCTGCCCTGCGTCAGGCGCTGGCGGACTACCTGGCCGTCGAGTCCGGGGTGCGTGTGCCCTGGGAGCAGGTCTGGGCCGCCAACGGATCCAACGAGGTCATGCTCCACGTCCTCCAGGTCTTCGGCGGACCAGGCCGGGTGTGCCTGTCCTTCACACCGACCTACTCCATGTACCCCGAGTACGCCCGTGACACCCTGACGCGCTACGTCGCCGCCGCGCGCGCCGAGGACTTCACCCTGGAGGTCGACGTCGTCCGCGAGGCCGTCGCTGCCCACCACCCCGCCGTCATCCTGCTGGCGAGCCCCAACAACCCCACCGGCACGGCCCTGCCCCTGGACGACGTGCGGGCCGTGCTCGAGGCTGCTCGTGGCCAGGGCCCGCTCGCCGCGGACGGCAGCGCGACGGACTGCGTCGTCGTCGTGGACGAGGCCTACGGGGAGTTCCGCCGCCCCGGTGTCCCCAGCGCGCTGGAGCTCCTGGCCCTGGAGGACGGCCAGGCCTACCCGCACCTGGCGGTGTGCCGCACGATGTCCAAGGCCTTCGGCATGGCCGGGCTGCGGCTGGGCTACCTGGCCGCCTCGCGTGAGCTGGTCGACCTGCTGCGCGTGGTCCGCCTGCCCTACCACCTCTCGGCCCTGACCCAGGCGGCCGCGATGGCGGCGCTGGCTCACCGCGAGGAGCTCATGAGCCAGGTCGCGGCGATGCGCGCTGACCGCGACGCCCTGGTCCAGTGGCTGCGCGAGCAGGGGTGGACCGCCTGTGACTCCGACTCCAACTTCGTGCTCTTCGGTCCCTTCGCCGACCGCGACGCCGTCTTCCGCGCGATGCTGGAGCGCGGTGTCCTCATCCGGGTCGTCGGACCGGCAGGGTACCTTCGGGTGTGCATCGGCACGCCCGAGGAGATGGAGGCCTTCCGCCGCAGCCTCCAGGCGGTGACCAGTGACCTTCCCCGGCCGCAGCGCGCCCACACACCCAAGGAGATCCACGCATGAGCCGTACCGCCCGCATCGAGCGCACCACCAGTGAGTCCAGCGTCGTCGTCGAGCTCGACCTGGACGGGAGCGGACGCACCGACGTCTCCACCACGGTCCCCTTCTACGACCACATGCTCACCGCTCTGGGCAAGCACTCGCTCATCGACCTGACCGTGCGCGCCAGCGGGGACACCGACATCGACGTCCACCACACCGTGGAGGACACCGCGATCTGCATCGGCGAGGCGCTCAAGCAGGCGCTGGGGGACAAGCGCGGGATCGCCCGCTTCGGTGATGCCACCGTCCCGCTGGACGAGGCACTGGCCCACGCCGTGGTGGACGTGTCCGGACGGCCCTACCTCGTCCACGAGGGGGAGTCCGAGGCCTTCGTCCACCACCTCATCGGAGGCCACTTCACTGGCTCCATGGTGCGCCACGCCTTCGAGGCCATCGCCTACCACGCCGGGATCTGCCTGCACGTGCGCGTGCTCTCGGGCCGCGACCCGCACCACATTGCCGAGGCCGAGTTCAAGGCGCTGGCGCGCGCACTGCGCAAGGCCGTCGAGCCGGACCCGCGTGTGGAGGGCATCCCGTCCACCAAGGGAGCCCTGTGATGAGCGCGGACCAGCCTGGCCGTGGTCACGACGGCGAGGACCTGGACGCCGAGTTTGCCGCCCTCATGGCAGGCCTCGACCTGGACACCTCGCAGGAGGATTCCTCGGCCTTGGACCCCGGCTCGCTGGAGGTGCCCGAGGACACCTCCGCCCTGGACAGCCAGGACGTGACGGCCACGGCCAAGGCCGTCAAGGTCGCCGTCGTCCTGACCCCTCTGGCCAGTGCCGACGCCCTGGCCGCCCTGTGCGCCATGAGTGACCTGGACTGCACCGTCGTTCCGGCACGCTCAGGCGCCTTCGCCGTCAAGGAGTTCGTCTCCGCCCACGCGCAGTGGGACGTGGCTGAGCTCCTGGGCGGGGCGGAGACCGAGCCGGCCGAGGCCGCTGAGCTGGCGAGTGCGCTCTCCCGGCTCTCACGAGGAGGGGTCGTCCTGCTGACCGCCGACCTGGCCACCGACGTGGGTATCGAGTTAGGGCTGTCCGGGACTATCACGGCTCGCCGCTACGAGAACGGGACGGCTGGTCAGGAGGCCAGTGCCGGCCTGCTGCTGTCAGCGGTTGACCAGGTGGTCGAGGACGTCCTGCTCGGGCTGACCAAGGCCGAGGACGTCAAGGGGGCGGTGCGCTCCTCCCAGGTCCGTGCCTCGCGGGCCATGCGCTGGCTGGGACGAGGCCTGCGCGGCGGCGGGCGCTCCTGAGGCGCCCCGCGAGACGCGTGTGAGCCACCTGAGGCCGACCGTTAGGCTACGACCATGCTCAAGCCCTCCGTCGTCGTGCTGTCCTATGGCAGCGGTAACGTCCGCTCGGCCGTGCGCGCCCTGGAGCGCGTGGGCGCCCAGGTCGAGCTGACTGCGGACCCTGCCGCCGTCGAGGCGGCCGACGCGCTGGTGGTGCCCGGAGTGGGTGCCTTCGCCTCGGTGATGCGGCAGCTGGCTGCCGTGGACGCGCCTCGCCTCATCGACCGCCGCCTGGCCGGGGGCCGTGCGGTTCTGGGTATCTGCGTGGGCATGCAGGTGATGTTTGCCGCCTCCACCGAGCACAGTGGCCAGTCCGGCAGCACGCCGGGACTCGCTCAGTGGCCCGGGACCGTCTCTCGTCTGGAGGCGCCGGTCGTCCCGCACATGGGCTGGTCCCAGGTCCGCCCGCCCGCCGACTCGGTGCTCTTTGCCGGCATCGAGGACGAGCACTTCTACTTTGTCCACTCCTACGCGGCCAAGACGGACCCGGCCAGTCTCCTTGACCAGGGCCCGACCCGGCTGCCGCAGGCCACCTGGGCCACTCACGGCGAGGACTTCGTGGCGGCCGTGGAGAACGGGGCGCTGTCGGCCACCCAGTTCCACCCGGAGAAGTCCGGCGACGCCGGTGCCCAGCTCCTGCGCAACTGGCTCGCCACGGTGGCCTGAACCTGGTCCTTGTCCGCCGATCGGAAGGAAACCCCATGCTGACCCTCCTGCCCGCCGTCGACGTTGCTGACGGCAAGGCCGTGCGTCTCCTCCAGGGAGAGGCCGGCTCCGAGACCGACTACGGCAGCCCCATCGAGGCTGCTCGGGACTGGGTGGAGGCGGGAGCCGAGTGGATCCACCTGGTGGACCTCGACGCGGCCTTCGGACGTGGCTCGAACGCCCCGCTGCTGGAGCGAATCGTGGGTGAGGTCGGCATCAAGGTCGAGCTCTCCGGCGGGATCCGGGACGACGCCTCACTGACGCGTGCTCTCAAGGCCGGTGCCGCACGGGTCAACCTGGGCACCGCGGCACTGGAGGACCCACAGTGGACTGCTCGCGTCATCGCTGAGCACGGGGAAAAGATCGCCGTCGGCCTGGATGTGCGTGGCACCACGCTGGCGGCGCGAGGCTGGACCAAGGAGGGCGGCGACCTGTGGCAGACCCTCGATCGCCTCAACGAGGCCGGGTGCCGGCGCTACGTGGTCACGGACGTGACCAAGGACGGCACTCTGACCGGTCCTAACACCGAGCTGCTGCGCCAGGTGGCCGCTCGCACGAGCGCTCCGGTGGTGGCCTCGGGCGGGATCTCCAGCCTGGAGGACATCGCCGCCCTGGCCAGGCTGGTGCCGCAGGGAGTCGATAGCGCGATCGTGGGCAAGGCGCTCTACAACGGCAATTTCACGCTGCCCCAGGCACTGGCGGTGGCTGGCGGGGCTGCGGTCCAGGACGTGCAGGCATGAGCCAGCAGTCTCCGGGACAGCCTGACGCCCAGCTGGCGGCCGCGCTGGCTGCACGCGCCAAGATGGAGAGGCTGCTGGCCTCGCCCAGTCCCTTTGCCGATGACGACGGCGGTGCTGACCCTCGGGTGACCCAGGCTCTGGAGGACACGAGCCAGCCCCGTCACCTCTACCTGGACCACCTGTGGCAGGCGCTGGTGGCCAGTCGCCTGATCGTGCCGGTGGCCGCACACCCCCGCGGGGGGGACGAACCCCACACCAACGACGCCGCGCAGGACGCCGCGACCCTGGCCGTCGACCTTCCTGACGGTCACGTGGCGCTACCCGTCTTTACCAGCGTCGATGCGATGAGGGCGTGGCGCCAGGACGTGCGTCCGGTGCCGGTTGAGCCGCGTCGTGCGGCCCAGGTAGCCGTGCAGACCACGGACCAGCTGTGGGTGGTTGACCCGGGAACCAAGGACCTGCGCCTGCCACGGCCTGCGGTCGTGGCGCTGGCTGGGGGAGAGGACTGGGTCCCGTCCTGGCGCAACGAGCCGGTGCAACAGGAGGTCACGGCCCAGCTCATGGCGGTGACAGGAGTCACCGGCGTCGCCTTTGAGCCTGGGCAGGGTGCTGAGCTGAGGGTCTTCGTCCGCATCGACGCCTCCGGCGGGATGCCGGCCGTGGCTGCTTCCCTGGAGACCTGCCAGCTCGTCATGGTCAACCCGGCCTGGGGCGAGCTCATTGACACCGTTGAGCTGTGCCCGGTGCCTGCCTGAGCCCGGAGCGTGTCCAGGTTCACGCACTGATCGCCGGGGCCATGCTGGGGCAGGCGGATGGGTCCTGGTACAGTTCAGCACTGACCGGCCGGAGTCCGACTCTGGCGCGCAAGCGGAGAGATCCCACCTGGGTTCCTGACGGGAACCGGGTCATGCGAGGACAGCCTCGCAACGTGCAGCCTGAGCTGTGCGTCGTACCACTGGGTACGTGATGGGCCTTCGTACGCGATCTGCGGCGAGGGCCCTGTTTCTTGCTGCGGCGGTTGATCATCACCAAGAGTGAGGAACTGTCATCAGCGAGCCCCGTATCAACGAACGGATCCGCGTCCCCGAGGTGCGCCTCGTCGGCCCCGGCGGTGAGCAGGTCGGCGTCGTACGCGTCGAGGACGCGCTGCGCCTGGCCGAGGAGGCCGGTCTCGACCTCGTCGAGGTTGCCCCTGACGCACGCCCCCCGGTGTGCAAGCTCATGGACTACGGCAAGTTTAAGTACGAGTCGGCCATGAAGGCACGTGACGCCCGGCGCAACCAGGCGAACACGCAGCTCAAGGAGGTCCAGTTCCGCCCCAAGATCGACCAGCACGACTACGCCACCAAGATGGGGCACGTCGAGCGGTTCCTCAAGGGCGGGGACAAGGTCAAGTGCGTGGTGCGCTTCCGCGGCCGCGAGCAGTCTCGTCCTGAGCTGGGTATCCGTCTGCTCCAGCGTGTGGCCGAGGAGATCGGCGACCTGGGGACGGTTGAGTCCCACCCGCGTCAGGACGGTCGGCAGATGGTGATGGTTCTGGCCCCCACGCGCAAGAAGGCGGAGGTCAAGTCAGACCAGCGCCGTCGTCGCGAGGAGGCCCGGGCCAGCCGCCGAGCCGAGAAGAACGCGGCCAAGGCCGCCTCCGGCGCCGAGGCGCCGTCCACCGAGGCCTGAGACCTCCGGGTCACCCACAGACCACCCCCCACCCCACCGGCAAACCGTGTGGGGTCCGCAGCCCAGGCAACCTGTCTCGGGCCGAGAAGAGGAATCCAACAATGCCGAAGAACAAGACGCACTCCGGTGCCAAGAAGCGTTTCCGGGTCACCGGTAGCGGCAAGCTCATGCGCGAGCAGGCTGGCAAGCGCCACCTGCTCGAGGTCAAGTCCTCGCGCCGCAAGCGCAAGCTGTCCAAGGACCAGGTTGTTGACGCCAGCAACCTGCGCGAGGTCAAGAAGCTGCTCGGCCGCTGAGAGCCCACCACCTAAAGGAGTCATCACATGGCACGTGTGAAGCGGGCTGTCAACGCCCAGAAGAAGCGTCGTTCCGTCCTCGAGAAGGCCTCGGGCTACCGCGGCCAGCGTTCTCGCCTCTACCGCAAGGCCAAGGAGCAGGTCACCCACTCCGGCGTCTACGCCTTCCGTGACCGCCGCGCCCGCAAGGGTGACTTCCGTCGCCTGTGGATCCAGCGCATCAACGCTGCCGCTCGCGCGGAGGGCCTGACCTACAACCGGTTCATCCAGGGCCTGGGCCTGGCCGGCGTCGAGATCGACCGCCGCATGCTGGCCGAGCTGGCCGTGAACGAGCCGGCTGGCTTCAAGGCCCTCGTTGAGGTTGCCAAGAAGGCTCTTCCTGCCGACGTCAACGCCCCTCGCGCCTGAGCGCGGGCGAGGGCCGGCGGTGAGCCGATCCTCACGTCATGAGACGGCGCCATCTCCTTGTCAAGGAGATGGCGCCGTCTCGCGTAGGCTCCCTTTCATGAGCAAGCGGGCAGACACACGCACCTGGCGCCCCGGTACCCCGATGGCCCGTCCCGACGGCGTCGCGCCGCCACAGCCAGACCTGCTGGACAACCCCTCCTCGGCCCGCGTGTCCCGGGTCGCCGCGCTGGCGCGGCGCTCCACGCGCACGAAGTACGAGCGCTTCCTGGTCGAGGGGCCCCAAGGGGTTCGCGAGGCGGTCCACCACGCCTGCGGTGACATCCTCGATCTCTATGCCACCCAGGACGCCAGCGCGCGTTATCCCGAGATCCTCTCCGAGGCCCGGGCCGCGGGCATGTACACCCACCTGGTCACCCCCGCGGTCATGGCGGCCATGAGTGCCGATGCCCAGGGTCTGCTCGCTGTGGTTCGCACGCAGGCTGTGGCCCGTCCCTCGGCGGCCGGCGGCTCGCGAGCCCCCCAGGTGGCCGAGCTGAAGCAGGTCCTGGACTCTGCCCGGCTGGTCGCCGTGCTCACCCAGGCCCAGGACCCGGGCAACGCCGGCACGATCATCCGGGCCGCCGACGCGGCCGGTGCGGACGCCGTCGTGCTGGCCCGGGGCAGCGTGGACCCCACCAACCCCAAGGTGGTGCGCTCCACCGCTGGCAGCCTGTTCCACCTGCCGGTGCTGTGGGGGCTGGGTCTGGAGGAGATCTCACAGGCGGTCCACGGTGCGGGCCTGGCGATCCTGGCTGCTGATGGCCGAGGTGAGCTCAACCTGTTCGAGTCTGAGACCTTGCTGGCCCGTCCCACCGCCTGGTGGCTGGGTAACGAGGCCCACGGCCTGTCACCTGAAAGCCTGACGCAGGCGGACGCCGTCGTCTCGATCCCGCTGTACGGGCAGGCCGAGTCCCTCAACGTCGCCACCGCCGCGGCCGTGTGCTTCTACGCCTCGGCCCGGGTCCAGCGCCGCGGGGTACTAGCCCAGTCATCTTCGGCGCCTGTCAGCAGCGTGCAGGGGTGAGGGCTGCGATGACGACTCTCCTTCCGACAGCGGCCGGTGCCTCGGTGAGCGGCCCGGCGCCCTCGCTGAGCACGAGGCGGCGCGGCTTAGGCCGGCGCCTGCGTGAGACAGTCACCGGCTACCTGTTCCTCACGCCCTCCGTGCTGGGGGTCGTGCTCTTCATGGTCGTGCCAGTCGGCGTCATCGTGTGGCTCACGGTCCACCAGTGGGACCTCATCGCCTCGCCACGCTACGTCGGGCTGGAGCAGGTCCGCCAGGTCCTCACCGACGCCGCATTCCTACGCTCCTTGCGGGTGACCCTGGCCCTGGTGGCCTTGGTGGTGCCGGCCCAGATCCTGGTGGGTCTGTTCCTGGCCAACATGCTGACCAAGGGCGTGCGTGGTACCACGCTCTTCCGCACGCTGATCGTCATCCCCTGGATCTCCTCGCCCTTGGCGCTGGGGGTGGTGTGGTCGTGGATCTTCGCTCCCACCGGCGGCCTGCTCAGTGCCGTGGCCGGCACGAGGCTGGAGATCCTGGTCTCGCCTACCTGGGCGCTGCCGGCCGTGGCCTTCGTGGTGCTGTGGAACAACGTCGGCTACACCTCATTGTTCTTCATCGCTGGGCTGTTGTCGGTGCCACGTGAGCTCATCGAGGCCGCCTACGTGGACGGTGCCAGCGCGCGCCAGGTCTTCTGGCGTATCAAGGTGCCCCTGCTGCGCCCCACCTTCTTCTTCGTCTCGGTAACCAGCGTCATTGCGGCCTTCAACATCTTTGACCACGTGTACGCGCTGACCGGCGGCGGGCCCGCGGGGGCCACCAAGGTCCTGGCCTACGAGATCTACGAGGAGGCCTTCGTCAGCTGGGACGTGGGCAAGGCCTCGGTCATGGCCCTGGTCATGATGCTCATCCTCCTGGCGATCACGGTCGCCCAGAACCTCTACTTCCGCACGAGGACCACCTATGAGTATGTCTGAGCCTGCCATCGTGTCCGGGGGCGGCTCCAGCTCCCTGGGGCGCAGGAGGACCCGGGCCGGTGGCCGGATCGACCAGCCGGGCTCGCTGGGCACCGCAGGGATCTACCTGGGGCTGACGCTTGCGGCCGCCGTCATGGTCCTGCCCTTCATCTTCTCCTTCCTCACGGCCTTCAAGTCCCCCAAGGACTTCGCCTCGCACTCGCCCCTGGCCCTGCCCGGTCCCTGGACCCTGGAGTCCTTCTCGGCGGTGCTGACCGGGCGCATCGACTTCGCCAGCGCCATCTGGACCACGGTGCTCATGGTCCTGGTCATGGTGGTGGGACAGGTGACTTCCTCGGTGATGGCCGCCTACGCCTTCGCTCGTTTGAGCTTCCCCGGACGTGACCTGGTCTTCTGGCTGTTCCTGTCCACCATGATGATTCCTGCCTCGGTGCTGGTCATCCCGCTCTACCTCATGATGGCCAAGGCGGGGATGAACAACACCTTTTGGGGCATCGTCATCCCCTTCATGTTCGCCTCGCCCTACGCCGTCTTCCTGCTGCGCGAGTCCTTCCGCTCCATCCCGCAGGAGATCATCGACGCGGCCAAGATCGACGGCGCCGGGCAGCTGCGCATCCTCACCCGGATCGTCCTGCCGATGTCCGGTCCGATCCTGGCGACCCTCACGCTCATCACGGTGGTCAGCCAGTGGAACTCCTTCATGTGGCCACGCATCATCGCCAGCCAGGAGCCCAAGGTCATCACGGTGGCGACCGCAGCCATGCAGTCGCAGTACAACGCGAACTGGACCTACGTCATGGCGGCCACGACGATCGCCTTGGTTCCCCTCATCATCCTGTTCGTCATCTTCCAGAAGCAGATCGTCGCCTCCATCACGCTCAGCGGCCTGAAGTAGCCGGGGATCGTTAGGCAGACGGGGGAGAGCCGGCCAGGGTGGGCTGCGCTACAGTTCACGGCACATCCGTCTGACACCCTGTCCAGACGGGTCACGACCACCTGGAGGTATCCCATGTCCCGTCTTCCCGCGATCTCCCGCCGTGACCTCATCAAGGTCGGTGGCGTGGGCGCTGTCACCGCTGTCGGCCTGAGCATGCTGGCAGCCTGTGGCTCGGGTTCCTCCTCCGACTCTGGATCGGGTTCGGACTCGGCCAGCGAGATCACCTTCCGTCTGTGGGACGAGCAGGCCGCTGCTGCCTACGAGGAGGCTCTCAAGGACTTCACCGCTGAGACCGGCATCTCGGTCAAGATCGAGCAGGTGGCCTGGGCTGACTACTGGACCAACCTGCGTAACGACATCGCCTCAGGCTCGGCCCCGGACGTGTTCTGGACCAACTCCTCGAACTTCGTTGACTACGCCGCTGCCGGCAAGCTGGTCAACATCGACGAGGCCATCGCCAGCTCGGAGCGTGCGGGATGGTCTGAGGCCGCCGTCGCCCAGTACTCCTCGCAGGGAACCGCCTGGGGCGTGCCGGCTCTGGCCGACCCGAACATCGCTGTCTACTACAACAAGTCGCTGCTGGACGCGGCTGGCGTGAGCGTTGACGACCTGGCCTCGCTGGCCTGGGACCCCACGGCGTCCTCGGATACGCTGCGCGAGATCGCCACCAAGCTCACCCTGGACGCTGCGGGCAAGACTCCGGCTGACGCCGACTTCGACGCCTCGAACATCGTGCAGTTCGGATACAACGCTGCTCTCGACCTGCAGGCGATCTACCTGCCCTACCTCGGGGCCAACGGTGCGACCTACCAGGACGCTGACGGCCAGTTCACCTTCGCCTCCGAGGCAGGCGTGCAGGCCTTTGGCTACCTCGTGGACCTCATCAACACCTCGCACGTGGCCCCCTCGGCCGCTGACACCAACGACAACGGCGACTTCTCCCGCGATCAGTTCATCCAGGGCAAGATGGCGCTGTTCCAGTCCGGTGCCTACAACCTGGCCAACATCAAGGACGGGGCCTCCTTCGAGTGGGGCATCGTGAAGCTGCCGCAGGGCCCCCAGGGCCGTGGTGGGGTGACAAACTACACGGCTGCTGCCGGTAGCGCGGACTCCAGGCAGGCCGAGGCGGTCACCAAGCTGCTGGCCTGGCTGGGCAGCGCCGAGGGCTCCGGGGCACTGGGCAAGACCGGCGTTGGCCTGCCCGGCAACACCGGCGCCCAGGACACCTGGAGCGCCTACTGGAAGGACGCGGGCGTGGACGTCTCGGCCATGATGGAGATCGACGACACCGCCCTTCCCGGCCCCTTCGGCGCCAAGATCCAGGCCGGCATGGAGGCCACGGGCGAGTCCCTCAAGGAGGTCTTCCTGGGCCGAGTGGACGTGGCTGAGGGCGTCAAGGCCGCGCAGGACGCGGGCAACGCCGCGATCAATGGCTGAGGCCCTGGGACACGACCGGGTCCTGGGCGTCTATGCCCACCCAGACGATGCTGACGTCGGTGCCGGCGCCACGATCCACCGCCTCGTGCGGGAGGGTGCGCAGGTCTGCCTGCTCGTGGTGACCTCTGGCGATGCCGGCGGCTACGAGGCTGAGGGGCAGGAGAACATGTCCCAGGTCCGTCAGGCCGAGCAGCAGGCGGCAGCGGCGGGCCTGGGGGTCAGCCAGGTCGTCTTCCTCGACGGCTTCGCTGACGGGCACGTGGCTGAGGGGCACGGGCTGGTACGGCAGGTCGTGGCGGCGATCCGTCGCTGGCGTCCGTCCCTGGTGCTGTCGATGTCCCCGGAGTACAACTTCGCCTCGGTCGCGGCCAACCACCCGGACCATCGTGCGGTGGGCCGTGCCGTCGTCGAGGCGGCCTACCCAGCCAGCGGCAACCCCTTCGACTACCGGGAGCTGGCAGCCGCTGGGCTGGAGCCCCATGAGGTGGACGAGGTCTGGTTCCAGGGCCACAAGGAGGCTAACCACCTGGTGGAGGTCCAGACCACGGACCTGGAGGCCAAGGTGGCTGCCGTGCGCCGCCACGTCAGCCAGTTCCGGGACCTGGACGCCATGGAGGGCTACCTGCGTGAGGCTGCGCTGGCGGCGGGCACGCAGGCGGCTCGTCCTGGGCGGGGCCACCAGGAGGCTGATCAGCCGGTGCTGGCCGAGTCCTTCTTCCGCTGGGTGCTGCACTAGCGAATCAGGTTCGCTCAGCGGCTGCCCGCCGCCATGTGGCGCACCCCGTGGCCTGCCAAGTTTGGAGGCCAAGGGGTGACGACTACCCTGGGAGACGAAGCACTCCCTGACTGGAGAGCACCGACCGGGTGCGTCCGGCCAGGGGGCCATGTACGGCTGGAAGGCACACACCCCATGACTGACGCACCCGGGGCTCTCTCGCCCCTGGACGAGGCAGGCATCAACGCGCTCGTGGAGGAAGGGCTGGCAGCGGTCGCCGCCGCAGCGGACCTCCCCGGTCTGAAGGAGGTGCGTCTGACCTACACAGGGGACTCTTCCGTGCTGGCCCGCACCAACCGCGCGATCGGCTCCCTGGACAAGGCTGACAAGCCGGCCGCGGGCAAGCTGCTGGGCGGTGCGCGCGGACGCCTGAACGCAGCGCTGGCAGCGCGCCAGGAGGTGCTGGAGGCCGAGGCTGAGGAGCAGATGCTGGCCACCGAGGCCGTGGACGTCACCGTCCCCACGGACCGCGTGGCTCGCGGCGCCCGCCACCCCTTGGACGTGCTCGTGGACGAGGTCTCCGACTTCTTCGTCTCCATGGGCTGGTCCATCGCGGAGGGCCCGGAGACGGAGCACGAGTGGTTCGACTTTGACGCCCTCAACTTCGACGCCGACCACCCGGCCCGTCAGATGCAGGACACCTTCTACGTCGACGGCCCCTCGGTAGGAGCCGGCGAGGGACAGAAGGCCAACCTGGTCCTGCGCACCCACACCTCCCCGGTCCAGGCCCACGTCATGCTCGCTCAAGAGCCCCCGCTGTACGTGGCCTGTCCGGGCAAGGTCTTCCGCTCTGACGAGCTGGACGCCACTCACACCCCGGTCTTCCACCAGGTCGAGGGCCTGGCGGTGGACAAGGGACTGACCATGGCGCACCTGAAGGGCACGCTGGACCACTTCGCCCGCGCCATGTTCGGCCCCGAGGCGCGTACCCGCCTGCGCCCCTCCTTCTTCCCCTTCACCGAGCCCAGTGCCGAGATGGACCTGTGGTTCCCCCAGAAGAAGGGCGGGCCGGGCTGGATCGAGTGGGGAGGCTGCGGCATGGTCAACCCCAACGTGCTCATTGCCTGCGGCATCGACCCTGAGGTCTACACGGGCTTCGCCTTCGGCATGGGGCTGGAGCGCACGCTCATGCTGCGTCACGGCATCGCAGACATGCATGACATCGTCGAGGGAGACATCCGTTTCTCCCAGCAGTTCGGTACCACCGGAAAGGGGAACTGACATGCCCTACGTCCCGATCGAGTGGCTTCGCGAGCACGCGGACGTTCCTTCCGGCACCACTGCGGCCCAGCTGGCGGCTGACCTGGTCAAGGTGGGCCTGGAGGAGGAGCGCATCGTTCCCCCCTCAGTCACCGGCCCCCTCGTGGTCGGCAAGGTCCTCACACGTGAGGCCAAGGAGCAGTCCAACGGCAAGGTCATCAACTACTGCCGCGTGGACGTGGGCCCGCAGCACAATGACGCTCCCGGCACGGGCAAGGAGCCCTCGGAGTTACCCAGCCGCGGCATCGTGTGCGGGGCACACAACTTCGAGGTGGGGGACAGCGTCGTCGTCTCCCTGCCCGGCGCCGTCCTGCCTGGTGACTTCGCCATCGCTGCACGCAAGACCTACGGCCACACCTCGGACGGCATGATCTGCTCGGCCCGCGAGCTGGGCATCGGCGAGGACCACTCGGGCATCATCGTGCTCGACCAGTGGCTGGCCGCCCACGGGCACGACGGCGAGGAGCTGCCGGAGCCAGGAACGGACGCGATCCCGCTGCTCGGCCTGGGCGAGGAGGTCCTGGAGATCAACATCACCCCGGACCGGGGGTACTGCTTCTCCATGCGCGGGGTGGCTCGCGAGTACTCCCACTCCACCGGCGCCGTCTTCACGGACCCCGCGGACGGGACCAACCCGGGCCTCTACCCCCACGGCGTGGCGCAGGCGGGGGAGGGCGGCTTCGCCGTCGAGATTCCTGCCGACCCCCGCCCGATCCACGGACGCCCCGGGGCCGACCGCTACGTGGCCCGCGTGGTGCGCGGGATCGACCCGGCTGCCCCGAGCCCGGCGTGGATGCGTGAACGCCTGACCGCCGCCGGGATGCGCCCGATCAGCCTGGCCGTGGACGTGACCAACTACGTCATGCTGGACCTGGGCCAGCCGTTGCACGCCTTTGACCTGGCCAAGGTGCACGCGCCCATCGTCGTGCGCCGCGCCGAGGAGGGGGAGAGCCTGACCTTCCTGGATGAGGTCACCCGCGAGCTCGACCCCGAGGACCTCGTCATCGCTGACTCCCCGCAGGGTCTGGGCTCCCGTCCCCTGGTACTGGCCGGTGTCTTCGGCGGCGCCGCGGCGGAGGTGGACGCCACGACGACTGACGTGCTCATCGAGGCCGCCCACTTCGACGCCGTCTCGATCGCCCGCTCGGCACGTCGGCACAAGCTGCCTACCGAGTCCTCCAAACGCAACGAGCGTGGCGTGGACACGGCGCTGGCCCCCGTGGCGGCGCAGCGGGCCGTGGACCTGCTGGTGGAGTACGGCGGCGGTACCGCGGACCCGGTGTCCACGGACGTGGACCGCACGGTGGCTCCCGCCCCGATCCTCATCCGCTCCGACGCCGCGCAGCGCCTGACCGGGGTCGCCTACGGTACCGAGAGGGTCAGCGAGCTGCTGACGATGATCGGCTGCACGGTGAAGGCTGCCGGGGCGGACGAGGCCGGTCACGAGCTGCTTGCCGTCACGCCCCCGACCTGGCGCCCGGACCTCGTGGGAGCGGCGCACTTCGCCGAGGAGGTCGCCCGCCTGGACGGCTATGACAACATCCCCGTCATCGTGCCCACGGCCCCTGCCGGCACCGGACTGACGCCGCGTCAGCGCGCCCGGCGCCAGGTGGTGGCCGCGCTGGCGGACGCGGGGCTCACCCAGGTGCTGTCCTATCCCTTCATCGGGGACGTCCACGACCGCCTGGGCATCGCGGGTGACGACCCGCGTCGCCAGGCGATGCGCCTGGCCAACCCGCTGGCCGAGGACGCCCCGCTCATGCGTACCAGCGTGCTCGACTCCCTGGTTGACGTGGCCCGGCGCAACGTGTCTCGCGGGCTTGGCGACGTCGCCGTCTACGAGGTCGGCACCGTCACGCTGCCGGCAGGCACGGTGCCTGCGCCGATCGTGGGCGTGGACCGCCGTCCTACCGACGACGAGCTGGCCGCCCTGGAGGCCGGTATCCCCTACCAGCCCACCCACGTGGGCGCGGTGCTGGCCGGTGAGCGTGAACGGGCCGGGGTCCTGGGGACGGCGCGCGCCTGGGACTGGGCCGACGCCGTCGAGGTCGTGCGGACCGTGGCGGCGACGTTGGGCGTGGCGGTCGAGGTCGCGGCGCCGGACCAGCCCTACGCGCCCTGGCACCCGGGGCGCACCGCGCAGATCCGTCTGGCCTTGACCCGCAAGGGCAAGGAGCTCGTGCCTGGCGCCGTCGTGGCCCACGCTGGTGAGCTGCACCCGCGCACGGCCAAGGAGCTGGGCCTGCCCGCGCGCGCTTGCGCCGTCGAGATCGACCTGGAGCCGCTGCTGGAGGCCGCCGAGGCCGCTGGCGTCCTGCAGGTCAAGGCCGTCTCCACCTTCCCGGCTGCCAAGGAGGACATCGCCCTGGTCGTCGATGAGGCTGTCACCTCCGGGGAGGTCGAGGCGGTGATCCGCGAGGCCGCCGGCGAGCTGGCTGAGGAGGTGCGTCTGTTCGACGTCTTCCGCGGTGAGCAGCTGGGGGCCGGGCGCAAGTCACTGGCCTTCTCCCTGCGCCTTCGCGGTGACCACACCCTGACCGCTGAGGAGACTGCCAGCGTGCGCAAGCGCGTGGTCAAGCGCGCAGCCAAGCGTCTGGGGGCGCAGCTGCGTTCCGCCTGAGCAATCTGATCGCAGGCCAACCGGCCCGCCGTGCCTGGCCAGGTACGGCGGGCCGGTGTGCAAGTGCTCACGGCTCAGTCTTTGGGACTTTTCGACACCTCCTGAACGGGCCGATGCCGCCATACTGGAGGTATGAAGATCCTCCTGACCTGCTCTTCCCGTCACGGCGCCACCGAGAGCGTGGCCGAGGTCATCGCTGAGCGTCTGCGCGAGGCTGACCTCACGGTGGACGTCGCCAAGCCTGAGGACGTCACGGACGTGTCGGGCTATGACGCCTTCATCCTGGGCAGCGCTGTCTACATGACCCACTGGACGCCTGAGGCCGTGGACTTCACCAAGCGCTTCCGCGAGGAGCTGGAGGGGCACCCGGTGTGGGCCTTCTCCGTCGGCCTGTCTGGCCTGCCTAAGGGTGCTATCTCCGACCCTCACAGGATCGGGCCGGTGCTGCTGGCTCTTGACCCGGAGGACCACAAGACCTTCGCTGGGCGTTTTGACCCGAATCAGCTCTCCCTGCGTGAGCGGACCATCGCTCGCCTGGGCGGGGCCGCCGAGGGCGACTACCGGGACTTTGACGCGGCGCGCCAGTGGGCTGGCACGATCGCGGCCAGCTTGACGTCGGGCCAGGAGTAGTCCTGCCGAGACTGACGCCAGCTCAGGTGTGAGGAAGGCGACGGGGGTCCCACCCCGTCGCTTTCGTATTTGTATGCAGTCGGGCGTATGGTTTCTGTATGACCTGGACAGCAGCCGTCGCCGGTGCGACGGGATACGCCGGCGGAGAGGTTCTTCGCCTCCTGGCCGCCCACCCCGATATTGAGATCGGTGCCCTGACGGCCGCAAGCTCGGCCGGCACGCTCCTGGGGCAGCACCACCCCCATCTCCGCTCGCTGGCACAGCGAGTGGTCGAGCCCACACAGGCCGAGCGGCTGGCTGAGCACGACGTCGTCTTCCTTGCCCTGCCTCACGGAGCCTCGGGAGCCCTGACCGCCCAGATCGAGGCTCTCGATGCTGAGCGTGGCAGCCCTACCCTCCTCATCGACTGCGGCGCGGATCACCGACTGACTGACGCCGCTGCCTGGCAGGCCTTCTACGGCACTGAGTACGCCGGAGCCTGGACCTACGGCATGCCCGAGCTTCTGCACACCGGCGAGAGTCAGGCCAGGGCCCAGCGCGCTGAGCTGGCCTCGACCTCGCGGGTGGCGGTTCCTGGCTGCAACGTCACGGCTGTCACCCTGGCGGCCCAGCCTGGCGTGGTAGCAGAGCTTATTGACACCTCCCAGGTCACCGCCGTCCTGGCTGTGGGCTACTCCGGGGCTGGCAAGTCCCTCAAGCCGCATCTGAGCGCGGCCGAGGCCCTGGGCTCGGCCCAGCCCTACGCCGTCGGCGGCACCCACCGCCACATCCCTGAGATCGTCCAGAACCTGGAGGTCGCCGGGGCGGCGCCGGGATCGACCCGGTTGTCCTTCACCCCGGTCCTGGTGTCGATGAGCCGTGGGATCCTGGCGACCGTGACGGCTCCGGTGACCGACTCGGTCCTCCACTGCGAGCACCCGGACGAGGTCCTGCGATCGGCCTGGGCCCACGCTTACGGGGCTGCCGGACAGGGAGAGGCCCTCATCGACCTGCTGCCTGAGGGCACCTGGCCGACCACCGGCGCCGTGGCCGGATCGGGGCTGGCCACGGTCCAGGTCGCCTATGACCGCGGTGCTGGGGTAGCGGTCATGATGTGCGCGATCGACAACCTCGGCAAGGGCACGGCGAGCGCCGCCGTGCAGTCCCTCAACCTGGCACTGGGGTTGGACGAGACCACCGGTGTGGTGACGGAAGGAGTGGCACCGTGAGCGTGACCGCAGCCAAGGGATTCCGAGCCGCTGGCGTACGCGCCGGGCTCAAGACCTCCGGCAAGCCGGACCTCGCCCTGGTCGTCAATGACGGCCCGCTGGACGTGGCGGCCGGCGTCTTCACCACCAACCGGGTGGTCGCGGCCCCCGTGACATGGTCCCGGCGGGCCGTGGCGGACGGGCACGCGCGCGCCGTCATCCTCAACTCTGGCAGCGCCAACGCCTGCACCGGGACCCGTGGGGCTGACGACGCCGCTGTCACCGCGGCCCAGGTGGCGCACCTGCTGTCCACGGCCCAGATGGGCTCCAGCCAGGCCGTGACGGCCTGTGACGTGCTGGTGTGCTCCACCGGCGTCATCGGCGAGCCCCTGGACATGGAGCGTGTGCTGGAGGGCGCAGGCGCCGCGGCGCGGGCGCTGGCGGCCACGCCCGCAGCCGGGCACGATGCCGCCACGGCGATCATGACCACGGACACCGTCTCCAAGGAGGACGCGCTGACCCTCACGCACGAGGGCAGCAAGGCAACCTGGACGGTCGGCGGCATGATCAAGGGCGTGGGCATGCTCGCCCCGGGGATGGCCACCATGCTGTGCGTACTGACCACGGACGCCGTCGTCGAGACCGCCGCCGCCCAGCGCGCCCTGTCCCAGGCAGCGGCCCGCACGGTCAACCGGATCAACTCCGACGGGTGCATGTCCACCAATGACACCGTCGTCCTGCTCGCTTCCGGAGCCTCAGGCGTGACGCCCAGTCAGGGCGAGCTGGACGCGGCCGTCGCTGAGGTACTGGGTAGGCTCGGCCGGCGCCTCGTGGCGGACGCTGAGGGTGCCACCCACGACATCGCCATCACCGTCACCGGCGCGGTGAGCGAGGAGGCGGCTGAGCTGGCGGCACGCACGGTCAGCGCCTCGAACCTGCTCAAGTGCGCCGTCGCCGGCGAGGACCCCAACTGGGGCCGCGTCCTGTCCCAGTTGGGCACCGTGCCCGAGCGGCTGTGCCCCTTCAACCCGGACGAGGTCGACGTCACGATCAACGGGGTGACGATCTTCCGCCACGGCGGTCTGGGCGAGGACCGGTCACTGGTGGACATGACCCCGCGAGAGACCCGCATCGACATCGCCCTGCACGCCGGTGAGGCCCAGGCCACGGTGTGGACCAACGACCTCACCCACGGATACGTCACCATCAACGCGGACTACACGACATGACTTCCTCGACCACCTCTGCGGCCCCCACCACATCCACCGAGCCGGTCAGCGCCCTGGAGGCCCTGACCCCCACCCACAAGGCTTCGGTCCTGCTGGAGGCCATGCCCTGGCTACGCGCCTACCGCGGGGCAACGATCGTCGTCAAGTACGGCGGCAACGCCATGGTGGATGACTCCCTCAAGCGAGCCTTCGCCCAGGACATCCTCTTCCTGCACCAGGTAGGCCTGCGCCCCGTCGTCGTCCACGGTGGAGGTCCCCAGATCAACGCCATGCTCCAGCGCCTGGGCATTGAGTCCGAGTTCCGCGGCGGCTTGCGCGTGACCACCCCTGAGGTCATGGACGTGGTGCGCATGGTGCTCACCGGCTCGGTCCAGCGTGAGCTGGTCTCCCTGCTCAACGAGGTTGACTCTGACGCCGTCGGCATCTCCGGGGAGGACGGCGGCCTGCTGCGGGCGCGCCAGCGCCTGGCCACCGTGGACGGTGAGAGCGTGGACGTCGGCCTGGTGGGCGACGTCGTCGAGGTCGACCCCGGCCCGGTGACTGAGCTGCTTGACCAGGGACGTATCCCGGTCATCTCCTCGGTCGCGCCGCTGGTCACCGACCCGACCACCGTCCTCAACGTCAACGCTGATACCGCGGCGGCGGCCATCGCTATCGCCCTGGGAGCCCAGAAGCTCATCATGCTCACTGACGTCGAGGGCCTGTACTCCGCCTGGCCGGACCGCTCCTCGCTGGTCTCGCGGATCGGGGTCGACGCCCTGGAGGCGCTCCTGCCCGAGCTGGAGTCGGGGATGATCCCCAAGATGGAGGCCTGCCTGCGAGCCGTGCGCGGGGGCGTGGGCCAGGCACACGTGGTCGACGGGCGCGAGCCGCACTCGATGCTGCTGGAGATCGTCACCGACGACGGCGTGGGCACCGTCGTCTACCCCGAGCACTCCGCCGTCTCACGGACCAAGGGAGGGATGTCCTTATGAGCCAGGCTCAGCACGTTGCTGGCAGCCAGCAGGACTGGACCCAGCGCTACACCGGTGCGGTGATGAACACCTTCGGCACGCCCCAGCGCGTGCTCGTCCGTGGCGCCGGCACCGAGGTCACGGACGCCGACGGCCGGACCTACACCGACCTGCTGGCAGGTATTGCCGTCAACTGCCTGGGGCACGCCCACCCAGCCGTCGTGGCAGCCGTCACCGAGCAGCTGTCCACCCTTGGGCACGTGTCCAACATCTTCACCTCGCCCGCGCAGATCCGCCTGGCCGAGGAGCTGGCAGGGATCGTCTTCCCCTCCTGCGCGCCGCAGGAGACACGTGTCTTCCTGGCGAACTCGGGTACGGAGGCGAACGAGGCTGCCTTCAAGATCGCCCGCCGCCACGGCGGGACGGCCCGCCCACGCGTGCTGGCGCTGGAGCAGGCCTTCCACGGCCGCACCATGGGGGCGCTGGCACTGACCCACAAGGCCGCCTACCGCGAGCCCTTTGAGCCGTTGCCCGGTGGGGTCGAGTTCGTCCCTGCCGGCGACGTACAGGCGCTGGCGGCGGCGATGGGACCGGACGTCGCTGCGCTCATCATCGAGCCCATCCAGGGCGAGGCAGGGGTGCGCGAGCTGCCCGAGGGCTATATCGCCCAGGCGCGTGAGCTCACCCGCGCCGCAGGTGCCTTGCTCATCATTGACGAGGTTCAGACCGGGATGGGGCGCTGCGGCGCCTGGATGGCCCACCACCTCCTGGCTCCCGGCGTCGTGCCTGACGTCGTCACCCTGGCCAAGGGCCTGGGCGGAGGCATTCCGATCGGTGCCGTCGTGGCGAGCGGGGCGGCGGCCAGCCTCCTCCAGCCTGGGCAGCACGGCACGACCTTCGGGGGCAACCCGGTGGCCTGCGCCGCCGCGCTGGCCGTTATCGACACCATCCGCTCCCAGGGTCTGCTGGAGCGGGTGCGTGAGCTGGGGGAGCAGTGGGCGGGGCAGCTGTCCGCGCTCGAGGGCGTGACCCAGGTACGTGGCCGCGGCCTGCTGCGTGGTGTCGGCCTGGCTGAGGAGGTGGGCCCCGCCAGCGAGGTGGCGGCTGAGCTCCTTGAGGCTGGGTTCATCGTCAACGCCCCTCGTCCACACACCCTGCGGTTGGCGCCGCCCTTTGTCCTGAGCGATGAGCAGGCTGGGGCCTTCACCGCGCAGCTCGGGCGGATCCTTGCCAGCCGTCTGACCCAGGCAGGTGCTGCATGAGCGCGTCCAGTCCCGATACCTCCGTCCAGTCCTCGGCCCCGCAGACCAAGGCTGCGCGCCACGCCCTGATCACCCAGGTGCTCGCCAAGGAACGCATCCGGTCCCAGGCCGAGCTGCGCCAGGTACTGGCCGAGCGCGGCGTGAGCACTACTCAGGCCACGCTCTCGCGCGACCTGGTTGAGCTGCGGGCCACCAAGGTCCGCAGTGCCGGAGGCTCCCAGGTCTACGCCATCCCGGAGGCCGGAGCACCCGGGCAGGTCCAGGGCGGGCTCACGCCAGCCTCGGCCGACGGCGCCCTGGCCGACCACACGACCTCGCGCCTGGCACGCTGGTGCGCTGACCTGCTGGTCACCGCCGAGTGGGCGGGGCAGCAGCTCGTGCTGCGCACGCCGGCCGGGGCCGCGCAGCTGCTGGCCTCCGCCGTTGACGACGCCATGCTTCCTGGGGTCCTGGGGTGCATCGCCGGAGACGACACCGTCTTGGTCGTCACCCGCAGCCAGGACGTCGCCAGCCAGGTGGGGACCCACCTGCTCTCACTGGCTGATCCCGCCTCGCGGGCCTAGGACCTCTCACCACCCACGACCACCTGTGCCCAGGGCCCTCCTGTGGCACCAAACACGATGAAGGAAACACATATGAGCGCATCCAAGGACCGCGTGGTCCTGGCCTACTCCGGCGGGCTGGACACTTCCGTCGCCATCGGCTGGATCGGCGAGCAGACAGGCCGTGAGATCATCACGGTGGCGGTCGACGTCGGTCAGGGCGGGGAGGACCTGGAGGTCATTCGTCAGCGTGCCCTGGACTGCGGTGCGGTGGAGGCCTACGTGGCTGACGCCCGTGACGAGTTCGCCAACGAGTACTGCATGCCCGCGCTCAAGGCCAACGCGCTGTACGAGGGCAAGTACCCGCTGGTCTCGGCGATCTCGCGTCCGGTTATCGCCAAGCACCTGGTCAAGGCGGCTCGCCAGTTCGGTGCCTCCACCGTTGCCCACGGGTGCACGGGCAAGGGCAATGACCAGGTCCGTTTCGAGGTGGCGATCACCTCGATGGCCCCGGACATGGACTGCATCTCCCCGGTGCGTGACCTCGCCCTGACCCGTGACGTGGCGATCGAGTACGCCGAGAAGCACAACCTGCCGATCGAGACCACGAAGCACAACCCCTTCTCCATCGACCAGAACGTGTGGGGCCGTGCCATCGAGACCGGGTTCCTGGAGGACCTGTGGAACGCCCCGACCAAGGACGTCTACGTCTACACCGACGACCCGACCTACCCGCCGCTGCCTGACGAGGTCGTCGTCCACTTCGAGCAGGGCATTCCCACCGCTATTGACGGTCAGCCCGTCACCCCGCTCCAGGCGATCCAGGAGCTCAACCGCCGTGCCGGCGCGCAGGGCGTGGGGCGGATCGACATGGTGGAGGACCGCCTGGTTGGCATCAAGTCCCGTGAGATCTACGAGGCCCCCGGTGCGGTCGCCCTGATCGAGGCCCACCAGGCGCTGGAGTCGGTGACCCTGGAGCGCATGCAGCGTCGGTACAAGAAGCAGATGGAGCAGGCCTGGGGCGAGCTCGTCTACGAGGCCCAGTGGTACTCGCCGCTGAAGAAGTCCATGGACGCCTTCATCGAGGACACGCAGAAGTACGTCACCGGAGACATCCGCATGGTGCTGCACGGGGGCCGTGCGGTGGTCAACGGCCGCAAGACCGACACCGGCCTGTACGACTTCAACCTGGCCACCTACGAGACTGGCGACACCTTCGACCAGTCCTCCTCGCGCGGGTTCATCGAGATCTACGGCATGCAGTCCAAGCTCGCGGCCGCGCGTGACGTGCGCCTGGGCAACGGCGTGGGCTTCTGAGGCCCGTCCCAGACGGTTCGCGCGAGCCGTCTGGGCTGCAGGACGACGGCGGCCGGTCACCTTCACCTGGAGGCGACCGACCGCCGTCGTCACACGCTCAGGACCGCAGGGCCTCGGCGAGCAGACCCGTGGACGCCAGGATCAGGCCGAGGACTACGGCAACGACGGCCCCTATGATGTACCAGGCGAAGGTGGCACGCGCCCAGTTCCTGCGTGAGGGCGAGGAGGTGGCCCCGAATGCCACGACGACGAGGTAGATGAACCCGACGACCGGGATCGCGGTCACGAGGATGGCGATCATCCACGAGCCGACGGAGTCGGCAGGGTTGTCGTAGATCTCGACGTGATGGTCACCAGAGGCCCGATGGGTCTGCGTGCTCATGGGGTCTCCTAGCGAGGGAAGGACAAGGACGGGCCCGGCGTGCGGAACGTCGGGCAGGACTGCGCGGTCGGAAGGAACGCGTCGGTCACGGGGCGCGATTGTGCCACTGGCGGCACGGGGGACGATCCGCGCCAACGAGCGGCGGGCGTGCCGAGGCTGGGCAGTGTCGCCCTGAGCCGCACCGATGGCCCACAATGGGCCTATGACGAGTCAGACGACGCCTGGTCCCGCGGCACCGGCCGCATCCTCCACGAGCCCGGCAGGCATCAGCCTGTGGGGCGGGCGCTTCTCCGGCGGGCCGGCCCAGGCCCTGGCAGCGCTGAGTGTCTCCACCCACTTCGACTGGCGGCTGGCCCGCTACGACATCGCCGGGTCGCGCGCCCATGCCCGTGCGCTGGCGAGCGCCGGGCTCCTGGACGAGGCCCAGCTCGATGGCATGCTGGCCGCCCTGGACCAGCTGGAGGAGGACGTCGTCGCCGGTACCTTCGCCCCCGCTCCTGAGGACGAGGACGTCCACACCGCCCTGGAGCGCGGTCTCATGGAGCGCGCGGGCCAGGACCTCGGCGGCCGCCTGCGCGCCGGCCGCTCACGCAACGACCAGATCGCCACCCTCATCCGCATGTACCTGCGTGACCAGGCCCGGCACGTGGCTGGCCTCGTGCTCGACGTCGTCGACGCCCTGGTCAACCAGGCGTCTCGCGCCGGCGAGGCCATCATGCCGGGGCGCACTCACATGCAGCACGCTCAGCCGGTTCTTGTGGCCCACCAGCTGCTGGCCCACGCCTGGCCGCTCATGCGCGACGTCGAGCGCCTGGAGGACTGGGACGTGCGCGCAGCGGTGAGCCCCTACGGCTCTGGCGCCCTGGCAGGCAACACCCTGGGCATGGACCCCGATGCGGTGGCGGCTGACCTCGGCTTTGACTCCTCGGCGGAGAATTCCATCGACGGCACGGCGGCTCGTGACGTGGTCGCCGAGCTCTCCTTCATCCTGGCGATGACGGCCGTGGACGTCTCGCGGCTGAGCGAGGAGATCATCATCTGGAACACCAAGGAGTTCGGCTTCGTCACCCTGGACGACTCCTTCTCCACCGGCTCCTCGATCATGCCGCAGAAGAAGAACCCGGACGTGGCCGAGCTCGCCCGAGGCAAGGCTGGCCGCCTCATCGGGGACCTGACTGGGCTGCTGGCCACCCTCAAGGCCCTGCCGCTGGCCTACGACCGTGATCTCCAGGAGGACAAGGAGCCTGTCTTCGACGCCGTGGACACCCTGGCCATCCTGCTGCCGGCAGTCAGCGGCATGGTGGAGACGATGACCCTCCACTACGACCGGATGGCTGAGTTGGCTCCCCAGGGATTCTCGCTGGCCACGGACGTGGCCGAGTGGTTGGTCAAGCAGGGCGTGCCCTTCCGTCAGGCCCACGAGATCTCCGGCGCCTGCGTGCGCGAGTGCGAGAAGCGTGGGATCGAGCTGTGGGACCTGTCCGACGACGACTTCGCCCGCATCGACGAGTGTCTGACGCCGGCAGTGCGTCAGGTGCTCTCTGCCGAGGGCTCGGTGGCGGCGCGGTCCGGGCACGGCGGGACCGCCCCGGTGCGAGTGGTCGAGCAGCTCGCCCGGGCTATCGAGCACAGCGCTGAGCTGCGCGTCTTCGCCTGGGAAGGATCCCTTCTGGACGGGCCCTCGGGGCCGCTGGGATCCGGGCAGTGGGAGACGGCGGAGGCCGACGAGAAGGCCTGAGGACGTGAGCGAGGCTGACGGGGCCGTGGAGACACCGGCTCCCGTCCTGCGGCTGCTGGAGCGCGACAGTGTGGAGGTTGCGCCGCTGCTTCTGGGGGCAGTGGTGACCTCCTGCTCGCAGGAGGGTGAGGTCTCGGTCAGGCTCACCGAGGTCGAGGCCTACCGGGGTGAGACAGACCCCGGCTCCCACGCCTACCGCGGTCAGACGGCGCGCAACGCAGCCATGTTCGAGGCTGCCGGTGCGGTCTACGTCTACTTCACCTACGGCATGCACTACTGCGTCAACCTTGTGTGCGGGCCTGCCGGCCTGTCGCGGGCGGTCCTGCTGCGAGCAGGCGAGGTGGTGGCGGGACAGGATCTGGCTCGCTCCCGGCGTGTTGCTGCTCGGCAGGACCGTGACCTCGCACGTGGCCCGGCGCGTCTCGCCCAGGCGCTGGGGCTGTCACGGCAGGACGACGGCGCTCGTATCGGGCCGGTGGGCAGCAGACTCTGTCTGGCGCTCCCAGGGCCTGGCCAGGTCGACCCCGCGCTCGTGCGTCAGGGGCCGCGCACCGGCGTGAGTGGGCCGGGCGGTGACGCGCAGCGCTTCCCGTGGCGCTTCTGGCTGGAGGCAGAGCCCAGCGTCTCGCCCTACCGGGCGGCGCGGCCTCGCCGTCGTTCCTGAGACGGACGTGAGCGGCCGGAAGGTAGCGGGCATGGCAGACTAGCGGGGCTGAGGCCTGTGGGTCCCAGCCCCGCGCCCGGACCGGGACGGGACCGTGTTTGAACAAGACCTGGAAGGCTCACGACCGTGACCGACATCCTGGATGAGCTGCAGTGGCGGGGCCTGATCGCCCAGCACACCGACATCGACGCGCTGCGAGCAGCGCTCAATGAGGGCAGTGTCACCTTCTATTGCGGTTTCGACCCGACGGCACCGAGCCTGCACCACGGCCACCTCGTTGCCGTCAAGGTGATGCGGCACCTCCAAATGGCCGGCCACCACCCGCTGGCCCTGGTAGGCGGCGCAACGGGTCTCATCGGTGACCCGAGGGCGAAGGGCGAGCGCAGCCTGAACACGAAGGACGTCGTGGCCGGGTGGGCCAGGAGCCTGCAGGCGCAGCTGGAGAACCTCCTTGACTTCGAGGGAGACAACCCGGCCCGGATCGTCAACAACCTGGACTGGACCGGTCAGATGACCGCGGTCGACTTCCTGCGTGACCTGGGCAAGCACTTCCGCATGGGGACAATGCTGTCCAAGGACATCGTGGCGCGCCGTCTGGCTAGCGAGGAGGGCATCTCCTTCACGGAGTTCAGCTACCAGATCCTCCAGGCCAATGACTACCTGGAGCTCTTCCGCCGCTACGGGTGCACCCTGGAGGTGGGCGGTAACGACCAGTGGGGCAACCTTGTGGGCGGCATGGACCTCATCCACAAGGTGGAGGGCGAGTCCGTGCACGTGATGACCAACCCGCTCATCACGAAGGCGGACGGCACCAAGTTCGGCAAGACCGAGGGCGGGGCGATCTGGCTCAACCCGCAGATGCTCAGCCCCTACGCCTTCTACCAGTTCTGGCTGCGGGTCGACGACGTCGACGTCGTGCGCTTCCTCAAGGTCTTCACCTTCCTGGACCGTGAGGAGATCGAGCGCCTGGAGCGGGCGACCCAGGACAACCCCAAGGCCCGCGAGGCCCAGAAGGTGCTGGCCCGTGAGGTCACCACCTGGGTCCATGGCGCGGCCGCAGTGGAGAGCGCCGAGGCTGCCACCCAGGCGCTGTGGGGGCGCGGCGAGCTCAGCGATCTGGATGAGGCCACGGTGCTGCAGGCGACGGCGGACCTGCCGACGGCGCAGCTGGAGGTCGGGCGCTCAACCATCGTTGACCTGCTGGTGGCGGCGGGCCTGGAGAAGGGACGCAGCGCGGCACGCAAGACGGTCGCCGGTGGCGGTGCCTACCTCAATAACGTCAAAGTCGAGGATGAGGACCGCGTGGTGACCAAGGACGACCTTCTGGCCGGGGGAGTAGTGCTGGTGCGTAAGGGCCGCCGTAACCTGGCAGTGGCGCGTCAGGAGACGCCCCAGGCCTGAGAGCTGCCACGACGAGGCGGTGACCATGCGCTGTGCGCAGGGTCACCGCCTCATCATTTGACCGCCGGATAAAGGCTGCGTATTGTTCTCTGCGGCCCGAACGGCGGCGGAGAGATCTCCGAGGCCTTCGGGAGCCGAGAACTGAAGAGAGTCATTGAAGAGATCGGGATCACGAGAATCCGGTTTGACTTCAAAAAAAAGACTCACTAAAGTTCATCGGGCGCTTCCGGAAAGAAGCGGTCCACGAAATGTGGAAAGTGAAATTCCGGTGGGTGTGTTGTTTGAGAACTCGATAGTGTGTCATGTTTTTTATGCCATAGTGGGATGGCTGGCCCTGGTTTTTTGGGGTTGGTTGTTCTTGTTTTGTTTTGGTTTGCCTGCCTTGGTTTTCCTCGTCGGATCTGGGGTGGGTTGGGCCTGGTCTGGTTTTCTGGACTTTTTTGATGCTTTCTGTGGCTGGTCCTGGCTTGTTGGTTGGGGTTGGTTTATGGTTTGTGTTTTTTGTTTGGAGAGTTTGATCCTGGCTCAGGACGAACGCTGGCGGCGTGCTTAACACATGCAAGTCGAACGGTGAAGCTCCAGCTTGCTGGGGTGGATGAGTGGCGAACGGGTGAGTAACACGTGAGTAACCTGCCCCCTTCTTCTGGATAACTGCTTGAAAGGGTAGCTAATACGGGATATTCTGGCCTGCTCGCATGGGTGGGTTTGGAAAGGTTTTTTCTGGTGGGGGATGGGCTCGCGGCCTATCAGCTTGTTGGTGGGGTGATGGCCTACCAAGGCGGTGACGGGTAGCCGGCCTGAGAGGGTGGACGGCCACACTGGGACTGAGACACGGCCCAGACTCCTACGGGAGGCAGCAGTGGGGAATATTGCACAATGGGCGCAAGCCTGATGCAGCGACGCCGCGT